>Ga0256405_10000190_pt1 | contig 201493 bp, 176 predicted proteins | sample RumenRJG_02DNA_FD_189096 | JGI IMG/M metagenome (GOLD analysis project Ga0256405, IMG submission 189096) | Bovine rumen microbial communities from Lethbridge, Alberta, Canada - RJG_02 | ecosystem: Host-associated > Mammals > Digestive system > Stomach > Rumen | place: Canada: Alberta...
GCTCTTTTGGAGAAGGTATTTTGTTACTTATGGGGTGTAGCAAAAAACTATATAATGTATTGGGGGTTACAAGTATATTATACATACCCCCGGAAAAAGATGTTCACAAAAATAATTTTTTTTGCATAATCTTTTTGTAAATTTTAGCTAAACGTTTTGCGGCCTTCTGTCATTTTATACATTTTTACCTTTAAATAAGGCATTTTCCTATGTAAAAAGTGCATCAAACTCGGCACCCGTAATCTTTTCTTTCTCAAGAAGCAGCTCTGCAGATTTGTGAAGAATGTCAAGTTTCGATTCAATAACCGCTCTTGCTTCCTTGTAACAGCTGTCTACGATACGCTTAACTTCTTCGTCAATCACGCTTGCTGTCTGTGCTCCGTAAGGCTTTTCATGACCAAGTTCTCTACCAAGGAATACTTCATCACTGTCACCGGCCTCATAATTTATAAGACCCAGCTTTTCAGAGAAACCATATTTCATGATCATCTCTCTGACAAGCTTTGATGCCTGCTTGATATCCTGTGATGCTCCTGTTGTTATATCATCGAAAATTATTTCCTCGGCTATTCTGCCTCCGAAAAATACCATAATGTTCTGAAGCATCTTCTTCTTAGTATTAAACTGATTATCATTTTCCGAAATTGGCATTGTATAACCTGCAGCACCGACTCCGGTAGGAATGATTGAAACAGTATAAACAGGATCCATCTCGCTTAACTCATGAAGCAGGATCGCATGTCCCGACTCATGATATGCCGTAATCTTCTTATCTCTCTCAGAAACGATTCTTGATCTTTTCTCTGTTCCCATTCCGACCTTGATAAATGAATCATCCACTTCTTCTTTTCCGATAAACTTCTTATCCTTCTTTGCAGACAGAATAGCAGCTTCATTCATAAGGTTCTCAAGATCAGCTCCGGAAAATCCTGCAGTCGTTCTGGCTATTTCATGCAGATCCACCTCATCACTTAACGGCTTCTTTCTGACATGAATTTTCAGAATCTCTTCACGGCCCTTTATATCAGGAAGACCCACCGCAACCTTACGGTCAAATCTACCCGGACGCATAATAGCAGGATCCAATATATCAACACGGTTTGTTGCAGCCATTACGATAATTCCTTCATTATCTGAGAAACCATCCATTTCAACCAGAAGCTGATTGAGTGTCTGCTCTCTCTCATCATGTCCGCCACCAAGACCTGTACCACGACGTCTTGCAACCGCATCAATCTCATCTATAAATACAATACATGGTGCACTTCTTTTAGCATCTGCAAAAAGATCTCTTACTCTCGAAGCACCGACACCGACAAACATTTCTACGAAATCAGAACCCGATATCGAGAAAAACGGAACTCCTGCTTCACCCGAAACAGCTTTAGCCAGAAGTGTTTTACCTGTTCCCGGAGAGCCTACAAGGATAATACCCTTAGGAATTCTGGCTCCCATCTTAGTATACTTATCGGGATCTTTAAGAAAATCTACGACCTCTGCAAGTTCTTCCTTCTCTTCCTCAAGTCCTGCAACATCAGCAAATGTTAATCCTGTTTCTTCATCCTTCTTAGCTCTACTCTTTCCAAAATTAAGAAGCTGTGAATGACCACCACCCGATGAAGCTCCTCCGATCAACATAGGAACAAGCATTATAAACATGAGTGTTGCAAAAAGATAAGGCAGAAGTTTCTCGAAGAAAGTCTGTCTCTTTACATCATAGAGTTCATATGGAACTTCTCCGTCATCATCAAGTATCTTCTGTGTATCCTTAACATCAGAAGTATAATACTTAATTGCATTATCTCCCTGAAAAACAACCATTACCGTTCCTGTCGGAACCTCATGATTCGGATAAATGCCCACTTGAACAATCTCATGGTTTTTCAGACTGGTTTTCAGATCCTCATTTGTATAGCCCGGAGTCTCCTTACCCAATCTTCCTGACAGTGCATAGAATATAGCTACACCTACCAGAAGGAGGATGAGATATAATCCCGGCACCGTTCTTACTCTCTTTTCCAAATTAAATATTTCCTCTCTACTACTATATTTCAATTATTTAATCGATATCCTAAATAAGATTTCGATATATATATATATTAATCTACTCAATCACACCGATATACGGAAGATTTCTGTATTTCTGAGCATAATCGAGTCCATAACCAACAACAAATTTATCCGGAACAACAAAACCTGTCATATCCAGTTCTACCGGAACAACTCTTCTTTCCGGTTTATCAAGTAACGTGATAACCTTAAGAGATGCCGGCTTCCTTCCTTCAAGCATTCCGATCACATAATGGAGCGTTCTGCCTGAATCCAGGATATCTTCAATTACTATGCAATGCTTTCCTTCGATAGACTCATCAAGATCCTTCGAGAATTTAACAATGCCCGAAGATTGTGTTCCATCACCATAACTTGATGTACATATAAAGTCCATTGTTGTCGGACATGTAAGCCTCTTTGCAAGCTCACACATAAAGAAAACACTACCCTTCAGAATACAGATCAGATGAACTCCATTCTCCTTATATTCTTCGGAAATAACATCAGCCATCTCCTGTATTCTTGCTTCAACCTTTTCCTGACTGATTAAAACGCTTATATTATCATTCATCCGGATTTCCTCCTTCTAAAATGTATTGCATCCTAAGTCCTCTGCTGCTGTCAGGTGTAAGCTTATACTTCTCGCTGAGCCTAAGTCCCGGCAGCCATACTACATCGCTGTCATCTGCCACAACCGGATAGCTGTCCCTCAACAATCTGTCAACCTTCATATCAGTAAAAAGCTTACTCAGCTTTTTTCTTCCACCACTTGAATTGATTACGATCGTGTCAGTATCGTTCGGTTTTCTGATACGCAACGTGCCTATTATTTTATCACAATCAATTATTTCCGTATACATATTTTTAGAAAATACAGAAAAATCAAGGTTGTCCACTATGTCCGTTACAAACCTTCCTTCGATACCGTATTCCATTCCCGCCGCAAATGCACCGTCCCCCGAAAGAAGCCCTATAAATAAAGTGTCATTATGCTTCTCGGCAGACATTTCATACGGAAGTGAAACGCTTCTTCCGCTTGAGCCTTCTGCGATATCAATTACAGCTTCTATATGTTTCCTCGTAATATCCTTTCTACGCCCCGCTATCATTGCCATAGCAGCAAGTACAGCCTCGCTTCTTTCAGTCTTTCCGAGCTGTATCAGTCTCGTCGCAGGAATCCTGATCAATGTATTTTCTCCGCTTTCCCCTTTCCTGATCTCACATGATTCAAGAAAAGCAGCCGCCCTTTCATCAATTCCATCATAAATGTCGGAAGCATCCATGGCCATATCAAATATATGATTGACAGCACCCGCATTTAGTTCCTTTAGTGCAGGTATTATCACATGTCTTATACGATTTCTGGAATAATCATCTCCGAGATTTGTCGAATCAGTACAGAAGCTCTCTCCCTTCTCCGCAAGGTATTCCTCGATCTCTTTCCTTCCCGCGAATAGGATTGGCCTTATAATATCGTCTCTCACAGGCCTGATTCCCGTAAGTCCTTTCAGTGATGAGCCTCTTGCCATATTAAAAATAACTGTTTCTGCAAGATCATCCCTGTTATGAGCAACAGCAATCCTGACTCTTTTAAATTCCTTTTTGGCGTCATCGGCAGCTTCCTCAAAAAGCTGATATCTGATCTTTCTTCCTGCTTCTTCGGAAGATAGTCCTTCTTCTGCAGCAATTTCCGGTACATTTCTCCTAAAGCTCTTAAGCGGCACATTTATCCTGTCACAGAGTTCTGCAACAAAGGCTTCATCCCTATCAGCTTCAGCACCGCGGATCATATGATTTAAATGTACGGCTCTCACGGAAAAACCCATTGATTCCGAAAGCTCATGAAGTATTAGCAGCATACATACGGAATCGGCTCCTCCCGAAACGCCTGCAATAACACAGTCACCGGACTGAAGCATATTATATTTCCTTATGAACTTTTCAACATCATCTGCTTTCATAATTTCCTTACCGGCTCAATTCTCATAAACTATCTATAATCCAAAAAGGGTAGAAGACCAAATCTCCTACCCTCTTAATCGTCGCTTTCTTTAGGTTTGATAACAATCTCATCCGGATATACAAGGCCGAGCTTGTTCTTAGCCTCATCCTCTATATAATCCTTCGTCTGCATATAAAGTTCCTTTTCCTTCAGCTGCTCGGATTTGATATTTGCCTCCTGAAGCTGAACTTCAAGATTTGCCTTAACAACCTTCAGCTCCTTGGACCTTTTATAAAGCCCGATACTGCGAACTGTGCATGCAACAACCACCATGACCATCACGAGCATGGCAAGAAACAGGACGAATCCGGATTGTTTTCTTTTTCTTCTAACGACTCTTTTGCTCATTCTATCCGACCTTTGTTTACATAAAGATACACTCTATAATTTTATAGTATATCTGCTTATATTTCAAGGTAAAATTTACAAACAGTATTGCCGAAAGGATCAGCCGGTGATCACTTCATACATTTCCGCTGCATCATCCTTCTTAACAGTTTCCGCAACCCTTGTTACTCTTACCTTATCTGTCTTGTTACCAAACGCGATCTCAATCTCATCTCCGACCTTAACGTCATACGATGCCCTTGCAACCTTCCCATTCACAGATACTCTTCCGGCATCACATGCATCGTTGGCAACCGTACGTCTCTTGATCAGTCGGGATACCTTTAAATACTTATCCAGTCTCATTTCGTCTCCTTATAGTCAAAAAAACCGCGGTCCGTTCAGGACCGCGGCAAGAATGAATCAATTAGTTCATTGCATCCTTAAGAGCCTTACCAGCCTTAAACTTTGGTGAATAAGAAGCAGCAATCTTGATCTTCTGCTTTGTTGCAGGATTGATACCTTCTCTAGCTTCTCTCTTTGTCTTCTCAAATGTACCGAATCCAACAAGTGAAACCTTATCACCCTTCTTCATAGCTTCAGTTACAGTCTCAACGAAAGCCTTAAGAGCCTTCTCTGAATCAACCTTTGAAAGGCCTGCCTTTTCTGCTATAGCTGCAACTAACTCTGTCTTGTTCATTACTAATGTCCTCCTGAAATAATTTTAAGTTTCTTTCCCATTATAAACTGTTTCAGTCTTTTGTCAAGCCGTACTCCAGTTTGGTTAACATAATTCAGCGATATGTAGTCCTGAAAACATACTGTTTTTTACAGGAACTCAATATCATATGAAGCTTCAAATGTCTCGCCCGGTGCAAGACTGTTATCAAAATCACGTTCTGCTATAGTTCCGTTAAAGTCCGTTTTATCGGCTCTTCCGTACCAAGGTTCGATACAGATAAACGGTGCACCCTTTCCTGCAGGTGACCAAAGTCCGAAAAGAGGTGCATCAAATGATACTGAAAGATATACCATCTTGTCAGGTTTACATAATTCAATTCTCTTAACGCCCTGATTTTCAAAAATAAGTGCATCTTTGTCAAACAAGTGTTCATCAATCTTTAGCATTCCATCTTCCGTAATCAGCTCATTATCCTCTGATGCTACAAGACCATCCTTAAGAAGTGAATACTTAAGCGGCTTATCTGTATCAAATGCGATATAATAATCACTCTGCTTTGTCTTCTTATCTATCGGACACATAAAAGCAGGATGTCCGCCAATCTGGAAATGTATGTCTCTTGTATCTGTATTGATAACCTTCCAGCTGCATTTCAGCTTATAACCCTCAAGAAGATATGAAACCTCCAAAGCAAACTTATAAGGATAAAGCTCCTTTGTAAAAGAATTCGATTCAAGTCTGAAAAGAATTGACTTATTATTCTGCTTCACAAACTTGAAATCCATATCTCTCGCAAATCCATGCTGTGACATAGTATATTCCTTGCCTTCAGCTCTGAGAGTCTTATCCTTCAGGCTTCCTACAATAGGAAAAAGTACCGGTGCAGTCCTGTTCCAGAATGTACTGTCTGCGGCATGCATATATTCGATTCCCTTTTCCTTACTGAGAACACGGGATACCTCGGCTCCCTTAAGATTGATTGTTACTCTGAGATTCATATTCTCGAGATAAAAAACTTCCATCGATGTCTGTCTCCTTAAAAAGTATTCCTGTATTAATTCATCGGATTATAAATCCTTAAAATGAAATTCCTTTGTTCCGTCAGCATAATCCTTTACGATATGCCCTTCTCCGTACAGCTTGTATTTGTACGTAACAAGACCTTCAAGTCCCACAGGGCCTCTTGCATGAAGCTTGCTTGTACTGATACCGACTTCAGCACCGAATCCGTAGCGGAAACCGTCTGCAAATCTTGTTGAACAATTTCTGTAAACACCGGCAGAATCCACAAGCTGCATAAATCTGTCTGCAGTCTCATCATCCTCTGTGATTATACAATCTGTATGATGTGAACCAAAACGATTTATGTGATCGATTGCTTCATCCACTCCGGACACAAGCTTTGCGGATACTATAAATTCAAGGTATTCCTTAAATTCACTTTCATCAATCTCTGTGTATTTAACAGAACTCTCATCAGGCTTACCTGACTCAAAGAGAATTCCGGTAACCTCCTTGGTTCCTCTCACCTCAACCCCTGCTTCCTTTAAAGCCGAAGCAAGCTTAGGAAGAAATTCCTTGGCGATGTCTCTGTTGATAAGCAGCGTTTCTACTGCATTACATACAGCAGCATACTGAGTTTTGGCATCAACTATGATCGGGATAGCCTTATCAAAATCAGCCGCCTTATCCACATAGATATGGCATATACCGTCGGCATGTCCCATTACAGGTATCTTCGTATTGTTCATTATATACTGAACAAACTGATTTGATCCTCTTGGGATCAGAAGATCTACCAGTCCGTAGCACTCAAGAAGTTCATCAATCTCACTATGGGTCTCGGCAAGCAGCATAGCTCCCTCCGGGAATCCGACAGATATAATTGCATCATAGATCAGTCCGAACAATATCCTGTTCGTGTTGGTAGTTTCCTTTCCACCCTTCAATATCGCACAATTTCCTGTCTTTATACAAAGAGAAGATATCTGGACCAGCGCATCAGGGCGGGCTTCAAAGATAACTCCGATAACCCCGATAGGACAGGTAACTCTGTTCAGAAGAAGTCCTTCATCAAGTTCTCTTTCAAGAGTTTTCTTTCCGAGCGGATCCGAAAGCGTAACAAGCTGCTGTATTCCCTTAACAACATCCTTCAGCTTATCCTCATTGAATTTGAGTCTCTTAAATGTAGCCTGCGCAATTCCAGCTTTCTCAGCTGCTTCAAGATCCTTCTTATTTTCCGTAAAGATTGCTTCCTTATTCTCCTGAAGAACTTCCGCAACCTTAAGGAGCGCTTCGTTTCTCTTTTCAACGCTCATAGCTGCCACATATGGCGATACGAGCTTCATTTTACTAACATCTTCTCTGATACTCAATTTTAATTCTCCTTAAATCCATCCTTCCGGCAGAACCTCTTATCTCACCGGAATGCTTTATTATTTCAGATTATCATTACTATTTTAGTCTTCCATATCACCATTTCCGTTTGGGCCTCCCGGACCTTTGTTACCATCCGGTCCTCCCGGACCACCGGGACCTCCGTTACCATTCGGTCCTCCCAATCCTACAGCCTTTACAACTATCGGTGATATGATCACTGCCAGCACGTAACTAACAATAATCGAAATCGGCAAAAGTTTCAACCAATTTGTTATCCACATCAGAAAAAGAGGTGGCTTATCAGGAATCATCATGTGCTTATAGCTTGATGCAATTCCAATAAAACTACATATAAAACTTACCAGAATTGCATTTATAACTGCAAATGGAATACTGTTCAATAAAGTATATTTGAATGAAGGTGGTCTTACACCCGCTTTCGAAGTAAGTGCCCGGCCAATTTTCCCCATCGGAATGATTAATGCAACTATAACTCCTACAACTACAGATTCCAAAATACCTATAAGATATGCAGCCGGTGCAGGCGGCATAGATTCAAGCGCCTTCGGGTCTGCATGACCTCTGGTAATAAATGTAAAAAGAATTCCCATTGCCAGGGACATGATAATGGCCATAATCAGATTGACCTGTTTTTCTTTTTTCTTCATATTATAACCCGCACCTTTCACTTCATCATTCTCCTATGAGTCATTGGAGAAAAGGACCGGATCACTTACGCTCCGGTCCTAAGATATTTGCTTCAGAAATTAATAATTTTCTTCATGAACTTCGAAGAAGCTCTGTGGATGATCACATACAGGGCATACATCAGGAGCCTTGGTTCCTACTACGATATGTCCACAGTTACGGCATTCCCAAACCTTAACCTCACTCTTTTCAAATACAGCTGCAGTCTCAACATTCTTAAGAAGTGCTCTGTAACGCTCTTCATGATGTCTTTCAATTTCAGCAACTCCACGGAATTTTGCAGCAAGTTCAGGGAATCCTTCCTCTTCTGCAGTCTTTGCAAATCCATCATACATATCTGTCCACTCGTAGTTCTCACCGTCAGCTGCAGCACCGAGATTCTCAGCTGTAGTTCCGAGTCCGCCAAGTTCCTTGAACCATATCTTTGCATGTTCTTTCTCATTATCTGCTGTCTTAAGGAACAGAGCAGCTATCTGCTCATAGCCTTCCTTCTTAGCAACAGATGCAAAATAAGTATACTTATTTCTTGCCTGTGACTCACCGGCAAATGCAGTCTGAAGATTCTTCTCTGTCTGAGTACCTGCATACTTATTCTTAGCAGGTTCTTCAACTATCTCTTCAAAACAATCTGTCTGCTTACACTTTGGACAAACTTCAGGCATTGTATCTGCTTCAACTATCTCCCCACAAATCTTACATCTAAACTTAGCCATTACGTAACCTCCTATTTGTGTTTATTTCTTTTATGGCCAAAGGCCTATACATCGATTATACTTTATTTGACAATTTTAACATAGCAGGAATTGTATTATTTTGCTTAAACTTTGTTAATTGAGACTAACAGCTATTCGTGTTAAACTTGAAACCATAAAATCTTTGTAGTACAATACGATACTGTTCGACGTTATAAAGAATATCAATTACATTAAACTTGTAATTCGACAATTCCTATAGCGGCTTATAATATCAAATGAAAGATCATATATCATGAAAAACTTTCTTCGCGGACTCCGGGCCGGTATCCCCATTGCACTGGGCTATCTGTCCGTCTCCTTCACATTTGGAATAACCGCCGTTTCATACGGAATGACCTGGTGGGAAGCGCTCCTCATATCAATGACCTGCGTTACTTCAGCCGGTCAGTTTTCGGGTATAAAAACCATGCTCATTCCCGGACAATACCTCGATATGCTGATATCCCAGCTTACGATAAATGTCAGATACAGCTTCATGTCCATCTCGCTTTCTCAAAAAGTCAACGAGAAATTCCGCGGTATCTGGAGATGGATATTCGCATTTATAATGACTGATGAAATATTTGCCGTAGCCGTATCCGAGGAATCTGTTTCGCGCAGCTTCATGGCCGGTCTCGGCAGTCTTCCATATTTGGGATGGGCTCTCGGAACATTGCTCGGAGCACTTCTTGGAAATATACTTCCGGCGACCGTAATGAGCGCTCTCGGGCTTGCAATTTACGGAATGTTTGTTGCAATAGTTGTTCCGGAAATGAAAAAAGCACGCCCTGTTATAATAGTTGTCGTGATTGCTGCCATCCTTAGTACATGCTTTACTTATATCCCGTTCCTTAAGAAGATTTCACCGGGACTTGCTATCAGTATATGTGCGATCATAGCCGCTGTTATCGGTGCTATGTTCTTCCCGATAAAAGAAAAAGCCGAGATTAACGAATCTCCTGCCGAAGAAGGAGGTGCCGTATGAGTACACGAAGCTTCTTCATCTACCTAATACTTATGGCAGGAACAACCTATCTCGTAAGAGCGATTCCTTTTGTTGCAATAAAGAAAAAAATCGAGAACCCATTTATCCGTTCTTTTCTTTACTATATTCCATATGCGGTTCTCACTGCAATGACAATACCTGCCATATTTACAGCAACCGCAAGTGTTATATCAGCAGCCATAGGCCTCGTTACCGCCGTAATTCTGGCTATAAAAGGAAAAAGCCTCACTACCGTAGCCCTGACTGCCTGTATTGCAGTTTATCTGACAGAGCTGATAATGAGACTCGTTTAAAATCATATATTTATTTATTCGTATCCTTAGGGGATGACTCAGAATCACTGTCTTCCAGTATTATTGTGTCATCCTCTTCTCTTATAACACCTTTTCTTATCTTATACTCATTATACTTTGCGATCACTCTTCTTTTAACCGAGAAATTCTCTCTGTAATTTGCAAACATATTTCTGAGTGAGCCGGATGTAAATCTTGAAAGGATATATGTATAGCTTCGATCCTTGGCTTCATCAGCCATATCAAGGATTTTTCCTTTGAGAGCTCTGTACTTAACGACAATTCCGTATTCTTCGGCAAGCTTCTTGATTCTTACAACTACGTTAAATGAATAGATAACATCGACAACAAATACACCATAGAAGAACCCGACGAAGAACAAAAATGCCAGATTATCAAACATCCACGTTAGTATCGCCTCAATACGAGGATGCATTACAAGATAATAAAATGCCGCAAGTGCATACCAGAAGCAGCTGAAGAGCGGACATATAACGCCCTTGATATTTCCCCAGTACGGAGAATAATCCCACAGCTCAAGATGCATATGAACTATAAAAATCATTCCCGTTACAAATTCCACAAAGGTCATCGCAAGTGCCATTAACAAAAATACGAGCATCTTATGTGCAATCGGATGAGCAGTTTCAAGTGCCGGAATCCTTATATGTGCAAGTCCGTATAGAGCCACAAGTCCGGTTCCGTATATCGGAAGACACGGTCCGGCAAGAAATCCGGGATTCGAAAATCTTTTCTTCAATCTTTCAACCGGATCCAGATATCTTCTGAAGAAAAGTTCTATAAACCACCCAAGTACGCTTCCGCCCGCAAAGAGTGTCATGACCATCAACAGATAATGCATTACATTATCCTCCTAAAAGTTTTACATCATTTCTATCTGCCATAGGATTTTTAACCAAGGGTATGTTCCTGTGGTAAATCTACAGCATCTTCTACAAGAAGCTTTGCATATGCCGCCCATGGAGTAATATCCGATATAGGCTTCGCCCCCGCACTGATAAGTCCGAAGGTCGAACAATATCTGTAATCCCGAGGTACGGGAGCAAGATAAAAATCAACTCCGGCAGCCGTACATTTTTTTATAAATGCCGGAAGCTTTTCCGAATCAGCGGTTCCCGAATGGTACGTAAGCTGCAATATATGCTTCACTCTGCTTATGTCAAATGTATCATAATCAATCCCTACATAAGGATCTATCATCATTACTGTACTTTTAAGTGCTGACATATGATAAAGCTTAGGTTCCCGCCAATCAGATATATCAGAAACCATCTTCTCCGGTATCATCCGATTTTTTTGAGAATTCTCATCAAAAATCTTCTGCAGATTCTTCATGTTCCGACTGTAAAAATCTTCAGAGAAATTACCGCATCTTTCCAGCTCAGATGCCTTATGAAGCTTACATATGCCATCGGAATTCCTATATATTACAAATGTTCTTTCCGAAGCCGCATAACTATCGGGGTTCCTGTTTATCTCCGCTATATACTCTACTGTTCGGATGAAATTCTCTCCACCGTTTGAATCCTCATCCCAGAGTGGTTTCTGAGCAGCCACAAGCCCTACCGGAATCAAGCTTCCTTCCATAACCTCAGCAATAAGCGGTGATGTCATATGAAGTGTATCCGTACCGTGGGTTATTATGATTCCCGAATAATCTGAAAGTCTGACCTTCCTGATCGCATCAAGAAGAATGTTCCATTTTTCAACAGACATATTCTCACTTAGTGTATCAAGCGGCGATATTATTTCAAATTCAACGTCCTTCATAGGACTCTCTGACTCTCTCAATACATCTATAAGCAGCGGTGCCGCTTTCCCGACATCCGCTGCATTATGTCCTGTACTGTCACGGAAGGAACATATAGTTCCTCCCGTCATGATCAGTAATATTTTTTTCATTATTATCTCCAATAAACGAAGACCGGCATTCCGATATATGTATAATAAAACATGGTCTGTGCCGCACTGTAAGGAAGATTTACGCATCCGTGCGAACCGTTGTAATAATATATATCTCCGCCGAAATCCCATCTCCATGTCGCATCATGAAAACCGATTCCTCTGACAAATCTCATCCAGTAATCAACCGGTACAGGCTCTTCTCCGCCTGTAAGCTCAACATTAGTTGCATGTGTAAGAATCTCATAAAGTCCTTCCGGTGTTGACATTCCTGCCGATACATTTCCGGTTACACATGGTGTTGACAGAACAAGATCTCCATTGATAAAAAGATATACCATCTGATTTGAGAGATCTACTTCTGCATAAGAATTACCGATATCATCAATGCCACCGTTTTCACTGATATTATAAACATTTTCCCAGCTGTTGAATTCCGGTTCTCTTACAACCTTCTTCTGAGAACAGATATCCTTTAAAAGCTGATCTGCTTCACCTTCACGATTGATTTCCCAACCATAATATGTCGGCGGAATCGTAACGAACTTTCCGTCATGCGTCTTGAACTGTCTTTCCTGATATAGGGTATCATGTTCGTTGGCAAAGGTTTCAAACTTCACTGAAAGCATATTTTTGTCGAGGGTAATATTATAAAACTGATCAATTCTGATCAGATCGGCTATATCATCCTTTGTAATAACCGGAACCTCAGTCTCACCGTAAAGATAAGATACCTCTCCGCGAAGCATTTTATTTGCTTTCTCAACACAGTGATTTATTACACTCGAATCAAGACTGACCTCCGACACTGTATAACATCCATCGGCATCTACATCAAACTCAGTATCCATCGCCCTTATGTGGCTGTCCAGCTTTTCATTAAAAATGTCAAGGTCAATAGTGTTTCCTTTATCACCCTCAACAGCCTTAAATTCACCTTCTTCATATACTATTTCAGGCTGTTCCGGGGCTTTCATTTTATCGGGGTCGAGTCTTGTTTCATTTTCCAGAAGCACTTCAAGAAGCTGCTCGTTATAGCTCAGCTTCCATTCAGCCTTCTCATCATATTTCCTGTCAAACCTGAACCACTCAAACGGACTCTGACTGTCCATAATATCCTGAAGGCTGGATCTCACATCTATCTCAAGTCCGATATCTTCAGCTTTTACTGTACTCTCTCCGTCTCTGTATTTAACTACAATTTCATATCCTTTATACTTCTCTCCAACGATCTGCTCTGCCTCATCAAGTGTCTTAAATGACATATCCACGCCGTCGATCACGGTTCCCGGATTAAAACGTGACGATGCAACATAGACCATCGAGAAATATCCCGCAATAAGAATAAATGCCAATACAGAAAAAACTATTATAAATCTCTTTCTTCTTTTCTTCTTCTTGGCATCAACATCGGTAAATGCTTTCTCATCGACAAATACCGCTCCCTGTTCTTGTTCATCCATTATTATTTACCACCAAATACTTCTAATCAATTCACATTATATCTGTCAGAATCAGTGCAGATCATAATTCAAAACACCTATCTAAATCATGCCGACTTCAACACATCATGCTTAGTGCTGATCATAGCCCTCATCATACTCATCAAAGCCCTCATGATCATGGTCTGATATAAACTCACGGCCGGAGATACGCTTTCTCATTCTCTCTTCTTCTATCTTCTGTGAGAGAAGTTCCTTAAAATCTCTGGCATGCTTGATATTCTTTATTTCAAAACACTTCATAGACTTATCTGAACTGTCCACGGTAATAGTTCCGAGGCCGAATATTCTCTGAATGAAATTACGCTTCAGCGACAGATCAAGGATTCTGTAAAGTCTTATCTCATCCTCCTTGATAGTGAACATTCCCCTCTTAATGAAGAATCTCTCTTCATCAAAGCTGTAAACCGTAAAGGTCCAAGGAAGTCCGCACCATATTCTTTTTCTTTCCTTAAATAATAATTCTCCCATACTTCTTACCTCTCATATATTTATATATTGATTTATCACTCCAATACCTTGCTGATCGAAGCAGCTGCGAATCCGTCAATCAGATCCATAACCTTGTCAATCGAATCGGAATCTTTGGCTTCGAGATACATTGACGCAACCTGTTCGATAGATATCTTATCCAGGAGAAGTACTCCCTGAAGATAATTCACAACCTTCTCTCTTATATCCGTCACGCCCTGCTCTTCACCATAAGGATATCCCTCTTCTCTATACATATCGCAAAGAAGGATCACTCTGAAAAGCTGCTTCATTTCCCATGCATATCCCGATCCGGTGTTGTCTCCTTCGACCACCTTATTATAAGCGTCGCGTATGTACTCATCGGCTGTCAGGTATTCATCGTAGAGCTCGGCTATTCTCTTATACTTTGCATATTTCTTATCTCCGAGATCTGTCATCCTCTCGAAATAATAATCCGTCATCGCCTGATAGTCGCCTTTGGCATACATTTTCTCCATCTCATCTGCCATCATATTGTCTTTCTTATGGGCAGATCTTGTTTTTGAATATGCAGCCCACCAGGACCCTAGGAAAATGCAGATTATTATGACTACTATCTTGATAAATTTTTTCAGTAAATTTCTTTTCGGATTCTGATCCGAATCCTTCTTATTATTTTCTTTTTTCTTCTCTTTTTTCTTTGATTCTTCCGGTTCCTCAGACTCTACTTTGTCTTCCAGATCAAAATCATCTTCATCATCTACGTACATTCTAAACACCTGTAAATAATTATCCGGGAAAATGTTCGGTCGATCACTCAACCCTCTCAAAATCCCCATTTGTTTATTATATATTATAATACAATCTTTTGCACTAAATCTTTTACTAAGTAAAGGTCAAATATCGTTGTGATTGAGGTTTTGTTGTGCTATACTATCTGTTGTGTTTTGAAAACAAATTTTATTCATATATGTGAGGTGCTATTATGTATAATTTCGGAGAAATGATCAACAGGCTTAAGGCCTCTCCAAAAACAATTGTTCTTCCTGACGGAAATGATCCTCGTATACTTGAGGCTTCATCCAGACTTCTTGCCAGCAATTTCATCAAGCCTATCCTTATAGGTAACCCTGATGAGATTCATGCACTTGCCGAGGAAAGCGGTTTCAATATACGTGGTGCCAACATTCTTAATCCATTAAACTATGATAAGATTGACGATATGGTTGATGCTTTCGTTGAGATTCGTAAGAATAAGGGTGCTACACCTGAATCTGCAAGAGAAGCTCTTAAGTCAAACAACTATTTCGGTACAATGCTTGTAAAGATGGGACTTGCTGACTGCCTTCTCGGTGGAGCATCCTATTCAACAGCTGATACAGTAAGACCTGCATTCCAGCTCATCAAGCCGAAGCCGGGTAACAACATCGTTACATCATGCTTCATCCTCGTTCGTCCAAATGCTACGGGTGGAAACGAAGTACTTGCAATGGGTGACTGTGCTATTACCATCAATCCTACAGAAGACAATCTTGTTGAGATCGCTCAGGAAACTATCAAGTGTGCTAAGCTCTTCGGTATCGATCCGAAGGTTGCTTTCCTCAGCTTCTCTACAAAGGGATCAGCTAAGGATGAGAGTGTTGACAAGATGCGTAATGCTGCTCAGCGTACACAGGAACTCCTTCCTGACATTCCTATCGACGGCGAACTTCAGTTCGATGCTGCAGTTTCACCTAACGTAGCTAAGAAGAAGGCACCTGGTTCAAATGTAGCAGGTCATGCAAATACATTTATCTTCCCTGACATCAACGCAGGTAACATCGGTTACAAGATTGCTCAGAGATTAGGTAACTTCGAGGCTTATGGACCACTTCTCCTTGGTCTCAACTCACCTATCAATGATCTTTCACGTGGATGTACAGCTCAGGAAGTATATTCAATGGCTATCATTACTGCAGCTCAGGCTTGCCAGTAAAAAGATCACAAGCTTCATTCGGATAAGGCATATAAGTTTTTATTTACAGATTATTTCCAATGGGGTTACTATAACGAAAGACGGCTTTGAAAGAGAATCAGATCTCCTTCAAAGCCGTCTTTTAATTTATTTATTACTCGCTTCTTATACTCTACTTGCTTCCCGTCGAACCAAATCCTCCGGATCCTCTCTCAGTATCGGATAGCTCTTCAACCACATTATAAAATCCCTGAATATATGGAGTGATCACCATCTGAGCAATTCTCTCACCCGGTTCGATGACCTGCGCCTCCTTTGAATGATTATGAAGAGAAACCATTACCTCTCCTCTGTAGTCCGAGTCAACTACGCCCACCTTATTTGCAGGTGCCAGACCCTTCTTGGTTGCAAGGCCGCTCCTCGCATATATAAGTCCTGCGTACCCCTCCGGAAGTTCCATCGCAATACCCGTTTTTACAAGATATGTATCGCCCGGCTCAATTCTGACAGGTTCCTCAAGACATGCATAGAGGTCCGCTCCCGCAGCATGATCCGAACCATATGTCGGAATTATTGCCTTATCGTTAATCTTCTTTATATTTACCTGAACCTTCTGAACCATTTTGTCCCCCTGAATTTTTTATTTATCATAATATATCATCACGCCTATCGTCAAACATGATTTTTCCCTTTATTTTTTGCCTTTCTTGTGATATTATATCAAAGTTATGGACTATTAAATGTTCATTAACGATTTCAGACTTTTTTATGATAGGAAAGGACCTGATAATTATGAAATGCAGATCTAAAAGACTGGGCATTGTCCTTGCCTGTTCAATGTTTCTTGCATCTTTTGCAGGCTGCGGACAGACCGATGATGCTGATATAGTCAGAAATTTAAAGAAAACCTATAAACCGCTTGTAAAGCTCACCGATTATAAAGGTATCAGCTATACACCAACGGAAGTATCCGTATCTGAAGATGATGTTCAGAATGAGATTGATTATCTTGTACATCAGAATACAACTCAGGAACAGATTAAAACCGGAGTCGCAACTTACGGTGATGCAGTTAATATCGATTATACAGGTTATGTTGACGGAGTTGCTTTCGATGGCGGAAGTACACAGGGTCAGGGCACTGAAATCGAGCTTGGAAACAGCGGTTATATCGATAACTTCGATGAACAGATCAAGGGACATAAGCCGGGCGATCAGTTCGAAGTAAAGGTAACTTTCCCTGAAACATATCAGGAGCCAAGCCTTGCAGGTGCTGAAGCTACATTTGATACAACACTTAATTATATCGTCGGTGAGGATATAGTTCCTGAAGTAACTGACAGTTTTATCGAATCAGCTACAAACGGTGATTTTAAGACTGTTGAAGATTTCAAGAACGCTTCCCGTGATAAGATTCTCGAAACAAGAACAGAGGATGCACTTAATGCGGACAGACAGGCTATTCTCCAGAAGGTAATCGATGAAACAACTATTGTTGAATATCCTGAAAACGAACTCAGAGAAAGAACTGCCGCTATAGTGGACAGCTTCCAGCAGTATGCCGCTTCAATGGGTGTCGATCTTCAGACATTCCTCGGTTACTATTACGGTTACAGTGCAGAGGACTTCAGAGACAGCGTTAAGAAGTCTGCGGAAAGCTATATGCGTGAGAAGATGGTAATCATCGCAATCGCAGAAGCAGAGAATATATCTTGTTCCGAAAAAGAATATAATGATAAGATCCGTGAACTTCTCGAGCAGACAGGCTTAAGGGATGTTTCGGAACTCAATCAGCAGTACGGATATACAAATGAAGATTATTACTTCACAATTCTTGAAGAGAAGGTTGTAGACTTCCTTTATGAAAATGCATCTCCGGATTCAACTCCTTCAGATGCTGCTCCTGCTGCCACAGGTACTGATTCTGCTAACTAATCGGTATGTATCTAACTACATTTTGAATATTCATAAGAACTAAGAAAAATCGGCAGTCCGAATTGATCGGCTGCCGATTTATTTTGTATTGTTGTATTATTTCATTGTGATAATAACTGTCGAATTACCGTTTGCATCTTTTTCTCCCATCACTGCCTTCTCAATAGTTATCGGCACTGTTGGGGCTGATTCCGGTTCACCCGAAAGTGATGTAGTACGTGGGACCTCAAGGAAAGCATCTACAACTTCCATCCCTTCGGTAACTTCACCGAATGCTGCATAATCTCCGTCAAGCTGTACACATGCATCTGAATAGCAGATAAAGAACTGACTGGATGCACTATTCGGATCCTGCGTTCTTGCCATTGAAACTATACCTCTTTTATGAGACAGATCATTCTGTACACCGTTGCTGCTGAACTCACCCTTTATAGGTGTATCACTTCCACCTGCACCTGTTCCGTCCGGGTCACCGCCCTGAGCCATAAATCCATCAATAACTCTGTGGAATGTAAGACCATCATAGAAACCCTGTCCTACGAGTTTTTCAAAATTCTCACATGTGATCGGTGCCTTGTCGGCATATAATGTGATAGTAAATGATTTACCCGAAAAACTGAACTGCTGTAAAGGCGGTTCCCCCTCTTCAGCAGAAGCTGCTTCTGTCACTGCTTCTGTAGGTGCCTCTGTAACAGTCTCGCTGATCTCAGCAGGCTTTTCGGTTGCAATCTCTCCTCCGCTTTTTCCACCTGTTCCGCAGCCGGTAAGCATAAGTGAAAATGTAAGAACTGCCGCAGCAATCTTACTTATTCTTCTTTTCATTACTTTTCCTCCGTTTTATTAATATCGTTTTATAAAACAATCGTCCACTATTATATATTTATATGTGATAAAACTCAAGTCGGTACAAATTTTTATGTATTCTATATCTATGATTTGTGATATAATAATTCCCGTCTTTTTGTAAATAATCGTTTCAATTCAGCGTAAACAAAGCATTTTCGCTGTGCGATTAAGGAATTTATAATATTTCATATATCAGGAGGGAACTATGAAAGATGAAACACTCTGCCTGCATGCAGGCTACACACCAGGAAACACAGAACCGGGAGCATTACCTATTGTTCAGAGCACAACATACAGATTTGATAAGACTCAGGATATCGCTGATGTATTCGACGATCCTACAAAGGCTCTTATCTATTCAAGATTCGCTAATCCTACAGTAATGGCTGTAGAAGAAAAGATCAATCAGCTTGAGGGCGGTGTTGGCGCTATGGCAACTTCTTCAGGTCAGGCAGCATCACTTCTTTCAATCCTCAATATAGCACAGGCCGGTGACAGCATCGTTTCCGTTCCTGAAATATATGGCGGAACAGTTAACCTTTTCTCTTTCACACTCAAGAAACTCGGTATCGAGTGCATCTTCGTAAGCCAGGACTCAACAGATGAAGAGATCAAGGCTGCTTTCAAGCCTAACACAAAGGCAGTATTCGGTGAGACAATCGCTAATCCTGCACTTACTGTATTTGATATCGAAAGATTCGCAAATATCGCTCATGAGATGGGTGTTCCGCTTATCGTTGATAACACATTTGCTACTCCTATCCTCTGCAAGCCTTTCGACTTCGGAGCTGATATCGTAGTACATTCAACAACAAAGTACATGGACGGACACGCAGTACAGGGCGGTGGTATCATCGTAGACAGCGGTAAGTTCGACTGGACAAACGGAAAGTTCCCAGAACTCGTTGAGCCGGATGAGAGCTACCACGGAATATCATACACAGAAAAATACGGAAAGCAGGCATACATCCTTAAGGCACGTATGCAGCTGATGAGAGACTTCGGATGCTATCCGGCAGCTCATTCAGCATTCCTGCTTAATCTCGGACTTGAGACACTCGCCGTTCGTATGGAGCAGTATTATAAGAACGCAATCAAGGTTGCCGAATTCCTTGAGAGCCGTGATGAGATTGAATCCATAACATATCCTGCACTTAAGGGTGATAAGAATTATGAGCTCAGCCAGAAGTATCTCGGCGGAAAGAGCTGCGGAGTTATCTCATTCGTTATCAAGGGTGGAAGAAACACAGCCATGAAATTCATGGATTCACTTAAGCTTGCTTGTAACGAAGTTCATGTTGCAGATATCAGAACCTGCGTTCTTCATCCTGCAAGTGAGACACATCGTCAGCTTACAGATGAGCAGCTTGTTGCTGCCGGAATCAACGGCGGTATGATCAGATTTTCAGTAGGTCTTGAAAATGTTGACGATATCATTGACGATATCAAGGGTGCCTTCGAAGCATTGAAATAAATAACAGATAATATAGGAGAAAATAAAATGCAGTCACGTACACATACATGCGGTGAACTGAGAAGTACAAATGTCGGCGAGAAGGTTAAGCTTGTCGGATGGCTCGAAAACCTCCGTGAAGTCGGAGCCGAGCTTGGATTCGTAGTTCTCAGAGATTTCTACGGCACCACACAGATAGTTGTGGAAACCGAAGAAATGATGAAGACCGTAAAGGGAATAAACAAAGAATCTACCATTTCTGTTGAAGGTACTGTAAGGGAAAGAAGCTCAAAGAACCCTAAGCAGGCAACAGGTGATATCGAGGTTGTTCCCGATAAAATCGATGTTCTCGGAAGATGCCGTTATAACGAGCTTCCGTTCGAGATTAACAGAAGCCGTGAAGCTGATGAAACAACTCGTCTTAAGTACAGATATCTCGATCTCAGAAATCCTGAGGTTAAGAAGAATCTTATACTCCGAAGCAATGTTATTGCCGCACTCAGACAGTCTATGATAGAGCACGGATTTATGGAGATCACTACTCCTATCCTTACCGTTTCTTCTCCTGAAGGTGCCAGAGATTATCTGGTTCCTGCAAGAAAGCATCCGGGAAAATTCTACGCTCTTCCACAGGCACCGCAGCAGTTTAAACAGCTTCTTATGACTTCGGGAATCGACCGTTATTTCCAGATAGCTCCTTGCTTCCGTGATGAGGATGCTCGTGGAGACAGATGTCCGGGTGAATTCTATCAGTTGGATATGGAAATGGCTTTCGCTTCACAGGAAGATGTATTCGAAATATGTGAGGATGTTCTTCCTCCGATCTTTGCAAAATACGGTACTTATAACAGAGCATCATCTGCACCTTTTGCACGTATTCCATATCGTGAATCTATGGAGAAGTACGGAACAGATAAGCCGGATCTCAGAATCGATCTTACAGTCCAGGACGCTACAGAAGTTTTGAAGGATTGCGGCTTCGGACCGTTCGCATCCGACTCCGTTGAGGGTGCTGAAGTTGCAGTTAAAGCCGTTGTAATTTCAAACTTTAATGAAAGCAGAAAATTTATAGATAAGAATATAGCAGACGTTGAGGTTCAGGCCGGTGCTAAGCCTTACTGGTTCAGAATTGATGAAAACGGAGAGGTTGTCGGCGGTATCGCTAAGTTTGTTCAGGATCGTAAGGATTCTGTTATTTCCGCCCTTGGACTTAAGGCAGGCGATCTCGTAGTTCTTTCTTCAGGAAAGCTCCGCGATGCACAGAAAACCGCAGGAGTTATAATCAAGACCTTCGGACCTCTTGTTCCGGGACATATGGATAAGGAACAGTACAGTTTCTGCTGGATCGTTGACTTCCCGATGTATGAGATCGGTGAAGAGTCCGGCGAGCTTGAGTTCTGTCACAATCCGTTCTCAATGCCAAGCGGCGGAATGGATGTACTTCTCAAGGCAGAGCGTGGTGAGATTGATCCGCTCGACATCATGGCTGATCAGTACGATCTCGTATGTAACGGAATCGAGCTTTCATCAGGTGCCGTTCGAAATCATGATCCTGAAATAATGATCAAGGCCTTCGAAATGGTCCGTCTCGGAGAAGACGATGTTAAGGCTAAGTTCCCTGCAATGTACAATGCATTCTGCTACGGTGCACCTCCACATGCAGGTATCGCACCGGGTGTTGACCGTATGATAATGCTTCTCTCCAACGAGAGCACTATCAGAGAGGTTATACCATTCCCTATGAACAAGAATGCACAGGATGTTATGATGGATGCACCGGGCTATGTTACCGATAAGCAGCTCGAGGAGCTCCATATCAAGGTTGTTGAAGAACCTGCCGACTGATGATAAGGAGTCTTAATCAACCGAACAATACTAAAATAAATCAAAAAAGCCGTGTTAGTCTGTATCTATTACAAACTAACACGGTTTTAAATTTACAATCTAATATGTCGACTCTCCATTATACGTTGGCACTGCACCCGGATCAAACATCGGTTCTGCACCTACATTATATGAAGCATTTGCATCGTACATACCCGCCGACTGTTCGTTATACACCGGCTGCGCGTTGTATGTCGGCTGTGTGTTATACACCGGCTGTTCATTATATACAGGCTGTGCGTTGTTAACTCCTGTTGCAGCACTGTTATATGTGAAACCTGCATTCTCTCTTCCCGGAAGGAGTTTGTCCCTTAATTCCAGGATTGACTTGATTGCCTTCTGATAACCGCTTATCATGCTGTCAAGTTCATCTTCCGCACTATTCGGTGCAAACGCTGGTTTATGAGAAGAAAATACTGACTGAGTTGAGCTTCCATAGCCGGTATTCTCTATGGTAACAGTCATTACGTCACCCTTAATACAAATGCAGAAATTAAATCTCTTACGAAGCTCAAGCAGTGTCTCGATCATGACCGGTGTAAGATACATATAAGCTTCCTGATCATAGGCTGCGATTGTATCGAAGTTTTCCGCGAATTCATGATTCTCTGTATCGATGATCGTTACATCTCTGTTCTTGATCTTCTTATACTTATTCTTTTCCTTCTCTCCGCCAAGTATACCCTTCTTTGTTTGGGTACTCATGATATTAATATCACCGTTGATATTAAAACCTGTACGGAATTTGTATATTGTACCGTCAAAGTATGTAACTGTATGTGATTGTCCATCGGAATCCTGATACGTATCATAAAGCTTATATCCCATAAACTCGAACGCATCCGGATTTGAACGGTTCATCCAGTCATAAGTACAGCTGGAATAAGTAGTACGATCACATCTCTTGCCAAAAGGCTTTACGAGATGAGCTTCAACCAATGCCTGGTCATAAGACATCTGTTCGTTTACCAGATCAGCACTGGACTCCATAAATGTCATAAATAGCTTATCATCTATAGTCTGAAGTGCCGGCTGTGCTATCATCTGCTGATAATTATACTGTTTGTACTCCGGAGTTCTGCTTAATAAATAAAATATAAAGCAGCCTATTACTCCAAACATTACAATCGGCATTAAAAACGGTCCTACTAACATTATAACCGGCAATAAACAGATCACACAGATAAGCGCTATCGTCTTCGCCTTACTTTTCTGTTTCTCGCTCATATGCTGAACACCATTTTCGTCTATTAAATTCGGATCTGCGTCCGCCTCATACGCACGCTGTATCGCACCGCCTGAAAGGTCGTTTATCTTGTTGGATGCACCGACAATACCTTTTTTGAAAAGTTTACCCAAAAAGCGCTTAGGAGCGATCGACTTGAAATGCTCGAATTCCTGAAGCACCATCCCTTTCCTTGTCGGATCCACAATACCGTTCTGAACGTTATATCTTAAATCTCCCATATGCCACGTCCCTACAGATTCATGGTCATATCGATAGTCTTAAGCTGCTCAAGATTCTCTTCATGAACATAATCCATCTTCGTAACACCCTTCATTCCAGCTACGATTGATGCCGGGAATGAAACTATAAAGTTATTAAGCTTTGTAATATTTCCGTTAACCGCACGTCTTGAAGCAGAATACTGCCTTGACTGCTCCGAAAGCTGATTGATCAGATTATTGAAAAGCTCTGCACTTTTAAGTTCCGGATACGCTTCACCGAGTGCAAAAAGTCCTTTTACAGCCTCTTCCTGTGCCTTAGATGCCTGATTAAGCTGATCTACGGTTGCATGATTCGGAATCTGATTAAGACTTCTCAGGTTTTCAAATACCTTCTGCTCATGCTTTGCGTACTGCTCAGCCACATTTTTGCCCTGCATCAGGACATCATATCTCTGTCTAAGCTGTATCTCAACGCCTGATAAAGCCTCTTCGATTTTAAGTTTAACACGGTTAATACTGTTCGATGTGGACACAAACCATCCAATTATCAAAACAATAAAAACACCAACAACAATTAATACAATTGTACCTGTACTCATTTTTTACCCTCCTGAAAATTAAATCATTAATACTTTGCCCCGCAAATTTATAATACCATATGGGATTTTAACAAACAATATTAGTCCATTGTGCATATTTCACAGTAATTATTATGCAATTCATACAAAAAAGCCGCTGCAGATTTTTATTCTGCAACGACTTAATAATTCAAATAAATATATTACTGATTATCATCTTCCTGAGGAACGATCATCTCAGCTTCGAATCTTACATCAGTTACTTCATCGTAACCTGTCTTCTCCCATTTTTCCATTATTCTGTCACGAACCTTCTCGATATATCTATCTGTCATCTCCGGAAGAAGAATGAAGAACTGATTATTTCGGCTCTGCATCATTATATCACTCTTTCTGAGTGTATAATTAGTGATCTTTCCGAACTCCTTCGTGATATCATTGAAATCTTCAACATTCATATCAACCGTCGGACGGATCGTTATAAGAAGTTTTGAAGCAACGCCCTTATAAGTTTGAATATATCTTCTCAGATACTTATAGATAATACTGAAATAATCATACTCCAGCCAGAGCGCACCCTTATAGATAGGTCCTTCATCAAGCCCCTTGCTGATGGTTTCAAGTCCGTCTATTGACTCACCCTCTTCATCATCAGGTTTATTATAATAGGCACATCCGTGATTTCCCTGCTGTTTGATATATTCAAGTGCCATGGAAGCCTTATCAAACAGGTCCTCATAATCCTTGCCCTGTTCAGGTATAAATACACCTCCGATAGAAGCTCCGAGAGGAATCTTCATATCCGGACCGATAAGAATTTTAGAAGCTTCGGCTATCTGCTTGTTGATTTCAGCTGCCATTCTTGCAAAGGTTCCCTTATCAATACCCTTGCAGAATATGATAAACTCATCACCGCCTACACGTGCTTTGATGTCATCTTCTCCTACATTCTGGTCGATGATCTCGGCACATCTGTCAAGCATTTCATCACCCATATCATATCCGTAAACATCATTAAAAAGCTCAAAGCTGTCAAGATTTACGAGCATAAGAACTCCCTCTTCAGTTCTGCATGCTTCCTGGAGTTGCTGGATGATTCCTACTTTTTCCTGGTTATTATCCATCTTAATCCCCCTCATTTAGAATCAAAACCTAAAAGTCAAAAGACAAATACTTTGTTAATAATATCATTTTTATAGATTAAATTCCACATGAAATTTAATAATACATACATTTTTCAGACAGTTGATTCAACTGTTCTGACCATCCGTCAAATTGACTCACTACATACCTCATCTTTTTCCTTATCATCATAATGAGGCTCTATTTTTTCAAATCTGTATTTCTGAATTATATCAGGATATTTCTTCTTATCCACCTTTCCCATAAACATTTCATATGGTCTTACATACATTCTGAAATCACCATAAAGAGCCTGATAAACCACTACAATCTCTTTGGTCTCTGTATGCTCGGCAAGAGCTACTATCTTATACAAGTATTTATTTGCCTTTGCCTCTTCATCAGTCACAGTTTCCCGTTTAAAATGTTTTACGATATCCCCTGCATGTAACCGCCTGTTTCTCATGCTTGTCTCCTCCATAAAAACACCCCATGGTAATTCCTCAAAAGAAATACCGAACTATCATTTAAGCCCAAGCTGCATAAAATCTGAAAGTGGAACAGGTTTTGAATATAAAAATCCCTGAAGGCTCTTGATCTTATACTTTCTCAGAATGTCTCTCATTTCAATCGTCTCTACGCCTTCAACACAAACTTCTGCAGCATAACTGCTTCCGAGATCAGATATAAACTTAATAGTATCCCTATCCGTCTTTTGATTCTCGATATCCTTGACGACCTCTCTATCGACCTTTATCGTATCAGCCTGAATCTCCTTAAGAACTCCGATAGATGAATACCCCGTTCCGAAATCATCTATGGCAATCTTAATACCTCTATCCTTAAGTATGGAAATTATATTTTTCAGAAGCTTTATATCCAGAAGCCTGCATCGTTCAGTCACTTCAAGGCATAAATGATCCGGCGGAAATTCCGTTTCATCTAAAACATCGAGTACATCCTCTATAAATCCACCCTTTTCCAGCTGAGTATAGGATAGATTCACATTGATAACGATCTTCGGATACTTTTCCAGGAGCTTCTGCCCATCAATCATAGCGCGTCTCAAAATCCATTTTCCAAGTTGCGGAAATATCGGATCCTGCTCAAGTACTTTAATAAACTCATCGGGAGGAACAACCCCATATCTGTCATCCTTCCAGCGGATAAGTGCTTCGGCAGCCCTCAGCTTCTCCGTTTTTGTATCAACCACCGGCTGATAATATAGATAAAACCCTTTATAATCCTCGGTGATATTTCTGCGAAGCTCACTCAGCCTTTCAAGCTTGTGTCGATTATCATCGGTAAGAGCATCATCATATACGACTATATCACCCATTTTCTTTTTCTTAGATTCACGATATACATACTTCAGACACGAATATACTGTCTTGTCGTTTATAGTGAAGTCATCTATAACAACCGCACCTGCATTGAAGGAAGGTACTACATGCTGATCCTCAACATATAATTTCGATCCACCATCGAGCTGTATATCTTCATAGATTTCAACCACTTCGTCTTTCAGAATGCCATGAGTTATAACCGCAAACTTCGGTCCATCCATTCTATATACGGTTCCGGAATCACCAAACTTCTTCTTCAGAATGACTGCTATATTATGAAGCATTCTGTTTCCGAAGGAATATCCGTAAACATCATTATATCTCGAGAAATCGCTGAGTCCGATCAATGCTATAACCGATTCCTCTTCCTTAATAAAAACCTCTCTCAGATCCTCAAAAAATCCATACAGGGATCTGAGTCCGGTAACCGAATCAATATACTTATGAGTACCATGATTATTTATGGAACCACCGAAATAAATCGGTTTGTTATTTTCATTACGGATAACTATTCCCTTTGCACTGCAGCTTACATAGTCCCCGTTTGCTGACCTTGCCCTATACTGCATATCAATATCATTATCCGAGCCGACAAAAATGCGTTCTATCAATTCTTCATATAGATTCCTGTCATCCGGATGAATATGTTCAGACCATATACCACCGGCATTCTTCATATATTCGCCGGGCAGTCCAAAAAAGTCAACGGCTGACTTTGACCATCTCGATATGTCTGACTCCATATCGCACAGATAGATATATGCTCCATCTGCAACCACTGACAATGCATTAAACATTTCATCCAATTGGCGTCTTTTTTCTTTATCCATGGTTGGTGCCATATCTTCTCCCCTCTTACCAAAGAGCCCCGCCCAATGGTAAACCCCAAATAGTTTTACACTATCATGAATAACGCACTATAAAAAAAATTAACCCATTATTATTATACGCCATAACGCCGGCGAAAAAAACAAAAATTTTGATAAAAAACAAAGAATATTCTGTGTTTGGAGTGTTATATGTTTTTCTTATAGCGCTCCGGATGTGCATCATGTGCCACCTGTATCATAATTGCACACTCAATACGTTTTCTGAACAGTTCACAGCCATATTCATAAATGCCGGTAACAGAACCTGTTGCATGGAATGCATTTGCGGCACAGCCACCCGAACAGTAAAGTTTAGCCCAGCAATCCTTGCAGTCAGGTCTTGCATAAGCATTACAGCTTCTGAATTCATCCTGCTTATCCGTATTCTTTACTCCGTCCCATATATTACCAAGACAGTAATCATCCTCTCCCACGAACTGATGACATGGATAAAGATCTCCCCATGGAGTTACTGCCATATATTCCGTACCTGAACCGCATCCGGATATTCTCTTATAAATGCATGGTCCCTCTGTCAGATCAAGCATGTAATGATAAAACGTAATCGGCTTTCCTTCCTCTTCACGACGGAGCATATCCTTTGCCAGAATTTCATACTGCTCCATAAGGATTGGAAGGTCTTCCTGTGTAAGTGCAAGCGGATCGCTTGGGCTGGATACAACAGGTTCCATGCTGAGTTCGGTAAAACCGAGATCCGCCATCGCAAAAATGTCATTTGTAAAATCAGTATTTAAATGTGTAAATGTTCCTCTCATGTAATAATTCTTATTACCGCGAGCCTCTACCAGCTTCTTGAATTTCGGAACGATCTTGTCAAAACTTCCGTTTCCGGCAAAATCTTTCCTTGTCCGGTCATGCACTTCACGACGGCCATCAAGGCTGAGAACAACATTACTCATTTCTCTGTTACAGAAGTCAATAACCTCATCATCTATAAGCACTCCGTTGGTTGTAAGAGTAAATCTGAAATTCTTGTTATGTTCTTTCTCGACAGACCTGGCATATTCAACTATCTGCTTACAGACATCCCAGTTCATAAGCGGTTCTCCGCCGAAGAAATCAACCTCAAGATTATGTCTTGAACCCGAATTTTCAATAAGAAAATCTATCGCACGCTTACCAACCTCGAGGCTCATCAATGCCCGGTCTCCGTGATATCTGCCCTGACTCGCAAAGCAATACTCACAATTCAGATTGCAGGTATGAGAAACATGAAGACAGAGAGCCTTTATGACATTTCCGCTTCTCTTCTTAAACTCTCCGGCAAGTGGCTGATAATTATCCTCTGTATAAAGCTTTTTATTATCCTTCAGATACCTTACATCATCTATACATGCCCTGATATCTTCTTCTGTCACATCATCTCTTGTACCGTAACGCTGCATAATGATATCAACAATCTCATCCTCTGACTTCTCAGGGAAAAGTTCGATTATATCATAAGCAACCTCATCAACCTGATGAACCGATCCCGAACATGTATCCAGCACAATGTTATATCCGTTTAATTTATACTGATGAACCATATTTTCTTCCTTTTCTTAAATCTATTATCTTCCCAAGACCATAATCCCGGTCGAATGCACGTTTCGTCTAATCACTGTCAACTTCACGCTATGACAAAGTTAAATAATCAATATCCTCTTTGAGCAGACGAATAGAAGCCGCCTGTAATCAGGCGGCTTCTAAGTCACTAACTCATTTTGAAATCTTGCCTGTCTAATAATTACTTAGACTCGCTGTTCTCGCACTTCTGATTAGCAACACCACAGCTGGTCTTGCAAGCACTCTGACAAGATGTCTGGCACTCGCCACATCCACCGTTCTTAGCGCTCTCACAAAGATTTCTTGTTTCAAGAGTCTTAATTCTTTCCATTTCATATTCTCCTATTGATTAAAAAATATAGTAAATACTAACACACTTTTAAAATATGTGCAATTGTTACTTTAAATCGCAGCCTCGGGGAAGCTTACTTCTTCTTACCCTTTGTCTCAGGCTTCTCGATCTCGACTTCGATCTTCTTCAGCTTCCAGATATCCTTTACATACTCCTCGATAGTTCTGTCTGATGAGAACTTGCCCGAGCATGCTGTATTGAGCATAGCCATTCTTGCCCAGCCTGCTTCATCTCTGTATGCCTCATCCACGCGTCTGTGTGCTTCTGCATAAGAATCAAAATCCTTAAGTATGAAGTATACATCTTCCTTGGTAAGTGAATCATAGAGATCTCTGAACTTCTCTGTATCATCACAGTAGGTTCCGTTAATGAGCTGTGTAAGAACGCGTCTCACATTATGGTTGTTATTGAAGATATCCATAGGATGATATCCGCCTTCGCGCTCATACTTCATAACTTCATTTGCTGAAAGTCCGAAGATAAATGCATTCTCAACGCCTACTTCTTCAACAATCTCAACATTTGCACCATCCATAGTTCCAAGTGTCGGAGCACCGTTAACCATGAACTTCATATTACCTGTACCTGATGCTTCTCTTGATGCAGTTGATATCTGCTCAGAAACATCGGCTGCAGCAAAGATGATCTCACCGTTTGATACTCTGTAATCTTCAATGAATACTACCTTGATCTTGTTGTCGATAGACTTATCATTATTGACAGTATCAGCTACCGCATTTATAAGCTCTATAGTAAGCTTTGCTCTCTTATATCCTGCAGCCGCCTTTGCTCCGAAGATAAAGGTTGTAGGATACATATCGAACTTAGGATTCTCCTTAAGTTCTGTATAAAGATGCATTATATGAAGTATGTTGAGAAGCTGTCTCTTATACTCATGAAGTCTCTTTACCTGAACATCGAAGATAGAATTCGGATCAACATCTATTCCGTTATGCTCTTTAATATACTGAGCCAGACGAACCTTATTCTGATACTTGATATTCATGAATTCCTGCTGATATTTCTTATCATCAACAAATGTCTTAAGCTTTGAAAGCTGAGACATATCAGTAATCCATCCGTCTCCGATCTTAGAACTGAGCCATGCCGAGAGAAGCGGATTACCGTGAAGTACAAATCTTCTCTGTGTAATACCGTTAGTCTTATTGTTAAACTGCTTTGGATTCATTTCATAGAAATCCTTAAGCTCTCTCTTCTTGAGAATCTCAGTATGAAGTCTTGCAACACCGTTAACCGAATAAGAACCGGCAATCGCAAGATGAGCCATCTTAACCTGTCCATCATAGAGAATAGCCATTGACTTGATCTTCTCCTGATCTCCCGGATATGTCTCTTCAATCTTCTTTACGAAACGGCGATTGATTTCCTCAACTATCTGATAGATACGAGGAAGGAGTCTGGAGAACAGCTCGATAGGCCACTTCTCAAGAGCCTCTGACATTATTGTATGATTTGTATAAGCACAGGTCTTTGTTGTGATCTCCCATGCCTCATCCCACTCAAGTCCTTCTTCATCCATAAGTATACGCATGAGCTCCGGAACCGTAAGTGTCGGATGTGTATCATTCATCTGGAAAGTAACCTTCTTTGGAAGGTCTGCAATCTTCTTATTATTTTCTTTAAATTTAGCTATAGCTGTCTGAAGTGAAGCAGATACGAAGAAATACTGCTGCTTCAGTCTGAGTTCCTTACCCGAATAATGATTATCGTTAGGATAAAGCACCTCACAGATAGTCCTTGCAAGGTTCTGCTGCTCTACTGCCTGATGATACTCACCCTTATCGAATGAGCTGAGATTAAATACCTGAGTAGCTTCAGCGTCCCACATACGAAGTGTATTTACAACATTGTTGCCATAGCCTACGATCGGCATATCATAAGGTACTGCACGTACAGACTGATAGCCTTCCTGTATGAAATGATTTCTGCCGTCTCTGTTCTCAACTCTTACATAGCCGCCGAACTTAACATCACATGCATATTCCTCACGCTTAACCTCGAAAGGATAGCCCTCCTTTAACCAGTCATCCGGCTGCTCAACCTGCGCTCCGTCTATAATAGCCTGCTTAAACATACCATAACGGTAACGGATTCCACATCCATATGCAGGATATCCGAGTGTTGAAAGTGAATCAAGGAAGCAGGCTGCGAGACGTCCGAGACCACCGTTTCCGAGTGCCGGATCCCTCTCCTGATCCTCAAGGAAATTGATATCCAGTCCCATTTCCTCAAGTGCCTTCTTGATATCACTGTAATATCCGAGATTTATAAGGTTGTTACCCAGCTGACGTCCCATCAGGAACTCCATTGAAAGATAATAAACCTTTTTAACATTCTGAGCCTTATATGCCTTATGTGTAGCAATCCATCTCTCAATAATATCATCCTTAATAGCATAACTTACAGCCTGATACAGTTGCTGTGGTGTAGCCTCTTCAAGGGTTTTACGATAGAGCATCTTTACATTTGCCGCTACCTCCTTCTTGAAACTCTCCTTGTCCACGCTTGCAATCTTCTTCATCAAGTTATCCCTCCTTATATATTTCGGATAGAATTATTATTTTAAAGCTAATGCATTTTACAGTCTTACTTAGCAACTCCGAGAGTTACTTCCTCACCGTTGATATCCCACTCTTTGGTGAAACCTGCCATAGAACCGAGAACTATATGCTCAGCAAGTACAGCATCCTTTATCTTGTCTGCATTTCTTGTAACTATCTCAGCAAGCTTATCGTTGTTTGCCATATAAAGCATGATACGGTCCATAACTTCGAAGTCTGCTTCCTTACGCATTGTCTGAACCTTGGAAATGATCTCTCTTACGAAGCCTTCCTCAACAAGTTCAGGAGTAAGTCTCTTATCTATTACTACAGTGACGGTATTATCGCCTTCTGTTACATAATCCTCACTCTGAGCAACCTCGATCAGAAGATCCTCTTCTGCAAGAGCAACCTCTTCACCGTTAACCTCGAACTTCAGTGCACCTTCACTCTTTAATACGTTATAGGCCTCTGTTCCGTTAACTGAAGCAAGATACTCCTTGATTCCGCCGAGAAGCTTTCCGTACTTAGGTCCGACTGTTCTGAGCTGTGGTTTAAAAATGTATGTCGAGAAAGCTGATACATCATCGGTAAACTCAACTGTCTTGATATTAAGCTCATCCTTGATTATATCGATATATTCCTGGTCAAGAACCTTTGCAGCCTTGATATACATAGATGCGATAGGCTGTCTGTTCTTGATATTTGCTGTATTTCTTGCAGCACTTCCGTAGGTCTTGATCTTAAGGACCTCTTCCATGCTTTCCTCAAGACTCTCATCGATAAGCTTCTCGTTAACTTCCGGATAATCGCAAAGGTGGATTGACTCCGGTGCATCCTTATCGATATTTCTTACAAGATTCTGGTAAATGCTTTCTGTGATGAACGGTACCATAGGAGCCGCAACCTCGCAGATAGTTACAAGTGCTGTATAAAGCGTCATGTAAGCATTTATCTTATCCTGAGGCATTCCCTTTACCCAGTATCTCTCACGTCCGCGACGAACATACCAGTTACTCATATCATCTACGAACTCTGCAAGAACATCTGCAGCTTCAGGGATTCTGTATGCTCCGAGATTCTCATCAAATCTCTTAACAGCTGTATTGAGCTTTGAAAGAAGCCATCTGTCCATGATGGAAAGGCTTGAATAATCAAGCTCGTAATCCAGCGGATTGAACTGATCGATCTCTGCATAAAGTGTATAGAATGCATAAGTATTCCAGAGAGTTCCCATGAACTTTCTCTGTCCTTCCTTAACCGCATCCTCATGGAATCTGTTAGGAAGCCATGGCTGTGAATTTGTATAGAAGTACCAACGGATAGCATCTGCTCCGAAGCTTTCAAGAGCTTCCATAGGATCGACTGCATTTCCCTTGGACTTACTCATCTTGAGTCCGTCCTTATCCTGAACGTGTCCGAGAACGATTACGTTCTTATAAGGTGCCTTATCGAAGAGGAGTGTTGAGATTGCCATAAGTGAATAGAACCATCCACGCGTCTGGTCAACAGCCTCTGAGATAAAGTCTGCAGGGAAGTTATCGTTGAAGATATCTTCGTTTTCAAACGGATAATGCCACTGTGCGAAAGGCATTGCACCTGAGTCGAACCAGCAGTCGATAACTTCCGGTACACGGTACATTTTCTTTCCGCAGTCAGGACATGTAAGTGTTACTTCATCGATAAACGGTCTGTGAAGCTCGATAGAGAAAGGAACTTCACTTCCATCCTTCATAGTTCCCTTATCATGGAGCTCATCGATAGAACCTACTGCATCTCTTGCGCCGCAGTCCGGACACTCCCATACGTTGAGAGGTGTTCCCCAGTAACGGTCACGGCTGAGGCCCCAGTCCTGAACGTTCTTAAGCCACTCGCCGAAACGTCCCTTACCGATACCCTCAGGTATCCAGTTTACTGTATCGTTGTTGGCAACCATACGGTCGCTCACTTCTGTCATCTTGATGAACCATGACTCTCTTGCATAGTAGATGAGCGGTGTATCGCATCTCCAGCAGAATGGATAGTCATGTTCAAATTTTGGTGCTGAGAAAAGAAGATTTCTGCTTTCCAGATCTACAAGCACCTTCGGATCTGCATCTTTTACAAAGAGTCCGGCGAATGGAGTATCCTCTGTCATATTACCTGCAGCATCAACAAACTGTACAAACGGAAGGTCATACTTACGTCCTACACGTCCGTCGTCTTCACCGAATGCAGGTGCGATATGAACGATACCTGTACCGTCTGACATTGTTACATAATCATCAGCAACGATGAAATGTGCCTTCTTATGCTGCTTTGCAGCACCTGCAGCAGCCGCCTCGTAAAGCGGCTCATACTCTCTTCCCTCAAGGTCGATTCCCTTATAGGATTCAAGCTTTACATATGCCTTACCGTCTGTAGCATCTGTGCTGTACTTAAGTACCATTTCACCGTCATCGTTCTTAACCTTCTCTTCTGCAAGAGGTCCGAGAACTGTATCAAGAAGTGCATCTGCCATGATATATGTATATCCGTCACATGCCTTTACCTTGCTGTAGCTTTCTTCAGGGTTAACACAGAGTGCAAGGTTTGAAGGAAGTGTCCAAGGTGTTGTTGTCCATGCGAGGAAATAGTACTGCTCCTCACCTTCTGCAACCTTAGCCTTGAAACGTACTACTGCTGAACGTTCCTTTACAGCCTTATATCCCTGAGCTACCTCATGAGATGAAAGCGGTGTTCCGCAACGAGGACAATAAGGCACAACCTTAAAGCCCTTGTAAAGAAGTCCCATATCCCAGATCTTCTTCAGAGCCCACCACTCAGATTCTATATAATCATTATGGTATGTAACATAAGGATTATCCATATCAGCCCAGAAGCCGACCTTACCGGAGAACTGCTCCCACATACCCTTATATTTCCATACTGATTCTTTACATTTTTCGATAAACGGTTCAATACCGAATTCCTCGATCTGCTCCTTGCCGTCGATACCGATTTCCTTCTCAACCTCAAGCTCTACAGGGAGACCGTGTGTATCCCATCCTGCCTTACGGATGATCTTGTGACCCTTCATGGTCTGATATCTTGGGATCATATCCTTGATTACACGTGTAAGAACGTGTCCGATATGCGGCTTTCCGTTTGCTGTCGGAGGACCGTCATAGAAAGTATAAGTCGGAAGATCCTTCTTCTCATCTATACTTTTTTCAAAGATTTTGTTCTCATTCCAGAAGTTGAGAACCTTTTCTTCATTTTCTACGAAATTCAGTTTGGTTGATACCTTATCGTACATAATTTTTCCTTCCTTCTAATTAGCCCATAATAACAGATATTATAGCACTTTCTGAGTTGTAATGTCAAAGAAATGTGCCGGACATTCCCGATCAGTTTCAGGTTGTCCGGCACATTTTAAAATACTTGAGTAAAATATCGCTGAAAGGCTTATTCAGCTTCCTTTTCCTTGTTTCCGAGAGTCTGTGTCAGATAATCATTTACAATCTTTGCAACATCATCCGGATCATATCCGTGAACAGCTGCTGCCTGCTCAAGTGTTTCCATCTGTGCTGCGAAACATGATATACAATGCATTCCCACTTTCATAAGAACAAGTGTAGCATCAGGATACCATGTAACAATATCACTGATCAGCATTTCCTTATTTACATACTCTATAATGCCGTCTTCACCAGGTTCTCCCGGTTCCGGTGCACCTGTGAATGCTGTGCTTCCGATTTCATCGGCTGAAACTGTTTCCGGTGCAGCTGCGCCCTCAGTAACAGTAATATTCTCTAAATCTGCATTTCCTGCATTAATAATTTCTTCTGACATTATTTATTCCTCCGTAAAGTGTTGTTAACTCGATTAACGAAACCCATTCTATACATTTTATGCACCTATAGCAAGTGTTTTTAATTATAATTTTCTGTCATTGCTATATATTTCTATACAGCGCCCCCGTTCGGATTTATTGTGTATCCTATATACTGTTTAAACTCCCGGAGTTTTCTAGGATATACCCAGTTGATCCTTTGCAAGCTTATCGGCTTCATCGTTATATCTGTCGCCCGAGTGGCCCTTAACCTTGTGGAAGTTGACCTTCAGCTTTCCGGCAAGCGATTCGTAAAATGCTTTATATGCCTTTGTTCCATCCTTGTTGGTCTTCCATGCTCCGGTACACCACTTCTCTATTCCTTCATAATCATAGTAAATATCAAGCTCCGACGCTCCAAGCTGAGCAGCATATCTCATAGCCTTCATCGCCCCCTCAAGCTCTCCTGCCACATTTCTCATTGTAGCAAGCTCCGGGTCATTAAACTTTTCGGAAAATGTTTTCTTTTCATCCCCGACAAACGCAACCACGCCGTAGGAATATTCGCAGGTAGCCACGTTATAGCTACCGTCCACATAAGCGGTCACCCTGTCTACAGCCTGCTTACCAAATCCCGGATTACTACCGTCTGCTGACTGTAAGTCTATTTTTATCTGTTCACCGTCTGCTGACTGTATACTTACCAGGGGCTGCTCTTCATTCCGCACTACTGTCTTTGATGTATTGCTGTTCAACATCTTCTGCAGCAGACTTGCTGCATATGCCACGCAGGCTTCACATGAAGCAAGAGGTCTGCCGGTCGTAATTCCCTTTATTTCCTTACATATTCCCGAACCTATCATATCGCTAAATGCACTGTAAAGCTGTTTTGCTTTTGCCGCCATCGGTGTGCCCTTGAATCCCGTGATGCCCAGAACCATCTCAGCACCGACAAGTGCTCCGCAGGTTCCTTCCATTCCACCCATTCCACCGCCGAATGTGCTTCCGAGTGCCTTCAATTCCGACTCTGATAGTCCCGTCTCATCCTTAAAAGCAAGAAGTACTGCCTGACAGCAGTTACAGCCTCTCATATATTCAAGTGCAAGTTTTTCTTTTGTCTGATTCATATATCAATCCTTGTATAATTCTGTTTCTTAAATCGTTATATTCCCGCGAGTTCTCTTACCACTTCTCCCGCCATGATAAGTCCCGCAACCGACGGAGCAAATGCAACACTTCCGGGAGATGGTCTTCCACTGTTTTTATACGCATCGCCGCCCATTTTGTCACTCACATTGACCGAAGTATCTATCGGTTCCTCTTTAGAATAAACGCATTTCAGTTTTTTTATTCCACGTTTTTTCAGTTCGTGCCTCATCACTTTGGCAAGCGGACATACCGAAGTTTTATAAATATCCGCAATCTCAAACATTTCCGGATGAAGTTTGTTACCGGCTCCCATACAGCTTATAACCGGTACTCCCGCTTCATTTGCTGCCGAAACTATAGCCAGCTTGGCAGCCACGGTATCAACCGCATCAATCACATAATCATATTTATCAAAAGAAAAGTCCGATGCATTTTCTGGCAGGAAAAAGCATCTGAACTCTCTGATATCTAATTCAGGGTTAATGTCGAGAAGATGTTCCTTCATCACTTCCGTTTTATAACGGCCGACGCTTTTACAGGTCGCAATAAGCTGTCTGTTAATATTCGATTCGGCAACTGTATCATTGTCAACGATATCCACAGCTCCCACTCCGGAGCGCACAAGTGCATCCGCACAATGTCCTCCAACACCGCCGATACCGAAAATTATAACCCTTGATTTCTTAAGTTTTTCCATAGCATCGCTTCCGAGAAGAAGCTCTGTTCTGACAAACTGTTCCATAATCGTTCCAATTAAACTGAAGAGCATCCGACCAAGCGGTAATTCCAATTTATCCCGATGAGCATCCGACTCAACAATGATTCATATCTATCTCTAATTCTGCGGAATTGCAGTAAAAGCATTTACTATTGTAAGCAGTTCTTCAAGCTGACGTCTGTAAAGTCCCTTGAATTTTTCTGCATTTTCCATCTTATGAACCGGCGGAATATCAAAGAAGTCTTCGCTTTTCGCAATTGCTACGGTAATATCATTCTCCTGAAGACTGATAAAGAGTCGGCTTGAAACCTCTTCTGAAAGTCTGGACATCCTGTTTACAAACTCAGGTGTCAGGATTATCTTCTCCTCGCCTTCTATTTCAGTCATCACACTGAAAGCCTTATCAAACTCATCATTTCCGCTATTAGAAACAGTGAATCCTGCCTTTGCCATCTTCTTTGCTGCCTCTTCCAAAGAAGCTGCAGATTTATTTCTGTTCTGCTTAACGATCACAGTTCCCTTAACAGGATTTGAAATTTTCATTCGGATAACTCCGCCTTCAAATTCCGTTATATTCGTATTACTGTCCCCGAACTTCTCACGGCTTGTCAGAATAGCATCACAATATTCAAAATTCACGCCGTTATAAGCAGCCCTAAAATAGTCTGAGCCTTCGATCTTGTCAAAAAGATCAAACAGTTTTGAATTTCTGAGAGGGTCAAATCCCAATGTCTTAAACGGCTGATACTCCAGAAGATCAACCTTCTCGCTTAAGATCTTCTCGATAAAACCTGTTCCAAGTTCCTTCTCAAGTTCGGTTTCTATATGATTTACTATAACCCACATGGAAAGGGTAATAACAAGTAAGGCCGCAAGTATCAATGCAGGTATAAACCAAGGTCCATCTTTTTTAGCTAAAACGGGTATTGAAATCAGAGCCACAATACTTAAAGAACCGCACAAATACATGATAGTCCTGCAAAGTGACTGAAGTCCCTTCTTAGCTTTAAGTTTTCCGAGCAATTCTGTATCCGACATTATTAGCCCCCTTCAAATTAACACTAAATACATTTTAAATCTTATATTATTATGGGGAAATCACTATCTTATATTGTGAAGATCCTTCTTATCAACTACTACAAAAAGTTCCGCATCTGCATCAAGCGGCTTATTCGGATCGATGGATGAGCTTGTTCCTCTCTTATCCTTTATTGCAATAACATTCATTTTGTAATTGCCTCTGAGATTAAGTTCTATAAGGTTCTTGCCTATCCATTCCGGCTTCGGCTTCATTTCAAGAACACAGAGAGTTCCTGCTATATCGAAGTAGTCGATAAATGATTCCGATGCCAGAACTCTTGCAGTTCTGAATCCCGACTCTTCTTCAGGATAAATGATCTTATCCGCTCCGACCTTTGTAAGGATTGCACCCATTCTTTCATCCGATGCCTTTGCCATTACATATGGAACTCCCATTTCCTTTGAAACCATTACAGACATTATGCTTGCCTGGAGATCCGAACCCATAGCAACTACGACCGTATCGATATCATCAAGTCCGAGTGCCTGGATAGCATCCGCATCCGTAAGATTTGCCTCTATAGCATATGTAACCTTATCGGCAATCTTCTCGATGTCCTCCGGGTTGTTATCAACCACCATTACATCAACACCCATATCTGCAAGCCTTAGCGCCAGGCTCTTTCCAAATCTTCCTATTCCGAATACCGCAATCGATTTATTCATTTCTTATCCTTTCATGCTAAATATCTAAATCATCGCTTATTTTCAATAAAATGAAAATAGTATCACATACTTCTGCTATTATCATTCATCATCTGATACATTTATATCCTCGCCCTTTGGGTACTTCGGATATGTATGCACCATAAGTTTATCCTACAAAATATCTGCCTTCCGCATAACTGATATTATTTCTTTCCATTCCTCTATAATTGAAGAAGAGTGCCATCGATATAGGTCCTATTCTTCCCAGATACATCGCGATTATGATGATGACCTTTCCGAACCGATTAAGCATAGGCGTAACAGCTCTTGAAAGCCCTACCGTAGCCGTCGCACTGAATATCTCATATGACGCATCCATAAGACCGAAATCATTGGTAAAGAGCAGAAGTATCAGGAAGATAAATGTAACGAAGAAGCTTACCATGAGGATGGCCGCCGCCTTCTGCATCATTTCATTGGATACTCTTCTCTTAAATACAACAACCTCTTTTCTGTTTCTGATAAAGGACACTCCGTTCAGGATAACAAGGAAGAGTGTCACAGTCTTGACACCGCCCGCCGTACCTACAGGAGAACCTCCGATAAACATATAGAGAAGTCCGATTGTTGCGGTACCTTCCGTAAGGCATTGCTGCGGAACAGCAGCAAAACCTGCCGTTCTGAAGGTTACGGACTGGAATATACTGTTAATAACCTTTCCGCCGACAGACATGTCTCCTATCGTATCGGGATTACTGTATTCCAGAATGAATACGAGCACCGCTCCCGACAGGATGAGTACTCCCGTAAGTGAAAGCACCAGCTTGGTATGCTCACTGAAACGCTTGATCATGGTTCCGAAGGAATACTTCTTCTTAAACTTATCCTTAACCCCTTTACTTATATCAAACCATACAACATATCCGAGACCGCCCATTACTATAAGAAACATCGTGTTGATCAGGACCAGCACATTTCCGTTATAAGAAATAAGGCTGTCCGGCCCGAGAATATCTATTCCCGCATTACAAAATGCCGAAATCGAAGTAAATACGGAATACCAGATTCCGTTAACAGCACCGAATTTCGGTATAAATACGATCATATATACAGCAGCACCGATTCCTTCAACCACAAAGGTTCCTTTGAAAACTCCCACAAGAAATTTAAGGAGTCCGTCCATCGAATCCAGATTAAAGGCATCGTGTATCATGACATATTGACTGAGTGAAAACTTTCTGTGAATGATCAGCATCAGAATTGAAGTAACTGCTATAATTCCGAGTCCTCCGAGCTGGATCATGATAAGAATTACGATCTTTCCGAAGAGCGACCAATGAAGATATGTATCAACCACAACAAGTCCCGTAACGCAAAGCGACGTGGTCGATGTAAAAAGCGCCGTAAGAAGGCCTGTGGTCTCTCCTTCCGCAGTAGATATCGGAAGCATCAACAGGATCGTTCCGATTGCGATTGCGATTAAAAAGCTGAGTGGTATTATCTGGGCAGACGTAAGTCTGCCCTTCTTTTTGCTAGTTTCTCGTTCCAAAATTTTTCCTCTTAAAGTTACCGGATACAGTAACCATTTTTGTTTTGCTTTTAATTCTTATAATTTAAATCTGTCCAGCTGTTTATAATATCTGTCAGATATCTCATGCTGATACTCTGCAGTAACCGCAATCTGGCTGAGATACTGAGATATAGCCGAGAGCTCTCTTACAGCATCTTCAAGCTCATTCTTAATCTTCCACATCTTACGATTGCCTACAGCATCCTCATCTATCTGCTCGATAAATCCGAGTATCTTTACATTCAGAGCTTCAATCTGCTCATAAGATCTGCGGATGGATATTGATGAATCCCTGCTTGAATCACTTATGCTGTCCACATCGGACTTAAGCTGTTCCATAGTCTCACGGACTTTGAACTGTGCATCATTTATAGCCTTTATAGTCTTTCCGAAAGCATCATTTCCGGATCCATCTACGTCCTCCGTAAAATCATATTCGGATATTCTTTCGGCAAATCCTCTGAGACCTTTTAGCTTCTTCTTGATATACCTGTTCATATATATAACTATGACAATCGAACCGAGTGCCGCAAGGACTGTTGCTGTAATGCTCGCAAAGATTATCCTGTCGTATTCTTCCGGATTAAGATATACCGTACGCACTCCGATAATACCCATAAGTCCTATCAGGAGCATAATTACGACCATAAATATATAAACTATCAGGAGAAATCTGAAATTATTTTTCTTATTCATTGTCCGCCCTCCCTGTTAAGTCTTTCCAGGACATCTGTTACCATGTCCTTTTTAACCGGTTTCGAATAGTAATAACCCTGAATAAAATCAGCTCCAAGTCTCGTGACCATGTCAGCCATTTCCTGATTTTCTATTCCTTCAGCTACAATGAGTTTATTTATATCCTTGAACATTTTTATTGCATTTTCAAGGATTGATCTGGTGTCTGCCTTCTTCATGGCACCCCAGATGAAATACTTATCTATCTTCACAATAGTAAAAGGCATATCCACAAGATAACCTATATTCGAATAACCCGAACCATAATCATCCAGTGAAAATGTAAGCCCCTTCATGGATAGTCTGGCCATATTCCTAAGGAGTCTGGCCTCGGAATAAGCTGCTGCGGATTCGGTAATCTCGAGATTAATCATTTCCGGCGGAATATGATATTTTTCAAGTATGCCATAAATATCTTTGTAAAGCTTTTCCCTCATGCATTGAACTACAGAGAGATTTACCTCGACATATTTTATGCCCTTTTCTATCAGATTCTCTTCGTTGATAAATCTGCAGACTTCTTCTATTACAAGCTTTCCGATCTGAACTATGGTTCCGTTCTTCTCGGCAATCTTTATAAATTCTTCCGGCGATACATAGCCATATTTAGGAACATCCAGTCTAGCCAACGCTTCAAGAGAAACCACACATTTCTCTTTTGCATCTACTATAGGCTGATAATGCACCTCGAAAGACTTTTTCTTAATCTGCTCAACGATGGCCTGTTCAATAGCCATCCTTCTTTCAATGGTATCAACCGTTTTTCTCTCTACCTCGATAAACTGTCCCTTGCCTCTGGCCTTCGCCTGATCAACTCCATACTCTATAGCAGAGAAAATACTCTTCATATCATGATTTCTGCTGTGGATAAGGCATACGCATGCGGACAGAAGAACATCGAGTCCTTTATAATCAAACGGAGTTCTGAAAATGTGATAAATGATATCACGGCTTTTGACCAACTCCAGTTCTCCTTCAACCGTGACAGCAAAAATGTCACCGCCGTAACGGAAAACATTTAATTCTCCGAATTCCTTATGAAGCCGCTTAACAAGCTTTCTCATCAGCTCGTTTCCGCCTTCCATCCCATATATCTCATTGATGATCTTGAAGTTATCCAGTGCAACAATGAAAATGTTAACATTTTCCGCATGTTTATAAAGCTCATCAAGTTCATACAGAAATGCCTCTCTGTTGAAGGCTCCGGATACCTGATCGGAAAAATCGAGCTGATTCTCCGACGTGAGGTACATAACATATATGCAAAGTGCAGTTCCCACACCAGTAAGAAGATAATGTGGGAAGAACATCTGTATCATAACCGGAAGGGCACTCGCGGCAATCATCATCACAAGATGAATAAATTCGCGGTTCAATTCCTTTTTCCAGCAGATTGCAAAAATAAGTGATATCACTGCATATGCAGCCGAATTAAAATAGAGATAACCGTGAAGTGTTCCATGATGATAACCCGAATCATCCAGATAGAATATCAGATGTGTCACATAAGTGGAAAACGTCATCATAACACCGATCAGTGCAGGAAGAAACATGGCAACAAACCACTTTCTTCTCCTATCGGTGTATCTCTTTATCCTTCCGTAAATATACGAAAGGAATATTGTCGGGATGATAAACTGCATAACAAAGAAATATGCATTCGCACCCCAATGAAGCCATCTCGGGAAGAGCTCATAGTGATACAGCATGTATGTTGCACCTATATCCACTATATTGTTCACGAGACAGACTATGGTATAGAATCTGAAGGTCTTATATAAGAATCCCTCCAGCCTTTTTCTTGTCGATGATATGATCAGCAACAGAATGAGAAAGAGGGACGCCGTAACCTCAAAATGAATATCAAAAGGCATACGCGTGATCTCCTTATTCTATTTACACAGTACGGCTGATTATCGTCCGGCAGATTGTCCTGCAGATCACAGAAATATCATTCATAATAACAGTGATCTCCCGGATAACTTCCCCGAAATCAACATCTTAATAAACACTGAAAAGGATCTGTCCGTAGCTTGGGAACGGCCAGTCGCGCTGACTGGTCAGCATCTCAGCTTCATCAACATATTTTCTGAGCTTATCCATACACGGAATTACTTCATCGCGTATATATGCAGCTCTTGCAACAAAACTTTCGAAAGATTTCAGCTGTGAGATCTTATCCTCAAGACTCATCATTTCATCGAAGATAAGGTCTGTGAGCTCTGAAAGCTTCATCATTGTTGTTATCTCATAATTACATTTTACTTCGCTGTTAACCGACTTCATAAGGCTTGTAGTATCTGCAAGTCTGTGAAGATATCTCTCGATAGCCGGAAGATAATTCTTCCTTACCATATCAACCATTGTAAGAGCTTCGATATTTATAGTCTTACAATAATTCTCAAGCATGATATCACATCTTGAATATATCTCGGCTGCGGTAAATATCTTGTGAGCCATCAGCATATCCATATTCTTCTGATCAAGGAGATGAGGCATAGCATCGGCTGTTGTCTTGAGATTTGACAGGCCTCTAACCTCCGTTGCTTCCTTAACCCACTCTTCTCCGTAACCGTTTCCGTTGAAGAGGATTCTCTCATGCTGCTTGATAACTCTCTTTATAAGCTCATGAAGAGCCGTCTCAAAATCATCTGCCTTCTCAAGTTCATCCGCATACTGACGGAGACTCTCTGCTACAGCTGCATTCAGCATAATGTTGCAGCATGCAATACTGTTAGATGATCCGAGAGATCTGAATTCAAACTTATTACCCGTAAAAGCGAACGGTGATGTTCTGTTACGGTCTGTTGTATCTCTCGAAAACCTCGGAAGCGAATGAACTCCGAGCTTAATCTGTACTTTTTCAACGCCTTCATATGGCTTATCGTCCTTAATAGCATTAAGGATTGCTGTCAGCTCATCTCCGAGGAACACGGAGATTATGGCCGGAGGTGCTTCATCTCCTCCGAGTCTCAGGTCATTTCCCGCTGTAGCAACTGAAAGTCTGAGAAGATCCTGATAATCATCCACTGCCTGAATAACAGCGCATAGGAATAAGAGGAACTGTGCATTTTCATACGGAGTCTCTCCCGGTGAAAGCAGATTCACGCCTGTATCAGTTGCCATAGACCAGTTATTATGCTTACCTGAGCCGTTAACTCCGGCAAAAGGCTTCTCATGAAGGAGACAGATCATTCCGTGACGCCTTGCCACCTTCTGCATGATCTCCATTGTCAGCTGATTACTGTCAGTTGCAACATTTGTTGTAGAATATATAGGAGCAAGCTCATGCTGTGCCGGCGCAACCTCGTTATGCTCGGTCTTTGCGAGGATTCCGAGCTTCCAGAGTTCCTGATTCAGGTCTTCCATATATTCCTTAACACGAGGCTTGATCACACCAAAATAATGATCATCCATTTCCTGTCCCTTCGGCGGCATTGCACCAAAGAGAGTTCTGCCTGTATATACAAGATCACGGCGCTTCTCGAAAACTTCCTTGTCGATAAGGAAATACTCCTGCTCCGGACCTACGCTTGTCCTGACATATCTGACCTCTGTACCGAAGAGTTTCAGAATTCTCTTTGCCTGACGGTTGACAGCCTGCATTGACCTAAGAAGCGGTGTCTTCTTATCGAGTGCTTCTCCCGAATATGAACAGAATGCAGTCGGAATACACAGAGTCTTATCCTTGATAAATGCGAATGATGTCGGATCCCATGCTGTATAGCCTCTGGCCTCGAATGTAGCTCTGAGTCCGCCCGATGGAAATGAAGATGCATCAGGTTCTCCCTTTATAAGTTCCTTACCCGAGAACTCCAGAAGCACACCTCCGTCTCCCGAAGGCTCTATAAAGCTGTCATGCTTTTCAGCCGTAACACCTGTAAGAGGCTGGAACCAATGTGTAAAATGTGTGGCGCCCTTCTCAAGTGCCCATTTCTTCATTTCTTCCGCTACGGCATCAGCCACATCATCGGCAAGCCGTACATTTTCATCGATTGTCTTCTTCAGAGAATTATATACCTCTGCAGAAAGGCGCTCCTTCATTACTCTGTCATCAAAAACAAGGCTTCCGAAAATCTCTGGAATCTGTTCTGTCATGATAGGTTGTCTCCCTTCAAAATAAACATCTTAATTATACGAAAAAACTATATATAACAATTATATCCCGAAAAATAAAGAATACACGAAAAACAGTCTAAAATCAATTATTACAGCATAATTTTGCAATCATTTTTTATTCTATCATAACCAAACGGAATAAAAAATACAGCAACTTTACCAACTATGAACATTAATTAGACATTTTTACCAAAATGTTTGTTTATAGTTACCAAACTTGTTTTTTTATTATATCACTATTCAATAAAATATGTTATAATAGCGCAGTAAATATTTTAATGTGGGGTGAGAGTCACGTTATGGAAGTAAAAAATCTACAAAGTATGATCTCTGAATGCATTACTTATGCCGATGAGATCACCAACAATGCCGAGTTGTATCCGCCTGACGCGAGGATGCCGCTCAGAGACCTGATAAGATATGATATGACTGTTTTCCTCGGTTTCCTTTATGAACCGGACAACGGAAATCTTGAGGATCAGATAGCATATATCGAGACAAATCTTAAGATGGTTCTTACAGAGACGAAGTTCCTTCAGCTCGTTGAGCAGAAGTGTAACGATCCACGTTTTCTGAATGAGCCGCCGATTTCTCTCTCGTATTTTATCAATGCCGATCTTGCGTCTGATGTAAATTCCAGACCGGGAAGCGTCGCAAAATCAAAGTTCGTAGTTGACTGTTTCAGAAAGATGGGCGAAGGTTTCATCAATTATCCGAAAGTAAAGGATGAGACCAAGAAGATAATTGCCGATTATATCGGAGTTATGAATGCCACTCTTAACAGTGCAGGAATCATTACAACTACACATACAAGCGTTCTGAAAATGGCTGAGAATCCGCATAAGGACAAGGGTGTTGCTAAGTTCACCGACAAGTCCGTTGCAAATATGGATACTATCTCAACATTCGATCAGACATCCGGACAGTTTGTAACAAAGAAGGCCGTAAGTACTTCAGGTTACAACATTATGAAGAAACGTGCAGATGACGTTTCTGAATTCCTGAACTTCAAGCGCGAGGAAGAGGGCGAAGATTCCGTATTCAAGCGTGGTGAAGGTCGAGTTGGTCGTCGTCGTGGCGACAAGGCACAGGACGAAATCGAGAAGAGTCTTGATGAACTTATCTATGAGCTTCAGGCTCTTACAGGTCTTTCTTCAGTTAAGGAAGATGTTATGCACCTTATCAACATTATCAAGGTTCGCCGTCTTCGTGAGCTGAAAGGTCTCAAGAGAATCGATATGTCCTTCCACCTGGTATTCACAGGAAATCCCGGTACCGGTAAAACTACTATCGCAAGACTTCTTGCTAAGATTTATAAGCAGCTCGGTCTCGTTAGTAAAGGTCAGTTTATAGAGGTTGACCGTTCCGGACTCGTTGATCACTATGCCGGTGGTACAGCTATCAAGACAACAAATGTAATCAATAAGGCTATCGGTGGTATTCTTTTCATCGATGAGGCTTATACACTTACACATAATAAGGAATCAGGAGACTATGGTCAGGAGGCTGTTGATACACTCCTTAAGAGAATGGAGGATGACCGTGATGACTTCATCGTAGTTGTTGCAGGTTATACTCATGAGATGACAGACTTCATCAATTCTAACCCTGGTCTTAAGTCCAGATTTAATAAGTACATTTACTTCCCTGATTATACCACCAGTGAGCTGATGGAAATCTTCAAGTATATGTGCAGTTCTCATGATTATGTTCTTACACCAAGTGCCGAGACTATGGCTGAGACATATCTCCGCGGTATGACAGAGGCAAAGAAGGAAAACTTCGCAAATGCCCGTCTCGTTCGTAACTATTTCGAGCGCTGCGTAGACCGTCAGTCAACACGTATCGTACAGGATAAGAATATTACAGACGAAGATCTTGTAACCTTCGTAAGAGAGGATATGATTGATTCCACAGTTGCTTCTGCAGGAGCACTTACAAAGGAAGACTAATATCCATGAAATAAAACAACAAATCCCGACAGATCAAATCTGTCGGGATTTTCTTTTTTGAGAGCCGCAATTCTGATTTTTACAATATATGACATACGGATTACTCCATTGCTAAAGCAATTCCGCAAGACTCTTTTGACTTTTGACACTTATATCATATGATGATATCAACCACAAATCGTCCGTCTACTATATCATTTACATAGAATCCTTCATGTTTTTCCACTACTTCGCGGACATTCTGTGTTCCGAGACCATGATTCACAGAATCCTCCTTGGTAGTTTTGAGTTCGCCCTTCTTCGGTATATCCTTAAGCACCGTATCGTTATCAACAGAGATTCCGATCTTCTCTCCGATATTCTTCACCTTAACATGCACTGATTTAAGAGGGCCTTCAACCTTCATGCAGCCCTCGATGGCATTCTGGATTATATTGAAGAAGATAGTACATAATTCGAAATCGCTTATGTTGTCTCTCGTCTTCATAATTCCGTCAAAAACAAAGCATATACCCTTCTCATCCATCTGGTGCTTCAATTCATTTATTACCGCATCGACAGCTATGTTGCCCGTATATCGCTTCGCCTTCATTGAATCCGACTTCTCTTCCATATCGGAAAGATATTCCAGCATACGCTCATCATCACTCTCGTACGCAAATTCCCTTAACGCGGAAATGTGAGCCCTCATATCATGTCTGAGCTTCCTTACTTCCTTATCGTTTTTTATGAGATTTTCAAAATATTCCGACTGGGATCTTATCATATATTGATAATTTATCTCCCGCTCCCGCATCTGAATATTCTTGGTCATAATACGGCTCTGCCATACCATTACCACAAGGAATAAGAAGAGCAGGCACATCATTGCAAGGCTCATATAAATATATGACTGCGAACTGAGCTGTCTTCCCTTTATTATTTTTTCCAGACTCGGAACGATCAGTAAAAGGCCTCCGAAGCTCAGCAGTATGACACCCCACTGCGCCGGATAAAAATGATATGAAACCTTCTTCCTGATGAGTACATTTATTATAATATGATATAAAACAAGGATAAAAAGAACTACGAATTTTTCTATGAATTGATTTACAGTAAAACCTATGAGCAGATAATCATTTCTTCCGCTTATTACCGCTATCAGCTGACTTATCAGCTCCGATAGGCAATCGATCACTATCCATGAAAGGATCATAAAAAGTATGCCCTTTAGCTTATACTTATTTTCGATAGCGAAAAAAAAGGCTGCAAAACACAGAACCGGAAGGAGATAGAAAATTCCTTCATATTGATAAAAACTGAAATATAAGATACAGATTACGAACGAAACCGCAAGCCAGATCGGAACAGTTATTTTTTTCTTATATACGGGAATATTAAAGACAACATCCAAGCATAAATAATACTTTAGAAGTTCAATTAATATATAAATTGATGCCCATATATAAACGCTCATGTATGCAACTCCCTGCGTAAATAATTCTGATATTCTTCTCTGACCTGAGCTCTGTAGATGCGTCCGATGGTACAGGTTTCCCCGCTTTTAAATGACGCAGTGGTTCCGGTCATATTCTTAATATAATCAAGATTAACGATATATGATTTATGAATTCTGAGGAATGGAAGTCCATTCAGCATCCTCTCACACTCCTTAAGAGTGCAGGATACAACTCTCTCCCCCTCCTCTGTATATACAGTACAATAATTGGAATTGGCCTTTATGTAAACCATATCTGACTTTCTTATATAGATAGTACCGTTATAATCAGAAAACTCCACCAAAGAATCGTTGATCTTCTTCTTGTAAATGATATCTAGATATTTAAAGATATCATCATCGGTAAAAGGCTTTGTGATAAATCCCTTTGTTTTATATCCAAAGGAATCCCATACCGCTTCCGGATGGCTGGACACAAAAACAATATTATGGATGTTGGACATTTTCTCGGCTTCCTTCATAACAGCCAGTCCGTCCATAGAATCCATCTCAACATCAAGAAACAATATATCTATTTCTTTACTGTTATCCTGAATCAGATCATTTCCACGATAATATGAAGAGATTTCAAATTCAATCTCCTTGTTATCAAAAAATCTGCTGCAGGATTCAGAAACTGCTTTATGCCACTTCGTATCATCATCACAGATACCAATGCTAAAAACAACACTATCCATTGATAAAACCCTTCCCAATAGAAAAAAGTTACATACAGAAATGGATTTTACCATATTTATGCACAAGGTACAATAACTCTGTGCAATTCATGTCGATTTTCGGCAAATCTGACAGTTCGCTTTGGGTTTTATTTAACAATAACATACCACGAATTTTTGAATTCCGATATGTCGTTCACATAAAAAAAGTGTCGTTCACTAAAAAATTATGTCGTTCACTAAATCGTTATACCATTTTATAATGGTTTATATTATACTAAATGCAATCATTATTTTTAGGAGGGTTACTACTGATGATTATACTTTTTAACATCTTTGAATGGCTGAGAACACTTTAAAGGCAAAGCCTTTTTCTTCAATAAGCTATACCTACTCTTTAATCGGAAATAGCACATAAGCAATGGGGGCTTATGTGCTATTTTTCTTCAGTTCACAAATATGCGCATGCTGCTCATCTATGTAAATGTTATATGGTTTCAAATATATCATCTCCTATTTTTATTGCATCTTTTGATAAATTTCTGTTCTCATATATACAGTCTATTATTTTCATTATTACTCCTAACAAATCATCCATTAATAAACTCACTCAACAGACATCAGAATAAAAAAATATTATTCAATGTTCAACGGCCAATGAGTAAACGACACAAATTTCATGTGAACGACAAAAAAAGTTCAGTAGATTTTTCTACTGAACTATTTTTATAACAATAAATATTCAAAAATTCTATAACGAATACAACCTTCTTCCATCTGTTTTTGAATCATATGGAATCAGTTCAAATCCTTTTCCTGATATAGCACACTGTATCATCTTTTTTGTGAGTTCCGGAACTGTTTCATCTTTCATCGCATCATCAACATCCATCCATACGACCAGATCATTTTCATCTCCGTCAGACCTTGCCTCACCATCTATATAATCAGCTTCGAAAACAGCATACCAGTCTTTGGCACTGAACCGAATTCCCATTAATCTTCCGGCCTTAACCGATACTCCTGTCTCCTCTTTAAATTCTCTAGCAAGTGTTTCTTCCGGTATCTCTCCGAAGTCGACATATCCTCCCGGAATGATAAGCATCCCTTTACCTTTTCCATAAGTCTGTCTTGCCAGCAAAACCTTTCCGTCTTTTATACAAACTCCACCTACCGATTGACTCCAGTTTGTTTTTCCATAATCTACAGCTGTCATCACTTTCCCCCTTTCTATGTTTTTATAATCCTTCATAAAACTGCACCAGTTTACCATATATCGTCAATCGAAAATTGACATTAATCAATTCATATTTTTTTACAACTCACTCATCCGACTGTGCGCACTGTATCATCGGATTATCTGCAAGTTCGAGTTTTATTTCCGGAACTTCGAATCCAAATGCTTTTATATTTTCTATAGCTGTATCAAGAAATATCTCTGCATTCCCGGATACGATTTCCTCCTTACATTCCTTTACTTCTGCCTGCTTGATCGTTACACCGAATGTATCTGCTATGTCCTTAAAGTCTACTTCCTTTTTCATAGCCTCAAGCACACTGTTGAGCTGGAAATATCCATACAGCATAACATTCATAAGCGCTTCGGTTCCCCATATACTTTCATAGAATTCTGTAAAAGTACATCCTTCCGGAACAGGTGAAGGAACCTGATCTATCACACCTTTAAGATACTTTTCAAGTTCACTTAATCTACCCGTCTCACCAACATATCGGTAATATCCGACAGCGAATTCATTTACGAACATTTCTTCCTGCACTTTAGAAAGCTCGATTCCATACTTTTCGACTAAGCAATGCCCCATCTCATGCACCAGGTTATACCAGTGAAAATATAGATCAAATTTATACTGAATCTTGTCTTCACCAAAGAGCTGCTTATAGCCCATCTGCTGCTCTGCATTTCCGGTTTCAAACTTGCCTGAAATTATTTTGTACATTTTTCTGCCCCCACATTACACAAAAATCATCTGTTACTTTTCCTTGCTTTCAATATACTTCGCAACCGCATCTTCTTCATTGCTTCCGATTGTGATACTTGATGCCTCAATCGCTTCCTTCATTGCATTTGCAACACTTACTGCTTCATCCGCGATTTCAAACATCGGAAGATCATTCATGGAATCACCGAATACAACAACTCTGTCGCATTTCAGTTCATTCTTCAGTTTCAGCACAGCCTTTGCTTTTGTTGCATCTTTCGGACAGATTTCCAGCCAGTACTCATCTCTATAAGTATCCTTCTGGAATATAGTTTCCCATCTGTCGGAATCCTTTACAGCACCGTAGTATGGAAGCAGTTCTTCCCTTGAACCGATCAATGTAAAATACGAAGTATTTTCTGCATACAGCTTCTCTATATCATCCACCTCGAGCATACGTTTATCTCCTATGGATTCATAGTAATCTATATAGCCTTGAAACTCTTTACTCCTCGGACCGTTCAGATAAATCTTAAACATTTTCCCGTCCATATATACGGATGTAAATCCGAACCTGTCTATTACCGACAGCTTCTCTCTTAATTCATTTATTACATCATTAGTAAAAAATGCAGTCTCTAGTTCTTTCGCATTTTCCTGATCTGCAAATGTAGTCCCGTTTCTCGTTATAACCGGAATATTGAAATGTATTTCTTTTGTTATATCATAAGAGCTGTGAAATGATCTGGCCGTCGCATAGGTGATAAGAACACCCTTATCTATCAGCTGATTAAGTATTCTTACCGATTCATCTGATATCGTCATATCATTTCTCATTAAGGTTCCGTCAAGATCTGTCACATATAATGTTTTCATGCCGCTTGCCTTTCGTCTCTTATATCTCTCCGATCTTTCGGCATCTTCCGGTCTCACGTCCCTTATTAATACATCGCTCATTTTTCCTCCCCACCTTTTTCGTTTTATCATAAAATGTACATCATAGTATAACATAAATCAAAAAACCACCTATCCCGAAAGATAAGTGGTCTGCTAGGTCTGCTACTTAACCGCCGGCTCATCCTCATTATACTGTCCGTCTATCACTATCATGCCACGTCCATGAGTTTTGCTGAAATACATTGCCTTATCTGCCAGGTCTAGCAGATTCTCGATATTGTCACAGGTATCCTTATAAGACGCAACACCCATACTGGTATTAACCTGTATCTTCTGATCTTCGAATTCAACTACTGTAGATTTGATTTCGTCATGCATTTCCTTCAGAATCTGATGAGCCTCATCAATTCCGACACCCCGTAAAATAAGCAGGAACTCCTCGCCTCCGAATCTTACTGCGGTTCCCTGATGCTTTGCTGCATACTTACTGTCAATCGACGCAACCATCTTTATAACTTCGTCTCCTGCCAGATGTCCGTAGGTATCATTTACATTTTTAAAATGATCTATATCCATCATTGCAACTGTAAGTCTGTCCCCACTTTTAAGGACATCCTCTTTAAGCTCACGATAAAACTGATTGAAATATATTCGGTTATAAATCTTTGTCAGTCCATCCTTCTTAGCCATTTCCTCTGTCTTAAGATAAAGCCTGTCGGAAATAAGAGCGGAAGTAAAGTCCATAACCGAAGTTTCATAAAACGCATATCCGTTGATAAAGAAATCATACTTACCGGAAATAACAACCATTACTCCATATATTTTCTCGTTCTCATAAGCAGGAAATGCAGCAGCATTACATATACCGGCTCCCGATAAAAGCGGATACTTAAATTCCCTGTTAAGACATATCGGAAGCGGATCAAAACTTCCCGTTTCTACAACAAGATTATATATATCCATCAACTCACTTCGAAGCACACGATCCGTTGCATCATCAACCGCATTTACATATATAAACGGCTCACCATTCATATAGATATTATCTGATATATACATTCCGACCGCTCTGGCATTTTTGAGCTTCATGATGTTATCCACCATAACTTCTGCATTTTTCTCAATATCAAAGCTCGAAGAGAAAAACTTCATGACTCCGATAAGCGATCTTGATTCATTATTGCTTTCAGCCAGATCGTCATTTGCTCTTGCCAGACTGATCCTCTGGTAATTAATCTCTCTGTTTACCTTTTCGACTTTATCTTTGAATGCAATAAGCTTCTCATTTTCCCGAATTGTATCCTCATTCTTAAAAAGCAATTCCTTATATCTCTCATTAAGGCTTCTTACACTTCGGGAATAAATAAGATATAAAATGTCACAAACTATGATCACCACCATAATCGGTGCCAAAAGTCCGAACTTCCAGATTCCGTTCACAAGACTTCTATATTTAAAAAATATTAAAATACCGGATATCAAAAGAGAAACAGATATAAAAAGACAACTGTTAAAGCTGTCAAATCTGTCACAGAATAGAATGTCCTGAAAAATGATATAGACTATGCATAGAAAAATGCACACAATCAAAGAGGCCGGGACGATATCAATAATACCACCGGCAGATAAAAGAAATATATAGATATACGTTCTCACACGCATAAATGTATAAGGAAATTCATCTTGTGATTCAAGCTTCTTTATCCTTCTGAAAAAAACAAATCTGTCAAAGATTATAAGGAATATCGGAATAACCGTATAATAATACATCAAAAAATCATTATCGGTCAGCTCCGATATTCTCGAATGCAGTGCTGAAAGAAGCATGAATGCATAAACCGCTCTATTGTATACCAGTAGACGATTACTACTGTCTATCTTAAATTCTGTTGACATATACATACCTCAAACAAAAGGAACAATCCATCCGCTGTCATACATATGTATTTTATCACATCGGATATTGTTCAATCAATTCTGTTTTCGGCTTAAAAATTCGACATCAAACGAATCATCTACAGGATACTTCCCAACCTTGGTAAATGTAAGCTTCTTACTCTCTTCTGTATAATGAAGTTCAACCAGGCTGTATTCTCCTTTTTCAAACTCGTAACCGTTGCCCCTGTCAAAATACATTGTAAATACAGCATCACGTCCCTCATAAACACGTACTTTGCTGACTTTACCATCTTTTTCATCAGCATAAGAAATGTCATCCGAAAAAGGAATTATCGATCCTTCCCTGATAAAAATCGGAATTCTGTCTAAAGGAGCATCGGCCTCTATCGTCTGTCCGCCTTCATAATACTCATCTGTATAAAAATCATACCATCCGCAGCCTTCAGGCAGATAAACACTTCTGCTCTTCTTGACCCCATTTAAGACGGTTGAACCTACAGAATAATACATTGGCATATAAACCGGAGCTACAAGAACAGACGGTCCCAGAAGATATTCATCTGTGACTGCCAACGCATTTTCATCATCCGGAAAATCATATACAAGTCCACGCATCATGATCTCACTGTTCATATGAGCAGCAGCAGCTATAGAATATATATAAGGCATCAATCTGTATCTGAGCTTTATATTTGCTACGATCGCATCATAGAAAGGATCACCCTCATCTCCAAACTGCCACGGTTCTCTTGGTGTATCAGTGCCGTGAGAACGAAATATCGGAAGAAATGTACCAAACTCAAGCCATCTTACATATAGTTCTCTGTATGCAGCATCCTTTACGCCTTCATTATAGTCACCTTTCCAGAACCATAACGGAGTACGATCTGTGCTGTCACAGCCTCTGTTTTCATACTTATCATTAACAACGAAAAATCCGCCTATATCAAGAGTCCAATACGGCATTCCGGTGAGCCCCATCTTAATCCCCTCAACTATCTGTTTTCTGAGGGTATCATACGTAGCCGTGATATCGCCTGACCACAGTATTGCTCCATACTTTTGAATTCCCGTATATCCCGATCTTGTAAGATTTAATACTCTCTTCTCTGTATAATCTTTTCTCCAGTTTTCATATATTCCTTTTGCATGATAAAGGCCATATGAATTTATTCGATCCCATTTCATGGATTTTCTGGAAGCATCTGTTACTACCTTATACCTCTCCGATTCGATTTTTTTACTAATCCCACTCCAATCAGCATCAGAAAATGGCTCGGCGTTATCGCACCATAAGGCATCTGTTCCACTCTCCATAATTTCTTTACGGCATTGTTTCCAGTAAAGATTACGGGCATTCTCATCAAATGCATCATATACATTTGAATTCGGAAGCAGCATATCCTTTTCGGAAAACTCCTTATAATCGCCGGAATCAGAACTCATATTAGGCCAGATGCTTACCATGAAATGAACATTATTTTCGTGCAACTTACCTACTATGCTTTTAAGATCGGGATATCGGGTCTTATCAAACTTTTTTTCACCCCAGAGTCCTTCTTCCCAGCTGTGCCAATCCTGAACTATGCAGTCAATCGGTATTTTCCTTTTTCTGAATGTCTCTGTAACGCTTTCCAGCTCGTCTCCTGTTTTGTAACGCTCTTTACTTTGAATGTATCCGAACGCCCAACGCGGAAGCATTGAAGGCTTTCCTGTGATCCAATGATAACGACTTATGATCTCTTTAATATCTTTTCCAAGAAACACATAATAGGAAAGCGTTTCAGCACTATCTATAAAAAACTTTATCGTATTTCCTTCTGACTTAAATATCTGGCAGCTTTCGGAATCTATCATTATTCCGTAGTTCCCTGTAGTCACAAGAAAAGGGATTGCAATACGCATATTGGATTCATACAGATATTCCGTATGATTCCTATAATTAAGTATTCCGTCTTCATACTGACCCAATCCGAGAAGCATTTCATTATCACCGATGGTAAACTTAATCTTTACTGAGTGCATTTCCCTTGCAGGAATACTCTGCATGCTTTCGGTATATGACACCTCACCGTTAGCAGTCATTTTCTTTTTAAATCCATCAGTATCGGAAATGTATCTAAGCTCCGTCTGAGGAATAGTCTTAACTTCCTCCTGCATCAGCACACATTTATCGTTATAGCTGAAACATATAGGTTCATTATCAATTCCCGTTTCATCCAGAGAATAAAATACATGTATTATTCCGTCAGTAATCTGTTCTACAATCCTGTTCATTTATTATCCTTTCAATGCACCGGCCGTCATACCCGATACAATATACTTCTGTCCTATCAAATAAACCACAAGTACCGGAAGGCTTGTAAGGAATATATCCGCACATACCAGATTCCAATCCTTATAATACATTCCAAAGAAATTATAAACCGAAAGAGTCATCGGCCACTGTTCTGTCCTGTTAAGGAAATATAGTGGTGATACAAACTCATTCCAGGTATTAAGGAATGTAAGGACCGCCGCTGTGGCTATTGCCGGTCTGAGCAGCGGAAGCATGATATAGAAAAACAGCTTTATCGGACCGCAGCCGTCTATTACTGCCGCTTCATCCAGCTCTACAGGGACTTTAGATACAAATCCATGTATAAGAAATGTCATGAAAGGAAGCTGCATTGCCGTATAGAGCAGTATTATTCCGATCACCGTATTATTCAGATGAAGGAACTGCAGAACCTTTGTAAGTGCAACGTAGTTGATCGGAAGTGTTATTCCGAGAACTATAAACATATAAAATATCCTGTTAAGTTTAGACTTGTTTCTTGCAAGTACATATGCTGCAAGTGATGCGAGCAGCACACAGAGGATTGTCGAACCTCCCGCATAAATAAGGCTGTTGATGAACGATCTGAGCAGTTTTCCTTTCTGGATAACAGTCAGAAAGTTTTCCAGCTTTACAGGATACGGAAGTGAAAGATTCATTGATGCGGCAGATTTCTTATCTTTAAATGCATTGAATGTAATAAGCAGAAGCGGTATAAGACATATCGCAGAGAATATCCATGCAATAAGATTTCGAATAATCGCCTGAACTGTTTTTTTATTTTTCATTATTCTTCCACCTCATTCCGCGTCATGATCCTGATCATAAAGAATCCTACAATGATCATAATAATAAACATTACAGATGAAAGTGCCGTACCGACTGCATACTGTCCTGTTCCAAACTTCTTAAATACTGCCGTATAGAGAACCTCTGTCGTATCTTTTCCCGGACCGCCGTTTGTAAGTGCATAGACCATATCAAATACCTTCATACCATATATGACATTAAGGACTGTTGTGGTGGTAAGTGTCGGGATCAGCAGCGGCAGAGTTATATATCTGAACTTCTGCCAAGGTCCCGCTCCGTCTATAGCAGCCGCATCATAGTACTCCGGAGATATCGAAAGTATACCGGCAATAAGGATCGTCATGATATATCCTACACCTCTCCAGATATCCACTGCCATTACCGAACCGAATGCGAGATTGGTGGATACCAGCCATTTCTTAGCAAGGAAGTCAGCACCTATCGCTCTGAAAAATGAATTGAGCAATCCGCTCTTCGGATCAAGTATCGACTTAAAGATCATTCCGATGATGAGAGTCGATAATACCGAAGGCATAAATACTATTCCTCTATGCATATTCAGGAACTTGATCCTCTTTGTGAGAAGTACTGCCAGCGCAAGTCCGATCAGTGTTTTCATTACCGTCGTCACAACCGTAAATACCAGAGTATTCATAATAATCTTTAAATAGTTTTCATCAAGTGAGAAAACTGTTTTAAAATTCTCAAATCCAACAAAATGTAATTCATCCGAATATGCCGACCAGTTAGTGAATGAATAACACACTCCGATTAATCCGGGCAGAAAGAATAAAACAAAATATAAGATGAGCGCCCCTGCGGCAAAATATGTTGGATACATTTTTCTTTTACTCATATCAGATACCCTTTCTAAAATGGGGTTGCTTAAGCAACTTAAGCAGCCCCACTCTTTTACAAGTTATCATACATTTTATTACTGCCAAGCAGGATCTGAAGCAGCCTTAGCCTGCTCCTCACGCAGCTTATCAATATCCTGAAGCACTTCCTCAGGTGTCATCTCTCCGAGGAACAGTGCTGACATATCTTTTCCTATATCCATCCATGCAGGATTGTAATACTTTACAGATGCCTGGAATACTGCAACCTTGTTAGGATATCTGTCATAGAAATCCTGAATTACAGGTGAGTAAGCTGATAGAGCATTTTTGTATGGAAGCTGATTAAACTTAGCTACATTTTCTGTCATATAAGCAAGGCTTTCATCAGATGCCATGAACTCAAGATATTTCTTTGCGGCATCAACATTCTTCGATCCTGAGAAAATAAATCTTGAAGGTCCGCAGTAATTTACATTAAGCGCCTGATTATCACATAAAGGATTTACGAAGAAACCTATATTATCAGCTGAAAAGCTTGAATCTACTGCATTAACCTCTGCACCGAGTCCCTGATTGTAAAGAACCATTGCATACTCTCCGCTTGCAATTGCTGCAGGTGCGTCAGCATACTGATTTGACATATAGTTATCTCCGAAGTATCCCTTATCTGCCATTTCCTTAAGCTGTGTAAACATAAGTGTAAGCTTTTCATTGCCTGCAAATGTTGCTGAGTTTGCATTAAGTGCATCCGGATAACCCTGATCTGCCTGAGTTGCTGTTATTGCAGCCTCTGTCCAGCATACATGGTGCCATCCGTCGGAAACGCATTCATAAATAGGAATGATACCGGCTTCCAGAAGTTTATCGCATACAGCGCAGAACTCCGCATAATTCTTTGGTATTTCAAGGCCGTTCTCTTCAAACATGGAAATGTTGTAGCCTACTGCCCAACATGCCGAAACGTCCTGTATAGGCTGTCCGTAAAGCTTTCCGCCAACTGATAATTCAGCCGCAGCTGCAGGATCTACATTGCCTGCCCAGCTCTCGCCCGAAAGATCGACCGCATTTTTCTCAACATTAAACTGAGTAACTATACTGAACTGTGAACTCTGTCCGGCAAAAATATCCGTACATTCTCCTGAATTGATCTTTGTCATGAGAAGACTCTCATACTGATCTGACGGAACTATCTGATAATCTATCTTTATTCCTGTCTCTTCGGTAAACTTCTCTCCAAGTTCCATCTCGGCATCCTGAATCCAGTCCTGGCTTGCCATAAATGTAATAGTTACGTCCTCCCCTGAATCTGTTTCAATCTTCTCTGATGCTGCCTCTGTTTCTGTCTCTTTTGAAGCTTCCGTTGCTGCTCCTGTATTTTCCTGAGCAGTAGTTGAATCAGCCGCTCCTCCGCAGCCGGAAAGTAATCCCGTAACAATAGATAAAGATAATAGTGAAGCAATTAATTTCTTTTTCATTGTCCCCTTCTCCTTACTAAAAATATAACCGTTAAACCATTTGACAATCGATTGTTTCTGTGACTATTATAAATTATTCTTTTTATTCATCGAATGGATAAAAAAGGACTGAACTATGTAAATTTTTTACCGAATACATGTATTATTTTTCTTATGGGTGTGTCATGTTAGGTCGAAACAAAAAAAGCGTTCAGACAACTTTACAGCTTGTATTTTTCTTTCTTACCTTTATCATTTTCGGGGCATATATAAGCTATTTCCTAAGTTCCGAATCGAGAAAAATAAAGACTCAGGCTTTTAATACCGTTGTAAATGATGCCGAGACAATTTCAACCTTCATGGACGAAGAGATCAGCAGTGTAAATTCAGTAATTCAGAATATTGCTTATTCCAATCTTGTCCGCGATCATTTCCTTACTTATCTCAACAAGCCTGTATCAAACGGAAACGGCAACTATTCCGGAATGCAGAATCTTAAAGAGCTGACCGACGTACTTACCGCCATCATCGGTCCTTCAAGATCGGTGGATCAGATATATCTCTATTCTCTGGACAAAGGCTGTGTCGGTGTAGGACTTGACAATTTCAATTCGGAAGAGATCAGCGTAACCGAAAAAACATGGTACGAAGCCTTAATTAATGGCGAATCCAACAAGCTCATCTTCTGTGATCAGGATACAAATTTAAAGAAATATTTTTCATACGCGGAAGGATCGTCTTTTCTTACCATATGTTCCGTTTATCAGTCATCTTACTATAAACCTCAGGGCGTGATCGAAGTTAAGCAGTCTCTCGCTTCACTGACTCCGAAACTCAACAAGATCGGTACCGGGACATACCGTGAAAAGAAATATATTTATGATCAGAACGGTGCACTCGTATACAGTTCCTTTATGGATGATGAAGCTTCCCGATATTTTGGATTACTTACTCCGTCGGACATAGAAGAAACCGATGTGGTTCACCATATTACGCATAACAAAGACACTCATATTTTTGCGATCACATCATCTTATTCCGGTTTTACCACCGTAATTGTGATCAATAACCATGACATATATATTCCGATATTTGACTTCATCAAAGCCAATCTGCTTATATTCCTTATATTCATCATATTTGCTCTGATACTGTCTTATGTCGTTTCGAGAGTAATAACCTTACCTGTCAAGAAAATGTATACCAACATAGAATCTCTTCATACCGATGAAGAAAACATTTTGAATGATTCTCTTGAGGATATAAACACGAATATTATAGAGCTCGATTCACTGTATTCCGCTGTGGTAGAAATGCATGAAAAGACCAAGGATTCAATAAAGAGGGAGATTGCTCTTAATAACCAGAATATCCAGTCTCAGATACTGGCTCTTAATTCTCAGATGAATCCGCATTTTCTTTACAACTCTCTTGCAACCATTTCCGCAATGGCTGATGAAGGGATGAATAAAGAAGTAATAAATATGTGCCAGACTATATCACGAATACTCCGGTACATTTCATCCGATAAAGAGCATCTTGTTTCAATTCAAAAGGACGTAAGTCATGTTAAGGATTATCTGGACTGCATGAAGATGCGATACGGTGATGACCTGATATATGACATAAACATTCCTGATGAAATGTCTGAACTGAATATACCGAAACTGTGCCTTCAGCTGATTGTCGAGAATTCGATCAAATTTGCGACAAAGGGTGTTAAGGCACCTTGGAAGATAGATGTCACCGGCCACATGACAGACACTTATTGGGAGATCACAGTGAGGGATAACGGCCCAGGTTTCTCTGAACCGGATCTTAATGAATTGAACAACAAGATTGAAGAGATAAATAATAACTCGTTCCTTCCGAGTCTCGAGATAAACGGAATGGGACTGCTGAATATATATATCCGTTTCAAAATACTCTATAGCGGAAAACATATATTCAGGATTGATAACAGTGAATCCGGCGGTGCAATTGTCACCATCGGAGGCGACCTTAGCGGAGCCGCGGCCACTTTGTAGGAGACGCAGTTTCCCATATAGCAATAGATATTTCATAAAGTCTTTTACCCGATTCTTCAGATAAATGCTGAATCGGGTAAATCCAAGAGATAATTAACGGAGGACATATGCTATGTCAGAAAATTATTTTCCTGTAGTCATTGTCGAAGATGAAAACCTGATAGCCAAAAATATAGCTAAGCATATTGAAGCCGAGAACAGTAAATTCAAGGTAGTCGGCATATATTCAAACGGTGAAGACGCGCTGAATGCAATCAAAGAGCAGCCACCCGCTGTTGTTTTTACCGATATATCCATGCCTGTCATGTCGGGACTTGAACTTGCCGCCGAGATAAACCGTACAATGAGTCACATTAAATGTGTTATCATAACCGGCTATGCTGATTTCGAGTTTGCCAAACAGGCAATGCATTACGAAGTCAAAGACTATCTTCTGAAACCTCTGGATACCGAAGAACTGCATCTGGTACTAAAAAATCTGGAACTGTCACTGACAGAGATATCCGATAAAATGCATTCCGAAAACAGTAATGAATCAACTATATCTCCTGAAGAAATAGTGACTCTTGTAAAGGACTATGTAAAGAAGCATTATTCGGAAGAGATCGATCTTAATTCAATCGCACGGACACTGGGCTTTTCGTCTTCATACCTTACCAAGGTATTTAATAAAGTCGAAAACACGACTCCTTCAAAGGTTATCAGAAGTTACAGAATGGGTATTGCCAAGCAGCTGCTTAACGATGACAGTCTGACAATTCAGCAGATTGCTTCGCATGTCGGATACAGCGATCCTTTCCATTTCAGCAAATCCTTTAAGCAGACCGTTGGAATCAGCCCTACACAATATAAACAGGAACTTCAGGACAAAGAAAAAGAGAAGTAGCTTAAAAAAGGGGGGTTACCAAAAAGCCACTTCTCTTTTGCAAAAATATATACAGGAAGCTAGTAATCAAATGTAATTCATGTGGGCATAAATATGCCGTTCAAAAATCTTTAGTCCCACAACTGAGTCCAATCCTCTGCTCCCGGCCAAAGGAAAACCTGTCCCTTTACAAGACGGCAGTTCTTATCAGCCTTTCTGAGCAGCATCATTTCTTCATCCGTAAGCGGATCTTCTGTAGTACATTTAAGATTTGATATATACTGTTTTTCCTTTACTGAAAAAGGAATAGGACACATACCTCTTTGAACAGCCCATTTAAGACATACCACTGCAGGATGAATATTATGATTCTTTGCAACAGTCACAACTTCTTCAATCTCTGTGTCTGCTATATCCTCAGCTGTTCTGTCTCTCTCCGGCCTGCTTGGAGATCCGATAGGACAGAATCCTATAGGCACAATTCCCTTACTTACCGCAAAATCAAACAGTTCCTGCTGCTGGAACGACGGATGGCATTCCATCTCCAGTGCTGCCGGTTTAATCCCGCATAAAGGAAGAACCTTTTCAAGCTTTGATACAGTCATGTTAGACATTCCGATAGCCTTAACAAGTCCCGCATCTACAAGCTCTTCACACTGTTTCCATGTATCCATAAATTCATCAACCGAGAAAGGCTTTGAATCCGGATTTCTCGAATCACCGTCACATCCCGGAGCATGATAATTCGGGAATGGCCAATGTACAAAATAGAGATCGATATATTTAAGATGCAGATCACTGAGACTCTTTTTACATGCCTTTTTAACTTCTCTATGCTGATCATTCCAGACCTTTGAAGTTATAAACAGTTCCTCACGGCTTACGACCTTCTCCTTAAAAAGACGATCCAGGACTTCACCGATACGGTCTTCATTCTGATATACCGATGCACAGTCAAGCATCCTGTAGCCGGCACTTACTGCACCGAAAACAGCTTCCGATACCTGATCCGGAGTATACTTATCAGAGCCGAAGGTTCCGAGTCCCATTGCCGGCATGACTGCTCCCGTATAGAGTTTACGTACGGGAACCTTCGTCACATCTATTTTTTCACCCATTTGAAAACTCCTTTACTTCTCGTTCTGATCACCAAATACAACGGCAACCTTACCGCATTTTCCCGAAGCCATAAGTGCATAAGCATCGCCTGCATCCTTCAGCTCATATTCATGAGTGATAAGTTCATCCGGATGAATACCCCAGCGAACAAGTCTGTCTACAAGCTCTTCCATTCTCCAGAGTGATGTTACCCATGAACCGTAAATAGTCTTCTGTCCGTGAATGATATCAGGGCTTGGGTTAAAGTTACATGTACCGCCCTCACCTACAAATGCGATCTTACCGTAATCATGTGCAGCCCTTATAGCAAGCTGTCTTCCGGCATCTGAAGCAGAGCAGTCTATCGACTTCTCAACTCCTCTTCCGCCTGTACACTCGATTATCTTTTCAAGTGTATCATCACCCGGCTTAAAAACATTATCTACAAGTCCGAGCTTCTTTGCGAGTTCTATACGGTAGTCATTCATTTCAACACCGATAAGCTGATTTGCTCCGAGCGCCTTGCAGAGCATAAGAGTTGCAAGACCTACCGGTCCGAGACCTGTAACAAGAACTGCATCATTTCCGCTTATACCGATCTTCTCGATTGCTTCATATACTGTACCGAAACCGCATGCAACCTGCGCACCGTCCTTATATGTAAGCTCATCAGGAAGAGCGATAAGATCCTTCTCATCAGCTAAAATGTATTCTCCCATACCACCGTTTCTCTGCCAGCCGTATGCTGCACGGAACGGGCTTGTACAAGATATGTAATAACCTCTTCTGCAGTTGTTACATACTCCGCATCCCGAAATATGGTAAACGATGACTCTGTCACCCTTCTTAAATCTCTTAAGTCCTTCGCCTTCTTCGATTATAAGTCCGCAAGGCTCATGACCTGCGATCATTCCCGGAATATAGCCCTCTGCGCCTTTTCCGGTATGTTCTCTGTAAATACATCTGATATCACTTCCGCAGATTGTAGTTGCCTTAGTCTTGACAACAACCTGACCGAATCCCGGCTTCGGAATATCAAACTCTTTTAACTCAACTGTTGAATTACCGGGCAGTATAGCCCCCATCATTTTTGCCATTGTTATAGTTCTCCTTTTCAATAAATCTTTTTTCTCAATTTTTACCACAGGAATCCCGTGATATATTTATACAACTCCCTTGCGGAGTATAATATTTGCATAAAGTGCATTTTCTGAAGTCATGATCACCGCACATGACTTCTCTCTTGTCTGATCATAGAACTTCCATTTGTTGATCTCTTCAAATGCGTCCGCGCCGCGTTCATCATATTTTGCGACTATTTCCTTATACTCATCCCATATCGGCGTATCGAGTTTCCCCACATCACTAGGTTCTAATGCCATAAGAACACAAGGTGCATGCATTTCACCGTTTCTGTCCGGATATGTATCGAGCGGAAATACCTGAAGTATTGCATCGAGTATCTCAGGTACACCGTGTCCGTCCAGTCTGATCACCGGCTTTCCGAAGGAATGTCCCGGAAAATTACCGTCCGCAATGGTTATCTCATCTGTATGTCCCATTTCCGCCAGTACCTTAAGCAGCTCCGGCGAAAGGATAGGTGGTATTCCTTTTAACATATTTTCTCCCTTCCTTATCTGTTTTGAGCGAAACGTTTCGCTCTACGAGAATTATTATTACACCGAGATTTGCTAATGTCAACAAATATTTTATTAAGTTTTTATTATCGAACCGTTTCGCTAAATATACAAAGATAATTCGCATCACCATGCTTATGCTTCGTTTCTGCATGATGATGCGAATCTACATTAATCCCCTACAGGGATCTGATTGATTTTCCTTCTACTATTTTTGTGCTGAGTGATATTTCCATCGGCATATCCATAGAACCGCTGTCGATTCTGTTAAGCAGGAGTTCCACTGCCTTTTTACTCATTTCTTCAAGTGGCTGTTCTACCATATATACCGGTGGATTGATAAGATGGAATATGATCTGATCGTCAAAGCCCATTACAGAAATATCTTCAGGGCATTTAAATCCTAATTCATTAATGGCCATCATCGCACCGAGCGTTATCTCATAATTGTCGATAAATACCGCAGTAGGCGGATCTTTGAGTTCCAAAAGGGATTTCATATTTTCATATCCCCAGGCCAGTGAATGTTTTCCAAGTCGAACATATTCTTTATTCACTTTGATCTTCGCTTTCTTCAGTGCTTCCGTAAATCCGGCATAACGTTCACGTCCGGTATATTCTCTCTTGGATGCTATTATGGCTATCTTCTCATGATGATTATCAAGCAGAACCTGCATAGCCTTTATTACCGATCCCCTGTTATCTATCTTGACACAATCAAAAGATCCGTCCGAAAGAGCACGGTCCATAAGAACAACCGGCACATTTTTCTTTAATGCTCCGTCAAGGAAATCAGCTTTATCAGATACCGGAATAACTATAATTCCGTCCACCTTCTTACTGAGAAGGTATTTGACATTTTCCCGTTCGATCTCCTCATCATTATTCGAATCACAGATGAGCAAGCCATACTTATGACTGCGCAGTATCTCGCTCAGATAATGAAGCAGCTGTCCCGAGAAAGGACTGCTGACATTATGCACAAGTATTCCGACCGTTCTGGTCTTACTCGTAACAAGCCCTCTCGCAATCTCATTCACCTCATAATGAAGTGCCTTTATGGAAGCTTCGATCTTCTCCTTATTTTCCGGAAGAACATTTCCTCCGTTCAGATATTTAGAAATAGTAGCCAGGGAAAGCCCCGTTTGCTCTTTTATATCACGAATAGTTGCTGCCATACATATCCACTCTCCATATTAATGAACTAACTATACCAATATTCTTTCACCGAGTAAAGCAGTTTCCGAACTAATGCTTTTTGTTGCTGATTTTCCTTATAAGTGATAAAATATTGTTCGGTTGGGCTATGTTCGAAAATGCCCAAAAACACTATAAAATAATGAATTATTTGCAGTATTGGAGGTTAAAATGAACGAAATTCCATACAAAATCTATCTTGAAGAATCCGAGATGCCACAGCAGTGGTACAACGTACGCGCTGACATGAAGAAGAAGCCGGCTCCCATCCTTAATCCGGGAACTCTCAAGCCGATAACCCTTGAAGAGCTGACACCTATTTTCTGCGAAGAGCTCGCAAAGCAGGAACTTGATGATACAACTGCATACTTCGATATTCCCGAAGAGATCAGAAATTTCTATAAAATGTACCGCCCTTCACCGCTTGTAAGAGCATACTGCCTCGAGAAAAAGCTCGGCACTCCTGCTCATATCTATTACAAGTTCGAGGGCAACAATACATCCGGAAGCCATAAGCTGAATTCAGCTATCGCTCAGGCTTACTATGCTAAGAAGCAGGGTCTGAAGGGTGTTACAACAGAGACAGGTGCAGGTCAGTGGGGAACAGCTCTTTCAATGGCATGTTCATACTTCGATCTGGATTGTCAGGTATATATGGTTAAGGTATCTTATGAGCAGAAGCCTTTCAGACGTGAGGTTATGAGAACCTACGGTGCACAGGTTACTCCTTCTCCTTCCATGAATACCGAAGTCGGAAGAAAGATCAACAAAGAATTTCCGGGAACAACAGGAAGTCTCGGATGTGCTATTTCAGAAGCTGTTGAAGCAGCAACCACACAGGAAGGATACCGTTATGTTCTCGGTTCTGTTCTTTCTCAGGTTCTCCTTCATCAGTCGGTAATCGGTCTTGAGACCAAGATTGCTCTTGATAAATACGGAATCAAAGCTGACACCATCATCGGATGTGCCGGCGGCGGTTCAAACCTCGGAGGCCTTATCTCTCCTTTCGCAGGAGAAATGCTCCGCGGCGAAGCAGATTATGAGATCATCGCTGTTGAACCTGCATCCTGTCCGAGTCTTACAAGAGGCGTATATGCATATGACTTCTGTGATACAGGTAAGGTTTGCCCTCTTGCTAAAATGTATACTCTCGGAAGCGGCTTCATCCCATCTGCAAATCATGCAGGCGGTCTCAGATATCATGGAATGAGCAGTATCGTTTCAGAGCTTTACGACCAGGGACTTATCACTGCAAGAAGCGTTGAGCAGACAAGTGTCTTCGAAGCAGCCGAAATGTTTGCAAGAGTAGAAGGAATTCTTCCTGCTCCTGAGTCAAGCCATGCAATCCGTGTTGCTATCGATGAAGCACTTAAGTGCAAGGAAACGGGCGAAGAGAAGAATATTGTATTCGGTCTTACAGGAACAGGTTACTTCGATATGGTTGCTTATCAGAAGTATAATGACAGAGAAATGTCAGATTACATCCCGACAGACGAAGAACTTAAGAAGTCTATCGACCAGATTCCACAAGTAAATCTTTAATGAAAAAGAGGCAGTCCACAAATGTGAGCTGCCTCTTTCCTTTAAGTGTGTGTATCGTATGAATTAGATCTTATCGAATTCATCCTTTGCTTTTTCTGCGGCTTCCTTTGCCTTGGCTGCTGCTTCTTCAGCTTTGCCCATTACTTCATTAGCCTTATCAACTCCGGCCTCATTTCCGCTGAATGAATACTCATATCCACACATCATTGAAACAAATGCCGCAGGAATCGTGATAGGTGCTGCAAGACCAAGTACTGCTGCTGCGCCTACAGGAACAGTTGCGAAGGTATCATCCCCCTTCTTAATGCTGAGCTTATTCTTTGTCATGAAATCTACAAACTTTCCTGCCGGCTTCTTAACATCTTCAAATGCCTTCTTGCATTTCTCGTCTACTGTGCTGCTTGTTTTCTTTGCAGCTCCTGTATTAAGCTTTCCGAGCTTCTCAAGATATACCATTGCATCAACGATATTTCCGTCACATGCTCTAAGTGCATTTGTAGCATCCTCAAATGATGCTCCCGTTACTCTTACAAGTTCTTCAATCTTTTCGAATTCTTCCATTTTTCATTCCTCCGTCTGATAAATTATATATTTAATAAGTTTTCCTTCGAAGCATTTCGTTTTCGCTTTCGATGGGTATAATTTATCATCCGAAGCTTAAATGGTCTTTTAAGAAAGATTAAAATCAGATTAGAAATACATTTTTTTAACGACTTTCATTAATATATGTCGTAACACGGTCCTGTATCATCGAACAGGTTTCATCCAGACTCTTATCTCCGGAATAGTACTGTTTTGCCTCTTCCAATATTATCTCAATTATTTTATCATCTTGAAATCCCACCGGAGTTATACTGTCTACCAGATTTCGGAATTCCTGCACTTCTTCATCTGTCAAAGGCTTAATATCCGCTACAATACTTCCCACCTGATATGAACCTTCATTAGGCCAGATTTCATTTCCGAATTCATCCGTATATTGCTCAGTAGCTGACTTTGAAGTCATATAAGCCTCAAACACATCTTTTCTTGTCGGCATACCCACTGCACTTATATAGTTTTTACCTTCCTGCTCCTTTGAAACGCAGAATTTAACAAATTCCCATGCAGTATCCTTATCCTGACATGTTGTGGATATAGCTATTCCGCCATAGATATTAGGACTTACAATATTTCTATCCTTGTTCGGATAACCTATACAAGTCACTTCATCCCCGAAGAAAACATTATACAGATTCCAGCTGTCAGGAGAAACGCATATAGGATATAATAACTCCTTTCCGCTTCTCAGATCCTCAACAAAATCATCTGACCACTGCGGTTCCTCGTCCGATCCTTTTTGCGTAAACTCAAGAAGATCCTTGAATTCCTGAGATTCAAAATCACATTCACCCTTTTCCCAGTCAACAAAATCTCCCAAACAATGATACAGCAGACTAGTTAATGTCATTTCCCTGTTATCATTCTCGAACAGTCGAACATCGTCCGGCTTTGACTGGATATAATCTATCATTTCTTCAACTGTCCAGCCGTTTCTGTCTCCCAGTTCGGATTTTTTTGCAAGTACTGTCATCAGATCGAATGATGATATCAGATAATACAGCCTTCCGTTAATCTTAGTCGAATCCAGTACACTCTCGATAAAATCACTTTCAGAAATGTCCGGATCCTTTTCCAGATACGGAGTCAGATCCTCTATCATATTTTTCTCAACCGCTTCTTCTACCGAAATATCCCCAAGTCCCATTGATACTTCATACAGATCAGGTACATTTCCTGCTGCAATATCAGCACTCAGCTTTAAGAATGGATCTTCCTCATCTTCATATGTCTTTAGTTCAATTCTCACATCCGGATGAGACTTATTGAAGTCAGTAACATTCTGCTTCAGATCAATATTACTGTAGATAACTGCAAGCTTCAAAGTCTTAACTTCTTTTACGTTCGAAGGGTCAACTTTTCTGTATGCTGTAATAGGATCAGCCCCGCCCATACCGAAGGAATTTATGATAAAATGCTCATTATCAACTACAACTACACCCATTATATTTGTTGTATCAATAAGCGATGCATTAAAACTGCATAACTGCTCTGCCGTTCTTTCATTAATCTTATAACCGAATAATCCATCATCCCCTTTATAAAAGAAATCATAATCTCCGAATCCTGTCTGGATGGAATCACCGGAAATATAGGATGCCCCAAGTGTGAAACTTTCCTTCTCTTCTCCGGTCTTCGGATCATGTATTACGGCCTTAGTACCGCTTGCCATTTCCTGACTGACTATAACAAGCTTTCCATCCTTCGTAACAACAGAAGCTCCTCCCCAACCCGAAAAAGCCTTTGTTGTTATAACTTTTCCATTTTTATCAAGAAGGATCAGATTTTTATCTGTCACAACCGCTATCTCGCCACCTTCTGTGACGCTGATTGAATAGATATACTCGTCCTTTGCATTCTTATCGATCTCAGAAAGGCTGACTGAGGAAAGTTCCTTTCCGTCTTTATCTATGGTTACAAGTGACTTCTTATTTCCATCATTTGTTATAATTCCGATATTTCCGTTAGCATCCAGAATGTTGTCTACTGAAACGCCTTCCGGTGACTCATATATCATTTTCTCTTCGCCGCCGCTTATCGGTTTCACATAGACTCTGCCGCTCAACATTAATTCTTCAATATCATAAACAGCATCCTGTGCTGTCGCTGCATCCTGTGCTGTCGCTGCATCCTGTGCTGTCGCTGCATCCTGTGCTGTCGCTGCATCCGCTCCGATCATATCCTCCGGTATCTCATCTACGGCATATGATGCATATACCAGGTCGTCACCGATTTTTCTGATACTCATAAAATGCATTTCTCCATCGAAACTAACGTCAGGATCCTGTTCGAATGTAACATTCTTCACATCAACTTCGGCTTCCGTAGTTTCTGCAACTGCTTTGGAATCAGCTGCCGCTGTGCTATCCGTATTCCCGGTATTCTTACCGCATCCGACAGTCCCCAGTATCATCGATGCTGCAAGTGTTACTGCAATTAACCTTCTTTTTAATCTCATATCTAAAGTCCTTTCTACCCTCGATTTAAATATTTATACATATCAGCCATTTCATAAGCTGAATAATATCCTTACTTTTCTGCACAATCCCCCAAAAAATGTGTACAAAAATAGCAGAATCATTCACTGAGTGATCCTTGACCTGATTCTGCTATTTATTTCTCATTAAAGGTCTGCTTTACGGAATCTCTGCCATGACAGGCTCCATGTTCATACCATATTCGTCACATATTTTGAAATTCAAAACTGCTTCTTTCGAAGAGTCATATGAGTAAAGCTTAGATATTACATCACCTGCTTGTACCTTATCTCCGACAATAACCGAAACGGCGTCATTATCAAGTCCGTCATATGTGTATGTAAGTCCATTATCACCTTTTATTGTGATATATGCGACATTATCATCACTCAGACCCATGTCCATAACAGTACCGTCATTTACACTAACGACCTTAACATCTGCATTTGTCACTATATTTGTTCCATCTTTTGAATAATTCAGATGCTTTTCCATAACGCCGTCACTCAGAACCGGCCAGAAAACTATCGAATAAACCTCTCCCGGCTTACAGCTGTAATACTTATTCGGATCATCGGTTTTTATTCCAACGACCTTATTATCACCTAAATTTACAAAATGCGGTTCATCAGGGTTTACAAGATCTTCGGTATTTATATAAATGTTGGTTATTCCATCATTATCGTAATCATTATAATAAAATACATATCTTGGTTCTTTGGATGATGCACCGGAATCACCCTCTTCGAGTATTATTGTTTCCCTTAAAGGAGTTTTTTCTGAAGAATTGTTCTCTTCTTCGGCAACGAAATCTGCCCGGATATCCGGTTCCGACTCTACTGGCTTTTCCGCATTTTCAAACCCCGAAATATTTTCGCTCTTTATTTCCTGTTCCAGTTTATCTGCGGCGATTGCTTTTTTCTCCTCAGCAGAACTTCTCGGATAAGTCAGGAATCCCAAGGCCAGAATTCCGCATACTCCAAGAGCCGCAACCAGAATTATCTTTCTGCCTTTTCTCATTTTCAACACATTCCTCACCCTTTCACTTACTCCCAGCTCGCCAAATGCTACCGGACAAGCTGTGATATATTTTCTCGGGATACTGAGGTTAAGCAGTGTCTGTGAATAAGCCTTCTTCTTGTCATAACCTATTCTCTTTATAACTTTTTCATCACATGCCAGTTCTATATCTTTGCAGAGCAGGATGTAAGCAATCCATACAAAAGGATTAAACCAGTAAACTGCTGTAATAATGAATCCTAAAGGTTTAACAAAATGATCTTTTCTCTTTATATGCGCTTTCTCATGATTCACAACCATAAAAAGCTCATTAATATCAAGTCCGTAAGGAATATAGATTTTCGGACTGATTATTCCGAGTACAAATGCACTACCGACTTTCTCGGACTGATATATATTGCCGCGAAGCTTTACAGCATCTCCGATCATGTGTCTGAGTCTGATATAAGCTGCAAGTGCATATATCATGACAACACCTGCACCGACAACCCAGACTATCGACAGAATATCCATCAGACCGATAGCAGCCGCAGTTGTTTTCATATCAGAATGAGTATTTACTTCCTTTGTCTCTCCATTTTCTTCATGGACATATTTCATACCGGCTTCTTGCGCAGCTGATGAAGGATTAACTGTTATGGCTGTGTAATACTCGCTGTTGCCTACTTCTCCCTGCGTAACCGAAACAGTCACATAATCCTTCTTCGGAAGCATACTGAACGGGCTTTCTATGGAGAATGGTATTACAAGTCTTACCGCAACCAGCAGCCACATCAGACATCTCACAAACTTCGGCATATTCTTAAAGAGCATACGAATAACAATACAGACAGCTATCAATATGCCTGCAGATATGCTCATATTCAGAATTTCAGCAAATAACTCTTTCATCCGATAAATACTACGGTTCTGAACCGAATACCCTTTCTAAATAGATCATTTGTCGGAATCATATACCTCATTTGTTTCCAAATTGTTTCAAAATATACTTTTTTTACGCAAAAAGTCGAACGCGTTCAACCTAAAAACAAGTCTAACACGTTCGACCTTTACTGTCAACAACATAATTAATATTTTTTAAAATTGTTATAGTGTACGTTCATCTTTCCAACTGCATCAGCATATTCTCGGTAACAATTCTCCGCTTGGGCGTGACAGGAATGTCTTTGCTCCCACAGCGGTATTAAGTATAACTTTACCTGTATTTTCTTCCGTTACTTCTCCGATGATGCATGCTCCTTCAGAATTCTTACATCCGCGAAGTGCTTCGACTATTTTATCCGCTTCCTCTGCAGGTGCGAAGATTACAAGTCTTCCTTCACACGCCAGATATAGCGGTTCAAGTCCCAGCATAGAACATACGCCGCGGACGCTGTCCTGAACAGGAATCTTATCAGCATCAAGAGATATACCCACATTACTTTCTGCAGCTATTTCATAAAGTACTGTTCCGACTCCTCCTCTTGTAGCATCTCTTATTACATGAACATCCTTTGTAGCATCAAGTACTGCTGCAACATTTTTTGCAAGCGGAGCACAATCACTTGTCACATCAGCATCGATTTTAAAATCATTTCTCGCAAGAAGGATTGTACAGCCATGACGACCTATATCACCTGTCACAATAATCTTATCTCCCGGTTTAGCATAAGCACCCGAGGTTGATGCACCATCTATTATATGGCCTATGCCGGTAGTTGTAATAAATATCTTATCAACCTGTCCTTTTCCGGCCACCTTTGTATCACCGGCTACAAGATAAACACCTGCCTCCTCAGCGGTCTTGCCCATAGCCTCAGCAATCTCCTCAAGCTTATCAACAGGGAAGCCTTCTTCAATAACGAAAGAACATGTCAGGTATTCAGGCTTTGCTCCCATACAAGCAACATCATTGACCGTTCCGCAGATTGAAAGCTTTCCGATATTTCCTCCCGGAAATTCATACGGAGAAACTATAAATCCATCCGTAGACATTGCTATCTTTCCCACACTCATATCAAGTACAGCTGCATCATCGGCCGTAAGATATGGGTTTGCAAAGTATTTCTTGAATATACTACCAATCAGTTCGTTCGTCTGAACTCCGCCTGAGCCGTGTGCAAGTGTAATTTTATCGTCCATATTTGTTGTCCTTTTGTTCAGCGGATCTTATGAGACACATTTCATAAATCTCTTATCCTGCCAAACAATCGGCCTCCTTCCTATCATACTAAATTTACTATAATGTTTTCGTCTTACTATATATAATTATTCTGTCATTAAACATTTTCTATCTTCTACTGAACCGAAGCTCCGTATGTATAATAAGCCGCACAAGCGCCTTCATCTGATACCATGCAGGCACCTACTGCATGAAGCGGTGTACAGGCTTTGCCGAACATAGGGCAGTCCGAAGGCTTGCATTTTCCCTGAAGTACTTCTCCGCAGCGGCATGCCGGATTAGGCTTACCCTTGATCTCAGGCATATCATACTTGATCCTGGCATCAAAATCTGAATACTCAGCCTTCAGCTTCTGGCCTGACATTTCTATAACTCCGAGGCCTCTCCACTCTGTATCACAAAGTTCCATGACCTCATTCATAATCTTCTGTGCAGCTGTATTGCCCTCAGATTTAACTACTCTCGGATAACAGTTTTCAAAGAAAGGCTCACCCTTCTCAAGGTTATCTATTGTTACCGCAAGTGCCGTCATAAGCTCATTTGCCGTAAATCCGGCAACAACACCCGACACGCCTTCTTCCTTAAGCTTCTCGCATACGGAATTTCCTGTAATGGCATTAACATGTCCGGGGTACAGAAATGCATCCGCACTTCCCTTCAGTTTCTGATAAGCATTAGGCATAGTCTTGTTTGCTGTAAGGATTGAAAAGTTCTTAAGTCCGAGACGCTCTGCCTTTTTAACCGCAAGACATGCAGAAGGTGTCGTCGTCTCAAATCCGACCGCAAGGAATACAACCTCAAGTTCCGGATTTTCCTTTGCAAGTTCAACTGCATCATCCGGTGAATATACAGGGCGTACATCAGCTCCGTCTGCTCTTGCACCTGCCAGATTCTGCTTTGTTCCCGGAACCTTGATCAGATCACCGAAGGTACAGATCGTACAATGCTTCTCCAGTGCAAGATATATTGCCTCATCTATAAATCCTACCGGAGTTACGCAGACAGGGCAGCCCGGTCCGGAAATAAGATCGATATCAGGAGGAAGAAGGCTCCTGATTCCAAGTCTGAATATCTCATGAGTATGTGTTCCGCACACCTCCATGATGCGGAGCTTACGGCCCTTGTAGCCGGTTATTATCTCTCTTGCGTTTTCTATTACTTCACTCATCACTTTATCCTTATCTTCTATCCTTTTTTCTGGTATAAGTTGTTCTCGTAAACTTAATCTCATCGCCGCCTGTCTCACCGACAGTCACATCGAAATCATCCTCATTAAATTCAGGAAAGAATACATCTCCGTCCTCAACGACAGTATCCACCTCAGTAATATACATTACATCAACCAGCGGAAGCCCTTCCTTATACAGTCCGTATCCTCCGGATATATAAACATTTTTATCATCTCCCGCCATAGCTATTGCTTCCTCAACAGAAGCAGCAGTCCTGAGATTTTCACCTTCATACTTCTTTGTTCTTGAAACAACTATCGTCTCTCTGTTAGGAAGAGGATGGCCTATCTCTTCATAAGACTTTCGGCCCATAACAACCACATTACCGGTAGTGAGTTCCTTGAACTGTTTCTGCTCACCCTTTATTCTCCATGGGATCATTCCCTTTTTACCGATCACGTTATTCTTTGAACGTGCAACTATTAATCCAACCATTGATCAATCATCCTTCCTGAATATACTTCCCGAATTCTGCTTCTGCATGAATATCTTAAATATCTTAATCTCTGCCTGAACAAAAATACTCCGGCTGTCCAAAGTACTTCCGTAATATGCATACTTCATTTATCTTGCATGCTTCTTCAGGATATCCATTGTTTCATCGGCATCATCATCTGTTATCTTCGCTATGGCAACACCCGCATGAACCATAACATAATCGCCCGGTTCAAGATCTTCGAGCAGCTCTGCACTAACATCTCTTTTTGCTCCGCCTGCATCGATAACCGCAGTTCCATCCTTAACATTTACTACTCTTGCAGCAAGTCCTACACACATTTTCATTCCCTCCATGTTTTTCCGACGGGACAAGGCCCTCCGGTAAATTTTGTATTCTACTTATCATATGATTTTATATTTTTATGATTTTATTATTTACTGAAAGTGATCATTCACTGAACACTTTTCTGAATTCTGTTATATTTTCTCCGTTTTCACGGCCATATATTGCAAAGCATATTTCATCAAAACATCTGCCGTAATCCTCATCGATTATCACCTGCCTGAAATACTCCGCTACATCGTTCGGATTATTACCAAAGGCTCCGCAGCCCCAGGCACCGAGTACTATATTCTTATAACCGTACTTTGCGGCAGCCGCAAGCATTATCCTGATCCTCGTAAGAAATGTTTTCTTTATAAGTTCTTTTCCGGCAAGAAGTGCTGCACCATATCTGTTCGGTGCGGGTACTGTTACAACTCCCATCATTACAGGTTCGGAAAGCATCTCATACTTTTCGTTTCTGAACACTGCAACCTTCGGAGAAATGAGCATATAATCTGATTCGACACGGCTCATATGTGTATTATTATATTTATACATTTCCGATGCTTTATTCGAATTGATCGATGCATAAAGTGTACTGCATCTGCAGAGTGCTTCCTCCTGTGCATTGGCTCCGATTCTGAAACCGCCTCCCGGATTATGAGCATTTGCAAAGTTCATGACCAGTGGATTATCATACTCCCTACCGGCCTGAAAAGAATCTGCATTTATAACTTTAATCCCACACATTTCGGAAGACTTATATGATGAAATACCATTTGCCAGAAACTCCTGCCCTTCTTCCGGAGTGATCACGATAACTTCTTCATAATCCTCTTTCGGAAGAGAAATCTCTCTGCCGTCAAATCTGTACTTGCCTTCCTCGGTTATTCTCATAGTTTCTTTCGCAATTTGAATATTATTCATAGGGGTTATCCTCCTACTCTCTAATGCTTTTACTATAGAGTAACATTTACTGTTCCCGGGATAACGCAGCCATTCCGGCAAGCGCCTGTCCTACACAGATTCCTCCGTCATTCGGTGGTATCAGACTGTGGCGTAGAACTTTCAGCCCGGATTTTTTAAGTCCTTCATCAACAAGACCGAGAAGAAGCTTATTCTGAAATACACCGCCACTCAGAGCGATCGTTCTTATTCCCGTTTTATCTAAATATCTTATACAACTTTCAATGATATATCCGGCAAGCTTCGAATGGAACATATAGGCAAGCCTGCCTCTATCCTCTCCATTCAGGACTCTGACCGCAATATCTCTTGCAAGACTGCTTGTAAAATCCTTCGATATATCAAGTCCTTCAGCGGCGGTAAAGCTTATCTTGTCCAAATTCTTCTTCAGATATCTTTCTGCCTCAAACATCAGCGCAGTTGAAGCTTCTCCTTCAAAGGTCGAGCTTCTTCTGATTCCGAGTATCGCACTTACCGCATCGAATAGTCTTCCTGCACTTGTCGAGATAATGCTGTTTATTCCGGTCCTCGCCATATTCTCCAGAAGTGAGAATTCCATAGGCGAACACAGTTTCAGATCATTACATATCACTTCTTTGCCAAGTGAGGCATGAGCTTTGATTTCCGGATCAGAAGGATTCTCCGTTCCTTCCGCATTCATGTCTGCTGCTTTAGTTCCCGCAAAATCGCCGAGCAGCGATGCCGCAATCCTCCATCCTTCCTTCGAAGAAAGATCTCCTCCGCTTTGTATGAACGGTGTGATGGAACCAAGTCTCTCAAATCCCGACACACTGCATCTGAGAAATTCTCCTCCCCATATTGTACCGTCGGTTCCGTAACCCGTTCCGTCAAAGGAAACTCCGATCACTTCATCCAAATGATCATTCTCAGCCATACATGAAAGTATATGCGCATAATGATGCTGAATCTTCATAACCGGAAGTCCAAGTGACTCTGCTGCTGCAGTAGTATTATACTTCGGATGCATGTCACATACAACCAGTGAAGGCTCTGCCTCAAGAAGTGACTGCATTCTCGTAATTGACTCTTCAAGTGCATTTACGGTTCTGATATCCTCCATATCACCAACATATGCAGATGGGTATATAAGCGAATTCTTCGCTATCGCAAATGTATTCTTCAGTTCGCCTCCGACTGCAAGTACGCATCCTTTAAGCGTGCTCATATCTTCCGGCTTACTGCTTATCATAACCGGAAGCGGTGCAAATCCTCTTGACCTTCTGATCATATAAGGGCGTCCCTTATAGAAATCGGTAACAGAGTCATCCGCTCTCGTTCTTATCATTCTGTCATTGGATAAAATGTAATCCGTGAAGTCATATATTTCGGAAAGTGCATCCTCGTCGGTTCTGCATATAGGTGCTCCGGATGCATTTGCACTTGTCATAACAAGACAGTCCGACACTTCATACTCATCATCATAATCAAAGAGAAGCATGTGGATCGGCGTATACGGGAGCATGACACCGACATAAGGATTATCGGGTGCCACCGACTCGGCAAGACTTGTATGCGAAGCAACGTTTGCAGCATCACTCAATCTTTTTTCAAGTAATACTATCGGTTTCTGATATCCTGTAAGAAGCTCTCTTATCTTACCTGCCTCAGAACCTTCGGGATTCTCAGGTCTCGCTTCAACCGGGATCATAGTACCGAACAGATCATCTTCAAGTTTACATTCCCTGAGGACTGTTTCCATATTTTTCATCATGACCGCAAAAGGCTTCATCGGTCTATGTTTTAACATTCTAAGTCTTGCAACAGCTTCTTCGCTCTTTGCATCACAGGCAAGATGAAATCCACCGATTCCCTTTACGGCAACTATCTTTCCTTCGGAAAGTGCACGTCTCGCCGCAGTTATCGCATTTCTGCCGCGAGCTGTAATTCTGCTTTCCCCATTCTTTTCATTTCCGCTGTTCTTGTCATTTTTGCCATTCACGTCACCGGTTTCGATCAGATATACCGACGGTCCGCAGTTCGGACAGCATACAGGCTGAGCATCATAGCGTCTTGTTTCCGGATGAGTATATTCATACTCGCATTCCGGACACATTTCAAAATCCTTCATGCTGGTACGTTCTCTGTCATATGGCATGGAGTCAAGAATAGTAAGCCTCGGTCCGCAGTTGGTACAGTTAATGAAAGGATGCATATATCTGCGATTCGACTTATCATAGAGCTCTCTCTTGCATTCCTCACAGATAGCAATATCCGGCGAAACAAATATATCCCCTTCATCTCTCTCGCTTTCAATGATTTCAAATGAATCAAATCCGTCCATATCACATTCACGGCTTATTATATTAAGTATCACTGCTCTATCGGGCGGTGTATGCCTCAGTGCATCGAAGAGCGTTCCGACATTATCTCCCTGTGCGAATATTTCAACATAGGATCCTTTATTTGCAACTGTTCCGGTTATTTCATTATCCTTGCATATCCTGCTGACAAAAGGTCTGAAGCCAACGCCCTGAACTATTCCGTATACTCTTATCATATATGTAAGCACCGACTTCACCTCCTTTTCACTCCTGTTGTTATACTCTGATTTATGGTTAATCCTTATTACATCATCAGCTGTTGTATTTCAGTTCATGAATTGTTCTGCCTTCATCGAGCGGTCTGCCCGATATTGCAAAATGCGGAAATTCAATAAACCTGCCTTTAAATCCCGCTGCTGTAAGCAGTCTCTTAATATCTTCATCTGCAATCACTGCATCATAGTCTTCTTCAGATATGAGTTCCCAAAGATCATCTTCTCCCGAAAGTCTTATATCTCCGGATTCCTTATAATCATCATCCTGCATAAAGAATGTGGCGCAATTAATACTGAGCCTTACATTTTCTTTATTACTTACATTTCGTATGATATTACGTACTTCGTTTGCAGCAAACTGAGAATGAATGATAAGTACTCTCTTCTCATCTTTTTCATCAGATAAAGACTCTGTATATTCTTTCACTTCCGAAACAACACTGTCCGGAACAAAAGGATATCCGACTTCATAAGGAACACCAAACTCTTTCTTCAGATATTCCGCTGCTTTAATCCCCGCAGCACTTACCACAAGATTCTTCTTTGCTTCAGGTGCTTTTCTGATTTCCTCAAGCCCTGTTCCCATTGAATAAATGACAGCCTCATCTATTCCGTAATTCTTCAGTCCCTGAATCAGTGGCTCAGATGTAGAATATCCTGTTTCAAGCGGTGTAGCTCCGATCACTCCGATGAGCGAACACAACTCTACTTCTTCTACTTTGGCATTTCCGGATGCTTCTGCTGCCGGCTCCGGTTTTGTGCCGTCCGGTGTGGAAGTTTCAGCATCTAAAATATCCGCTCCTGCGAATTCACGAAAGAGCTTATCCCAGGCTTCACTCTCGCCCTCATCGTAATATTTCGTTCCGACAGCATTTACGGTTATGCACGGAACTCCCGTTTTCTTTTCCGCCATTCTCTTAAGTGCCTTCATATCGGTACCGATAACGGCAGGGACAGGTGTTGCAACGATTGCCGTAAACTTACATTTAAGAGTATCCTGTGCATCGGAAAGCTTTTGTATCAGCTTGTCATCGCGTCCCATTATTGCATCCATATCACGAAGTCCCGCACTGAACACAGCACTTTTCTTCATGAACCATCTTGGTTCATCAAAACCGCAGATATTTCCTGCACATCCTCCTGCATCGCAGATAACGATGATTCCTCCAAGCTCATATAAGACACCGCATGCTCCCGACTGATCCGGAGCAAAGGGTGATAAATATTTAAGCATTTTCTTCATTGATCAAATCCTCCGGTAAATCAGCCAAGCTTTTCCGACAGTCTGTTGAAAAGCTTTATAACTCCGTCATATCCGAAAGGCTGCTCATCATCGCACCAGTCAATTCCCGGAGTATCCGGATGATAATATGCCGAGTCCGCTCCGATATAGCAGTCAACCTTCTCTTCCTCATAATGAAGCATGGAAGGGGACAGATTAGAATATACCTTTGTCTCGGGACTAAGCTCTGCAAGGCGTTTCAGGAATCTGAAATTCAGTTCTCCGATAGTCGCAAAGATTTCCTTAACCTCAAAACCTTCTTCAATAAGCATAAGAGCCATTTCGATAGGATCTCCGTTCTGTATCTCACCGACCGCAAAGCTCTTCTTTCCGTGCTTTTCTCTGAATGCATCAATTACATTACGTGCATTTTCAAAATATTCGGTGTCATCAAGTTCTACGCCGATAGCCTGTCCGAGAAGTCTGTACTGGTTTCTGATCTTATCGGTTCTATAGAGCCTGAGCAGCTCGATAAAGGGAATCCCCAGTCTTTCCTGCATGTCCTGTGCGGCAGCTCTTGCTTCCGGATTTAAAACCAGATTAAAGTTTGCTTTTGACAGCTCATGATATTCATCAATATTATTGCATCGTGACAACTCTCGTATATTTTTAATCCCGACTGACTTCATAAGCGGATAAAGCTCTGACGAATCAAAAAGCGGAGTAAAATATCCGAGCAGATTCATATCTGCCGAATTTCTCTTCTCTCTTTTCTCAAGGAGTGAATATACCGAAGTTCTGACTGCAGCCATCGGTGGAAGTCTCTTCTCTCGGGTCAAAGCATACATATAACATGCAACCGCCGGAATTCCTGTTTTCTCCGTAACCTTCCTGCAGACTCTTTCCATATCCGTTCCGAGCAGTGCATCGACGCATGTGATGCATATCATTATTGCCGATGGTTTCTTCGGAAGAACCGATAGCATTTCTTCCGCAGCCTGAGGAATCTTTGTCAAATGTCTGCCAGTTACTATATCCGTATCATCCAGAAGCTGGAAGAAAAATCTGTCTCTATATTCAGGTGCTGAACGGAAAAGCGATGTATTCCTGCCGCAGCAGCCCGGTGATACCAGCAGCATCACAGAATCAGGTACTGCAAGTCCCGCACGCTTAACTCCGAAGCCCTTTGCGCCCGGAGAGTTAAATGCAAGTGTTGCCGGAGAACTGTATATCAGATGCTCCGAACTCTTTAATTCCCCCGGCAGAGCCATAAGTCCGGCCTCCGCAAGTTCCTTTGCAGTTTTGTAAAACGCCTTGGTCATCTCTGTTACCTTTCAGATTCAAAAGATTAATTATCGGACTTTTCATCCTCTTCGATAAGAAGTCTTGCGAGGTCGAGAAATCTCTTACTTACTTCAAGTGTCGGGTCGCCCTCGATAACAGTCTTTCCCTGATCCTCATAATGAATAATGTCATTTGTTCTCGGAATATCCGCTATTATCGGAAGACCTGTTCTTTCCGCAAAAGCACGTACCTTTTCTTCCTCACCCTCGACAGCTCTGCGGTTCATAACAATGCCTCTTACCTTTGCATAGCTTCTGTCCTGAAAATTCTTAACCGCACTGTTTATATTGTCTGCCGCATAAAGGGCCATCTTCTCACCGGATGTAACTATCAGAACCTTATCGGCATAGCCCTCTCTTATAGGTGCGGCAAATCCTCCGCATACTACATCTCCGAGCACATCATAGAGGATTGCATCCGGCTTATATTTCTTATTAAGCTCCAGTTCTTCAAGCAGGGAAAATGTAGTTATTATTCCTCTTCCCGCACATCCGAGCCCCGGTGTAGGTCCCCCCGTTTCTATACATACAACTCCGCCGAAACCTTCTCTTGTTATCTGGTCCAGCGAGGTCGGTTCCTCGTCATGTTCTCTCATATAATTCATAACCGGTGTCACCGGATTTCCCGCAAGAAGATTAGCTGTGGAATCAGCCTTCGGATCACACCCTATCTGTATTACCTTCTTACCGAGGGATGCCAGCGCAGCCGAAAGATTTGATGTAACCGTCGACTTACCTATACCACCCTTACCGTAAATGGCAACCTTGATCATAATTTCAAACTCCTTTATCTTTTCTACGAAATTAAAGCTTATCCGATATCCTTCAGAAAACCAAGTTTCGTATCTATCATATTCTTTTCAAACTTTTTAAAGCATCTTCCCGAAAATGCATCATGCGGGATTTCAATAAACTTCTTTCCTTTACATATCGGTCTGAAGAGCGGGTCTCCGATGATAATGTCGGATTTCTCTATTTCTTTTTCGAGACGGTCTTCATCATCACAGGATATATCTCCAAAAAACTCTGTACCACCGACTGTCCTTACCGATGAATCATCTTTAAGCTGAGACATATCCCCGTCACCTACAGTTTCAAGTACTCTCGTACCATATCCTGTTTCCAGTGATATGGCGGCAGCAAGCGACGCTGCAAGAACGCTCTCACCCAAAACCGCAATCCGATTATCATAAAGCCTGCACTCATCCAAGATACTTATGTCTGAATATGTTTCTCCGGCCATAGCAGCCTCTCCCACACATTTCAGCTTTTCTATAATAAGCTTCGGAAGATTCTCTCCATATGGAGTTCCTACCACAAAAGGAATCCCGTATCTTTTTTCCAAGCTTTCCGCAAGTGCTCTTCCCGAAGATGAAACCACAAGGCTTACATCTGCTATGTTTAATCGTCTCACTTCATCAAGTGAAGTTCCCATTCCGATACATGCATTAACCGTAAGACCTTCTCTCTCAATCCAGTTACGTATTATCAGGTCGGTCCCCAGCGGAAAATCAAGCGGTGTCATTCCCAGAATATTAACACTGATCTTCCTGCCGATCTTCGATTCCGGTACACCCGAAGACTCATCTTTTGCAGTAAATCTCTCTGACAGAGTAAGAAATGCATTTCCTGCTCCGGTTATGTAGCTCTGCATTCCGTTTGTCTTAACATTGAAACTCGGTATGCCTGTACGGCATTCAACCTCATATGCGATCGCATCCATATCTATGCCTATCATAGCGGGCATCGGCGAAGCACATATCGCTATATATTCCGGATGAAGCTCTTCAGCCGCTGCAACAAGATCACTGATAAACTTCTCATCATTTCCCATTACTGCGTCATTTTCGGTAAGTCCCGATATAAACATCATACTGTCCATATCGTACCATCTCGGTTCATCATGAGTCGTATATGTGGAATTACAACCCGATGCATCATGTATCACTGTCATTCCACCAAATTCATATAGGCCAGAGCATACTCCTGATGTATCTGCAGCATATATTGATATTATTCTTGCAGTCTGATTCATAGGCAGCTCTCGCACCCCCATCCCTTATGGCTGATGATCTTCTTTGTTTCTTTCGGATTCCGATATGCATCTATAAGCAGCTCAGAAAGCTTTTCTACAGCCTGATAGCCATAGCATCCGCCTCCTTCTACTATATCAACGAAGTGCTCCGTCCCGGTAAAATATGCTGCCTTCTGTCCGATCGCAAGTATCATTTTATCCGCCCCATCTGTAGCACTTCCCGCATCGATTCCTGTCTTACATAATCCCGCATCTGAGTTCAGATCACATCCGCATCCCGCAGCAAATCTCATAGCAGGATCGTTTGTCGGATATATCATTATATCCGCGCATTTTTCATCTGCGATTATCCTCTCAAACGCATCTCTTTCATCTGCAGGAAAGTTATCAGAATATATTCTCTTTACATTAAATCCATATTTTATAAGCAGTTCCGAAAGTTCAAGTATGTACGGATATGCTGTATAATCTATCGCAATCTCAGTGTCACCGATCAAATCATGAGCTCTTTCCAGCGCAGACCCTGCAGCTGTTTTACGCTCTTCTATCCATTCTTTTATGACTGCATGTTCAATACCCAATGATTCTCCGATCATATAGAGGTTCTCATCCAGCTTCTTCTCATCAAATCTGAGCGGAGCACGGAGCCATTTAAGTCCCAACCTTTCAGAAAGCTGTTTACCTGATGCATCCGCAACCGAAAGATAGGATATCGCCGTACCTGCGGCTCCGAGTTTCAGGTATTCATCGTAGGTTTTACAATCTGTTATATCCCATATATTTTTCCCTGACATTTCAATCAATGAAACCAGATCAGACTTCTTATCATTCGGGAGGTTGCACCCGATTATTGCAACAAGCTTTTCATCCTTATCCTGTTTTTTTACCGATTCATATAGGCTCAGCTTCATCATTGAATCCGGTGACATAGTTTTTCTCATTGTCGGAATCATGAAGCATTCAACAAAATCTATATCCGGATACATTTCCGATAATTCATCAGTGATCATTGTGAAGTCACAGCCCTCGAACATATGCATACAGCTGAGATAGATCAGAATGCATCTCGGATGTTTATCCATTTGATCAACTATATGTGCAGTACCTTCGATAACACGTTTCTCCATCTCTCCGTTCCACATATCCTCTTCACGGAGAGCCACCCATGACATACGCTCTGTCTCGTTCATTTCGGCTGCAGTAAGGATCACACCTCTGAGGCAGCCCTGGGCACAGACATAAACCTGATGTGATTCCGGAATCAGCATTCCGGTATGGACGATATTCCATACGCCACGTGCCGGAGCATTGTATTGCAGTCCTTCATAGAAAGGCACCGGAAAATCAATATCCTTGAGCAGCACGGGCTCCGGGATTCTATGTTCAGTTGTCCGAAGGGATTTGATCATGGTTGCCTCCTTAATGGTTGCATATCTGCTGAAAGCAGATATGTATGTGATATTGCATTATGTTCCTGCAAGCAAGCTTGCGAACATATGCAATATCACATGCATATGCTTCGCATATGCTGCCTTGCCTCAATTAACGCACAAAAATGCACTCTTCTACTGATAGAAGAGTGCAGTAATTCCCTATAGAACTATTGCCACATGCTTCTATCTCAAGCTGCGGATGTTTCGTACATCCTATAGGTTTCAATATCAGGTTGGTATTTGTTTATTTGTTCTGTTATTTTATCACCTCACACAAGGCTATGTCAAACCGGTTCAACGCATTTATATACTATTTTCACAGTTCATCATCTTAATTACCACCAAAATGCATTAATAAAGCCCCGACAGATTCCTGACGGGGCTTTCATATCTCATATTGAATCAAGCTTTGAAGCTGTTAAATATATAATCTGCAGCTTTAAGCAGAAGTTTCGTTACTTCGCTGTCCGGATACAATTCAACAACGGTTCCTCCTTCTGCTTCAGCCTTTTCGAAAATGCTGTCCCGAGGGATGGTTGCTATAACATCCGTACCAAAATCCTCCGCCAGCTCTGCCGCACGCTTTTCTTCATTTTCAACACCTCTGCAGTTAAGGATGATTCCTCCGAGCTTTGCATAATCACGGCTTTTAAAATTCTCTACAGCCATAGCTATATTTGCTGCCGCGTAGATGGCCATCTTCTCTCCCGATGTCACTATATAAACCTTATCGGCATAACCTTTACGCATCGGCATAGTAAAACCTCCGCATACAACATCTCCGAGAACATCATATATCACTACATCCGGCTTATACTTCTCATATGCACCCTTCGCTTCAAGCTGTTCAAGTGCATTTATGATACCTCTTCCGGCACATCCCAGACCCGGAACAGGGCCGCCGGCTTCTACGCAGAGAACACCCGATCTGCTTTCCTTAACCATATCCTCTATAGTGAAATTCTTTTTGCTTCTTACCAGATCAAGGACAGAAGTAACCTCTTCTTTCGGTCTCAGAAGCGTTGTAGAATCCGCCTTCGGGTCGCATCCTATCTGCATTACCCTGAGTCCGTTTGCCGCAAATGCCGCAGACAGATTCGATGAAAGCGTCGACTTTCCGATTCCTCCTTTTCCGTAAATTGCAAATTTTATCATTGTCTCTCCTTTACTGATTATATTCCATTATAGGTCTCTCAGTACTGTTCACTTTACTGTCACTTGCCATGCGATTCCTAAGTTCTCTCAGGAACTTTCTGTCAAGGTTGAGCTCCGCTTCACTATACATATCCATATTCACATTCTCCATCGCCTTCTCGGCCTGATATGCGGAGCTGGCCGCCAGATCCGGTCTTCCCATTATAAAATACTGATAAAATGCAAGTATTCTTTTTGCATTCGGATCTTCATCACTTTCAATCCTGTCCTTTATAAGTGAATACATTTTAAATGCATTTTGAACATTTATAAAAATGTATGATGAATAAAAGAGCAGATTATAATAACAGCCCGTATAATTTGTCATTGATGTATTATAGCCATTTGCTGTCATCAGGAGCTCATCCATGTGCTTCATATATTTCGGAAGGATCTGATAATCTCCCCTGTCCAGTGCTTTGTTGATACACATATTTAAATGAGCCAACCTGAGATGCTTCGCTCCACGCCCGGACATCGCAAGTCCCTCATAAACATCAAGCTCCGAATAATATGTTCCGTCCATCAACTTAGCTCTCTGCTCCCTGAAAAGCTTCATAAGTTCCTTGTTATCCTTATTACTATCAGAAATCAGTGCTAAAATGACAACAAATGCCGAAATGGCAGCTCCAAACTCCACAATTCCGGAGAAAAAGCCTATCCCCTCCGAGTTCATTGCACTTCCGTAGATTATCCTGAGCGTAATAACAAATATGAAATAGAACAAAAAGTTAACCACCATAGGCCCATAGCCCAGTATATATTCTTCACGGACACTTTTGTTCATGCCTGTCGCAAGAGCTATTACCGGGGTCAATCTGAACTTTCCTGTTTTAACCCATTTACGCTTTTCTTTTTCAGAACGTTTACATCCTTCCCATTCGAGTACCTTGATCATATATGGATAGCATTTAAACGCTTTCCCAATTAAATAAGTAAACAGTAAATACGTATATCCGAAAAGGATTATTCCGACTATACCTCCTAATGTAACTGAAAACATACTACTTTCCTCACTAATATATTCTAACTTGCATATGAGATATGATCCCCTCTTGCTATCTCAACCTTATATCCTATACTTTCCATTCTTCCTTCTATGCATCCCCTGCATGCAGCAGACGTATCACCTGTGCAGATCTTATTATCATAAAGCATATAGTTTTTTCTGACATCTATCGGCGAAAGGTTTGGCATAATAACATTTGCGCCTGCAAGAACCCCTTCCTCTCTTCCTCTAGGATTTATAGTTCCGAGTGCAGTTGTTGCAGGAAGCAGAACCTCCGGAAGCATAAGTCTCGAAAGACTGAGCAGAAAGAGTGTAAGTTCATAAGATCCCTTAGGCATATCTCTGAACGGAGTATCCTTATGCGGAAGAAATGGACCGATGCCGATCATTTCCGGTTTAAATTCCTCCATAAAGATCATATCCTCGGCTATACAGTTGACCGTCTGGTAAGGTGAACCCACCATGATCCCACAGCCGGTCTGAAAACCAAGCTCCTTAAGGTCTCTCAGACATCTCATTCTGTTCTTCCAGGACATTTCCGAAGGATGAAGTTTTCCGTAATGTTCCTCGTCAGCAGTCTCATGACGAAGCAGATACCTGTCAGCTCCTGCAGCCTTATATGCCGCATACTCTTCGCGCGTTTTTTCTCCAATCGAGAGAGTCACCGCACAATCAGGATACTCTTCCTTTATCTTTGATACTATCCTGCATATATCGTCGCAGGTATATGTAAGATCTTCACCACTCTGAAGAACAAATGTTCTGAATCCGTATTCATAACCGGCTCTGCAGCATTCAAGTATTTCATCCTCAGTCAGTCTGTATCTCTCAAGGCATTCATTTCCCGCCCTGATTCCGCAATAATAGCAGTTATTCTTACAAACATTTGAGAATTCAACAATTCCTCTTATAAAAATGCTCTTCCCGTAAACGCTGTCAGCAACTTCACGTGCCTTACCTGCGGCATAAAGTCTGTCTTCATCCGTATATGTACTGAGAAGAGTGATCCATTCTCCTTTTGTGAGTTTTCTCTCATCCTTCAGTTTATCGATCAATTCCTGATTTGATTTCTTATCCATTTCTGCCATATATCAATTCCTTTAATAGACGTTAAAATCCGTCAATACGTTATGGAATATAATAACATTTCATATAATGTGCGTCAATTTGGTATTCTTTATGATATAATAGTTCCCGACCTGACCGCGGCATATTAAAAAGCCGCTTAAAAATAGTTGTTACGGAGAATCCTTTTATGGCATATTATACACTTGCCTTCGGCGTTGTTTTTCTGCCTGTGGCAATAATCCTATATCAGATATTTCCGAAGAAATTCAGATGGTGCGCACTGCTTCTCATGAGCCTTGCGTATTATTTTACATACAGTTCTGTCGGTGTTCGGATTTTCCTATACCCAATAACCGCAGCTGCTGTCTGCTTCATTATCGGACATTTTCTTGAAAAGCTTGATAAGAAGAAAGCCTCTCTTACAGACCTTGTTCGAACTGAAGATGATAACGTAAAAGCTCGTCCCAAGGATGAGATCAGAAAAGAAAAATCAGAAATCAGAGACTCTTATCTGAAGAAAAGCCGGGCAGTTCTTGCTATAGGAATATTGTTACTTGTTGCTATGCTTCTTTATCTGAAGTATACGAATTTCTTTATTGAAAATATTAATCACATCTTTGAAGCCGCAGGCAGCGAAAAGCATTTCGCTCTTAAGCATCTGCTGCTTCCACTTGGAATATCCTTCTATACAATGCAGGCAATCGGCTATATGGTCGATGTTTACTGGAAGAAGGTTGCCGCTGAGAAGAATCCTCTGAAACTTCTTCTTTTTATAACCTTCTTTCCGACAATTGTGGAAGGCCCGATTGCTTCATATAACGATATACATGAAGATCTTTTCATAGGCAGTTCAATCGATCCCGAAAACATAATTCAGGGTTATATAAGGATTATCTGGGGAGCTGTTAAAAAGCTTGTTATCGCAGACAGGCTTTACCCTGCCGTAAATCTTCTCTTTGACTCATCAACCACACTTCGCGGCTTTGAAGTAATTGCTGCCGCAGTGCTTTTCACGGTTATGGAATATATGGATTTTTCCGGAAGTATCGATATGGTACTGGGATGCGGCAGGATTTTCGGAATAGGACTTCCCGAGAATTTCCGCCAGCCGTTCTTCGCAAGGAATGCGTCCGAATTCTGGAGAAGATGGCATATTTCACTCGGTGTATGGTTTAAGACATACATTTTTTATCCTGTATCGATCGGTTCTCTTGCCAAAAAATGGAATAAATTCGCTAAAGGACGTTTCAGTAAGCATCCTACCAAAATGGTCGTATCGGCAATGGCACTGCTTCCGGTATGGCTTTGCAACGGACTGTGGCATGGCCCAAAGTGGACCTATATATTCTACGGAATCTTCTATTTCTTTATTATTCTGATCGAACTGATCTTCGAACCGCTCGGAGATAAACTTCTTGATAAGCTTAAGCTTACAAGGAAAAGCAAAGGTGTGGAAGTAATCCGCATCCTCAGAACCTGGATCGTAATCTTTATAGGCGAACTGTTCTTCCGTGCAAATTCTCTGAAGGATGGTTTCATAATGTTTGGAAATATATTCAAGAGCTTCAACCCTTCGATAGTATGGAACGGCTCTGCTCTCAGCTGGGGCATCGACCTTGCAGACTGGGTTGTTGTTTTTGTCATGCTTATCATAGTTTTGATAGTCGGTATCATCAGGGAAAGAGGCGTTGAAATAACAGCAGCACTGCTTGAAAAACCGATGATTCTCAGATGGGGACTAACTCTCGGTCTTATTATGATTCTTTTAGTATTCGGCCTTTACGGACCGGGATTTCAGGAGGTGGATCTGATCTATGCAGGTTTCTGATAAAACTCCAAAAAATATCGAAAGCACCGATAATACAAATACATCCCATAAGGTAAAGAGATGGCTTGAAATTGCAGGTTTCCTCGCAGTTCTTTTTGTCATGCTGAAACTAATGTCATATCTGATGGATCCGGTCAGACTCGGACGTCCGAAGTGCGTAGGTGAGAAGGATACTTATTTTGTATCGGCAATGACTGAAAAGGATATTCCTATTGATGTTGCGGTATTCGGTGACAGTGAATCCATAGTCCTCTTATCACCGAAAATCCTGCTTGATGAAGGTGAAATATCCTCATATATAGTAGGCGCAACAGGTGAAAGAGTCAGCGAAGCATATTATGCTATTGAAGACTTCTTTGAGGTTCATAATCCAAAGGTTATCCTGCTCGAAGCAAATATGTTTTTTACGACCTCCGGAGATGCTCGTGAAACACTTCATTCCTTTAACTCTATTATGTTTCACACCTTCCCTGTGTTCAGGTATCACAACTCATGGAAGGCACTCAGCGGAATAAATCATAGCGAACCGCTCACACATTTCCGAGGTTTTGATGAACGTCCTGAGGTCAATCCATATACAGGGGGCGAATATATGATTCCGACTGACGATAAGGAATCAATAATCAATACAAACATTTACTATATGGACAAGATATGTGAACTCTGCAAGAAGCACGGTACCGAGATTGTTCTTGTAAGTGCACCTTCACCGACTAACCATAACTACAGACGTCATAATGCACTTCAGGCTCTCGCCGACTCAAAAGGTCTAAACTATCTGGACCTCAACCTTCTGAAGGATGAAATTGGTCTGGATTGGGCAACTGATTCTCTGGACGGAGGAGATCATATAAATCTCTCCGGTTCTGAAAAAGTATCGCGATATATGATACAATATCTGAAGGATAATTTTGATTTTTAACCGAAAGGTAATCTATATGAAAAATGTACTCGAATATCTCGAGGCTTCTGCCCTCGGATCACCTGATAAAATCGCAGTAAAGGATGACAAGGAATCCTGCACCTACAGTGAGCTGCTTAACATTTCGAAAGCTCTCGGCTTTCTTCTTTCATCCCATATACATCATGAGAAGCCTGTAGCTGTCATGCTTAAGAAGAGTGTCCTGACTCTGGTATTTTTTTTCGGATCAGTATATGCAGGAGGTTTCTACAGCCTTATCGATCCGGATTTCCCTGTTCCCAGAATCAAGAATATACTCTCTGTTCTCGAACCGGAGGCAGTGATCACTTCAGACGAATATCTGGATAAACTGAAGGAGTCAGGCTACGAAGGAAATATCTTTATCGGAACAGAACTCAGATCATCTGCAGCATTGCAGGATCCCGATTCGGAAGAACTTCGAAAATCTTTAAGTGTGATCAGAGAAAAGCAGTCACCATCCGCACCACTCTACTGTAATTTCACTTCAGGTTCAACGGGTGTTCCAAAGGGTGTTCTTGTCGGTCATGCATCTGTTATCAGTTTTATCGACAGTTTCACTGAGCTTTTCAATATCACCGGAGAAGATGTAATCGGCAATCAGGCTCCCTTCGATTTCGATGTATCTGTAAAAGATATTTACAGCTGCATGAAATGCGGAGCTACCATGGTTATAATCCCTACTGCATTTTTCCGTCTTCCTAACGGAGTGATGGATATGCTGGATGATAATAAGGTCACTACTCTCATCTGGGCAGTATCTGCGCTGGTTCTTCTGAACCGGCTTCATGAGTTCATGTATAAGATTCCGTCTTGTATTAACAAGGTTCTCTTCAGCGGAGAGGAAATGCCGCCAAAGCATCTTGCCGACTGGATGAATGTTTATCCGGATGCGGAGTTTGTCAACCTGTACGGGCCTACTGAGGTGACATGCAACTGCTCATACTACAGAGTTCCGAAGAATATTCAGCCTGAAGAGAAACTTCCGGCAGGCTTCACATTTCCGGGAAAGACTATCACGCTTCTCGGTGATGATGGAAATATCATCCCAAATGATTCAGAAGAGAACATAGGAGAAATATGTGTCGGCGGAAATGAACTTGCTCTCGGCTATTACAGAAATCCTGAAGTTACAAATGCAGCTTTTATCGAGAGCACAGATTCAGACGGATCCGTGAATCGCTTATATAAAACCGGAGATCTCGGATATTGGAAGGACGGACTTCTCTACTTCGCGGGACGCAGGGATTTTCAGATAAAGCATAACGGACACAGAATCGAGCTTGAAGAAATAGAAAGAGCACTTAATTCACTTCCCGAAATACTCCAGGCCTGCTGTATCTACGATGAAGCACGTTACAGAATAATCGCATTCTGCACAGGGACAAACGATAAGAAGCTTATTGTGGAAGGACTTAAGAAGATTCTTCCCGATTATATGCTTCCGAATATTTATAAATTTATGGACGAACTTCCTCTCACAAAGAACGGAAAGATTGACAGAAATAATCTCAGAAGCCTCGTGACTGCGAAAGGTTAGGGTTATATGATGAACGAAAAAAATATCATAGAAAAATATAAGACACCTTTCTATCTGTATGATATTTCTCTGCTGAAAGAGCGTACAGACCTGATGAGAAAATATCTCCCGGACATAGGACTCTGCTTTGCAATGAAGGCAGCTCCTGTTCTTGCCGGATTTATTTCGGATATGGTTGACAGACTTGAGGTCTGTTCTCCCGGAGAATTTGAAATATGTATCAGGCAGGGTGTAAAACCTGAGAAGCTTCTTATATCAGGCGTAAATAAAACATATAAAAGCATCATGCGGACCCTTACTCTTGGAGAAGGTAAATGCATATATACTATAGAATCCGAGGATCAGTTCAGGCTGCTCGACAGAGCTGCCGGAGATACAGGCCACATCCTCAAATGCTATATCAGACTTTCGTCAGGCAACCAGTTCGGTGTCGATAAAGTAACCCTGGAGAAACTGATTGAAAATGTTAATTCATCTGATAATCTGAATCTAGCGGGAATACATTTTTTCTCCGGAACACAGAAAACCCTGAAGCGCATTTCATCCGAACTTTCAGAACTTAAGACCTATGGTTCGGAGCTTCGAGAAAAATATAACAGGGACTTCTGCCTTGAATTCGGACCCGGAATAGGTACTGATTATTTCGGTTCCGTCGAAAATGACGGAAGAACCGCTGAAATTCTGCATGCCGAAGAACAGCTGGATGGTCTCGCAAAGATTGTTGAAGAAACAGGGATCGGAGATATCTTCAAAAATATCACTTTCGAATACGGAAGATTTATCGCAGCACCTGCGGCAAAATATTATACAGGTGTTGCAGATATTAAATCCACATTCGGAACAAATTATGCTATACTTGAGGGCGGTATTCATCAACTGACCTATTACGGTAGCATGGCCGGAATGAAGGTGCCGTATATAGATGTGATCAAAATGTCAGCCAATGACGATACTCTTTCAGGTGATGGAAAGACGTCATCAGACTCCGGTTCAACGGACGCAGACAAGTCCGTGCAGGACTCCGGTTCAATGAATACTGACAAGTTGACACAGAACCCTGATTCACCGGACGAATCTGCTGAATACGTACTTGCCGGTTCGCTCTGCTCCGTAAATGATATACTGGTCAGAAAAGCCGTACTTCCAGAACTTAAAAAGGGTGATGTACTTTCCTTCGATCTTGCGGGAGCCTATGCTCTCACAGAAGGTATCGCACTTTTCCTGAGCCGCGACCTTCCCGCAATACTTATCAGGGATAATGATGATATCCGTATTATCAGAGATCATATAGAGACAAATCCTATCAATGACGGAAGTGCTGTCATTACGGAAAAATCTCTTTAATCTCATAACCTAATGAAAAACATATCTGTAATTAAAAAGGAGACTCATATGGACAGACTGTTAGAAATTCTTGAAGAAATAATTCCGGGAGAAGATATCGAAACCTGCACAACTCTGGTTGATGATAATATTCTTGATTCCTTTGCTATCATTTCACTGGTACAAGCACTTGAGGAAGAATATGATATCGTTATTTCTCCTGCAGAACTGATTCCGGAAAACTTCAATTCCGCAGAAGCTCTGTGGGAAATGGTCGACAGACTTATGAATGAATAAACAGTAAACAAAGAGGCAGTCCGATTTATACACCGGACTGCCTCCTTGTTTATATACTTCTCATGTTCATGTATTGCAATTTACACGACCAAAGCTCAGTTAATAGTATTTATTTCAGTTTCTCTAAAAGTTCCGGAAATACCTCAAGACTTCTCGGAAGTATCCCCTTCATATATGCTATAGCTACTCCATAGTTTGTAAATGGAATTCCCGCGTCTTCCGCACATTTCATGCGATATATCATTTCACGTGATGTAAGCATACATCCGCCGCAATGAATTATAAGACTGAATTCCGATAAGTCCTCTGGAAATTCTGTTCCCGAGCTTGTTACTATTTCAAGTTCTTTTCCTGTCTTCTGCTTCAGGAAACGAGGAATCTTCACTGTTCCTATATCACCGCACTGTCTGTGATGGGTGCAGCCCTCGCTGATCAGAACCTTATCTCCATCCTTCAGGCTGTCGATTGCTTTTGCACCGACAACTGCCGTATCGAGGAATCCCTTATATCTTGCCATAAGTATCGAGAAGGATGTAAGCTTTATATCCTTCGGAACTATACTGCTTACAAGCTCAAAAGCCTGGCTGTCTGTAATTACAAGATCCGGCTTCGGATTCATTTTAGAAAGCAGCTCCGCAAGCTCGGTCTCCCTGGTGGATATCGAGTATGCTCCCGACTCCAGAATATCGCGTATAGCCTGCTGCTGCGGAAGTATCAGTCTTCCCTTCGGAGCAGACTCATCAATCGGAATTACCAGAACTATCATCTGTCCCGGTGAAATAACATCACCGACCAGACGTACTGTCGGGCCGTCGGTACTTACGCTTTTTCCGATAAGCTCTTTAAGTTCATATATATTGGTCTTCTCGGTTGCACTGACATATATCACTCCGGAAGCATCTTTCTCATCTGAAACCGCCTGACTGTCAGCATCCTTTACGAGATCCATCTTATTCTTAACAACTATGTAAGGAATATTCTTATTCTTAAATATATCTATAAGCTCCTGCTCCGATGCATCAAGCTCTCTCGAAGCATCTGTAACAAGGACCGCTATATCCGTCTTATTGAGAATCTGCTTGGTCTTTCTTACTCTCAGCTCTCCCAACTCGCCCGAATCATCAAAACCCGGAGTATCCGTTATAACCACAGGGCCAAGCGGAAGAAGCTCCATTGCCTTTGACACGGGGTCCGTTGTTGTTCCGAGTGTATCCGAAACCACAGCAAGCTCCTGGCCTGTAACTGCATTTACAAGGCTCGATTTTCCCGCATTTCTCTTTCCGAAAAAGCTTATTCTCAGGCGCTCGCCTGAAGGTGTATCATTTAAACTCATTTTTTTATCCTGCCTGATCATTCGAAAATCAGACACATCCTTTCTCTCCGTCACTTCCGGATCATCAGACTATCTAATGTGATTCAGCCTGTCTCATGCTATATTATCACTTTTCATGTAAAATACAATCTTCTTTACTTCTTTATTTTTTTCCCGTCAGATAATATACAGCAAGCGCCGTACGATGTGAAAGGTTTTCTTTGGCAAGGATCGAAGTTATATAATTCTTTACCGTTCCCTCGGAAATGAAAAGCTTCGCCGCAATTTCTTTATTTGATAATCCTTCAGCCACCGCTTTTACAATATCAAGTTCTCTTTCTGAATAGCCTTCGGAATCAAAGCCTTCACCGAACGAGGAACCTGAAACCTCCCGGGCCGAATCCCCCTGTATACCGGCTTTACCTGCCAGAGCTTCGAGTATGCTTTCCTCCATAACACCTGTTCCGTTATATACAGACTTGATCATCTGCTTCAGATGTTCAGGCGTATGATTCTTTATCAGATAACCCTTGGCACCGTTCCTGAGAGCTTGCTGAACCAGCTCATCGTCATCGAAAGTCGTAAGTATCAGTACCTTGCCGAGTTCCTTCTCAACTATATACTTTGTTGCCTCTATTCCGTCCATTTCCGGCATCTGAATATCCATCAGGAATACATCCGGCTTATTCTTCTCGGCCAGTTCTATGGCTTCGCGTCCGTTTGCCGCTGTCCCCAGCACCTCGAAATCATCATCTACATCAAGAATTATCTTCATTCCGTCTCTAACGAAATCACTGTCGTCAGCTATGATCACTTTAATCTTATCCATACATTATCCTCTTTAATATCCACACGGTATGTTGCCCCGTAAATTTCCAATATTCTTCAACGACGGCATACTCCAGGTTTTTTGTTCCATAAGCAATATTCCAAACTTCTATACCAACGTTAACTCTTCGGGCTGCTACTCCAGCGGAAGAAGCATACTTACCTTGAAGCCAACTTCTGTTTCAAAATCTATTGAACCGCCCGACATTCTTACCCTCTGTCTCATTCCGGAGATTCCCATTCCGTCTTCAATCTTCGGGCAGCCTACGCCATCATCGGTAACGGTACATTTCACCAGCTTATTCATAACCGATATGCTGATATTTATATGCTTACATTTCGAATATTTCATGGAATTGGTCACGGCTTCAAAGGTGTTGTCCAGGATCACTTCCCACATACTGTCCGGAATCTTCGAGATATCTCCCTCATTCAGGAGCTCAGCCTCAACACCCTTACTATTACAATCTTCGCAGAGTTCGTAAAGCTGAAGCAGTGCCATCTGCTTCTTCTCCGGCCTCTCCTTCCTGAGGATGGCGCGGATCTCATCCATTCCGGTGCGGAGCTGATCTATAACAGCCTGAGACATACTGCGGGCCATCTCCGGGTCCTTATCCATCAGAAGCTTCACCGCTTCCAGCTGATAGATAGAGCCGTTAATATTATGGCCAAGCTTATCGTGAAGGGTCTGCGACAGAGTCGCTCTCTCCGCAAGAACCTTGTTCTCCGCCATAAGCATGTTCTTCTTCATCTGTTCTCTCGCAGTATTTTCCTGAATACGCATATCTCTTTTCAGACCCTGCTGGGCTATAGTATCCTGCATCATCTGCTTCTCATAATCCGTGACAACAAACTCATGCTGCACATAGAAAATAAGCATAATTGTGAGTATGATAAGCTCTGTTACAAGAGCCATAGGCTCCTCCCCTATTAATCTTACAAGAAGATACCTCTCGATAAAAATATTAAGGTAAATCAGATAATACCAGAAGCGGTTTGCCTTTAAATATAGCAGCAGCTCATAATATAGAAATACTCCCATAAAACTGAAGCTGATACCTCCGAAATATAAAAGAGCTATATACGCAGCAGCTGCCGCTGCTATAAAGATAAGTACTTTCTTACCCTCGGTAAATTCCTTCAGGCAGATTACGGATATATATAACGCAACAAGCAGGAGTATCTCTGCAGATACTCCTGTCTTATCATCTATTCCGTCTATCCCATACAGACCAAGCAGCAGCATGATCACTATACGGGCTATAAGAAAGTATTTTTCTTTAAGGATATTGTCGTTTATGAAACTCCCCACTCCGTGCTCCTTCTGACTTTAAGCCCGATACCTCCGAGACTTAAGGTCAATATAAGATATGCTGCTGTAATACATATTAACATACTAAAAACCTTATTGTCTCCAACAAATATCATTTCTGTTCCATCCAGAAACCATTTCTGCGGCATCAGAGAAGAGAGGATCTTTATGCCTCTCGAAGTATCATCCAGAGGGAAGTAAAGTCCGCTGAAGAGCGATGACGTACACCAGAGTGTAAATGATGCTATACTTGCACTGAATATATCATTCAGCATAATTGCCACAAACATACTGAGTGAACTGAATATGAGTCCCATCATAAAGATCAATACGAGAAATGTTATCCTTCCCATTCCCATATCATTCATATCAAGCATGAAGCTGCATGCACCGACTACACCGGTCATCAGCACCGATACCAAAAATACAGATACAAACTTCGAAGTAAAATATGTAAGTGTGCTGGTCTTCGAAAGATTTACTCTTGTGAATACTCCGTTCTTCTGTTCCTTGATAACTCCGCTTGCCACAAAGAATCCAGCAAATACAAAGCCAAGTGTCAGGAACGAAAATGCATATCCCATCTGGGCTTTCTGATTTATCTGCTCTTCCGTAAGCTTCCTTGCCTTGTTGGTATCCACCGATACTATATCCTTCTTCGGATTCATATCATCTATATTTTTTAAACCTTCAACTAATTCTTTTTCACCCTCTGCACCTACTCTGAAAGAGTCCATTCGGGAAAGCTGCAATGTCAACTCACTTTCAAATGCATCGATTCTCGCATCATCCGAAAGCACATACATGGTAAGTGCTTCAGCGGTCTTACCGTCCAGAATCTTCTTACCGAAATCAGATGTAATATACAGAGCCGCTCCCATTCTGTCCTCATTTCCGTCAAACTCTATATGGTTCTGTATAAACTCATCTATATTCTCTTCCCCTGAAATATCTGCCCGGCAGAGTATAAACATTCCGCTGTCTGCCAGTCTGTCTATAAGGTAATCCGAAAGCTCCGAACCGGAAGCATCATATATCTTAATTACACAATCACCTTTCGAGCCATAATAGGCGACTTTTTCGTCAGCATTTTCCAGTTCAACTATGCTGCTGAGCTCATCCTGATACGAAGTATAATTATTATTACTTTTAAGGATAATTGTCGATAATATCGGCGTTATTATGATAAAAAGCCAGATTATCTTTGTTCTTATCAAAAGCTTAATGCTGGATTTTATTAAAACTATCATGCTCTTCCTCTCTTTCTGATCTGTCCGAACAGTATGGCTATGATCGAAGATGCAGCTACTATCAGACCTGCGTAACCGACTGCACTTCCCACATAATCGCTGCGTCCCATACATGATAACTCCGTAAGTACTCTGTTGATATGATATATCGGAGACATGAGCTTCACACTCATCGGATGTGATGAGAAGATATAGGTCTCAAATGCACCTCCAAAGAAACCGAAGATCCATACAATCGTAAATGTGACTATGATTGTTCCGACCATACTATCTGTAATGCTGTAGATCATGATTCCCATTGCGGTAGCTGCCGCAACGGATGCAACCAGTACAATAATTGAAATCAGCGGATTGCCCCAATGTACTCCCAGTAAAACCACCGTCAGTAACGCAGCGATCACGGTACCGATCGAAGCTACTATTGCTATCGGAATAAATTTGCTCATATATTCCTTGAAAGGTGTCAGATTCGCAACCTGATATCTCTTTCTGATCTTATATTTCTTCTCATTTATTAAAATTCCGGCACCTGCAAATATTGCGCACCATCCAAAGTATACGATCTCAACTATTCCGTAATAATCCTTTGAATCTATGCTTTCCTTATATTCCGGATGTTCCACCGTAAGTGTTGCAGCATCTGTTTTCACTCCCATTGCTGTAGCCGCTGCATTTTCGTAGAATGCATTTACAAAATACTCGAGTGCCCTTCCCTTGGCCGAGCTTTCTTCATATACAGTATAAGTATCATCCTTAAAAATGATAAAACCTGTAAGGGAGTTCTCATGCATCAGATCCTCAGGATCTCCTGTCGGATACTCACTTAGCGTTATATCATTTTCCTCAGCCACCACATTCATGGCCTCTATCATCTCCGGTGTTATTCCGTCTCCTTCTATGCGGGATCCTGCCTTCATCTCAGTCTCTTCATACTTGCTCATCAAGGTTTCAAAGGCGCTTGACAGACAGAATATAAGTATGACCGGCATAATGACAAAAAGAAGGATGTTGCCCCAGCTTCTATACATAAGCTTTATATTATTTTTGATCAAATATCTGTTCATTTCTTTACCTCTTTGTTCCTTTCTCCGGCTGTTATACAGCCTTCGTCTGCCCGGAGCCCTGTTCCTTAAAATGTAGGAACGCTGTGATTCCGATAGGCAGGAAGTACAGACACCATATTTCAAGTGCGATCACGCCTCCGTTCGAGCCGGAACCGTGATTTCCCATAAAAATACCCGTCATCGGCATGATCAGGCATCCCGGAAAGAAAAGGCCATGCACTAACAGCAAAATCTTCAATAACTTGTCTTTCTTATTCTTCACATTGACAGTCAGTCCGATAAAGAACGTCGAAAGTGCCATGAGCCCATATCCTAACAAGTCCAGATTAAACATAAATCCCATGTAACTATAGTTCAGTATCCTGCTTGCTTCCTCTCCCAGTTTCTCATTGAGGACCGTTGTGCATTGCGTGAAGTATACGATGAGGATCAGCGTTGCATACATTCCGGCAAATACAAGTGCCGTTCTGCCGGCTGCTTTCGTCTGATCGGTGCCCTCGGAATCCAGTGCCGAAACCATACATACAAAGCTAAGTGCCAGAAAGATACACACAAAGAAATATCCAAAGGACCAGCCTGCCAGCAAAAATAACGCAAACATAAGCACGGTAAAAGCATTTACCAAAGAACCTATCATACCTATTTTTCTGTTCATAGTAATCTCCTTGCCTATCATATGCATTTAATAATCTCTGAGTTTCTTTCCTGTAAGTGTGAGGAATACTTCCTCAAGTGTGATGGTTGATGTATCTTCGACAACCATCTTCTTAAGTTCTTCGCTAGTACCGATTGCTATAATCTTTCCGTTATCCATAATGGCTATCCTGCTGCAGATAGCTTCAACCTCTTCCATATAATGACTGGTATAAATGATTGTAGCTCCGTTCTCGTTGGATTCTTTAATCTTATCCAGAATGAAGTTTCTTGACTGCGGATCGATACCGACTGTCGGCTCATCAAAGATAAGAAGCTTTGGATGATGGCCTATAGCACATGCGATATTAAGTCTTCTTTTCATACCTCCGGAAAATGTCTTTGCGAAATCATTTCTCCTGTCGAGCAGTCCTACATATTCGAGACTTTCATCAATCCTCTTCTTCAGTTCAGCACCCTTGATTCCGTAAAGTGAAGTGAAGAGCTCAACATTCTCCCAGGCTTTAAGATTTCCGTGTATTGCTAGGTCCTGTGGGATATATCCGAGCTTATTGACCAGTTCCTTACGATTCTTCTGAAAGTCCTTTCCGAAGAACTCTACATTTCCGAGAGTCGGCTTCACCAGATCACATACCATATTCATCGTGGTACTTTTTCCGGCTCCGTTCGGTCCGAGAAGTCCGAATATCTCGCCTTCCTCTATTTCTATATTGAGATTATCCACAACAACCTTGTTGCCGTATTTCTTTGTCAGCTCGTTCAGCTTTAATATTGTTCCCATAGTCTCTCCATTCTTCAAAATATCTAATTTTCAATCCTTAACTAAAAATGAGTGTGCCGATGAAGTCTATCTCCATCTGACACACTCATTATATAAATTCAATATTTTGTTTTGTAGTGAGAAAAGATACATTTCCGATGTGACTAAAGTCATATTTCGATTCGTCTAGTCAACTAGACTTGAGTATAATCATTTCAAACGATATGTTGCTTTCTTAAACACATTATTATCAATCTCAAACTTCTTCGGATCCACCTTATTTGTCAGCTGACTTATAAACATGAAGTCCGATGATATACGAACCAGCAACTGTTTTCCAGACTCTTCAACCAGATAATATCCATCGGAGTTATTGATATAATCTACCATCTGCACTACTCCGGGCAGAACCAGGAAGTCCAGGATTGCCTCCTTCTTATTCATCTTCTTTGTTCTGATCAGCGGATAGATGGCATCTGCATTCGGAAATCTGGCAAAGCATGCCGCATCCTTCTTATCTCTGCAATGTCCGGTTTTCTCGAAGCTGTCCAGATTGATCGGCTCTCTTGTTTCCATCAGATTAAGACTCTCATCTTCATCCAGCAGATGATCAATGCTGACTCCCAAAAGCTGTGACATAATCTTCAGGTTGTTTACATCAGGCATACCCTTGTCCGATTCCCACTTTGCAACTGCCGATCTTGATATGCTCATTTTTTCGGCAAATTGTTCCTGCGTAAATCCTGCTTCTTTTCTTGCATTTTTGAGTTTCTCTCCAAACGTCATTTTACATGTCCTCCGTTATTAAATATTTTACTCTTACCGATGCTTTTTTCGCAAGTCAGGATTTTTTTCACAATCAATGTTCAATTACTGATCATCATCCTGACCGCTCATGCACCTTATGGTCTGAGCTTATCCCAAAAAACCGGAAACACGCAAGAAACGTACTGTAACAGGGCTGTTACTCTCCGTAACAAACCCATTTTATATGATATTGTCCAAAAAATTACCCTCATTCTTTATTAGATGAAAATGCTTTTGACAACCGGAATTGATTAAACTAAAATATGCTTAACAGGATAGTCAGAAGGTGAGTCCCCCTCACCCGATCCTGTATTTGTTTAAGAAAACTAAGAAAAGCCGTCCTAAACTTTTCCAGGGTCAGGACGGCTCTTTCATTTCTAATATACTGTCTTCGCAGATACTCCTTCAATCCTTCCGATCTTTCCGGCAAGGGTATTGATCGTATCCATATCCGCATCAACTGCGATACTTATGATATTGATTCCCTTCTCACGATAAGGGATTCCCATTCTTCCGATTATACAATCATTATATTCATGAAGAATCGCATTGATCTCAGGTGATGACTTAACATCCTTCAAAATGATCGCAATGACTGCCGCTTTTGTTTCCATAGTAAAATCCTCCTTCTCATATATTCAGCTGCTTACCGCAGATAAAAAGTTCAACCGAATTATTTTTTCGCTTCTTCGAAATATAATGTATATGCTTCATCCTTTACATCATAGAGAGGCATGAACTTGATAGCCTTCGGCTGACGTTTTGTCCTGTAATTATTCTGAAGCCATACAAATATATCATATGCATGTTCCGTAACCGGGTCAAGGAATTCTGACGGATTATCAAAATCTCCGCTGATCACATCCACTTCATCCGTTAGTCCCGCAAGAACTATCGGTCCGTCAACAAATGCAGCCAGATGCTTCATATCAGGAAGTCTTTCAGCCTTAACTACGGAAGGAAGGAACAGGTCAATCACGTCACTGCCCTTTATGCCATCAATCAGTGCATATCCGGACTCCTTCTTTATATCTGAAGCTGTACCATTTACAGATACCTCCGCTTCTCCTTCAACCCACTCCGGAATTCTGAGTGCAAGTGTAAAGGCCTCATCTGCCTCCTCAACCTTGAATCTCAGCTTCCATCTGGACTTTTCACTTATAGAATGCTCCTCAAAAAGTGTAACAACTTCATTTCCCATCATTCCAAGGGATTGAACCACCTTTACTTTCTTATCACCGAGTGTTGAAGAAAGCTCCGATGGAATATACTGATTTACGAACAGTATTTTGTTTTCATCATCCGCTGAATAGATCATCTCAGGATATTTCGTTGCCGACTGGATCATAGTTCCCTGGCAGCACCAGAAATCATTTCTCTTGGAAGCCCATTTTTTATGAGAACCGGTAGTCATCGGAAGGAAATATGTCGGCATACCTGTCTCAGCTGACTGCTGTGCCAGGAAGCCGTTATAGATACATTTTTCTATATAGTCGGTATACTCTGAGTTTCCGGTCCATTTGAAGAGATATTCCGCAACTCGTACCATGTTATATACTGTACAGAATTCCTGTCCGCGGTCACCTCTGTATTCGCCCATCTTCATAGGCGGAATCCAGAATTCTCCCGCATTCTGTCCCGTAGTTGCATACATGCCTCTTTTTGATACAGCCAGATCCCAGAAAACTTCAACGATCTTACGCCAATCTTCATCTCCTGTCAGCTCATACATTTTTGCCGCTCCCTGAATGATCGGAATGCTGGCGTTGGTATGCTCATCGGTAAGAGCATCAGCTCCTGCCTTTATTTTCCTAAAAATTCCCTGATCCTTATAATTTTCCGCAAGTATCTTATATCTCTCGTCGCCTGTAACCGAATACGCATCTGCCCAGGTTTCAAGCATTCCTGCCTGCTCACCCTTATAGATTGTCTCCGGACTTCTCTTCTTCATATCCTCTGTCCAGTCTATGAACCAGTCTGCCATTCCCGAAAGAATCTTCAAAGCTTCCTCATTTCCGGTATATTTATATGTATCCAGAAGTCCCATCAGGAGCTTGTGGATTGTATACTGAGGCGACCAGATATATCTGTCCTCGATCATTATCTCAAAGTACTTTTCCGGAATAGAGCCTACCCATCTTCCGCCGTTCATCTTTTGGCAACGGCTCAGCTCACTTACTATATGTCGAAGTTTGGCATCAAGTATTGCGTCTCCGTCATTTGCAACAACTGCAGCTGCTGCAGACATGTAATGTCCCAGGAAATGTCCTCTCAGCTGACAGGAAGGTGCTTCCCATCCCCAATGCATATTTGCCTTTGATGGATCTTCAACTGTCATAAGCCCCGGAATAATGATTCCTGCCTCAAAATAATAATTCTGCAGCAGACAAGTATCATCCAGCTCACGAAGATAAGACTTGTTGATTTCCATTCTCTTTCTAAAGAGACTTTCATTTACTTTAACATCCTTAAATGTGTATGTTCTTAATGCCTTTTTCATATGACTACCTCAATGCTATATAATTTCATTATATTCAAACCCGACTATTTTTTTACAAACTGTGATATAAACTTCCATGCCTCCCTACAGGTATGCTGTCTGCATTCATGAACCTGATTGCTCACACTCGCAAGTGCCGTACGGCATTTTCCATCAGTACTGTTATAATATCTTATTGTAAGGATGCTGTCTCTTTCCTCATTTGCAACCTTTTCAACCTTATCAGGTTCAGCTCCGTAGATTTCATCCTTCCAGTTTTCTTTGTCTTCGAAGCTCAGATCAAAATCAGCCGCAAGCTTATTTACCTCTGCCAGATACTTTATCCTGTCAAGAGCTGTATCTGCATGACACGGCAGTTCAGGAAGATGTGAGTTTTCTCCTCCCGAATAGAAGAATGGAACTGCTACCGACATATTTAGTTTCGGATCTCCAAGCGAAAGTCCGAACGGATTATCCTTGATAGGGAATAATGCACTTGCAGGACAGAAACCTGCAAAGATTTCCGGATATTCATGATACATATCCCATGTCTTTCCGCATCCCATAGAAAATCCGGTCGCATAGATACGTTTTTCATCTATATCATACTTCTGCTTCAGATCTTCGATAACCTGAACTACTTCCGTAGCTGTGACATCCTGATGATTCTCTAAAGATACAAACAGGAAGTCCTCATCATGTGCGATTTCCCACCATCCCGAAACAAATGTGAGATACATCGATGAATCACCACCGCCATGGAAACCTATCATAAGCGGTACCGGTCCCTTATCGAAAAGCGTTGTATTGTAATAAGCAAAGTAACCTACCTTATGTTCAGGTTCATCCTTAAATATTCCTCTGTTATCAGGTGATGTCTTTACAAGAGAATATCCTGCATCCTCTACTATACCCAATGTATCAAAATCAGGTTCAAGTTCTATATGGCCGCACCACATTTTATATTTCCACACAAAGCTCTTAAAGTCTTCGATATATTCTGCCTTACCCTTTATAAGAAGGTTTTCGCATCCTTCAAAGGCTTTGTTGATATCATCACTGTTTCCGACACTGAGAATTGCAATATCCTGTCTCTCAATCTGAGGAACTACGCTGAGTCTCTCCATAGAGCAGCATGCCGGTGTTATCTCACCCGGCCCCCACAGATATTCTCCGTCTATTTTCTTCAGAAGCTTCGATGCAACATAGTCTGCGGATTTTCCATAACTGTAAATATCCGCACGGAATATGGCTCCTCTTATAAAGAATCCCTTAAATTCCTGTGCGAAGAAATCCGTAACAGGTGCGATTCCGTCATCATATATAAAATGATTCTTAGTCTCGGCTATCAGATCGATATATACATTTTCTTCCGCATTCTCCCAGCCACCTTCACAGGTAGGATATACGAAAAGAACACTTGCATCATATTCGGATGCTAACCGGGCAAGTCCCGTGTCTTCTGCAAATCTGACTGCATCCTCAGCCGTCTTTCTCTCCTCTTCAAAAACAAGAAGGAATGGTGCTCTGAAACCATAATTATTCACCTTTCCATCAATATCCGTTGCCGGTACATACACCTTCAGATAGAAAGAATCATACTCATGCTCCCAGTATTTTCCACCATTATCCAGACTCTTTACTTCAGGTCTTTCCATTAAGCCCATGTCTTTATAACCCCCATATAAAATAAAAACTCGACCGACCAGCTTTCAATAAAAAAGAATAAAGCTGAATCAGTATGATCACCTCACCATACAGTAAATGTAACCATACTGTATCATAATAACTTATTTTCATTCACATTACTACAATAAACACCGAAATATTGAGAATAAAAATTTTTGATGGTATAATGTGTAACGTCATTATTTTAGCAGAATAGTCGAAAGGGGTATAATATCAATGGGTGAATTATTTTCACTGTTTTCTAATATCACAAATCTGGATATTAAACAAATTATCATGTGGATCATCGGAGGAGTTCTCATTTACCTTGCCATTAAAAAGGAAATGGAGCCGACACTTCTTCTTCCGATCGGTTTCGGAACCATACTGGTTAATCTTCCGATGTCAGGAGCCATAAATCAGAAGGTCGGTGAGATTCTTCAGGAAGGTCCTATCTCAATACTTTTCGAAAGTGGAATAGCGAATGAGCTCTTTCCTCTTCTGCTCTTTGTCGGAATCGGTGCAATGATCGATTTCGGACCTTTACTATCAAATCCAAAGCTCATGATATTCGGTGCTGCTGCTCAGTTTGGTATTTTCTTCACACTGAGTCTTGCTTCACTCTTCGGATTTGAGCTTAAGGATGCTGCTTCAATCGCAATAATCGGTGCAGCTGACGGACCGACATCCATATTTGTAGCAAATTACTTCGGAACCAAATATATCGGTGCAATTATAGTAGCCGCATATTCCTACATGGCCCTTGTACCTATCGTACAGCCTCCGATCATCAAGCTTCTTACAACCAAAAAAGAGCGTAAGATCCGTATGGAATATACATCAAAAAATGTATCTAAAACAGCAAAGATCATTTTCCCGATCTTCGTTACTGTTCTTACAGGACTCGTTGCTCCTAATGCAGTAGCACTCATTGGTTTCCTTATGTTCGGTAATCTTATAAGAGAATGCGGTGTTCTTAATTCACTTTCAGAAACAGCCAAGAACGATCTTTCGAATCTTATTACACTGTTTCTCGGAATTACAATTGCAGAGAAAATGCAGGCTGACGCATTTCTTAATCCTCAGACTCTGCTGATCCTCTGTCTCGGTCTTATAGCATTTATCTTTGATACAGCCGGCGGAGTGCTTTTCGCAAAGTTCATCAACTTATTTGCTAAAAAGAAGCTTAATCCTATGATCGGTGCTGCAGGAATCTCTGCATTTCCTATGTCTGCAAGAGTCGTTCATAAGCTCGGTCTTGAGGAGGACAGCTCCAACTTCCTTCTCACACATACAATCGGTATAAATGTTTCAGGTCAGATAGCTTCCGTAATCGCCGGTGGTCTTATCCTTAACCTGATTGCCAGATAGGAGGAATAATCATGAAAATAGATACAGGTGCATTTATGCAGTCTCTCCCGATCATGGGAATCGGCCTGCTGGGAATATTCATCGTAACTGCTGTTTTAATTATCGGAATCTATATTCTGAGAGCATTCACATCATTAAAGCCCGACTCAGAGCCGGCCGCTGATACGGATGCCTCCGAATCGAATAATAAAAAAGCAGACTCCTCCGTTAAGAAGGAATCCGCTATGGATCTGATGAATGAACGTGAAAAGAAAGATTTTCTTGATAAAGACGATACTTTCTCCATTTCAAAGGATCTTTAATTTCAGATTTATCTTAATTCGCGTATTGTGATCTTCCAAGGATTATAATACGCGAATTATTTCTCTTACGAAATCTTCATCAAGGGGTTTGGCGAAAACACCCGGTTCAAACTCCTTAACGCTTCCAATACTGTCCTGAAGCACGAAGCGAAGCTTTCCGTCACGGACCTTCTTATCCGTATAAAGCTTCTTAACAAGTGCTTCTCTGTCTATATAGTCAGGTATTCTTGTAGGAAGTCCTGCTTTATCAAGAAGTGCAACAACCTTATCCCTATCATCTGCACTCAGAAGTCCCAGCTTTTCAGCCAGATATACTTCCGCAACCATTCCTATAGATACAGCCTCTCCATGCATAAGCTCATAATCACTTACTGTCTCAATTGCACGTCCGACAGTATGTCCGAGATTGAGGATTTCTCTGAGACCGGATTCTCTCTCATCCTTCATAACAACCTCATACTTAATCCTGCAATTTTCTTCGGAAATGTGCTCACATGCATCTTTATCCAGATTCAGGATATCATCCATATGCTCATCCAGATAATCAAAGAATTCTCTGTCAGCCATGCATGCATGCTTTATTGTTTCTGCAAGTCCGCTGATTATCTGCCTCTTCGGAAGAGTTTTCCATGTCGCGATATCTATATATACCTTCTTCGGCTGATTAAAAAGACCGATAAGATTAGTTGCAAGTGGCGTATCAACAGCAGTTTTTCCGCCGACCGATGCATCTGCAGCTGCAAGAAGTGTTGTAGCATAATTAATGAACGGAACACCTCTTCCATAGGTTCCTGCTATAAATCCGGATAAGTCGGTAACAACGCCGCCACCCACTGCGATAATACAGCAATCTCTTCTATAGCCTTTCTCAAGCATGCGATCTTCTATATCCGCCTTAACCTCTCTGGTCTTACTCTTTTCTCCTTCAGGAAAAACAAAGAGATCTACCTGATAGCCTTCTTTCTTCAGGAGCTCAACTATCTGTTCTGCATATAGATCCTTAACTATACTGTCTGTAATAACAGCAAATTTATGAAGCTTTCCTACCAAGCCGTTTCGCAGATCCTCTATCAGGCTTCCCGAAAGCTCGTATCCTACTTCAATATCATAGCTGTCATCCACTACCTTTTTCAATTCAACTCTGAATTTATTCATATTACCCACCATTCTGTAAATCCAAGTGCTGTAAAGCCCAAAAATAAAGATACAGTGCGATTTCTCACCTGAAATCACACTGTATCATAATATCGTATTTTACATTAAGTTGCAAACTGCTTCTCTTCTCTTAACTTCTCTTCAGCGAAATAAGTATTCTGTTCTGATATTTCTTATCTATCCTGTTTATGCGCTTCCTGCTTCATTTCATACATAGCATCATCAGCCATACGGAAGTATTCTTCATTTCCCAGATTGTTATCAGGATCTATAACAACATATCCTATACTTACACTCAGATTATAAGGAAGACTTAAATCATCGGAAATTCTCTTAACCTTCTCAATGATTGCTTTCTTTATATCTTCCATATCCGCAGAAACCGTATAATCTCCGATGATTACATACTCATCACCGCCGTATCTTACGGCTTTCCAATTCTTCGGAATTGATGACTTTATAACGCTTGCCACTATCTTAATTGCCGTATCTCCCTGAAGATGACCATATTTATCATTTATCACCTTCATCCTGTTTATATCGGCTACCATGATAACGCAATTCTGCTTAGTATGTCTAAGCTCATCCAGATATGGAATCGCTATCTTCTCATATCCCATTCTGTTATAGAGTCCGGTAAGCTCGTCTCTTACCGATATATCGGCAAGAAGCTTATTGAGCTTATCAAGCTTTATATTCTGGCGCGCTCTTCCGAGACCTGATGCTATATGCCTTGTCAAAGAATTAACATAAAAATCTTTGATCATCTTGGAATGATTCTTACTGACATAATATCCAAAGCTCTCATCCTCTAAATGCAGCGGAACAAACAGATATACAGCCGTTTCATCAGAATCCGGATCATAGTAAGGTACCATATCCGATACAGATATCGTATGTCTCGGAACCGTGACACCGTCCTTCATTCCGTAGATAACATCGATTTCATCACTGTAGCCCTCAGTTCTTGCCTCCACCTCTTTCTCTGTGGAATCAACAAATTGTTTATCAAGACAGATATAGAAATCATCACCCTCATAAACATGTGACTTATCCATCAATCCGGTGAATCCTTTATGTATATCATCTGTGGTTTTTACACCTGCCACGGCATTATCAATATCTATCAGATGCCAGTCAAATATAGTTCTCTCCACCGGAGTACGAAATGCTCTGGTTCTCGCTTCCTTCTGGATTTTCAAGCCCTCAGCACCCATAGAGCATCCACAGCTTTCCCCAAGATCAAAGGTCGAATGGTAAACCTTATCGCCAAAATCAGGAGCACCGTTCATAAGCCCTATCAGACTGTCTGTTGCCTGATAGCTTCTCTTTTCCCAACCACGATCTACTGAAGTAAGTATAGGTGAAAAATGATTTCCGCTCATCAGATTATCAAATCCGGTAACTTTAACATCCTGAGGAACACTTATTCCCATATTATCCAGTGCCACACATGCCGCCAATGCCATAGAATCATTTGCACATATAAATACATCCGGAAGCTTTGACATACCCTCAACGATCTTAGGCAGTTTCTCTTCTACGATAGCATAGCTCCAGCAGCCGTCAAATGTTTTCTCCGGATCCACGGAAAGTCCATGCTTCTCCATGACATCTACGATTGCCTGATATCTCTCATTACTTTCCTCATTATCAGTCGGACCGCTGATCCAGAAAATATCTTTCACGTCATGTACGGTAATCAGATGTTCAACAAGTTCCTTCATACCATTTACATTTTCTGTTCTTATGCAGTTTATATCATCAAGTGAATATTCCAGACATAACGAAGGAACCTTAGCCTTAAGGATTTTTTCACGAAGGATTGCATTTTCCCCGCCATTATTTAAGGTATTTCCCAAGAGAAGCACCCCATCAAAATCCTCCAGCTTCGGAAGGTTCAAAATATTCAGTTCGCCGGCCATATCCTCCTTGGTCTTATCATATGATGTATAATCCAAAAATATAAATACATCAACGTTATCCTCAGACGCACGTCTTCTTATGCCTTCGAGTGCAAAATCCAGATAATCATCATTCCAACCATTTGTGAATACGGCAATTCTTTTTTTCATAATCAGTAAAGTCCCCCGGAACGGTTCTAAAATGTATATTACCCCATTTTTACTAATTATATCATTCTACTACCGCAATACAAACAGTTTTATTAAGTTGTCGTCATTATTCCAGGTCAACTTCATTGCACGTTCAGATTCAATGCAGTTAAAAAAAATGTAGTCAATTGTCGTCATATGATCACTACAAGTCCAAAATGTCAGCGCGTGATATATTCCATAAGCATTTCAGGCACATACTGATAATGATGGCTGCTATATATCTTCACCTCATATGTTGTAACACCGTGGGTGCGAAGCCTTTCCTTCAGATTCTCCACACCTTCGAGAGTCGAATCATTTTCACCGTAATACTCTTCATAATCTTCATCTTCCATATCACCTGCTGTTATGAAAAGATTTCTGTCATATGATTCATTTCTGTCAAAATACCCATATTCATTTTTATACTCTTCATAATCGCTTACTCCGGTAAAATACGGTGTCCAAAATGTAGGGCTTCCGATAATGTAATTTCCGAAAGGAATATTTTCATATCTGTCATAATTAAATGCAGCATAATGTGTAAATACACCACCCTGCGAATGCCCGAAGAGTGTTGAATTACTGTAATCAAAATTATAATCGCCGCTGAGATATGGCATCATATTGTCAGTTATGAAATCCAGGAATTCCTTCTTATGATTGCATAAAATATTTCCCCGAACCTCATTGTCCCATCCGTCGACATCATATTCGAATCCTATTGTAATAAGGATCTGTGGCTTTGCCTTTCCTTCTGACATCGCTCCATACAGTGATGTAACATCATTAAATCTCCATACTGCATCTGTCATCACAAGTGCAGGATAAGCTGTACTTTCTTCGTAGGATGGAGGAGTGATCACGTGTACTGTAAATCCAATATCAAGCTCTTCATCATACAGATGGTACTCCGTGATATGATCCTGTATTTCCGCCACCTTCTCCTCGTCCATTTCCCAGTACATACTGTCACTATCTGTTTCATCAAAGCTTCCATAGTAAAAATCCAGATACTTATCCAGATAATCCTGTTCTATCGGCTCATAATCCCCCGATATTACCGCGTCATAAAGCATGATCAGATTATTATATTCTTCATCAGCCGGTACTTTCGGAAAACCGCCAGCGATAATTTCGTCATATTCAGCTCTGAACTTTTCTTTCGCATCATCAAAACTGTCAAATTCAATCGTTTCATAAAAAGTTTCAGATGTTTTCGAATTGAAATGTAAAAAATCGATCTTCCCCGCTCCTCCCGTATAATCCTTCGGCGGCAGAGCATTGAATAGCGGCTCTCCGTGCACAACAGCTCCTATTCCTTCGCAGTAACAGATCTTATCTTTAAGAGCACTGTAATCTTCTTCTGTTTCTTCCCGCTTTTCTGTTGCTCCGGCTCCTTCGCTGTTCTTATCCGATCCTCCTCCATCCTTATCGGAATCCGTCACTGACTCCCACGGTTTATCAAGCAGCTGAAATTCTGTTTTTTTCGCAAGGCTAACTTCTTTATCAGTCATACGATTTACAAGCTTTTCCGTATCATGCTTTTTCTCATCATTGTCATCAGCGACGGCAACATCGCCATCATCAGTAACATCAGCAACGTCGTTATCATCATTTTCATACACGCTGTTCTCTATACTTGTTTCCTGCTGTCTTCCTGATTCTCCGCATCCGGAAAATCCCATCGCAAAAGTCGATGATGCAATAAATAAAACAAGTCCCCTTCTAAGATTCCTTTTCATCTTAAAACCTCCTATACATTTGCCCTGATCATATTTACGGCAAACTGAATGTACTTGGTATATTACCAGATGAATATGGAGTCGAAAGGGACTCAATATGGATTTTATGTGGATTTTTATCTCAGAAAGATGACCTCTTCCTCTAAGAATGGGAAGATGTCACACCGACGGAAGAATTATCCTTGCCATAACTCCGTCGGATGTATTTGATATTTCTGCAGTTCCTTTTTGTCTTGTGATGATAAGATCTGCCAGATATAGTCCGAGTCCGCTTCCTTCATGTCTTCCATTCCTTGATGATTCAGCCCTGTAGAATGGTTCGAAAAGATGTGGAAGATCTTTTTCATCAACGGACGCACCGCAGTTTCTTATCTCAGTTAAAATGTTTTCGTTCTCCCGATAAGCTCTGACCTTTATCTCTGTACCTTCCTCGGAATAGAAAACCGCATTGCTTATAAATGCACCTAAAGCAAGTGCCGTGAGGTCTGCATTTCCCTCGAAATAAAGGTCCTTCTCGATTTCCTTATTTACGGTTATATCTCTTATCGTGAACAGGTCTTCGGATTCCGCAAGCTTCCTGTTCAGAACTTCAGCCATATCTATTCTTGATACCGCCATTTCACCGGAAGACTGCATCTTTGATACGGTAAGGATCTCATTTATGAGTGCTTCCATCTGTTTTACCGTACGAAGCGATCTGGCCAGATATACATCATGATCCGCATACGGCTCTACACCTTCTGCCATTCCCCTGATATTTCCTTCAAGCACCGTAACAGGAGTTTTCATCTCATGGGAAGCTGCGGCAAAAAACATTTCCTTCTGACTCTCAAGTTCTTTAACTCTTTCGATCTCATTTTCGAGTTCTTTGATCTTTTGGTCGAGTGTCGCAGACATAAAGTTAAGGTTTCTTGCAAGATCTCCGATTTCATCTGTACGCCTGTCGTCACATTTAACCGTAAAGTCCATATCTGCCATTTTCTCGGACACCTTACTGAGTTTTCTGACAGGTCGGGCGAAAAGATATGCATATATAAATGAGCTGATAAAAGAAATAAGCACTATGATAATGGCTATGTATTTATAACTTCCCGCCAGCGCCCTCGGAATAAGATTGTGCTTTTCGCCGTAATCATAATACAGGATAATGTATTCTACATCCTCATCTGTAGGTGTGAATGCAGATGTTCCCATAGTTCCCTTATCACCCAGCTTATCATCCGCATTATTAATCTCATCGGATGTTCTGAGACTTCGGGTTCCGATCGTATTTACAGGTTTATTATATTTCCCTGCAACATAGTCATCGGCAACATATATAGCCAGATCCATCCCTGTTTCATTTATAAAATCATCTATCAGCTTTCCTCCCTTTGCCCTTGGAGATTTATTAAGCATCTCAATCAGATCATCAAGTGCGTCTACGGGGGAATACATCATTTCAGGCGTTCTTGAATATAAGAAAAAACATATCAAAAATCCTGACAGGATCTGCACAACAAATGAAATAAGGAATACTTTGAATGATAATCCTTTAATCAGTTTTTTTATCAATCTTATACCCCCTGCCCCTTACTGTTTCTATATAATCATCCCCAATCTTATGGCGGAGATTCTTTATGTGACTGTCGACTATTCTTTCATCCACGAGAGAATTGAAATCCCATAGAAGATTCAGCAGCATTTCCCTGCTGTATACTCTGCCCGGATTCTTCGCAAGTGTCAGCAGTATGTCAAATTCACGTGAAGTAAGCACGACATCCTTACCCTTTACCGTAACACTCATTGTATCCGGATTAATTATGATATCTCCGCAGACCAGTACCTCGTCCTGTCTGATTTCCGCAGAATTACTGCGTCTAAGAAGCGCTTTTACCTTTCTGAGAAAAATCGGCATTGAGAAGGGCTTTGTTATATAATCATCGGCCATAAGATCATAGCCTTTTATCTGCGTCTTATCATCATTTAATGCTGATAGAAAAATCACCGGCACATTTGACTGTTTCTTTATGACCTCACATACACCGAACCCATCTATCTTCGGCATCATAATATCAAGTATCACAAGATCATAGTTTTCTTTAGAAAATAAGCCGATTGCCTCAACTCCGTCCGAAGCCGAAACAACCTGATACCCCTCATTGGAAAGGTAATTCATCAGAAGCTCTCTTATATCCGGCTCATCCTCAACAACAAGCAGTCTTTTACTATTCCTATCAGCCATTCTCTTCAATCCTCATAATAACCATATTTTGATATGCACCTTAAAACGGCCGGACTCATGGTCCGGCCGATATTTACTTAAATTCAGCATTGTTTCTTTTCAAAAATTCTATATTATTGCCATATTCCATGGCAGTATCCATGTCGTTACTTAAAAAGCTTTCATACATATCCTGAGGAATCTTACCCGGCCGCGTCCTTTCATAAATCGTAAGGTTTTTGGGATGCTTACATTTCTTACATCGATATATCAGCCAAACGTCAACGCTTTTACCGTTCGCATTTACTCTGTATTTATAAGAATTGATAAACTCCTGTTTCTTCCCGCAACCTCCGCAGCGAAAGTACACTTTTATCCCTGCATGTTCAGGCTGATTCAACGTCTTCTTCTAAGGCCAGTCGCTGATTCCTGAGAATCCTCTGAATGCTTTTCTCCGACAAAGAAAAACTGCGGGCAAGCTCACGTAAACCCATTCCGCCTTTATAGGACTCATAGATTTTTTCGTTACGCTCACGAAAGAAAACTTTCGCAGAGCTCAGACTGCCCCACTCCTGTTTTTCCTTGCATGGAATATATATCATTTTCCCGTCTACATATTGCTGAATCGCTTCTATTAATTCCTGTGGCAGTACATTTTCTGCCTTTATATAGCTCATTTTGATCCCCCTAATTGTATTTCTTTAGGATTCATCTGAGCTTACGATTCATTCATATATTTAAGCTCAGACTACTGAGCGCTAACAACTCTGATTCGCATAAAATAATGCTCCTTTCTTCAAAACTATGTATGTCCTTATCATACGTAATATTATCTTATTTTTCAACCTCAATAATGATTATAATAGAACTTGCTCCGACAATATAATACATGCCTTTACAAATTATATTTCGCAAGCGTGTGTTCTCGTAAGAACCATACCTTCTGTCGATGGAACAAATCCAAGATTTTTATACAGAGGCCGGCCCTCCTCTGTCGAGTCAAGACTGATCTCCGTAACACCTCGTTCCCATGCTTCATCTATCAGCATCGAAACCATTTTCTTCGCAATGCCCTGTCTCTGCCACTCCTTCATTGTATATACATTCATGAGATGAGATCTCTTTCCTGTAGGATGATCGAAGGTCGGCATAATGTATATATAACTCATCGTCGCACATCCTATAACCCTTTGTCCGTCAAGAGCAAGCACAGTAGTCTGATCACCCTTTTCAAAATACTCCCGACTGCTTTCGATAAGCTCGTCGCTGTACTCATAAGAAATGTCCAGGTCATTTACAACCTTAAGCATTTCAAGGCGGCTGCTCATCAAGAGTTCCATGTCATCAGGTGAAGCAATCTTATATGTAACGCTGTAGGTTAACTGATCCGGCAAATGATGAAGATACATGTCTATCGCATCGCGGCTTTCTTCCAGAACCTTCATCAATCCATAATCCGGATAGGAATGATTGTCATGATAATCTATCTCTCCTTCGGATTTTATATCAAAAGCAAGTATCTCTTCATCCGTCGAAAACTCGGCACTTACACCTTCTTTATTTCCTCTGGCATCAAGTCTTATCCACTTATCGAGACTGCTCACATAAACCGTATTCATTGCGTGAATGCAGTATCCTGTATCGGGCGTATCCCCGAGAGTCAGTCGTTGGTAGCTGAATCCTGCAGGGATTCCGTTTGCTCTGAGAAGTGCCGCCAGCAGATTCGCCTTTGCCCAGCAGATTCCGACACCAACTCTCAGTGTATCACTCGCAGATACGGTAACTCGTCTGTCCTGTGCATCCCATGAATGTTTAATCTCATCTCTGACAAAATAAAATGTATTCTTTATAAGTGACAATTCGTCCCTCGACTCAGCTTTTAAACGTTCAGCCAGACTTTTGACATCCGGATTGTCGTAATCCACATATTCAGTTTTTTCCAAATATTCGTTATACATGATGCATTTCCTATTATGAATTTGTTTTCAGCATTTTATCATGGCTGTTTAATTTCCGCCCTGTACACACGGCTTTCATCGCCGTAAACATCCGTCATCATTTTCCAGAAGGTATATCCGTATTTCTCATATAGTCCTATCTCACCTGTTGAAATATAAATGTACTTATGTCCTTCCTTATCAGCAAGATCATAAGCATATTCCAGAAGTTTTCCCATACACCTTTTTCCCCTATACTCAGGAAAAGTATACGCAAATCCGACCCACGGTGTGAGTGAAGCATCTCGGATATCATCCTGCTCAGCATATGTACAAAACGCAAGTAACTCATCACCCTCAGTAAGCAGCAACACCCGGGTTGATTCGCCACATAGCTCCTTCAGCTTCCGATTGCGGAGTAGTTCATACAAATACTTTCCCGCTCTCCAGTCACTTTTCTCAATCTCATTAAGCCAGTGTTCCTTATTGTCACTGCTATAATAATCATATATTTTCAAATTACTGTTCTCCATATTGTTCTCTATAATGAAATCAGGACAAACGCTTCAACAATATCTCATTTTAAAATCCGAAAAATGTCCTAAAAGAGTTCATCCAGCAGTATAAAGTACTTAATCTTCTCCCAATCAGGTTCTATACCGAGTACATCGAAAAGCACATCCGGATTATAGTCAGGATAAACCTTGCCACCATATGTTCCGTCAAAATTATGCTTCAGGCTTCTGTAACAAAGTGCGATATCCTTCCATTTATCTCCGACACCGGTATCACCTACATCTATAAATCCGCTGATATGTCCGGCCTCTATAAATATATTCGGAAGACAGAAGTCTCCGTGAGAAAGTACCGGCTCATAATCCGGCTTATTATTCTCCAGCCATTTGAGCAAAGCCTCAGGATTCTCGAAGCCATTTTCCCCATAGGTTTCGGGCTCAGCATCCGATGTATCCACCAGATTATTTTCGACTCTGTATCTTGCTTCTTTCAACTCATCATCAAGACTGCCGCATTTAGGACAATCGGTAATATCTATACTCCAAAGCATTTTAAGTGCTTCTGCCAGCAAAGGCACCAGTTCCTTCGGATGTTCCAGATAATATCTGCTGCATGACATTTCTCCCGGTATCCTGCTCATAAGCAGATACTGATATTTCTCATCCTTTTCAAAAGCCAAAGCCTTTGGTGCCGGGATTTTCCCGTCAAGCCAGTTCATAACCCTGACACTCGGTTCTTCATCATATAGTCTGCTATCTAATATCTTCAGCACGCAGTTATCAAATATCATCACCTTTGAACCGGACTTTCCAATACCACTAGTTGTATATTCTTTTCCGGCAATCATTTTTCTAATACTATCCGGAATCAGTAAAAACACTTTCTCTATAACCCGTTCGTAATCCGAATCTATCAGATCTATAAAATCACCTGTCTTTTCAAAACCTTCTATAAACCTGATATTATCTTCTTTTATCCAATCGACAGTGCAATCGGAATCTTCGAGTCTCGCCTCTATATCAGAAGCATGATTTCTTATCTCGTCAAAATGTTTATCAATATAACCTTTCGTCATGGCAAGGCAGAAAAACCTGATGTCCTTCAGATACTCTTCTTCAAAATCCTTTCGCCAGTCAAACGGAATATAGCAACCTTCGACTATAAGACTCTGCTTATTCTCTATGGCAGTCTTTATCATTTCCCTTACTATTGGCCAGATATATGTCGTCATCTCCTCATCATCTGACGGAGTAAGAAGAGTATTTCCACTTCTAATGAGCCCCATCTTCAGATGATCTATTGAATAGTATGGTATTTTATATTTTTCCAGCATCCGCTGAGCAAGTAATGTCTTTCCCGTATGTGATGCTCCTGTTATAATTATTACCATAATACCTCCATCATAATCATTACCAATTCAATGTGTCCTCTCTTCTCCTGACACTTCATATGCAACGTACTCATGATCGAATTCATATCCCAATTTCTCAGCAAGATGAACCGAATTCATATTCTGTGCGTCCCAGCTTGGATATAATCCCTCATCGAGGCACCGCAGGATCAGTGCTGCACATACAATTGTCGCAAGCCCGATTCTCCGTTCTTCCTCTACTGTATCAACCTCTATCTCTATTCCTTCTTTGTATCTGGTATAAGAGGATGCTCCGGCTACAATCCGGCCTGATTTAAGAATCACCATACCTCGACCCATTTCCAGATATTTTTCTTTGCTTCCGAATGCCGAAACAAAATCCCTTGTCACCGGATCCGACAGACACATGTCATAGATTCTCTCATCGATTTCTTTCAGCTCATATCCGTCAGGCAGTTCCTTTATCATGCTTCTGAGAAGCTCTTTATCAAACTGCGTATCCTTTTTGATGGCATATCTGACCACCTTCTTTGCCTTTGGAAAGCACTCTTCGATACATACTTCCCAAGCTTTATTCTGAGGAGTCATGATCACAAAACCATCAGGTTTTTTCTCTACAAGTTCCTTATCCGGTTCTCCCGCATAGAAAGCAAAGCATCCTACATATGCCATTGCAGAGATCGGAGACTCCGGATCGGTAACATAGATTTTCCCCATTACCTTCTGCAAACAGGAATAGATCAGTGTTTCCTGCCAGCCTTCAAAAAGATGCATTACTTTAGAAGTATCTGTAAGTTCGTATATCATTTTTTAATATCATCCTTTGTCAATTCTTAATCCTTTAATATTGACCTTACTTAATCTTTCAACAATGAATAATACATCCTGCCCTCATATTTACCATCGATAAAAAAGTAATCCCTGAGGGTACCTTCATACTCAAATCCGCATTTTTCAATTACTTTTTTTGATTTTATATTGGATGGTCTGACGCAGATCTGAACTTTATTAAAGCCTATCTTATCGAAGCCATAACGTATGATTGCCTTTGTGGCTTCGGTTGCATAACCTTTTCCCTGATAAGCTCTGCCGATACAATACTCTATCTCGCCCCAGCTGCCTGCCTTATCTACAAGGAAATACGCAATCTGTCCGATGCATTCACCGGACTCTTTTTCAATCACTGCCCATCTGAATGTAAAATCGGAGTTATATGCAGTTATATATTTCTGAATGAGACCCTGTACTTTCTCAAGCGAATCATAAACCGGCTCGCCGTAATTTTTCTGAACCTCTTCATCTCCTGCCCAGTTGCTTAGTATAGACTCCGCGTCATCCGGCTTAAACGGACGTATCAAAAGTCTATCGGTTTCAACCTCTCTCGTACCGCAAGCATTAATCCTGATAGAAATCTCACTCTTCTTATAGGTCTTTATCATCTCGATCGTTTCTGAAACCGTAGGGCATGACGCATATCTACCCGGCCACATACTCTCATTGTAGAATTTATACGTAGTCTCGGCATCCATATACGGATTGCTTTGTGTAGAATTACATTCCTTTGGCACGATCATTTCAAAGCCTTTTTCAAAGCCGCTCTTTATGGTTGCGTCTATGCAGTAATCCGTCTGAAGTCCCACAGTTATTATCTTCTTAATATTCTTTGATCTGAGATATGCCTCCAGTCCGGTCGATTCATGAAAAGCACTGTTTACATTCTTATCAAATATCTTTTCGTCCTCCTTCGGAGCGACTACATCATATATCTCAAAAGCATCATCTCCCTTTGAGAAACCCGAACCCGGACCATCGTCATGTCTTACATAGATCACTTCAACTCCATTTTTTCGGGAAGCATCGATCAGCTGCTTTAAATTATCTTCAAACTGCTGATAACCATACAGTCTCTCATCAGTTATTCCCTTTTGCACATCAATCACAAGTAAAACCATAATTCTCTTAACCCTCCGCCTTCTAATAGTCAGAACAATCTTTCTTGCAGGTCTATCCACGATTCCTGCGGAACTTCATGTATCTTATCACCTTCCATATAATTTCCGATCAGGAACGGGGATGCAATGTCATGCAGTTTGTTCTGTGCAAGCACTGTTTCCGGTTCTGCATTTGCGTAACAATACTTGCAAAGGTGCATACAGGTATTATATGCGCCAATATCACAAGAAAGGTAACATGCACATTCTGCTCTGGCTCCCTTCTTATTCGGTGCGATCAACCTTTTGCCGATAGCCTTTTCGTAATCACTGATCTTCATACATCCGCTGCAGTCTGCCCCATACTCCGTCAGTTCATCGCCTTCCGCACAAGGCTTAACGGTCATGCCGCAATCTGTCGCAATCTTTATCATACTTTTCCCCAGCGTCAATCTGTCCTCTTTCGAGACTTCTCTTGCTTCCGGAAAGTTCTTTCTTACTTTGGGATATAGATCGATAAAACTTATCACTACGGTCTTCGTATACCCCTTCAGACTTTCCGCTATCTGTCTGAAAGCATGTAAATGATATTCTGCCGTATATTTTTCAGAGAGAAATATCGGATCATACCTCCAACCTACGGAATTTACTCCTACAATATCGGATAGTGTTATGAAATCCTCTATCAAGCGATGTTTATCCGGAACATTAGGCTCGATATCGCGTCCGTAAGGAGTCAGTGTCACAAACCAGTATTGACCGAAGTCCTTTATCAAATCCATATAAGGAAACATCGGTGCCGGATTCTTTGTACAGAACCCAATCACGTCGACCACTGACGGATCCAGCCTGTACTTATTCACCTGGATCGGATTGTACGGATTGCGGACACAGACAAAACCTTCTTTTATTCTGCCCGCAAACCACTCAGCGTAGAAAGCCGGTATATCTGTTCTTTGTCCCGTATTAATGATCATATCGCATATTCACCCTGTATCGATTCTTCAATTATACCTTGTTTTGCATTTCATACTCATCTTTTAAATAAGACAAATGTGTTACTATGTCCTTGTTCCACGGCATCAGCTCCGGAATTCTATCACATGGGAATTCTTTGCACAGACCGCAAAACTGAACTCCGTGTTTCTTAACACATGCATGGATCCGGCACCTGCCTGATTCAGCCCATTCCGGAACATATCCGTCCGCTTCTATACATCCCGGGCATTCTCCGGCTATCTTTTTTGCACATCCCGTACAGCACTCTCCGCAGGCAGTAATAACAGAAAAATCAATTTTTTGAAATGTCTTCTCTATATGAGCGAGCTCCTTTTTGTCTATCAAGGCTTCTCCGTCGAATGTCAGTTCTACTATGTATGGCATCCAATTAACAATTCGCAGAAAATCATTAAGCCCGAAGGATCTGTCAAAGTAATTAAATATACTGCTCAGAGCCGTTCCATGAGTTCCGATGACCACGGTCTTACTTTCATACATATGTAAGACCTCTTTAAGCGCTTCTATATTTCTTTTTTGAACAGATTCCAGATTCTCTCCGCCTTCCTCTGCAAAAGAAAAATCCGCCCATCTTTTATCCCGCATTTTTGATGCATCTGTTCCGTATTGCCTTTCACGGAATCTCTCATCGGTTTTTATTTCCATACCGAAGTAATCCGCTGCCACAGATATCGTGTCGATACTCCTTTTATAAGGGCTGCATAAAAATGCATCAATATGCCTGTCTCTAAGTGTATCAAGCACAATCTCTCTATCCATTAATCCTTCATTCGTAAGCGGTCTGGTACGATCATCACTATACGGATGAAATGACTGTGCGTGCCTTACAAATATAACTTTTGTGTTTAACCTATCGTGCATAGTTTTCCCCTAAGAACATATCCTATCTTCTCATAACATGCGTTTGATGCTACATAATCAGCATCTGTATAAAGCATCGGAATACATCCTGCTTCTTTAACTTTCATTGTCACCTGATAAACTAGATTTTCAGCATAATGTTTTCTTCGAAACTCAGGGCGTGTGAACACTAGATTTATCGATGCCATATCTCCGGTCTGAGCCCATTTACAGCTTGCTGCATTATTACCCTGTTCATCCTTCCAGAAGTACATGTTTCCTGAATTAATATAATCCTCAGCATCTTTTCTGCAGTCGCCTATATCATTCCCATTGACACCCGTTTCCTCAAGGAACTTTTCCAAAAAATCTGCCAGTTCATCCAGATCCGTACTCTCACATCGATATATCTCTCCATCCGCCTGGAATTCCGGCTTGATAGGATTAAGGCAGTCATATGCCAGCATATTCATAGTTATTTTAATCTTTAATCCGTCTTCAGCTGCTCTTTTTACGAAATATTCCGCAAGCGCATACTTAACATTAAAATGATATTCGCCCGAAAGCAGTCCGTTCTTTTCAGCAAGCTGATATGCCTTCTCCAATTCTTCTTCGGAAGCATCCTCCGGAGTCCATATCCAGACCGGATTAGGATGGCCCGTAAAACATAGGATCAGATTCTCATGATCTGATAAAAGCAGTTCAGAGTCTTCACCCATTATCCGCTTCAGAATAAAGAATGTATATTTATCCGCATCAAGTAGTTTATAATCTCTTTCATCAACATAAGTATCCATTATCTTATTCCTTATCCATCTACTTATCAAAATCTCTCATAAAAGTTTCTCCCCCTTTACCTTCATCAGTTCTTCATATTTCAACTGATAGGCAATAAGCCTCGGAATATACTCCGGAGGAGTTCTCCTTCCCGCCTCCCAGTCTTCCAATGTACGAACAGGGATACCCGTATGCTCTGAAAACTCTTTACGTGACATCCCTGTGCTTTCTCTCAAATCTCTTATCGATTTGGCTATATCCATATCATCACCTCGCATTGCGCGTTTATGGTTAGAATATACCACGATCAACAGTAGTTCGCAATGCGTGGATTCTAAAGTTTTAATCGCATATCTGTATACTTCTGAACCTTATCTTCAAACCCCAGTTTTTTATATATAGGATATCCTTCATCCGTTGCTACCAGATCAATGCGGCATATCTGATGCTCTCTGGCGTATTCAATCATATTGCTCATAAGGCTCGTACAGATTCCTTTACCACGGTATTCTTCTTCTGTGTATACGCTTAAAACTTCTGAATCCAATCCATTTAGAAAAAATGGATTTGCCGGCTTCTCGATAATCAACAGATAAGCCGCAGCAACAAGCCTGCCCTCTGCTCTTGCTACAAACGCAATCAGCTTTTTCCCGAGTTCTCTCTCAAAATATCCCGGAAGCTGTTTTTCCATACCTTCTCTTTCTTCATTGGTTAAAGGGCCAAAATCGTCTATCATATATAGAATTCTAAGCCTTACAAGTTCCGGAATATCGCTTATTGTTGCAGTATCGTATATAATACTTTCTTTATCCATCCGCTTCACCACCTTCTGCATCTTTGATCCGATAGTAATCCTCCATCTTCACATTCAGTTTCACATAGGAATCTGCTTTTCGGTTGCTCACACGCTCGAGGAGCACGCAGCTTTCGACGTCATTTTCATTGATTAACCACTTTCCCTCGGGATCAGTCATACACTTCCTCACGGATTTTCCTCATTCTCGACCACACATTATCACCGTAATTACTGAGAATGACTGTAATCATTCCGTTATTTGGATTATATTCGGAAATTGCACTCACTCCATCATCACACCCCTGCATATATACATAATCCTGTCCCCCGGGATTATCGATGATCCACACTCCAAAGCCGTAATACCCCTCTTCCGGATCCTTCCCTTCACCGCTTTGTTTGGAAAACATCTCCGATACCATTTTCTCAGAAAGCAACTCATGTCTGATCAGGCCGTTCCAGAATTTCACGATATCCTTTACGGTCACAAATGCCCCTCCGTCACCGGTGCCCTTGGCACCAACAGAATAAATATTTGTGCGGTAGTCTTTTGTATCCGAACAATAGATATAGCTGTTTGCGCACCTTGCAGGCAGCTTATCAAATGCGAAATATCCTGTGGAATCCATCCCACATGCATCAAAAACATTTCTTTTCAGATATATGTCGAAATCCAGCCCCGTGATCTTTTCTATGATCATAGCAAGCAGTACATACCCGGAATTATTATATTGAAATCTTTCACCCTTTGGATACATCATGGGTTTCTCTATAAACAACGGGAGCATGTCCTTATTATGTCTTATCCTGTAATTAGGATAATCTGTCCAAAGCGCCTCATAATCATCCATGACTGACTCATCGAAATAATCCGGTACGCCGGAAGTGTGGTTCAAAAGTTGCTTCACGGTGACACCCGGATCAATGCTTTTCAGATTGATATCAAGAATAGCTCCAAGAGTATCCTCAAATCTTAGTTTCCCAGCTTCGATTAGCTGAAGGATCCCCACGGCCACAAATGTTTTACCCATGGATGCAGTTGCAAATCTTGTGTTAAGCGTATTCGGTATCTCATTCGCCATATCTGCATACCCACCGCTGTAATTCAGCAAGACTTCATCACTTTTGATGATATAAGCATTTCCTCTGAATTTGTTGTCCATTTCAATTATCATAACCGATCCCTTTTTTCCAAAAACTCCAGTGCAATCCCTGTACTTTCTCTCAGTTCTTTTATAGTTTTTGCTGTATCCATAACCCACCTCGCATTGCGTTTTATATTAGTAATGTATCATATTGCCACGAATTACGCAATGCGTGGTTTTGGCTAATTCTATCTCATATGTATAGCCTTCCTCAATCTATATACCATAACATTATTGCATCAGCTCAGACAAAGAATCCTCTGTATCCGTCGATGTCCAATGTCCCTCGAGACAGATTTCCGGATTGATATCCTTGATAGTATCGTATAGTTTTTTGCAAAGTGTCTTATCCTTAATTCCGGTACTGAATTCCTGACAGGTAGAGTCTCCGAGAAACAATGTTTTGTCTTCACATACATAAACAAGTGTAGAATCATCCGTATGCGGTGACTCTGCCTGAATAAGCTTTACCGTTACGTCTCCGAGATTCAACGTCATTTCTCCTGAAAATGTCATATCTGCAGTCTTGACAATAACCTTATCATTTTCCTTATATTCGCATCTGATGCTTTCGCTGAGTGAAAAGAATTCTTCTGTACCGTTATTCTCTATTTTTTCCTTCCACTGCATCAGGTACCTATCAGTCAATTCATTTGCTATACACAGTCCATTAACGGCATGCATTCCAAAGGTGTGATCCCAATGCCAGTGTGTAAGAACCGTTATACTTGGAAGAGGAAGATTTTCCTTTTCCAGAAGTGCATAGAATTCTTTGGTATGTGCTTCCGAATGTCCTGCATCTACTGCAAGGCTCCACCTTTCACCACGGATATATCCAAGATTTGGACGGTCTCTTTCGGTTTCATATGGCATATACCAAATATGTTCTGTTAATCTCTTAAGTTCCATTCGTGTAACCATCCTATAAATTTATGTTTCTATTATGCTTATCGCCGTAATTGTAAAACAGATTGCCTCAGTCAAAGACATGGGCGTCATTATACATTTTTCTTTTTTACTTGTTGAAAAGAAATTCATGACCGTATTCCCGAAAAAGAAAACCGCAAAAAATATACATGCAATTCTTGTAGCCTTATTCGATATAAATACGGGAAGTATTCTTCCTGCCGCAAGAATGATATATAATGCAAATCCCTGAACAACCAATTGGCTTACTGCAAGTCCTCGCATCTTCGGGGGCCACACTTTATATCTCCCACCCATAGTCAGCTCCCCGAGGGGCAGACCACATATCAGAAGAATACTTAATATCATAACTATTACCAGTAATGCAGCTCCCAAATATATCTGCATTTTATTTATCCTCCAAAACCTGCATATGGTATCGCTTCGATGAGGTTCTGTGCTGCACCCTCGATATCTTCATAATCAAGCTCTTCACCTTCACGGATGGCACATTCAAATTCATCCACGATATTCTCAATCAGTACCATGTCAATGAACAGTGGAAGTTTTTCAAGCATCTCCTCCGGAACTTCCGTTTCGGATTTATATCCCTGCAACTGACAGTCGAAGCATTGCTGCATCAGAGCAAATCTCTTGCCCGGGTCAGCTTCCTGCCATGTCCAGCCTTCGTTATGAATCCAGAGATTGGCAAGGTCAAACATATACCAGCAGTTCATACAGTTATCAAAGTCAAACACCGTAATCTCCCCTGTATTCATATCGACATGGTAATTGCCATCGCTGTAATCAAAGTGAACCAGACCATAGATGTCTTTATTCTTTGGAAGCGCACGGAATTCGTCCAGACGCTTGGCGATAGTTGCCTTCAGTTCACTATATTCATCCGGAATCAGTTGATCCAGATATGTCATATTGTATTTATCGAAGTAATCCTGGCGAGTATGGACAGGCTCATATTTCTTAGATAATCTATGGATTGCACCCAATGCTTTGCCTGTGTTATAGAAGTATTCATCCAGTGATGCACCATCCCTGTAACGGTAGCCGTTATCCGCGATCAGCATTCCCTTAGCATAAGCAAACAGACTGACAAAAATCTCTTTGTCATATACTTCAATGCGTTCCACCAGTTTACCCTGAACAGATGGAATTACATCTGCCACAGGCGCACCTTTCTCAGCCAGGTAATGAATATACTCTGTTTCTGCAAGATAATCCTTCTCAGTTCGATCACTAAGATCAGAAACTCGAAGAATATACTGTTTATCCCCGTTCCTGCTGACGATCATAATACTGTTACGACCGCCTTCATGACCGCACACCGGAATGAATGTACAGTCTTCAATATCAAAACATTGTTTCACTTGTTCTATAATTCTATTCAACCAAATTCCTCCTATGTCATCCTTATTCTTGCGCCATATAAGCGTAAAGTGTTACCCACTTATTCTCTTCTCCGACTTTTCCTGCTTTAAATGCCTGTACGCTTTTGGAAGCTGTAAGCAAATATCTTCCGTTCTCAAGCCTATGCTGATTCAGCACCTTGTATCCGGCCTGCATTGCCTCGGACTCCGGTATACATCCCAATGCGCGCAGAGCATAAATGATCTGATGTGCTCCGATTTTGATAGGATCCGGAGGATAGAATGTACCAAGCATCACTTCCACCATAGGTGTCTGCATATCATCTGTACGATAGAAAATGTTTCGTTTTGTAAAATAATGTACCAGAGCATCTTCACACTCTGTATTATATCCCATCAAATGCAGCTCAGCCACCAACAGCAGATATTCCACTGTCAGACGTGCACAACTTTTATGTGGTTTTTTTGGATCATTATTCTTTTTATTTGTGCTTATGCACCCAAAGCCGCCATCATCCTTAATAAGCTTAAGAACGGAATCAATCTCATTTTTAACGATATCTTCAGTATAATATCCCAGCTTCACCAGATTCCTGAGCAGAAGCGGTTCACCACACAGCATTTTGAAGCCTGTGCTTTCGATCAATGCAAACACTTCGCTATCAATGTCATTCCCGATATCTTCTCTTGTCAGCCCCCATTCTGCAAAAGCCAAGATTGCATCATACTTGTCCCACGCCTTATCCTTCTTTAGCTTTTTCAGTCCCCGCTCATATACTTTACTCTGAAGCAGTTCCTTTTTGCACTGGACAACACTTTCATCATCATCCGGCAGTTTCTTATATTCCTTCAGCGTTCTTAGCCTAACCTCTGGAGTTTTTTCATCCATCAGCCATTCATAAATTGCATTATCCATCCTTCTCCTCCTCCCAATCAATCTTACTTTTTGCCTTTGTTATCCATCACCGTTTATTTATATATTTTCCTTCCCTGAATGATCATGGAAAGAGGAAAACCACTGTGATCAAGTGAATTGAAACCACCGCTGAGATCGTAATCATATTCCTTCAGATCAGTCACAACGATTCCGTTGTTACACATCCCGGATATGATTTCCGCCATCGGATGGGTAATCTTCATTTTGTACACGCACTGTAATATCAGCACCCCAGGAAGCATCCCTTTTATCAAATGCTTCCTCCCATGCTTCTTTATTTCCTTCTATATACTTTTCCATTATGTCCTCCAATTATCTGTATATCATCGATTGTTGTTTGTTTCTTCTACTTTTTCCCAGATTTTCCGGAGTGCCGGATTTTTGTCCTTCAATATATGCTCTGCCGCATCCATGGCTGTTTTTCCAAGAAAATCGTGTGCATTTGTCATCTCCGATTCACGAACATATTTCACTCTGTTCGCTGCGTAGTATGGTGCAGCATCAAATCTATCAGCCAGAACCTTTGCCTTTCTTAAAGACTTTTCCGCTTCTTTTCTTTCCCCTGATTTGTACTGAAATACTGCCAGAAAAACATTGAAAACCACGATCATCTTGTCAAAAAAATCAGGTTCATCTGTCTTTTTCAATCCTTCCAGAACAGGAATTATCCAGTGCATCATTTCTATGCCGGATGCATTGTCATTCTTAACATCAAACAGCATCGCATAACCGATTACTGTTTGTATGAGTCGTGTAATCGTACGAAGAAACCCATCTTCCAAAAAATCATTTGCTTCCACGGGATCACCTCCATGGGATAGCAGCATAATTCCGATCATATCATCAAACATCGCACCGGTATTGTGAGCCTTCAGCAACTCCAAGGCTTTATCCGATTCGCCCAGCATCTCATGCATTTCCGCAATCTCGCCACATATATATGATTCGTTCAATCTGGAATCTGAACACTGTGATACCAACAGGCGTGCACTTCCCAGCAGTTCAATGGCTCGTCGGATCCAAGATTCCTTTTTTGTCCGCGAACCAAAGCTATAGTAAAGGTGTGCGGCAGCATACACCACATCAAAGGAATGCGGATATTTCTGAACTGCCTTTTCCGCCTCCAATAGCGCATCATAATCACGACTGTGAGCAGCCTTCCACAAACGCTCCACTGCAACATTCAGCCTATTGTCCTTCATCTTATATCCCAGTAATGCATCCACAGAAACATCAAAAAAGTCTGCCATCTCCATAATAAGCCGCAGTTCCGGCAGGGATGATCCGGATTCCCACTTATAGACTGCGCCAACGGATACCCCCAGAACCTCCGCCAGTTTTTCCTGAGTCAGTCCATGCTGTTTCCTGTAAGACCGTATATTTTCCGCAATGTTTATATCCATATTGCATCTTCCTTTAATGTTGATAGAAACATTATAAGACAGACGATAATGGTGGTAAATATACTGATAATATAATTATGAGGGTATTTTCCCATACCAGCAGTATGGGTTGTACCTATACCATAAAAACAGCACCGCCGATGAGTAATCCTCATCAAACGGTGCTGTTTTAACTCTATTAAGTTGATTCCGATCCGAGACGTTTTGAATAAAATACAAACTCTTTATCACGCTTTATTTCCTTGTAGCCAAGCTTAGAATAAAACGCATTTGTTCTGACATTCCAGACAGGTGTATCAAGCGTAATCTCCTTTACCTCAGAAAACATCTCCTCTATCTCCCGCATCATGAATAGTCCATATCCTTTGCGAAAATGTTCCGGCGCAACGAAAATCCTGCCTATATTCAATACATCATTTTCCAAAAACAGGATTGCTCCGCCAACGATCAGTCTTTCATCTATTAATTTATACAGATGCCCCTGTCTTGCCATCTTCGTATGAAATGGTACTGACATATATCCCGGAGGTCCGCCTGTTGATACTGCTCCAACCAGAATATCGCTGTCAAATGCACGCTTTGATATTCCGTTTAACGTCAACGCATCAGCGGTGCCTGCCTTTAAGAATTGCAAACTCATAGCCTCTCCTTCTACTTGCATGCAATATAAACATCCATGCTCTCTCCATCCGTCTCAAAGCCTGGGATTACTTCGTTATCCACACGCTCCAGTCCATTTGTTCTCATATAATCAAACAAAGTATGATAAGCTCCCGGTATAGTCACAAAAGGATTATCAAACGGTCTTTCAATGTGAATAGCCACATATTTATGAGCTGCCTGTTCCTTGATCTGATATCCTTCTGGTTTTACACCATCAGGCAAGATCAAAGCTGCAGTATATCCATGCATATTAAAGACATTAATCTGCTCCTGTGACAGATTCGGAAAATCCCATCCGACCACTCTCGGATTTTCAATTCCGTTTTCTTCTGCAATTCTATACATTCTTCCTATCGCATCACTTTCAGGATCTGTACTGATCACCGTATGCTCAATATAGGAAAATCCTGCTAATTCTTCCACACGAAGATTAGAATATGCATCGCTTCGTTTATCCATTTCATCCCTGAAAAGATTATCCAAAGTGCAGTTAAATATCTTACATATTTCAAGTGCCTTGTCCATTTCAGGATTTGCTGCATCCATTTCCCATTTCGAAATTGTCTGTCGACTTACATTCAACTTTTCTGCCAAAGCTTCCTGCGTCATATTTTTACTTAGCTGGCGTAAATATTGAAGATTCTTTCCAAAACTCATGTTGACTCCTTATCATCCATATCTGCTGTACTTAAGTTACTTGTGCTCCGCATTGCAGATATAGATTATCAAATATACATAGTTAACTCCACCAACCGTTAAGTGCTGTTTTACACTATTATGCAACTACAGGTTGCGCCATTGTTCATAATACTTTTCTTCCAATGTACGAACAGGGATGCCCGTGTGTTCTGAAAACTCTTTACGTGACATCCCTGTACTTTCTCGTAGTTCATTTATTTATTGTGTTCAAGCAAAACTATCGTCTCAACATGAACCGTGTTCGGGAACATATCACAGCAACATCCGCGTACCGGCATATAACCATTCGCTTCAAAGATTTCAAGGTCTCTTGCAAGTGAAGTCGGCTTACAGCTGACATATACTATATTTTTCACGCCATAAGCAAGTATCTTTGTGAGTGCTTTTGGATTCAGTCCGTCACGAGGAGGATCGAGGATTATAAGATCCGGCTTTTCTTCAAGTTCATCAAGCTTCTTTAAGACATCACCTGCTATAAATTCGCAGTTGGTAAGTTTATTCAGCTTTGCATTTTCCTTTGCTGCCTCAACAGCTTCTTCTATAATCTCTATTCCATATACCTTCTCAGCAACCGGAGACATAAGCTGTGCTATAGTTCCCGTACCGCTGTAAAGGTCATAGATTACTCCTGTTTTTTCATTTTCGCCACCAAGTGCTGCAAGTGCATATTCTCTGACCTTTGAATAAAGGAGTTCTGCACCCTTGGTATTTGTCTGAAAGAAAGAAAATGGAGATATCTTAAACTTCAGACCCAGAATCTCTTCCATAAGAAAATCTTCTCCATAAAGCAGCGTTACGGAATCCGGTATTATCGCATCAGCAAGTGTATCGCACTCTGTATAGATAACTCCGGCAATCTTATTATAATAAGAAAGTGAATCGAACTCGCCTGATCCTACATTATCTTCAAAGCTTCCATTAACTCTCTGAAGCTTCCCCCATTTATCCCTGACTATCTTTTTCTTTGTATTTGCCTTCTGATAACCATGTGATGTATATGCATCAAGTCCAATAGGCTTTGGCTCGCCAAGAGAGAGAAGTCCGGCAACATACTGCGGAAGCTGAAGTTCATCAACTGTCTCGCTTCTCTTTTCATGCCATGGTATATTTCTTGTCGATTCATCTATACTGTGATGTGTAGTTGTAACAAGATTTACCAGAATCCTTCCGTCTGATACGGATTGTCTGATAACAAGATTTCTCAGGACACCCTTATGAGTATATTTGTTATAATATGGAACTCCAAGTTTCCTGTAGAATTTCTGTGTATATTTGAGTATCTCATTCCATGTTGGGCTTACTATTCCACAAGAATCTATACTTAAAATGTCATGATTTGAAAACTGTCTGTGCAGTCCGAGAGTAAGCGGTCCGTCCTTCTCTTCATCACCGAAAGTAAATTCCATCTTATTTCTGTATCTGAACTGATCCGGCGAACCGATTATACCTTCCCAATTTATGCTTGGCAGAGAACTCATCTTGGATATTTCTTCTGAGTCATCTGTTGAACAGTTCTTTGATATTTCTTCTGCATCAGCTGCTGAACTATTCTTTGATATTTCTTCTGCGTCAGCTGCTGAACTATTCTTTGATATTTCTTCTGCATCAGCTGCTGAACTATTCTTTGATATTTCTTCTGCATCATACGTTGAATTTCCATCTGCCTCAGCCACACCGAAATTCATTACATTTTTCAGGACTTTCTTAACCATATCTTCCTTCAGCTTAAGCTGATTTGTATATGATACAGTCTGATAAGTACATCCTCCACAGCTATAAAAATGATTGCAGATAGGTCTTTTAGTTTCAAGTGGAGACTTTTCCAAAACATCGACAACCGTACCTTCTGCATATCCGGACTTCTTCTTAATTATTCTGACACGGACGCGGCTTCCCGGAAGTGCATTCTTCACTACTATCTTTCTTTCTTCAACAGTTCCGTCACCACTTGCCGACGGTGCACTGTAAAGAAAGCTTCCCTTATTCGGAAAGCTGTAATCTGTAATTATACCTTCTATGATATCTCCCTTTTTCATAGTAATACCTTTTTCCTTTTATTATTTCCTTTTATTATTTTTTCTTACTATTTCTTCTTACTATTTCTTTCTACGATTTCTACTTGGTTTTCAAGCCTTCTGCCTCTTCTCCGGCTAACCATCTCTTCATTTCAGATTATCCGGTTAGCTTTTTCACTTAGTTTTCAAGCCTTCTGCCTCTTCTCCGGCTAACCATCTCTTCATTTCTGGCTATCCGGTTAGCTTTTTCACTTGGTTTTCAAGCCTTCTTCCTCTTCTACGGCTAACCATTTCTTCATTTCCGGTTATCCGGTTAGCTTTTTCACTTAGTTCTCAAGCCTTCTTCCTCTTCTACGGCTAACCATTTCTTCATTTCCGGTTATCCGGTTAGCTTTTTCACTTAGTTTTCAAGCCTTCTTCCTCTTCTACGGCTAACCATCTTTTCATTTTCAGCTATATGGTTAGCTTTGGGGCTTATTCTTCGATCCTTCTAGTTCTTTTCCGAGATTTTACTAACTTTTTTCCTGTTTTCTCGTTCCTGTTAGTAAATCGCTTCTCACTTCTTCTGTCTTTCTTCTCGTTCTACTAATTATTTTCCTGTTTCCCCTGTTCTGTTAGTAAATCGCTTCTCACTTCTTCTGTCTTTCTTCTCGTTCTACTAATTATTTTCCTGTTTCCCCAGTTCTGTTAGTAAATCGCTTCTCACTTCTTCTGTCTTTCTTCCCGTTCTACTAATTATTTTCCTGTTTCCCCTGTTCTGTTAGTAAATTACTTCTTTATTCTTCTGTCTTTCTTCCCGTTCTACTAATTATTTTCCTGTTTTCTCATTCCTGTTAGTAAATTACTTCTTTATTCTTCTGTCTTTCTTCCCGTTCTACTAATTATTTTCCTGTTTCCCCTGTTCTGTTAGTAAATTGATTCTTTATTCTTCTCTCTTTCTTCTCGTTCTACTAATTATTTTCCTGTTTCCCCAGTTCTGTTAGTAAATTACTTCTTTATTCTTCTCTCTTTCTTCTCGTTCTACTAATTATTTTCCTGTTTTCTCATTCCTGTTAGTAAATTACTTCTGTCTTCCTCTGTCTTTCTTCTCTCTTCTTCTCCCTACTCCTCGACTTGAAGCATTTTCTTTTCAACTGTATACATTCCGTCTTCTGTCATATACATTATCAAATATGTTGGCTTTCTTCCGCCGCGTGGACGGGATATACTACCCGGATTGAGTATTCTGATATTTCCGTCCTGTTCATCTACAGGTACGTGAATATGTCCGAAGCAGACTATATCACATTCGTTTGACTCTGCCAGATATTTGAGTTTAAGTGCATCATCACTGCTGTGAATTCCCTGAACATGTCCATGGGTTATTAGGAAATTATGATTACATAGTGTAAACTTTCTGGTAGTCTGATTTGTCGAGCCCCAGTCGCAGTTTCCTTTAACAAAAACACACGGTGTACGTGGCGCTCCTGCAAGCTTCTCTATTTCTGCTTCGCTTCCTTCAACATCACCGCAATGAATCAGCATATCCGGTTTTTCCAGATCAATCACAGTCTTAACATTTTTGTTATAGCCGTGCGAATCGCTTATTATCAGTATTTTCATCTTATAACTTTTACCTTTAATCACTAACCTATATTTTCGAACCACTTATCTTGATTCTTTAATCATGAGTCTTCTTTCTCGGATTGTTTATTTCGAACCGTTATCTTGATTCCTTAATCATGAATCTTCTTTCTTGGATCGTTTATTTCGAACCGCTATCTTGATTCTTTAATCATAGTCTTTTATCTCGAACTGTTTATTACGAACAATTAATTACAAACTATTAATCACTATCCGTTTATCACGAAATTGCTGCTATAAACTCAGCAACTTTCTGTCCGCTTAAATGCCATAAATTACAAAAGTTCGGCGATGGCTCTGAGGGCCTTTCCTCTGTGGCTTATCGCATTCTTCTCTTCAGGGCTTATCTCTGCGGAGGTCTTTCCGTATTCAGGAAGGTAGAAGATAGGATCATAACCGAAACCGTTCTCTCCTGCTATCTCATAACCGATTCTTCCTTCCATTGTTCCAACAACAACCTCTTCTCTTCCGTCAGGGAATACGGCCGCCATAGCACAAACGAATCTGGCTGTACGCTTCTCATCAGGAACTCCCTCAAGTCTTTGAATCAGATTATTGTTCTTCTCAACATAAGATGTATCATGTCCCATATATCTTGCCGAATAAATTCCCGGCTCTCCGCCGAGTGCATCTATCTCAAGTCCGGAATCATCTGCAAGCACAAGTTCTCCTGATGCTTCTGATATAGCTCTTGCCTTAATAAGAGCATTTTCAGAAAATGTTTTCCCATTTTCTTCTACATCTATATCGATTCCGGCTTCCTTCATCGAGAGGATCTCATAGCCTCTTCCCGCAAGTATCTCACGGATCTCTCTCATCTTATTTTCATTACCTGTTGCAAAAATCAGTTTCATCACATTTTCCTCCCGATCAATTAATGATGTACGTTAATTATCTTCCGCGTCACCTGACGTTCCTGTTTCTATAGATTCATCTGTCGCTTCTATTTCTGTAGATCCACCTAATGATTCTATTTCTACAAGTTAATCTGTCGCTTCTGTTTCTGTAGATCCACCTGACGATTCTATTTCTGCAGAGTCATCTGTCGCTTCTGTTTCTGTAGATTCACCTGACGTTCCTATTTCTATAGAGTCATCTGTCGCCTCTGGTTCTGTGGTTTTATCTGACGCCTCTGGTTCCGCAGAGTCGCCCGACGTTCCTGTTTCTACAGTGTCACCCGGTGTTGCTGTTTCTATAACCTCATCCGATGGCGATGTTTCTGCAGTATCGCCCCTCTTTTTGGTAAATGCCTTCAGGCATATATTACATCCTTCTTTTTCCGCTCTTCTCCAGACCTCTCCGTAAAGACTCATATAACCTTCGCCGTCATCAAGGTTGATATTATCGGTTCGCTTTCCGTCATCACATTCAATCGCAATCGGTCTTTCGCTTCCCGGAGTATTGATGCTGACTATGACAGCGAATTTCTCACCTTCATCAAGCGGAATGCCCTCATCAAACTCAACCGTATAATAACCTGCATATCTTGTCTGGCCTTCTCCCACAAGCATTCTGTCATTTAAAGACTTCTTATCTTTAAAATGTCTTACTATATATACAGAAAATGTAGTGTCCGGTCCTGTGGCATAAAAGGAAACCGCTGAAAGATCTTCCTTATGCCCTGCCGTATAACAATTTGCAAAATAAGCTGAGTCCTGCTTGAATCCGATCTGTCCGACCCAGCCCAGAATATCCGACTGATAAATGTTGTCGAAATCATTTGCATCCTTTAACTTGGAATAAATGACCGTCTCCTGGCATATATTCACATCTTCATATGAAACATAGAAATATCCGTCATTACCGAACTCTTCTCCCCAGCTGTTCTTACAAATAAATGCACCGTCTTTATCCGGTTTATGACTGAACAGCTCTTTCGGATATGAGTCATCCCATCCGATCAGTACAACAGCATGATTCGGCTGAAGATCTCCGTTATAAAAATAACTTCCCGTATCGCTGTTATAATAATCCGAATACTCACCACCATAAGGCATTTCAAGATACAGCGAAGTCTCAACTCCGCCATATTTAAATATTGCACTCTTTATAGCTTCATCATCTCTATTCTTTATGATTATCGCTTCTTCAAGATGCTTTACTGCCTGAAGATGTGAATCAGTCTTCTCATCACCGTACGGATCATCTTTATCAAGAACAGGTCCCTTCCAGGATGCAAGATAGGATATACTCATTCCATGCTCGCCTCCTTCGCTTATATCAAGCGAAAAACTGTTATTCATTGACATATGATCCACAGAATATATATTTTCTTCGCGCGGCATAAGAATCGTTTCAAGTGCTCCGAGTGACGCAAAAGCCCAGCAGGTTCCGTATACTCCCTGATCTCTCACAGGTGTCACTCTTCCGTTTTCTCTCATATCATACTTATCCGGAAGATACTCTCCGTCATCGATGCATTTGAAGTTAACTGCTCTTTGATTATAAATGTATTCCACATCATATCCGAGTGTCCCGAGCAATCCGTTTACAGGTAAGATAACTGAGCCATCCCCCAGCTCTTCAACCTCACCTACAGTCTCCTTCTCAACAACCTTGGAATCTCCTGTTACAACACGAACTTTGCTTCCCGAAGCAGGATATTCTACTTTAACATTCTTGCGCTGAACTGTAACATTTCCGCCCTTATAAACATTCACTGAGCAGCCCACTATATCCTCGAGAAATCTGTCCGAACAGCTCACCGACATGTCCTCACCGAGCAGTACACCATAATCGTAGTCGTTAATACTACGGCCTTCTACAAGAATACCAAAGCCTTCCGATCTGGCTGTATCCAGAACGCTGTCGGAAATGTCCTCGACCGCTGAATCATAGAGTGCATTCTTGACTATCCCGATTTTCCTTGGTGTTGACGAATGAAATATATAAACCGTCGCTATGATTATTAATATTAAAAATACAATAATCCATTTTTTCATAAGTGTTTGTCACTTAACCTTCCCTTTTAGGCGGTTTCGGTCCCATAAAACTATAGAACCTCGCCTGAATCATACCGTTATATATCTTCCTGTTTTTATCGGCTTTCCTGCCGATGTACTTCTCTGTGTCCTCATAAGACGTAATGATGAACATTGACCACCTGTCAAGATTTGAATATACCTCTCCGAGAGTACTGTAAAGCTGAGGCAGCGCCTCCTTTTCCTCAAGCCTCTCACCATATGGAGGATTTGTAACTATAAATCCGTAAGGCTTCGGATTACTCAGATCCTTCATATCTCTTGTCTGAAAATGTATGTATTCATCAACGCCCGCATCTATTGCATTGGTTCTGGCAGCCTTCACGATTTCGGAATCAAGATCATACCCCTGTATATTCATCTTAACATCCCTTTTCTCAAGGCTTCTCGCTTCATCGTAAGCATCGTACCAAAGCTTCTTCGGAAGGAGCTTCTCCCATGTGCATGCCGTAAAATCACGGTTCACGCCCGGTGCGATATTGGCACCGATAAGAGCTGCCTCTATAGGAAATGTACCGCTTCCCGAGAAAGGATCGACCAGAATCCTGTCTTCTCTCCATGGAGTCAGCATAAGAAGAGCCGCTGCCAGTGTCTCGGATATAGGAGCCTTTCCTACAAGTTTTCTGTATCCTCTCTTATGCAGAGATACGCCCGAGGTATCAAGCCCTATGGTGACTGTATCTTTCATGATGAATACTCTTACAGGATACTCATCTCCGTCTTCGGCAAATCTGTTTATATGATATACACTGCTCATCCTTTCAACCATAGCTTTCTTAACTATAGCCTGTATCGAAGAAGCAGCATACAGTGCAGATCTGTTGGTTGTTGCTTTAGTTACCCAGAATCTCGCATCACGTGGAAGAATCCGCTCCCATGCGATTGCTCTTGTTCCTTCATATAGTTCATCAAAGGTTTTCGCACTGAACTCACCACATTTAAGCATTATCCTCTCTGCGGTTCTGATATTTATATTCGCTCTCGGAATTCCTGCAGCATCTGTACGAAAAGTAACTCTTCCATCCTCAACAGCCATGATCTCGTATCCAAGATTCTGTATCTCTCTTTTCAGAACAGCCTCAAGTCCGAAATGGCACGGAGCTATCAGCTCAAACGTCTCTTTATCCATCTTGCCTCCATAAAAACTTAAAGGACGAAGAGCGTGAACCCGGTCACACTCTTCGCCCCAATAATCAGAAATCAGTTTACTCTCCGAGTCTTTCTCTGATTGCCTTTGTCATTTCTTCAAAACCCGGCTTTCCGAGAAGAGCAAACATATTCTTCTTGTAGCTCTCAACACCCGGCTGATTGAAAGGATTAACACCAAGGACATAACCGCTTACTCCGCAGCCAAACTCGAAGCAGTAGAAAAGCTCGCCCAATGTCTCTTCTGTAAGATCTTCCATATCTATTCTGATATTAGGAACCTGACCGTCAACGTGTGCAAGGATTGTTCCGTTCATTGCACACTTGTTGATGAAATCAACTGTCTTTCCTGTAAGATAGTTAAGTCCGTCAAGATCAACTGCTTCCTCCTGCATAACCATGCTTCTGCGAGGATTCTTAACATTCAGGAATGTCTCAAAATGATTCTTTGTTCCTTCCTGGATGAACTGACCAAGTGAATGAAGGTCTGTTGTAAAGTCAACGCCTGCAGGGAAGATACCCTTTCCATCCTTTCCTTCGCTCTCTCCGTAGAGCTGCTTCCACCACTCTGTTACAAAGTGAAGTGAAGGCTCGAAGTTACCGAGGATTTCCATTCCGAGGCCTTTCTCATGGAGTACATTTCTTACAGCAACATACTTAAGTACGTCGTTTGTATCATAATCGTTATTGAGGCAGTACTCACGAGCCTTAGCAGCTCCTGCCATAAGAGCATCGATATCAGCACCTGATGCAGCTATCGGAAGAAGTCCTACTGCTGTGAGAACTGAATAACGTCCTCCTACATCATCAGGAACAACGAAGGTCTCATATCCTTCCTCGTTAGCAAGAGTCTTAAGAGCTCCACGTGCCTTATCTGTTGTTGCATATATACGCTTAGCTGCCTCTTCTTTTCCATACTTCTTCTCAAGCATTTCCTTGAAAAGTCTGAAAGCAACCGAACATTCAGTTGTTGTACCGGACTTGGAGATAACATTTATTGAGAAATCCTTGTCACCGATAACGTCAACAAGGTCACACATATATGTAGAGCTGAGATTATTTCCGCAGTAATAAATCTCAGGTGCTTTACGGATTGACTTATCTACTACATTGTAGAAGCTGTGGCGAAGTGCCTCAATTGCTGCTCTGGCGCCAAGATATGAACCACCGATACCGATAACAAGAAGCACATCAGAATCACTCTGGATTTTAGCTGCTGCCTTCTTGATCCTGTCAAACTCTTCCTTATCATAATCAACAGGAAGATCGATCCATCCAAGGAAATCATTTCCTGCTCCGCTCCTGTCTACAAGCGTCTTCTTAGCTGCAGCCACTCTGCTTTTGATTGCCTCAACAGATGCATCGTCAGCCATGAACTTTGTGTTCTCGAAATTGAATGAAACATTAAGTGCCATTTTTTCTATCTCCTTTTCAATTTTTCCCCCGAATTCAACTTTTAATCCGTCAAAATCGCATGTTTTCATGTCGACTTTGAGCATAAAAAAACCACTCCTAATTGTAGCAAAAGGGGTGGCTTTTTACAAGGTTTTGTTTAAGTTTAACGGCCTGCCACAGCCATAATACGATTAAAGCTGTCGAGAGTGTCTCCACCCAACATGGAAGCACTGTCTCCGAGTTTTTCCACATCCTCAAGAGATCCCTTAACTCCCAGTTCATCCAGCTTTTCAGCCAGATATGCCGTATACAGATAATCGCTATGATATCTTTCGGTCCAGGCGTCCGTATCGTCAGAATTATCTCTGTAAAGCTTTGCAGTACTTCCGTCCTTAAATGTCAGCTCCATCTGAATACTGCTGTCATGATCATATATCCTGTATGAATCAATGTCCGAAAATGCATACTCAACTGCTTTACCTTTATGGGTTACAGTAATACTGTCTTCTTCGAGCCTCACATTTTCATTAAGTGATATGTAACAGATTAAAACGCCCGCTGCCAATACCACTATCGCAATCAATGCAGTGATCTTATTCTTTATTCTATTCCAGTTAACCGAAATGATATCTTTACCCACATCGGTAACAAAAACACTCAGGCCCACGAGACCTATAATATATATGATCATGTAAAGCGAAGAATCTGATGAGAATCTCACCGGAACGCTCTGATCGATCCCCTTCATGAGCTTTGATGAGCTGCAGACTGCCACGATCAGAAGACCGATAAGTACAAATGCGACACCTACCGCAAAGACCTTAATCCATGAATATACACCTCTTATAAGGCCCATAATAACATTAAATCCCAGACCGGTATTATGATTCATTTTATATCCCGCTATCGCACTATATAGAAACACTGTCAACGCCGGAATTATCAGAATACCGAGGGAATAAATACCGGCAACCTTGAAAGGAACTATCTTCAATGCCATAAGTCCCATGGTGACTCCTACCGTTACGATCTGTAAAGGTATGATCTTCTTATATACACTGCCTATATACTCTGCCATGTCAAAGCTATGATATTTCATTATATCGGGAATTGTAAAACTCGTGTTGCTGGCATCGAGCCTATCCGCCCTGTCCTTGTAGAATCCACCAGAAAACTCCGTATATCTTTCAAGATACATTTTTACGGATACGGCAATGAGAAGCAGTGCAACGATCAGATTGAATCTAAAGGTCTTATTAAGAAATGTACTCATTTCTTCTCCACCCGATACTATCATCATTCCAAAAGAGACCATCCAGATTAACGGAGTTCTCCACCAGTCCTTGTTCATTTTCTCCATGTAAGTTTTGAAGTTTTTGATGATTTCTTTATTATCCATTTTTGCTAACCTTTCATCAGTTCTCTGAGGCTCTTTCCTTCATCATCGCCCAGGATTTCAAATCTGGAACCCGACATAACCATCTGTCCGTTCTTCAATACATTTATGTAATCGACCATTTCCGAGATTTCATCCACAAGATGGGTACTCAGAAATACACCTATTTCATTCTCCGATACAGCCTTCTGCAACAGTTCAAGAATATCCGTTTTAAAAACCGGATCGATATTGGCGAGCGGCTCATCGAGGATTATTATCTCCGGTCTTCTCGCAAGCATAAAACATATCTCAGCTTTAACCTTTTCGCCCTTTGACAGCCCGCCGAACAGGCTGTCTCTGATTCTTTCCGCTCCGGCAACCTTCATCAGCATATCAAAGTAATCTCTGTCAAAAGACGGGTAAAGTGTTGACAGCATTTCCGCATTATGCTCCACCGTCATTCCGTCGACGCACCAGCGTCCGCCGACAAAAGCAGTACTTCTTCTAAAGCCTGCCAAATTCTTTTTACTTATAGTTTCTCCGTTCCACAGGATTTCACCGGAACTCGGCTTCAAAAGTCCGTAGATCAGTGAAAGCAACGTTGTCTTTCCTGCTCCGTTCTTACCCAGAAGGCAGGATATATATCCCTTCTCGATCTTAAGGGAAATATCCTTCAGTTCGAAATGTTCTCCCTTCTTTTCGGATAATTTATTATATTTAAATCCAATATCTTTTAATTCTATCATCGTAGTATCCCTTTACCCTTTATCATTCCGGCATCTTCCAAAATCTCATTCCCACACTAAATCTTATTCTCATATCAATTCTCATTCCCATAAGATTGAGATCATATCCTCAGCTTCTTCCTTCGAAAGTCCCGATGCCTTCGCTTCCTTCACCCAATCCGCAAGTTTTTCCTCAAGCCCGAGAGTCTTCTTCTCCTTCATATACTGAAGATCCGGATTATCAACATAGAATCCCTTTCCCTGAACGGAATATATCATTCCTTCTTTTTCGAGATCCTCATATGCTCTTTTTACCGTGATGACACTTATTTTAGAATCCGCTGCGAGTGCCCTTATAGATGGAAGGAGTTCTCCTTCCTTAAGCTCTCCGGAAACTATCATATCCTTTATCTGTCTCTCTATCTGTTCATAAATAGGCAGGGCACTCTTCGTTTGTAATACTATATTCATGCGTTCCCTCCTTTAGCTTTAATGTTAACAAGCTGCGGCTTGAAATCCATAATCTTCCATTTCTTATATATGCTGATATTGTATATGATCAAAAACAGTGCGGCAGTAAGCATAACCACTATATGAGGCCATTCATATCCCATAAAGAAAAGCGCCGTCACTGAATTTCTCATAGAAGAAACAGCATAAACCCAGAAAATGATCGTAGGTATCAGCGAAAAAATATATTTAAAAATCGGTTGTTTAAAAGTGAACTTGTCCTCTTTGCAGTTTTCAATCATTAATTCAAGCATTGTGCTATATATCATAACCATCTGAAGAATAAAAAATGAAAAATACATATATGGTCTCGACAGAATATGTTCTCTTATTTCACTATATTTCGGAAAAGTCATGGTATATATCGCACCGGCTATACCGAATATCAGATATCTCATCCAGACCATATTCACCTTTACCATTCTCTTTTTCTTCAGATCTTCATCCGAAAGCGGCAATATTTTTTCCACTTCTGTATTGTGAGCGAATCCCATTGAAAAGCTTGCACCCATTATCATAAAAAAGCATTGAACGTTAAAGCTTATCAATATCAAAGCCGCAAATACGATTCTCAGTACCCAGAAAACCGGCCAGCTTTTAAAGTTTATTTTCTCATTTCTGAAATAATCCTTTATATAATCTATTCTTTCTTTTGAACTCATCACTGCAGTTCACTCTCCTTTTCAACAAAGTACATTATCTCCTGAATATCCGGGAATCTCAGTTCGCCGTACATTTTCTCAGGAAGTTTCCCTTCGAAGCTTCCGTCTTCGGAATACAGCATATATTCACTGTGATAATCGCCGACCTTCGATCCTACCACCATGTCCGATGGTATCTCAGCCGACGCACTCTTATCTACCGATATAATCCTGTATCGGTCTTTCAGTTCATCTATCCCGCCAAAGTATCTTACATAGCCTTCATTCTCACTTCTCCCGATCCAGAGTATCTTATCTACAAGATGCTCCAGCTCGGTTACAAGATGACTGGATATTATTACTGAGCTGTCCTCCGTCTGTGCAAAGCCTCTAAGCTTATCATAAAAATCATCTCTGAACTCAACATCCAGGTTTCCGGCCGGCTCATCCATCACATAGAGCTTTGCTTTATAGCTCTCCGCAAAAGCAAGCTGTACTCTGATCATCTGTCCCTTTGATAGCTCACTCATCGACTTCTTGACCGGTATGTCATATTCCTTCAGAAGGTCTCTGAATTTTCTTTTGTCGAAGCCTTCATAGTAAAATCCGTATCTTTCACCGATCTCCCATGGACGCATGTTCATGGAAAATGGCGTATCCTGAAGAATATACGAGAGCCTTTCCTTATATTCCCGCATATTACTCATATGCTCCTTGCCATCCAGAAAGATTTCGCCTCCATCTTCTTCATTCACATCGTTTCTATAGCTTCCCAGTATAGTTCTGATGAGAGTCGTCTTTCCGGCTCCGTTGATTCCGATAACCCCCAGTATCTCACCGGGTTCAAGCGTGAAGCTTATATCATTCAGTTTATATTTATCCAATTTCTTGGTCAGATGACTACAGCTAAAAAATGACATGATCAACCTCCGTATTTCACCAAAAGCGCATATTCTATGGTGAACTTCCAATGCACAGCTTAAGGCTGTTTTCGTTTTTTGATATACACAGTATATACAGTTATGTACAGTATGTCAATAACTTTTTTTAAATTACTTCCGCAACGAAAAATCCTTATGTCACATACATGTAAAGCGTTCATTCGTATTCCGCTTCGCTGCAAGCCTCTGAGCACATGCTGCTTCGAAGCATGCCGGAAAGGTGACTATAGTTTGCCAGTGAAGTTGCATTTGGAGTATAATATGTCATGAGTGCCATAGGCACGAACAGATTTACAATACTAAATCAGACGGAGGTTTTTCTTATGTGGTTTGAAGAATCGGTTTTTTATCAGATATTTCCACTCGGATTTACGGGTGCACCATTCGAAAATGACGGTCAACTTACATCGAGGATTCTCAAAGTTATCGATTGGATACCTCATATAAAGAAGCTCGGAGCAAATGCAATATATTTCTCTCCTGTTTTTGAATCGGATACTCATGGTTACAATACCCGTGATTACGGTCTTATAGACAAACGTCTCGGAACCAATGAAGATTTTAAAGAGGTTGTGGACGCTCTGCATAAAGCCGGAATCAAAGTCGTACTTGACGGCGTATTCAATCATGTAGGCCGCGGATTCTGGGCATTCCGCGATGTTCAGGAAAAACGCTGGGATTCTCCTTATAAGGATTGGTTCCACCTTTCTTTTGAAGGTAATTCATCCTATAATGACGGATTCTGGTACGAAGGCTGGGAAGGCAATTACGATCTTGTAAAGCTGAATCTCAGGAATAATGATGTAGTGGAGCATATCTTTGATAAGATACGTTACTGGGTGGATTATTTCGACATTGACGGTCTTCGCCTTGATGTTGCCTACTGCCTTGACAGAGATTTCATTCACAGACTCCGTGAACTCAGTAATCAGATAAAGCCCGAATTCGCTCTTATCGGAGAACTCCTCCACGGTGACTATGCAATGTTTGTCAATGACGGAATGCTTCACAGCTGCACAAATTATGCATGCTATAAGGGGCTTTTCTCAAGTTTCAACAGCATGAATATGTTTGAAATAATTCATTCACTCATGCAGCAGTTCGGTCCTGAAGACTGGTGCCGTTATAAGAATATGCATCTTATGTCATTCGTTGATAACCACGACGTTACAAGAGTTGCCAGCATTCTTTCCAACAAGAATCATCTGCCTCTTATCTATACACTCGCCTTCGGAATGCCGGGATTCCCATGTATTTACTATGGCAGTGAATGGGGTGTTGAAGGACATAAGCAAAACGGCGATTCCTCGCTGCGTCCATGCTTTGATAAGCCTGAATGGAATGAACTTACTGACCACATTTCAAAGCTGGCAGAAATCAAAAAAAGCAGCAAAGCCCTGAATTATGGTTCATTCAGATCTGTACTGCTCACGAATCATCAATGTATATTTGAGCGTCGCTGCGAAGAAGAACGAATCATGATTGCAATCAATGCATCCGATCAGCCGTTCACTGCTCATTTTGACGCAGGATGCGGAATGGCAGATGAGCTTATCACCGGTACAAAGCATGACTTCGGCGGAGGTTCAGAGCTCGCACCATATACATCATATGTCTGGAAGATGGAGAGATAACTAACTAGTCAATAATATACAATAGAGAGATAATACAACACCCCGTGAAACTCAGAACCGTATTTTCGATGTTTCTAAATTCATTCACGGTATTTTTCTAAAAAAGCACCTAAACTCGCTTCGCTCAAACAGTAGGATGCTTTTTTGAAAAATATCCGTTCATTCATGTAAGAAACATTAACGAAAATACTCAATTCCTTTCACCGGGGTGTTGTATTATCTCTCTGCAGATTCCATATATTCATAAATATATCAACCACTTCCATGCAATAAAAAAATAAGTGCAGATGTCAGAGTTAATTACTCTCTAACAACTACACTTTTGTGGTACTAAATAAGTCGGTCTGCTCATTATAAGCTGACCGACTTTTGTGTTGTCCTCTATATATGTCGCTCGTACTATCTCATCCACACATCGAGGTCTACGTTGCCTTCGATACCGTCAACCAGACCATTCGGAGTATACTGATATGCCTCGGTATGATAAGGGAATTTTGTTGTATCATATGCTGCAAGCCAGAACTCATAATCTCCTATATCATCTATATTCATATAAAAGATAAACTGGTCTCTGCTGGCATATACCATCGGAGTATATCCCGCTTCTTTTATCGTCTCGCAGAAGCCAACGACTGCCGCCGTTCTGTCATCCTCGGATATATCATTCGCTCTCGCATCTTCGGCTTCAAAGATATATTCCGTATCGATTATGATCGGCTGAGTTATGTTGTAGTCCTTCAGCATTTCGAGAACAAATCTCGCCTCCTCTTCGCCTTCCTCACGATTGATTGCCTCCGAGAAGAAGTAAACCGGAGTTTCTATCCCGACTGCCTGAGCTCCCTGCATATTTGCGTCGAAGTTCTCATCCTTTACAAGCTTTCCGTTCGAATATCCTCTGAAGCCCGCTCTTACTACTGCAACCTCAACTCCTGCAGCTTTAACTTTCTCCCAATCGATATCATACTGATATTCAGACACATCGATCGCAACCTTTCCGGTAGGCTGTCCATCCTTGAATCTCTTCCAATAGAGGCCTCCTTCGGGACAATAGAAGTCTTCGGCCCAGTTAATATCATTTCTTTCTACATTTGCACTGATCTTTACAAGCAGAAAATCCGGATATTCTCCAAGAACTATATAAGCCATATTCAGATATTTCATATAGTTATCGAAAACCGCATCGGCTATTGTCTCATCAGCATCGAAATATATCTTTTCCGTCAAAGCTTCATTCCACGGTTTATGAAGTGCCGTTTCTTTCTTCTTTCCTATAAGGTCCTTTACCAGTGCTGTCACTACCCCTGTTACAATTATTATAAATAGCGTCCATATGATGAACAGTAATCTAATTCTGCTCTTTCTTGATTCCATTACCTTTAATTTCCTTATTCTTGATCACGAGTATTGTAATTCCGACAGATGTAAGCATTACACCGACAAAAAACATAATGAAGATTTCCATTATGCCCGGTGTCTCATCAGATAAGATCGGGAATGCCTTGTTAAAGGTATCCGGAAAAAACATCTGAAATACACTTATTGCATTGTTCAGGAAATGCATGAGCATTCCCGGGAATATACTTTTTGAATAATGTGCTGTAATCGCAAGCATCGCTCCGAGAAAAGCTGTCGTAAAAAATCTCACTATGCTGAGATGATATACACCGAATACAACTGATACGAGAATTATCGTTGCAACGGTCTTATATCTTGATTTAAATGCTGACATGATAAATCCTCTGAACAGCAGCTCCTCGCAGATTGCAGGTGCAAGCGCAACCACAGTCAAAACAAATGGGAAGCCGTGTCCCTCCAGCAACATATCTACTCCGCCGCCGGCAGATGACGCATCTCCCGGAAACAGCTTTGACGCAAGCATCGTCAGAAGTACACCGAGAAGAAGTGCACCGAATATCAGCACTACTCCTGCGATAAAATTAACTATCGAAGTTTTTCTGAGTTTATATGTTTTCCTCAAACTCCGCTTGGTATACAAAGCAACCGCAAGCGGAATCATTAATATCATAAGCTGTGTGCCAAGCACTCCTCCAAGCCCGAACTTAAGCTGAAGAAGAGAACCGAAATACAGAACTGCGATAAGTACAACACATATGATAAACCATGCATCGCCTGTCGTAGGAACTCCGCCCTTTTTCATGTTGCTTCTCTTCTCGAAAAGCTGAATTCCGGAACGTCCCTCATCAAAGAGGACTCCTTCGCTGTCATAAATCTTACTCAGGAAAAGAATTGCAAGTGCTGCATATATTACATTACTTATAAGCACTATTGCAATAATTCCGATATCATATTTAAAACTGAGTATGTTCTTGATCAAAAGACATATGTTTGCCACCGGAACAAGTGCCATATTTCTGTCCAGATCGATATTCGGGATAAATGCTATATATCCCGTCAGCATAACTACAAGCGTAAGTGGTGTAATATAATTATTTGCTTCCTTATATGACTTTGCAAATGCGGTGATGCACATGGTTATCGCGCTTATAAAAAGCGAAAAGACAAGTACCGCAAGTATAGTAACCACGATTGCAGGAATAAAACTTCCAAGGTTAATACTATCCGTGCTTACACCCATTCCGCCAATAAGTTTGACCATGTAATATCCGATAAGTCCCATCGAAACAAGATTCAAAAGGGCCGAAAAAATGCCTATTGCCGCAACCGTAACGAACTTACTGAATATTATCTCTCTATTGGTAACCGGAAGTGTAAGAAGTGTCTCAAGAGTTCCTCTTTCCTTCTCGCCCGCAGTCGTATCTATAGCAGGATACATAGTTCCCATAAGTAGGCTTATGATAAGTATCATCGGAAGAACCATACCGAGAAGATTACCCGTAGTCTGCTCCTTGCTGGCAATATCCATATTGTCGATAACTATCGGATTAAGAACAACCTCCGCCTTTAATCCCATATCATTTATGATACGTTCCGATTCTGCCCGGTTCATTTTCTTGATTATGCTCTGCAGTATATCTGCAGCATAAGAAGAATTCGTTATCGAAGAAACATATACTATCTGGTACTCCGTTCTTCCATCAATGTCAGTTGATGTGATTCGGACATATGCATCTATCTCTTCCTTCTGAAGTGCCTCACATGCCTTTTCATAATTCCAGATCTCGCCGGTCCGGACCACCTTCAGCTTATCCATGACCGCTTCAGGCTCTTTCTGATCCTCACTCTGCTTCGGATTATTATGATCATCAACAGCGGCTATAATCTCATCATAGCCCTCAACGCCTTCTATATGTTCAACAACTATATGATATTCATTCTGCTCCATTCCGCTCTGAATTGCAGTCATAACCGCCATTGTTCCGAAGAAAATAAGCGGATACAGGATAAGCGGAACAAGTATCATCATTGCGACAGCCTTCTTATCCCTGAGGACATCCAGAAATTCCTTCTTGATAAGGGCTTTTACCAATTTAGCTCTCATTGCTTATGCCCTCCCTCTCTATGATCTTGTAGAAGGTTTCCCTCATATCGGATGACTCCGTCATCGCCTTTAACTCAGCAGGACTGTTGTTACATATCGTCTTTCCCTTGTTCAGCATGATGATCCTGTCACACAGATATTCTGCCTCTTCCATATAATGAGTAGAATATATTACAGTCTTCCCTCTTTCTTTCTCTTTCTTCATGAACTCGATTATCGCTTTACTGCTTATAATATCAAGTCCCAGAGTCGGTTCATCGAAAATGTATATTTCCGGATCATGAATCAATGTTCTTGCAATCGATGCCCTCTGTGTCTGACCTGTAGAAAGTCTTTCTATCCTATTATCCACAAAGCCTTCCATATCAAGGACTTCAACTATCCTGTCTATCCTTTTCTTTATTACATTTTCACTAAGTCCATACACTGTCCCAAAAATGTTCAGAAGTTCTCTTACAGACATTCTTCCGTATAGCTTGGTATTACCAGAGAGATAACCGATACTCTTCTTTACGTCCATTTCTTCATTCTTGCGTCCGAACACTTCGGTTGTACCTTCAAAGCCGGTCATACCTTCAATTTTACCATCAGGCCCAAATTCCGAGATTACCCTTACCGTACCCGATGTCGGTTTCATAAGACCCGAAAGCATACGAAGAAGCGTGGTCTTACCCGCGCCGTTAGGTCCGAGAATACCGAGTATCTCACCCCTGTCAGCGGAAAGAGAGATCCCGTCCACTGCATTAAATTCGGTCTTCTTTCCCTTTGCTTCGGTTTTATAGAAGCTTTTTACAAGATTTTTGGCGATCAGCATATCTTTTTTCCTTTCGATTTCGGACATTTCGTTTACACATACCGCCCGAATCATTATATCCTATAGATTTGCATTAAACAATGTATTGAATTTATTAAGATAGTTTTTAGTATTTCTCAAAATGCTTCAGGAATAATATTATAATGTCATTATAACATGAAAAAACCGTTCGGATTACCTTCCCTTGAAATCCGAACGGTTTTTACCTTCACTCTATACATATATGTATCAAAATACCCCCACAAGCATTTTAAATGTTCATCGTATTTTGTCTGAATTTATACCAAAATACCGTACAGTATCTTTTCCCGACACCGTCCTAATTATAACAAATCCACAAATAAAAATGTATATTTTTAGCATCTATAAACAAAGTTTGTGAACTATTTACAACAGAATTAGAATTGTCTTAATCCGACGAAATCAAAAAAGGCATGCATATAAAGGAATGCATGCCTTGGAAACTCAAATTATCCGCTCGGTTTTTTGTAACATTTAACCAACGATTATTAGGGCATTTTAAAGCCATAATAGTGGAAACCGAAATAATATTAAACTGCTGTTATGCACCTGTCAGGATTTATTCTCATGTGCAACAAGATTGAGTGCACCGTATCTTTCTCTCAGAAGAGGCTTCTCTATCTTACCTGTTGCATTTCTCGGAACATCAGCGAAAATAATCTTTCTAGGTCTCTTATATCTTGGGAGTTCAAGACAGAAGTTGTTAATCTCATCTTCTGTTGCTTCGCAGCCTTCCTTAAGCTGTATGATGGCAGCGGAGATTTCTCCCAGACGCGCATCTGCAAGACCGATAACAGCTACATCCTGAACCTTTGTATTCTTCATAATGAATGACTCGATCTGAACAGGATAGATATTCTCGCCACCACTGATGATAACATCCTTCTTTCTGTCTACAAGCCATATGAAGCCGTCCTCATCATACTTTGCCATATCTCCTGTATAAAGCCATCCGTCTTTGATGCTCTCTGCGGTTGCTTCAGGATTCTTATAATAGCAGATCATTACGCCGGGACCCTTGACACAGAGTTCTCCGACTCTTTCACTGTCTGTTGTCGGAATGATATTTCCTTCATCATCAACTACCTTGCATTCCCAGCCATATCCCGGAATTCCGATAGCTCCGACATGATCGATATTCTCTACACCGAGATGTACGCATCCAGGTCCGATAGACTCTGACAGACCATAGTTTGTATCATACTGGTGCTTCGGAAACAGTCTCTTCCAACGTGTGATAAGACTTGCAGGTACAGGCTGAGCGCCTATATGCATAAGTCTCCACTGATCAAGTTCATAATCATCCTTATTAAGCTTGCCGTCCTCAAGAGCGATCAGAAGATCCTGTGCCCAAGGAACAAGGAGCCATACGATAGAGCATTTCTCTGTACTTACGGCATTCAGGATATCTTCAGGCTTTGTACCTTTAAGGAGTACAGCCTTTCCTCCGGAAATCAGAGATCCAAACCAGTGCATTTTTGCACCTGTATGATAAAGAGGAGGAATGCATAAGAATACATCGTCCTTTGTCTGGCCATGATGTGCCTGCTCTACTCTTGCGCTGTGCATAAGAGCTTTATGTTCATGAAGGATTGCCTTCGGGAAGCCTGTTGTACCCGATGAGAAGTATATAGCCGCATTGTCATCATCTGTAATCTTGATGTCAGGGCTTATACTGCTTGAATTGGCAACCATTTCATTATAATCCTCCGCAAACGAAGGACAGTTTTCTCCAACATAGAACAGAAGGCGGGTTCTGCCGATCTTGTCGGCGATTTCCTCGACACGTCCTATAAACTCCGGTCCGAAAACAAGTATATTTACATCCGCAAGGTCTACGCAATATTCAATCTCATCTGCGTCATAACGGAAATTAAGCGGTACCGCAAGGGCTCCGGTCTTAAGTACACCGAAATATATCGGAAGCCACTCAAGGCAGTTCATAAGGAGGATTCCAACCTTGTCATCCTTCTTGATTCCGCGGCTTATAAGCAGGTTTGCAAAACGATTTGCCTTTTCGTTGAAAACGCTCCATGTAATCTCTCTTCTGTAAGGAGACTTTGGATTCGGCTCCATAAGCTCATACTCTCTCCAGGTAACGCGTCTCTTCTCCTGAATTGCAGGATTAAGCTCAACAAGTGCTATATCATTTGCATATTCTTTTGCATTTCTTTCAAGCAACTCTGTAATAGGCATTTTATAATCCCCTTTTCTACATTAATCTACACTATTATAACCTGCCTCGAATCCGGCAAGGTTGATATCTACAGTCTTCGGAGGAACCTTGGACTTGATTACCTCTATCCACTGCTCCTTGCTGTAATTCATATGGCGTGCAGCCATTCCAAGAACTATTGTATTAAATACTCTGGTATTGCCGAGTTCTTCAGCCTTCTCCATAGCATTTATAGAATAAACTCTGTACTTCTCGCGAAGCTCCTCGAGAATGTTCTCCGGATATTCTGCTGCACCTGTAATAACAGGCATAGGATCGATTCTCTGATCGTTTACGATAAGAGCTCCGTCCTTCTTAAGGAAATGTGCATATCTTTTAGCTTCAAGTCTCTCGAATGCTATAAGGACATCTGCACAGCCCTCTTCAACTATAGGCTCGGTAACAACCTCTCCCTCTGTAGCATATCTAACATAGGTTACAACAGAACCGCCACGCTGTGCCATTCCATGAACCTCAGAAAGCTTAACATCATATCCTGCCGCCTCGGCAAGGCCACCTAAGATTCGGCTTGTAAGAAGCGTTCCCTGGCCTCCTACACCAACTATCATAATATTTGTAACTGACATTTTCTCTTCCTCTTATTTTTTATATTTTGACGCTTTTTGATGTCAATCCGTGCTTCTTCGAATCACGTCTTGAAAGTCTTGGTTCGATTACTTAAGAGTAATCGCGTCGAACGGGCATAACTGCTGGCACAGTCCGCAGCCATTACACATAGTTTCATCTATTATAGAATAACCTGTTTCCTTATCCTTCTTGATAGCAGGACATCCCGGAACAAGGCACTGACCGCACTGCATACATTTCTCAGTATCTACATGACATTTGCCCTTTGGCTGATATGTCTTGAGAAGTGCACAAGGTGACTGTGAGATGATAACAGAAAGCTCATCTCTTGCTACCTCTTCCTTGATAGTCTCTTCAAGCTTCTTTAGATCAAAGGCATCAACCACCTTTACATTCTTGATTCCCATTCCTTCGCAGAGCTTAACAAGGTCGATAGCGAGGGTTGTCTCTCCGTTCAGCATCTTTCCTGTAGCAGGATGATCCTGATGACCTGTCATACCTGTTGTAGAGTTATCAAGGATGATTACTGTTCCGGTAGACTGGTTGTAAACCATGTTCATAAGTGAGTTTACGCCTGTATGAAGGAATGTTGAGTCACCGATAACAGCAACCCAGTTCTTGATCCAGTCCTTACCCTTGCCCTTCTCCATACCGTGAAGCATTGAGATAGAGCCACCCATACAAAGGGTTGTATCTACGACTGAAAGCGGAGCTGCAACACCGAGTGTATAACATCCGATATCACCGCTTGCATGTATCTTAAGTTTCTTAAGTACACTGTATGTAGCTCTGTGAGGGCATCCAGGACAAAGAATAGGTGGACGCACAGGAACGCTTGCAGGCTGCTCAAGATCAAGCTCCTGACCAAGCACCTTCTCACGGAGCATATTTGCGCTGTATTCTCCGTCAAGAGGGAATACATCCTTACCTGTGCAGGCAATACCCCATGCACGAACCTGTTCCTCAATTACCGGCTCAAGTTCTTCTATGATATAGAGTTTATCTACCTTTGAAGCAAACTCTTCTATAAGCTTCTTCGGAAGAGGATTTACCATACCAAGCTTAAGAACGCTTGCATTCGGGAAAACCTCCTTAACATACTGATAAGGGATACCGCTTGTAATAAATCCAATGCTTGTATCACCGTATGTTACCTTATTGATATCAGCAAATTTATCTGTAGCGCCGTCCTCGGCAAGACTCTGATCACGCTTTATAACAAACTTATGACGCTGCATTGCATTTGCAGGAACCATAACGTTCTTTGCCGGATTACGCTCATATACCTTATCTTCAACTTCTACTCTATCCTCAAGATTTACAACTCCCTGAGAATGAGCAATTCTTGTAGTTGTACGTAAGATTACAGGAGTATCATACTCCTCTGAGATTTCGAAAGCTCTCTTTGTGAATACTCTTGCTTCCTCACTGTCTGACGGCTCAAGTACAGGAACATGTGATGAAACTGCGATTCTTCTTGTATCCTGCTCATTCTGTGAGCTGTAGAGTCCCGGATCATCTGCTACTAAATATACAAGTCCTCCCTTTGCACCGATATATGATGCTGTATACAGAGGATCTGATGCAACATTGAGACCTACGCACTTCATAGCACACATAGCTCTTACACCTGCTATTGAAGCACCCATAGCCACTTCTGCAGCAACCTTCTCGTTCGGTGCCCATTCCGCATAAACACCTTCATACTTAACAAGATTTTCACTCATTTCAGTACTTGGTGTTCCCGGATATGCAGACGATACCTTTACACCTGCTTCCCATGCTCCGCGGGCAATAGCTTCATTGCCCAACATAATCTTCTTTTCCAACTTACTAAACTCCCTTCTATGGATAATAATATGCATTTATCAATTTGATCAGCACTGTCAATTATTGAACAATGCACTGAACTTCTCATATCCCAATCGGACTCTCACGATCCTTGTACCCTGAAGTCTCTTGCCGATCCTGTATATCAGTTTAAGCTTTGAATCCCATCCGGGCATCTGCTGAACTCCGTCGAGCACCGGTTTTGCACTGATAACTCTATATCCCGGATCCCAGCTTTCTATCGTACTGTTAGGATCATTCATATATAACTGCCTGTGTCTGTACTCCGCTCCCCGTCTGCCCGAATATCTGTTGGCGACAAGCATTTCCATGAATGTATCGACCTCAAACACAACATTGCAGCCCTTGAATTCATCACTAAGCTTCGTCAGAAAATCCTTTACTTCTGTCTCAGTATAATACTCAAGAACATTACGACATACAAAAAGCAGGCCTCTATCCCTTTCGCACTTTACCTCATTAAACCAAGAAAGGTCGTGTACAGATATATCTATGATCTTTTCACGGTCGTTCTCCGAGGTATACATATTTCTTATAGCAATTCGCCCCGGGCTGTCGAGATTATACCACATAACCCGTCCATTATCCACTCTTTCAAACATTGTATCCAGTCCGCAGCCTACATATACAACTGTTCCATCCGGATACTCCTTCAAAAATGTTCTTACTACCTCATCAAAGTCATGGTATATAGCCGCATCTATCAGATATCTGAACAGCGGCTTCTTCTTATATTTCTTATACCAGATTCTGTTCTTGGCCAGATATCTGGTTGCTGTTTCATCATTAAAAATCTCAGGGAATTTTTTAGAAAGCTCTCCTCTGGTCTTAACCTCAAACATATACTCATTTATTATCGTATCTCTGGAATCAGTGAGCATATCCTTGATAATCTTCCGCAAATGAACCGACTGATCATTGCGTCTCTTAAAGAAGAAATCCGTTCCGACTCCCGTATATTCAAAATAGAAAGGCTTAATTCCCGCCTCATCCAATCCGGTACATAACGTCCTTGCATGGTTATTGAACACGTCATCCGTACTCGAAACGATTATGTATGTTCCGCTGAGAGCATTCATATTTTCATGGATTGGGCTGGTATATTCATATTTTCCGGCATAATCTTTAACCCAGTAATCAACTATAAAATCTATGACTCCCGGAGATGTGACAGTCCTGCTGTCGTGCTTTGCCTTCTCGCTCATTTTGGACATAAGCTTCTCGTCCTTGTACTCAGCATCAAGTACAGGTGACAGAAGCAGAGTTTTATCGGGATTCTTAAGCCCCTCCTGCCATGCGATCATATTCATCGACAGAGCCACTCCCGCTCCCGTTCCGCATCCTGCCAGAATCAGCTGCTTCGGCGTATACTGTGTCGTAACCTCTTTATAAACATCCACGAGAACCTCAAATGTTTCCCGGCATGTATGCTCGGGAGTAAGCGGATATATCGGAACGAAAAATTCTACACCGATATAATCTACCATATCTGCTATGAAATTCCATTCATCATTCTTCATAGGATAACAATAGCTGCTGTCATATACATAGAAAATCTTTCGATCGGAAGATTTTTCCTTATTATATACATGATAAAAAAGCCTGTTGTCCTTACCCATTTTCTCAACACAGACTTTTTTCTTAACCTGCTCAGGCACTTCACTGCTGATCCGTTTGCGCCTGGACATTACATATTCATATACATTTTCTTTCGATTCATATCTTCTCATACAACAATATAAAACGGCATCAAGCAGGTTGTTTGCTCAATGCCGTATCCTATATAAAAATTCACTATTAAGGATCAGTCCTGGAAGAAATAGCCAACGCCCCATTTGGTATGAATATATTCCGGATCTGCCGGATGTGTCTCTATCTTTTCTCTAAGACGTCTGACATGAACATCAACCGTTCTTGCATCTCCCGGATATGTTGCTCCCCAGATTTCCTTCAGGAGCTCATCTCTCGAGTAAACCTTATTCGGATTCGAAACAAGCAGAAGAACAAGTTCGAATTCCTTTGCAGTAAGGCTTACTTCCTTACCGTTGATATATACCCTTCTGGAATCGGTTTCTATCTTCAATCCCTTTTTCTCTATTACATTCGACTTTGAATCCTTTGATTCATCATTTCTCGAATTTCTTCTGAGTCTGGCCTTAATTCTTGCCTTAACTTCAAGGATATTGAACGGCTTAGTTATATAATCATCAGCTCCGTACTCAAGACCGATAATCTTATCCATATCATCGCCCTTTGCTGTCAGCATAATGATAGGTACATCCGAAAACTCTCTGATTATCTGACATACCTCAAGTCCTGAAAGCTTTGGAAGCATTATATCCAGCAGAATTATATCATATACATCTGATCTTGCCTTATCTACCGCTTCTTCTCCGTCATATGCAGTATCTACCTGCATATCATCCTGCTCCAGGTATGACTTAAGTCCCTTAACTATGCTCTTTTCATCATCTACTATTAAGACCTTCTTCAACGTACTATTCCTTTCATCAAATGGTAATCTTATCCTTAAGCTTTTGGAACGTCCCTTCTTTGATACCGTCTACATTCATGAGATCTTCGACGCTCTTAAATCCACCATTATCCTCTCGATATCTTATAATGTCCTCGGCTTTTTTCTCCCCGATTCCCGGAAGCGTCATAAGCTCATTTTTATCGGCAGAATTGATATTTATCAATCCTTTCCCTATCACATCCACACTGCCCTCAGTAATATCATGAGTCTGAATAAGCCTTTCCGACATATCATCGCTTATATCACCTTCATAAGGAATATATATCCTCTCTCCGTCCGAAACAACCCGGGCCAGATTGACATACTGAGCTGCCGCGTCTTCACTGAGACCTCCTGCCAGCACAACGACATCATTCACTCTCGATCCGGCAGGCACTGAATAAACATCCTCATTTTCAACGGCACCACAAAGATAAACACATACTGCAGCGTCTTCGGTATTCTCCTCGGAAATGTACGGCTGACTCTCATTTTCAGCTGTATAATCCTCATCAGTTCCTTCCTCGGGAATATCCTCTGATGCATTCTCCGTCCCAACTACACTGATCTTCATATTATTCTCCGCAACCCTATTACAACCGGTCACAAAGAAAGCAGGAATCAGCGCAAAAACCACCGGAAATATCTTAAGTTTTCTGTTCATACTATATCGCTATAAAGTGGAATTAGTACCTTTATTTTATCGGATTAATTACCATTTTACAACCTTCATTTTTACTGAAGATTTTATAGAGGCTCCTTCATAATTGCAGTTCCGATACCCTTTTCAGTAAAGAACTCAAGCAGAAGACAATGCTCAAGTCTTCCGTCAAGAATATGAACTCTCGAAACTCCGTTATTCATTGCATCTATACAGTTCTGAAGCTTAGGAAGCATACCGCCTCCTACTACTCCGTCGTCAATAAGTGTCTGTGCCTCGGAAATGCTCATTTCCGAGATAAGTGTCTTCTTATCCGAAGGATCTGTGAAAACACCCTCTATATCGGTAAGAAATGCGAGCTTTTCAGCTTCAAGTGCAGTAGCAACGGCACAAGCACAGTCATCCGCATTTATATTGTAATCGTGCTCATCCTCAATTCCCATTCCGATAGGTGCAATAACAGGAATAAGATCATTATCGATAAGAGTATCAAGAAGAACTGAATTTGTTTCTACGATTTCTCCTACATATCCTATATCCTTGCCGCCCGCAGTCTTCTTCTTACATTTCAGAAGTCCTGCATCCTTGCCGCTTATTCCGACTGCATTAAGGCCTACCTTTGACATAAGGCCTACCAGACTCTTGTTGACATTATTAAGAACCATTTCGGCAACCTCGAGCACCGGCTCGTCTGTAACCCTGAGGCCGTTTTCAAAACGGGTTTCCATACCCAGTTTTTCTATCCACTTGCTGATTTCCTTACCACCACCGTGAACGATAACCGGCTTAAAGCCTACCAGCTTAAGAAGTGCCACATCCTGGATTACATGGTACTTAAGATTCTCGTCCAGCATAGCAGATCCGCCGTACTTTACGACGATCTTCTTGCCGTTAAACTTCTTGATGTAAGGAAGCGCCTCGATGAGGGTCTGGGCCTTCTCAAGGATTTTGCTCATATCTTCATTTTTTGTCATATCTATTCTCCTCATAGTTTTTCCTCTTGTATATTATCCTGGCAGCCGATAACCCGCTCGGAACTCGGCTCTCGCCTCATACCGGAGCGTAGCGGATTCTAAGTTCGCACTCGCTTAAGCTCCTGCTCACTAAGAACCGACGCTCCTACATGGTTCCGAGTCGGGTAATCAGCATCCTGCTATATTCAAAATGTCTAAAACAATAACACTATTATAAAACTCACAAAATATATGAATCATAAACGCAATCAAAAAACTGAATGCATTCGCAAAATGTCCCGGATCAGCTGCGGTAGTCGGCGTTGATCTTGACGTAATCGTATGTAAGGTCGCAGCCCCATGCAGTTGCTTCGTAATCGCCTGATTTGACATCGCAGATTGCTGTGATCTCGTCAGGCTCGAGTACATTCAGGGCTTCCTCTTCAGAAAAGTCAAGGAAGCTTCCATTCTCAACGAACTTTATGGTTCCGTTCTTACTTGTTATTGTAATATCTGTTTTATCCGGATTGAAGTCTGCACCCGAATAACCCATTGCACAGAACAATCTTCCGCAGTTAGCATCCTTTCCGAAGATTGCCGCCTTCGTAAGGTTTGATGTAATAACCGATTTAGCGAGAACCTTTGCTGTCTCATAATCCGGTGCTCCGACAACATGAGCGGTAAAGAGTCTGGTTGCTCCCTCTCCGTCTTTAGCTATATTCTTTGCAAGAAATGTTGCAACCACCATGAGTGCTTCCTTAAAGTTCTTCAGGTCCTCACCGTCTGCTGTGATCATCTCGTTTCCCGCAAGGCCGTTTGCCATGAGAAGCACAGTATCATTCGTTGATGTATCGCCGTCAACCGATACCATATTAAATGTCACCTCTATAACTTCTCTAAGGGTCTTGAGAGCGATATCATAATCAATTGCCGTATCTGTCATGATATAGCCGAGCATTGTTCCCATATTCGGATGGATCATTCCGGAGCCCTTGCACATAGCTCCGATGGTACAGGTTTTTCCGCCTGCTTCAAACTCAACTGCGATTTCCTTTGGCTGAGTATCTGTTGTCATGATCGCAACTGCCGCCTCATGTGCCTCTGACCTTTCATCCGAAAGAAGCGGTGCAAGCATTTCAGCACCTTTAAGTATTGTATCCATAGGAAGCTGAGGTCCTATAACGCCTGTCGATCCGATAAGAACATACTCTGCAGGTATACCGAGCAGTTCTCCCACCTTCTCGGCCTCCTTCTTACAGTTAGCCAGACCCTCTTCGCCTGTTGCCGCATTTGCGACAGCAGTATTGACGATAACAGCCTGAGCCTTCTTTACATTATAAACTATATTGCTGTCCCATTTTACAGGAGCAGCCTTTACGAGATTCTTTGTAAATGTACCGACTACGGTTGCAGGTACATCACTTTTTATAAGTGCCATATCTTTCTTAGTGCTGCTCTCCTTGAGTCCGGCACGAACACTTGCTACTTTATATCCCTTGGCTGCATTTACACCGCCATCAATTATCTTTGCCATATTTTCCTCCATCTTTTACCAAAGCTAATGGCTTTCGGGAAGATTTATAATAATCTTCCGATACTCTTACCCGCTTCGGAAAAATTATAATGATAATCTCACTCTTTTATAATGATAATCCCTTGGCTTCGTCACAGCCCATTACAATATTCATGCACTGGATTGCGGCACCGGAAGCGCCCTTGCCGAGGTTATCGAAACGACTGGCAACAACAACACGCTCATCGTTTCCTGTTACAAAGATTTCATAGCCATCCCAGCCGGCAGCCGCATCGGAGAATATTTCTCCACCTGCTTCTACGTCAGCACCGAAAGGCATAACCTTTATAAACTTTTCATTCTTATAATAATCAGCCAGATAATCTCTGATTTCCTGAGGAGTTTTCTTTTCATTGAGCAGATCCGTATAAAGCGGAATCTGAACTATCATACCGCTATGATAATTTGTTGTCATCGGACAGAAAAGTGGCTCTCTCGTGAGGCCCGTAATCTGCTTCATTTCCTTTAAATGCTTATGTGTCTGTCCCCAGGCATACATTCTTGCAGAATCATATTTAGCGTCTCGTCCTTCTTCTTCGTACTTTCCGATCAGCTTCTTTCCTCCTCCGCTGTAGCCTGATACGGCAAATACAGCTGCCGGATAATCCTCCGGAAGAATTCCGCCCTTAACAAGCGGATATGCAAGTCCGATAAATCCCGATGCATAACATCCCGGAACCGCTATACGCTTTCCCTTTGCTATAGCATCTCTATGTTCTGAAGACAGCTCCGGAAATCCATATGCCCATCCCGGTGTTGTACGATGTGCTGTAGATGTATCCAGAATTACTGTATCAGGATTATCACACAGCTCAACTGCCTCTATAGCTGCAGCATCAGGCAGGCAGAGAAATGTAATATCCGACGCATTTATGAATTTCCTGATTTCATCAGGATCCTTACGCTTGTCACTGTCTATTTTTAAAAGTTCAACATCATCTCTTATCTGAAAGCGTTCAAATATTCGGAGTCCTGTAGTACCTTCACTTCCGTCGATAAAAACTTTTTTCATAAAATATATTCCTCCTTTGCACGCTTTGGGTATAAACCCTTTAACTGTTATAGCCTATCTTTATGAAGAACGCAAGTCCTTTTTTCATAATTTTGCATATTTTTTGTATATTCTATGCATATTATTCTATTTTTATGCATTATTGCTTGATTATATGAATATTTTCGGAATATTTTGTACCATTCTGTTCTTATATCATAATAAGAAATGATTTATATCCTTATAAATTCGAATATCGTAATCATCAATCATTTTGACCATACCTAAACGCAGCGGCAAAACATCAAAAAAGCTCCCACGGTATGTACCGTGGGAGCCTATATCTATTTGAGTTTCTTGTGAAGAATATCAAGCCGGTCAAATTTTACCAGAATGCATGATTTCCGATTACCAAATAATTATCAAGAGATTCTCCAGCTTCTCGGATTGCCGATGTAGGAAGGAAATACATACATCCTCCGACATTATTCTCTCCCGCAAGTGCAGCCTGTGCAGCCTGATAGCATGATGATGAATATCCACTCATCCAGCCTGCCGGTTCAAACTGTCCCGGAGCATAAATTACATCTGAAATCGTACTTCCCCAGTATCCGTTATTAAGTCTGTTCATAACAACACTTGCAACTGCAAGCTGTCCTTCATAACTCTCACCGCCTGCTTCGGCATTAACAAGAGTCGCCAGAAGGGCTACTTCATCCTCTGAATACTGTGTACTCTTCTTTGGCTCTTCAGTCTTTTCCTCAGTCTTCTCTTCAGTCTTTTCTTCTGTTATTTCTTCTTTTTTCTCTTCTGTAGTTTCTTCAGTCTTCTCTTCGATCTTTTCAGAAGTTTCCTCGGTAGCTGTTTCTTCTTTATCAGCCTTAGCTTCTAACTTTTCTTCTGAAGCTTCCTCTGTCTTCTCTTCAGCCTTCTTTTTCTCTTCTTCAACTTCCTCTGCAGTCTTTACACCGGTATAAATATCTATTGCATCATTAAGATTCTTAGCTGCATCCGGAGCAACTGCTTCCCTGAAGCCCTCTTCGATATCTACATAGAGTGCTGAAACATAAGCTGTCTTACCATTTACCAGTTCAAGCTCAGTCCAGTCATACTCATCTACTTCGTTTACGATGTAGTTTTCACCGTTCTCTGCAAGGAACAGAATCTGTGAATCTTCATCTGCCTTAGCACGAACACCGATATTATCTACTTTAACTGTTGCTATATCTACAACTGCATCCTCAGCCTTCTTAGTAGCCTCTTCATCTGTTACAATGCAGTCATTCTTTACATATCCTGTAATCTTTCCCGAAGAAACCTTTGTCCATTCATCTGTCTTCTCAAGCACCTTACCGCTTGCAAACTCAGGAAGAATTCCGACAACCTCTGACTTTCCGTCAGCCTTCGCATAAATGTTTGCTGTCTTCTTCGTTGAAATGAACTTGCCCTTCATATCATACTTGCTGTTTGTAAGGTTCTTTGCATCGCCTACAGCAAGATCAAAGCTTTCCTCATCCTCAAGATGAGAACGTAACACATCGATTGAATCATCTTTTATCACCATTGTACTTGTTGAGTTGATTTCAAAACCATCAGCAGCTATATCAGTTACAACAGCTTCATCAGCCTGCTCAAGTGCTGCATTGATCGAAGTGCTTCCAAGAACTATCTGCTTCTCGGAATAATCAGGAAGATTCTTTATTGTGAAGATGCCTCCTGCTGTAATCGAACCTGCCAGAAGCAGTACCAATGAATTTCTAACAATAAATCTGGAAGAGAAAATATACTTCTTTGAAAACATCTTTGCTTTATTAAGTTTTATTTCAGTACGTCGTTTCATAAACTCCAACCTGTTAAATCTGCCCAGCAGATTTACATAAAATGTTAAATGATTTACATAAAATGTTACAATTCTGTTACGGACATATATTAACACTTTGTAACATTTCTGTCAAGTTGTTTAAATTAATTTAACATTTCGATATGTTTTGGGGCCTTTTATTGTGAAATATGTCGAAAGCACCTATTTTAGTTGGTTTTCTCGGCAAAGAAGTCATCAACGCCATCGGCTATAGCCGTTGCGAGAGACCTCTGATATTCCGGATCTGCAAGTGCCTGATCATCATACTGGTTTGATAAAAATCCAACATTGATGACTGTGGCCGGCATCTTACAGTAATTGAGAGACGTAAGATCGTCAGTTTCATAGATTCCGAGTCTTGTTGCAGTCGTATCCTCGGATGTATTTTTTAAGATATCGTAGCAGAGAAGATAATTATTCTGATAATTACTTCCTGTCACGGAATTTGTGGACGTGGTAATAAAACCGATCACACCCATTGTGGTCGGATCCGAAACCTCTCCGGCTTCCAGCTTAATATAAACCTCAGCACCGTCGGCATTGGCCATGGAAGCCCTTCTTGCATTGCTGAGATTAACGCTTCCCGATTCTCTTGATATAAAAACTGTATATCCTCTCTGAACCAGAACCGATTTCAGATGATTTGCAACTTCCTGTGTTACATCATATTCATATCTTTCTGTGCTGACTCCAACTGCTGCAGGAGGCATTTTAACCTTCATGCCCGCTCCGTCAACAACCTGATCCGGATTCACATCCGGACTTATAGGTTCCAGCTCCTTATCGTCTACAACCTGCTTACCCGGATCGATAAAAACTATATGAGCCGCCTGCTTTGCGTCGGTCTTTGTTGCCCAGGCGATATCTGTCTCCTGAACATACGAAGATTTTACATAATAATTTCCGCCGTTAAGAAGAATTCTTACCCATCCTTCCTTAACGCCGGTACGTGTCAGATCTACACCTTTATTAAGTGTTACATATATATTTGCGCCTTCTTTCGGCTCATCATAAAGAATAGTATTATCCTGAGTAGTCTGAACATAACCCTGTACCGGTGTAAAACCTTCAGAATCCATCAGCTGTTCCTCTGAAGGTGGTGCACCCTCGGTAATCGGTTCAACCGGAGGTTTCTCCCCACAGGCAGTAAAAACTGTCATGATAAGCACCAGAAGTATTAAAATTGTCGCTGATCTATATTTTTTCATTAATAATTCCTACTTAAATAATGTCCTCTTATTTAAATATAGCTCCTGCTGCTCCGAAAACACCAGCACCGGCAAGTCCCATGATAGTACCTGCAAGTATAACTCCCAACATAACTGCAATGACACATTTCTTAAAATCCAGGTCAAGTATACTAGCAGCAAGCGTTCCCGTCCATGCTCCTGTTCCCGGAACCGGTATTCCTACAAAAAGAAACAGCGCCCAGTAAAGGCCTTTTCCCGCCTTCTCCTGAAGCTTCTTTCCTCCTTTTTCGCCCTTGGAAAGACAGAAAGTAAAGAACTTTCCGATAAACTTCTTATCCTTTCCCCATTCCAGAATCCTTCTGGCAAAAAAGAATATGAAAGGAACCGGCAGCATATTTGCGAATATGCAGACCGCATAAAGCGGAAGTATCGGCAGCGGACCACCGAAACTGTCATGCAGACCCACAAGCACCGCTCCTCTAAGTTCAATGAGCGGAACCATTGAAATCAGAAAAACTATTATATATTTTTTTAACATAATTGTATCTCTCCTAATTAAGCCAACCTTTTAGTATTCACAGTAAGCACACTGCCTATGAATATCTATAACTGTGAATAGTGCAGCCTGCGTCACATTGTATCAAATCTAATAGCTGCTTTCAAGGTACATGTTCAGATACTCAAAGAGCGAGTCTCCGTAAATATTCTTATACATATTCTTCTTCATATGACCGGGCTTGTTAGTAATAATGCTGTCCACATTAAGAAGCATCATTCTTTCAAGTGTTTTATCATCATCCACAACCCAGGCATAGATTTCTTTCCCGTGTCTGTGAACCTTATCTACAACCTCACTGGTAACATATCTGTATTTCAGGCTGAAAGCATCTGCATATTTCAGATCATAGAAATCTCCCATTGCAACGGACATTACATATACCGTCTTGATCCTGTCATCATACCTCTTAACCTTCCTTATGGATTCATAAGTCGGAGAAGTCACTACACAGCTGTCAAAAAGATCATATTCTCTGACAATCTCGGCAACACTTTCTTCAAGATCAGTATCCGTTGAGGCAGATTTAATCTCAATATTCATTTCGGCTCTTCCGTCAACAAGCTCGATTGCCTCTCTGAGAGTCGGTATTTTTTCATTCGGATATTTATCCTTATGACCGGCATCAATATAAATACCCTGGAGTTCTTCATAGGTAAGATTTCCCACCTTCTTATTCACTCCACAGGTTCTCTTCAGATTTTCATCATGCATAACAACAACCACGCCGTCTTTAGTCTGCCTTACATCAAGCTCGACCACATCGGCTCCGTCCTCGATTGCAACCTCAAATGCGGAAAGAGAGTTCTCGGGTGCCTTCTTTGACGCACCCCTATGTGCAGTTATTGTTACCTTATTCATATAATCAGCATGAAGCGATATTACATTTGAAGTAATAAGTATGTAAAATGTAACATCGATAATTATCGCAAGCATAGTAATTGAAAGAACTATCGATAAACGTCTCTTTCTATTCGTCTTTCCGTCAACTTCTTCATAATCATCGATACTGCTTGAACCCGATTCGTCAGGTACATTATTATAGTAGGAATTGCAGATAAAACTGTACAAAACCGGAATACCGATTATTAAATATATGAAGAAAAGGACTACATTTACACTTTCAAATACGAATCCGGCAACAAAGCCGGCACCCTTTATCTTAAGTATCCAATGAAGGAGAGGGCCAGTAAGAAGAAAATGAAGTCCGTAAGAACCCCCGAGTATTACAACATTCACCAGAAAAAGCCCCGGTATTATCCGAAGCATTTTTCCCTTTACTATTCTGAACGCTTCCTCCATTGCTTTAAAGAAATGTATCTTTCTGATCACAAATGTATGAAGTGCGAAAACGAAAACAAAATTGATCAGATTGAGCAGAAGATATCCTGCAAGGATCGGGATAGTCACCTTCAAATTAACTGCTAATGCACCGGCTATATATACCGGAAGCTTGAAATTAAGCAGCAGCAATCCGACCACTATCGCACCCGTAAGAGGCATGAAGCATATTATAAAAATAAACATAGGAAGATTGTGCGGCACAAATACTCTTAATCCGTGTCTCACGGAAAGTGCCAGCATTCTGATAAGTCCGATCTTCTCCGTATGATTTGCCCAGTCATAACAGATCGATATTCCCGAATAGTTTATAAGCAGAAAAAAAGAGAGGATCAGAAGTACTATAAGAAGAGCTATCCAGGTTGTGGGTGCACTAAGAAAACTCGATACATTTTCCCTGCTCAGATAAGTGTCTCCATTTGCTCTAATCGCAAAATTCAGAAACAGATATCCGCCGGGAACGAGTATCGCAGTCGAAACTATCATCAGGATGATCTCGAAGCAGATTACCCTTCTGATATTAAATCTGAACAATTTCAGACTGTCCTTTATGCTCTTCATCCCACACTACCTGATCTCTTTAAATCCAGAAAGAAGCATCGCCGAAAGAGAAGAATCTGTATCTTTCCCTTACAGCCTCACCGTATGCAGCAAGAACCGCTTCCCTGTTATAAAATGCCGAAACCAGCATGATAAGCGTCGATTCCGGAAGATGGAAATTTGTGATCAATCCATCGATAACCTTGAATTTATATCCCGGATAGATAAAAATGTCCGTCCATCCACTCATCGCTCTGACAACTGTTTGCGGTCCGGAGGTTCTGTCCGACGCCTCCGCCTTTAATTCCTCTTCTACACGGCAGGCTACCGTCTCAAGCGTCCTTGTACTGGTCGTTCCGACAGATATCACTCTTCCGCCGGATTGCTTTGTCGAATTAATTATATCAGCTGCAGCCTCAGAAAGCTCGAAGTATTCGCTATGCATATGATGTTCTTCTATTTTTTCGACTTTGACCGGTCTGAAGGTTCCGAGTCCCACATGAAGAGTAAGCCTGGCTATTCTGATTCCGCGCGCCTCTATCTCCTTCAGCATTTCCTCTGTAAAATGCAGTCCCGCCGTTGGTGCAGCGGCAGAACCCGAATTCTTTGCATATACGGTCTGATATCTGTTCTTATCCTCAAGTTTATGAGTTATATACGGAGGAAGCGGCATTTCTCCGAGACGGTCCAGAATTTCTTCCCATATCCCGTCGAATTCAAATCTTATTATTCTATTACCGTCTTCAACTACATCAAGAACCTCAGCTGCAAGAAGAGGCACTCCCCCCTCCTCAGACTGACCGAATATCACTCTCGCCCCGGGTTTCATTTTCTTTCCCGGCTTTACGAGACATTCCCATATACGTGTATTTTTAGCCTTATGACCTGTCCGATCCGATTCCTGACCGGATAGATCCATTTCAAGATCCTCTGTCTCTTCTTTAGAATCCTCCGGTACTGTTCCATTTCCATATCTATCCGACGCATCCTTCAGAAGCAGCACCTCTACCGCTGCTCCCGTATCCTCCTTTACGCCGAGAAGCCGGGCAGGGATAACCTTTGTATCATTTATAACAAGGCAGTCCCCTTCCTTCAGATAATCCAAAAGATCACTGAATCTCCGATGTTCTATCTCACCGCTGTCACGATGGACAACCATCATCCTCGAATCGCTTCTCTTCTCCAGTGGATCCTGTGCTATCAGTTCCTCCGGAAGATCATAATAAAAGTCATGCAAATCCATATCTATCCGCTCCAAAAAAATGTCATCTGTTACGTGACATCTTATTCTAATTAAGCTCTGATCTCGATTCCTTTATCCTTAAGTGCTGCAAGAACACTGTCTACAGATGCATTTACCTCATCACCTGTAAGATTTCTGTCTGTTGCACGGAATGAAAGTGCATAGGCAACACTCTTCTTTCCTTCTGCAAGATTTTCTCCCTCGTATACATCGAAGAGCTCACATTTTTCAAGATTTTCTCCTGCGCTTGCTCTGATGATCTTCTCGATATCACCGACATAAACATTCTTATCGCAAAGAAGTGCAAGGTCTCTTGTAGAAGCAGGATACTTGGCAATCTCTACATATTTAATATCAAAGTCTGCCATAGCAGCTACTTTATCCATATTTACAACAGCGATATATACATCGCCCTTAATTCCGTAATTCTCAGCAACTACAGGATGAAGCTGTCCGAGGTATCCGACCTCTTCCATATTCTTTCCTGAAACAAGTCTTGCCTGTCTCAGTGTATGAAGATAAGGATAATCCTCATGTGCATAATCTTCTGTAGCGATAAACCTAACCTTATCGGAAATGTTCAGTTTATCAAGAAGCTCTTCAAGAACACCCTTCATAGTGAAGAAATCACCTTCACCATACATACCTATCGCAAGGCGTGCAGCTTCTGTAAGCGGAAGATCATTCTCTCTTCCCGGTTCAGTCGGCTTAACCGGCCATGTTTCATCCGGAAGATATACCGTACCAAGCTCATAGAGACGTACATTCTTATTTCTTCTTCCGGAATTTGTTCCCAATGAAGTAAGAAGTCCGTTAAGAAGAGTTGTTCTCATACATTTGAAATCCTCTCCTAGAGGATTGATTATCTCGATTGCATTTCTTACCGGGCTGTTCTCCGGAATAAGGAGCTTATCAAATACCTTGCGGCTCTCAAAGCTGTAAGTCATAGCCTGTGAGAAACCGTTCTCTTCAACTACCGCTCTGGCAATTCTGTTGATAGACTCAGCATATGAGATTCCACCGATACCTCCGTTTGTTGTAGGTACTGTAGATGGTATCAGATCATATCCGTGAATTCTTGCAATTTCCTCAGCAAGATCTGCCATACAGTGAAGATCCTGCCTGAAAGTAGGAACTGTAAGAAGATTTGATGCCTTATCATAAGTAAGACCGAGTCTTCCGAATATATCAAGCTGTTCCTCAACATCAATATCAAGTCCGAGGAGACTTGTCATCTTCTCCGGTTCAAAAGGAAGTGTCCATGCCTCAACAGGTGAAGGATATACATCAACCATACCCTCAAGTACTTCACCGCATCCAAGCTCCTGAACCAGCTGAACTGCTCTTGTAATTGCAAGTTCTGCAAGATTAGGATCAAGTCCCTTATTGAACTTTGCTGATGAATCTGTGGAAATACCATGACGTCTTTCAGATTTACGAATGTTATTACCCTCAAAACATGCAGATTCAAAGAGTATATATGGAAGTTCCTTTGTCTCTAGCGGGATCATGGAATTCTTTCCACCCTTGATTCCGGCAAGTGCAACAGGCTTTACGCTGTCACAGATCATAAGTGTATCTGTATCAAGTGTAAGCTCCTCATCATGAAGAGTTGTGAACTTCTCTCCTGCTTCAGCACGTCTTACAACTATCTTTCCGCCTTCAAGAGTCGAAAGATCAAAAGCATGCATAGGCTGTCCGAGTTCTTCCATAACGTAATTTGTTATATCTACTATATTATTGATAGCATTTATTCCTCTGCTGCGGAGTCTCTGCTGTAGCCAGAGAGGTGAAGGACCGATCTTTACATTTCTTACAACACGTCCTATATATCTCTTACAGAGATCAGGTGCCTGGATTTCTACAGCAATCTTATCTGCTGACTTCTCATCCTTAACTTCAAGAGCCTGTACGGATGCGGTCATCTTTGCAAGATCATACTTCCCTTCAGGATCGAACGGAACTCCGTAAGTTGCTGCCGCCTCTCTCGCCATTCCGAGAACAGAGAAGCAGTCTACACGATTGGATGTGATCTCGTATTCGATATTTGCATCATTAAGTCCGAGTTTAGCTGTTGCATCATCCCCCGGCTTAAGATCCATGAGACTTACCTCATCATCCGTGAAAATGTATACTCCATCCTTATCTCCCGGATAAAGATTTCCGTCTGCACCGATTTCTTCTATTGCGCACATCATACCTGCCGATGGTACGCCTCTCAGCTTACCCTTCTTGATCTTTCCTTCCTTCGGTGACAGATCCTCTCCTGTATGAACATTATATACTGCCGTACCGCCATCAAGAACAGTCGGTGTATATACAGGCTTATCGTTTCCGTTCTCACCGAACTTATATGGATTAAGCTTAATGATATTAGGTGCACCTGTAACTATCTGAACGATGCCGTTCTCATCCTGTCCGGCATCAACCGTCTTTCCTACATTTACCTGACATACAACAAGTCTGTCCGCATCAGGATGTGAAGCAACCTCCATAACCTGGCCTATAACAACTCGTGAAAGTCTCGCACCAGTAGGCTTCTTGAAATACTTTGTTACTCTCTCTACATGAGATCCCGAAAGTGTTATCCTGTCAGCGAATTCATCAACAGCCTTATCAAGTCCTTCATATTCTAATATATCTTTACCTGCTTCATCTGTATCATACTCAGGGAATGGAAGATCAGGTACAATATTCTTCAACCACATAACCGGTGTATCCATATTAATTCTCCTTAATTATTTATCTTAAATATATGACGTAATATCTATTATTATCTATTATTATCTATCGTTATCTGTCAGCACGAGTGCAGGTTCATGCCTGCAGCAGGACCACTTTATGATCATGCATCCTGACAAGTGCTCATATTAGAATTGTTCAAGGAATCTGATGTCATTTTCATAGAGAAGTCTCATATCCGCAATCTCATATTTAAGAAGCGCTACTCTCTCAAGTCCGATTCCGAAAGCAAATCCTGTATATACAGGTGCATCAGGATCATTCTTATCGTTTATTCCGCACATTTCAAGTACATCAGGATGAACCATTCCACATCCAAGGATTTCAATCCAGCCTGAACTCTTGCAGGCAGTACATGCACAGTCAACCTCACGGCGAACTGTCTTTCCGTCTTCCTTAACTTCCTCCATCTTCTTTACGCGGCCTGTACCGTGGCACTTGAAGCATGTTACATCAACTTCGGCAGATGGCTCTGTGAATGGGAAATGATGAGGACGGAGCTTGGTCTTGGTATCCGGGCCGAAGAATTCCTTTGCGAACTGATCAAGAGTACCCTTAAGATCCGCCATAGTTACATTTTTACCTATTACAAGACCTTCAACCTGATGGAATGAAGGGCTGTGTGTTGCATCCACCTCATCAGAACGGAAAACTCTTCCCGGGGAAATAAGCTTTATCGGAAGATCTCTCTCCGGAAAGCCCTTTGATGTCTCCTTAAGCCTACCTGCTGCAAGCATAACTCTTGCCTGAACCGATGATGTCTGAGTACGCAGAACTATATCGTCTTCTGTCTTCTCACCGCGTGATTCATCATGTCTGTTAATATAGAAGGTATCCTGTTCATCCTTAGCCGGATGATCTTCCGGAATATTAAGAAGTTTGAAGTTCATCCTGTCATACTCTATCTCCGGACCTTCAACTACTTCATAACCCATTCCGATAAATACTCTTTCAAGGTCCTCAAGTGCAATCTGATTAGGATGCTTATGGCCTCTAAGTGATCTTGTTCCCGGCCTTGTAACATCAAGCCACTCGGTCTGCATCTTTTCCTCAATAACCTTAGCCTTCAGCTCCTGCTTCTTTACGGTGATCGCTTCCTCAAGTGCATCTCTTACTGAATTAACCATCTGTCCTACACGAGGTCTCTCTTCAGGCGCAACATCCTTCATACCTTTAAGGATATTTGTAAGCTCACCCTTCTTTCCAAGAACCGAAACTCTTATCTCATCAAGAGCTTCCGGTGTAGCAGCTTCAGAAATCTGCTTCTCTGCTTCTAATCTGATCTTCTCAAGAATCTCCTTCATTCTCTGTTTCCTCCTAAATTATACTTCACAATGCATTCGCATTACGCTACGCATATGACTTTGGCTCAACTAACACACAAAAAGTCCCTGCACCGGATTTCTCCGATGCAGGGACGAACTATTACTATTCCGTGGTACCACCCTGATTCCGCAGCATATATGAAACTGCGACTCTCATTCAGAAGTTTAACGTTCTCCAACGTCCCAAACTACACAGCATAGCCTTCATAAGGGAAGCTCCGGTGTGAAAATGATGTATAGCTCAGTCCGACAGGGCTTTCAGCCGGTGACCCCACCTCTCTAATGACGAATAAGGCTTTTAAAGCCTTTCTATACACTTGTTGCACCATCTCAGCTTATTTTATTCTTTATTTATTGTGTTATTATGACTTAACGATTCCTTAAAGTCAAGAGGGAATTTCTCAATAATAATTTGCAAAACGCTATTGACATATTATCAATTTGATAATATGATATGTTTATAAGACTATACAACGGTCATACCATGTAACTAAACTCTTTTTTAGTCTTACTGTCATTGAAAGGAGCTTTCTTTTTTCATATAATAAGGTATAGGTCTTTTTAAGAGTTATTTATTTCTTTAATGTATTGAGGTTAAAACTATGATTGATCATTACAATGCATTTATTTCCTACAGACACGCACCTGAAGATATCAAGGTAGCAGAAGCTGTACAGCGGGGTCTTGAGAGATTCCATATCCCGCATAAGATAAGAAAACAAACAGGCATGAAACGTATTCAGCAGATTTTCAGAGATAAGGATGAACTTCCTATCACAAGCGATCTGACTGATACGATATCCAATGCCCTTTATAATTCCGATTATCTGATAGTCATATGTTCTACAAATACCAAGGATTCAATCTGGGTTCAGCGTGAGATTCAATTCTTCCTCCGCAATCATACCAAGAATCAGATACTTACGGTTCTCGTTAATGGTGAACCTCAGGATGTTATCCCCGAGATTCTCACATATGAAGATAAGACCGTGATAGATTCTCAGGGATTATATCAGACCGTAAGAAATCCTATCGAACCGCTGTCATGTGACTACAGAATGCCATTCTCAAAAGCCCGGAAGATTGAACTGCCACGACTTGCAAGTGCTCTGATCGGGTGTTCTTATGATGAGCTTATGAACAGACGCAGACAGTATATGATCCATCGTATGGAGCTTATATTTGCTTCTATTACTATTGCTGCGGCCGCTTTTTCTTTCCATTTATATAAGAGCAATCAAGAGATCAAGATGAATTACCTTAATTCTCTCCGCAACCAGTCCAGATATCTTGCAAACGAATCAAAGCATCTTCTGGAGGACGAGCAGCGTGTAACCGCGCTTCAGCTGGCTATCGAAGCTCTCCCAAAAGACGAGAATGACGAGCGTCCTGTCACGCCTGAAGCAATCCGTGCTATTACAGACGCGACTCTTGCATATATGTCGGATAATTCAACTTATAATGTATATTGTGAATGGGGATATCGTCTTCCTGATACAATACAGGAATTTAAGGTTTCTCCTAACGGAAAAGCCTTAGCAGCTTATGACGCTGTCGGTAACCTGGGTGTATGGGATACCGAAACTCATCAGGCTATAGTATATGAGCTTTCACGATCAACCAATTCTCGTTCAGGTACTTCCGGCATAGAATTCCTTAGTTCCGGAGATCTTATTATCTGGGGAGAAAAAACCATACGAAATATGGATTTTTATTCTGCATCTCCGAAGTGGGTCTATACCTCTGACGTTGATATTTTCGATACGGCAGATCTGCTCGGATACAATTCAGACTATATATATCTATCAGGTTCTTCCCCCCAAAACATCATCAAGTTAAGCCTTGCCGACGGAAATCTGGTTGAAAAATACGAACTTCCATATTATGAGGACTCTGAATCTACATCTATATTTTCAAGCATCAATAATCCAGTGGTTTCCCCAAATGGAAAATATATTGCTTTTACTTGTTCACCGGAACTCTACAAATATGTGATAGGTGTATACGATACCGATACCAAGAAGGCTATATTCGGGGAAATGAGTGATTCTTATATAACAACCCTTGACTGGCTTGATGATGATAATCTTCTCACATCATCTTTGTTAGGTAATATGAGTGAACACAGTATGTCTTTCGGAGAAACAGATTATATCTCAACCGACTCGGATATCATACAGTGCTTTTCTCCTGTTGATCTGAAAGAAAAATGGCATTCTGATTTTACCTGTAATGACACAACAATAAAGGACGGATTCCTCAAGCTGATAAATAACGGTGTATTATATTATTCCGGAAATGCAGCAACTGTTTATGATCCTAAAACAGGGCAGATTCTTCAAAACTATAATGTAAATGACTCTATAGTCAATGTATGTGACCCTAATGAGGACGGTATTCCTCTCTTTATTCTGAGAAACGGAAATATTGCCATTCCGACTCACGAAGGCAAAAATCTATTACTACAAAAATATTTCCCTGACAATCTTCGTCAAGCCGAAATTACTACTTCAGGATATTATACTTTTAAAATACAGAAAAATGAAATACTATACTACGGAACCCATGTATATGACAGAGAATGGACCGAGCTTGACCATAATACCGTGTTAACTGATATCGACAATTCTACTATGACTGATGATATTCTCGGCATCATCGAGTCAAGAGACAATAAGCTTTATCTGTATGTTTATGATCTTAATAACCCGGATACTACAGTTGAAGCACTGATAGACGAAAACCCGGCCAGTACAACAATATATAAGATTATTTACTCTGATAAGGAAAATGTATATGTCGGGAAAGGAAGTTCGGACGGATTCGAGATTATTACCGTAAGCCGGAAAAACGGTAGTACCTCAACAGAAATCATTTCAGAAGGAGGCTTATTATATTCTCCTCAATATTCATCCGTTAACGGCATTCTGGTATATCCTGATTTTCCTTCATATGATGAAAAACTCGTTACCTTATATAATATAGAGAGCAAGCTGTCCAAAAGCTACAAACTTCCTGAAGAATGTGCGGCATTTACTCCAACGTCTCCGGTATATTACCCTGATCAAAATGCCATTATCTATTGTGATTCAAACAATACATTTATAATAAATACTTCAACCGAAGATGTTGCAACAATGGATAAACCTGAAGAATGGGAGGGCACAAATCTGATTTCCCAAAACGCATTAGATGGAAAATATCTTCTTTCTGACGGAAATAAGACCATTGTCACAACAGCAGACGGTAAAATCGAATATACAATAAATCCAATAGGATATCGTGTTCTTGGATTAGCATTTTATGATGACGGAATTGATAAAACTGAAGACCAGATTCTCATAGTCTACAATAATGGAACTCTATACCGGTATTCGGCTGTAGACGGACATTTTCTGGGTAAATCGGAGCTGTTGCTGTACAAAACTTATGTTTCCGACCATAAATATGATTTTGAATTTGATAACGAGAATCACCTTCTCTACTTCACATCAGATAAGAGTCTCAGCATGATAGATACCGAATACTGGGTAGAGACTGCAGCGATTCCTTTTTGTATCGGACATCATAAACCGACCGACCGATTCATTACAACTTCTATTGATAATCAAAATCAATACAGAATAGGGTGCTTCGAACACTATACAACCGATAAGCTTATAGAAAAGGGACTGGATCTGCTTCAGGGTTCAGAACTATCTCCCGAACAAAAATCAGAATATGGAATAGCAGAAGATAATTAATTATCTATAATTTCTGATGATTTATATCTTGTCACAAATTAATCAAATCAAAAAACACCGTACAAAACTTCATATTGGTTTCGTACGGTGTTTTAATATTTTAGATCATTTACAAGCTTATCTATGAATCGATTTCTTTATAAAGCTGATCAAAGAATCTTCCGTTGATTATATAAATATCATGTATATCATCTTCTCTGACCGCTATATAATCTCCCGGGGCACCCGAATAATATTTCTCATCATTCCAGGTAGTAAACAGCTTTATATATCTATCGAGCGGTTTCGCATAAATCCTGGTTCTTCCTGAGCTTATAACACCATGTGCTACAGACATTACATTTTTCTTTTCATCTGTGAAAAGATTCCTGATGCTCGGTTCATACTCGAAATTTCTGCTGTACGGCTTACCCGTCGGAATATAGCTCTTTTCAAGCTTCTCCTTGGTTATCGGATAAACTTCCCCTTCGATTCCGATCATCAGATATTTATCATCATCCAGTCGTAAGCTCACATCCCCTTCAAGAGTCCTGATCTCTACCATCGTATTAAGAGGAAATACATCAGTAAGCTTAACATATCCGAGTTCCTGCGGCTGCTTCTCATATTTCTTCATAGTAGAAATATCAAGCACGGCATCCTTCGCATATATTATTTCATACTTATCATAATACTCTTCAATTCTTCTGACAAAAAGGTCATTTATCGATTTAAAGTCATAGCTGACACCTATACTTTCAAGCTTATCAGGATATACAGCTCCACCGGCCTTCTTCAAATGTCCGCCGCCTCCTCCGATCTTATCAGCAAGACATGCTGCCAGCTCATTTGCATGGACCTCTCTGACACAGCTTCTGACAGAAAATTTAAGCTCTTCAGGACTTATATAGAAAGCCACACAGACATCTACTCCCGATGTTTCCATAGAGAAGTCACTTATAACTCCCAGAATATTAGGATCACATTTTTCTGCATGTATAATAAGGCATCTGTTCTTCGAATAGTAATCATAATCAAGTATTGCTCTTCCGGTAATTTTAAGTTCTTCAAGAGAAATGTTTGAATTACTCATTTCGGTAACAATACTCATGCTTATATCAAGCACTTCAATCATATCTCTGTCGAGCGGATGATTCATCTCAGAAAGGCGTGCCGTATCTGTATAGAGGCCGTAATAAAGTGCCGTTGAAAGCAGTTTATCCTCATTAACCTGCAGTCCTTCGGATCTTATCATATCCCATACGACCGTTGCACAGCTTCCTACCGTACTTCTGATTTCCGAAAGTTCAGTCAGCTCTTCTATAACCTGATGATGATCTATCACCGCAACGGTTCCCGCCTCGGTCTTTGTAACATTAGACTGTCCATACTGACAATCCACTACCACGAGCAGCTCCGGCTTCTCATAGAAATTCGGTGCATAATCGACCGGAACCTCAAGTGCACTGATCATCATAAGAAGATTGCTTTTCTGAATCTCATTATTCCCACGATAAATAAACTTCGGATTTTTCCCCATTTTCTCCAAATACCAGTAAACTCCATATCCTGAAGCAAGTGCATCAGCATCCGGATTGTCATGGCACTGGATAACAATATCATCATATTTCAGAAGTTCATTAAGCTTCATCTCACGCCCCCTACGAGTGACAACTGTTTTTTCCTACAAAGGTTATTTTACTATATGCGTATCCCCGTGTCAAAGAATCCGATACCCGTCACATATATATTTATACTGTTTATTCTGTTACTGACATGGAGATTCATAAATATATTTAATCCGAAGTTTGCGCTTATGTATAATATAGAAATATACGCCTATGTATAAATATCTTTTGACATCATCTGCCATTACGATATAATAGGTATCGATTTTACTATATGACAGGTACCGGAAATCCGGTCAGCTGCCATATAACGATACCGATTTTTGAGGATTTATGTTATGGACACTTCAGTAATCTTGCAACAGATGGGCGTTATCGTCATTCTGGTTTCAATTGGAATTTATCTATATAAGAAGGGAGTTGTGGACAGCAGCACTTCACCGAAACTGTCGACCATTGTTGTCGACATATGCAATCCCGCTCTGATACTTGCATCTATTCTGTCAGGCAATATTACCGCGACACATAAGGACCTTCTCATCGGAATGGTTATAGGCGCTGCATTTTATACATTTCTCATAATCCTTGGATTTATACTTCCACGAATTCTCAGAGTCAAACCGGATGACAGACGTTATTATAATATGATGACAATCTATACAAATACCGGATTCATCGGTATTCCCGTTGCCCGTGCAATCCTTCCGGAAAATGCGATACTTTATGTGATCGTTATAAATGTAATGTACAGCCTTCTTTTCTACACTCACGGAATTACAGTACTCAGCGCCGGAAAAGAAAAGATGAATCTGAGACGTATCTTCAGTCCCGGAACCATAATGGCAGTTCTTGCTCTCGTGGTATTCTGGTTCCGGCTGACACCTCCGCCTATTATAAGTAACAGCATAAGCTATATAGGAAATCCGACCGTATTCTTATCAATGACAGTCCTTGGTGTTTCCATAGCACGTTCAAATCTTCTCGGCGGTTTAAAGAATGCCCGAATCTGGGGTTATGTCATTATCAGAATGATTCTTGTACCGGTAATGGTTGCACTCGTACTCCGTGCCTTCAATGTGAATCGTGATGCGGTACTCGGCGTTACACTTATGGCTGCCGTACCGATCGGAAATCTTCCGATGATCACGGCCGAGAAAATGGGACTCGATACAGAACTGCTCTCAACAGCGATTGCAGTTACAACAGCCGTATCAATAATAACCATCACAATATTGATGTCGATATTCTCAGCCATTTAAAGATGTTGATATTTTTGCATTAAAAAAGATCCCAAGGGACGAGCTTGGGATCTTAATATCATTAGATTATAATCTTACTTATACTCTGTACCAATTGATGGCTGCATCTGCCAATCTGTTACATGACCAGAATCTGTTGAAGATGTTCCGATCAGGACTGTGATCTTCTTGCTAGCATCAAGGTAAACGATGAAGTACTTCTGTCCTTCCTTCTTATACTTAGGTGCTACTCTCTGATCAAGGTTGTTTGAAAGTTCCTTAGAAAAGTTTGCTCCACCACCTGAAGCATCAAGTGTGTTCTTTGATACAAAAGCGATGATCTTTGCACCAGAAATAGCCTGGATATCATCATAAGCATCTTCGTTTGCAAGAGCTGCGCTTACTGCAGAATTGATTGTACCACCTGCTGTAAGGTCATCAGCCTTTCTTGACTTGTCAATGTAACGGATAAGAGCTGGAGCGATAGCTGCAGCGAGGATTGCCATAATAGCAATAACGATAATAAGCTCAACGAGTGAGAAACCCTTGTTCTTCATAAATCATTCTCTCCTTTAAATTTTTTATAGATTTTTGTGTAATAGTGTATAATTACGTCGCTCGCCCCGACGAAAATTACCTCGATAAAAGCCTATGAAAATCTTCTATCTATTTGCATTATAAAGCAAAATCTTTGTTAATTCAAGACAAGAAGCAAAAAATACTATATAGAATTATATACAATCCTCACCTAAAATATTGTGAAAATTAACTATATATTTATTTCTTTAGCGACTCAAAGACTTCATCAGCATATCTGACCGTTGCCATTGCATCCTTGGCATAGCAGTCTGCCCCTATCTGATCGGCATATTCCTGTGTCATAACCGCTCCTCCGACTACCACCTTTGTATCCGGCTTCTTCTCACGAAGCAGCTTTATGGTATCCTCCATACTAACAACAGTTGTTGTCATAAGCGCACTGAGACCGACCAGCGGAACATTATCTTCTATAGCCCTATCCACGATTACTTCAGGCGGAACATCCTTTCCGAGATCGATAACATCATAACCGTAGTTTTCCAGCATAACCTTAACTATATTCTTCCCGATATCATGGATATCTCCCTTTACCGTCGCAATGATAACCTTTCCTTTAAGTTCTCGAGGCTTATCTGCCATAGCCTGCTTTACCACTTCAAAGGCCGCCTTTGCAGCATCGGCACTCATAAGAAGCTGAGGAAGGAATACCGTTCCTTTCTCAAAACCCTTTCCTACCTTATCAAGTGCCGGGATCAGCTCTGCATTTATAACTTCCAAAGGATCCGTTCCATCCTTTATAGCATCCTTCATGGCACTTTCAGCAAGTCCCGTCATGCCTCTTTCGATAGCATTTCCGAGAGGACTCGAAGAACCACCCTTGCTCTGATCTGCCGCTTCACCTGAAGCAGGAGCAACACTCGCAGCTGTACTCGAAGAAACAACCGAAAAAAGATTCTGTGAGCATGCATTTATATATCCCATACACTGCGGATCGAGATCCGAAAGTGCAAGGAATGACCAATATGCCGACATCATCTGTGCATTATTCGGATTCATGATTGCGAAAGAAAGTCCCATCTGCATAGCCATAGTAAGGAAATATGCATTTATTATCTGTCTTTCCGGAAGTCCGAAGGAAATGTTCGAAACCCCGAGTATACTGTGTCCATGATAATCATCCCTTATCCGTCGCAGAGTTTCCAGGGTAGTAAGCGCCGACGATGAGTCTGATGAAACTGTCATACAAAGTCCGTCTATAACAATATCCTTTCTCGGAATACCATACTCATCGGCAGCTTTATAAATCTTTTCAGCCACTCTGATCCTTCCATCAGCTGTCTCAGGAATTCCATCTTCATCAAGTGCAAGTCCGACCAGAACTCCTCCATATTTTTTAACAAGCGGCATAACCTCACGGATAACCTCGGCCTTACCGTTTACGGAATTGATCATAGGCTTTCCGTTATAATATCTGAGTCCCTGCTCAAGAGCAGTGATATCTGTGGTATCGAGCTGAAGCGGAAGACCCGTAACTCCCTGAAGCTTTGTCACAACCTCTCTCATCATCTTGGGCTCATCGATTTCAGGAAGTCCGACATTTACATCAAGAATATCTGCCCCCGCGTCCTCCTGCTCAAGGCCCTGAGACAAAATATAATCGATATCATTATCACGAAGCGCCTGCTTAAATCTCTTCTTTCCCGTAGGATTGATCCTCTCACCGATTATAATCGGCTTTCTGTCACAGATTACTGCCTTACAGAACGAAGAAACCACCGTAATATCCTTTGGTGTATTTTCTCTGAACTCCTTAGGTTTTACTACTTCAATGGTTCTCTTCATATGCTCCGGCGTCGTTCCGCAGCAGCCTCCGAGCACCTGTACTCCCATATCCGCTATAGTTCCCATAGTTTCAGCGAATTCATCAGGTCCTACATCAAAAACCGTTTTTCCGCCTTCAGTTCTCGGAAGACCGGCATTCGGATTAACGACTATAGGAATTGATGCGACCTCAATGAGTCTCTTTACCATAGGTATCATAAGATCAGGCCCAAGACCGCAGTTTAATCCGAGCGCATCTACTCCGAGGCCTTCGAGCATCGCTACCGTTGAATCAACATCTCCTCCTGTAAGGAGCTTTCCTTTCTCATCATATATAGTAGTAACAATAACAGGCAGATCGCAGGTCTCCTTTGCTGCAAGCACCGCTGCCTTAGCCTCATAACTGTCACTCATAGTCTCTATAAGCACAAGATCTCCGCCTGCTTTAACGCCTGCTGCAATAGTCTCACTGAAAAGCTCGACAGCCTTATCAAAGCTAAGATCTCCCATCGGTTCAAGAAGCTTTCCCGTAGGTCCGATATCTATGGCAATATATGCATCTTCTCTCCCTGTATTAATTCTTGCCTGTTTTGCAAGCGAAACTGCGGCTGTCATCAATTCATCCACACGTCCCGGGAATTTCAAGCTATTAAGACCAAAAGAGTTGGTATTGAAAATGTTTACTCCGGCTCTCAGATATCTCTCATGAAGATCCAGAATCACCTCAGGCTTCAGCACATTCCATGTTTCCGGAAGCTCTCCTCCCTTGAGGCCGTGTTCCTGCAGAAATGTACCCATTCCTCCATCACAGAACAGCCATTCTTTTCCAAGTCTCTCCCTTAAATCTTTTCTCATTAATCTAATCTCTTCTTTCATAGTTTATATTCTTAAATTATCACCTGTCTCACGCCCGCGAATATTCACAGGTTTCATGCATATTACATTCCTCGCAGCCGGCAGTATGACAGTCCGTTCTGTATTTTGAAAGTCCGACCACGGCGGTTATGGACTTAGTCGGCGTCATAAGCAGGCTTTCCGAAAGAGATACCCCTATCGATTTCGGCATCTCAAGTATTCTCTCGAAATCCTTCTGAACCTCCAGAGGAAAATCTCCGTAACCCGGAGAAAACCTCGGTCTTGTGAAAAAGCCTCTCTCCTCGGCCTCTTTTCGGATAATGTCATTAACCTCTTCACACCATGCTTCCGCCATAGCGGCTCCGACCGCCTGATAAGTATATGCCTTAAGCATATCCCTTAATTCAGCACGTCGCACGAGTCTGTCCGGCCCCGGACCGATTGTCACAGCCATCATAACAATCTCACTGCATCCCTTCAGATTTTTCACAAGATTGCCCGGTCCGACCTTTATTCCGGAAAAACTGCAGCCAAAGGTATCTTCATCACCGCCACCGATTTCAGAGCTGCGATCAATTTCATCACTACATCCGGATTTATCACCGGCCGGGCTCATGACTTCATCCCAGACAATCGGAAATGTCTTATGGATTTCCCTCGGTGTCACTTCTCTCTTCATATCCTCTATACATTCTTCTATTATAGAAGACATTTTATCATCTATTACAGAAACTCCTCTGTAACCCAGATATCTTTCAACTTCTTTTCTGTTTACTTCCATATTTCATTCAACCTGATTTTCTGAAATTTAACTAATCACATAATCGTTTTAACGTTCTACATGGGATTTTACTATATCATAATCATAAATAAAAGCTATGAATAAATCATGATTTTTTTTTTTGCCATATATAAGGTTTTGTGCTATTATACCCTATTGATTAATATATATTTATAGTCAAGGAGAAAAATTATGAAGAAAAAACTATTAACAATTGCCTTTTCAGCTGTTATGGCATTTTCTGTTATGACAGGATGCGGAAAAAGCGAAGAGCCAACTACTGCAGTTACCGAAGCTATCACTGAAGAAGTGACAACTGAAGCTGCTACCGAGGCAACAACTGAAGAAGCAACTACAGAAGCCGCTACTGAAGCAACAACCGAAAAATCATCTGCTTCAGATGCTGTTGCTCCGAATGCAGAAGACAGAGCCGGCAACAAGATTGCCATTCCTGAAGAAGTTAACACTATCGTATCAATGGCTCCTTCAACAACACGTTTCCTTATCGACCTCGGTCTTGCAGATAAGATCGTTGCGGTTGATACAAATTCATATGCTTATATCGAGCAGCTTCCTGTAGGCGTTCAGCAGTTTGATATGATGGCACCTGATAACGAAGCACTCGTTGCTCTTAAGCCGGACATCATTTTCACATCAGGTATGAGCAGCTTCGGTGGCGAGGATGTATTCCAGCCTGCAAGAGACGCAGGTATCTGTGTAGCAGACATCCCATCAAGCAACTCTTTCAATGATATCATTGAAGATCTTCAGTTCATCGGTGACGCTGTTGGTGAATCAGATAAGGCTCATGAGCTTATCAAGACTTTCGAAGGTACAATCGATGAAATTCATGCTGCCGGAAGCACAGTAACCGATAAGAAGAAAGTTCTCTTCATGATCTCACTTCCAAGTGCCGATTATCCTTCAATCTACACCTTCGGTAAGGGAACATATCTTGATGAAATGATAACAGCTATCGGTGCCGAGAACGTAACCGGCGACCAGGAGAGCTGGATTTCAATCTCAGAAGAAGAAGCTATCGCTATGAATCCTGATGTCATCCTTACAAATGTTGATTACATCGAAGATGCTGTAAATGTCATCAAGACAAGCGAAGGTTGGGAAAATGTTAATGCAATTAAGAACGATGAGGTATATTATATAGATGCAACATCAAGTAACCAGCCTAACAATCACGTTGTTGACGCTATGATTGAAATGGGTAAGAAAGTTTATCCTGATCAGTTCGCTGACTTCCAGTAAGAAATATACGCGGATTAAAGATCAGTTTAGGTATTCTCATGAAAAAGTATATTCTGTCTTTAATCATCTGCATAATCATTCTGATAATGTGCATAAATATAGGGAGCGTCCATGTGTCGCTCCCTGATGCACTTTATATTACTGTGCATAAACTATTCGGTTTCAGTCTTCCGGATCATATAGAGCCGATGACTGTGTCTATCTTCTGGAGCATCCGTGTTCCGAGAGCTCTTGCTGCATTCTTTGTCGGAGGTGCTCTCAGCGTCAGCGGTGCAGTCATGCAGTCGCTCCTCCAGAATCCACTTGCCTCATCCTATACGATGGGTGTATCATCCGGTTCCGCGATAGGTGCCGCGATCGTAATCATTTCAGGCATTCAGTCCTTTACACTTAGAAGTATACTGCTTCCGGGAGTAAGTTTCGTTTTCGCGCTGCTCACCGTATTTTTTGTTATTCTTTTTTCAAGCAGGATCGATCAGAATATCCACAGCTATACGATCATTCTGATAGGAATGGTCATATCTCTTTTTGTAAGCGCATCACTGACTCTGTTAGCTGCGCTTTTCCCGAACCATTCACAGCAGATATATTTCTGGATGATGGGTTCTTTCTCAGCAAGGAACTGGACTCATGTTCTGATACTTATCCCTACATGCATCATAGTTACATTTATAATAATGCTGTTCTCCAGGGAACTTGATATCATGACCTTCGGAGACGACCAGGCCATGTCAATGGGAGTCAACACAAAGAACCGTAAGATTTTCCTCATCCTGCTTACCGCACTGCTTACGGGTGTGTCGGTTGCTTTTACGGGAACTATCGGTTTTATCGATCTGGTTGCCCCTCACAGTGTACGAAGAATCTTCGGATCACGACACAAGGTAGTGATCCCAATGAGCTTCCTCTACGGAGGTGCATTTATGTCAGTCATGGATCTTATAGCAAGAACAATACTCTCACCGCGAGAGATTCCTGTAGGCGCCGTGACCGCTCTGCTCGGAGCACCGTTCTTCATAATCCTGTTCTTCAGGAAACGTGACAATGCAGCCGCCGAGAAATGATACCCCTGACACCAAAGAATCCATATGGAGACACTGAGCTATGAATATACGTTTAGACAAGGTATCCGCCGGATACGAAAAAAACAACTTCATACTTAACGACATCTCCGTAAGCTTTACGGATGGAGGCATCTGGGGAATACTCGGCCCTAACGGTTCAGGAAAGACTACCCTGCTCCGTGTTCTCGCAGGAATTCTTCCCTACACGGGAAATGTGCGGCTCTCCACTGCAGCCGACGCGAACAGCAATTCCGATACCTTAGAGGAAAAAGAACTGTCTTCTCTCTCCAAGCGAGAGCTTGCCCGTTATATAGCAATGATGCCGCAGTTCACTTCCATCTACTTTTCATATACCGTATATGACACGGTATTACTCGGAAGATATGCTCACTCAGGAAACAGTCTCGGTGAAATGCTGGGCAGAAGCTCAAAGCATGATAAAGAAATAACAGAAAACGCCATTGAAGCCACAGGTCTAAGCGGCATCAGAAAGAAGCAGCTTTCTGAACTGTCGGGAGGACAGCTCCAGCGTGTCATGCTTGCAAGGACCATAGCACAGGAAACACCGATAATACTGCTTGATGAGCCTACCAATCATCTCGATCTGAAATATCATATTGAGCTTATTTTCTATCTCAGAGACTGGGCATCACGGCAGACCGAAATAAACGGCGTGTCTTATCCGAATACTGTAATTTCCGTATTCCACGACATCGGGACAGCCGCAACTCTCACAGATAACATCCTGCTTATGAAGGATGGAAATATCATAAAAAAAGGACCTTCACGGGAGGCTCTTACCAAAGAAATTCTTAATGACATTTACGGTGTCGATGTAGTATCATACTACGAGGAAATTTGGAAAAATATAAAACAGCTTTAGGGGAAACATAATGCAGCTTAAAAATGACAATAACGACAATAACAGAAATAATAATTCCAATAACAATTATGGCAATAATAACACATACAGACCTTCGCATGACTCCTTCGATCACGTCTATGACGACCTTTATGCCAAGAGTCATCTCGACGACGATGATCCATACACATACACAACTAACAAGGTTAATGACTTTGATCGCAGTGTAAAAATAGAAACAAGTTCAAGAAATGTATCATTTAACGCACGATCCATATTTTTGATCGGATTAATTGTACTCTATGCCGTTGTTATGATCCCATTGTTTTTTAAAACATTGAAACAGGCTTCTACACCTGATGAGAACGCAACTCAGGTTACCGAGGGCTATGTTAAGGAAGTTTCAACCTCCAGAAAACAGGTAACTCAGGGCGGCGGAGGTGTTACAGTAACCTCAACCGAAAAGGTCTTTACGGCAACCTATGAATTCGAGGTAGAAGGAAAGAAGTACCGCGGAGAATATGATTCTCTCAATGAGATCAAGGCAAATACCAAGATTGATGTTGTTTACAAGGTAAGTGACCCTTCAGAAAACCATCGTCAGTCCGCAGAGGAATCAGTTAAACCAAAAGCAGACAAGAAATCCAGAACCTGGTTTGTTTTCGTAGTTGCAGCAGCAATATATGCTTTCGTTCTCTATGTTATATATCGCCGAATACAAATGGGATTTACAGGAAAAACGTGGTGGATGAGATAATAAGAAGAACCGACCCAAGATGGGCCGGTTCTTTTCGATTACTGCTGTCTGTAAGTATAATCTGCAATGATCCTCTTACTTGTAAAATATGTAAGAAGGAAATATCCTCCATAGATCAAAACGATAATAATAGCAGTGATGCATATTGACATTCCCATCTTGTCCGAAGAATAAACCGCAAAGATATTATTTGTCGCCTTCAGGCCGAATATTGAATGAATGATTGCAAAGAACATAGGAAATCCAAAGAACATTCCTATCTGTTTGAAAAGCGAACTATTTATCATCTTCTCATCAGTGCCTATCCTTCTGAGCACAGCATATCTCTCAACATTATCTGTACTTTCCGAAAGCTCCTTCAAGGACAGGATTGCCGCACTAGCTATAAGGAATATTACTCCGACATAGAGACTGATAAATGTAGCCATAGCCGCAAGTCCTATCGACTGCTCTTTCATTTCGATTTTCGTTCCGTAATACATATCTTCATTGATGCCGCCTCGAGATTCGAAAAAGTCTACAACATATTTATCGGTCTTAGCCAGTTCTTCCTTGGTCTCACCCTTAAAGTTGGCAAAAATCCTCTGACTTAAGACTTTGGAACCATTAAGCAGATCATCATTTACAACTACTACACCCTCATTACTTTTATTTAGGCTCATTGTAACTGCACCTTTCTTACATTCCAGGTATGCAGGTGTAAGTGTATGTCCTTTGAATTCAAAGCTTCTGCCGGCTCTCATCGAATTGGTTCTTGCCTCTACGACTATCCCGAGATCCGCAACCATCGCATATTCATCTTCTTTAAGTGACAATTCCTCATTTCCAAATAGTCTTGCCAGTGTATTATAATCCGTCAGACTCATGAATGTTTCCTGACTCTCTCTGGTGACAAATATATAATTTCCGAGAGCAGGCTCCAGATACTCACCCATTGTGTCACTCATTGTAAGGCCTTCCGAATCATAATATTTTACAACCTCCACATCCTGAAGAACACTCATATCAAAGCCTTCTTTGATATATGCAGAGACCACATCGCCCCCATCATCACCGTGCTTTCCGAGCATGACATCACAAGGAATAAGTTCTTTAATATTACTGTTCATGGAATTTGCAAGGCTCAGTGCACTTCCGAGCAAAACTATCGTAAGAAAGAGCATAAGGCAGATTACCGTCATTGACATCACCATAGTATTTGCCTTGTTGCTGAACTGTCTCAGAATGAAGCTGTTCAAACGCTTAAAGTAATATCCCTTCATCTTTGTAACAATGTAAAGTATACTTCCCGATACAGACCAGAAGACAAGAAATGTAGAAACAGCTCCCACTGCAAGTATGATAATCAACCCTGTTCCGGAATGTATATCATTCAATCTGACGGTTACTGTATAATAATCAACTGCAAGTGCAGCCGCTGCTACAATAAACAAAAGGAAACATACTATCGGATTTCTGAGTCTCAGCTTTTCTTCCTTTTTTGCTCCGTACAGAAGATCTATAAGTCTTGCCTTACCTACAGATACAGTATTAAATATCATTACGACAAGATACATAATTCCAAAATAAATACCTGTCTTAATAGCGGCATCCGCAGAAAACACGAATGTGAATCTGCTCATATCTGCTTCAAAGATATTTGCAACGATAACACTCATAAATTGTGACAAAGCCGTTCCCAGAACAAGTCCGATAACAAGAGATAAGATACCTATAATAATTGTCTCGGTAAGGAGTATCATTGACATTCTTCTCTTACTCATACCGAGAGTAAGATACACACCGAACTCCTTCTTTCTTCTTTTGATAAGAAAGTTTCCGGCATAGATGATAAGTCCGCCCAGGATTATTGCAACAAAGGCGCTGACTCCGTTAAGAAACATATTCAGCATGTTGATGATCTCTCTGGTCGATTCGGACACACTCAGCATGGCTGTCTGTGAATCAAGTGCGTTGAATACATAAAATACGATCACGCCCACAACAAGTGTAAAGAAATATATAGTATAATCCTTTACGCTTTTCTTTATATTTTTTAATGCAAGTTTAAAGAGCATCGCCTGCGTCACCTCCTAAGAGAGATATCACATCGATTATCTCGTTAAAGAATTCTTTTCTGCTGCGGCCGCCTCTGATTATCTCATTGAAGATTTTTCCGTCTTTTATAAAGATAACTCTTTTTGAATATGATGCGGTAAAGGCATCATGTGTTACCATCAGGATTGTCGCCGGAATACTCTCGTTCAGATATTTAAAACTCTCGAGAAGCATCTTACTTGACTTTGAATCAAGAGCTCCCGTAGGCTCATCCGCAAGTACCAGCTTTGGCTCGGTTATGATCGCACGGGCCGCAGCAACTCTCTGCTTCTGGCCCCCACTCATCTGATAAGGATATTTATTCAGCACTTCTTCTATTCCAAGCTTAGATGCCATATCTCTTATACGCTCATCGATAAACTTTGCATCCTTACCCTGGATTGAAAGTGCAAGTGCTATATTCTCATATGCGGTCATAGTATCAAGGAGGTTAAAATCCTGGAATACAAAGCCCAGCTCTTCACGTCTGAAACGATTCAGATTATTTCCTTTCAGCTTGGTAATATCCTGACCCGCAACATATATATGTCCGGATGTAACTCTGTCTATAGTGGAAATGCAGTTAAGCAGTGTAGTCTTTCCACTGCCGCTCGCTCCCATTATGGCTACATACTCTCCCTCTTCAACTATAAAGGACACATCATCAAGTGCCTTTGTAAGCGAAGATTTGCTTCCATAGTACTTTTCAATGCTGTCAATTTTCAGTATCTCACTCATTTATAAATCCTTTCCGGAGTTTCTGCTGTATTCATCCACTGTAAAAAAACTCCTCTTTACTTATGGCTATCATCCGGAATTTCCGCTTCCGTGATAATGACATGATAAACCATAAGAAAGAGGACGTCGTCATTCTAATATTACTTAACATTACAAAACTGTAATATTGGCACAGCATCATACCACGCCATAATAGTCATTGTTCTTCATCATTATAGTAACTCTGGTCCAGCTTCCCTGTTCTGATTCAATCTTCACATCATGTCCCAGCTTACCACATAATTCCTTTACAATATAGAGTCCCATTCCCGTCGAACGGGTTCTGATCCGTCCGTTAAAGCCTGTAAATGATTTCTCGAAAACTCTTTTCAGATCCTCCGAAGGAATTCCGATGCCGTTATCCTCTACGGAAAGCGAAATAATCTCCTCAGATCCGACTTTTTTCTTATCGGTAATGATCTTTACATACGGCTCGGTGTTATCTCTCTTATACTTGATACTGTTGGCGATCAGCTGTCCCATTATGAAGACCATCCACTTCTGATCCGTATTTACCTCTGTAGAACCGATGTCTACATCCCCGGTTTCAATCATAAAATTCATGTTGTTGTCCTGAAGATTTTCTCTGTAGGTCATGGCTGTTTCATGAATTATCTGACCCAGGCTTACCTTTGAAATGTGATAATCTCTCTCAGCAGTTCCGGATCTTACATAATAGAGAACCTGATTGATAAATCCTTCTACTCTTCTCGTTTCCGCAAGAAGCTTCTTATACTCATCTATCCTTGTTTCCGGTATACTCTCTTCGACAGTTTCCGCATTTACAAGATTATGAAGCTTAAGACTGATAGCTGAAAGCGGCAGCTTTACCTCATGGATCCACATTTCAAGATATTCTGCAAAATCGCTTCCCTGCTTCTCAAAAAAAGCAACATTTTCAGCCATTGATTTGTTAATCTCATAAAGCGCTTCGCAGACAAGATCACCCTCCAGAAAACCGGGCTTTTCCAATGTCTCGAGCACGAGATATGCCTTATCCAAAAGCTCTGAATTCTTTATCAGACCGTTATAGAAATCCCTCTTACGGCTATAATCCATTATTAGACAGATTAATTCATAAAGAATAAGCAGTCCCGCTACAAGCGTTACAGCGACCATATTCAGCTTAAATAAGATCAGTAACCATATGATGATCGCAAAAATAATAATTAATGTAATAAGCTGTGCGGATCTGTCTTTTAAATACTTCAAAAATGTCATAACAAGATATACCCCTGTCCTTTACGGGTTTCAATCGCATTTTCCATTCCCGCATCTGCAAGCTTACTGCGAAGTCTGCTGATATTTACCGTAAGTGCATTATCATTCAGATACTCGCTGTTGTTCCAGAGATCCGTCATCAGATCATCACGGCTGACTATCTGCCCCTTGTTATTATAGAGGAACGACAGGATCAGCATTTCATTCTTAGAAAGAACTGTTTCACTTCCGTCTTTTGCGATTATCATGCTTCTTCTGAAATCGATGCTTACATCACCGTATTCGGCTGTATCAGATGAGGAACCGCCAAGACGCTTAAATATATTTCCCATTCTGAGAAGGAGCAGCGTCGGATTATAAGGCTTTGTTATATAATCATCCGCACCGTAGCCTATCGACACAAGCTCATCTCTCTCGGCGTCACTGCTCGTAACCATAATGACCGGAACATCCGACTTTGCACGAAGTTCTTTCAAGATATCCTTTCCGTTTTTATGCGGAAGATTTATATCAAGAAGCACCATATCAGGAGCCGCCTTAAGTATATCCTCTACAGAATCATCAAATGATGTCAGCCCCTCTGCGCTATATCCCGAAGTAGAAAGAAGGATCACCAGTTCGTCTCTGATGGCTTCTTCGTCCTCTAAAATAAGAATTTTTTTCATTATTCAACCTCACTTTTATCAAAGATTTACACAGGATTTACCGAGATACAGAACCCGGTTCCAGTCAAATATACATAACTATGTTCCAGTCGAATATATACAACCATGTTCCAATCAAATATACAAAACCCTTAACAGGCCGAGTCCTCCGGCAAATCTCATATTGAATAATATAATCATTCATCCGATAAAATACAATCAAATCTTATCGACATATCAAATATGATAATAATCTTATCGGCATGCCGAATATGATTATTATCTTATCAGCATATCGAATATGATTATAATCTTATCAACATATCGTATTTGATTATATGATATAATGTGAAATATTGAATCAGCAACATCAATGAGGTGAATCCAATGGATGAAAGATATATTTCTTCCGGCCGTTTTGCAAAGATGGCCAGAGTTTCCGTAAGAACGGTAAGATTTTACGACAAACAGAATATACTTAAGCCCAGCTATGTCGATGAAGATACAGGTTCTCGATATTATACTTCGGATGACCTTGTACGTCTTCAGCAGATACTTCTTTATAAGTATCTCGGTTTTTCATTGGATGAAATCAAGGAACTTATGGTCAAAGCCGGCGATAAAAATTTCATGGTCGATTCCATGAAACTCCAGCAAACCCTTATAAGCGATAAGATTGATCAGATGAAACTGGTTCAAAAAGCAATAAACGATACGCTCACGGCTTATGAAGAAGGACAGGAAATTGACTGGGAAAAAATGCTTCGCATAATAAATCTTACCAGTATGGAAAACAGTCTTAATACCCAATATCACAATGCCAACAATGTTTCTGCAAGAATCCGTCTCCACAAGCTTTATTCAACAAACACGACCGGCTGGTTCCCATGGCTTTTTAAAGAAATGAATCTTAGATCAGGTATGAAGATTCTTGAGCTGGGCTGTGGAAATGGTGCTCTTTGGGTTGAGAATATGGAAAATATACCGACAGGCCGCGGAACTTCTATCATTCTTTCTGATATATCCGGCGGTATGCTTCAGGATGCCGCAAAGGCTATTTTCGGTGATCCGGATTCGAATACTTCAAAAGGGGAACCGAATGCTAAGCAGAAGAGCCGCCTTAACATCGAAAGATTACGCCGTATAATCAAGTTCGCGGAATTCGACTGCAATCATATTCCATTTCCTGATGACAGCTTCGATATAGTTATAGCAAATCATACTCTCTTCTACTGTGATAATCCGGAAGATGCTGCCGGTGAAATAAGACGCGTTCTCCGTCCCGGCGGTTCTTTATATGCAAGCACATACGGAAGCAGACATATGAAGGAGATTACAGAACTGGTCAAAGGATTTGATGAAAAGATTGAGTTATCTGCCACACAGCTTTACAAAATATTCGGTCTTGATAATGGTGATGAGATACTCGGCAAACACTTTGAAACAGTGGAAAAGCATGTTTTTGATGATGCACTTCTTGTTGATAAAGCAGAGCCGCTCCTCGAATATATCATGTCCTGTCACGGAAATCAGAATCGTTTTATAGTTGACAGATATAAGGATTTTAAATCTTATATAGAAAAGAAAGTACAGCGCGGTAAAGGTTTCCGGATTACAAAAGAATCCGGTTATTTCAAAGCCCAATAGAGAAATCGAACATCACAAACGTCATCTATTCTTTGTTTCTATATATGTTTTTATATATGTATTTTATATATTTTTCACAAAAAATAATTTTTTAAAAAAAGTGCTTGCGCATGACGTAACGTCACCCTTTATAGTGATATCAGTTCAAAATTAATGAGCATTACTAATCATAGTTTACAGCGATATTATACATTTTTGATAACACGAAAGGAGTTATGTTATGACTATCATCGTTACCGGTGGTGCCGGTTTTATCGGAAGCAATTTTATCTTTCACATGTTAAACAAGTATCCTGATTACAGGATTGTGTGTCTTGACTGCCTCACCTATGCAGGCAACATGTCAACACTTGCTCCTGTTATGGATAATCCTAATTTCAGATTTGTTAAGGAAAGCATTACTGACAGAGCCGCTGTTGAGAAGCTTTTCGAAGAAGAGCATCCTGACATGGTTGTCAACTTCGCAGCAGAGAGCCATGTTGATCGTTCAATCGAAAACCCAAGCATTTTCCTTGAGACAAATGTAATCGGAACTTCAGTTCTTATGGATGCCTGCAGAAAGTACGGCATCAAGAGATATCATCAGGTATCAACAGATGAGGTTTACGGAGACCTTCCTCTTGACAGACCTGACCTCTTCTTTACAGAGGAAACACCTATTCACACAAGCAGCCCATACAGCTCGTCCAAAGCAGGTGCAGACCTTCTTGTTCTTGCATATCACAGAACTTTCGGACTTCCTGTTTCTATCAGCCGCTGCTCAAACAATTACGGTCCATACCACTTCCCTGAGAAGCTTATACCACTTATGATAATAAATGCTCTTCATGACAAGCCGCTTCCTGTTTACGGCGAAGGACTTAATGTCAGAGACTGGCTCTATGTTGAGGATCACTGCAAGGCTATCGATCTTGTAATCCATAACGGCAGAGTCGGTGAAGTTTACAACATCGGCGGACATAATGAGATGAAGAATATCGATATCGTTAAGCTTATCTGCAAGGAGCTCGGAAAGCCTGAAAGCCTTATCACATATGTTGCAGACCGTAAGGGTCACGATATGAGATACGCTATCGATCCAACAAAGATCCACAATGAACTCGGATGGCTTCCTGAAACAATGTTTGCTGACGGAATCAAGAAGACCATCAAGTGGTATCTTGATAACAAGGATTGGTGGGAGCCGATCATTTCAGGCGAATATCAGAATTATTATGAGAAAATGTACGGCAACAGATAATTGCTCTGAATATCATAAATTCTGCGTAGCAGGTTTATGCTGATTACACGAAATATTGAATAAGGAGATAATCATGGGTAAGATTCAAGTTGAAGAATGTGAAATAGAAGGACTTAAGGTAATTACACCTACAGTTTTCGGTGATGAAAGAGGCTACTTCATGGAAACCTATAATTTCAATGACATGAAGGAAGTCGGCATCGATATGAACTTTGTTCAGGATAATCAGTCAGCATCCAAGAAGGGTGTTCTCAGAGGCCTGCATTTCCAGAAGGAGTTTCCACAGGATAAGCTCGTAAGAGTTGTCAACGGAACTGTATTTGATGTTGCAGTAGATCTGAGACCGGGTTCAAAGACCTTCGGAAAGTGGCACGGAGTTGTTCTTTCTGCAGAAAACAAGAAGCAGTATTTCATACCGAAGAACTTTGCACACGGCTTTATAGTTCTTTCCGATTATGCTGAATTCACATATAAATGTACTGATTTTTATCATCCGAACGATGAGGGCGGACTTCTCTGGTCAGATCCTGACATCGGAATTGACTGGATAATGCCGGAAGGAATGACAGCAGACGACCTTACTATATCTGATAAGGATCATAAGTGGGGCGGATTAAAAGAATATATGAAGGAACGCGGATTATAAGATTACGCTTCAAAAAAACTAACCCAAAACGGCATCACGGAGTAATTTCCGGATGCCGTTTTTTCTATGAATTATAATATCTGAATCAGCCTGATATATTTACTGATATATTTACCGACCTATTAAATATCATATTATAGCCATACTACTTCACTCAGTATCTGACGTACATTTTCTTCGTTTAAAACGCAAAGCTTTGCAAGGCTCTTCGCTCTTTCTTCATCATTCATCTGTGAGGTCTTCTCACTGCCTGCCCACTGCTCGAAATCTCTGTTGAGATTGTCTAGAGCTTTCATCTTTGCTTCTGTCTTCCAGATGAGTTCCTGCAGAAGTGCCTTCTTCTGTTCCACCAGCGCGGACATTTCTTCCTTACTACACTCACCCGACATGATAAGAGCAATCTCATTCAGGGTAAATCCCATATCCTGAAGTGCAAGCAGAGCCTCCACCTGCTGAAGCTGTCCGGCCGAGTAATATCTGTATCCTGTTTCTTTATCTATTTGAACCGGTTTTATAATATTCTTCTTTTCATAGACTCTCATGGCCTTTACGGATACTCCGGCCATTGCCGCAAGTTCGCCTATTTTCAATAATTGATAATCCGTATTACCTTCCGTTTTCATATCCATAGCTTTTACCTCGTTCTGCCGCAGGGATAGACCCTATGGTAAATCATTGATTACTTTATGTTGTCGTTCAGGATTTCATCCACTCTTACCGCTCCTGTAAGATTCGTCTTCATATTATTTATGCCCGAATTGACACACATTACTCCCATCATCATATGACCGCGGTACTGCGTTATCTTCATAAGCTCGGCAAAATCCTTTATCTTAGTTCCAATCATACTATTTCCGATAAGCAGAAGCAATATATAACCGGTCATTCCGGATGTGGCAGTTACCGCTGAAGATAGTGCTGTCCTTCTATGCGCTTTCACATTTTCACGCATTATCCTCTCACTTTCTTCCCTTACCTTATCAAGCACGATATCCTGTCCGTCAAAAACAGTGATTGCATCTCCCGCTTCAACTATAGGCGCTGTCCAGTTCGTGTACCTTGCGAAGGATTCCTGTGCATTCTTTCTGAATTTCGGAATATTTCTTACTATCACAATACCGCTCAATATAAAGAAAGGTATCATCAGAAATATTGACACACCGAACAGTGTCGGATTCAGCATTATAAGTATCATCGATGAAAATACTAAATTGACTACCGCGATCATCGAGTGCATGAAGTTTATCGGTGCTGTCAGATAATCCGCCACTTTATCCACGTCGTTGTTAATTCTCGTGATCCAGTCACCTTCCGAATACTCTTCCATTTCCTGCTGAGTACGCGACAGCATTGATTCAAGAAGTTTCATTCTGAGACGTCTGTGCAGCATCATATCCGTCTTTACTGCCACAGTCGCCCAGACACTTGCATTATAAGCAAAAAGCAGAAGCGTAAACATCAGGAATATCCAAAAAGTCCGTGAAAGATTATCTCCGTCTCTCTGATCCGTCAGACGGATAAAGCTCTCAAGCATATTTGCATTAAGCATTGAATTCAGAAAATCAAACGGCGATCTCAGGATCATTACTATGACAAATGTTTTCCATAGTCCGAGCTCTTTTAATATTCTTATAACTTTATGGTTCATATATTATTCACCTATCCTCAATTCTCTTAATTACTGATCGATTCATCAGATAATCTGCCCGACTGCATTGATAAAATGCGGTCGTATCCGGATAGATGCTCCGGTCTGTGCGTTACATGTATCACTGTTTTATCAGCCGCATAACGGTTTAAGGCCTCAAGAACGGACGATGCATTTTCACCGTCTAATGCAGAAGTTGGTTCATCTAACAGAAGAATTTCGGCATCCTTACATATAGCTCTTGCTATAGCTATACGCTGTGCCTGACCACCCGACAGTTCATCCGCACGGTCACCCAGATAAGTATCAAGTCCTTTGTCGAGCGTATCTATCCAGTTGCTGAGATTTGCCGCAGCAACAACCTTTTCTATCCATGCAGAAGGATAATTATGTCCCATGGTTATATTCTCACGTATTGAAAGCGGAAGCAGCATAGGTGACTGCATTACCACCGAAACTTTCTTTATGATATTCGAAGGAAGGCTCTCTCCGGCAACTATCACGCTTCCTTCTGTCGGAGCATAGAGTCCCGCAATCAGCTTCAGAAGCGTACTCTTTCCACATCCGCTCTCACCTACTATTCCGACCTTCTGTCCCTTTTCTACTCCAAAGGAAATATTCTCGAAAACCGTATGATCTTCGTATTTATATGTCACACTTTTTAACTCTATCATTTCAACCTCTATATTATTAATCCGGTTCATTTATTTTGTCACATCTCTACAGACAGCCTCTAACTCCACATATAATTTCACTCAATTTCAATTCTCGACAGATTCGTTGTAAATACCTTAAAGCCCGCTATCCAGTTCGGAAGATTCATTATCGATTGAGTAAGGCTATTTTGAAGATTAAGAAAAAGTATCAGTGTGCCCATAAGTATCTTTCCCTTAATGACCATATATCCTCCCGCTAGAAGAAGCAGCATAAGAGGAACCCTGGATAAGATTCCCGAAAGTGTATTATATAGAGCCGAATATCTTCCAACCTTTGTCTGATACTTTGTCCAGCTGACCAGTCTTTCATCCATCGCCTTCTTACAGAGTTCTTCTCCCTCAAAGGTCTTAACCGCCGGAAATGCGTGGACTGCCGCATAGCCTGCCTTATTCATCTTCATTTTCTCATTCTGTGCTGCAGATACTATCTTAGAAAGGCTTCTGCTTGAGAAGCCGACATATATCAGAATGATCAAAGTCGGAATAAGCAGCACAAGCGTAAGGATCACATTTTGAATAAACATAAATACCGTTGCAAGTATTCCCATAAAGAGCATTCCAGTGATATCAAAGAAGGCATTTGTTAGATATCCGTCTGACTGTACAAGTTCATTCTGTACAACCGACATCACCGATGCCGTGTCGTACTGTTTTCCCCGCTCCGCCAACCGGTGCAGCAGTTTAGATGCATAACCCATTCTCAGTGTATGTGCCATCTTCTCTGCGGTGATACGTCCCACATACTGATTCATAAAAAGCGTTGCCACACTTAATATTATGAAGCCGGCGAGCAGAACTATAAATACCATACTCACCGCTGCCCTCTCTTCAATCTTATTAACAAGCTCTCCTACATAATACATATAGATCATCTGAGTAAGATTTGCGACAAGCGTCAGGACCACCGATATTATGACCCATATTCTGTTTCTCTTAATTAATGTACGAAGTACAGACATAAAAAACGTCCCTCCGGCAGTTTTACAGTTTCATATAAATACTGTAAACCCTGCCCCAAGGGACGAGTCAATATCCATAACAGATTTCTCTATTCAATTCATATGCTTAATATATTCCATCATAAGCTGATTGCTGCATATCATTCGCGACATCCTGATTTACCAGGGCATTTATGATAACCTTGATATCATCTATATCTGCCTGTATCTTTGCCAGCTCATTCTGATAATCAATTTTCTTTAATACACTTGATGCATCGAAGGCATCATTTTTCGGTTCATTAAAAGCGAAGATAACTCTGTTATCCCATATATTTATGGCTATACTTTTATATCTGGCATTCAAACTCTGTATGCGCTCCATATACTGAGGCGTAAGTAGATAAAAAACATCATGTGCGTTTTCGGAATATACACTAAATTCTTTGTTAAATTCCACACTTTCAAGATCCACCTTATTCGGTTTATCTTTGCGTCTCACCGCTGAATAACGGAAGTTATTGCTGAACATTCTCAAATAGGATACTTTCTTATCCGAAAGGTTAAATATGATCATCCTTCCTTTAAAAAATATAGTAGTTGATGAGTTTTCACCGTCCGATGTAGTATCCGCAACATATACATCCGACAATTCAAAGTTTATTCCGTTGTAGCTTGCCTTTATATAATCCTCGGAACTAAAGTCGCTTCCCATCTTAACAAGATTAAACTTCTTAACATCGTCTTTAGAAAAACCCCAATCAGGATTATAGAATACATTTTGAAAATTCTTTTCAAGTGCTCCCTTAACGAAAAGCTCTTTATAAAGCTTTTTACATTTGAGATACGACTTTAATCCCAAAATAACAGCAACTATCATGCACGCTATCGTAATAAACGGCAGAAAAAAGCACGCTGCCGTAATAAACGGCAGAAAAAAGCACGCAAGTCCGATCACTCCGATTACAATGGCCAGGATTATCAGCCTTCTGTTGTTTTCATACTTACTTATAGCATCACTCATACTGCTATAAGTTACTCCTTCATTATCCATTTTGTCCCCCTTTATTTTTTATCACAGAGAAATACCCTATGATATATTTTTGTGAACCTCTCATCACTAAAGTGACGAGCTTCTAAGAGAAACTATTCTCCGTTTAAGAAGTTTGGTATTTGATTTTCCACCTATTACTAGGCAACCCTTATTCTTATGGGCGTGTCCACTTCGC
>Ga0256405_10000191_pt1 | contig 201458 bp, 171 predicted proteins | sample RumenRJG_02DNA_FD_189096 | JGI IMG/M metagenome (GOLD analysis project Ga0256405, IMG submission 189096) | Bovine rumen microbial communities from Lethbridge, Alberta, Canada - RJG_02 | ecosystem: Host-associated > Mammals > Digestive system > Stomach > Rumen | place: Canada: Alberta...
TACTACAATATGACAGTAGCTGAAATAGGGAAAGCAATTTCAATGACATCAGCCGCAGTACAGAAACGAAGCGTTCGGGCAAGACAAAAGCTGAAAACGATGCTTTGTGAAGTCGGCATAAATTATTAAGGAGGGATATGTATGAATAAGAAAGACGAAATGTTCAATGAATTCGACATTGATCTTGAAACTGCAAACAGAATTGCGAAAGAGTACCCGTCCCTGTCAGATTCAGCCAGAGAGAGGATGTTTAATATGACTAAGGAAAAAATGAATATATCAAATTATACTGATGAGGGAAACAATAACAGCGTATATGGTGTGGAAAGATACAATCGTCCAAGATGGATAAAATTTGCAAGTATGGCAGCGACATTTGCTATAATCGCAGGTGGCATCGGCGGCGGAGGATATCTGCTCCGCAATATGAAGAAGCCGGTTCCGGCTGTAAGCTCATCATCAGAGACAGAAGTTACTACTACATCTTCTGTAACAACAAATGTTACCACAACTACAGCAGTTGCTGAGACAACTACAGCGACAACTGAGTCAAAGAGACTGACTCCTGAAGAGGCAGCGCATAAGCTTACAGATGGTTATTGGGATTATGAGTGCTTCTTTGATAGTGTTGCACATACAAAGGCTGATTATAATGCTGAAAGCTTAAAGTTCAATTACACTATGCAGTATGCTGGATATACACCTGATATTGAGCTAATATATTACAAAACTATTGATGAAAGACTTACAGAGAAAACTATTGACGGTCTGAAGAAGATATACAATACTTATTTCAGCAAAAATTATGATCCATTCTATTCTGTAAATGCTGAGTACACAAATAACTATGAATTATTCGGACCTTCATTTACAGCAGATACTCTTCCTGCTGACGGCAAATTGGATCGTGCATATACCTACATCATGTATGAGGGTGAATTATACCAGTATTGTCCGGGTAAAGGCTATTTTGGCGGTTATTATTGGACAGATGAGCAGATAGATATATCTGATGTTACAGAAGGCTCCTTTACATTAAATAGAAAATTTAAAAATGATGGAAATGAGGTATATGAGCCATCAAAGGGCGAAGTAACATTCAGAATAGCATTCGATGAAGATGCTCAGGATTGGAGAATTGAGCAGAAGGATGTTGAATATGAATATCAAGATAATTCTGCAACAACTGAGACAAATTCTACATCTATTGAATAAGCTGCACAGAAGCTTGCAGCAGATGTAAATCATGATGGATTGATTAATGCCGTAGACGCTTCCAATATTCTTTCGTACTACGCATATGTATCGACTACAAAAGAAAATCCAATGTCATTGGAAGAATTCATGAAAAAGAACTAAGAAAATATACTAATTTGATGACCGCCCTTCACGGGCGGTTTCTCTTTTAGAATTATAATAGTACATAATCAATCGCATATACTCATTTACTTGCTTTTGTTTACATAATATGATATAATATTAACATTAACTGATGGACTAAAATTACAACATCAGATATAACTTCAAACGTACCGAAAGGAGCAGACATGAAAAAAGCAATCGCATTATTACTTCCGCTGGCGCTGTTGGCTTCAACAGTCTCATGTGCGGAGAAAAAACCAAACTCATCATCAGATACGGCGACAGAATCGGAAATCGAGATCGCTTCTGACAGCACAGTTAAGGACCACGGTCCCAAGTATCAGAAATATGCTTCTATGACTCCAGAGGAGATCGTAGGTGAGCTTACTCTCGAACAGAAAGCAAACCAGATGGTCCAGCCTGCGGTATATAACATCACCGCGGATGACATGAAAGCCAACGACTACGGCAGTATCCTGTCCACTGTAGGCTGTATAGATTCCGATGCGTGGTGCGAGGCCGTTGACGGCTTCCAGAATGCCGCTATTGAATCAGAGGCTGGTATTCCATATATCTATGGTCAGGACGACGTTCACGGCGTTAATTATTGCAGAGATGCAGTATACTTTCCTCATAATATCGGACAGGGAGCTGCAAACGACGAGGAGCTTGCCTACCAAGTAGGTCTTATCACAGCTGACGAAGCAAAGCTCTGTCATATGCTGTGGAACTTCTCGCCCTGCGTGGCTCAGTCCGTTGATCCTCGCTGGGGACGCACATATGAGTCCTACGGTTCCGACCTTGAAACCATTACAAAGCCTCAGCACCGCATATACAAAGGGACTTCAGGACGGCGGACTTGTAGCCTGTGCAAAGCATTTCTTTGCTGACGGTAACGTATTGTACGGTACAGGCGAAGCAGGAGCGCCATTAAAGCGTATCGACCGCGGTGATGCACAGCTCACAGATGCGGAGATAGAGGAGCTTCTCAAGGTATATCAGGCTCAGATAGACGCAGGAGTTCAGACCATAATGATAAGCCATTCATCGCTGAACGGCGTGAAAATGCACGAAAATAAAGAGTATATCATGAAACTCAAAGACGAAATGGGCTTTGAGGGCTTCATCGTCAGCGACTGGGGCTCAATACAGCATATAACAGGTGATTCTTATAAAGATCAGGTAATAACGAGCATCAACGCAGGTATTGATATGCTCATGGAGACCGACAAATACGACGAGGCAAAGCAGATAATCGTTGATGCAGTAGGCAGCGGTGAGATAACCGAGGAGCGCGTCAACGACGCTGTTACGAGAATAATCAAGGTCAAGAAAGAGGCAGGCATATTCGACGATCCGCTCTGCGAGAACCTTCAAACAAAGCAGACGGAAACGGGCTCACTTGAATACCGAAAGATAGCCGAAAAGCTTGTTGAAGAGAGCCTTGTACTTCTCAAAAACGACAATAAAGTTCTTCCTATCAAAGAGGGCACAAAGGTCTATATCACAGGTCCTGCGGCAAACAGCTGCAGGGCACAGTGCGGCGGCTGGACTATGGACTGGAACGGTCCGAACTCGAAGGACGTCCCAGGAGTTACCACCATACTGGAAGCTTTCGAGAGATACGCTGAGGACTACGGCATTGAAGTCATCACAGATTCGGAACAGGCAGACAAAGCCGATGTGGTACTGCTTTGCCTTGGCGAGCAGAACTACGCCGAATGGAACGGCGATACCGAGGATATGAGCCTTTTCGGCACGCTTGGTCTTAATGGCAATAAAGAAGCCCGTGCAGAGGCAAAAGCTCTCGGCAAGCCCACTGTTACCTGTATCGTGGCAGGCAGAAATGTTCTCATCAACAAGAGAGTATACGATGACTGGGACAGCGTGGTTATGTGCTATCTCCCGGGCTCTGAGGGCAAGGGCATTTCCGATGTTCTCTGCGGCTGTTCAGATTTTACAGGCAAACTTCCGTCCCCTTGGTACAGCTCATTAGACCAGATACGCACAGACAATAGCTGGCTCGAAAGAGGCTACGGACTCAGCTACGGCGACGGCTTCAAGGCACAGCCCGAGCCTGAGACTATACTTGATCCGCCGACGGTAGTTGAACCTGATCCGGCATTGAAAGGTACTAATTATAAAGCAGGATTGTTTAAGGACGGCGTATACGTCAATGAATATGCAAATATCAAACTCAATGTTCCCGGAGAACTGAATTATTTCCCTAATGATACTGATCCCGAGGAAAAAGAAGCTTACATTGCAGAGCTTACTGATGAAGAAGAGATCAGGCGCGAAAGGGCGCAAATACTTGAAACAAGTTTTGGCAATGCTAAAGAATCCGTAATGGTATTCTTTGTAAACACAAAAATCGGATTCCCTGATTCTGCGGACGTTACCGCAGAAGATGTTATGGACTATTGTAAGGAATGGATAGATGGACAGATAACTAATGATGGCGGTAATGCTGACTGGAAAGAACGTAAAAAGGTAAAGCTTGGCAGCGAAGAATTTTCGAGAGATGTAGTTTATTATTGGGACGGCAAGGCATTCGATTGTTTCTATATGAGAAAGCTTGATGACGACCTTGTTTGCTGGATATATGTGACAACAAGTGAACAAGGTAGAACTCCCGAATACTATGAATCACTGTTCGAGGATATAAAGTGATGAAGAAACGTAGAGCAATGACCGCATTTGGCTGTGCATTATGCATAGCCGCTGCGGGTGCTTTTACTGGTTGTTCAAATAATAAAAACGGTTCAGAACCAGTTGAAGCCGTTACCGCCGATACAAAGGCTGTTGCGCCTGATGTGCAGGTTGGGACGTATGTAACTTTCGGTTCATATGAGCAGGATAATGACTTGAGCAACGGTAAAGAGGACATAGAATGGCTTGTACTTGCAAGAGAGGATAATAAAGCGCTTCTCATAAGCAGATACTCGCTTGACAATCAGCCGTACTCGGAACACACAGAAGAAGTTCCGTGGGAGAACTGTTCCTTGCGCAAATGGCTTAATGATAATTTTTTGAATGAAGCTTTTTCTTCGGATGAGCAGAATAGTATAATTACTTCGGTCGTAACAGCAGATGAAAACCCGTTCCACAAATTATCACAAGGCAATGACACTATGGATAAAGTGTTTATTTTGAGCGTTATAGAGGCAAATAAATATTTCAGCTCAAACAGTGAACGTCTATGTCAGGGAACCGCATATTGTCATGCTCATAGAGCGCCTAAATCCAAAGATACAGGCAACTGCTGGTGGTGGCTGCGAACGCTCAACAGTGCATTTGTTGCTGCTGTGGTCGATGATGAAGGTCCTATTGAAGCAGGTGCGGCGGATAATGATAAAAATAACTCTTCATCAGGCGGTGATTATGTTACTTGTATGGAGGCATCGGTTCGTCCATCTGTCTGGATAGACCTCGGACTTGCTAATCTGAAATAGTGAAAAACAACGGTATATAGACGATATCCTGACAGAAAAAATCAGAAACATACTTGCTAAATAATATATTACATACAAAAACTGGCTCTGCAATTCATGTGGAGCCAGTTTTTTATCGCTGACATAAAAGTTATTATTGTAAGAGATGGCTGAGGTCCTCATAAAGGTCAGAAAAATGACTATATTTCCTATGGCATGGTGATTTACACATCAAGCTACTCCCAAACCTCTTGCTATATGGACAACAGGATATACGGATACGCAAGAGTATCTACCCGTGAGCAGAATGAAGATAGACAAATCGAAGCCCTCACCAATTTCGGAGTTCCAGAGCAGAACATTATCATCGATAAGGCTTCAGGCAAGGATACTGAGCGTGAGGGATATCAGTACCTTAAACGACAGATTCTCCGTAAAGGGGATACTCTTGTTATCAAGGAGCTGGACAGGCTAAGCCGTAACAAAGCCGACATCAAGAGAGAACTTGAAGAGTTCAAAGTAGCAGGAGTACGTGTAAAAATACTCGACATTCCGACTACCCTTACGGACTTTCCACCGGATCAAGCTTGGATCCTTGAAATGATAAACTCAATCCTTATAGAAGTACTCGGCAGCATTGCAGAAAACGAGCGTAATAAGATTCGTTCTCGTCAACGTGAGGGCATTGAAGCTGCTAAAAAGAAAAATGTCCGCTTCGGCCGGCCACCTAAATCTCTGCCTCATAATTGGCAGCAGATAATGGCTGATGTCCGAAGCGGGAATAAAAAGCCTGTAGAAGCAATACGGGAACTTGGCATATCACGATCATACTTCTACAAGCTGTACAGTAACAATTGAAAGATGTAGCCTCCCTTGATAAAGGAGGCTATTTTTTCTTAGATCAACTTACAGATACTGATGAAGCCAATCAGGCATATTAGGATTGTCAGTTGCCCATGAATCAACTTCTGTCTCATCGGTTTCCCAGTTGTTTTCATGACCATCAAAGAATTTTTGCCTGTGGCACTTGTATTTTACTACTGTATCTCCTTCCATACGATACTCATACCAGTAGTAGTTCTGCTTACCATATGTATATGATCACAGGAAGGATAACTCCGAGGGAAGAAACATGAGCAAGATAATTCAGATAATATCAGGTGTAACCGCAGGAGTAGCAGGTTTTATCTGGGGTAACTTCAACGGACTTTTCTTTGCTTTGATAGCTTTTATGGTATTTGACTATATAACTGGTGTTATCGTAGCAATCACAAAAAAGAAGCTATCCTCTGCTGTTGGCTTCAAAGGCATAGCTAAAAAGGTATATATCCTTATACTCGTCGCTGTCGGGCATATTCTTGGAGTATATGTTTTTGGCAGCGGTGATGTCTGCCGCGATACTGTTATCGGCTTCTATCTTGCTAATGAAGGCATCAGCATATTAGAGAACGCTGCGGAGCTCGGGCTCCCACTCCCCAAAAAGCTGATAGCCATTCTTGCACAGCTCCGCAGCAAGAACGATGACGATGATGATAACATGGAGGATAAAGGAGAGAATGAGGTATATAAGAATTGACATTGATCCTAATTTTCTCGGAATAGATGATAATTGCATTGTTGCGATTGTGGCAGGTGACGATACAGGTAAACGATCAAGAGCATTGAAAAGGTTGCTACGCCGAGTTATAGACGGTGAACTTACCATGGAGCAGAAAAGAGTTTTTTACCTATATTACTACAAGCAGATTAACATGAAAGAGATTGCGGAAATGGTTGGAACAAGCAATCAAGCTGTAAGTGCTATGCTGCTCCGTGCGACAAAACGAATAAAAAAGGTTATGAAGTATTTCTTTTAACACATTTTTTACGCACGATGCGCGTTAGTTAAAACACGCGCGTGTAAAGGAGGATAAAAATGGGAAATCTTTCAGCACATTTCGACAAATCAGAGTTCCGCTGCCAGTGCGGTTGTGGAGGAGAAAATCCGTCCAAGCTTCTCATAGAGCGCCTTGAAAAGCTGTTTGACCTCATGGACGCTAAGAGCATAATTATCACAAGCGGATACCGCTGCCCAAAGTACAGCGTAAAAGTCGGCGGTTTCAGTTCTGACGCACATACCTGCAATATCGCCGCTGATATCATCGTAAAAAAGCAAGACGACAGTACATATACAGCTGAAGATATCGCAGAAGCTGCGGAGCGTATCGGCTTCGGCGGTATCGGACTGATGAAAGGAGCTTGTCATGTGGACAATAGAGACTGTGAGACCTACATCAACAACCATTGGTTCGGTGATGAGAGGGACGGCAGGAACTACATCAAGACCTTTCAGCGCGGAACAGTTTTCCCCGGCGAGAAGTCTGCGAAAAAGCCTGCCGAGAAAAAGACCATGAAAGTGACTGTCAATTATGACGATCACGAGTTTACAGGTCTGCTCGAAGAAATATAAGTACAGCCCCGGGGATAATCCTCGGGGCATTTTTTTATTAATTCGGTACAAGTGTCGTACTTAGTGTCGTAAAGGCTTTTTAGGGTGCAAAAAAGCCGCCTGTGAGGATTCTCACAAGCGGCTATATTTGGCGGACAGAGAGGGATTCGAATATTTTTAAATGGCTATTTTCGCCTATTTATAGCCTTTTATACTTTTCGTGTGGAATAAATGAGTGGAATAGAATTATTCTGAATGAAAACTATTTCTGGTATAGCTGTTCTTTTTCGATTATTGAAATATTGATATTTCCTGCATATTTTGCTTAAATACTATAATAAAAATGAAGACGCCTGTAATTACTGACTCCATTTTTTATTATATCAAAAAGCCCCGAAAAGTCAATCTGTAAACCTTTTGCAAATCAAATCCCATTGCAATGTATCGCCATTTGCGCTTCACTTCTCATGTGGATATGCCTCAATAAGACTTTTTATGCATACGGATACTAAAACGAAGACTTCTTAGTATAAAGCATAATAAATAATATCTGTTTGCTTTGTACGCCTTTGTATATTTGCACATTATGTTTTTTATTCAGCACAAAATATACTATAAAGTCTCTTGACATACAGCGTAAAATACCATATAATTACGGTGTAATCGTGCACGAAATGTAATACATAATTTTTCAGGAGGTGGAAACCCATGAAGCATAATAAGCTGTTGTCCGGTCTGATAGCTCTCTTTCTGACGGCATCTGCCGTTCCGTATCAGGGAACTGCTGTTCATGACGGCACAAAATATGCTTCTCACAGAGGAGCAGACAAATTCACACTGACAGCTGCGGCGGCAGATAACTGTCAGATATTCCGTGAACAGGATCTGAAGAATTTTCAGAATTATTTGCTCGGAAAAAATACTGATGAAAACCTTGACGGAAAACAGTATGATCTTAATAATGATGGTGTATGGGATGTTTTTGACCTGTGTCAGATGAGAAAAAAGGTCGTATCCCATCAGCAGAGCGGTACATCGGAACTATATATCAACGAAGTATGCTCTACAAACAAAAAATCAATAAAGGCAGCTGATGAAACATCACCCGACTGGATCGAATTGTATAATGCGGGTGACAATGTCTGTGATCTCAGCGGAATCGGAGTTTCAGACGGTGACAAAAACCGTTACAAGTTCACATTTCCACAGGGAACGACGCTTGGCGTCGGTAAATATATCATCATTTTCTGTGATGATACCGACTCAGCAACAGGTGAGCTTCATGCTGCTTTTAAAATTAGCGCAACAGGAGAAACCATATACCTGACTTCACCTGACGGTACGGAGCTTGACAAGCTTGAGCTCCCTGAGCTTGATACTGATGTTACCTTCGGAAGAACCCCCGACGGCTCTGACAGTCTGTCATTACTGAAGCCCACACCCGGAGTTTCTAACAGCTTAGCTGAAGTGGTATACCGTGTTGAAAAGCCTGTATTCTCATCAGAAGGAGGCTTCTATGATTCTGCATTCGATCTTGCTATTTCAGGCAGCAGCGGCTCCACTGTGCTTTATACACTTGACGGTTCGGATCCGCGCACCTCGGGTTCAGCAAAACAGTATCATGGAAGTATCAGCATACGCAATAACACCAATGATACCAATCAGCTTGCTTCTATCCGTGATATTTCTCTCAGAGGCTATGAGCCTCCGAATTTCGCAGTGGATAAGGGCATGGTAGTTAGAGCGGTATGCAGGGACAGCAACGGACTTTACAGCGACGTAGCAACAAACAGTTACTTTGTCGAAAAAAACGCCTCATATTACAAGGATATGAAAGTGCTTTCAATCTCCACTGACAGCAGTAATTTCTTTGATAAGGAAAAAGGTATATATATGATCGGTGATCAGTATTACCGCTGGAAGAACAGTGGCAGCTTTGATCCCAATCTTGATGTGGGAAGCAACGAAAATCCGACGAATTACAACTCGGAGGGCAAGGAATGGGAGCGCCCCTGCAATATACAAGTATTTGAACAGGGTAAGCTCAAGTTTACAGAAGATGTTGGAGTCCGCATAGCTGGAAACTGGTCTGCCGCATTCCCTCAAAAGAGCATGACGTTCTATGCACGCCGTGACTACGGTGCAAATAAAATGCAGTATGATTTCTTCGAGGGCGGTGCCAAAGATATTGACGGCGCAAAGATCAAGGAATATAAAAAGGTAACTATCCGAAATGGCGGAAATGCTTATGATAACTGCCGTTTCCGTGATGACCTGAACCAGTCCCTCGCAGAAGGACTATCACTCGGTAAACAGGCAAAGCAGGATTATATTGTCTTCCTTGATGGAGAATTCTGGGGTACCTATTCAATGCAGGAAAAGCTTGACGAGAACTATCTTGAATCACATTATCATGTGGATTCCGACCGTATAACTACTGTAAAGAATGGTTACGAGTATTCGGGACTTGATTCGGCATATCAGGATTTCAAGCAGTTCTGGAACTGGGCTATGTCCGCAAATATGTCAGATCCTTCAAATTATAAAAGGGTATGCGATACTCTGGATATTAACGGCTTGATCGACTTTATCGCTTTTGAAAACTATATCGCAAACTGGGACTGCATTATTAATAGCAATAACTGGATGATATGGCGTTCAGACGAGACCGATAGCTCAAATCCATATATGGATGGTAAATGGCGTTTCCTGCTATTTGATACGGAGTATTCTTCAGGCTATGACGGACAGTGCTCATTCCGCCGTGACTGCTTCAAGGATATAGACAAATCAGGAAAAATCACCAGTATTTCCTCACTATTCAACAAGCTGATGAACAATAACGAATTCAAGCAGCAGTTTTATAGCCGATACAAGGAGATAATGAATGATAACTTCGATAATTCTAAGGTATCAGCAAAGATAGACTCATATGCTGCCGCAACAAAAGATGCTGTTAATGATACTTTCCGCAGATTTGGCATAAGTTCAAACTATGACAGTTGCATTAAAATGATCCGCAATTTCTACAAGAACAGAGCGAAATATGCAGAACACCATCTCAATCTCCTCTATGGAATAAATGATAACTGGCAGGACGATCCGAATATGATAGATCAGTTCGGCTGGAGCGTCTGGATGAATGATGGTGTCGGCTCTATCGAGTACAATGATGACGGAAGCATAACTGTCAATGTATCAAAGACAGGGCAGTATGCGCAGGTAAGCAGCAGCACAGTTTCACTTCAGGCAGGAAAGACCTACCGCATGACTTACAAGATCAGTACTTCACAGAACATAAACACTTATACGATGTTCCAGCAGGGCTACGGAGAGTATAAGAGCTATTCCTACCATGAGCATACGTTCACTCCTAACGTTCAGACTATCACTGACACAGTAACTATGACTCAGTCAGATGACAATGTCAAGTTCCTTATCGGACTGGATAAGGGAACCGGAATATATCGTATTTCTGATTTCTCACTTATTTGCATCAATTGATATGAAAAAACGGCACTTCTCTTTCTGAAGTGCCGTTTTTGATGCTATCATTATATTCACTTTTCCATGCTGACCGTCACACATGTCTTGAAACAAACTTTCAGAAAAAGTCGCAGACCTTCATATTGGTAGTCCTTTAATAAGCGAACTTCTTTTCATGTGAAATAGATTATTATTTCAACGCACAGATTATCTCAGCGGTCAGCTTATCCACGGAAATACCATGAGCATCAAGCAGTTCCTCAGCCTTGAATTCCGTGTGGAACGCCTTGGAAATGCCGCGGCAGCGTACCCGCATATCAGAATCGCCGTAGAATGCTGCAATATTCTGTCCGTAGCCGCCCATAACTTCACCGTCCTCAATGGTGATGACAAGGCTGTGGTCTTTTTTCAGTGAATCAAGAAGATCCTCGTCTACACCGCTGACAAATCTCGGATTTATGACCGTGATCTCTGTACCGGTCTGAGCCTTGACCTTGTCAGCCGCTTCCAGTGCCATGGGAACAAGTCCGCCCACTGCAAAGAGTGCGACCTTGCTGCCCTTGCGTTCGATCTTGTTTTTCAGAACTGAGTAATCAGTATCGTCAGCGACACCTGTCGATTTCAGATTGTCCACCACTCTGATCGCAACAGGGTGCTGCTTCTGCGTGGTTGCATAGCGGAACATCTGCACGAATTCCTCATTGCTTGCAGGTGCAAGATAAATGAGATTCGGGATATGAGCAAACAGCTGAATATCGCAGAGCGCAATATGCGTATTGGAGTTCATACCGTAGGCACCGGGGCTAAGTATCAGGAAAGTTGCAGGACTGTCATTCAGGCACACATCATGTGACATCTGGTCGTATGTACGCTGATAGAAAGGAGCGAATGTGCCGAATACCGCCGTGCCGCCGTTTCTTGCTATTCCGCCTGCCATAGCGACTGCATTTTCCTCTGCAATGCCGACATCAATGAACTGTCCGCGGTCAACATATTCCTCACGGACACCCTGAACAAAGCCCAGTCCCATTGGAGTTGCGGCATTCAGAACAATGGCATTTTCATTGGTGTCCAGCAGTTCCTTCAGGCAGTTGAACACGACACTTTCACTGCCCTCATAAGGGTACAACGGAGAGCCGTCCTCAACATGGAAGGGACCGCCTGCGTGCCAGCTTTCACGGTCTTTTTCTGCATAGGGCAGACCTTTTCCCTTTATCGTGTGGATATGCAGCACAACAGGGTGGTCGATGTCCTTCACACTCTCAAACAGTTCAACAAGCTTTGTGGTATCGTGACCGTCATCGAGATAGCGGTAGTCCAGTCCCATTGCACGGAACAGATTGTCCTCGGCAGTGCCGTTTGATTCACGGAGCTTTTTCAGCGTTTTGTAGAGTCCGCCGTGATTTTCAGCGATACTTTGGTCGTTGTCATTCACGATGATAATGAGGTTCCTGTCGTACTCTCCTGCGTAGTCGAGAGCCTCAAGCGCCTCGCCGCCCGAAAGGGAACCGTCGCCGATGAGTGCGATGATATTCTCACTGCGCTGATTCAGGTCGCGTCCCTTTGCAAGTCCGAGCGCCAGAGAAACAGAGGTCGAAGTATGACCGACAATGAACATATCGTGTTCACTTTCATTCGGATTAGTATAGCCTGTCACATCGCCGAAATGCGTCTCATCCAGAAATGCCTCTTTTCTTCCGGTCAGGATCTTGTGCGGATAGCACTGGTGGGATACGTCAAAAACGATCTTGTCCTTCGGGGAATCAAATACATAATGAAATGCCACAGTCAGCTCCACCACACCGAGGTTCGGTCCCTGATGTCCGCCGGCTTTGCTGATCTTATTGATGAGTGCGGCTCTTGTCTCATCTGCAAGTACCTGAAGCTGAGAAACCTCCAGCTTTTTGATGTCGGCAGGGCCGTTGATATTTTCTAAGTACATAGTTTTATCCTCCTCAGATCTTGAAACCATTTATCATCTTTACGAATGCAGGATCGCTGTGGTCAACTATCTCGCTGTGCCCAAGATCAAGTGCCGCGATCTTCTGCATATCCTCGTCTGAAAGGGTGAAGTCCCAGATGTCAAAATTCTGCTCCATACGTTCCACATGAACGGATTTTGGCAGGATCGAAACACCTCTCTGAGCATTCCATTTCAGCGCAATTTGTGCAGCGGTCTTACCGTATTTTGCTCCGATCTCCGTCAGTACAGGGTGTGTGAAGATACCGTGTCTGCCCTCTGCGAGAGGTCCCCATGCCTGTGGTGCGATACCGTATTCCTTCATGAGCGTGATCGCACTGTCCTGCGTAAAGAACGGGTGCAGTTCAACCTGATTGACAGCAGGCATGATTTCTACATTCTCACAGAAATTTGCAAGAATAGCAGGATAGAAATTTGATACGCCGATCGCCTTTACCCAACCCTCTTTGTAAGCTTTTTCAAGCGCACGGTAGCCTGCAAAATAATCGCCCATAGGCTGATGGATCAGGATCAGATCAATATACTCCATATCAAGCTTTGCAAGAGATTCCTTCAGAGAAGCATAGGCGCCGTCTTCTGTTTTCATGTTTGATACCCACAGCTTCGTGGTGACGAATAGTTCCTCACGGCTTACAAGTCCGTCAGCAATCGCACGGTGGACAGCTTTTCCGACAGCCGCTTCATTCATATAGGCTTGTGCAGTGTCGATAAGGCGATATCCTGTCTTGATTGCATCATATACAGCCTGTTCGCAGACAGCCGCATCGGGCACCTGAAATACGCCGAAGCCCTCAATCGGCATTTTTGCTCCTGTGTTCAGTGTTACGAATTCCATAATAAGTTCCTCCTTGTCTTATAGGTTCAGCCATTCTCTGACATCAGCTTCTGTCAGGTGATTTCCGTCAATGCTTTTGTGGACATTTCCCTTGCACAGCTTCTTGATATCGTCCGTGCCGACAGAACCGCTTCCGCCGTGGGTATTGAAAATATACACATTTTTACCGGTCAGGTCGTATTGCTCAAGAAAACTCAGCACGATCATCGGACAGGTATACCACCATGCCGGATAACCGATCACAATGTCGGTATACTGTGATATATCCGCAATAACTCCTGCATAGGAAGGCCGTGAGTCCTTGTCACGCTCTTTTTTCGCCTGTGTCACACAGATGGGGTATATTTTTGAGTACGCCTTTTCCGGTTTCAGCTCAAACTGATCGCCGCCTGTTGTTTCTGTGATCATTTTGGCAGCCTTTCTTGTGTGTCCGCCCCATGAAAAGAATACAGTCAGAAATTTTCTCTCCGGCATATGATCCCTCTTTTCCGGTATTGATTTTGATACTGGTTTGTGTTATAATCAGAACAGATATCCTGTTACAAGCATATTATAGCATACTATTTTGGATTTGTACAATGCTAATATCGGATACTGCTATAAATCAAAATCATACTGAGGTGATGATATGTTTGAGTTATATCTTCTGCGGCAGCTTGCCGCATTCAAAGAATACGGCACACTTTCCGAAGCTGCCGAACGGCTGTATCTTTCGCAGCCAGCACTGAGCCGGAATATGAGAAAACTGGAGGAAGAGATTGGTGTACCGCTGTTTGTACGCAGCCGCAATAAGCTGGAGCTCAACGAAAACGGCATACTGACCGCTGAGCTTGCCGGGAAAGCCTTGTCAGAGATTGACGGCATTGCAAAGCAGGTACGTGACTTTGACCGCAGCCGCAGGACGATTTCGCTTGGCGTCTGTGCGCCCGCACCCATATGGAAACTGACTCCGCTTCTGTCGCAATTATACCCGACCATGACGATACAAACGGAGATCACGGAGGAAACGGAACTGCTGGAAGGTCTCCACAACGGACAGTATCAGCTGATCGTGCTGCATTTTCATCCCGAGGATAAACACTATATCAGCACTGCCTGTGGAACGGAAAAGCTGTTCTTCTCGCTGCCGCCGACACACAGGCTTGCAAATGAAGCCGCGCTGTCCTTCTCCGACCTTGACGGCGAGAGCTTCCTGCTGATGTCGGAGATCGGATTCTGGCACGATATGGCCGTCAGAAAGATGCCGCATTCCAGATTTCTGATCCAAAATGACCGCTTTACTTTTGACGAGATCGTCAATGCCTCTGTCCTCCCGTCATTCAGCACAGATACTGCAAATGAGTTTTTCGGGAACAGTTCAGACCGCATTCAAGTCCCCATTACAGACGAAGAGGCTGAGGTGAGATATTTCCTTGTCTGTCTGAAGGAGAATGATAAACAGTTCGGACAGCTGTTTGAAGTATTATAATAGCTAAGTTTTTACTTTTGTATGGTATCAGAAAGAAATGGGCCTGCGTGCCAACACCTTTTACCGCCGCATCAAGGAGTATGAAGACAAGCATATATAAATAAGAATGGAGCCGTTAACGGATCCTTCTTTTTTCATTAGACTGTCCATATAATTTGAAATATTGCAAAAGCGAAAAAAGCACTTATATGACACAGTTTTACACTGTGTCAATAGACCTTAGTCTTATGGCACATTCAAAAAGCGTTTCAAATACATGGTTTTTTATCATTTGAAACGTTGCAAATAAAGGGGACTCCTTAATTATACTTTTGCTCGTAATATCTGTGGAGATGGTTGAAGGTGTTTGGAGAAGTCCAATTGTATTATTGATAATGATGTTGAAATTGAATTCAAATAGAAGAATAGTATTGCACCAGTCAAAAACTCATTCCATACAAGTATTCCATACGAAAAAAACAAAAGGCTATATATAGGCGGAAACAAGGCTTTATAAAAATTCGAATCCCTCTCTGTCCGCCAGAATGGTAAAAGAAAAAGGTTGAATCGCATATGATAATGCGGTTCAACCTTTTTCTTTTTATACAGTCAATTACCGTCATCAATTCGTCTGAGAAAACATCATCCATAGTCAAAATAGACAAATCGTGCAGTCATTTGTTGTTTATCTACACAGATATTTACTGCCGATGAATGTTTTTGATTGAATTCTCTTGACTATTTTGACACTTGATGATATAATTCAATCAACATCAATCATATTCATTCACATTCACTCATAAATGTTCGTTTGATAATGATACTATTAAATATTCAGGACGGGGATAATTTTGCTTACAGAAGAAAGACATCAGATGATACTTAATGCACTCGACGGCAAAAATGCCGTTACGCTCAGTGAGCTTTGCTCATTACTCGGCGCTTCTGCATCTACCGTGAGGAGAGATCTTAATCACCTTGCAGAACGCGGACTGCTTATCAAGATACACGGCGGTGCTATGCCCTGCATTGACAAATTCAGCTTCGGAGAACAGAATATTGAAGAAAAATCTCATCTTTATAATGATGAAAAGACTGCTATAGCTAAGTATGCAGCTTCACTGATAGAAGACGGTGATTTCGTATTCATTGACGCCGGAACAACAACTGAAAAAATGATAGACTATATCTCTGCAAAAAGCGTCACATTTGTTACCAATGCCTTTGTTCACGCAAAAAAGCTTGCACAAAGAGACTTCAAAGTTTTCCTCCCAGCCGGTGAGATAAAGCTTATAACAGAAGCAATCGTCGGCGCAGAGTGTGTCAGCAGCCTTCAGGCTTACAACTTCACAAAAAGCTTCATCGGAGCAAACGGAATCTCACTTTCTGCCGGAGTTTCCACTCCCGACAGAAATGAGGCGAGCATAAAGGCTGAGGTGATCAGACACAGCATGAACGCATATATCCTTTCGGATCATTCCAAATTCGATCAGATTACCTCAGTAACTTTCACGGATCTTGATAAGGTCATAATAATCACTGATAAACTCAGTGATAAAAAATATCTGACAGCTGCAAATATCAAGGAGGTGATGTAGTTGGTATACACTGTAACATTCAACCCTGCCATCGACTATGTTGTACACACAGCTGAAATGAGGCTTGGCGAAGTTAATCGTTCATCATCGGAGGAAATGTACTTCGGCGGCAAAGGGATAAATGTGTCCATAGTTCTGAATGAGCTTGGTACACCGTCCATTGCTCTGGGCTTCACCGCAGGCTTCACAGGCGAGGCTATCGAAAACGGTATCAAGTCAATGGGCATAAAATCAGATTTCGTAAGACTGAAAACCGGCAACTCCCGGATCAATGTCAAGATCAAAGCCGGCGAAGAAACCGAACTCAACGGTCAGGGGCCACACATAGACGACGAGGCGCTGGAAGCACTTTTCGTAAAGCTGGACAAGCTGTCAGACGGTGATACGCTCGTGCTTGCAGGCAGTATCCCTTCCAGTCTTCCATCGGACATCTATGAGAGGATCATGCAGAGACTTTCGGACAGAAAGATCAGGACAGTTGTTGACGCCACAAATGACCTTCTGCTCAACGTTCTGAAGTACAAGCCCTTCCTCATCAAGCCAAATAATCATGAGCTTGGTGAGATGTTCGGAGTAACCCTCTCGGAAGATGAAGAAATAGAGCGCTATGCCCGAAAACTGAAAGACATGGGAGCTATAAATGTTCTGATCTCAATGGCTGGTGACGGAGCTATGCTTATTGACGAGAACGGTAAATGCCACCGCTGCGGCGTCTGCAATGGAAAAGTCAGAAACTCGGTCGGTGCAGGAGATTCCATGGTAGCAGGTTTTCTGACCGGAGCTCAGAACGGCGACTATGAATACGCATTAAAGCTCGGTACCGCCGCAGGAGGAGCCACAGCTTTCTCAGACGGACTGGCAGTAAAAACCAAGATCGAAGAGCTGCTCGCTCAGCTCTGATATTACAACAGTAAGGAGGAATAGCTCATGAGAATTGTAGATCTGCTCAGCAAAAATAGCATCAAGCTAAACGCTTCCCCAAAGTCAAAATCCGAAGCTATCGATATGCTCATAGACCTTCAGGTAAAAGGCGGAAATATCGCCGATAAGGAAGCTTATAAAAAAGGCATCATCGCAAGAGAGGAAAAGGGTTCGACCGCTGTTGGCGAAGGAATTGCAATACCACACGCAAAAAGCGAAGCTGTAAAGGCTCCATCACTGGCGGCAATGACAGTTCCGGATGGAGTTGATTACGAAGCCCTTGATGATGAGCCCTCAAATCTGCTGTTTATGATAGCAGCCCCCAATGACGGAGATGTTCATCTTGAAGTTCTGTCCAGACTTATGACTATACTCATGGACGAGGATTTCAGAGACGACCTTCTGAAAGCCAAGGACGCTGATGAGTTCCTGAAGGTCATCGACGATATGGAGAAGGAGAAATATCCCGACGAACCTGCTGCTGAAGAAAGATCCGAAAACGGATATAAAGTTCTTGCGGTAACCGCCTGCCCGACGGGTATTGCCCACACCTATATGGCTGCCGAGGCTCTTGAAAAAGCAGGCAAAAAGCTGGGTATCTCCATTAAAGTTGAGACAAACGGCTCAGGTGGTGCAAAGAATATCCTCACTCAGGAGGAGATAGACGCCTGTGACGGTATAATCGTAGCTGCCGACAAGACTGTCTCTATGGCGCGTTTCAACGGCAAAAAAGTCATAAAGACCAAGGTATCAGACGGTATAAAGATCCCCGAGGAGCTTATAAACCGCATCGAAGCAGGAGACGCTCCCGTATATCATCATGAGGGCGAAGCCGACAGCAGCTCATCGAGCATATCTGACAGCGAAGGCTTCGGAAGAAAGCTTTACAAACACCTCATGAACGGCGTTTCAAATATGCTGCCCTTCACAGTTGCGGGAGGCATTTTTATCGCGTTAGCCTTCCTGATAGACTCCTTCGGAGGCGCTCCCCAGGACGGTGATTTCGGTTCCCACCTTGCGGCTGCGGCATGGTTCAAGACTATCGGAAACTACGCTTTCCAGTTCATGATACCTGTGCTTGCAGGATATATCGGACTCAGCATAGCTGACCGCCCCGGCTTCCTTGTCGGTATGGCAGGAGGCGCAATGGCAGCCGCAGGTGCAACCTTTGCTTCTCCGGGAGGAGATGTTCCCTCAGGCTTCCTCGGTGCGCTGCTGGCGGGCTTTATCGGCGGATACCTCACACTTTGCCTGGAAAAGGCGTGCAATAAGCTGCCCAATGCTCTCAACGGTATCAAGCCCGTACTCATTTATCCTCTCGGAGGACTCGCCATTGTCGGCATCATGATGTGTGCAGTCAACCCTGTAATGGGCATTCTCAACGACGGTCTCTCCAACTTCCTCAACAGCATGGGCGACTCGAGCAAGATCCTCCTTGGCTGCATACTCGGAGGTATGATGGCGATAGACATGGGCGGTCCCTTCAACAAGGCAGCCTATGTATTCGGCGTTGCTGCTATCTCTCAGGGCAACTTCAATATCATGGCAGCAGTAATGTTAGGAGGTATGGTCCCCCCTATCGCTATAGCACTGGCTACCACATTCTTCAAAAATAGATTTACCGAGGAGGAACGCAAGAACGGTCCCGTCAACTACATTATGGGACTCAGCTTCATAACAGAAGGCGCTATCCCCTACGCCGCAGCTGACCCTGCAAGAGTGATCCCCTCCTGTATCGTAGGTGCGGCAACAGCAGGCGGCATATCAATGGCATTCGGCTGTACGCTCAGAGCTCCTCACGGCGGTATATTCGTATTCCCTGTGGTAGGACACCCTCTCCAGTATGTTATAGCACTTGCCATCGGCTCAGTGGTTGGAATGTTAATGCTGGCTCTGCTCAAAAAGAAGCATCCTCAGAACGCATAAAACAAATCATTATTATAAGGAGTGAAAATTTATGGTATCAAAAAAGGTAACTATCGTAAACGCAGAAGGTATGCACATGAGACCCGCAGGTATGATCGCAAAGGATGTCAAGGCTCATTCAGACAGCGAGGTCATTCTCAAAGCCAATGATAAGGACATCAAGGCTAAAAATGTCATGCAGATCATGGCAGCAGGACTCAAAAAGGGCACCGAAGTGGAAATAGTCGTTAACGGCGGTAACGAGCAGGCAGTTCTTGATGAACTCGCTGCAATGTTCGAGAACGGTTTCGGCGAATAATTCCAAACGAAAATGGGACGGCATCATTGCTGTCCCATACCTTTAAAGGAGGTGCATCAATATGACCATTTTCAAAGGCAAGGGAGTTTACGGTGCTGTAGCTATCGGTAAGATCTCTGTTTTCAAACGAAGGGACACAACTGTAAAGCGAATACACGTCAGCGATACAGCTGCCGAGAAGAAAAGACTGGAAGCCGCAAAGGAAGCGGCAACAGCTCAGCTTCAGGAAATATATGACAAGGCACTCAAGGAGGTCGGTGAGCAGAATGCTCAGATCTTTGAGATACACATGATGATGATCGAAGATGACGATTACAACGAGTCCATCGAAAGTATTATCGACACTCAGTCTGTCAATGCAGAATATGCAGTCTCGGTGACCGCCGATAACTTTTCAGAAATGTTCGCGTCTATGGACGATGCCTATATGCAGGCGCGCTCCGCAGACGTAAAGGATATATCGAATCGCATTATCGCCTGCCTTTCAGACGACGGTTCTCAGGAGAACAGCAGCGACGAAAAAGTGATAATCTGTGCAGACGATCTGGCTCCCAGCGAAACCGTTCTGCTGGACAAGAACAAGGTCCTCGCTTTTGTTACATCTCACGGCTCTTCAAATTCTCACACAGCTATACTGGCAAGGAATATGAATATCCCTGCCGTTATTGGTGCAGGTGATGATTTTCTCTCAGCTGTGTCAGACGGTATGTTTGCCGCAGTTGACGGATATACCGGTGAGGTATTTCTCTCTCCTGACACCGAGGCTCTCGAAAAACTCGAAACGAAGCAGAAAGAGGACGAGGAAAAGAAGAGGCTTCTCCAGGAGTTAAAAGGCAAGGAAAACGTTACGCTCGACGGAACAAGGATCAATATTTTTGCCAATATCGGCGGAGTGGATCATATCGGAGCAGTTCTTGCCAACGACGCAGGAGGAATTGGTCTATTCCGAAGTGAATTTCTCTATCTTGAGAGCAGCGATTATCCGACCGAAGAGCAGCAGTTTGCTGCCTACAAAAAGGTGCTTGAAAGCATGGCTGGCAAAAAGGTCATTATACGTACTCTTGACATCGGCGCTGACAAGAAGGTGGATTATTTTGATCTCGCAAAGGAGGACAATCCTGCCCTCGGTTTCAGAGCTATAAGGATCTGTCTCACTCGTCCAGAGATATTCAGGACACAGCTCCGTGCCCTTTACAGGGCTTCCGCATTCGGCAAGCTTGGTATCATGTTCCCTATGATAACAAGTGTATCGGAGGTGGAACAGATCAAAAAAATATGCGCAGAGGTCAGAGAGGAGCTCCGCGCTGACGGAGTAGACTTAGATGAAAACGCAGAACTCGGTATAATGATCGAAACTCCCGCAGCAGCTGTCATAAGCGATAAACTTGCTCCTCTTGTTGACTTTTTCAGCGTAGGTACCAATGACCTGACACAATACACTCTCGCCTGTGACAGGCAAAACAGTGCCGTTGAACAGTTCGTTGATACACACCATGAAGCTATTCTCCGGCTCATAGAAATGTCTGCAAAAAATGCCCATGCAAATGGTGCGTGGATAGGTATATGCGGCGAACTTGCAGCTGACACAAGTCTTACCGAAACATTCCTGAGAATGGGTATAGACGAGCTTTCAGTTTCGCCTTCCTTTGTACTCAAGGTCAGAGACGCAGTAAGACACACTGATCTCTCCTGATAATTAAACCAAACAAAAAAGCGCCTGTAACTGTGATATGAGTATCGCTGTTATAATATACCAATAGCCCAAGGGCTATTGAAATATTATAATGCCCCTTTGTATGAAGGCACTTTTTTATTGACAAGAGTTTAGACATCTGATATGATAAGAATATAGACATGTTTCCAAATACTCTGCACGTTGAGTGCGTGGTTCTGCTGACAAGGAACAATTGATAAAACCGCGATTTTACACGATTTTACGGAATATACGTCATTCAAAAAGCACTCAAAACAGCCCAGTTTTAGTGTAAATGGGAACATATCAGGCAAATTGGAAAAGTGCCATGAGATACACGATATTTCCGCATTTTTACGCACTCGGTTGGTTGGTGTGTAATTCTGCGATTGCCCCTTTTTCAGTGTGTGAAAATGCGGACAGGTTTCAAAACAACGTAATATCGAAGAAAACGAAGTCGCAGATTTTCATTGCAAGTTGTAATATCGTTGAGTGTGCGAATATAAAGACTGAAAATAAGAGAGGTAACAATTTATGGATGAAATCCGAATCCCATTACATTTCCGTGAGGGAATGTATCACCTGAACGAACTTCCCACAGAATCGGATGATTTTCTGCTCCTTCGCTTGGAGCCTTGTGAGATTGTATCCTACTCAGTTCCTGGAAAAAGTAATGTGGTCAGGCTGTACAACCTTGAAGAACAGTTCGTTTTGGATCATCTGACGACAACCTACCGTGAAACCGGAGAACTGTATTGTGTGGAACTTCGCGGCGATGAAGATGTGGCACTTGTCTATCTTCATTATCTTGATGAAAATGACGCAAAAGCCGAGGTTCTGGACTTTGCGGAGCAGAGTGCCGCGCAGATCTCAGAAGAGCTTTTGCAGTGCCATGATAAGGTTTTCCGCCTGTTCATTGAGCATTTCTATGACGGGGAGAGCTTTGACTATGCTGCAAAAATTGTCACCGATGCAGATCGGCAGGCATTGCTTGCCAACCCCGGTGAACGCGCTGCAAAGCGCATGAGTAACCCAAGATTCGTACAGATGCTGCTGAATAATTCCGGCAATTATCCGCATGAAAAACGTGTGCCGTGCGATACACATACCATCGGTATCATGCTGCAATGTGCGCCGTGTGACCTGCTGAATTTTGTCATTCAGGAGATGACGGAACGCATCAAGGCGAATGTCGTTCCGAAGCTGGATAAAACGGATGATTTCCAGTTTATTATGGCGGAGTATGATTGATTTTTTGCGAAAAAAACAGAAAGTCAGGTGACATAATGTACCGGAATCTGTTTGTATGAGCAAGGAGCAAACAGAACTGCTTGCAGATTATTTCACGGAAAAACTGGAAACGACAACAACAGAAATTCTTGAGATACTATTCATGTCGAACACGCATATGATTGAGGAGAATAAAAAACAGCCCCGCTCCACTGAATCACCAGTGATGCGGGGTTCGCTCTATCTATTCACTTTTCAATACTGATCATCACGCCGATTTGAATCGGAACTCCAGATAGTAAAAGTGGAAACTATAGATTTATTACTTATAAGAACACCAGCTCCCTTGCGGGAGCTGGCTTCTTTTCTTATCGTTATACTGCCTTTTAGTCGTGTGCATTCCGCATGAAAGCGTTTGAAAAACAACTGTTTTTCTTCACATGCGACCGCAAAAATGCATTTAAAATTTTTCGTGTGGAATAATTGCGGGGAATACTATGGAGTATATCAAAAAAGCTGACAATACGATGTTCACCTGAACCACATTTTCATGGTGTCAAGTATCTGAATAAGCTCGGATTCGCTTATTACATAAGGAACCATAGCATACATATATTTCAGGAAAGTTCTGCTGAATACTCCGTGTTCGTATGCGAACTTCTTGAATCCATCAAGCACTTTTGCGTCATATACCTCTATGCAGACACAGCCGCCCATGATGCGTATCTCTTTTATGCGAGGGTCGGTAAATCCCAACATTTCACGGCGGGTGATCTCCTCTATACGACGTATTTTTGAAATGTAATCCTCTCGTTCAAACAGCTCTATGGATTTTAAAGCCGCACAGCAGGCAAGAGCATTCCCCATAAATGTCGGCCCATGCATGAAAGCATGAGTAGGATCTTCGCTCATAAATCCCTCCCATACTCTGCGGTTTGCTACTGTAACTGCATGACCTATATATCCGCCCGTCAGAGCCTTTCCAAGAACAAGTATATCAGGCAGAACAAGATCAGCCACAAAGCGATTTCCTGTACGTCCGAAGCCTGTTGCGACTTCATCAAAGATCAGCAATACATCATATTGATCGCATAACTGCCTTGCTCTTTCAAGAAAGCAGACATCATACATACGCATTCCGCCTGCACCCTGAAGCAGCGGTTCAACGATAAAACAGGTCAGGCGTTCTCCGTATTCTTCAAATGCCTTTTCAATTGCGGGTATCTCTGTAGGTATATGGACAACACCACGCTTTTTCTCGCTGTTAACGCCGAACGCAAAGTGATAGTCCTCATCATCACCGACTTCCATAGCCTTGAATGTATCTCCGTGATAGGCGTGTTCAAGCGAAAGTATCATATCCCGGTCAGAACCTCGGTTTGTGTTGAACTGTAATGCCATTTTTAACGCAACTTCCACAGCAACGCTGCCTGAGTCTGAGAAAAAGCAGTAGTCCAGATCCCCAGGCAGCCATTGTGCCAGTTTGTCAGAGAGCTTCTGAACAGGTTCATGTGTCATTCCGCCAAGCATAATGTGTGCAAATTTTTCAAGCTGACCGCTGATAGCGTCATTGATCTCGGGGTGATTGTAGCCATGAATAACACTCCACCACGAAGATACCGAGTCTATCAGGTCATGACCGTTCTCAGTATAAAGATGAACGCCCTTTGCATGGGATATTTTTATGGGCGCATCAAGTGTTTTCATCTGAGCATATGGATACCAGATCATATTTTATCTCCTCTGTCACATATTCTTTTCAGTGTGTCTTCTGAAATGTCAATATCAGTATCATTCTCACCGACACAGGCAATAACAGGCAGTCCTGTGAGTTTTTCACACATCAGCTTGTTATCCTCTTCCATTACATCGCCCTTGTGAAAGTTGTTCAGTATCAATCCCCGTATCTCCAGACCGTGAGCCTTCATGTATTCACAGGTAAGAACCACGCTGTTGATCGTTCCAAGTCCTGCATCTGCCACTATGATCGTGGGAAGTCCGAGAGCTTTGATAATATCCTCAAGCATGATCTTTTTATCATCGTAGCGTATGGGACACACGATACCGCCGCTTCCTTCGCAGATAACGTATTCATATTCATCGCAGATCTTTTGGAACTGTTCCTTGACCGTACTGATTTCCACAGGATCACCCTCTATCCTTGAAGCGAGATGAGGTGATACAGCTGTTTCATAAATATAAGGACACATTGTATCAAGAGGCTGCGATATTCCTGAAATTTTCTTTACATAGGCAGCGTCACCCGGTATCAGTCTGCCGTTTTCATCACGTTCGTTTCCGCTGACTGCCGCTTTGAAATAGGCAGTGGCACAGCCCGCATCATGGAGTTTCCTGACAAGCAGTGCTGTGATAAAGGTTTTTCCAATATCCGTCCCCGTGCCTGTAACAAATATTCCTTTATGCATTGATATCCCTCCCCGTAGAATAGCCGATCCGGTTCAGCATAGCAATATCTTCACGGATACGATTGCCCGATGTCGTCAGCATATCTCCTGTGATAGCCGAATTTGCACCCGAAAGGAAAGCACGTTCACCACAGTTTGTCATAAGGTTTCGTCCTGCGGCAAGGCGGATATCGGCTTCGGGGACGATAAAGCGGAATATCGCAACAGTCCGCAGAATATCAGACTCGGTGATACGTTCGAGATTTTCCAGAGGTGTGCCTTTAATGGGGATAAGAGCATTTATCGGTATTGAACTTACGCCAAGCTCGCTGAGTGTCAGAGCCATGTCGATACGATCCTGCCAGCTTTCGCCCATACCTATGATACCACCCGAACATATTTCAAGTCCTGCCGCCTTCGCTCTGCGTATGCATTCGAGCTTATCCTCAAAAGTATGTGTTGTGCAGATGTTTTTGAAATTTACTTTCGAAGTCTCTATATTCGCATGATACCTTGTAACTCCTGCACGGCGAAGATCAGAAAACTGTTCTTCTTCCAGAAGACCGAATGAAGCACATAAACCAACATGGTTTTCACATGAAAGGGTACGGTATGTGTCAAGGGCCTTTTCAAACTCATCACCGCTCAGTCTGCGCCCTGCGGTAACTATCGCAAAGCGATGTACGCCCTGTTTTTCGTTATGATTACATTCAGTTACGATCTGGTGCTTATCAAGAAAAGCATATTCTTCGATACCCGTACAGTGATGGGCTGATTGTGCACAGAACTTGCAGTCCTCGGAGCATCGACCGCTTCTGCCGTTGATGATACTGCAAAGATTGGCTGTGCCACCGCTGAAATGTTTACGCAGTTTATCTGCACATTCTGTAAGCACGTCTAATTCAGTGTTCAGCAGAAAACTCAGATCATCATTTTTCGTCAGCCTTCTGCCGTTGATTATCTGTTCGGTCATATTCTTGATATCCATTATATTGTTCCTTTCGCATAGATTACAGACATAAGCCGTTTTGCTAAAGTAGTAGATAATAAGCAGAGTGCAATATCTCCTGGTACTGCAAGCACAAAGCAGTACATGAACAAAGCGCCGATACCGATAGAGTCACGCAGGTATACTGCACTTATCATATAATAATATAGCATTCCAAGTGCATAAACAACCGCAAGTCCTGTAAAACAGCCGATCAGGATGTGTTTTGTATCAGGTTTTCCGCTGTGAGCAATACATCCGGTAATATATGAGCCTGCAATAAAACCAATAAGATAGCCGAATGTCGGTTGCAACACATAACCTATACCGCCTCCGCCTGTAAAAACAGGCAGTCCTGCAAGCCCAAGAATAACATACAGAGCTGTTGCCGCAGCACCTTTGTTTTTTCCAAGAATGATCCCTGCAAGAGTTGTGAACAGAAACTGCAATGTGAACGGGCAAACAGGGACAGGGATACGAATATATGCGCCTGCTGTTATCAGAGCAGTAAACATTGCTGTCAGAACCATACTTTTTGTTTTGTTTATGTTGTTAATGTCAATCACTTCCTCCGTTCAATATTATAGCACTGCGCAGCTCTATTGTCAACCAATATTTTTATAAAGGTTGACAATAAAAGTGAAACATTTCACCCTAAATAGAACAGCCCTCAGAATTACTGAAGGCTGTTCAGATATTCAGTTCCAATAGGTTATAACCTGATAATGGGATATACGCTTGCAAAAATGCATTTAAAATTGTTTCCTACTGGCTTCTTTTTAAAAAGCGACAGAGAGATTCGTTTTTTTGTAATGCAACATTTTTGCCTATTTATAGCCTTTTATAAAATTAGTGTGGAATAATTGAGGGGAATAGTATTAATCTGATTGAAAATCATTTCTCCTATAGCCGTTCTCTTTCGATTATTGATATATTGATAATCATGCTTATCTAGCTTAATTTCAATGATATATGAACGACGCAAGTAGTTAACGGCTCCCTGCCAATAGCGTACCGCTATACTATTTTCAATGATAGTGTCAGTTTTTTCAATAAAAGAAAACCAGCTCCGTAAACGAGCTGGCCTTTTTTGTATCGTTATGCTGCCTTTCGTCTTGTGTAAAATCATAACCACCACTGAAGTGGTGGTTTGCACAGCCCCTAAAAGGGGCGAATACAGGCTCACCCACTAAAGTGGGCACTGAAGGTTTGACATTGCATTACTATCTCGAGCAGCCGCTTCAAGCGGCTGTTTCTTTTTGCTTACTAATTCTTACTACCCGTAAACGGGTCAATGTACTCCTTGAATGTTAGCTGATCTGCCATGCAATCTTCTTCTGTTTGATTCTTTATGTATTCTCGTATGACTTTTTCGTTACGCCCTACTGTATACACATAATATCCTCTGCACCAGAAATGTCGGCTTCCATATTTATACTTCAAATTTGCGTGTCTGTCGAATATCATTAGTGTACTTTTCCCCTTGAGATATCCCATGAATTGTGCTATACTTAAATACGGCGGAATGCTTACCAGCATATGTATATGATCTGTCATTGCTGTTGCCTCTATTATTTCTACTCCTTTTTGTTCGCACAGCTTTCTGAGTATCTGCCCTATATCTGCCTTCAACTGTCCATATATAGCTTTTCTTCTGTATTTCGGCGCAAACACTATGTGATACTGACATCTGTATGTGGAGTGGGTTGTATGCTTTATTTCATTTTTCATTGTTAATAACCTCCTTGTATCTCAGATAGTAATGTGGTCGCCAAACCTTTACTATTCTACCATACTTGGAGGTTATTTTTAAGCTTTTGCTAAAGCATTTTTATTTCCCCAGTAGAACTGGGGGTTTAGTTTCGCTAAAGCGCCAATAAAAAAATAAGCTGCCCATTACGGGCAGCTATAATCATTTTATTTCAAAAAATCTTCTATGCTTTTCTTCGTTGCATCCTTAGTTGTCGAAATGTATGCATAGTATGAAAGAATGCACGAAGCATCAACTGCGTCTATTTTTCCATCATTATTAACATCAGCTGAAAGCTTCTGAGTATCAGAGAGCTCGCTCTTATGATTTGTAGAGATCATTGCATAATGAGTGAGAACAATAGAAGCGTCGACGGCATTTATAATTCCGTCACTGTTTAGTTCACCAGTATTAGAGGTCTGCTGAGTAACAGTGGTTGTGACAGCAGTTGTTGTAGTTGAAATCGGAATATTAGTATTGACAGCAGAAACATTTGTAGTTACAGGCTCATTATCATTATTTATCAATGATTTATCTTCACTAATGTATTCCTTCATGTTCTTTGTAAAATCAATATGATTATTTCCAACAACAATACGAGCTGAATTATTGAAAGTAATATTCGCAAATGGCGTGATAAGAAGCTTAACATTTGCGGGGATCAGAAGATCTTTATCAAGTGTAATATCGCCGAATAACGAAAGTTCAGTTTCTTCGTAATTATTCTCTGCATATTCAGCAGCCTGATAAACATTCTGGAACATCTGTCCGTCACTGAGCATTGCACAGAATGAAGCTGGAATATGCCTTGAATCTAATGGTTCGCCGCAAACTTCACAGAATTGCATTGCGATTCCGTCTTCTTCTGAGTTCGGTCCACTTACCACATAATACTTATCACTATTGCATTCATGCTTAGGAACAGTGATAAAGGTAAACTGGTCTTCATTTCCGTCATCCGCAACAAAATGAACGGTATATTTTTCACCCGGCTTATTAGCTTTCATTCTGATAAGAGAATCCTCTGAAAATGAGTAAATACTGTTGCTGTATTCAAAATCGCCTGTCAGTATTTCAAACTCAAAATCAGGTTCTTCTGATGCTCTAACCGTTTTGAAACTACTAGGTTTTGGGGCACGGCTAACGGAATCGCCTTTCTGGATAATATTTCCGTCTTTATCAGTTACATATGCTGTACCGCCCGAGAAATCAACAGGTACACTGACGATCTTGTATATATCGTTTTCGACCTCCACTATCCCTGCTGACTCCCAGCCTAAAGTATTGAATATATTTCCTAAATTGCCAAAGATATAATCAAGGTATTCCAGGTTATATTTTTGCTGAAACTGTTCAACAGTGATCTCGTTGTTTTCAACTCGTTTCCAGTCTGCCTCAGCTTCACTTTTAATACCGCTTACAAATTCAAATGCACTTGTAAAAGTAAGTTTTCCATAATAGAACCTCTTTAATGTTTTAGGTCCCTGATCAATTGCCGAGCTGACGATCGCTTCTGTTAAGCTAAAAGTTCTGTCTTTGCCTATCTCTTCAAGATTATCGGTTACAATAAGTTCATACGGAACCTCTGTCGTAGAATCCTTTAATGTTGTTACAACAGTGCTGTCAAGTACATGAATAACAGTTATACCATCAACAAACTTTGAAGCAAAGCCTGCAATAAACCCTCCTATTGTACTTTTCACGCCAAGACTAATGGCATCAACAAATAATTTGCTAGTTTCAAGTCGTTTCTGCAAAGGTGATTTCCACATATCACTTATTGAAAGTTCGATAACGGCTGATTCATCGGGTAAAAGCTCATCAACATCAATTGTTTTTGAAGTACCGCCAAGAGGAACTTTTGACTTTATACAGGTATGTGTTCCGTCATTGCATATATGCGTATAACTGTAATACCCGTGGTCTGCTTTAACTGAATGCTGAAGGTTATAAATAGGCTTGTCTGAAGTATTTGTCATAGTTATCTTTATAGGATAATTATACTTATAGCATGAATACCCTGGAACTGCAATTGTCATTTTTAATGCGTCGCCTGCATAAACGTGAATGTCATTTTTGGTAGTAAACGGATATGAGAAAGTATCACCATCATTTTTACCTTTTAAAAGTGCGCTTATACTGTAATCGCCTGCAACATCTCCGCGAAGGTACCAATGAACATCGCGTGCAGCATACGGCAGGAGGTCTCCTAAATATTGTGTCTGTTCACTGTTGCAAAGTGTAAGGCCTTTAGGAACATTGATAGTTGCAGAACAATCCTCAAGAGTTTCTTTATCAGTGTTCATAACTATAAGCTGGACATCATAAAATTCCTTTAACCATTTATTTTCACCGTAGATAATAATAAACATTTCCTGATCTTCATATTCGTAATATGACACAGTAAAATTCAACTCAGGAATGCTTACAGGTGCCTCGACAACTTCTTTCTTCTCGCCATGATAAATTACCATAGGGCTTGGCGTTGTAGGTGAATCCTCACCCGGAGTTATATCGTTTGAAATTGGAACAACTTCAAATTTAGTAAAAATGATCGGTTTATCACGAAAAGTAAGCTCTACAGAGTAATTGAAGTAGTGATAATTATCAGGATCATAAACATCAATACCTGCTTCTTTGATCTCGTCTATCGTCATCGGTTTTGCAGTTAATTCACCTGTTATCTTCAGCTTTTCATTCTTTTCAGCATTTAATGTTTTTTCAAGCTGTGGATCATATACGGTCGTTACTGCTGCAAATGGTTCTTTTGTAGTTTCTGTTTTATTTACTGTCGTAGTGGTTGTTGTATATGTTGTAATATCAGTATCCAATTCAGTTGTAGCAGAAGATGCGGTAATTGTTGTATCCGATGTTTTAGATGTTGTTGACATGGTGGTTGAAGTAACTGATGTCGATACAGTAGTTGAAACAGATGTCGTTGTAGAGGTAGTAGAAGCTTTTGACGGCTCTTCCCATTCACAAACGAAAGGTCGTCTTACAGAATTACAATCATTCCATACTCCGCTATAGTACATTTCTATATAATACTCATCGTTGCTGCCCATTCCATTGTTTGGCTCACCGGAATCCCAGTTAGTATAAGTCATAGGTTCACCGGTTACCCACTCAAAATCTCCGTTCTCATTGCGACAGCCGCCAATTAAGAAATTATTTGATAATGAAGCATCCTTTATGAGTGATTGGATCATGGCCTGTTCTCTTTCCGATGTTATAACCGCAAGATGACCGCCTTTGCTCTCACAGTAAGCTTCAGCTTCCTGCCATGACAATCCATTATTGATGATCTCATATTTTGCCGGATCAGGATAAAAAGTCCATTTGATATCTGCGAGATATGTAAATCCGTGTTCCATTTCTGATAACTTCGTATCATGTGTATATTTTAACGTTTTAGAATTAAATTGAAAAATGATCTCTGCGTCCTTTAGAGTTACCTTTCCGTCAAGATCAACATCAGCTGCTAAAGGCTCGTGAAGTGGATTTGCATTACTGTTAAGAACATATTTCTCAATCAGTACAGCATCACCAGTAGAAATCATTCCGTCCTCATTAACATCGCCATAGAATATCTGCTTTGATTCTTTAGTATCAGAAGCATTCTCTTCTGCAAAAACATTGGTTGGAAATGCAGTTAATGTCTGAGTACAAAATAACGCAGAAACAACAAACGATAATACTTTCCTATGCATTTTTTAATATCCCTTTCGTATTTGAATTTTTGCAATATTTATAGAATACAATATCTCTCATCAAATGTCAATCAATAATATTCTTTGATTTGTTTGAAATTTTATTCTGGAATAATAAATCCCGATATTGATATAAAAACGTTTGGAGATACGATTTATCCCTAAATATAACCTTTTTACTCAGTCCTTTTGGGATAAAAAAGCTTTCTGAAGCAGTTATTGTTTTCAATCCAATCAGCATTCTGATGATCAGATTCTGTCTCAATCTGTTTCTTTCTTTCGATGATCAACTCTGTTTTACTACCCGTTATATCGGCAACACGTTGAGCTATAGGATAATTGATTGCGTTAGTAGCATGGAGCATTTTTCCTGTCTCATAATTTGTAGTCACGGCAAATGTATGAGTATGATAATCAGATTGTTTCGTTTGCTTACGATGACCACCGATAAACATCATGTGCTCGCCCTTTAACGGTTCCATTGCTTGGTCTGTAATATTCATCGCCGTTTCAGCGTTTGGCGCAACATCCCGCGTAAAGGATATCATGTATTGGACAAGCTGATTCTTGCCTTCATTTCTAAAATACTTAGCAGTTTTACAAATTTGCATCGCTGCTGTACCAGGATCTCTTTCTGCTACTCCGTATCCTTTGAATGCAACGCTATCCTCGTTAGCGGCATAATGAATCGCATTTCTGACATACTCTTCGCCAGCTCCGGTGTGAGTTATTACTTTGACAATCTGTATGCCCATAATTTGTTAGCCTCCTTCTGCGCTTCCTCGATTGGTTCGATAGAATGTGTTTCTACTCCTTCGAATACTTTGTTGATAATGTTCTGAATACTTACCAGAATAGCAGGTGTAAGACTGTTTTCACCATGTCTTAAACGCTCATTCGCTTCTCTCGAAAAAGTAGTTCCTTTTTTTTCTGCTTCTCTCTTGATATCAGCGTATGTGTCGTTCGGAATTCTGATTGTTTTGGCTGTTGTTCTTGATTTCATTGGTTATTCCTCCAGTTATATTGATTTTGAATTGTACACAACCAACTGAATACATCGCCTCTATAGGTATTTTATATTATAATATATTGGATATGATTTTATTGAATAATACAGAATAAATATTTTATATATTTAATTATTATTTTTTAATATTATATAATAATTAAATTATTTTATGCAGGTATATAAGTCGATTTGTCATACAATTTATCTGATAGTACGTTTTTTCAAAAAAATATCCTCCCATTACTGAGAGGATAAAATATCTATTCAAAAAAAGACAGCTGTCCGTCTATCCAGCTTACCTGCTCCGCTTGATGAATGGCTTCACCATCGATAAGTTCTCCAACAAGAAGCGGCGAAAAAGGATTATGCATTCGGCAGTTGCGTCTTACGTTTTCTCTGTTATAGTTGGCATAACAGTACTTGCATAGATGACCGCAGGTATCATAAGCTCCAATATCTGTACCAAGAACGCAGCTACATTCTGCACGCTGCGACTTCTTCTTGGGGATATCAAGTGAACAGCCGATAGCTGCTTCAAATGTTTCCTTGGTCATACAGCCGTTGCAGTCTACGCCATATGGAGCAAGATCGTTTCCCTCAGCACAGGCTTTGATCGTTATGCCATAATGCTGTCCGATCTCAGCAAATGCCCTTCCAATGGCGATACGCTCCTGCGGAGTTACAGTTCTTGCCTGTGGGAAGTTCTTTTTAACCTTTTCATACAGGTCAATGAAGCTGATCACGCATACTGTTGTATAACCCGAAAGTGTATTACACATTTTCTTGAAGTCGTATATATGACGTTCAACTGTATATGAGCCGTCAACGAATATCGGATCATACCTCCATCCTATGCAGTTGACTCCTAGAGCATCGGACAGTGTAATAAAATCTTTCATTACTTGTTCTTTCGGCGGCACATTGGGCTCGATGTCCTTTCCGTACGGAGTTATAGTCACAAACCAGTATTGATTAAAGCGTTTAAGCTCCTCTAAATACTTTAGCATCGGAGCAGGATTCTTAGTGCAGAAGGATATACAGTCCACAATCTCAGGATCAAGCTCATATCTTGTTATCCAGTCCTGTCTATACGGATTTCGTACAAGTACATATCCTGCGCGTATCCTATTCATGAACCATTCAGAGTAAAATGCGGGGATATCTGTCCTCATTCCTGTGTTTAATATCATTTTTCTTCCTTATTTCTAAGGCAGTGGTATGAAAGTATCACTGCCTTTTTTGTTTTATATTACTTATCCGCCCTTTATGGGCGGCAATATACTGCGAATGCATCAAATAGCTGTGTCTTTATCTGTTATGATAACATAAAAATGTGATATTTTCAAGCAGATTAAGATGATTTAGTATGTTTTCCGGGAATTTTAATTTTCTATATCTATATAATTATTATCATAATAAAAGCTTTTATTTTTTGCCTATTTATAGCCTCATTCGAGAATTCTTCCTTTCTGTATATATATTATTTTAGTGATACCATTTTCGTGGTAATCAAATTCAGAAAGGAGGATAAGAAATGTTCGACAACAGCCGATATCTCACCTGCGGTGTAGATAGCACTATACCATTGGAACTACAGCTGTTTCTTTGGGAGTGCGTAGAGCAGATGCCTGCTCCGAAGGACTACTTACAGGTGTTTGAGCTTAGTCCATCGGGGACTATGCAATCAATCATCCATAGCTCAGAAGAGCCTGAATATCGAAAGGTGTATATGATACCATCAGATGCACCGATAATTGAAAAACTCTACGTCATTGATGACGGGGATCACAGTACCATGCTGCTTGCCAGCGAGTATTAAAACTAATACCAGCCCTTCGGGGGCTGGCTCTTTTCATTTTACGGAGGTTTTATCAATGGAAGAAAACAAAGAAAATGTGCTATATTGCTCCCGCTGTGGAGCAATCATAGGTGAAGACGAAGACTACGAAACTGTTGACGGCGATATAGTCTGCATGGACTGTGTTGAACAGCATACCACGACATGTGACAGATGCGGGCGTATTATTTGGACCAGTGAGTCCTATGGCGATGACTATACAACCCTTTGCAGCCACTGCTATCACAATCACTATACCCGCTGTTCATGCTGTGATGCCTTACTGCATGAGGACGACGCATATCACCTGGACGGATATGATTACTGTTCTGACTGCTATCATGATGAAGTAGACAGAAGCCGCTCTATCCATGACTACGGATACAAGCCCGAACCTATCTTCTACGGAGATAGTTCTCGATATTTCGGTGTAGAGTTGGAGATCGACGGAGCAGGTAAAGATAGTGACAACGCAGACGAGATACTCGCTATTGCCAATAAGGATGAGGAGCATATTTATATCAAAGGCGATGGAAGTTTGGACGATGGTATGGAGATAGTAACACACCCAATGAGCCTTGAATATCATAAGCAGTTTCAGTGGGACGAAATAATGAAAAAGGCTATATACCTAGGATACAGAAGTCATCAGACAAGTACCTGCGGTTTACACATTCATATCAATAGAAATTGCTTCGGAGAAGATCGCGAGGAGCAGGATGTAGTAATAGCAAGAATTCTGTATTTCGTTGAACACCACTGGAATGAACTTCTCAGGTTCAGCCGTCGAACTGAATACAGTATTAACCGTTGGGCCGCTCGTTATGGCTTTGAGAAGACAGGCCGCGAGATACTGGATAAGGCTAAGAAAGGAAACCTTGGTAGATATGCTGCCGTCAACCTTATGAACTATATGACCATAGAGTTCCGTCTGTTCAGAGGCACGCTCAAGTACAATACATTCATTGCAGCACTGGAGCTTGTTGATGCTATATGCGATCTTGCAATCAATCTCACTGACGATGGTATTGCAAGTATGTCATGGTTTGAGTTTGTAGATACGATAACTGAGCCTGAGCTTATCCAGTATCTAAAGGAACGCAGGTTATACGTAAATGAAGAAATAGAAACACAGGAGGAAATGTAAATGAAACCAGTAAACTTCATAAAATGTCTGCCAGCAGGCAGTCCAGCCGCTGAATTGCTTAAAATCGCCGTATTGATCGCAGGCACTGTATTTGTTGATAAACTTGGTGAATTGCTTAAAGAAGGAATCAATGTGGATAATTATTCGAAAATAATTGATATCAAAAGGGAGGACGTTTGATATGTGTGCACTTTTCGGATGGCTTGATTATAAAGGAATCGTCCCGTATAGGGTATTGAGGAAACTAACACATGCACTGGCAAATGCTGCAGAAGAACGTGGTACTGATGCAGCAGGTATCAGTTACATTAAAGACGGAAAAGTCACTATCTTCAAACGTCCAAAGCCAGCTCATAAGATACACTTCAACGCTCCTGACGGCACAAAAGCCATCATGGGACATACCAGACTCGCTACCCAGGGTGATAAGAAGCAGAACTACAATAATCATCCCTTTTCGGGGCATGCTGATAAGGAATTCGCATTTGCACATAACGGTGTGCTTTGGAACGATAGGGACCTGCGTAAGGACGGAGTAATTCCAAATACATATATAGACACCGATAGCTATATCGGCGTACAGCTCATAGAAAAACAGGGAAAGCTCGACTTCGATAGTCTTCGGTATATGGCAGAGACTGTAGAAGGTAACTTCACTTTCACACTACTTGACCAGAATAACTCCCTATATATCGTCAAGGGAAGCAATCCGATGTACCTGCTCCACTTTGAGACAATAGGATTATACATATACACATCAACTGAGACTATCATGAAGAAGGCACTAAAACAACTGGGCTTGTACAAGTTCGAGTCCAAACGTGTAGATACTGAGGAAGGTGATATTCTTCGTATTGACAGAAGCGGAAAGATCACAAGGTCACAGTTTGAGCCAAGGATCTACCGCTCTAAGTATTCGAGCTGGTATGATTATGACTGCTCTTCTTATTATGATATACACGAGGAGATTCTGCTGGAATACTGTGGCTGCTATGGCGTCGACAGCTCAGATGTGGAGCTTTTGCTCGATTACGGATATACCTGTGATGAGGTGGAGGATATGCTTGCTGATCAAAGCCTGCTCCGTGAAGCGCTACGTGATGTGAAGTATATGTACGGTGAGGATATCTATGAGAGTTGCTACGGTGGTGCATTTTAAAGTCTCAAAAAGTTTACTTTATGGGACACCTGAAAAATAGCGAAAAAGCGTTCCTAAAAGTGGCGTTTTGAGTTTTGAGACGTCCCGAAAGTCAGCACCACTTTTGGGGACAGTAAGGAGAAGAACTATTGGCAGAATAGGATATATTAGGGTATCAACGGAACATCAGGAGGCAGCTCGTCAGGAAGCTCTAATGAAGCAATATCAGGTCGAGCGTATCTTTGCTGAGAAGATGTCTGGTAAGAATGCAAACCGTCCCGAGCTGAAAGCAATGCTCGAATAAGTCCGTGAGGGAGACACGCTTTACATTGAGAGCATAAGCAGGCTTGGAAGATCCACAAGAGATCTGCTTAACATTATCGATGTGCTTCAGCAGAAAAAAGTAACACTCGTGAGCAGTAAAGAAAACATAGACACCAATACTCCGCAAGGAAGATTCGTTCTGTCTATATTTGCAGCACTCTCTGAGCTTGAACGAGAACAAACTTTACAGCGTCAGCGTGAAGGAATCGCTATTGCAAAATCTCAAGGAAAATACAAAGGAAGACAACCTTTACCTATCGACTGGATAAAGTTCGGTGAGCTGTACGAGCAGTGGAAGTCGGGCGCTATTACGGCAGTATGGTTTCAGAAAGAAATGGGCCTCCAAGCTAATACCTTCTATCGCAGGCTCAAAGAATACGAAAGAAAGTTTACATAAATGAGACGGAGCCGGTAATAACCGGCTCCAATCATCTTTCAATAAGGTGGCTGTTTTTATTGCAATATTGCAAAATCCTAAAAACAACTTATATGACATACTTTTTTTGTGTGTCAATAGCCCGTAGTCTATTGGCGCACCTGTAATCCGTTCCGCACAAGTTCAATCAGGCATTGTGGAGCATACCAAAATAACAGCATACCCTATTGAAACTGAATAACAGATACAGCTCTCGATTCGTGTTGAGAGCTGTATTTTTTTGATGAGAATTTCTGAAAACATATTGACAAGCTTCAATAAGTGTGATATAATATAGAAAATCATCAATGTGAGGTGAGCAAATGGAACTGACAAACAAGCAGATCACCGTGATTTTCAAGGCTCTGTGCGATGAGAACCGTGTGCAGATATTCAGGCTTCTGCAAAACGGCGAGAAATGTGCCTGCAAGCTGCTTGAAGCAATGCAGTGTACCCAACCTACGCTTTCGCATCACATGAAGATACTCTGTGACAGCGGTCTTGTGGTCGGAAGAAAAGAGGGCAAGTGGATGTATTACTCCATTTCTCCAGAGGGTACGGAGAAAGCCGTGAATGTTCTGCGTGAACTGACAAAAGTGTCTGACAGCGGAGAATGCTGCTGTAAATAAAAAGTCCGTGGGAACACGGATTATTATTTACAGTTCGTATAGATAAATTCAAATATATTTATTGGAGGTAAACTATGAAACACTCAGAAATTGCAAGTGAGCTTTTCTCAAAGCGGTATTACTGCTCTCAGGCAGTACTTGCGGCATTTGCCGAGGAGCTTGGAATGACGAAGGAACAGGCATTGAAAGTCGGCGCTTGCTTCGGCGGCGGTATGTGCAAGGCTGAGGTCTGCGGAGCGTGTACGGGTGCGCTTATGGCTTTAGGGCTTAAATACGGTATGTGCGAAGACGGTGACTTAGAAAGCAAAGAGAGAGCAAACAGCTATGCCGTGCGTTTTCTTGATGAATTTGCGAAACAAAACGGCTCTTATATCTGCCGTGAGCTGCTTGACTGCGATATTTCCACCGATGAGGGCAAGGCTTATGCAAGGGCAAAGGGGCTGTTCGCAATGGAATGTCCGAAGATGATAGAGAGTGCTGTGCTGATCGCTGAAAAGCTGATAAACGAATAATTCTGCCGTATGAAAAATACGGCTTTTTATCCCGTGAATAAATCGACTGATTTCAATTTATCTATGGAAGGAGGTGCTTTATGGGAATTTGGGACTTCATACAAGACGAGATTCTCGGTATGAAATGGCTGAACAGGCTTATCGGCTCGTTGCTGAACGCCTGCGGTCTTGATACAAGCGGAAAGCTCGGCGGAAGTGTGCAGTTTTTCATCTATGATGTGATCAAGATCATGGTGCTGCTCGGTGTGCTGATATTCCTTATATCCTACATTCAGAGCTACTTTCCGCCTGAGAGGACAAAGAAGATACTTGGACGGTTTCATGGTATCGGCGCAAACTGCATTGCCGCCTTGCTCGGCACGGTCACTCCCTTCTGTTCATGCTCGTCCATACCGTTATTCATGGGATTCACAAGTGCAGGACTTCCACTTGGAGTAACATTCTCGTTCCTTATCTCATCGCCAATGGTTGACCTCGGTTCTCTCATTCTTCTGATGAGCATATTTGGTTGGAAGGTCGCTGTGATGTATGTGATCGTCGGACTTATAATAGCGGTAGTCGGCGGTACGCTGATTGAGAAGCTGCACCTTGAAAGTGAGGTCGAGGAGTTTATCCGCAACGGCAAGAGCATTGACACTCCGCAGAATGAGCTGACAAAGTGTGACAGGCTGAAATATGCTTGGGAACAGGTAACGGGAACGGCAAAAAAGGTCTTTCCCTACGTCATAGTTGGTGTAGGTATCGGTGCAGTTATCCATAACTGGATACCCGAAGAATGGGTGATAAAGCTGCTCGGCACAGGAAATCCGTTCGGCGTTATCATAGCAACTGTCTGCGGAATACCGATGTATGCGGATATATTTGGATGTATCCCCATAGCTGAAGCTCTGCTTGCAAAGGGTGCAAGGCTTGGAGTGGTACTCAGTTTTATGATGGGAGTCACCACGCTTTCGCTGCCGTCGATGATCATGCTGAAAAAAGCGATCAAGCCAAAGCTGTTAGGCATTTTCATCGCTATCTGTACGGTTGGAATTATCCTTGTTGGGTATTTCTTCAATATCATTCAAATCTATATCATTTAGGAGGAAACTATATGGCTCTGTTTGGAAAGAAAAAGGAAGAAATAAAAGCTGAAACATCCTGCTGTTGTGGCAGTGGGCAGTCTGCCAGTGAGGTCACATCGACCTGCTGCGGAGAAAAGGTCAACGGTATCTGTTGTATCAAAGTTCTCGGTTCGGGCTGTAAGTCCTGTCATCAGCTGTATGAAAACACTCTGAAAGCTGTGGAAGGGTTGGGCATTAAGGTCGAGTACATCACCGACTTGCAGAAGATAGCGGAGTACGGTGCTATGTCCATGCCTGCACTTGTGGTGAACGAAAAGGTCGTGTCGGTGGGCAGAGTTCTGAAGCCTGCGGAGATCTCTGCTCTGGTAAGCGATATGACAGGTAAGTCGTGGTGTAAATGATGAACAAGCCAAAGGTCGCATTTATGGCAGCGAGAATACTGATGAAAAGGAACAAGACTGCTTCGCTAAGGCGTTATTCCGCTAGCAACGGTAACATTCATTGAAAGCTTTTTTGTTGTTGAATATTCTTAAATAGAATCAGCTCCCGTAAAGGGAGCTAGCTTCTTTCATAACATTATATCGCCTTTTCTTCGTGTGAATTTCGTGTGAATTCGTGTGAAAAACGCCTGTTTTTTCTTCACACGAATCTGCAAAAATGCATTTAAAACTGTTTTCTACAGGCTTCTTTAAAAGAGCGGACAGAGAGGGATTCGAATATTTGCAACGCGCTGTTTTTGCCTATTTATAGCCTTTTATACTTTTCGTGTGGAATAAATGAGTGGAATAGAATTATTCTGATTGAAAACCATTTCTATTATAGCTGCTCTCTTTCAATTATTGAAATATTAATAACTACCAAATGTTTATTCGCTTTAATCGAGACTGCTTATGATCTTAAGAAGAAATTTCTGTATTAGTAACGCATCATTTCCTGTAATGCCCGATGTTGATGTGTCAACATCGGCATTTAAAGAACCCTGATCTGTAAGGCGCCTGCTGTCAGTACCATTAATTCCATACTTGTTAGGATTTGCAAGAGCCTGCATGATAAGTACAATGTCTGCCATATCGACCTGTCCATCGCAGTTCGTGTCGCCCGCCAATATCACATTGAACTCAGAAGTTGTTGTAGTTGTAATCGTGGTTGTTGTTGAAGCTGCGGTGGTCGTCGTCGTTGGAACTTCGTCATCATTGCCCATATTATTCTCAAAGAACGAAAGCATCCACGCAAGCGCTGCCTGCCACTGAGGTGTGACTGAATTGCAGGTCCATGCCTGGACTGAGTCCGCATAGAGCTGCTGGTCTGGCGTCTCGCCTATCTTGAGACCGATACCCTTAACAAAACTGTCACTTATACCGTCAGGACTTCCTGCCAGTCCCGTGGGACCTCCTACAAGTACACCGTCAGGAGCAGACGGGTAACTCTTGTCAATCTCATTCAGCCAGTAATTGCTGCTTGGATTCTTGGCATGATATGAACCATAACCCGTTACATAGGATATACCAAGACCGTTTCTGCCGAAAATATAGTCAAGTGCATAGCCTGCGTATTCCATATATTTCTTGTCGCCTGTTGCATCATAAGCATAAGCCATAGCAACAGCATTATTGACTATGGAAGAGTTGGAACCGTATTCATAGGTCTTCCAGCTGTCAGCATATGTTGAGTAAGAATCTATTCCGAATCCGCATTCAACCTGTCTGTATGGAACGTCCATAGCATTAACATATTCTTTATGCTCAATATTTCTTGTGGCTGCATCAACAAAATTATCAGCTGCTTTGCCGATATTTACGGCTATTACTTTTCTATCTTCTTCTGAGAGCTTATCGCTGAGATATAGCGACAAAGTTCCGAAATCAAGAGTCTCAGTCTCGCTGAACGCCCTAAAGCTGTCATCTGGCTGTGGGCAATGAATGATTTTATAATAATCAGGTTCACATTGAGTAAGCTTCAGCTCAGGATTACAGGAAGTAAGATAGTCATAATACTCCGTATCTCCTGTAGTCGCAAAAAGCTCGCAGGCAGCCCAATAAGCCTCATCATTTATATTGATATCGCCGAAGTCCATATCATTGACATCATATGCAGCAGAACCTTTGTTGGGAGCAAAATGTTCATCATGTATAGAAACATTTTTCCACTCATCTTCATGCTTCTTAACTGCTTCCCACGAAGCCTTTGCCTGTTTCAGGCACTTAGCGGCAAAATCGGGATCAGAGTCTTCCCAGAGACGCGCCGCCTGTGCGGCACAGGCTATAAAGTCAAATGTTGCGGCATATGTCGGAGGATTAACTAATCTTACAAGAAAATCGTGTTTCATATCAAGAGTATGATTGACAGGATCATAGGTGTTGAAATATCTAACGCCGTGATATATCATGTCGGCATAATTCTCGCCCCAGACACTGTCCTTTTCGGGATCAACGACCATATTAAGCATGAATTCAAGCTCATATCTTGCTTCGTCAAGAGCAGTGCTCAAACTTTCATTTCCGTTTTTCTCCGAAAGCTCATACATATTCTGCAAGAGCCATACTGTATTTGCTCCTGCAATAATATTTTTTCCGCAATTAGCATCAGTGTACCAGCCACCCGAAACATCAATTATTTTGTTACTTGTATTGGATGAATACCAGTTTTCCATCAGATATCCTTCATCATTTGCATGGTAGGCTTTATGTGCAAGCTTTGCTTTGTTCTCCTCGGAGGATGCAGCAATGATCTTTTCTGCGTCCAGATCAGTATCGGAACGCTGCAAATAGAAGAAATTCATTGCATCTCTGTATATATCACCGTAGATACTGTCTCCTACCGTAAATTCGTGGCTGATATAACGTTTATAAGTCTCTCCGCTGTAAGGATTTGTATATACGTTTTTCTCGTCATCTACCTCTATCGTATACCTGCCCGGCTTTTTAACTTCAGAAAAGTCAAGCTTGTGGAAAAATCCGCCGCCTGCTTCGGGATCAGGACCGACAGGAACAGTTCTGCCCTTTAAGACTTCTTTGCCATTTTCGTCGAGAACTCTGAAGTCCATTGCTTCTCTGTCGTCCGCAGTCACATATGTAGCCGCTTTCTTTGAATCGGGATAATAGCCTGCCTGATTGAGACGAACATCGCTTCTCGGTATCACATAGCCAAAATCCCCCGTGCTATGCCAGCCGCACATAGAATCACCCGACTCCTCACAGGTAAGGCATTCTATGACCATATCATCAAACCATATCTCGTCTCCCTCACGAGCATTGCCCTGATACTTAACTCCTTTTGCATAGTGGAAAGACCACTCCGCAGACTCAATATCCTCTGTGGGCTTGAATACTCCCTCGAATGTCTGCCATTCGGTCGAAAGCTTTACTGCTGACGCAGGCCACTGCCCTCCCATATCAGGTCCCATGTGCATATCGTTTGTCATACCGTCCAGCACGAAATAGTTCTGGTCGTTCCTGACATCACATATCTGCGAGCAAAGTTCAAAGCCTTCCCTTTTGCTCTTCGCCTTGAAGCTTACCTTGTACTCATGACCTGCTCTGAAATTGAGATTTCTGTGTCTGAACTGCAGATCCCACTTTTCGCGGTCAGCTCCCTCAGGATAGCGTATACTGATGTGGAACGTACCGTCCTCAAGCTCAAACGACTGCTTTGCAGGAAGCGCAGAACTGATGTGCCACGGCAGAGACTTTTTCTCGAATGTGCTCTCTCCGATGACCATGACCGTTCTGTCCTGCTCGGCAGAAGCCGCAGAGATCGTCGGTACAGCCGCCATAGCTAATGCCATAACGCCTGCAATAAGCTTGCTTGTTTTTTTATACATATGAAACCCTCCCTTTTTTTAAATATAACATATGTATTTATAAATGTCAGTTATAAAGGATAAAAGGCAAACATACTTATCGCTCACATAAATCGAGCTAAATAATAATACATTCTTCTATTCCTTTATCAGAATTATAACATATAAAGAAACCGCAGTCAACATCTGTTCCTTCAAGGATTAAGAAAAAGCCTCCCTCGGGAGGCTTTAACTATCATTCAACCGGCAGATTTATAAATGTAGGTTCATGCTTAGCCGCACGGACATATTTGAGCATATCCACACGGAGCAGGCGGACTGTAGATGTATTGATACCGGGATGTCCGCAGATGTACTCATCCTTCATCAGATCATTATCGATAACAAGTTGAATATTGTTATCAGTATCGAATATAAGCCCCAATGCTGATACAGAACCAGGGATAGTATGAAGATACTCCTGCATCTTGTCAGCTTCTGCAAACGAAAGACGAGCACAGTTCAGTTGCGATGTAAGGAACTTAGTCTTGAAAGGCTTATCTCCAGGCATAAGCAGCATATAAAAACTTGTTTTCTGACGATTGCAGAGGAATAGGTTTTTGCATATTTTAGCTCCGAGTACCTTCTCAATAGCTAGGCAATCCTCCATAGTATCGGCATGGTCGTGGTCAGCACGCTTATAATCTATGCCGAGAGTATCAAGCTTATCGTATATAGCCATTTCTACGTCAGAACGCAACTCAGTTGGTCTTCCTGTATAAAGTTTGTTATCAATATTCATTTAAAAGCTCCTTTACCAGTTGTCACGCATAAGGAAAACTGTGATAATAAAAATTACTATTTTGCTGATTCAATTATAACATACGCTCATAATTTGGTCAATAGTTCAAACTAAAAAGGCAGCCGCAAGGCTGCCCAATAATAACAATTCATAAATTCTAATCCTTATCTGAACCTTCAATCAGTCTGTTAAAGTAATCGTCTATCTTTTTATCGACCTGCTTACGCTCCTCTGAAAATGTATGCTGATATACCGACTTCAGTGTAGAATTTGTAGACCACCCTCCCCTCTCCATCGCATACTTGTCAGGAATGTTAAGCATGAGCATAACACTCGCTGACAAGTGACGGAGGTCATGAAAAGTCATGTGATAATTATGCTCTTCAAGCAGCTTATAAAAATTGCTCCGCAGCGTCTGATACTCCATCTGAACTATAAACTCGTCTTCCTTCTCATGAGGAACAGCCATAATTAGGTCTTTTATGTAATCGGGTATTGTCAGCTTCCTTGTAGACTTATAAGTCTTATTCTGGTCGCGAACATTATTTTTGCCGTCAAAATAGATATTACTGCGGCATACTGTAAGTGTATTATCCTTTAGATCTCTAAACTGAAGACCTCTTACTTCGCTCATACGCAGCGACAGCCACATTGCAAGCATACATGGTAATTCGACATCAGTACCGCGTACTATATCAATTACCTGCTCCGCTGTGGGCAATTCCTTCAATTTTGGCTTCTTCGCAGGGTATGTCACATGAAGGATAGGGTTGATATCATACAGCTTAAGAGCTGCGCATATAAGATGAACGCCTTCTTTAATCGTTTTTGAACCCACCTTTGCAGCGTCTTCGTTTATCGCCTGCTGTACTGTATAGCTGTTGATCTCACTTACATCGAGTCGCATTAAGCTCTGTAAACGGTTTCTTCGAAGAATACCATATCCTCTAAGTGTGGACGGTGCAAGTACATTTTGCTTGGCGCTGATATAGCCATCAATAGCATCAGCTACCGTAAATCGTGCCTTACGTTGCATACCGTTGACGATGTATTCGGCAGCCATTTTCTCCGCTTCCCTCTTTGTAGAGGCAGTGAATGACTCACGAATCTTCTTACCGTTTTCATCAAATCCGACAAATACTTGTGTGTGCCAGCTGCCTGACTTTAATTGCCAAGCCTCTGGGAATTTTCGTTTTGGCATGTTTTTTCCTCCTTTATATGCAGAAGAGGACGCATCTACGGCTTACGCAGTACCTACGCCCTCTATCATTGTTTTATATTATCAAGCACTGATAAGTGCTTCGATATCCAATCCTGAATGCTCAATGAAGAGCTGTACGCGCTTCAATGTGAGAGCAAAAGGATCATGGTCGTAGTTATACAATGTCCTTGTTGTGAGCTCCATCGTCTTTGCAAGAGCTTCGTCTGAAAGTTCATTAAGATATTGATAACGACGGATATTGCTCCAGATCACCATATAAAATGTATACGGCTTAGTTTTGGCTTTCATAGTGTTCACCTCGCTTTCTTACTGCTTGACAGCGGAATGTTGTTGTAATATAATAAGTATAAGTTGGGTGCGCCCTTAAGGGCGCCCACTAGCTTTTTCTGAATTTAAATCTGTTGACCTTCAGACACGGCTCATCAGCCATTGCAGACTTCGGTGCCGGATTCTTATAAGTCCAGCCGATGACAGTAGACTGCTTGTTTTGGCCTGCCGTTTTGTCATAAAGCAGACCGTAAACCAGGCACTGCCCCTGCTCCAGACTTGCAAGAGTAGCTGCATCAATACCTGTGAGCTTGGAGATGTCCGCGAAATCAACGTATTCCGGGCGAAAGATAATAAGCGTCCTGCAGTTACCGAATGTTTTACCAAGTTTTTCCTTAACAGCTGAAAAGTGCTGTGTTGCTATTAACATACGTATACCATGTTTTGCACCCTTGCGCAGCAATTTGTCAATTGCGCTATCAGTGCTTATATCCAGATCTTGCGCTTCATCAAGAATTATTGTATTACGAGTCTCAGGGAAATGCTGCTTGAAGGCGTAAAAACTAGCAAGCAACATATCTGTCACGTATGAACCTTTAGCTACACTATCAAAGCCTGTGGAAATTACAACTATCTTCTTCTGGGCAGAGAAAAATTCTCTCCATGAAGTCTTTGGAGTTGGTAGTTCTTCAAAATCTTCAAGGACACCTTCGATTTTATCTCGTAAAGCCTTTTGAACTTCATCTTTTTCATCAAGATAAGCAAGTATATCACATATATTTATATCGTCATTTTTATCCTTTAACATTACGCCTATGCGTTTGTATAATACTTTGCCCTGCTTATCACCAAGGCTTCTTGCCGCACAGGATAGAACGCTTTTTATGCGCTCCTTTTTCTCGGTAACATCATCACAGTCGCTAACGTTGGCAAGGTTAACTGGCAATCCCAACTTTGGGATGCTCCAGAAGGAAAAATACTTATCAATTATACTTTCTGGAAGACGCTTCCTTACCTCATGCTCCGACCATGATCCATCATTATCCACAATCAAAACTTGCTCATCATTTATAGCAGCGTCTACAGCCTGCTCGCTTTCATACGTGCTCTTACCACTACGAGAATCTCCTGAAATCAACTGATGATAATTCAGATCCTGTTCCATATTCTGTCCATACAGGCAAGTACCTGCTCGGTTCATTACCAAAGGTCTGAGTTTGATATTCGCCGCTTCAACCTTCGTTAACTGATAACCGGCATACTTTAACTCTCTTACCTTTTCTAAATTGGAAGGATATAGAATTCCGCTCGGTATACTAAAGACACTTATTGATTCTTGGATATCAGGAGCGATATCGACGTTTATATACCGCTTGAACTCTTGCTTCCTATGGTTGGTTTCCATACATTTTTCAAGTGCACGCATTACCTTGTTTTTTTTCTTGCAGGATCGCATGTATTTTAAAATGAGATCCCAGAGTTCGGGCTCAAAATTCAGCCACAAACCGTCATAGATAATTGTTTTACTATTTGACGTATAGTATGGAAAACCTTTCTGAAAAATAACCTTAATTTTTCCGCTTGCAATAAGTTCATTCAATACGTTAATAAAATCATTAACAATAGCTGTAACTGAGTCGTCACGGTTATCACTCTCTGACTTTATCCATGTAAGAATGCTCTTAGCTTCATCTTCAGATATCAAATCATAAGCAGCCATTATGCAAATAGCTGTTCTAATCATCTTTTTCGAGTTAATGTTCTCAGAATTCTGACACGTAGGATACTCAATGTCAGCAGCTTGAAGAGCCTTTTGAATAAACGAAAGCATATTCGTAGGATCGTTTATTATAGCCTGTATCAATGCGGAATCAAATTCCCCTGAAATTCTCTGAAGCTTATCCGGATCTCCGATATTTACCTTTTCACAAAGATTCAAGTACATCGCCGGTGTATCTTCTGGAATTATGCTCGGATTCTCACATATAATTGCTGTCAGGTGCCTTGTTGAATTCTCGATGCCATTTGTTCCGTGAAGATCATCTAAGACTACCTGAAACATTTCATCGTGTCTCTTTTGATGCTCAACACGAGCATCATCATATAGAAGCAGCATACCATCGTTGGAATTGATAATTGCTTCTTTAAGTTGGCTTTTTGATGACATCAGTGATGTGACAACCTGTGAGTCATAATTTTGCGTTTTTAATAGTGATATCGCAACTTTAGCCGCAGATGGACTTGCCGGCTCAATGACAAAAAGTTGGTCTGGTTTTATGCCTTTCTCCGCGAAGAAATACAGAAGTATGCTTGCAATTCTCAGTACTATCAACAGCTTGAACTTCCAATCTTTCGGTAAAGCCGCAGCATACTCCCTTGCTATCTCCAAAAGAGCCCTTTTAGTTTGCACAAGCTTACGTTCACGCACATCTTCAGGATAACATGATGGGAAATGCGGATTCACACTATTACTCGAAGCAAAAAGCAATCTATCATCGCTATTTTTGCTCCACCCTGAACCCTTAGGAGTAAACAGGAATTTCATCTCAGTTATCTCCTGAACGGCCAGATAGAAAGCAGCTACAAGGTATTTTTCAGGGCAATCCGGATTACGCCGAATAAACGAAAGATGTTGCAGAACTTCTCGCTTTTTGTATTCTCGCATAGTCAGAGTGATTGTAAACACCTCTGAATCGTATTGGATCTCAATGCATATGCACTCATATTCACTGGGAGCTCTAGGATTTACGACGAGTGCTTGCAAAACACGAAATATTGCAATGTTGCCTTCGTATCCGTTTCGTTCCTTGAATTTCCACATATAACTGAGCTTATTCTGAAATATCCGTCGAGGAGATAAGTCTCGTTTTGAGTAATTTTCAAGATACATCTTAGGATCAAGCCAAGCTCCACCAGAGAATACCTTGTCCAATATTCCTATCGGAGTTCTGGAATGCCCAGGCATATCCGTATCGTAACCACACTGGCACGTTGGCCACGACATCTGCTGTGACGGAATTGGCACAGTCTGTTTATTCAAATCACTGGAAAGGCCAGTATACTCAGCAAACGCCTTATATTTGAACATTTACATTCCACCATTCTTGAATTTCTCGTATCTTCATTTTACCAATTTTTCATTTGTTTTGTCCAAGTGCGGTTTTTTGTTTTTCGCTCTCACTATAATCAGGAGGTCATATTTATGGATAAAATTGTTATCACACTGATATATGACGAAATTATAAAAATGCTCAATGCTGTTATTTTTGGAAGTAAAAAAGGTATTGATTTAGACGATGATGATAATGATATAGACTATGCTTACCGTAATTATTATGATTCTGACGAATATATGTTAAACGATAACGCAAAAGTGAAAAGGAAGTTAACAGACCACTTCAGATATTTAATGCGGAATGTCTTATATCTTGATATGGAGAAATATAAAGCAAAAGGATCAAAAGGCTCATTTTTCATTTTCAAGAAAGATGCTGCTATTGTTAAAGAGATTCTCCTAAGATCTATATCACAAAACACGAATGATATTATAATAGGTAGATGGCTTGAAGGTAAAATCGATGATAACGATTATGAAGATATTGTCGAGCTTAGTGACCGTTTGTTTTATGTCATAAATCAAATAGAAGATACAGATTCAGCTGTAAAGTCAGAGTGGATAGAAACTTTACGCTTAGCGCTACGTACTGACATGGCTTATGCAATGACCGAGGTGGAAACTACTCTTCAGTTCCTTTTCAACTCCTCTTTACAGTTCAAGACGCACATTTCTGACGATTCAGATGACCAAATCGATCATTCCTACATTAAAAATACAATGCTCAACTATGTAGATACCTTAGGAGCAAAAGTTCACAGTAATACTTTTAAAGGTATTTACGCATACATGGAATCTACTGATTTCGAAAAGATAACTGATATCGAAGCTTTCCCGCCAATAGAACTGCTGAAAATGAAAAATATCTGCGAGTATTTTTACACAATGGATCTTCCAGATGAGGAATATCCTCCAAAATTAAAAGAGTACATTAAAAGTGTATTTAAGGATGGTAAATTTATGAAATCTTTTCCCAATAATTATTTTATCGAAAAATTCACAGAACACTTCATTTCAGTTGACGAAGAGTATAAAAACCGTTTAAACAAACGCAAAGCCAAAGATAAAGAGAGATACAAGAAAAAACCTAAAAAATCCTCTTGATTACGTTTTTTAAAATAAAGCCATCTGAAAAAGTAGCAAAAAGCACTCTTTTTTGTCATTTTTGGACAAGGCTTTTTCTGAAAAACGTAAATTCAAAAATTTTTTCACTTTTTTATCACGATAATAAAACAGCCTCCGTGAAGGAGGCTGTTTCTATTGACACTTCCTTTTGTACAGTCTGTAATAATGTGACCGCGAGATCTCAAGCTCTCGCATCGCCTCAACAGGCTTCTTATTTCCGTTGCGTACTTCTGCTAGCACCTGCTCCCAGTTATCGGGCAGGGGCTTTGATGGACGCCCGAAGCGGACGTTTTTCTTTTTGGCAGCTTCGATGCCTTCCCTTTGACGGGCTCGTATCTTACGTCTCTCGTTTTCAGCTATAGCTCCGAGCACTTCAATGAGTATCGCGTTTATCATTTCAAGTACCCATGCCTGCTCCAGTGGAAAATCAGTGAGCGTTGTCGGTATGTCCAGTATCTTTACACGCACTCCAGCAGCTTTGAGCTCTTCAAGCTCACGCTTTATATCAGCCTTGTTTCTGCTCAGTCTGTCCAGCTCCTTGATAACAAGCGTATCACCCTTTCGGAGTATCTGCCGTTTAAGATACTGATATCCTTCGCGCTCTGTGTCTTTACCAGATGACTTATCAACGATTATATTCTGCTTGGGGACTCCAAATCTGATCAGAGCTTCAAGCTGACGATCTTCATTCTGCTCACGGGTAGAGACACGGGCATAACCATAGACTCTGTTTTCCATAATGTTGTATGATTTAGTTAGGTTAAAATACGGTTGTGAAGTATATTGAAACCCTTGGTCACTGTGGAGTTGCAGCTCCCCAGTGACCTTTTCCTTTCTCTTGGCAGCTCTGATCGTATTCAGGACAAGGTTTATGTTCTGAACGGTCGATGTCTTGTATGCAACAATGCTGCGGTCATACAAGTCTCTGATGACAGAAAGATACAGAAATCCTTGCGCTGTTTTTATGTAGGAAATGTCGGTCACCCACTTCTGATTAGGTCTGTCAGCATGAAAATCTCTGCTCAGCAGATTTTCGTATCTATGCAGAGCCTGACTGTACTTGCAGTAATGGTACGCAGCGAGCACAGTTCAACTCGAACAAGAAGAAAATATATGCAACGCAGGAAGTCTGCGGTATCTGCGGCAAGAGAGTCGACTTTAGTCTTAAGTTTCCGCACCCTCTGAGCCCCTGCATAGATCATATCATACCTATTGCCAGGAACGGGCACCCGTCCGACATCAGCAACTTGCAGCTTGCGCATCTGTGCTGCAACCGACAGAAATCCGATAAGCTATCACCAAAGCAGGACTTCAAAGCCGAAACGGAAGTAGTTTCCAATCGGCTGCTTCCTTTGACGTTTGACTGGAAGAGCCTATGAGCCTATAACAGAAAGGAGCTGATCTGGTGAGCGAAAAGCGGCGAGGCAGACAGACTCCGACAATATCAGTCGTTCTCCCCTATACAGAATCCCTCGGCATGGAAGCCATATTGATATATAACAGCTCGGACAGAGTTGCCCAGGAGTGGCAGGAGCTTCTCCTGGAAGATATCATGGCGACCAACGAGGAAGGTCTGTGGATACACATGAAATTCGGCTGGTCTATCCCACGCCGAAATGGTAAGTCCGAGCTCCTTATAATGCGCGCTGTATATGGTGTATCTCATGAAGAGCGCGTCCTCTATACTGCACACAGAACAACTACATCACACAACGCCTGGGAAAAATGTATAGACCGTCTTGTAAAGGCAGGCTATGTCGAGGGCGTTGACTTCAAAACAACCAAGCAAATGGGCTTGGAGCATATTGAGTGGCTTAATGGTGGCGGTGTTATCAATTTCCGAACTCGATCCAGTAAGGGCGGACTCGGCGAAGGATACGACTTACTTATTATCGACGAAGCTCAGGAGTACACTGCTGACCAGGAGTCGGCTCTTAAGTATGTCGTAACCGACAGCAAAAATCCACAGACACTCATGTGCGGTACTCCACCGACTGCGGTATCATCGGGCTCCGTATTCCAGAAGTACCGCCAGGACACACTCACGGGCTCTAATGAAGACAGCGGTTGGGCTGAATGGTCTGTCCCCGAGCTTACCGACGCGCACAATCCAGAGCTCTGGTATGAGACAAATCCTTCCCTCGGATATATTCTCACAGAGAGGACGATACGCTCAGAACTTGGTGACGATCAGGTCGACGATAATATACAGCGTCTCGGCTTATGGCTGACATACTCTCAGAAATCTGCAATCAGCCGTAAAGAATGGGACAGCTATGCTATCACAGAACCGCCGAAGCTCAAAGAGCCTCATAAAATATACTTTGGCGTAAAGTACGCTAAAACAACTCAAAATGTATCTCTTTCTGCTGCTATAAAAACTACTAACGGCAAGGTATTCGTCGAAGCTATTGACTGCCGGAACGTCCGCGAGGGTAATACATGGATTATCAACTACCTGCGTAATTCCAATGCAGTGAGCGTCGTCATAGACGGAGCAGGCAATCAGAATATTCTTGAACAGGATATGAAGGACGCTGATGTTAAGTGTAAAGCCGTCATGCCGAAAGTTGGCGAGGTCATTGAAGCAAATGCCTTGTTTGAGAAACTATTGTTTGAAGATAAGATATGCCATAAAGGACAGCCTGCACTTGCGCAGGCTGTTTCCAATTGTGAACACAGAGCTATCGGCAGTAGCGGCGGATATGGATATGCTTCTATCCTTGAAGGTGCTGACGTTTCCTTAAAGCGGCAGAGGTTGCCGATAAGGCTATCGTCGATATGGCGGACAACGCCAACAAAATGGGAAGCTCTATGGAGAGCATTCAAAACGCATATCAGGGCTTTGCCAAGCAGAACTATACGATGCTTGACAACCTTAAGCTCGGATACGGCGGCACCAAGTCGGAAATGGAGCGCCTGCTCGCAGACGCAGAAGCCATTTCGGGCGTACATTATGACATAGAAAGCTACGCGGACGTTGTCGAGGCTATCCACGTTATCCAGGACGAAATGGGTATCACCGGCACAACCGCTAAAGAAGCAGCCGAAACCATAAGCGGATCTGTTGCTTCCATGAAAGCTTCATGGAGCAACCTTGTTGTCGGTATTGCCGACGACGAACAGGATTTTGACAAACTCACAAACGACTTTGTTGAAAGTGCTGCGACGGCTGCTGAAAATATACTGCCCAGAGTCGAGACTATCCTCGGCGGAATGGGCAAGCTTGTAACGTCCATGAGTGGCGTAATTGCTGACGCTCTTGTAGGCTTTACTGAATATATTCCTGATCTCATCGAGGCAGGCGTATCACTTGTAGATGCACTTGTGCAGGGCTTGGTTGAAAACGCTCCTGCGCTTGCAGATGCTGCCTTTGATGCAGGTATGCAGCTCCTTGACGGTCTGTTCACAGTAGGCCCGAAGCTGCTTGACCTCGGAGCACAGCTTCTCACGACACTGCTTGAAGGCATTACATCACATATCGGTGATATTACCGATATGGTCAAGAACTTTGCAACAAGTATTGCCGATAGTATTGCTGCCAACGCTCCTGCGCTTGCTATGGCAGCGGCAGAAGTCATACAGGCACTTGTCAGCACTATCGGGGATAGTCTGCCGACACTTGTGCAGGCCGCTCTTGATATAATCGTATCTCTTGCGAATGCCATTGTTGCTGCGGCACCTACGATATGTAAGGCACTTATTGATCTGGTTCCCATTCTGATCAACACCTTCATATCCTCGATACCACAGTTACTTAACTGTATTACAGATATTATAAGCGCCATTGTCGAGGCACTTCCAGACTTAATAGTAGTTCTCATAGAAAATCTTCCTACGATCATCGTTGCAATTGTCGAGGCTCTGATCGAGGCTATGGTACATTCTCTTATTCTGCCTGGAATACTCGTCTGGCAACGACTATAAGAAGCTACAGGGCAATGTATATGTACACAGTTCAGTAGGGAGGGCACAGGAATGAGTAACAATGCATTCATATTCCGTATCAAAGATGATCCTACAGGCTCCTTCGGATTCAGTATGAAAGGCTCTCAGCCACCACCGCCACCTCAGCCGGTAAAAGTCGTCGTTCCATTATCTGGTAATTTGATACCTTGTTTTAAAAATCATATGCATACGATCACAGGAAGGATAACTCCGAGGGAAGAAACATGAGCAAGATAATTCAGATAATATCAGGTGTAACCGCAGGAGTAGCAGGCTTCATCTGGGGTGACTTCAACGGATTATTCTACGCGCTGCTCACTTTTATGGTGTTCGACTATCTGTCAGGTGTCATCGTCGCCATACACAGGAAGAAACTCTCGTCAGCCGTCGGCTTCAAAGGTATCGCAAAAAAGGTGTTTATTTTAATGTTTGTTGCCATAGGGCACATCATAGGAGTTTATGTTTTTGGCAGCGGAGAGGTATGCCGCGATATGGTGATCGGCTTCTACATCGCCAATGAGGGAATAAGTATTTTGGAAAACGGAGCGAAGCTTGGTCTGCCGCTTCCAAAAAAGTTGAAAGCTATTCTTGAGCAGCTCCGCAGCAAGAACGATGACGATGATGATAACAAGGAGGATAAAGGAGAGAATGAGGTATATAAGAATTGACATTGATCCTAATTTTCTCGGAATAGATGATAATTGCATTGTTGCGATTGTGGCAGGTGACGATACAGGTAAACGATCAAGAGCATTGAAAAGGTTGCTACGCCGAGTTATAGACGGTGAACTTACCATGGAGCAGAAAAGAGTTTTTTACCTATATTACTACAAGCAGATTAACATGAAAGAGATTGCGGAAATGGTTGGAACAAGCAATCAAGCTGTAAGTGCTATGCTGCTCCGTGCGACAAAACGAATAAAAAAGGTTATGAAGTATTTCTTTTAACACATTTTTTACGCACGATGCGCGTTAGTTAAAACACGCGCGTGTAAAGGAGGATAAAAAATGAACAGTCCATACGAAGGCAAATTCAAGGTATCGCAGCAGTATACCCTCGGAACTCATGACGGACTCGACCTTGTCGGTATCGACAGCAAAGAGATCCACAGCTGTGCTAATGCAGAGGTTATCCATGTAGGCTGGGAAAATGCAGCGAACCACAAGCAGGGCTTCGGCTACTATGTAGCTACGAAGGACGATGTTGCCGGCAAAGACGGCGTGCAGAAGATACGCTACTACGGTCATCTTATCTTTACCTTATCAATGTAGAGCTTACTGAATGCTGCCTGTATCTTCTTAATGGAGCAGGTTGCCTGAACAAGCTTCATAGCTCCGCCTGATGAAGGCGTACAATCCTTGGAATATCGAATAAACAGCGAGATTCCCTTGGCGTAGAGATTGTTCTCCACCAGCTCAAGTACGAGATTTTCAACCATTTCCTTCATTACTATACGAGCTCCGTCCACATCATAATCCTCGAATAGTATCTGACTGTTGGAGAGGGAGCGGCTTTTGCCTCTGTACTTATGTATCATTTCCATAGTACACGGCTCACGTCCCCATGCATGGTCTATAAGGAACTCCGCATTTATCCCGAATTCTTTATACAACAATGTCTCAGGAAGTTCAGTAATACCTTTCATATCAAATACACCATATTTTGCCAGCCTTGCAGCTATTCCCCGCCCTATGTTCCAGAAATCAGTTAAAGGCTGATGCTTCCATAAAAGCCTCTGATACAGCTCTTCAGTAAGAATACCGATATGCTCAGGAACATGCTTAGCTACAATATCCATAGCTATCTTAGCAAGATACAGATTCGTACCGATACCAGCGGTAGCGCAAATTCCCGTCTTGTCCATAACTACATTCATCAGCATCTTGGCAAAATCCTTAGCCTTGCAGTTATACGTTGACAAATAAGGCGTAGCGTCGATGAATACCTCATCGATGGAGTAAACGTGGATATCCTCAGGAGATATGTATTCTGGTATACCGACAATGGTGAATCGATGAGAATGTTCCATGATTGAGTATTAAAGGTATACAGTACTATCAAGGATCTCAACCATCTAGTATCATTCAATCTATTACACTACTATTCCCCGTCAATACCACTTGATTCGTACTGACGATACTGAGTCTGATGATATTCCCACTATCATACGCAAGTTGCTTCGTTCTTATAAACTATTACAAAGGAGTTAGTAATATGAGCTATTACAAACACAAGAAGAAAGCACATACCCGCGATGAATCCGAGCGCAGAGATAATGTCTCCGCTATACGCTATTCGGATGCTGAAGGTAAAAAAATCAAGGAGAATGCTAAAGAGGCTGGAATGTCTGTAAACAGCTATCTGGTAATGATGGGTGTTAACCGTAGAAACGCTCTTACACCGGCGTTGTTAGTTTTCCTTCAGAATCATACTAACTTTGTATGCTCTCTGGTTGAATTAACTGCTATTGACGAAGTAGTGACTATGCAGGAAGGAATGAATGAAATATGGCAAAAATTATCATAATTCGTAACACATACGGTGGAACCGAATACTTGCTTAATGCTCTGGAATATGTATCTGACGCACGCGCTCTCTACCGTCGTGGTTTCGGTGTTAACCCTTATAACTACGAAGAGGCATATGACCAGATGCTTATAGTTAGAGAATACTTTGGAAAAACCAGCGGCAACCCACTTGTGCATATAGTGATTGCTTTTAACGATGATGTGAAGGACCTTGAAACTGCTGCGGAATATACACAAAAGTGTGCGTCTTATTTTTCCCCAATGTATCAAGTCTTATACTGTACTCACATGAAAGACACTCATTGTGGTAGTATGCACGGTCATATAGTCATTAACTCCGTCAGCTACCTCAACGGTAAGATGATAACAACAGGCTATGAAGAAATGTATTTCTTCAATGAATATGTTTCTGAAGTTACTGGTCAGAAGTGTACTTTCGAGTTCGATAACAAAGCATTGTATTAAACGCTTATAATACCCTCAATTATGCTTAAGAATGAAATCCCTAATACACCATTATCAAACAGCTATACTTATGTATATTATGGTCTCCCCGCGCGGGGAGATCGCTGTTTGATACTGTTCTGTCAATGGAAATACAAACATCGTAAAAGATACTGCTGCTGTGACCAACTATACGTGAACATGAAAAACGCCCTCTGTACACGAAGGCGTTTGCTATGTATTATTCTAATGAATCCAATATTGTTGAAATATCCTGATTAAGAATCTCATCAAGATTCCAACGCTTGTAAAATTCTTTGTAAGCGCTTTTTACATATTCCTCCGTAGGTGCTATCCAAAATACAGGCTCATAACCTCCGTCATCATCTGGACTTTTTCGCCAGTTCACGATATATGGGAATAACACTTCACACATTGCTTCAACATCAAAGTCCAATACAACTGGCTCTTTTTTAGCGTAGTAGTAGTAAACCATCATTAAAGCATTATATGTATACTTTAGCTTGTATTCAGGTCGCATCATTCTCATAGATGGTGATGCGTTAAAAGTAATTTTTTCTCCCTGCTCTTCGTGCTTCATATCCATGTGATAGTCTTTTATAAAAGCCTCGTTTTCAGACAGAAACAAATCAGCACCGCAGTAATGATAGATAGGTATATGCTGCTTTTTTAGTGAACCGCGTATATCTCTTGCGTTGACAGTTATGGTTTTTGTATTGATATTAAGAGTATCGCTGAAGCTTAAAACATAATAGTCTACTCTCTTGTCAGCTTTTTCAAGGAGCTGAATGAACTCATCAAGTACAAGCATTACAGGCGTATTCTCATAATGTATCTTTCTATTGTGATGAAAGAAAAGATTTCTGAATGCTGAATGCACTTCAATGAGAATGATAAGCATGTGGTCAGCATTCCTTTTATCTGCTTCAAATCTAATAGCACTTTCATATTCATCAATACTTTCCATGTGCGTATCTATATCCTGTTTGAAGCTCGAAATGAAGGTATGTATCGTTGCATAAGCAGCATTGTTAGAATGATGGCTTAATACATCGCACATTTCAGATATTGATTCTTCGGGAATTCCTTCGGAATTGAGAATTGTTTCACGCCACTTATTATAGTAAGCTTCCGTGCGTTTTTGATGTATTATTCCTAGGGATTGATACCTGTCATTCTTTGTCAAGTTCGAGATATGATCAACTCTGAACTGCTCAATACCAACTACAATACCTCTTTCATTTGGGCTTTTAGGAACTAAATAACGTATAAAGTCAGGTCTTTCTCCTGAGTCGCGTTCAACATCAATACCTGACATCAGTTTGCCAATACGCTTACTATCACCCTTTTGAGACAGGAGATTATTGATTGCTGTGTTTAAGCATTTTAATTCTCGTTCCTTCTTTTCTCTTTGCTGCTTATTCATATCATATACCTAAGACTCTATAAACACCCTTACAAGTCCTTTGTACTTTTCTTCAAAGTCATTCTTTATACCACCAGGATTGTTCAGAATATTATCAGGATCATAAACAAAGCAATATATTTTCTCACAACCTTGATGCTTCTGATATTGTGCAATATCGATTATAAGTTGATCTCTTAACTCTTTATCTCTCAGACTTGAACGTGTCTTCTTCACTTCAATGAATGTTTTTATCTCAGGAATATAGAAGTCTGTCCTTGAAGAAGCTCCTCCAAAGGAAGGAATAGGTTCTTCATCACGCACATCATCAAAATAAAGCTTTAACAGCGAATGAAGCAAATCTTGTACATCATATTCATCGGTGATTATTAATGTCTCTTTTTGTTTATGCCTTTTTGTAAGCTGAATAGCGATATTCTTGAAACGTGAAAAGATGCGTTCTATTCCTTGTTCAGGTTCAAATGCTACATCGGCTTCTGCGCTATCATCGCATAATTCAGAAAGATAGTTTTGAAAAACGCCTTTTGCTGCAGTAAGTTCACGTTTTAAATGAGCAATATCAAGTTTATCTGAGTTCAATGTCCTTACACAAGGAATAAAGAGTTTTAAAAAGTTTTCGTACTCAGGACTATCTGAACCAAAATGGTGATACACAAAGCGTTTAGCTTCGTGATGCCATGTTTTAAACTCAGGAGTACTGTCTTTTACATTATGCTCAATAAGAACATCTATCTCCTCAATTATCCCTTTGAGCTTTTCGACATCAGTCATTATATTCTCCTTTTATTGCCTGTTATCTATCGCCCCCAGTGCCTTCTCCAGCACATCAGCAATGCGTTTCTGCTCGACGAGGGGTGGGAGTGGAATTAACGTAGCCTTACATCTTCCGCCGCTGAAACCGTCTTTATCTCCAACAACCTTACTTTTGATAATCCCTTGATAGTATGGACTACAAAGCAAATCGTGAATATAGTTAATCATTTCTTTTTCAACTAATCGAATTATTAGTATATGCTGATTGATACTTCCTTTGCCGAAATCATCAGGTATAATAGCACATCGACCTATCGAACCTCCTGTAATATTTAAAAGAATATCATTAGGCAATACAGTGCTGTTTTCTCTTGTATTCAATAATTCTTCAGAAATATAAACCATTCCGTCATGATGAATGCCGTCATTATAGATATTCTGCTCTCTAAAGAAACAAAATCCTTGCGGTACATAAGAATTGCCTTTTTTGCCGCCTGGAGGTGTGCTTCCGGAAGTGATCTTTGTGGTTATATCCACCAATCTCACCCACATCCAATTCTCCGGAATCTCGAAAGGCACTTCCTCAGGTGAGACAGGCGGCAGGGGCTTTTCCTTTTTTAGCTTGCCTTCCTTGATGAGCTTTTGTTTCTCCGCCTGTATCTGCTGATAGAGTTCCTCGGCAGTTCCGTCGGAGGGGAGCTGTTTTGTGAGCTTGCCCTGAATGCCTGCGGTAATGAGTTTGGCTTTGAGTATCTGCGAATCTGCGGAGTATTTCTCCTGTGCCTCGTCAATGGTATCGAGTAAACGGAATATCTCCTCAACCCGCTCAACTATACGCTTTTGCTCTGCGAGGGGTGGGAGGGGAAAAGTCATTTGTGTGATATATGATTCTTTAACATTATTGATATTGGTACCTTTGGCTTGTGCTCTAATGTGGTTAGTATACCGAGAGCTTAAAAAGAAAATGTCCATATAGTCAGAAATATCATTAGTGATTGCACGAACAATCCTTAAAAAAGCTCCTATTTGAGCTTGATTATCATTTACTCTGACTATACCAGCTCGACCTATTCCAGTATCACTTCCAGTTGACGCAACAATCAGTACATCACCTGTTTTTATTGTTTTTTCTTCACTATAAAAATCATTTGATAGAAAAACATCGCTTTCGTCATATACTAATTCGTTATTAACTATATTACCACCTCTAAGAATTCGGATGCCAGATGAAGTGATTTCGTGTTTCTTATATGAGGTGCCACTTATTACTTGTGCTAACGTACCGAATCTTACAAGTTTCCAATTACTCGGAATCTCAAAAGGTATTTCATCCGCCGATATTTCGGGCAAAGGCTTTTCCTTTTTTATCTTGCCCTCTTTGATAAGAGCCTGCTTTTCAGCCTGTATCTGCTGATATAATTCCTCCGCAGTGCCGTCGCTCGGAAGCTGCTCTGTCAACTTGCCCTGTATGGCAAGGTCAAGGATACGGCTTCTCAGTGCTTTTGTATCTATCACAGGCTTATCCCTCCAAGTATCTCCCGCAGAGAAGCCAGAGCGTTATTGATAACATCTGCCTGCGCCTGCATATCGCCGATTATCTCGTCAACAGAGCGCTCGTCCTCCTCGGTAAAGTCTATCCACTTGAAGTTCAGGTCCTCACGCTGACTTACTTCCTCAGCGCTGAAACATCTCCACCTTCCGTTTGGATTCTCCTCAGTGCAGGTAGGCTTTCTGTCCTGCATATGACCTGCACAGTAGCACTCCACAAATTCATCAAGGTGAGCCCTTGTCATAGGCTTTGTAGCCATGGTGTGCTTTACATCGGTGCGGTAGTCGTATACCCATATATTCTGCGTAGGCTTGCCCTTTTCAAAGAACAGCACATTTGTCTTTACGCCGTTTGCGTAGAATATGCCTGTGGGAAGTCTCAGGATAGTATGCAGGTTGTAATTCTTCATCAGCTTGTCACGGACCTTCTTTGTAGCGCCTCCGTCCGTGAGAACGCTGTCAGGCAGAACAACGCCAACACGTCCGCCTGTCTTTACGATAGACATGATGTGCTGTAAGAAGTTTACCTGATTATCGGAAGTCTCTATGAATCCGCGTCCGTCGAAGTCAATAGCTACACTGCCCTGAGGACGTGTACCGAACGGCGGATTCGTGATTATAACGTCATAGAGCTTGTCAGAAGTATCGAGCAGGGAGTCCTGATATACTATCGGACTTTTCTTTGTGCCTATATCGTGCAGATAGAGGTTCATCGAAGCTAACGTCACAACGAGAGAAGTATTATCAGCACCGAAAAGAGCGTCGTTCTTGAGGAACTTCTGCTTTTCGGAGTCCTTGCTCTGCTTCTTCATATGGTCATAAGCCGCCAGCAGAAATCCACCCGTACCGCAGCAGGGATCGGCAACTGTCTCGGTTATCTTCGGATCAACAACGTCCACGATAGCTGAGATAAGAGCTCTCGGCGTGAAGTACTGGCCTGCTCCGCTCTTCTTGTCCTGTCCGTTCTTTTCGAGGATACCCTCATAGATAGCACCCTTGAAGTCGCCGTCCATAAGGTACCAGTTCTCCTCAGATACCATATCAAGCACCTTTTTGAGCATAACGGGACGATCTATCTTGTTTGTGGCTCTTGTGAAGATAGTTCCGATAAGACCTTTTTCGTCTGAAAGAGTTTTCAGTATTTCCTCATACTTCTTAACGAGGTCATCACCGTTCTCCTTGATAAGAGCCTTCCACTTGCAGTCCTCAGGAATAGAGCTGCCGAGACCGAATTCTTCCTTTTCATCGTCCATTTTCAGGAAAAGGATATATGTGAGCTGGGTTATGTAGTCGGTAAATCCGACACCTGCTGAGGACATTACGTTTGCTATGTCCCATACCTTTTTGAGCAGTGCCGATTCTGTTTTCTGGTTTGCCATATATTAAGCCGCCTTTAGTAATATTCTTGATAATGCCGTAATTTCCTCGCCGAACAGCTGAGGCTTTCCGAATACACGGATACCCTGTCTCCAGAGGTCGGCGTCTATGTCGTTGAGCTCTGCCGCAGTGATAGCACCGTCATTGACGATGAATTCAGCTATCTGCCGCATAACGTCAATCTGATCGGTAGTAAGATCACGCTGAGTCTGACCGCAGTACAGGTTGAATCGCTGCACAAAGCCGTTCATAAGGCTTGTCAGCTTAGGATTCTTCTTGTATGCGTACCTCACAAGCTGTATCAGGTTCGTGAGAGCCTTTGCATTAGCCCTGACATCGAGCTCGTCCACGCTTGACGGATCAAGCGTCCTGTAATACTTCCACAGCTGCGGAGCGCTGAAATGACTGCTCTCAGACAGGAGCCTGTCTCTCAGATCAACAAGCATGGAATGAGTTATCAGCGAATCTTCTGAGTTGTATATGATACGGAGAGCCTCGATGCTGTCCTTGTTGTCGTTTATGTATTTCTCGAAGTTCTCAGTATAAGTCTTGGCAGTTTCCTTGGAGAAACCTGCACTAATAAGAGTATCGGGATCTTCGTCGGTAGTCAGTATGTAGCCCTGACGCAACTCAAGCAGCTTCTTCCTTGCAGGGATATTGCTGATGAGCCTGTCTATAAGCGCCATACGGATATGGTTGTCATCCGAAGGACTGTTGAACGGCGGAAGCTGTCCGCTGTCAAATGCCTCCTGTATTGATACAGCGAGATCCTTCGGAGAATAGCCGAAGTTGTCGATGAAGTATTGCAGGTGATGCCCGAAGAAGATGTTATTCTCATAGCGCCGATTTATCATAGCGCAGATGTTGCGAAGCGTGAGCAGGTTCTCATCACTCAGCTCATTATGAGACAGCCTTTCGAGAAGCTGTTCCAGTGTGATTTTTCTGATAAAAGGACCGGGGCCGGGGCCGGGCCCCGGAATATTCTTATCATGTTCAGTGACGCCGACAGCATCGACGATGTAGTAGCATTCCTTGGTATCTGCGTTGGGAGTGACCTCACGCAGCTTATCGTCTGTAATGACACGGCAGCCACGTCCCTTCATCTGCGTATACAGTACCTCAGACATAACGTCCTTCATGAACAGAACTACTTCAAGAGGCTTTACATCCGTACCTGTAGCTACAAGGGTTACGGTAACAGCTATACGGAAATCCTTCTCGTTACGCAGGTCACGGATAAGCCCGTTTGAGTCGTCAGAGGAGTAGGTTATCTTCTGAACGAAATGCTCAGGTACTTCATTATTGGGGAATTCGCCCTTGAATACGTCCTTTACCGCTTCAACTATCTCAGTAGCGTGGTTATCGTTCTTGGCGAAGATAAGCGTCTTGGGTACGTATTCCCATGATTTTTCACGCTCAGGGTAAAGGTCGGTGTAGACAGCATTCTTGAAGGTTTCAAGAACTTGTCTGATCTGCTGACGGTTAACGATAGACCTGTCCAGCAGATTGTTTTCATATTCTTTATTATTATCAACTTTATATGTTGTGTCAGCGCCTGTTCTTCGAGCTTTTTCAGTAACAGTTGTACCTTCATCTAGAGAACCGCCGTGTTCAGTTACCTCTGTCACTATGCGGTATACACGGGCAGGTACATTAACGCCGTCAACAACCGAGTGCTCATATGTATAGTTCTCTACAATATTTTTATTAAAATATGCATATGCCTCTTCTGTTGGAGTTGCAGTAAGTCCAAGGATATTAGCACCCTTGAAATAGTCAAGGACAGCTCTCCATTTACCATATATTGAGCGATGACACTCGTCTACAATTATAAGCTGGAAATAGTCCGGAGGGATGGTAAGGTCATCGCCAAGCTGAATAACAGTATCGTCTTTCTTTTCAGCAGCCTCAGCGAGACGTTCATCCTCTGCATCTTCATCATCATCACTTACTGCCTGTCCGGTCATGATAGCGAACAGCTTCTGAATAGTAGAAATGACGATATCTCCCTTTATATCGCCCTCATGTCTGAGCCTTTTGATGTCGTAAAGAGCGTTCATCTCTTTTTTATTCTCAGTCATATTGAACTGACTGAACTCGCTCTCAGTCTGCCTTGCAAGATTATTTCTGTCTACAAGGAACAGTATGCGCTTTGTTGATGTATAGTTGAGCAGACGATAGCTTGCGAGACAGGCAAGGTAGGTCTTGCCACTGCCGGTTGCGAGCACTGCCAAATTCTTTTTCTTTCCAGTCTTTATGGACTTCTCAAAGTTGAGTTCTGCGTTATACTGGCAATCTCTGAGAGATTGTTTCTCCAGTTTAGGCAGAGCACCGTATTCAGAGGAGCGCTTTATAATGCGAAGCATTTCTTTGGGGGTGTGAATAGTATCGATCTCAGTGTATTCTTCCTCACCTGATAACAGATTCTTGAATAATATCTTCTCTCCGTTTGACATATATACAAGCGGAATGAAGTTATCTTCCCACAATCCATACCATGAAAGTGGCGTGCGAGCATAATTCTCAGCCTGAGATTCAACATCTTCTCCGAGGGGATTATCAGCTCTTTTAGCTTCCAGAACAGCTATTGCCTTGTTATCTATGAAAAGCAGATAGTCGCTCTCCTTATTGCCCTGACTCAGGGCTTCTCTGATAGCAGAAGTTGTCTGCGGAACATACTCGTCCCTGTCAACGACATACCAGCCGGCTCTATTGAGCTTTTCATCGATTTTTACACGAGCTTTCTCTTCTGGGAGCATAGTCATACCACCTTTCGGAAGATAATATACCTATATACATTATATCAATAATTGCTCAATTAGTCAATCAGCAGACTAAAAAGTTTAAACAATCTTTACGAATTGAATATATGAAAGCCGGGGCATTAAGCCCCGACAGTTATTTGCTTTTTATGCAATTCATATCTTGACGAGACATGACATATGTGATATAATAAAATCAGAACATATATTCTGCTTGCAATGTCGGGAGGTGAGCTTCATGTGTATGTCTCTGAGAATAGAACCAAGAGAAATGGCGGAGGTTCTCATAAAGATAAGAAAAATGTCCTTTGCTCAGGAAATGTCGATAAAACTTGGTAAAAGCCTGATTATGTCAGGTGATTTATTCCCGTCAGATATAGCTCCGGTTCTTGCACCGAATAAGTATGGGAATATGGCTATATTTCCAATGGCATGGGGATTTACGTATAAAGCTACGCCTAAGCCTCTTGCCAACTGCCGCGTCGAGACCGCTGACAGTAAACCTTTGTGGCGGGATTCATGGTACAGGAGAAGGTGTGTTATTCCTGCATCATGGTATTATGAATGGGGATATCCAGTATATGAGGACGATTGCCGTAGCATGATCGAGCATCGCAATACTAAGAAGGTCAAATTCGCCATACAGACCGAGGGTTCAGACAGAACATATATAGCAGGACTTTATAGATATGAAGAGCATAGTGGTATGCAGACACCTATGTTTTCTATACTAACGCGAGAAGCAGCAGGTACTGTCAAAGATATTCATGATCGTATGCCACTTATACTGGATAAGGAAAACGTAAAGGAATGGATACGCCCTAACGGAGATCCCAGTACTATAGTTGAGAAGGCACTGTCCAATATGGTATTCGAGAGAGCAGTTGATTATCCTCGGTTTCCACCTGAGACCATTACAGCATGAGGAGTCGGCAATGCCGACTCCGTTTCATTTCAAAAGGGTGTCGTTCATATTTGCAATAGCGTGAGAACTGATTATAGATAATGGTGGGGCGTTTGCCCCCACCTAAACTATTATTATATCAAATCAGAACGCCAAACTTTCACTTCTGCTCAGAAAACCAAAATTTTATTATATCATAACAGATATTCAAAAATTCATTTCTGCATCGTTTCAAAAAGAAAAAGAGCCATTGCTATGTCAGCAACAGCTCTGTATACTTGTTTATGGTGACAGAACGAACTTCTTTACATACCCACTCACATCGACACCGCTTTCCATGTACCTGAGCAGAATCTCCGCACAAGCGTGAGCATCGCTGTCCGCCTTGTGATGGTCGAGGGCGATGCCGTAGTGATCGCACATCACATTGAGGTTATGCTTCATATCGGGAAGGATGCGCCTGCCGATCTGGACTGTACAAAGGTATTCCGCACTCGGTTTCCATGTAATACCGTAGTTCCGCAGGCAGGAGCGCAGGACACTCATATCAAAGACAGCGTTATGGGCAACGAGGATACCCTTGCTCATAATTGGCTCTATCTTCTTCCAAAGCTCCGCAAAGTTCGGAGCACCTTTGACCTTATCAGCATCTATACCCGTGAGCTGTGTATTGAAGCTATCGAAATGCGTTTCGGGATTAACAAGCGAAAAGTAGTTCGCAACGATCTTGTTATCCTTTATCGCTGTTATTCCTATCGCACTCATACGGTCGTTCGCATGATTAGGTGTTTCAACGTCAAACACGATATAGACTGCCATTTCACATCACTCCTCTTGCAGTGGCTCTCAGGATAATTATACCATACCACGGGCGAAAGGTCAATCGGCAGGAAAAGAAAAAGCCCTCATTGCTGAGAGCTTTTCTATCATCTACTTTGAACCCATTGGATTCAAAGTCAGAATTATTTTACAGGCTTTCTTTTACCTGTTATGCTTTCGACCTCAAGGGCATATACAAGCGTTCTCGGTATCGCCGCCGTGCTGAACGGCATATCTTTTCCGTCATGATAATGTGCCATGAGCAGTTTCAGCGCAGGCAGTTTTTCTTCTTCCGACAGGATACGGATATGCCCTCTGCCGATCACACTTTCGTATGCCATCGTGCAGTAGCCCTTATCCTCAAAGTATTGCAGCTCATGCTTGCAGTCCATTTCAAATGATGCTCTATTATCCTTCCGGATAAGCCCGACCTTGTAGCCCTCCAAAGCACTATGAAAATAGAGCGTGATCTTATCTCCGTTCACCGCCATACCGAAATTCAGCGGCAGAATGTACGGAAAGCCGTCATCATTCAGAGCCAGTCTGCATACATCGCAGTTTTTCATGATCTCTATGATCTCGCTGAGATCGGTCACTTCACGGTCTTTTCTTCTCATAAGCCGAAAATCCTCATATCCTCGTCAACGGTTGTAATTCCTGCAATGCCGAAGCTGTCTACAAGAACCTTTGCCACATTCGGAGACAGGAACGCAGGCAGTGTCGGTCCGAGGTGAATATTCTTCACTCCGAGATACAGCAGAGCAAGGAGAACGATGACTGCTTTCTGCTCATACCAAGCGATATTATAAACAATAGGCAGATCATTTACATCATCAAGCCCGAATACCTCTTTCAGCTTCAGAGCGATAAGCGCCAAAGAATAAGAATCATTACACTGTCCTGCATCGAGAACTCTCGGAATACCGCCGATGTCGCCTAAGTCGAGCTTGTTATACTTGTACTTCGCACAGCCTGCGGTGAGAATAACTGTATCTTTTGGCAGCTTCTCAGCAAATTCCTGATAGTAGCTTCTGGACTTCGCTCTGCCGTCACAGCCTGCCATGACTACGAATTTGCGGATAGCCCCCGATTTTACTGCTTCTACAACAGTGTCGGCAAGTGCGAATACCTGTTCATGGGCAAAGCCGCCGATAATAGAGCCAGTTTCGATCTCGGTAGGCGGAGGACATTTCTTAGCCTGTTCGATGATCGGCGAGAAATCCTTTACTTCGCCGTAGGGTGCGTCAATATGCTTACAGCCCGGATAACCTGCGGCACCTGTTGTCCAAAGCCTGTCCTTGTAGCTGTCCTTCGGCGGAACGATGCAGTTTGTGGTCATCAGCACCGGACCGTTAAAGCTCTCAAATTCCTCTTTCTGCTTCCACCACGCATTGCCGTAGTTTCCTGCGAAATGCGGATACTTTTTGAAGAACGGATAATAATGCGCAGGTAGCATTTCCGAGTGCGTATAAACATCAACTCCCGTATCCTTTGTCTGCTCAAGGAGCATTTCAAGGTCTTTCAGATCGTGACCTGAGATCAGTATTGCAGGATTTTTGCGGACACCGATATCAACTGTCGTGATCTCAGGATTGCCGTATGCTGTAGTATTTGCAGCATCAAGGTCAGCCATACCCTGAACGCCGTACTTGCCGACTTCCAGCGTGAGAGCCACAAGGTCATCGACCGACAGACTGTCATCAAGTGTTTTAGCAAGAGCCGACTGTAAGAAAGCATCAAGCTCCTCATCATCATTCAGCAGAGCGTTTGCGTGTTTTGTATATGCCGCAAGTCCTTTCAGACCGTAGGTTATCAGCTCACGCAGAGAGCGTATATCCTCATTCTCTGTTGCAAGTACGCCGACAGTCTTTGCTTTCTCGGCATAGTCCGAACCGTTCCAAAGAGCTGCTTCGGGGAGTGATTCTTTATTCTGCACCTGTCCGAGCAATTCTTCTTTGACTGCAAGTGTTTCAGTAACCTTAGTGGTAATGCTGTCAAGATCGAAATTGGCATTGGTGATCGTGATAAACAGGTTCACGCTGATAAGATGATTAACCGTCTTATCGACAGTCTTTCCCTCTGCACGGAGCTGAGTTGTCAACGCAGACAGCCCCTTTGTAACGTACACAAGCAAGTCCTGCATTGCTGCGACTTCAGGCTGTTTACCGCAGACACCGCAAGCGGTACAACCCTTACAGCCTGCTGTTTCCTGACACTGATAGCAAAACATTTTCTGTTCCATGATATATTCCTCCATTATTTTCTTATCTCAACGATACTGCCGTCCGGCGAAATGACTGCAACTTCAAGCGGAATATCCTTACCGCTTGCTTCGATTGCTTTTTTTATCGCATACTCCATACCTCCACAGCATGGTACGGTCATTCTTGTGAGAGTGATGCTCTTTATATCGTTATTACGGAATATCTCCGTCAGCTTTTCAGCGTAATCAACGGCATCGAGCTTCGGACAGCCGATGAGCGTTATCCTGCCTTTGATAAAATCATGGTGGAAGTTTCCGTAGGCGTAAGCTGTACAATCGGCTGCAATCAGCAGATCAGCACCGTTGAAGTATGGTGCATTTGTAGGCAGGAGCTTTATCTGTATCGGGAATTGTCTCAGACAGCTTGGAACACTAACATTGCTGTCAGTTTCTTTCGGTGTGAAGCTCTGCAAAGCCGAGCCCGGACAGGTGAAACCGCTGCAGGCAGACTTTTTCTGCTTGTTTTCTTTCACCGCCTTTTCATCATAAGCCGCCGCTTCACGCTCGGTAAAGTGAATAGCGTCCATAGGACAGGCTGGGAGACAGTCCCCGAAGCCGTCACAGAAATCGTCACGCATGAGCTTTGCCTTGCCGTTCACGATAGCGATCGCACCCTCATGACAAGCCTTTGCACACAGACCGCAGCCGTTGCATTTTTCTTCGTTTATCTCAATTATTTTCCGTATCATAGCCATACCTCCTTGACTTTCTGTATCCATTATAGTATAATCAAAGGAGAAAGTATGTTGTAATTACAACATTTTGGGAGAAAAATATGGATATTTCAGTTTTGCATAATTCGATACTGTTCAAGGGCTTTGATGATACCGAAATATCTGAGCTTCTGAAAGCCCTTAATGCAGCCGAAAAGAAATATAAGAAAGGTACGATGATCTTTTCTTCGGGAGAGATCACCGATAAACTATGCTTTGTGACCGCAGGCAGCGTTACCGTGGAGAGCAACGATATGTGGGGAACCCGCACGATTCTCAACCTTGTGGGCGAGGGGCAGTTCTTTGCGGAGAGCTATGCACTCCTGTCTGATGTGCCTATGCTGGTCGATGTCTGCGCCGCTGAGGATTGCACTGTTGTTTTTCTGAGCATGAAGTCGCTCGCTGACCTCAACGATACGATAAGGGCGAGACTTCTTGCAAATCTTCTCACTATCACCACAAGAAAAAATCTGCACCTATCGAGCCGGAGCTTTCATACTGCTCCGAGACAGGTGCGTGGACGTATTATGGCGTATCTTAATACCGTATCGGTTCAGAAGCATTCCCGTGAGTTTGATATACCCTTTGACCGTCAGCAGCTTGCGGACTACCTCAATGTGGAACGCTCTGTGCTATCAAATGAATTGAGCAAGATGCAGAGGGACGGACTGATACGATGCAGTAAGAACCATTTTGAGATCATATAACAGAAGCGCAGATGACCAATTTTAGCCATCTGCGCTTTTTTATGCTCCTGTTTTTTTAAAGCCTTTCAAGACCTGTTTATCCGAGAACGAGGACAGCTTCCCGTCCGACCATTCTATGAAAACATTGTACATTTCGTCTATGTAAATAATCGTTGCCGTAGAGCCGATCTCCGATGGAGTTCATTACAATGTAAGGTAAATAGAGGGCCGCCCTTCATCAGGGCGGCATTCAGATATTTTACACTAAGGCACATCATTACGACTTTTTCGTATAGCAAATAGAATACACGCTCCGATCAAAACACCGTTTGTATTTAGTATCACGTCATCAATATCTGTATGCCTTTCTGTACATAACAACTGGGAAAGCTCAATAAAGATAATAAAAAAAATACCGGCAAACACAGTTTTTTTGATACTATCGAGCTTTCTAAAACAGATAGGCCATACTATTCCTACTGGTATAAACATTGCTATGTTCCCTATAATATTGATAAGCCATCCATCATATCTGTCAAAGAGAAAAAAGAACGGGATTAAACTTATCATGTCAGACAATGTAGTTGAAAATTCAATCGTTAGAGTACCTATTTTCCCGTCAACAAAATGTAACGGGAAGTATACAAATCTTGCAATAACTACAAGGCATATGTATACAAGAAGCATCTGAAGTTCGCGTTTTACTGAAAACTTCTTGAATCTGATCGCAATTATGAATCGCACAAGTATCCAAATGAGAGTTATAAAAATAAACATCTGTAGATAGGAAATCTCGATCATAGTCACTACCGCATCCTTCCTTTAGCAGATAGCTGATAAATCCCATGTTTATCATATTAACCTGCTTACTATCCATATTATACACTGCACAGTAGCCCAAAGTCAAGGAAGCAAGTGTTTTCAAACATCTTTGGAATAACACTAGGTACTATAGGCAAATTAGCTCTCACAACAATCCCTTGATGCTCCACAAATTCCTATTATTTTGAAATCTGATATATATATAATTACTATAAGTAATTCATTTTTTTCAAAAAAGGCCTTTATACGTATCTGAAGGCCTTTCCTCCTATTATTTTGATTTTTCATATATACATTATTACTATGAGTATGCTTGCGTGTACTCGCAATAATGCGAAAGGAGGATCAAAAATGTTTGACAACAGCCGATATCTCACCTGTGGTTGTGACAGCACTATCCCATTGGAACTGCAGTTGTTTCTATGGGAATGCGTAGAGCATATGCCTGCTCCGAAAGACTATCTACAGGTCTTTGAGCTTAGTCCAGCAGGTTCTATGCAGTCGATTGTCCATAGCTCGGAAGAGCCTGAATATCGCAAAGTGTATCTTATACCGTCAGATGCACCTATTACTGAAAAGCTGTATATCATTGATGACGGTGATCACAGTACCATGCTGCTTGCAAGTGAATATTAAAACTAATGCCGCTCGTTCGGGAGCGGCTTAACTATTTTACGGAGGTTTTATCAATGGAAGAAAACAAAGAAAATGTGCTATATTGCTCCCACTGTGGAGCAATCATAAGTGAAGACTATGAAACTGTCGACGGCGATATAGTATGTATAGACTGTGTTGAACAGCATACCACGACATGTGATCGCTGCGGTGCTATAATTTGGACCAGCGAAAGCTATGGCGATGATTATACCACTCTCTGCAGCCACTGCTATCACAATCACTATACCCGCTGTTCATGCTGTGACACTCTGCTCCACGAGGACGATGCATACCACCTCGACGGTTACGATTATTGCAGTGACTGCTACCACGATGAAGTTGACAAAAGCCGCTCTATCCATGACTATGGCTACAAACCTGAACCCATATTTTACGGTGACAACCAGCGCTACTTCGGCGTAGAACTGGAGATCGACGGAGCAGGTAAAGACAGTGATAACGCGGACGAGATACTTGCTATAGCTAATAAGGATGAAGAACATATCTACATCAAAGGCGATGGTTCACTTGATGACGGCATGGAGATAGTAACACACCCAATGAGCCTTGAGTACCATAAGAACTACTGCTGGGACGAGATTATGAAGAAGGCTATCTATTTAGGATATCGCTCACATCAGACTTCTACCTGCGGACTTCATGTTCATATAAACAGAAACTGCTTCGGAGAAAATCGTGATACACAGGACGAAGTTATCAGTCGTATACTATACTTCATTGAACACCATTGGAACGAGATGCTGAAGTTCAGTCGTCGAACTGAGTACAGTATGAACCGATGGGCTGCAAGATATGGCTTTGAAAAGACAGGGCGTGAGATACTGGATAAGGCTAAGAAAGGCAACCTGGGCAGATATGCCGCCGTCAATCTTATGAATTACATGACCATCGAATTCCGTCTGTTCAGAGGCACGCTTAAATACAATACCTTTATCGCTGCACTGGAGCTTGTTGACGCTATCTGCGACCTCGCTATTAATCTGACTGATGAAGGTATAGCAAAGATGTCTTGGTCCGAGTTTGTAGACACTATAAAAGAACCTGAACTTATCCAATACCTGAAGGAACGAAGATTGTATATCAACGAAGAAATCGAAACACAGGAGGATATGTAAAATGGGCTTATTATCAGATTTATTCGGTATGGATGAAGATACTGAGCAGGACATTAAAGATGTGCTAAAGACTGTTGGTGTTATCGCTACAATACTTTTCGCAGGCGGCGCTATTGATGGTATCAGCTGCGACAATGATAAGGAGGATAATTGATATGTGCGCACTATTTGGATGGCTCGATTATAAAGGAATTGTTCCGTATAGGGTACTCAAGAAGCTTACCCAGGCTCTGGCAAATGCTGCGGAAGAGAGAGGCACGGATGCAGCAGGTATAAGTTATATTCACGACGGTAAGGTCACTATATTCAAAAGACCTAAGCCAGCTCATAAGCTGCACTTCAACGCTCCAGCAGAAACAAAGGCAATTATGGGACATACGCGGTTAGCTACCCAGGGCGATAAGAAGCAGAATTACAACAATCATCCGTTCGCTGGTCATGCTGATAAGGAGTTTGCCTTTGCACATAATGGCGTACTCTGGAACGACAGAGATTTACGCAAGGACGGGGTAATCCCCAATACATATATCGATACCGACAGCTATATCGGCGTACAGCTGATAGAGAAACAGGGAAAGCTCGACTTTGACAGTCTTCAGTACATGGCGGAGACGGTCGAGGGGAACTTTACGTTCACCATACTCGATCAGACCAACAGCTTATATATTATAAAAGGCTCAAATCCGATGTACCTGCTTCATTTCGAGACAATAGGCTTATACGTATATGCCAGTACAGAGAAAATCATGAAGAAGGCGTTGAAACAGCTGGGCTTACATAAGTTCGAGAGTAAACGTGTAGATACTGAGGAAGGTGATATTCTTCGTATCGACCGAAACGGAAAGATCACAAGGTCACAGTTTGAGCCTAAGATATATCGTTCGAAATACATGAGCTGGTATGATGATGACGTATCTTCTTATTATAATATGCACGAGGAAATACTGCTGGCATACTGCGGCTGCTATGGCGTAGATTCATCTGATGTGGAGCTTCTACTTGACTATGGTTATACCTGTGATGAAGTTGAGGAAATGCTTGTAGATCATAGCCTGCTCCGTGAAGCTCTTAAAGATGTTAAATACATTTTGGGTGAAGATGTGTACGAGAATTGCTATGGAGGAGCATTCTAATGTGTAAGATCGGATACATCCGTGTCTCAACCGAACATCAAGAGACAGCTAGGCAGGAAGCTCTAATGAAGCAATTTCAGGTCGAGCGTATCTTTGCTGAGAAGATGTCCGGTAAGAATGCTAACCGACCTGAGCTGAAAGCAATGCTCGAATACGTCCGTGAGGGAGACACGCTTTACATTGAGAGCATAAGCAGGCTCGGAAGATCCACAAGAGATCTGCTTAACATTATCGATGTGCTTCAGCAGAAAAAAGTAACAATCGTGAGCAGTAAAGAAAACATAGACACCAATACTCCGCAAGGAAGATTCGTTCTGTCTATATTTGCAGCACTCTCTGAGCTTGAACGAGAACAAACTTTACAGCGTCAGCGTGAAGGAATCGCTATTGCAAAATCTCAAGGAAAATACAAAGGAAGACAACCTTTACCTATCGACTGGATAAAGTTCGGTGAGCTGTACGAGCAGTGGAAGTCGGGCGCTATTACGGCAGTATGGTTTCAGAAAGAAATGGGCCTCCAAGCTAATACCTTCTATCGCAGGCTCAAAGAATACGAAAGAAAGTTTACATAAATGAGACGGAGCCGGTAATAACCGGCTCCAATCATCTTTCAATAAGGTGGCTGTTTTTATTGCAATATTTCAAAAGCCAATATACCACTTATGTGAAACATTTTTTTACTGTTTCAATAGACCACGGTCAAGCAGCACACATCAATATTGTGCCTTAACGAAATCTTAACACCGTAACCGTAATCTTAACAGCACCTTAACCGCTCATGTGATATAATAAAGCTATCATTTGGACGAGAGGTGTACGATGTTACATAAAAATAGAGTAAAAAACAGAAATCATATAACTTCATTTCAGGTCATCATTATCAGCTTTTTTTGCCTGATACTGGTAGGTACGCTGCTTCTGATGCTGCCGGTCTCATCAAGGCAGCGGTGTGTGACGAGATTTGATGATGCGATGTTCACCGCTGTTTCCGCAACCTGTGTGACAGGACTTGTTGTAAAAGATACTGCCACCTACTGGTCATTGTTCGGGCAGGCGGTCATTCTGATGCTGATACAGATCGGCGGCATGGGCGTTATCACCATAGGTTTAGCTATTATCAGAGCATCAGGCAGGAAGATAGGTCTATGGCAGCGCAGTACGATGCAGGAATCCATCTCAGCACCGCAGGTAGGCGGTATTGTGAAGCTGACAGGCTTTATACTCAAAACCTCGCTCATCATAGAGCTGATCGGTGCTGCTTTGCTCGCACCTGTTTTCTGCAATGATTTTGGTATTGCAAAGGGACTATGGTATTCTTTATTTCACAGCATATCCGCTTTTTGTAACGCAGGATTTGATCTGTTCGGAGTCAGGGAACCTTTCTCCTCTCTGACATCTTACCATAGCAATATCTATCTTAATATTATCATTATGCTGCTGATCATCACAGGCGGCATCGGCTTTCTCGTTTGGGGCGATATCGGAACACACAAGCACAGATTCAGGCGTTTTTCATTGCAAAGCAAGGTCGTACTGATGACATCTGCTGTCCTGATAATACTTCCTGCGCTGTATTTCTTCTTTTATGAATATGACCGTGAGAGTATCCACAACAGGACGATTCATGCCCTGTTTCAGTCTGTCACTACCCGAACTGCCGGCTTTAACACAACTGATCTCGCTGCTATGGACGAATCGGGTACAGCCATTATGATCATTCTTATGCTTATAGGCGGCTCACCGGGTTCCACCGCAGGCGGTATGAAAACAGCTACTATTGCAGTTCTGTTCCTTTCTGCGATCACAGTATTCAGCCGCAGAAATGATGTGCAGTGCTTCAAAAGAAGAATATCAGATGAAGCGGTCCGCAGTGCTGGTGCAATTCTTTTCATGTATCTTGTATTGTTCTTTACAAGCGGTATCATTATCAGCAGAGTAGAAGATATTCCGCTGCTGACCTGTCTGTTTGAAACAGGCTCAGCTGTCGGTACAGTAGGACTGACACTTGGCATTACAAGCGGTCTGTCTGGTGTATCCCGTGTGATACTGATGATACTGATGTTTTTCGGGAGAGTCGGCGGATTAACAATGATCTATGCGGCACTTCCTTCTGCCGAAAACAGAAATTCACGTCTGCCGCTTGAAAAAATAACAGTAGGATAAAGGAGAATGAATATGAAATCAGTTTTGATAATTGGAGTTGGACAATTCGGAACTCACATTGCAAAGCGCATGGAGGAACTGCGCTGCGAGGTAATGGCTGTTGATATCAATGAAGAATGTATTAACGAAATAATGCCGTATGTGACTGATGCAATGATCGGCGACGGTACTAACGAAGAATTCCTTCGTTCTTTGGGAATAGGAAATTTTGATGTATGTATCGTTGCACTTGGCGGTTTGTTCCAGACATCTCTCGAAACAACTTCTCTGCTCAAGGAACTCGGAGCAAAAAAGGTCATATCACGTGCAACCAATGATGTACAGATGAAGTTCCTGCTGAGGAACGGCGCAGATGAAGTAGTTTACCCCGAAAAACAGATGGCTCTGCGTGTTGCTACTAAATACGCCTCAGACAGCATCCTTGATTTCATTCAGCTGGATAATAATTACTCTATCTATGAACTCAAAATCCCAAGAAACTGGTACGGAGAAACACTTTCAGACATAGATATCCGCAAGAAATACAAGGTCAATATCCTGACAATCAAACGTGGCAACGATGTATTTATCCCATCTTCTGATACTGTTTTAGGTGAGGATGATATAGCATTTGTTATCGGTGAGATGCGTGATATACAGAAATGTTTCAGAATATAGGAGATGATAGTGTGAGAAGTATTCTGCTTGCACTTTCTGTCACTATATTTTTTCTGTATGGCTTTCGTGCCATGAAAAAAGCGGATATCCTGATGGCGGAAATACGAAAAAACAGAAGACATCATTATGATTAAACAACTTCTGTATCATGTTGACGAAGAAAACGGTTGTATGTTATAATGTTCAGGGTGATTGATTTGTCTGATAAAAAGAAAAAAAAGAACGCATACATTTCTGTACTGAAAGATTTCGGGATAAGTCTGATCATACTTGCAGCAGCAACTATAGCAGGATATTTATTCAAACTCGGAGGTCTGACAGACAGCAACATAATTATGCTGTATATCATAGCAGTTCTTGTGATATCTATCCTGACATCAAAGATATACTATTGCCTAGGTTCGTCTATTGTAGGAGTATTGGTATTCAATTACTTATTTACATATCCGGAATTTTCGTTCTCGGCTCATGATGCAGGATATCCGGTGACTTTTCTTACCATGTTCATAACAGCACTTATTGCAGGAACGCTTGCCAATAAGCTGAAACGCAATACTCTTATAGCCGAACAGAATGCCCGAGAAAAAGAAGAAGCAGCTTTACTTGCACAGAATGAACAGCTTAGAGCAAATATGCTCCGCACAATTTCCCATGACCTCAGAACACCGCTTACTTCCATATCGGGAAACGCAAGTACACTTATTTCCGGCGGAACTGCACTTGACGAAACAGCAAGACAGCAGATCTATACGGATATCTTTTCCGAGTCTATGTGGCTGATCGAAATGGTGGAAAACCTTTTATATGCCACACGAATAGAAGACGGACGAATGCAGCTCAATATCTCGGTAGAGATACTTGATGACATTGTGCAGGAGGCTGTCAGACACACCGAACGCACTCACCCAAAGAGAAATATCATCGTTGATATGTATGACGAGATAATCCCCGTCATGGCAGATGCAAACCTTATCGTACAGGTCATTGTCAATCTTATGGATAATGCAGTCAAGTACAGTGATGAGGATTCTGATGTTACTGTCAGTGTACACCTTGAAAATGAGTATGCTGTTATATCCGTTTCCGATCACGGCACAGGTATTTCCGATGAAGAAAAGGAAAAGGTTTTTGATATGTTCTACACGGGCGGCAGCCGTTCCTCAGACAGCAGAAGAAGTCTGGGACTGGGACTTGCACTGTGCAGGTCTATTATCACTTCACACAGCGGATCTGTCTATGTCAGTGACAACATACCAAACGGTACAATTGTAAGTTTTACTCTGCCTATAGGAGAGGTCGATCTGAATGAATGAATTTCTTGTTCTGGTAGTCGAAGACGACAAGCCCATCAGAAATCTGATAACCACAACCCTGAAAATGAATGACTATCGCTTTATCACCGCTGTCAAGGGAAATGAAGCTATTATGCTCAGTGCTTCTCACAAGCCTGATATCATCATACTTGACCTTGGACTGCCCGACATTGACGGCGTTGAGGTCATAGAGCATATACGCACTTGGAGCGATGTTCCTATCATCATAGTCAGTGCAAGGAGCGAGGACAGGGATAAGATAACAGCACTTGACAAAGGTGCAGATGATTACCTGACAAAACCTTTCTCTGTCGATGAGCTTCTCGCAAGGCTCAGGGTGATACAAAGGCGGCTTATGAAGTCCGAAAATATCTCGGTCACGGAGTTTGTCAACGGCAGATTGCGGATAGACTATGTTTCGGGCTGTGTTCACCTTGATGATGAAGAACTTCACCTGACACCGATAGAATACAGGCTGCTTTGCCTGCTTGCCAAGAATGTCGGCAAGGTGCTGACACATAAGTACATTATCCAAAGTTTATGGGGAACTCCTGCGGATAACAGCGAAGCCTCCCTGCGTGTATTTATGGCTACCCTGCGAAAAAAGCTGAGTGACAGCAGTCAGGCGCTGATACAAACACATATCGGTATTGGGTATCGTATGATGAAATTATAGCTTTAGGGAGCAGTACAAAGCAGACACTTTATTTGATGATATGTATTGCCTTCAATGGCTACAAAAACAATTGAACTTATTTTTTCTAAAGGAAATAAGGGCAACGCCTTCCACTCACGGAGGACATTGCCCTTTTCCTTATGCTGTGATTATATCAGTCCTGAATCTCCTGCATCATAGTTCCCTTTAGTGAAATGGCTGTTAATTCAATAAAGAAAATATCTGAATGTAATTATTGTCATAATCACTGCAGCGTTGATTAATGAATAAATTATATAGAATCAGCTCCCTCACGGGAGCTGGCTTCTTTTATTATCGTTATACTGCCTTTCAGTCGTGTGCATTCCGTGTGCATTTCGTGTGCATTACACCTGTTTTTTGTGCACACGGGGCTGCAAATTTTCATTTAAAACTGTTTTCTACAGGCATGAGAAAAGCCTGTATTTCGGTGTTTTCCTCGAAATACAGGCTTCTTTAAAAGAGCGGACAGAGAGGGATTCGAACCCTCGATACGCTATTAACGTATACACGAGTTCCAGTCGTGCGCCTTAGACCAGCTCAGCCATCTGTCCATATATATAGGAGACATAGAAAAAGTCTCCTTTGGTGCGAGTAATGGGACTTGAACCCATACGTCTCTCGACACACGCCCCTCAAACGTGCCTGTCTGCCTATTCCAGCACACTCGCAAAGTACTTTAATATTATACAGCAAATCGAAAAAAAAGTCAATAGGCTTCAATATATATTTATCATATTACAAAATAAGACGTTTCATATAACAAAAAATCTGCAATTTAGTCAAGGAATAATAAATTAAAATAATCACTCATAAATTTTCTTGTTTTTCGACATTTTACGCTAAAAACACCCCTTGAAAAAACTTTAAAAGTGATGTACAATGTGTTTGTAGATTAAAAGAAAAGGAGTTAAACCTAAACTATGGAAAACAAACGAATCAAAGTATTGATCGGTGACGATTCAGCATCAAACGGAGTAAAAGCAGCTGCAATACTCAGGGAAAACGACATAACAGCGTTTACCCGAAAGAAAAACAGCAGAGCGATACTTGATTCCATAATCAATGACGTCCCTGATGCTGTCATTATCGACCTCACTCTACAGGACACTGATGCCATATGCCTTATGGAGCGCGTCAAAGGGACACTTGTGAAGATACCTGCTTTCATTATCGTATCTGATATCCAGAACAACTTCATCGAGCGTCAGGTTTTGGAAAACGGGGCATCATATTATCTTACAAGACCGTATGATGTACAGAGTCTGCCATCAATAATCAAATCCGTATGCACGATCCCCTTTACAAGCACTTGTACCGATACCGAAATAATGGTCACAGAGATAATACAGAAGCTTGGCGTACCTGCTCATATAAAGGGCTACCACTATCTTCGTACAGCTATACTCAGTGCAATTGAGGACAGCAGGCTCATGGAATGTGTAACCAAGCTTCTTTACCCTTGTGTGGCACAGAAGTACGACACCACTTCCTCCCGCGTTGAACGAGCTATCCGTCACGCTATCGAAATAGCATGGGACAGAGGCGATTCCGAGGTAATAAACAGCTTTTTCGGCTATACTATCGACAATTACCGCGGACGTCCCACAAATTCGGAATTCATAGCACTTGTAACGGATAAGATAAGACTTCAGCTGAAATTAGCGTAAGCCAATATTCCGGTCACAACTCCTCTCTCCGCTGTGACTGTTTTATTATCCATGAGAAACCCTCTGTGTTTTGAAGCACAGAGGGCTTTTTTTCATTATCTCTTTACGAAGTACTCCTCATACCATACAAGGAATGTATAAATTGTCCAGACCTTGCGCCAGTTATCGGAGTTTCCGCCTACGTAGTCCTTATAGATAGCGTTTATCTCGTCGACATCAAAGAACTGTGCAGCCATATCGCTGTTGAACTTAGCGCGTACATCTGCATTATAGCGCTCGTCAGCAAGCCATATCCTTACAGGAACTATAAAGCCCAGCTTCTTTCTGAAAGCTATCTCCTCGGGGAGAACCTTTGCAGCAGCGGTTCTGAATGCTACCTTGTTCTGCTCCTCGTTCACCTTGTACTTTGAAGGCATACGCGAAGCAATATCGAATATTCTTCTGTCTGTGAGGGGCATACGGATCTCCAGACCGCAGGCTGTGCTCATCTTGTCGACATTGAGGTAAATATCTCCCTCAAGCCATATCTGGATATCCACATCGGACATCTTTGTCAGCGGATCAAGTCCCTCTGTCTCATCGTAGATATACTTCACAAGGTTTATGGGGAGCACATTGGGATCGTAGTGTTTGAGTATCTTCTGCTTTTCCTCTTCCTTCATGATATTGGTATTGCCCACATAGAAGGTCTTGAGATTATCTCCGTAGCGCTCGGCATTGCGGTACATATTGTAGCCGCCGAAGAACTCGTCAGCGCCCTCGCCCGAGTAGCAGAGCTTTGTATGCTCGGCAGTAGCCTTGCAGCCGAGAGTGAATACTATAGCAGAAGCATCGCCTAAAGGCTGCTCCATATTGTACATAACGAAAGGAACGATATCAAAGAAGTCCTTTGGCTGGATATTTGCAACGCTGTGCTCGACGTTAAGGAGCTCCGCAGTCTTGGCGGCAACTCTTGACTCGTCGAATCTTTCCTCGTCATAACCGCATGAATCGGCTCTCTTAGCGTCGCTCATTGCAAGCACGTAAGATGAATCAACGCCGCCCGAAAGGAATGACTCTGCAACCTCGTCATCGTCCTTGACCTCGGGGAATATCTTTGTCAGAGTATCATGTATCTCGTTTGCCCAGTCGTCAAGAGACTTGCTCTCGTCGGGCTTGAATGTTGGAGTCCAGTAACGCTGAACTGTCAGCTTTCCGCCCTCGAATTCCAGCCAGTGTCCCGGCATGAGCTTCTTCACGCCCTTGAAGAACGTATCCTCTCCTGCAACATAGGTCAGTGTCATGTATATCTGGAGCATATCCACATTGAGCTCCTTGACGAAGCCCTCCTGACCGATTATCTTACTGATATTTGTTCCGCAGAGGAGCTTGTTATCGGCTGTGATATAGTAATAGAAAGGCTTGGTGCCGAACTGGTCTCTCAGGCAGAAATACTTGTCTTTCTCGGTATCATAGAGAGCAAATGCGAACATTCCGTAGAAATGGTCAGCCATTTCCCTGCCCCACTTCTCATAAGCCTTGACGATAATAGCCTTTTCACGCTCTTCACGGGAAAGTGTATCATCAATGCCTAATTCCTTGCAAAGACCTCTCCAGTTTCTGATATGACCTCTGTAATCGCAGATATTAATCAATTTAATTCACCTCGTAATAGTGTAGCTTATATTTCTTCGTAGATAAGGGGACGGTTCATAAGTGCGCCAAGTGCGTCTCTGACGTCTCCGCCATTGAAAAGCACCTCGTTAAGCTGCTCTGTGATAGGCAGCTCCACGCCAAGACGCTTTGAAAGGTCGTATGCAGCCTTGCAGCAGAAATAGCCCTCAACTGTGCCAACGCGCTCAACAGCCTCCTCGGGAGAAACTCCCTGACCGATAAGTATGCCTGCACGTCTGTTGCGGCTGTGCATACTTGTACAGGTAACGATAAGGTCGCCAATGCCTGTAAGTCCGCTGAAGGTTATAGGCTTGGCGCCTGCCGCCTTGCCGAGACGAGCTATCTCGTGGATACCTCTGGTCATAAGGGCAGCCTTGGTGTTGTCACCGTAGCCCAGACCGTCGCATATGCCAACGCAGAGAGCGATGATATTCTTGAGAGCTCCGCCTATCTCGCAGCCCTTTACATCGTCATTGAGATATATTCTCATGAAGTTATTGCCGAATTCACGCTGAACGTACTCGGCAGCATCGTGATTCTCAGAAGCAGCAACTACAGTTGTAGGAACACATCTTGCAACTTCCTCAGCATGAGACGGTCCTGAGAGAACTACCATTTTTTCGGTAGGTATCTCCTCGCGTATGACCTCGCTGAGAGTTTTAAGGCTTCCCTCTTCAAGTCCTTTGCCTGTATTGACAATGACCATATGGTCGTCACAGTAGGGAGCAGCCTCCTTTGCCACGCTGCGGACAAATGATGACGGGATACCGAATACAAGCATATCACAGCCCCTGATACAGGAGATATCGCTTGTAAGGGCAATACTCTCGGAGATAGGTACTCCCGGGAGCTTCTGAACGTGTTCGCCGTGAGAGCGGATATCATCTATTTCCGACTGGAACTTCGACCATACTGTAACATCATGTTTTCCGCAGTGTTCAGCCATTATTGCCAGTGCAAGACCAAAACCGCCCGAACCAAGTATAACTATTTTTGCCATAGAAGATCACTCCTTACGATAAATCATTCTCTGCCTATATCTATGGTGTTGAATGTGAATTTATTCTCATTTCCGTCAATAAGTCTCTGGATATTTGAGCGGTGCATGAATATTACCATTGCCGCCATTGGCAGTGAAAGAAGCATATACAGACAGCTTCTTCCGAATGAATAGCCGTCAACTATCCATGACATCAGCAGTGTTGCCAGCGGGCAGTATGCTGTCGAAATTATTGAAGCAAGTGAAACATACTTGGAAATTGCAAGAATAACAACGAAAATAGCCAGAAGTGCAAGGAATACCTTGTAGTCGACAGCTAAAAACGAAGCCGCGCCCACAAGTACGCCCTTTCCGCCCTTGAAGCCGTAATATATGGGGAAAACATGACCTATTATTGCAAATAAGCCTGCTATATAGCCGATATAGTGTGTATCATTGCCGGGGAGCATTCCTGCATGGAGAAGGTGACAGAAGCCTCTTGCAAGGAAAACTGCCACTACGCCTTTTAAGAGGTCTCCTATGAGAGTAAGAAGCGCACTGGGCTTGCCCGCACATCTGAGAGTATTGGTAAGTCCTGCATTTTTACTGCCCATATCGCGGATATCTCTGCCTGTCATCATTCTTACGACGATGATAGAGAAATTTATACTGCCGAGGAAATAGCCAAGACCTGCGGCGACGATAATTGAGAAAAACACCTTCATTATTTATCATTTCCTCCCCTCTCACGGACGATAAAGCGAACAGGAGTTCCCTCAAGTCCGAATGTTGAGCGTATTTGATTTTCAATATATCTTCTGTATGAGAAGTGGAAAAGGTCTGCCCTGTTTACAAAGGTAACGAATGTCGGAGGCTTTGTAGAGGGCTGCGTCATATAGTATATCTTCAGTCTTCTGCCCTTGTCCGACGGGGGCTGAACTCTTGTGGTAGCGTATGCAAGGACGTCATTGAGCATACCCGTTGATATTCTCATGCTGTTCTGCTCATAAACGTACTTGATGAGCTCATAGAGCTTGTTGATACGCTGTCCTGTCTTAGCGGATATGAACACAAAGGGCACGTATGACATGAAGCTGAAATCGTTTTCAAGCTTTGTTCTGTACTCCTGCATGGTCTTGTCGTCCTTTTCGATGAGGTCCCACTTGTTTACAGCTACAACGCAGGCTTTTCCCTGCTCATGAGCATAGCCTGCAACCTTGGAATCCTGCTCTGTGAAGCCCTCGGCTGCGTCAAGCATAATTACGCACACGTCAGCGCGGTCAACAGCCATATAAGCACGGAGCACGCTGTAGTGCTCAACTTTTTCTGTGACCTTGGACTTCTTGCGGATACCTGCTGTATCAATGAATACGAAATTGCCGTACTCGTTATTGATAACGGTATCTGTTGAATCACGGGTAGTTCCTGCGATATCGGAAACGATAACGCGCTCCTCGCCTGCTATCTTGTTGATAAGCGAGGACTTTCCTGCGTTTGGCTTACCGATAACAGCGACCTTGATGTGATCCTCGCCGTAGTCAGTCTCTTTACCGTCAGGCAGGCTCTCATACACCTTGTCCAGCATATCGCCTGTGCCGTGACCGTGAACAGAGGATATGGGATAGGGATCGCCAAGTCCCAGATTATAGAACTCGTAGAGCTCCAGCGGAGGGTCTCCGAGATTATCAACTTTATTTACAGCAAGAACTATGGGCTTGCCGCTTTTAAGGAGCATTTGTGCCACGGCATAGTCGTCAGCGGTAACTCCGCATTTGATATCCGTTACAAACACGATAACGTCAGCCTTTTCGATAGCAAGCTCCGACTGTCTTCTCATCTGCGCAAGGATAACATCATTGCTTTCGGGCTCGATACCGCCAGTATCCACCACCATGAACTCCTTGCCGCGCCACTCGCACTTAGAATAGATACGGTCTCTTGTAACGCCGGGGGTATCCTCTACGATAGATAAGCGCTGTCCGATAAGCTTGTTGAAAAGTGTGGACTTTCCTACATTAGGACGTCCAACAACTGCAACTATCGGTAATGACATTGTATTGCTCTCCTTTCTCTCTTTACTTCAAAACAAGTCTCAGTATCACTGCCAGCCATAAATGGGCAGGATAGAATATATAGAAAAACCACTTTGAAAACTTAGGGAATCTTCCCTTTCTGCCGTTGTAGAACACTGTCATAATGGCATATGCCGCCGCAAAATCGAATATATGCATAGCTGTCGATTCGAGCTTTATAAGCGAGAATCCCTCAAAATACAGCGGTATCTCCGATACGAGGATATATACTGCCCAGACAGAAGCATACCATATCAGCCTTGCCTTCGGCTTTTCACGGAAGATATGGAGCCCCAGCACTATAAGCGGTCCGAATATGAACCACTCGGACACAAGAGCTGTAGTAACGCCGCATATAAGCACTATAAGGGCGATACGCTGCCAGAGCTTGAAATGGCTCTCCCATGCGCATAAAGCAAGCAGGCTGAAAAACAGGGTGAACATGATGTTTGCGCCCCACCAGCCCGTTATAGGTCCCCACAAAATAGTGAACGGGACCTGCGTTATACAGGCAAAAATAAAAAGCCTCTGTGCGTATTTCTTAACAGAGCAAGTGTATTTGTAGCCGTCGGCAATGAAAAAGAACATTACAGGCGGAGTCATCAGACTAAGCCGAATGAATATCCTCTGCCAAAAGGGACAATCGGCAAAAAGTCCGTCAGGCGGCGTATCATCGATGCTCAGCCATGCGAAAAGGTGTCCCCAGAACATGAAAAATATGATGATATACTTTATCACGTCGCGGTTTATGACTTTAAGTCTGCTCTTTTCCATATCCCCCCCTGTGAGCTGATACACGTTATTCAGCTCTGAAACGCAGTATTGTCGAGGAATATCTGCTGAAATTCTTCGATAATACGTTATTTCTTCCAAAAGTCAACAAAACGGTCCTTTGATGCGAAATTCAGATACTTAAAAAGGAGAGAAGGATTCTCTCCTCCTCTCCTTCTCTTTTATCGGATCCAGCCGATTATTCAGCGTCGATCTTAAGGACCTCAACGCCCTTATAGAATCCGCAGTTTTTGCAGACCTTATGGGGAGCCTTATATGCGCCGCAGTTGTCACACTTGGACATTGCAGGAGCTTCGAGCTTCCAAACAGCAGAACGTCTCTTGTCGCGTCTTGCCTTAGAAGTTTTTCTCTTTGGTACAGCCATTGTGGCACCTCCTTACAGAGCCTCACGGCTCAGATTAATTAAGATGATCGCACTGAGTCTCATTCAGGTCACAGCCGCAGACCATGCACAGTCCCTTGCAGTCTTCCCTGCAAAGCACCTTAGTCGGCAAACTGAGGAGAATATCATTCAGCGCAACTTCATTCAATTCAATGCTCTCGCCGTCTGCTACGATATAATCATCGTTATCGTCGTTGCTGACGGAAGGAACAACAATATGGTCAAAGGAAAGATCATAATCTCTGGAAAACTCTTTCAGACACCTGTCGCAGGTGTGAAGAAGCTTGAATACGGCAGTATAGTCAAGGTAGACTACGCCTGCCCTGTTATAGAGCTTTCCGCTGAGACTCACATCGGAACCGAATGAAAAACCTTTGATATCACCGAATTCCTCTGGAGCTATCTCATATGAGAAATCTTTTTTCTCTCCGACAATATTGAATATCTGCTTTAAATTGATCTTCATACAACAATCCTTCAGAGCACTATAAGATATATTATACACCAATTGACTTTATCTGTCAATACTTCGGTGTAAAAATTTCAAATTTTTCCGCTGAATTACTTGATGAACTGCTTTACGCTCTCAGGAAGCTCAGAATCGTCAGCTGAAACTGTAAATACGATAGTAGCCTCTTCACCTGTGAGCTTGTCGAGCTTCTCAAAGAGCTTGCCGAGAGCGTCGTAATCTCTGCCTACGATCTTGAGGATACCGTCAACGAAAACGTCCTTGATATCGTAGTTGCCTGCGAGCATACCTGCTACGAAGCCATAGAAAGCGTCTGTGCCCTCGATAGCAAAGCTCTCTGTATCGCACCATCTAACTCTGAAGCTGATAGAACGTCTGATGTTATCGCCCTTTTCGATGCAAACGAGGTTGCCGTTTGTTGACTTTACAGCTTCGTTGATCTGGTCGATAAGTATCTTTGTCTTACCTGTGCCTTTTTTACCTGTAATAAGTTTAATCATAATTTACTCCTTCCGTGCCTTGCGGCATTTGTGACGTATTATATTTTGTATTATGAGCTAAACGGACTATCAGCCGAGCTTAGCTTCAAGAGCTGCCTTTGCGCCCTCATAACCCGGCTTGCCGAGAAGAGCGAACATATTGGACTTGTAGCTTTCAACGCCTGGCTGGTTGAAAGGATTAACACCGAGAACATAGCCTGAGATAGCGCAAGCCTTCTCGAAGAAATAGATCATGTAGCCTACATTTTCCTCTGTAGTATCGTCAAGTTCGAGAATGATGTTGGGAACTCCGCCCTCTGTATGAGCGAGAACAGTACCCTCGAAAGCCTTTCTGTTTACTACTGACATATTCTGATTTGTGAGGAAGTTGAGACCGTCAAGGTTCTCAGCGTCGGGCTCGAGGAAGAGGTCAGTCTTTGGCTTCTTGATGTCAACAACTGTCTCGAAGAGTATTCTTGCACCGTCCTGGATATACTGTCCCATTGAGTGAAGATCTGTTGAGAAAACAGCTGCTGACGGGAATATACCCTTATTGTCCTTGCCTTCGCTCTCGCCGAAGAGCTGCTTGTACCACTCAGACATCATTACGAAGCTTGGATCGTAGGAAACAAGCATTTCTACTGACTTGCCCTTTCTGTAAAGGATATTTCTGAGTGCAGCGTACTTATAGCAATCGTTATTGTCGAAATCTGCGCAGAAGTCAGCCTGTGCCTTAGCAGCGCCCTTCATGAGAGCGTCGATATCGCAGCCTGCAACTGCAATAGGAAGAAGACCAACAGCTGTAAGAACAGAGAAACGTCCTCCTACATCGTCAGGGATAACGAATGTCTCGTAGCCCTCAGCGTCTGAGAGGTTCTTGAGAGTTCCTCTTGCCTTGTCTGTAGTAGCGAAGATACGGTTCTTAGCTTCTTCCTTGCCATATTTATCCTCAACCATCTTCTTGAAGATTCTGAAAGCAAGAGCGGGCTCTGTGGTTGTACCTGACTTAGAGATAACGTTTACAGAGAAGTCCTTACCCTCACAGAGAGCAATGATCTCGTTGAGATAAGCAGGATTGATGCTGTTGCCAACGTAGTAGATATCAGGTGTGTCCTTCTTCATATTGTTGTAAAGAGGCGACTTGAGGAGCTCGATAGCTGCTCTTGCGCCGAGATATGAACCACCGATACCGATAACGATAAGGATATCTGAATTCTTCTTGATCCTCTCGGCAGCTGCCTTGATACGTGCGAATTCTTCCTTATCATAGGCTGTAGGGAGCTCTACCCAGCCTAAAAAATCATTGCCGAGACCTGACTTGCTGTGAAGTGACTGAGCAGCAGCCTCTACCTGAGCCTTGATACCAGCCATTTCGTCAGCATTGACGAAGTCCTTCAAGTATTTGGTGTTGAGTTTTAAAGACATTAGAATTTACCTCCAATATGTATGGTAAGCCATACAAATATAATTTACCATCTTTATGATACTATATTTTTGGATTTTTTTCAAGTCCTTTGCGTAACAATTTCAACATTTGTATATTTATAACAATTATATACTCACTTTTCCATCATTTTATCTAACAGCTTATATAAAATATATTTATAGCTCAGTTTCGGAACAGCGCTTTTCGTCAGCAGTTCGCTTTCGTATACAAGCGTATCGTCGTTATAAAAGGCTGCTGTGCCGATTGGCTGACCAATTCTTATGGGAGCCGTCAGATATTCGGGTATTACTACTCTCGCGCGGAGCTCCCCCGAGCCCTTGGGCACAACAGCCTTTCCCTGCTCATTTAGGTATATCTCCACAGCCGAAGAAGTCCCGTTTTTTACCTTGACAGGAGCAAGCATTTCATCAGGAAACATCGTAAAAGTCACCTTATAGCCGCTGAAGCCGCTGCGAACGAGCTTTTTTGCCGTGCCCAAAGATATATCATCGTTCTCCGCCCCCAGAACTACCGATACAAAGACACTGCCGCTTTCATTGCGTCCACCCTCGGCAGCGCAGTACCCTGCCTCGTCGGAATGACAGGCTTTGAAGCCGATATGGCGGTCATAAGTCCGCGTCAGACTGTTTTCGCTGACAAGCTCTGTTTTGCCGCCCTTTACAAAGTCGCGCCATGTTGAAAACGCAGGCGTCAGAAAGTCATATTTTGCAAGCTCACAGCAGATGACCGCCATATCATGGGCTGTAGTGTACTCCTCTGCGGAATAATAGCCATAGGGCGAGACAAACCGCGTATCACGCAGACCTAAATCAAACGCCTTTGCATTCATGTCCATGACAAAGCTTTCAATACTTCCCGAGGACTTCTCCGCAAGAACCGTCATAGCGTCGTTGGCGTTTCCGATGATAACGCTTTTCAGAAGCTCCTCAACGGTCATTTTGTCGCCGCTTTCGAGCCATATGACTGCACCTTTGGTATTTGCAACGCTCTCGGAGGCTGTGAGCTCATCAGCAAGAGTATACTCCCCGTTCTGTATGTCCTCGGCTATGAGCAGCACACTCATCAGCTTGGTAAGATAGCCTGCATTCAGCCTTTTATCGGCGTTAAGCTCATTCAGGACCGTGTGTGTCTCAGCTTCCATAAGCACATACGCCTGCGGTTCGGGTTCTTCCTTTGCATTCGCTCCCATAAAAAGCGCCGAAAGTGCTGCAAAAGCCAGTATAACAGCTATATTTCTCAGTTTTTTCAGCATATTCATCACCTCAAAGGATAATATGCGGTTTTATGACAAAAAATGAAAAGGAGCAGCAAAAGCTGCTCCTTTATCTCCTTTTTATTCATTTTTTAAAGCGGTGATAATAAACGCGTCCTTATTATCGCCTGTAATCTCGTAATTACCCGATATCGGTACTCTCGTCTTGTACTTTTCATCGTTTCCGGTAACTGAGTAGATCTGATATCCCTTATCGTTGAATGTAAGGCTGTATGGCTCATCAAAGGTGTACTGCTTGAGGAAATCAACGTACTCCTCAAGGCACATCTGCTTCTTTTCCATTATTGCTGCGTGTATCTCACCCACGTATCTGAGATGCCACGGGCAGTATTCTTTGCCTGTTTTGTCCTTTTTATTCTGTGGATATCTTACTATAAATCCATACTTCCAGCAGTTCTCACCTATCCAACCCTCTGTGTCATATCCGTCGTATGTCATCACAGAGCCATAAGCGTTCAATGCGAGGTCTACGCAGTATCCCGCCTTGGACTCACTGAAAGCCTTTGGGCAGTATGAATCTTCGCCTGTATATGTATCGGTAGTTCCGTATACGATAAAATCAGCTAAAGCTGTCTGGTTGGCATAATCCTCCATCATGGAGTTAAGTGCCTCTGCCGCGTCCTCGTTGAGCTCAACCTTCTCGTCAACAAGGGTATAGAATTCGTTCTTCTCATCCGACAGGTCTACCATAGCCCTGCTGTAATCTTCTTCTGCCGGAGCGCTTTCCGTATATATTGCAAGTACGCCCTCTGCAAGTTCATTTTTCGATAACTCGTACTCCGAATACCCCAGATACTTTACTCCTTCAAAAGCAGTTGTGCTCTCGTCGGTTGTGCCCAGCGAAAGGCTGCTGCCTGTAGGAGTTTCCGTCGGTGTTTCGGCATTACGGAAGTTTCCGTTTATTGTAAGATTTAAAGGCTGCTGACTTGCCAGACTTCTTCTGAGGGTATCAGCACCCGAAAGCGTTATTACAATAGCGCCCATAGCCAGCATAACTCTGCTGAACCTGAGCTTCTTTCTCTTTGGCTCCTGCATTTTGACCATATCCTCCGATTGTTTTGTTCTACATCATAAAATAATACTTTGGTTCTTTTTTTCTTTATTTTTCTATCGCTTTTCAGGCATACGCCCGAGTATTATTTATTATCAGAATAGCATTTCAGCCAAATTGTCTTTAGAGCAGCTTCCCCCGACTTGTCCGCCGCAAGGGAAAAATAAAAAGACACTGCTGTTTCCCTGCCTGTTCTGTAGTAACCCGGATACAAAGGTGCGACACCTTTTGCGTCAGCTTAAACTAACGTCAATATATGCAGAACAGTACATCTGCATATAACTGTAGTCAGCCTCAGCTGTCGACTCCGAAAAATATTAGAACTTTTAAAGGAAAACCGCCGTGCCAGTATATTTTTATTCAGCATTGCGAAAATTGTTTCCTTCTTTTGTTCATTCTACACCATAATATTATATATCTCTGTATTTTCTATTATAGTACAGAAAAAAATCCTTGTCAACATTTTTTTCATATTCTGCGAATTGTACAAAAACTATGTTCTATCTTATACAGACAGCACAACAGGCTCCCCCTTTGGAGAGCCTGTTCATCAAAGTTCAACTGTAATGCTGTCCTTCAGTTCAAAGGAATAAAGCAAAGTTTCCTTTACCCGCTTACCTGTGGTCAGCTCAATAGCCGCCTTGTAAAGCCTCAGCTGCATAGCATACCGCTCTTTCAGTGCCGCAAGGGACACTCCCCTGTCGGACTTGTAGTCCACGATAACTATGCCGTCAGGCTCCTCAAACATGAGGTCGATGATACCCTTTATCATGCCGTCGGACTTTTTCAGCCTGTCAAGAGTTTCGTTCTTGATGTCAAGCTGAGAGACCGCCACCATGAATTTCTTCTCCCTGACATAGCGCAGGGATCTCTTTATCCTGCCATAGAGACTGCTTTTGAAGAACGCCGCAACGTTCTCAACGCTTATGGATTCCGCCTCTGCCCTGCTGATATAGCCCTTTTGCGTAACGCTTTCTATCTCGGCTTCGGCAGCATTAATAGCATTGTCAAAGTCGCAGTACTGGAAGAATGTGTGTATTGCCGTTCCGCGCTCTGCACCTGTCAGCTTTGTGCCCTCGGACTTGAACTTCGGACGTTTCAGTCTGAAATCGAAGCTGTCGTCGTTCTCTTTAAGCTTCTTGGTTATCTGGGTAACGCTCAGCTTTGCAGGAGTCTCCGACAGCGTCCTGTCATAATGAAATTCTATTATATCCTGCATTTTTGCGATGAGTCCTTCGTCAGCCGCAGCCTCCTCTGCTTCATCTTCGCTTTCCTCAGTTTCAGCCGAAGCTGTCTCAGCTATTTCGTACTCAAAGAGCCTATCAGCTTCACTGCCTGCTCCCAGCCTGCTGACGTCAAGCCCAAGCTGCTCTGCGATATCCGCAAACTCCTTACTGCGTACAACAGCCGCCCACAGCCAGTCCGAAAAGCTCTTAGCCTCCGACACCCACTCGGTTATGTCGTCATTGTGGAGCATACAGCTGTCAATAAGCGAATTTACACGTTTCAGAGCCTTTTCGCTGCATTTCAGATTGATGAAAAGCTGCTGCTGAGCCCTTGTAAGTCCAACATAGAGAAGTCTCATCTCCTCGCTGCGTGTAGCTCTTTCCTCCTCGGCTGAGAGCATTGTCTGCTGGAAAGTCCTGTACTTTCGGAACAGATTAGGCTCATAAAGCACATAGCCTATCCTGCCGTCATCGCTGCACATGACAGTTTTTGAGTCGAATTTGAAGTTCACAGAGGTCTCAGCTATAAAAACAAAGGGGAACTCCAGTCCCTTTGAGCGGTGAAGCGTCAGCACGTTGACATAATCCCCTGCTGATGCCGATATCTTGCCCTGTGCGTAGTCGCCGTTCTCCATGACTCTGTCAAGGTGGCGCAGAAATCCGTTAAGTCCGCCTGTGCCGTCAAATGCGGCGGAGCTCTCATAGTTCTGAGCATACTGTATCAGTGCACGGAGATTTGCACGTTTCTGGTCGCCGTCGCTGTAGAGCTGCATAACTGAGATAAAGTCCGTGGTATCGTATATCTCGCCGATAAGCTCTCCTAAAGTCATAGTCACGGAGTCAAGCCTGAATTCGTCGAGTGATTCGAGGAACTCCATACAGTGCTCTCTCAGGAACATATCAGCGCATTCCTCATATCCCCCCTCTGCCAGACCGCGGATTATCGCAAAAAGCGCTCTGTGCTTGTCGAGGGACTTTATCACCGCAAGGTCGGATATACTGAACATATACATGGGCGAGGTCATGACCGCCGCCATGGGGATATCCTGCAAGGGATTGCTGATAACTCTTAGCAGGTCGATAAGAACTGCTATTTCACGGGATTTAAGATATCCTGCCTCCTCATTGCCCTTTGCAGGCACGCCTATCCTGTTCAGCTCGTCGGCATAGACGTTGATGTAGGAGTTGTTTCGCACAAGGATACAGAAGTCCGACGGTCTGCACGGACGCTGAGTGCCGTCCCTGTCGGTGACAAGAACGCCATTTTTCAGCATATCAGCTATCTTCTGGGCAGTAAATACCGCTTCTCGGTCACCCTTGATATTAACGCTTTCCTCGTCCTCCTCGCAGGGCTCGTCGTTGATAAACGAAATGTGAGTAATACGCTGACTTCCGCCGCTCTCAGTGAAGTGCTGTGCTCCGAAATAGAGCATTTCGTCGCTGTTATAGTCGATATCGCCGCAGTTTTCGCTCATTATCTGAGAAAAAACATAGTTTACGAAGTCGATGACCTGCGGTGAGCTTCGGAAATTCTTGTTAAGGGTGATATACTGATTTTTGCTGTCGCTGTCTGCGGAATACTTGTCCGCACCTTTCAGCGTGTTTATGAAGTTCCGCGGATTCGCCAGTCTGAAACGGTAGATAGACTGCTTCACGTCGCCTACAAGGAAAACATTGTCGCCGTAGAGGGGCTCGCCGTTTTCTCCGAGCTTATAGTTCTTGGATATGAGCTTGAATATCAGGTCCTGCTTGTTGTTGGAGTCCTGATACTCGTCTATCATGATTATATCGTAAAAGTCGGCTATCTTTTCAGCAGCTTCGGACTGTATTATCCTGCCGTTTTCGTCCTCGGCAGCAAGAATATCCAGCGCAAGGCGCTCGCCGTCGTCAAAGCTGAGAGCATTTTTCTCGCACTTCTTCTCCCACAGTATCTCGTGGTACTTTCTAAGCATATCCACAAGAACAGCAGTCACCTCGCCGCTCTCGGCAAAATCGCTCTCAACGGAGGTGATACTGCTTATGACCTTGGCAACGCTTTTTTTGATGATGTCTCGCTTTTTCTTGAAGATATCCCTCAGAGCCTTGTCATGGGGAGTCTTTCCCACTCTCACAAGGTCTGCGAAGTCCTCAGCCTTAGCGCATTCCTCAGCTGTGGGGATACGTCCGCTTCTGAATACTCCCAGCAGGTCTGACACGTTATCGTAGTCGTTTTCAGCCTGCTCATAGGACTTCACTGCCGCCGCAGCCGCCATATCGGGGAAAATTCGGCTTATCATGCCCCTATTATCATCAGCCGCTTTAAGCGCCCTTTCAAGCTGACGGGTAAGAGTTTCAATAAGCTTATGATAGTAGACCGAGCTCTCAAAGTCGGTATTGTAGTTATCCAAGGCTTTTTCAAGCCATTTATCGGACATTGCTACGGAAGAAAGAAAATTATCCGCCCTTTCGATGACTTCCACAAGCCTTTTCTCGTCTTTTATGCAGAAACGGTCGTACATAAAGGATATCTTGTCGTACTCATTGGCGCTGTAGTAGTTGATAAGCTCTTCAAGAGCGCGGGCTCTGAGGACCTTGTTATCAGTGTCATCAAGAACGCTGAATCCCGAGGTCACGCCGTTTTCGCCTATATTGTCCCTTATAAGGTCAAAGCAGAAGGAGTTTATCGTCGATATCCTTGCACTTTGCAGAAGTATCTGCTGTTTTAGCAGATGACGGTCATCAGGGTGCTCGTTGATAAGAGCGCGGAGCTTGCTGTCAAGTCGCTTTTTCAGTTCCGCTGCGGCGTCGTTGGTAAATGTTACAACTACCATTCTGTCTGCGCGGACTCCCGAATCCTTGTCGGCTATGAGCTGAACAAGTCTCTCCGTAAGGACTGCCGTCTTGCCGCTTCCTGCGGCTGCGGATACGATAAGGGACGTATCTCTCGCGTCTATTGCGTTCTGCTGCTGCTGTGTCCAGCTCATATTACTCCTCCTCTTCCTTGTATTTCTTGCCCAGTATCTCCTGAGCCTCGGCAACCGCGCTCTCATCGGGAGTTCTCTGCCGTTCAAGCTCTGAATTATCGCATATATTCATGTACTCGCAGTAGGTACAGGGCAGCTTATTCCCCATAAGCAGCGGCACGGCCTCGGCGTCGCCTGCAAGAAGGGACTCCGCCATGCTTTTCAGCTTGCCGTAGGTGTAATTTCTCAGCAATGTCATGCCCTCTGCGGAGATACAAGCGGAATTCTTGTCGGGAACTCCGTTTTTGTCAAGCTTTACGGGTATGAACTCGCCGCGGACGTTCTTTTCCATAGCTTCAAGAATATCCCTGTCACCAAGGACAAGTCCGCTGGTTCGGAGCGCCGAATTGACAGCTCCCGTATTCTTTGAATCCACCTTATGGGATTCGAGATGTACTTCCGATATCCTTACGGGAGAATAGAGAACTCCCGCAGGCGAATAGCCCTCGTATATGCCGCCCTTGTCCGTGGAAGCAAAGAGATAGAGCAGCATCTGCATATTGATACCGCAGGCAAGCGTTTCCGCAGTTATGTCCTTGCGGCTGCTCTTGTAGTCGATTATGCGGAGATACTTCTCGCCTTCCATGTCGCACACATCAGCTCGGTCAACTATACCGCCGAAGCTGAGCTTTCTGCCGTCTCCGAATGGCAGTATAACGGAATGGCTGTCCCGGAGGTCAAGCTCGAACTTGTGGGGCACGAAATCCGAAGCCATAAGCGCCTGCTGGGTATACATGAATACCTCGGACATACGCTCCGTCAGCTTATTGAAGATAAGGTCGAACTTGGCGTCCTTGCCGAAATCTCCTGCAAGCGCCTCATTGCGGTATTCCTCGGCACAGGAGCTTATCTCTGATTTTACAGCTTCACAGGACAGATTCACGAACTCCGATTTGCTGTACTTTCCGAGAATACCGTAAAAGCACCTGTGAGTCAGCTCGCCTGCGATCCTTGCGTCAAGCTCAACCTTTTCGTTCAGGTGAAGTCTCAGGCACTTGTCGCAGAAATACTTGAAATGGCAGAGGTTGTACTCCTCAAGCCCCGATGACGACAGCTTCAGCGGCTCGAAGCTTTGCAGCTTTTCCATGATATCCCTGTCAATGCTGAAGCTCTGGGTATGATAGCCCCTGCTCATTACATAGGACAGTCTGCGCCTGTAGTCGGGAGCGCCCATGAGGAGCTCCTTGACAGAAGCAACAGCGGTGTCATTGCTCCTGCGCTCCTGCATATAGTGATAGAACGCAGAATGGAGCGTAGCCGCATAATAGTCAGTGGAAATACTGCCGCTTGTCATACGTATGCTCTCATCGCCGAACATGGCGATTATCCTGTCAACGATCTGGGCAGGATATTTCGCCTGTCCCGATAGATCGGACAGCGGATAGGTTATATATAGCTTGTCCGAAGCCGCAGATACAGCCTTGTATACTACAAGGCGCTCCGAAGCTATGAGCTCTGCAAGAGGTGTTGAAAGCTCAATGCCGTTCTCGGAAAGCTTCGATTTCTCAGCCTCGGAGAACAGTCCGTGGAGACTTATCTGATTGGGGAAATCTCCGTCGTTGGCTCCCATAACGAATACAACTCTCGGAGAGTCAAGTCTTGCCATTCGCGCAGAAGCCGCCGTAACAGCGTCAAGAGTCTGAGGCGGCACGGAATACTTGATACGCCCTATCATAGAGCGGATAATTCGTGAAAACTCGGCAAAGCTTATCTCCCTGCCGCCGAGTGTATCACAAAGACTGTCCAGTATATCCATAAGGCAGCCCCAGAGCCTTTTAAGCTCCGCCGCTTCGTAGTCCTTATCCTGCTTGATGAGCTGTCCCATGAGCTTTGCGGTATTTTTCTCGCCGTTGCAGTAAACTATATGGTCATAAAGCAAACCGCACAGCTTTTCGGCAGTGTTCTTGCTATTCAGCTTCTTTTTCAGCTTAATAAGCGGAACTACAGTCTTTTTTCTGATATTTTCAAGGAGCTCCAGCTGTTGGTCCTCGGCAGTGAATTCCTCCAGCCAGCTGTCGCCGTCAACGTCCCATTTATAGCAGTAATTCTCCAGCAGAGATACCTCAGTGAGAGTAACGTCCAGAAGTCCGCTTTTGAGGAATCGGAATATCTGCTCAGAACGTATACGGCGGCTTGACAGTATATCAAGCATGGACGTGAAGAACACCATTACCGAGGTATGGGCGACGTCCTTTTCAAGGCTGAGGAAATACGGGATATCGTATCTCTTGAATGAAGCCTTCAGCACGTCTGAATAAACCGCGATATCATTGGAGATTATGGCAATATCCTTGTACATCAGCGACCTGTCCTCATAGACAAGGTGCTTGATAGCGGCGCAAACGAACTCCGCCTCGTCGTACATATCCCTTGCCTCGAAAATATGGATATTCTCAGCCTTAGGAGCTTTATCGGCTTCGTTTCTCAGGTTCACAAGGGCTCTCCTGCTGACATATTCAAGGTCGGGAGTTTTAAATCTGTAGCACTTTTCACACTTTTCTACAGACGTTTCCGCGCCGATCTCACGGCAGATATTCATTATCTTCCTGTAGGTGTCGTTTACGGTCTCAAAAAGTGTGTACGCTCCTGCGTTGACGTCGTCTGTTCTGAGGGCTATGCACACATTTTCTGCGGAAGATATCATAACGCGGAGCATTTCGTACTGGTCGGCGGTAAAGCTCTCAAATTCGTCAAGAAAAACCGTCTTTCCCTTGAAATACTCATGGAGATTCGCTATCTTTGCGGCTTCGCGGATATTGTCAAGCTCGTCCTTGAAGCCGTACTCAGCCATAAGGCGCTGATACTCAAGGAAAATAGCCGCCACATCGTCGGTCTTGTCCATAAGTCTCTTGTCGAGAGTACGGGATCGCTGTACAAGCTCCTCGGGAGATATGCCCGAGCGCTTGATATCGCGTATCAGCGTCATTATCTCCTCGGCAAAGCCGCTCTGCTGACTCTGTCTGCGGAAACTGCTGAGAGACTCGGGACGTGACAGCGCGGCGTTCACAGCCTGATATATAAGGATCATTTTCGCCATATCGTCGGCAAATTCGCCCTTGCGGTCAGGATCTCCGTAGAGCTGGAAAAGCTGTCTTGCCAGACCTGTAAAGCTCAGGGAGAAAAGCTCGTTGAAGTTCTCTGCGCCAAGGTAGAAATATAGCTTTTTATCGAAATCCTGAGAAAACTGCTCGGGAACTATTATGCAGAGCTTCTCTGCCGCACCGCATTTTTTCTGTATCTTTGCGAACATTCTTGTGGTTTTTCCACAGCCAGCCGCACCTGTTATAAATTCAACCATAAATGCCTTCTTTACATAAAATATGCATACCGCGAAAAACGGTATGCATATTGATCTTCGTTATCAGAAACCGTTCAAATGGTTCTTTTTCATTATCTCAGGGAATTTAAGATAAGCGTAATCAAGATTGAAGCTGCCGCCGAGACCGTCTACCTTTCCGTCGTTGGTATACTGCCACATATTGTAGTTCTTGCCGAATCCCGGCTTTGATACTCCGTAGTGAGCTACCCAGACGTCGTAATCAGCGAATATAGACTCGTCCACTCTTGAATTGAGGAAATTTGCATAGCTCTTTACGCCTACATAATATCCTTCTTTCTCAAGAGTTGAGCAGAAAGCCTTGATTATATCGGATATCTCCTTGTTGCTCTTTGAAGCAAAGCACTGATCCTCTACACAGTAGTATATAGGATAAGCAAACTTATGTCCCTTGATGACCTCTAAGCAAGCCTCTGCTTCGAGAACTGCGTCCTCGGGAGACTCAGCATAGCTGTACCAGTAAGCTCCGCAGTCGATGCCAGCCTTTTCTGCTCCCTCAATGTTAGCTTCAAAGTACTTGTCTGTCTGCGATGCAAGATTACCGTAGCCTGCACGTATCATCGCATAGTTGATACCGCTTGCCTTGACCTTGTCCCAGTCCATTTTGCCCTGCCATACCGAAACATCGATACCGCTTGCAACGCCCTTGTTTATATTGACGGGGCGAATATTGACGGTCTGGTCTGTTTCAGTGCCGTCGGGCTCATATGTATCCGGAGATATCAGGTACGGATAATTCACATAGCAGTGATCCAGATCAACAACAGTGTCGATTCCGTTCACTCTGCCCTTGTCGCTGTGCTGCCACATACCGTAATCGCCGGTATATCCGGGAGCCTTAACATCCCAGTGGGCAACCCATACAGCATATTTATCCAGCACCTGCTGATAAACCTTAGACGTAAGCAGACTTGAGAAGCTGTATACGCCTGCGGAATATCCCTTTGACTCGATAGTAGAGCAGAAAACATCGATTATCGCAGATATCTCTGAGATAGGAAGCTTCTTCTGACCTTCCTCCTCGATATCAAAGTAAACAGGGTATTTCAAGTCATAATCCTTTATGATATTGTAGCAGGATATGGCTTCTTCACGCGCCTCTTCGGGACTGTAAGCATAGCTGTACCAGTAAATACCGATATCCATGCCGACTTTCTGAGCTTCGTCTATGTTGTACTGGAACCATGTATCCTTCTGATAGGGATACTTGTCAGCATTGCCGAAGCCTGCCCTGATGATCGCAAAATCTATTCCGCTGTCCTTGACAGCCTGCCAGTCTATCTTTCCCTGTGCATAAGAAACATCTATACCCTCTGCCTTTTTGTACATAAGGCTCTTATCGCCCGAATGCATCTTTACATAGGTCTGGTGAGCATTATAGATATCAAAAACATTAAACGGCGTTTCCGTGATACCGGCAGCCTCTACAGTGCCGCTTTCTGCGGTATCAGCCGAAATACTGCCCGAAGCCTCTTTACTTTCGATCTCAATTGTGGTATCATATATATTGCAGCTTATATTGTTTTCGGCGAAAGCTTCTGAGGGTGATAATGCTGCACTTGAACCGATGAAAGAACAAGCCATCAGTACAGAAAGCAGGCTCTTATATATCCTCATATCCGATCAAACTCCCTTTCGTTTACGTTACAAAAAAGAAATAACTGTTACATATCTTTTTGTAAATTATAACATACTTCTCAATTTATTTCAACCGTTACAGTCTAAAAAATATAAAAAGAAGCATAATTTTGTATGGTTTGAAGAAATTTTAGAAATGTTTTTGTAACTTATAGATACTTCTATGTAATAATCAGGAGATAAAAAATGAAAAAATTTGTAATAAATGACAATGACAGTGGTCAGAGAGTAGATAAATTTGTGACAAAAGCTCTTCCTGATATGCCAAAGAGCATGATGTACCGCCTGATACGCAAAAAGGATATCAAAATAAACGGCAAACGCTGTGATATAGCTTCAAGGCTAAACACAGGGGATATCGTCACTGTTTACGTCAAAGATGACGTTTCTGAAGTAAAACAGCACGATATGAGCTTTCTTAACTGCCCTCCAGACCTTGATATTGTCTATGAAGACGAAAACGTGCTTATTGTCAGCAAGCCTGTAGGACTTGACTCCCATTCAAACGGAAGTCCGCTGACAGACACTCTTATTGACAGAGTTAAACACTACTTATATAATAAGGGCGAATACTCCCCCGAGAGCGAAAGCTCCTTTGCGCCTGCACTTTGCAGCCGCCTTGACCGAAACACCTGCGGACTTGTGACAGCCACAAAGACTGCCGCGGCTCTCCGCGATATCAATGAAGCCATAAGAAGCGGCAGCGTCCATAAGATATATCACTGCGTAACTGCTGCTCCTCTGCCGAAAAAAGAGGATATTCTGACCGCATATCATCAAAAAGACGAGTCAAGAAATCTCGTTAAGATTCTTGACTCGCCATGTGACGGCTTTAAGCCTATTAAAACGGGCTACCGCGTTATTGCCGAAAAAGCTCCCCTGTCTCTTGTGGAAGTCACACTGTACACGGGACGCACTCATCAGATACGCGCTCACCTTGCTCATATCGGAGCACCTATTCTCGGTGACGGGAAATACGGAAATACAGCTGTAAACAAGAGATACGGCGTATTCCGTCAGGCTTTATGCGCATATAAGCTGAAATTCCAGCTCCCAGAAGAGTCCTCGGTGAGCTATCTCAACAAGCTCGATATAACAGCTCCAAAGCCTGAATTCGAGGTCAGATTCTTTAGTTAGGCTGACCGACTCTGTGACGAAGATTCTCTTCCTTGAGCTCTCTGCCCTCAGCAATGAGGGCTCTCATTTTATCCTTATCTCCGCTTTTCAGCGCCTCGCTGTACTTGTTGAGGTTAGCGATAAGGGTATCAAGCTCGTACTGGAGATTCTCCCTGTTCTGCATGAAAAGGTCAGTCCACATCTTCTCGTTCATAGTAGCGATCCTGGTCATATCCTGAAAGCTTCCGCCGCTGAATCCGCATTCAAGACCAAGCTCGGGACTCTTTACATATGCACTGGAAACGATATGCGCCAGCTGTGAGGTGTATGCTATCATTTTATCGTGGTTTTCGGGACTTGTTACGACTATTTTGCCTGCGCCTATCTCAGTAGCTACAGTTTTCAGAAGCTCCGTGTCCTTTTCTTCGCTGTCCTCAAATGGAGCAATAATAAAGTTAGCCTTTACGAAAAGGTCTGCTGTACTGTTGTAATAGCCGCCGAACTCCTTGCCTGCCATTGGGTGGATACCAACGTATCTCAGCCCGTTAGCTTCGGCAATAGCTTTCATTCTGTAGGAAAACTCGCCCTTTATGCCGCATACATCGGTTATAAGGGTGTTTTTGCTTATTTTCGGAGCATTTTCCTTGAAAAATATCTCCGAGCCCTGCGGAAACAGAGCGATTATAATCAGGTCATATCCCTCAAAGCTGCCGTCAAATACGTTATCAAGAGCAACGTCGCGGAGTGCGGCGTTCTCGATATCGTGGTTGAGGTCACAGCCTGTTACAGTGTGATATGTGTATTTTTTCAGCGCTTTACAAAGTGAACCGCCGATAAGTCCAAGTCCAACAACAAGAATATTCATAAAAATTTCCTCCCGAATCTTTTATCATTTAAAGTATAACACTTTAAATAGCAAAAGTCAATAGCTTTAAAAACATTTTTCTCTCCCCTGCATAAAATATAAGGAGAGCTTTCTCAAATCTCAGGAAAGGAATGTTTTTATGCCAAAGGTATTTTTAAGTCCTTCTACTCAGGAATGGAACCAGTATGCCACCGAAGGCAACGAGGAGCTTTACATGAATCTCCTTGCAGACCGTATGGAGCCCTATCTCCGCTCCTGCGGCATAAGCTTTGTCCGCAACGATCCCGTCAGGAACGTTACGGGAGCTATTGCAGACTCAAACGCAGGCAGCTACGATGTGCACCTTGCCCTCCACTCCAACGCCGCTCCCGAAAACCTCGCAGGCAGGCTGAGAGGGATAGATATATATTTTGCTCCTAAGAGCAGCTACAGCGAAACTCTTGCAAATATTATCGCCAATAACCTCAAATCAATATATCCTCTCCCCGACAAGGTCAGAGCTGTGCCTACCTACTCACTGGGCGAGGTGCTCCGTACAAAGGCTGTGGCTGTGCTGTGCGAGCTGGGCTACCATGATAATTACGCCGACGAAGCATGGCTGAAAAACAATCTTGAAGCCATAGCTAAAAATATCACAAATTCTCTCTGTGATTACTTCGGTATCCCCTTTGTTAATGCAGGTGCCGTCCGCTGGGGAACTGTCACTACTGACGGAAGTAATCTCAATATACGAAGCTATCCCTCCCTTGCAGGAAAGATAATCGGCTCTATGCCCGACGGTGCCACAGTAATGATAAACGGCGAGACCAACGACTGGTATGTGGTAAGCTATAACGGCATAAGCGGCTATTCAAGCAGCGATTATATAACTTTGTAAAAGAAAAACGTACAGCAATTGCTGTACGTTTTTTCGTTATTTTTCATCATTATCCTGTGAACGGCGTCTGCGCCTGTCATTTTTATTCACCTTCGGAACGGCATATATCGGCTTCATAGGCTTTGACTTGCTCTTGAATACCACATACGCATAAATGCATACCAGAACATATATCGCGCAGAGCAGGAACGATATCATCAGCGCTCTGTTGAACCACCTTGACTTTCGGAACATCTTTGCAACGTAGATATTATACTTGGATACCGAGCGCTCAACGTTGCTTACGGCAACTATCTCAACTGTTCCCAGCTCCTCGCCCGAATACTCCAGCGTTACCTTGCCGAGAGGTTCGCCCTTTGCTACGGGAGCCTGCAAGGACGTCTTGTACCATTCAACCTTGTCGCGGCTTATGGTAGAGATATCTATATCATCATACCAGATACGGGTGAATTCCTCCTTGGGCTTTGCAAGGACATAATCATTGCCCTCTGCAAGCTCAACGGGAAGCTCTCCTACCTCTGCGGTATCTGCAAGGATAGTTTTGTATGAGAAGTGTCCGAACGCCCAGTCAAAAAGGGACATAGCGTCAACTATATGGAAATACGCAATATCGCCGCTCGATGATTTCAGCGGAGACTTCAGAAGCACCGCAAGATATTTGTTTCCGTCACGGCTCGCCATAGTTATGATATTTCTGCCTGCCATATCAAGGTTTGCGGTTTTTATGCCCTTTGTGCCGCTGTAGGCATAGTCACCGTCGGAATCCATCATAACATTTGAATGAGTCCATATCCATGAATTCGGATCGTCATGGTGCTCGGGATTAGGATTAGAGGGAGTATAGCTGTAGGTAGTAGCTATAGTCTCGAACATCGGAACATCAAGAGCGTACATGGTAAGCTTTGTCATATCGTTTGCAGTCGTGTACTGATTCGGATCGTACAAGCCTGTGGGATTGGTGAAATGAGTATCGAACAAGCCAAGCTCGGCAGCCTTTTCGTTCATCATCTCAACAAAACGTTCTGTATCGCCCTTGCCTATTTTGTAAGCGATAGTCTCGCAGGCTTCTACAGAGGAAGTCAGCATCATTGCATAGAGCAGGTCGGTCATGGTAAGAACGTCGCCGTCCTCTATCTCTGCGAATCTAAGGTCATCGGGATATTCGTAATTATAAAGATACTCGTAGATCGACTCGTCTATAGTTACCTTTTCATCAAGGTCCTCGCAGTTTTCAAGACAGACAACAGCAGTCATTATATTTACAAGCGGTCCGGGCATTTGCTTTACGTCAGCATTCTTCTCATGTATGACCATGTTTGAATCAAGATTTATAAGCACCGCCGATTCGCTCTGGATAGGCTCTTCCAGCGGAAAATTCACAGCCTTGGCTTTAGTTGAGCACACAAATGGCAGTACCATTACAGCCGCAGCAAGTAAGGAAAGTAATCTCTTCATATATACTCCTTTATATTCAAGCGAAATGTTCGCATTATTTCATTTTAGGAAACACCAAAGTATATTATAGCAGATTTTTTTCTGTTTTAAAAGAGGTTTCTGAAATTTTATTAAAATTTTCTGAAATTTTTCTGTGCCCCCTTTACGTTTATAAAAAAATATGCTACAATAATAATCACAGAAAGCAGCACAGAAAAAAATAGCTGCTAAAAATTGAACAAAAGAACGGAGGTTTTAATGTGATCTACGTAACAGGAGACACCCACGGAGACATCACACGTTTTAAAAGCTCTGAAATGAAGAAATTATCCCGAGGCGATACCCTTATCATAGCAGGTGATTTCGGTTTCATCTGGAATGACTCAAAACAGGAAAAAGCCGCGCTGAAAAGGCTCGCCGAGAAGAATTTCAGAATAGCTTTTGTGGACGGCTGTCACGAAAACTACGACCTGCTGGAAAAATACCCCGTTGACAAATGGAACGGCGGTAAGATACACCTTATCGAGAAAAATATTTTTCATCTGATACGCGGTCAGGTCTACACCATTGAAAAGAAAAAGATATTCGCTTTCGGCGGAGGTCACAGTCAGGATATAGACTTCCGCAGGAATGTTGACTGGTGGGAGCGCGAGATGCCTACTCATCAGGAGATACTCGACGGTATCGCAAATCTCAAGGAGCACAACTATAAGGTGGATTACATAATCACCCACGAACCCCCTGCTTCTCTCAAGGAATGCCTCGGAGTAGACGTTCTGGAACACCTTGAGGTACACGCTTTTTTTGAAGATATCATCAAGAACTGCACCTATAAAAAATGGTTCTTCGGGAAATGCCACATCGACAAGCATATCCCCTTGAAATTCTACGCAGTCTATGACTGCCTCTATCCACTTAAATAGACATATTATAAGCAGATCCGACATAGTATTTACTATCAAATCAAAAGAGGTAATACTATGAAAAAATTCAAATTAACGGATCTGCTTATTTTTGTTGTTACGGCAGAGCTGGTGGGAGCTCTATCTGCTCTCCTTGCAGGCGATTTCACATCATTCTACGACGAGGTCATAAGACCGCCGCTTTCTCCGCCTGCATGGCTGTTTCCCGTGGTATGGGCGATACTCTACGCTCTCATGGGAACCTCTGCATACATGATATGGAACAACAGAAAAAACGAGCTGCGCCGTTCATCTGCACTGAAGCTCTACTACATACAGCTTGCAGTGAACTTCTCATGGAGCATAATTTTCTTCCGCTTCCGTGCCTTTGCTCTTGCAGCAGCCGTGGCTGTGATTCTTTTTTTCCTTGTTGGAGCAATGATACTCTCATTCAGAAAAATATCTCCCCTTGCCGCAAAGCTGAACCTCCCCTATCTTGTATGGCTGGGCTTTGCTTCATATCTGGCAGTTGCCATTTACTTCATCAATTAAGCAGAAGATAATACCGTTTTTTCTTCCAATATCTTTGCATTGAAAATACCCTATATCCCGTGCTATAATGATATTGTCACCGGAGGACAAATACTTACAGGAGGGATATTATTATGTGCAACATCTGGAAGATTCTCTGTGATATGTTCGGCTTCTGCTGCAAATAACACACATACGAAAAAAGCTGCGTTTTCTGCGCAGCTTTTTTATCTTTTCGTGAGACGAAGTCCACTGAAATTATAATGTTTCCTTTACTGCCTTTGTAAGCTCAACGGCAGCTTTTTTTACGTCCTCAGCTCCGAAAATTGCCGACACTACAGCAATTCCGCTTTGACCGCAGCTCTTTATCTCATGGACGTTTTCAGCCGTTATGCCGCCGATAGCCACAGCAGGTATATCCACACAGCCGCATATCTCGGCAAGCTGCTGCGGAGTTATCCTTATTGCGTTAGTTTTTGTGGGCGACGGGAACACAGCTCCGACGCCGAGATAATCAGCGCCCGATGTTTCGGCAAGCTTCGCCTGCTCAACAGTTTTTGCGGTAGCTCCTATGATGAAGCCCACACCTGCTCTTTTGCGTATCTCCGCTACAGGAGCGTCCTCGATACCGACGTGAACACCGTCGGCACCGCTTTTCAGTGCAGCTTCGTAGTCATCATTGATGATGAGGGGCACATTGTATTTATGGCAAATGGGCAGAAGTTTCTTTGCTTCTGCGATAACTTCTTCCTGAGTGATATTTTTTTCGCGGAGCTGTACGCAGGTCACACCGCCGAGGATAGCCTGCTCAACTGCTTCTTCAAGACTCACGCCGCGGAGACAGCTTCTCTCGGTAACTGCATAGAGCAGAAGCTGCTTTTTATCAAACTTCATATATTCACTTCCTGTTAAATTTACTCATAAGCTCTTTCGGCTGTGCAGACTTCATAAAGCCGCTCATAACGCAGGCACCCGAAGCTCCTGCTTCCATGACCTGAGAGAAGTTTTCGGGCGATATGCCGCCGATAGCATATACAGGTATATCCACGTTCTGACATACCTCGCGGAGGAAATCAAGTCCACGGGGCGGAAGTCCCTTTTTGCAGTCCGTGGCAAAAACATGACCTGCCGTAATATAGCCTGCTCCGAGAGCTTTTGCCTCAAGAGCGTCCTCAACAGAGTGACAGGAAGCTCCTATAAGGCTGAATCGGCGTTTATATTCAGCCGCCAGCTCACGCAGTATATGCAGGGGCAGATGTATGCTGTCCGAGCCCAGTTCAATTGCAGCTTTCCAGTAGTAATGGAGAATAAGCTTTGTCTCGCTGTTGGAGCATATCTCAATAGCTTTTTCTGCAAGAGTACGGTATTCGCTCTCGTCAAGTTCTTTTTCGCGGAGAACGATGTATTTCGGAGCGGCCTCTGCTATCTTAGCAAGCTGCTCCAAGAAATCGCCGTCACACAGATTACGGGCAGTAACGCAAATGATATCAGACATAGAGATAATCGTTCAGCACGGGCTGAAGTCCCTCTGAGGACATATCCTTGTACATTTTATCGAAGCTTCTGCTGTCGTTTATCTCGAACTGCTCGTCGCCCTCTGCCGAATCGCTCTCCTTTCCCGTGTACTTGCTTTCATGGTCGCCGATACCTGTGGAAACACCTGCTGATACCTTAGTTGCGGCTATCTTTACGATACCGTTTCTGAAAGTCTCGCTCTCACGCGAGGAAACTGTGATACCGCAGAATGGCAGAAATATCCTGTACGCGCAGAGTATCTGGCAGAGCTGCTTCTCGTGAACGTCCAGAGGGTTTATCTCGTCGTTATTTATGATAGGACGAAGTCTCGGACATGACAGCGATATCTCAGCCTGTGGGTATTTTCTCTGCAAGTAGTAAACGTGAAGCGCACTTGCAAGGGCGTCCTTTCTGAAATCAGAAAGTCCCAAAAGCGCCGAGCAGGCAATGCCTCTCATGCCGCCCATAAGAGCTCTCTCCTGAGCCTCAAAACGGTACGGAAAAATTCTCTTGTGACCGAGAAGATGAAGCTGCTCATAGCGGTCGCTGTTGTAGGTCTCCTGAAAGACCGTAACGTAGTCAACTCCGCATTCATGGAGATACTTGTATTCGTCGGTATTCAGCGGATATACCTCGATACCAACCATGCGGAAGTATTTGCGAGCCAGCTTGCAGGCTTCGCCGATATACTCAACGCTGCTCTGTGCACGGCTCTCACCTGTGAGGATAAGTATCTCCTCCATGCCGCTGTCAGCGATTACTTTCATTTCATGCTCTATCTGCTCCATATTGAGCTTCATGCGCTTGATGTCGTTGTAGCAGTTGAAGCCGCAGTAAACGCAGTAGTTCTCGCAGTAATTGGCGATATAGAGCGGAGTGAACAGATATACAGTATTGCCGAAGTGCTTCTGCGTTTCAAGTCTTGCCTTTGCAGCCATTTTTTCAAGGAATGGCTCTGCGGCAGGAGAAAGAAGCGCCTTGAAGTCCTCAACAGTGCAGATATCATGATTCAGGGCAGCATTTACGTCCCTTGCTGTATACCGAGAATAATCATAATTATTCATCTCAGTGAGAACCTTGTCCATGATATCGGACTTGATGCGCTCCATGCCCTCCATGTACTCCATGTGATTTGAACGGGAGGACGGATCAGTTTCAAGCATATGTTTTTTCTTCAGTGCAGCCTCAGAAAGCTTATCTGAGTCTACAAAATAATTATTATCCATTAAAAAATCTTCTTTCAGTTAATTTTCAGATACAGCTCAGTCATGCAGGAAGCCTGTAAGTGTATCAGACGGAGAAGCTCCTCTTGTAAGAACACGTCCCAAACCTGCTAAGTAAGCCTTTCTTCCCGCTTCTATCGCCTGCTTGAAAGCCTCAGCCATTACAGGCAGGTCGCCTGCTGTAGCAAGGGCTGTATTAGACATAACAGCAGCAGCTCCCATTTCCATAGCTTCGCAAGCCTGTGACGGTCTGCCGATACCTGCGTCAACGATGATAGGCAGGTCTATCTCGTCAATAAGTATCTGTATGAAATCCCTTGTAGCAAGTCCCTTGTTTGAGCCTATAGGCGAAGCAAGAGGCATTACAGAAGCCGCACCTGCATTCACGAGGTCACGGGCTGTATTGAGGTCGGGATACATATAAGGCATTACAATGAAGCCCTCCTTTGCAAGTATCTCCGTAGCGCGGACAGTCTCCTGATTGTCGGGGAGAAGATACTTTGTATCACGCATTATCTCTATCTTTACGAAGTCTCCGCAGCCAAGCTCTCTTGCAAGACGGGCAATACGTACAGCCTCGTCTGCATTTCTTGCGCCCGATGTATTTGGGAGAAGAGTTACGTTCTTAGGGATATAGTCAAGGATATTCTCATGCTCCTTGGAGTTTGTACGGCGTACAGCGAGAGTGATTATCTCAGCGCCAGCGTACTTTACAGCTGCTTCGATAAGGCTGAGGGAATACTTTCCCGAGCCAAGTATAAAACGTGAGGAAAACTCATGTCCTCCGATTACAAGTTTATCGTCTTTCATTTTCTTTCTCCTTATATATCAAATTCTCCTGCGATCATCCTTATAACTGCGTGAGCCTGATGACCTGCGCAGATAAGGACTCTCGACGAAACAAGTCCCATGCCGTCTTCAACGTCGCTTACCCCGTCGCCGCAAAGGTAAAAGCGCTTGGTCACGCGCTTTGTGGTTATCATATTTGAAGGTGCTATGCCAGCCATTCCCGAGCCTGAAACAAGGTACTTCTCAGGCATATTCTCCAGCACACAGTTCACCAGCATTGCTTTCTGGTCGGCTTTGTCAAAGGCTTCAACGATTATATCATCATTTGCAAGAAGCTTCGGGATATTTTCCTCGTCAAGCTTCACCTGCTCACTGATGATATCGCAGTATGGTGCGATACGTTTAAGCGTATCGTACATGGCGTCTGCCTTGAACTGTCCAAGCTGTTCGGGAAAATACTGCTGTCTGTTGAGGTTTGAGATATCTACTCTGTCAAAGTCCAGTATGTGGAGCTTTCCCACGCCTGCCCTTGCAAGGGCGATAGCAATGTTAGAGCCGAGACCGCCCAGACCGCATACCGCTACAGAAGCGGCACTGAGCTTTCTTTGGAGCTCCGCACCGTGACGCTCTTCAAGCGCCTTGTACATTTCTTCTCTTGTGGGTATCACAGTATCAGCCGCCTCCCACAAAGCGCACTACCTCTATCTTGTCGCCGTCTTTGAGGACAGTCTCGCCGTACTTAGCCTTCGGGACTATCTCCTCGTTGAGCTCTACAGCTACGCGCTGACCGCTTATATCCATATCAGCAAGCATTTCGGTGACAGTTTTTCCGTCCTTGTCGAGAAGCTCTCCGTTTATCTTTACCATAGCTACCTCCTAACAAAAATCGGGAAACCGCCTGACGCAGTTCCCCGAATGCATTTCATAAAGCATACTCCCTACGCTGGCATTAACCAAATCAGGTCGAAGGGTCGAAGGTATCACCTTCCTCTCAGCCTGTTCCACAAGCTCCCCTGTAAACTTATTATATCACCATATTTTTTGAAAATCAAGTCCTATTTTCCATTTTGCCGTTTTGCACACATCTTTGTCAGAAAAGTGTGAGCTGCCTGTACTTTTCTGGCAGTTCACTGAGATACTCAAAGCACTCCCTGTTGCGCATAATGCCGTATTTTTCGCAGAACTCATGGAATATCCCCATTAGTCTGTCATGGTTCGGGCTGACTATCTCATAGCTGAGCCCGTATTCCCTGCGGTATCTGTCGGAAAGTCCCTGAAAATGCCTGTCCAGCGCCGAATAGAAGTACTCCCTGTTGCCGTCGCGGAGGGTGAGACCGATTCCGAAGCATATTATGCCCTTTACGCCTGCCTCGGCGCAGTAATCAAGAAGTCCGCGGAGATTCTCCTCTGTGTCGTTTATATATGGCAGAAAGGGCGTCAGCCATGCAACTGTGGGGATATTATTCCGTTTCATCTCCATGAGGACTTCAAAGCGCCTGCGAGTATTGCAGACAGCAGGCTCGATGATACTGCAAAGGCTGTCATCAAAGGTAGTCATGGTCATCTGCACGACAGCCTTAGCCTGCTGATTGATTGAAGCAAGAAGCTCCGTATCCCGCAGCACAAGGTCTGATTTAGTAAGCACAGCCGCTCCGAACTGGTACTGCTCTATGAGCTCCAGACATTTCCGCGTAAGGTTCAGCTCCCTCTCTATAGGCAGATACGGATCGCACATAGAGCCCGTACCTATCATGCATTTTCTGCGCTTTGAGCGCAGAGCCTTTTCCAGAAGCTGCGGAGCGTTGCTTTTTACCTCGATATCCTCAAAGGCGTGTGTCATATTGTAGCAAAGACTGCGGCTGTCGCAGTAGATACAGCCGTGAGTGCAGCCGCGGTAGATATTCATTCCGTTTTTTGAGGACAACAGCCCCTTTGCTTCCACAAAATGCATGATTCACGCTCCCCGATGTTTTTAGTTCATTATAACATATCAGCATATAAATAGCAACAACCGCGGCGAAAAACTCTATGGATAAACGCAAAATACCTCTCGGGTTAACCATAGTACTTATATAGAAGTTTTATGTTTATTATTGAGAGAACCCCTTTTGAAAAAGGGGCTTCTCTCAAACTCTCTCCCTAAAACTTTCGTTTTGTTTTTTCTCAGATAGGGCGCACCTGCATTTTTACAGGATTTTTTCATTTATGGAGCGCCCTATCTGAGAAAAAACCAGATAAAAGTCTTTGGAAAGGGGTATGGGGGAGAACCTTTCCTCAGAAAGGTTTCCCCCGATAAATAAATATAAGTTTCTATATGAGTATCAAGGTTAACCCAAGAGATATTCTGATTTTATTCAAAACAGATCATTTTTCTATAAGCGGCAGTATCACATTCGCTGTGAACATATCGCCGTCGATGACTACCTCAAACTTACCGCCGCAGGCTTCGGTGAAGCTCTTGGCTATGGAAAGTCCGAGACCGTTGCCCTCGGTAGTTCTTGATTTATCGCCGCGGGTAAAGCGCTCGGTTATTTCCTCGGGAGTGAAATCCATTTCCTCTGCGGAGATATTCTTGACAGAAATACGGGTGAATTTCTCGTCGTTGTCAAGATTTACGTATATTCTTGTGCCTGCAAGCGAGTATTTCAGCGCGTTGTCGATAAGGTTCTGCAATACGCGGTAGAGCTTCCTGCCCTCTGCCATTATGGGAGCAGTCTGCGCCTTGATATCCGTGCGGACTTCCATACCCGACTGAGCTATCTTGTCCGCCATATCACCTATCACCTGCTGAGTGAGGATAACTGCGTCTATCTCCTCATTGCTTACATCGGTATGGCTTGTAGCCTTTGCAAGGTCGAAAAGGTCTGATACCATTGCTTTCAGGCGGTCTGATTTCTGGCTGATGATAGTCACGTAATCCCTTGCCGCAGGGCTCATTTCCTCTGCTGAAAGCAGGTCGATGTAGCTGATTATAGACGTAAGGGGAGTTTTCAAATCGTGGGATACGTTTGTTACAAGCTCTATCTTCATGCGCTCGGACTGCACCTGCTTGTCAACTGCTGTTTTTATGCCGTCGGAGATGTTGTTGAGGTTATTTGTCATGCCGTATGCAGGAGACTTCTCGGGAACAGTCCTCGGTGAATAGTCTCCGCCGTTCATATCGGCTATCTGCTTTGCTACACCTGCTATCTCCGCATGGTCGCGGAAGCTGAAATAAATATAGACCACAAGTACAATTATAGAACCGAACACGAAGCCTTCGATATTAGGGTATGGGTAAGGCAGTGCGAAAACTGCCATTACAAACTCTGCTCCGGCAGCTATGGCTGTGCGGATAAGGAATCTTCGCAGAAAGATGTCTTTTTTCAGGGAGTTTTTCTCGATATGCCTTATACTGCGAAGATCAAGCTTTTTACGGATAAAAGAGAAAAGCTTTTTTAAGTATTTCCATACAAAAACCAGTATGCGTCCTGTGAGAGAAGTTTTAAAGACACTTCCGCATTTAAGCCGTGTGGAAAGTGTTATCAGTGAGCCAAGTGCTATTGCATAACAGGCTGTTAAGGCACTTCCTGTGATTATCCCGCCCATATCCACGTTTGTGTAATACTCCGCGAGGACAGTCCTGATCTCGTCCATGCCATAAAGCAGTGCAAAAACGCCTGCTGCCGCCCCTGCGATGAATACTACAGGCAGTTCTGCGAATATACGGTCAGGCATTGAAAGGACGAATTTCTTTTTCTCAGCGTCATATCCGCAGGCAATAAGGAGAAGCAGCGCGATTATAGCGCCTGCTATGCCAACGGGAATAAGCGGCATCGCCTTGTGGACAGAGTCCTGCTCGATATTACCGCGCATCGTCTGATACTGCTCATACTCGGAGATAAGAGCTTCGGAAGGCTTGATATAAATTGTTATATCGCTGTTTTTTTCGTCATATTTCTGAAATTTATCCTTGCTTACTTTGATCCAGTTTCGGCTGTTCTCATCAAAGAACATATACATATCAGTATCAGTGACCTCGGACATATCTCCGACACTTTCCACATTTTTTCCCTCTGACCATATGTCTCTTTCATTAGGTTCAAATCCGTTCCTTTCATCGGGAAGTGCATAATATACATTTTCCTCGTCGTGTTCAAACTGCTCGAATGCTTCTCTGTTTGCAGGCTCGAATTCAAGTTCTTCGTTATTTCTGTAATTATTCTCGGGAACAGGCATAGTTCCGTCTGTCTTATAATATAAAACTGCCCCAAAGTCGTCGGTATAGCTTTCTAAGTCTGTAGTATCAAGGTCATACAGTGCGACTGCCTGCTTGGGCAGCGAGCCGTACATCAAATAGTAAGTCAGCCCATAATTTGTAGTATACCAGCGCTTTTCGCCCTGATGATACCAGTTCATTCCCTTAGGAAAAAAGTTGGTTTGTCCCTTGATATATTCTATACTGTAGTCACTTTTAAGTTCCTCTGCCGATTTTGTGGTATTGGTGAGGACTCTGTCTCCGCAGCTTGCATAATATTCAAAATCACGGGGGTTTTCAATGGTCAACTTTCCGCTTATGTCCATAAGCTCAAGCTCCTGCATTGCCTGTTTTATTGACTTTTCGTACTCCTTCGAGCAGGTGTATCTGCTGTTCTTGTCGGTATTTCGCAGATATATGCTGCTTACCGCCCAGAGCTGGTCAAACAGATGATTAATATCTTGGGTATAATCGTGACTTTCCATAACATCATCGCGGTTACTGCGTGAATCTACCTGCTTCATGTTCTCATTTACAATGAATACGCATTGAAAAGCACATATTCCCACAAGCACGCAGGATATTATGAACGCTATTATACGCGTCAGCCTCTTTTTAAGGATCATTTATATCACTCCTATTGTTTCTCCACTTTATAGCCAATGCCCCAGACTACCTTCAAGTAGCGCGGTTCACTGGGATTTATCTCTATTTTTTCTCTTATATGTCGGATATGTACCATTACGGTGTTCTCGATAGAATAGGAGTCCTCATTCCATACACGGGAGTATATCTCCTCTGCGGAGAATATACGCCCTGCATTTGTCATAAGAAGCTCCGTTATCTTGTACTCGGTAGCAGTAAGCTTCACGGGTAAGCCGTCCACAGAGAGCTGTTTAGCGTCCTTGTCAAGAACAAGACCGCCTATGCGCACCACATTTTCCTTCTGGACGCTGTCTGCCGCACCAAGACTAAGATATCGGCGCAGATTGGAATTAACGCGAGCCACAAGCTCCATAGGATTATAGGGCTTGGTGATGTAGTCATCGGCGCCCATGGAAAGTCCCAGTATCTTGTCGCTGTCCTCGGACTTTGCTGAGAGCACTATAATGGGGATATTCTTTGTAGCGCGTATTTTCATCATAGCCGAAAGCCCGTCCAGCTTAGGCATCATAACGTCGATGAGTATCAGCTGTATGTCGTTCTGCATAAGTGAGTCTATGGCTTCAAGTCCGTTGTAAGCCTTGTAGACAGTATACCCCTCCCGTGAGAGAAGCGCCGCAATGGCGTTTACTATGTCGTGGTCGTCGTCCACCACAAGTATGGAAGAATTTTCGATATTTATCATGATAAAAGTCCTTTCGGCAGTAAAAACTAATTGTACTTATATATTTTACCGCTCTGCTGTTCTTCTGTCAATATTATAAATGGCTATTCTTATTTTTCCCCTGCCGAAAATCTTAATTTTTTCTTAATATTGTCAGAAGTCATGAAAAAAGCTCCGCAATGCGGAGCTTTTCGCCGTTTTTTTCTGCTCATTCGGTTCGGACTTACATCTCTTCGATAAAGCTGTTTACGTTTTGTACTTTGTAGGGCTTATCAGGCATCAGTCCGCCGGTGTACTTTTTAGAGTGCACCAGATGTATGATACTTGCTATTATGTGAGCAGGGATAGTTGATATGAATACTGTTACCAGAAATGTCAAAAACAGTCCTGTCCATGTGTCCATATAGTCTTCCTTTACCAGACAGTATGTGAGCAGGAAAGCTATAATTTCACATACAAGAAAAATAGCCCAGAAATGCAGCTTGTTCTTGGAATTGAAAGGCACTTTTGGAGAAGCGAACTCACCTGTCTGACCGTTCATGGCAAAGGTGTAATCCTCGCCTTTATATGTAACGTTAAGGAACCATACGGGCACAAGATAATACATAAGCTTCAAGTCGCTGAGAGAAGTTTCTGCGTTCTGTGAATCGGGGATATAGTCTCCGCCTGCAAGTATAGAAGCCCTTGAAGAGCAGGCGTGTCTGACTTCCTTTTCGACAATATCCAGAACGTGTTCAGCTCCTATGGTGTACCTGCTTGCGTAAAAGCCTGTAAGACAGGATTCGGTGAAATCCTCGGCTTTATCATACAAAAAGGGCGCAACGGAGTAAAATGCCTCCTTTTTTATATCAGTTCCCAGAATAGGATAATCGGTCACCTTATATTTTGCACTGTAATTATTCACTTTGCAGCCGCAGGAACAGCTGTAAAGCCATATCGGGATATAACAGCCCACGATATTATCCGTGACAGCAGGATCTCTGAACTCCTTGGGGGCAAAGCCTGCGCTTGCTATTTTCTCTCTGTATTTTTCGGCAAATTCCTCAGCATTTTTTCTGAACGGTATTACCTTGTCGGGACGAATATCTCCCGAAAAATTCGAGGAAATAACTACTTCATGATTACAGAACGGACACCTTGCCGAAGCCGAGGTATTCTTTGTAATGATATTTCCGCCGCAGGAGGAGCATGAGAACTCAGCCAGCTGTTCGAGCATATCTGGCTCCCAGACATATTTTGTACGCTCTATCCAGTTAAAATCAGCAGGCTTTTCGTCAGTTACCTCATTGAAATTAGAACGTATATATTCAAGGTCATAGCTGTTTGAGCAAGAGCCGCAGACCATACGCTGCTCATTGATGTCGAAATGCAGCGGAGCTCCGCAGGAAGGGCATTTGTATACTGTTACGTCAGCCATAGATTCACCACCCCAAAATTTTTCTACAGCCTATATTATAACATATAAGCTCATAAATAGCAATATTTCCAGTGAAAAAAGGTGCGGCGGCTTGCCGCTTATACAAAAAACGGACGTCAGTTTCTTCACTGACGTCCGCTTTTCCTTGCTTATCCGAGTGATTTAAGCTTCTTCTGAAGCTCTATCATATGATTACGGCAGGCTGTTATCTCGCCTGTGTACTTGTTGAACCACTCAACGTCCATTTCATCAGGCTGCTCCTGCAAAAGGATCGCCTGTACCAGAGCCGACTGTGAACGTGAACGCTTTCGCTCGATCTCTTTAATAGTGCTCATGCAGAGCTTTATTTCCTTTTTAAGACGGCTTTTTTCACCCATTGTAAAACCTCCTCTGCACTAATATCCTTGTTTATCCACCGCTCCGACTACTGCCGAGACCTCGTCGTAGCCCTTGTCCAGCTCGTCAATGATATCATTGACTGCCGTTTTAAGCTCTTCAAGCTTTTTTTTCATCTGCTCGGGATACTTCATAAGGCACGCGGTTATTTCATTGATGGCTTTCTTTTTTTCTTCAGGACAATCCATAAGGAATACAAATGAATTTGCCGCGCTCATGTCGCTGACGATACGCATATATCTCAGCTCCATATCGCCTTCGCCGTTTGTATAGGAATCTATGTCGGTAACGACCTTTGTAAGATTCGCTTTGTACTGCTTGCGGTAGGTTTCCTGTACTCTTTTAGTCTCGTCCATGTAGAGTGCGATGAATACAAGAAGAGCTACAAATGTTATCAGAAAGAGTATGATCGCTCTAATCATTCTCCTTTTCATCAGTTTCTCTTGATTCAATCGTATTCACCTCGTTTTCGGGCTCAAAGCCTATCTTCTCAAGGCGCTTCTTCTCCTTTTCGATAGCCTCACGCATTGCGGCTTCGCGTTTTTCCTCGGGAGTGAGCTTATCCTTTTCCGCCGCCTCTCTGCCTATCTTCACAACGGTCTTTGCCTCGTAGATAGATATCAGCAGCATTGGTATAACTACCAGCAGCAGAAGGAGCTTCTTTACATTCACAAAGGAGTTCACCCAGATAAAGAACCTTGCCTTGCCTGTGTATTTTCCGACTATCTTGTCCTGCGATACGCTTACAGTATCCGAAACAGGATTTGCGTCGCCCTTTGTGATATAGCTTCCGTCAGAATTCCTGCCCACTATTCTGTGAGTCACAAGAAGTCCCCGTATATCGCTCTGCTCCGAATAGAAGGAGATTATATCGCCCTCTGAGAGCGCATTGGTATCGGTCTTTTCAACGACAATGTAGTCGCCCACGTGTATCGAGGGCTCCATACTTCCCGTTACGACTTTAAGAACACTTTTGCCGAATACGTTTACAGCCCTGCCCTTTGCCGAGCAAGCCATTACGTATATTACAAAGACAAGAGCTATTGCCGTGATAACAGCAACTATGATATTTGCTATCCTGTTTGCTCCGTCGTCCTTTTCGGCTGTATTTATGCCCTCGCCGGTTATGCTTGCTTCGCTCTCACGGATACTCTTTTCTATCTCCAGCTTTTCCTTTTTGCGTTCAGCAGCAGCAAGTGCGATCTTCTTTAAGATACTTACATGATACTCCTTGTAGAGTCTCTTCATCTCAAGGTCGATAGCCTTCTGCTCCTCCGGAGTTCTGTTAGGCGGAGTATATGCCGGCTTCGGCTTGTTCTTGTCAGCCTTGCGCTTCCTGCGCTTGAACTTCATATCGCTGATGAATCGCAGTAAATCGTACTTAACACTGCGGGCATACTTTTTGTAGTAGACCTCCATGTCCTGACGTTCCTGCTTTTCGCGCTCCTTGAGTTCCTGTTTTTTCTTCTTATCGGCAAGTATCTGCCTGTACCTCGGGTTATCCGTGTCCGCAGGCACGATACCCAGCACCACTGCTAAGAAATGCCGTATAAGTCTTATGAGAACGTATATAGGATTCCACGAATATTCGCGGTATATCTCCTTGAACGGCTTGCTTTCGAGACGTTTTCTTTCGGCTTTCAGGCGCTGAGCCCGTTCTGCCTCGGCTCGTTCCTTTTCCAGTCTCTGCTGCTCCAGCTTCTTTCGCGCCGCAACAGCTCTCGGATCCTCAAAGGCTTCGCCCTCTGTCTCAGTCTCCATTTCTGCCTTAGCCTCAGCGATCTCCTCTTCTGTGACTTCGCTGTAAGCCTGCTTTTCAAGCTCTTCCTGATCGGGCTCTCTGGTCTGGAGAGCCTCTTCGTCGAGACCTTCCGCCTCGCCCAGCTCGTTACGAGCCATTTCCTTGTTCTGCTTGATACGCTCACGCTCGGCAGCGATACGCTCTTCTTCCTCGCGTTTCAGGCGCTTTTCTTCTTCTCGCAGCCGTATCTCTTCCAGACGTGCAAGACGCTCCTCTTCAAGCCGCTGGCGCTCCCGCTCCTCTGCTTCCTGCTCGGCGCGTTTCTTTTCCAGCATTTCCTGAACTCTGCGTTCTTCCTCTTCCTTTTCGATTCGGATACGCTCCAGCTCTGCCAGTCTTGCTTCTTCGATACGCTGCTGCTCGGCAAGTCTTGCTTCCTCCTCCTGCCGTCGCTTTTCCTCCTCTGCCCTTGTCTGTTCGAGCTCGGCAAGATACGCCGTTTCTATCTTTATGATCTCGGACAGCTGCTCGAACATTACATTAAGGTCAACAGGAAGTCGCTTTTCAAATCTGAATGTTCCCTCGGCAGCGATATATCCTGCCGCCGTTTCCGATGATACGCTGTAGTCCGCCGCCAGCTCCTTGTCGAATTTCTTCACGAACTTAGGCGCTATTGGCTTTGAGGTCTGAGATTTCAGCTCCTTCAGCTTATCCGCATTGTCGTTGTTCATGTACGAACGGAAAAGCAGGAGATTCAGAACTACCAGCTTGTAGAAATCGTCAACATAGTCCTGCTGAGGCTGTACTGCCGTATTCTGCACGTTGATCTCGTAGCCCACCTTGTCATAGCTCTCGATGTACTGCCAGAGAGTAAGACAAGCTTTCAGGTCTACGTTTTTCATGATAGCGTTGGTACGCATTACAGGAGGTCGGATATAGGTGTTTCCGAGAGCCCTGCAAAGCTCTGAGCCCTTGTAGCCCTCAATAGCTGTTTTCAGCTTTTCCACTCGCTGCCATACGGTATAGCCGTTGGCGTCGTAGGTATCAAGGCTGTCCACGGTCTCTATCTTTACGTCTATCTTCATTTTTCCGCCTGCGCCGTCGTCCACGACGGTATCATATCCGAGGGTGAATACCTCCTCGTCACGGGATACCTGCGCAAGCTTCTCGTATCTTGTATTTATGAATATGTAAAGTCTGTCTATAAGAGTATTGACGAACTTGTTCTCATAGGTGAAAAGACTTTCCTCCTTATGGACATTCAGTATCTTTGAGGGAGTTATCTTTCCCGTTTTCTTGTCAATGCTCTGTATCAGGTCGGTATGCTGCGCTAAGTGCTTTACCGATTCAACTGTAGTTTTTCTCGACAGCGCTATAGGCACTATCTCCTCCACGTCCTCAATGGTCTTACGCGGATTTCTCAGGAAGTTATCCACATGGCTTATTCCGTTTTCGATAGCCTCAACCCATGATACGTCTATCGCCTTTTCCATTATCTTCCTGTTAAAGGCGAAGGTATTGCGGCTGGAGGTCAGCAGAGAATCAAGTGCCTGATATAACTCATCGCTGCCGAAGGTCTCGGAAAGAGTCTCAAACTGCTCGTACCATTTGCTGTATAAGTCGTTCACTTGTTTCTCACCTGCTCTTTATCCGAATCAGAACAGCTTCTGGAGTCTTTCGAGGTAAGCTATAGATTCGTTCATCTTATTCTTTCCGAAAGTCTTGGTCATGTAAGCGCAGAGCTCGCGGAGCTCCTCTCTCAGCATAGCAAGGTTGAGAGATTCAAACTTTCGGAATATCTTTGTTGCGAGAATGTAGTCGATGCCGTCCAGCTCGTTGCCGCCGCAGGCTACATATACGGGAACAAAGAGGTTCATCTGCTTGAGGATACGGTTACCAAAGGCAACTCTCAGCTTTTCGATTACCCAGAGGTCAAGCTGCTGTATCTTCTTGAGATTTTCCTGTGAGATTGGGTACTTGTCGAACGCCTCCTTGAACAGCTTGTCAAGATGATCGAAGCCGAGGTTCATTGGCGGTGTATCGGGAGCGTCAAATGCAACGCCCTTGGTATCGAGGTTGATAGGCTGCGCACGGTCGTATACCTTATCTGAAATAGCAAAGGTAGAGTCGTCGTTATTAGCAGTACCTATGTACCAGATATTCTGCGGGATAACTATCTTGCCCTTATCGAGCTTTACAGGATCGGTGCTCCATACGTTTGGAACGATATCCAGCTCCCACTCGTCAGCGTTAGGCATTTCGAGGATAGAGAGCATTTCCGCGAAGTAATACTCGACACGGGCGATGTTCATCTCATCGAGGAGGATAAGGTTTACATCGTTGTTATAGCCCGATGAATATATTCTCTTGAGAACTTCTGTTTCGTTGAAGTTCTTGGTAAATTCGTTGAAGTATCCGAAAAGCTCGGTTCTGTCACGCCATGAAGGCTGTACAGAAGCGATAGTGGTGTCAACCTGCAAAAACTTACCGAATGAGTAAGGAAGCGAGGTTTTACCTGTACCGGAGATACCCTGGAGGATAATGAGCTTCGTGGAAGCCATACCTGCCATAAAGAGCCAGATTATCTTAGGCTCGTAGTAAAGATGCATTCTCGAGCAGGCAAAATTGCGGAAGTTCTCGCAAATGCCCGGGAGATCTATCTCATTGTCATATGCAGGCGGCTCGTAGGTCTTGTAGAAGGTGTCCACCTCGATGAGCTTTGAGAATCTGTACTCGTTGGTCTGGACAACGCCGCTCTCCACAACAGCAGGAGCCGCAGCATCTCCGCCGCCCTCTGCGCCCTCGGCAGCCATAGTGCCGTCCGCAAGGGAAAGAGCGCCCGAACCGGCAGGAAGTCCCATCTGAGCAACCTTCATAGCCATTATCTCGTCCTTTTCCTTGGTCATCTTCAGCACCTTGCGCTGGAGCTCGCCTATCTCTTCGAGAAGGTCCTCATTGCTGACGATAGAATGACGGAAACGGATATACTTCCTTATTCCGAGGAATATCATCATGAATATCAGCACATAGATAGCGATGACTATGATGATAGCCAGTATCGACAGCACCCAGCTGAGTGCGCTGTAATCCTGAGAATGCTCCTTAAAGATATTTATATAGTTTTTGATATTGAATATCTGCTTTATTCCGTGCCCGAAGCCCTTTACGATATCCGCATAGCCCTTGAGCATTTCAGAAATAAATGCAAAAAACCATTTCAAGAATTCATTCATAATATACTCCGAAAGTCAAATGCTTTCCCATATATCGCGTATTATTCGGCAGCCTCACCTGCTTTTTCAGCTGCTGCCCCAGCGGTCTCAGCCGCATTTTCCGCAATATTCTTGGCGTCATCTGCTGCTTTTTTTTCAAGTTTTTCAGCCTCTTGCTTTACTGCTTCAAATTTTTCAAAGGCTTCTTTCTTTGCCTCCTCAAAATTTTCTGCGGCTTTTTCGGCAGTATCCTCAGCCTTTTCGGCAGCACTGCTCACAGCCTCGGAGGCTTTTGCCGCCGCATTCTCGGCAGACTCACCCTTGCTTGCAAGGTACTCCTCGATAGCACGTCTCTTTATCTCTTCCTCGTCAAGCTGCTCGGCAGGTTCGGGGCGCTTTGCCTCGATAAGAGTAACGATGAACTTGTAAAGCTCGAACAGGAAGAACAGAGCCATCGGTATAACGATACAAATGAAGAAGCCCTTCTTTGTACGCATGAAGTTGAGGAACTTGCCTACTCCGCCTATCTTTGTTTCTGTCCACTTACCGATAAGGTCTCCCGAATAAGCAGGAGCTGTATCGTTTATGGGGTTGTTATCGCCTCGTGTGATGAAGCTCTTTGAACCGTCTGTGTCCTCGACCTCTACGATTCTATGGGTATTCTTGACTCTTCTGCCGTCGATGACGGTCCAGAAAGTGATGACATCGCCCGATTTAAGACTGTTGATGTCGTCGATCTCCTTACAGATGATGAGGTCATTTTTGCTGAATGTAGGCTTCATTGAGTCCGACTCTACTGTCATGGGGATAAATCCGAAGATATTTGCAACTCCGTTGTTTTTTCCCGATGAGAAAACTATTATAGTGACGAGGAATGCTATTATAAGCACGATCCATGCAAGCACATTTGCAGTCACTCTTAGTACCTTTTTCATATTGTTTTTACTCCTTTATTACGTAGATTCAGTTATCTTAAAGCTCATACTCAGCTTTAGTGTTCCGCCGATTATGTCGTCGATACAGTCGGGATCGTTTCCCTCCAGCCATATCACAACGGTATACTTGTCCTTATCCTTTGCCTTGAAGCCTTCCGTAGAAGTTCTCATTACAACGCTTGAAGTCAGGAATTCGCTGTCGCAGTCGCTCTCCTTGCCGCCGCCGTTTGATTTAGTCTTGCCGTAAACAGTCTTGACGCCGTTTTTATAAACAGCGACTCGGACTGCTTCATCGACGTTTTTCGTGACGTTCTCAATGAGCATCTCGCCTGTATAAGTCAGGGTATCATCTCCCGAATTGATCAGGTAGAAGGTATAGGCGATGAAGTTATCGCCGTTATGACTGCCGTTTACCTTATCTATATTATCGGGGAGGTCTTCTCCGCTTATATTTGTCATATCATAGACGATATCAGCATTCAGCACCGATATCGACTTATCATATTCAGGCGCTTCCGAAAGGGAAAGTCCCTGTTTTACCATATCGTACTTGTTGACCTTTACCGTAAAGCTTCCGAATTTATCGTAGAAATACGATATTCCGTAAGCTATGGCGACGATCAGTATAAGTATTATCGCCAGCAGCCCAAGGACTCGCATCAGCACGGTATGGCGCTTGACCTCTTTCGCGGTTCTTCTGAGTTCAAGGACATCAATTACCTTTTTATCCACACTGAACTCTCCAATCCATTATTAATTTTTTCAAGAATCTGATCTCCTTCTGACATATCTTTCCGTCATATACTTTCCCGAAAGGCTTCCTGCGCAGTACGAGCATTCAAATGAATACAGCGTTTCCGCCTGTCGGCTGTTGAAAACTCCGTCAGCAACAGGCTCGGAGCCGATATCGTTGACGAATGAAATTATTGATCTGACCGCGTTGTCTGAACGCTCTCCCTTGCCGATGTAGTTTGTGACCTCGGGACTGAGCATAACAAAATCAACTGGGAAATCAGAAAGGCGCATGAGCGGGCAGTTGCTTGCACCAAAATTGGTCAGCATAAAGTGAAAGCCCAGATTGCGCATTATCTGTATAGTTGAGGGCACCTGCTCGTCATTCTCCATGAGAAGCTTCTCAGAGAGCTCGAAGCAAATGCGCGTCGTCGGTATCTGATGCCGTGACGCATAATCAGACGCAAGCTTGGATGTACGCTTCTCTCTGAGCATTCTCACGGGAAGATACACCGAAAGCCAGCCGAAATTCAAATCTCGTTCCGCAAATGTGGAATTTGCCTCAAGAGCCTGTACAAGCTCCAGTCGGAAAAGCTGGTCAGCCTGATTTGTCATCTCGCATACGTCGCGGTACTTGTCGGGAGAAAGCACTCCCAGCTTGGGAGAATTGAGCATTGTACGAGACTGAAAAAAAGCAGTCTGACCGCTGGATATCTCCCTGATACTGCGGTAATTAAGCTCAACAGCCCGTAAACCGCCGACTGTGGTCTGAACTTCCTTATCTGCCATATTACCGCCTTCTTTCTACATTATATATTATTTATATTTGTTTTATTATACCATATTTACTGCGCAATGTCAATGAAATAACTATTAATTATAACAAAAATGCGGCGTTTTTTAACAAAAGCCGTTATAACAGCGAAATATTGATGTGAAATGATTTAATGGAAAAAACGTCCCCCTCTCGCTACAAGAGGGGGACGCCATGTTAAAGAGGTTTTTATGAGCCATTGATGAAAACTATTTTAATTAGTCCTGCCGAGTTCACACACGTCAGGAGCAAAGCATATCGAAAGGCTTCTAAAAACTGTTATGGAGGAGTAAAAAATGAGAATTCATTCGCACACTATGCAGTTTCTTTATACCTTTTGTTTACAATTACATTATATCTCATTTAAGCCTGACTGTCAATATTTTTCTCTAATATTCACATTATGGCAAAACTTTTTAGCAATATATACAAATAAAGTTACAATTATTGCAAACAATAAGCAAACAGTATTTACGCATAGTATATTTGCAAACTTTTTTCTGACCAATTTATGGCAAACGTTCTGCAAGACCAATTTTCATTTATCAGAATTACACATTTTTAATAAAAATCTGCTATTCATCTATTGAAATATATGCAAATTTGTGATATAATTAATTGCAGAATATGATTTCTAAGGGATACTTGTCTGCACAAAGGGGAAAAACAGGCAATACAACAATATGAGAAAGTCATAACGCATTATGAAAGGACGGAATTTCTATGAAATACTCAGCAGAAGAAATAAGAGCTGCTCTGCAAAATAACGAGCTTACCACCTACTATCAGCCTCAGTACGACGCACTTACCAGCCAGCTGAAAAGCGCTGAAGCTCTCGTGCGCTGGATAAAGCCCGACGGCACGGTCATTTCGCCGTTTTTCTTCATTCCTGTGGCAGAGGAATCCGACCTTATCATGGATATAGACTGGTACGTCACCGAGCTTGTCTGCAAGACTCTCGAAAAACAGAATATGATGCCCCAGTTCCCAATATCTATCAATTTTTCGAGAAAGCACATACAAGAAGATAACTTCGCAGAGAGACTCACAGCCATTGTTGATAAATACGACCTCCCCCACCCTCTCATCGAAGTGGAGATAACGGAATCCGCTATGGTAGGCGAGGAGGAGCGTATCCTTAACTGGATAGTTTCCATAAGAAATGCAGGTTTTACAGTAGCCATAGACGATTTCGGAAGCGGTCTCTCGTCGCTTCAGTTCGTCAAGGATATCCCTGCCGATGTTCTGAAAATAGACAAATCTCTTCTTAGCCACAACTGCGAGGACGAAAAGGAGCGCATAGTTCTGGAGAGTATATTCAGCTTTGCCCACAGACTTCACATGAAAACCGTCGCCGAGGGCGTTGAAACCAAGGAACAGCTGGGCTTTCTCCGAACCTGCGACTGCAACAGGATACAGGGCTATCTCTTCGCAAAGCCCATGCCCGAGGAGGATTACCTCTCTCTGTGCATGGTCCACAAGGCAGCGGAAGAGCCTGCGGACATATTACAGCTCCAGAGCCCTGCAAGTGCTGTAAATCTGCTTCTTGAAGCTGTTTTCCGCCGCTATCCCCTTGTTATTTTCACAAATCTCACCAGAAATACCTTCTATATGATGGCTTATCAGAACTTCACCACTACTTCATGCCCGTCAACGGGAGTTTTCGACGAGCTCATAGTTCACGGCACAAGCAGTATGCACCCCGACGACAGAGAAGCTTTCGCCACCACCTTTGACCGCAAGAATCTCATTGCAAAATACAGCGAGGGCGCACAGGAGATACGCCTTGTAACAAGACAGCTTGGCGACGACGGTGTATACCGTAAGGTAGAGACCACGGATTACTTCGTGAAAAGCTCCTACACAGAGGACGTTATAGCTATTACTCTCTGTGAGAACCTGCCCGACGATTAAAGGAAAGCGTTGTTTTCAAGAAGAATGTCATCACAGAACTGCATTTTTTCTTAAAACCCCGAAAATATTCTTACCCCTCCGTATTCTATGGAGGGGTATTATTATATATAGCAGCTTTTGCTGTGACTTATCCTTAATAATCCGCATTTTTTGAACAAAAAAAGTAATATTTGAGTAGACAAGATATTGTTATCGTGATATAATAATAAAAAAAGATACCGTAAATATATATTCAAAGGTAAAAGATATAAAAATACCTACCTGTGCTTATAAAATGAAAAGCACATTATTTTTGGAAAAAGCACTGAAAATATAAAAAACAGGAGGAAAACATGAAAAAATTCTCTATGGGCAAAGCGGCAGCAGGCATTTTATGTCTGGGACTTGTCATGCAGTCAGAATCCTTTCTGCCGGCTAATGCCGAAAACACAAGCAAAGTGACTGTAAACGAGGTCTGTTCAAAAAACAGCACATATAAAGCAGCAGACGGCAACCTTTACGACTGGATAGAGCTGTACAACAGCGACAGTCAGGAGGCTGACATCTCGGGCTGGGGCTTATCCGACAAGGAGGCTGAGCCATACCGCTACACATTCCCTGACGGCACAAAGGTACCTGCAAAGGGCAGGCTTATAGTTTTCTGCGACAGTGACGCAAGCGCAAATGACACTAAAATAGTTCCCTTCGGACTTTCGTCCACAGGCGAAACTCTCACACTTACCGACAAACAGGGCAATACAGCTCAGACACTCACATTCGGCGCTCTTGCAAAGGACACCTCCTACGGTCAGTATCCCGACGGCAGCGGCGAGTTCTATGAGCTCAGCTCTACTCCCGAAAAGGAAAACGCAGCTCCCGAGGGCTCTGCGGCTGTTCATCAGCCTGCTTTCTCAAAGGACAGCGGTTTCTACGACAGCAGCTTCGCTCTTACGCTGACAGCCGATGAGGGCTGCACCATTTACTACACAATGGACGGCAGCGATCCAACTATAGAATCCGAAAAATACGAAGCTCCCATAACCGTCAAGGATATGTCGGATACCGAAAACCGTCTCAGTGCCCGTACAGATATAGCTCCAAACGGCGTTGAAAAGCCCCGTGAGAATGTGGACAAGGCTGCTGTTATCCGCGCTGTATCAGTTGACAGCGAGGGACGCATAAGCGCTCCCGTTACAAAGACTTACTTCATCGGTACCACAAATTCGGGCTATTACCCCAAAATGAAGGTAGTATCCCTTGTTACCGATCCCGATAATCTTTTCGACTACGAAAAAGGCATCTACTGTCTCGGCAAGGCTTTCGAGACCGAAAACACAGGCGGAGGCAGAAATGTTCAGCCCTGGAACCTCATCGCAAACTACTCGATGCGCGGCAGAGAGTGGGAGCGCCCTGCAAGCTTCACCCTCTTCGAGAACGGTGAAAAAGTCCTCGAAGAAAATGTGGGTATCCGTATCAAGGGCAACTACTCACGAAGCCTTGCGCAGAAGAGCTTCAACATCTTTACACGCAAGGATTACGGCATACCCGAATTTGAGTATGACTTCTTCGGCGGCAAGGCAACAAAAGCCAAGAACGGCAAATCTATCAAGAAGTATGAGGGCGTTGTTCTCAGAAACGGCGGTAACGACAACGGCACTGCGTTCTTCCGCGACAGCATAAACCAGAGCCTTATTACCGACAGAAACTTCGCATATCAGGCAACTACAGAGTGCGTGGTATTCCTCGACGGCGAATACTGGGGAATCTATCAGCTCATGGAAAAGATAGACAAGCGCTATATCAACGAGCATTACGGCATAAATAAGAGCGATGTGGCTATCGTCAAGAACGGCGAGCTGGACGAGGGCACAGAGCAGGACCTTCAGGACTGGCTCCAGCTCCAGAACGGCGTTATCAACGGCACCGTAAGCTATGAGCAGTTCTGTCAGAAAGTCGATATACAGAGCTATATGGACTACATGGCAGCTCAGATATACTGGTGCAACGCAGACTGGCCCCAGAGAAACATCTCCATGTGGCGCTCCGACGCTATAGACGAGGAAAATCCCTACGCAGACGGCAAGTGGAGACCTATCCTCTACGATACAGAATCAGGTCAGGGACTCTACGGCAGCTACGATAAGTCCGCAAATGCAGACTGCTACAGACGTCTAAAGGAGCTCCATGAGGACGGCGAATTTGCTCAGATGTTCATAAAGCTTCTTGAAAACGACGATTTCCGTTTGCAGTATTCAAGAACATTCATGGATATCGCCAATAATAACTTCACCACTGACAAAACAAAGTCCGTGGCTGAGAGCTATCTGAACAACTACAAGCAGCAGATAACAGACAGCTTTGCACGTTTCAATTCACGCAGCTCAGGCGGTGAAAGACAGCTTGAAAGCGCTTACCAGACCATAATAAATTTCTACGCTCAGCGCTTCCAGTACGCAGAGAGCACAACAAGACAGGCTGCAAAGCTCAGCTCTAATCCCTACAGCCTTACAGTCAATAACAATGCTTCTATGGGCAGCATCAAGCTCAACACCCTTGACCTTGGCGCAGTTTCCAAGTGGAGCGGCAAATATCACGGCGATTACACTATCGACCTCAGTATTTCTCCCAGCGAGGGGGCTAAGTTCACACGCTGGAGCGTCAGCGGCGCAAAGATAGTTGAGGGCGATGAGACCTCAACATCTATAAAGATACAGCTCCAATCCAACGCTGTTGTAAGACCGGTCTACGAAAACGAAGTTATCATCGGTGACGTAAATGCAGACGGAGACTTCAATGTTGCCGATATCGTTATGCTCCAAAAGTGGCTCAGCGCCGACAGAAATACCGAGCTTGCCAACTGGAAGGCTGGCGACCTCTGCGAGGACGGCGTTATCGACGTATTCGACCTTGTGGCAATGCGCAGAGAGCTTCTGCTCGCCATGAGAGACACCGATACACAGCAGACTACCGAACAGCCGCAGAATAATGACCAGCCCAAGGGCCAAGACCAGCCTAAGGAACCGAATCAGCCGCAGCAGCCTGAAAGACCGCAGGGCGGCGAAAGACCAAGAAGATAAGACCACAGGAGCAGTTTAACCATAGTGCTTATACAGAAGTTTTATGCTTATTATTGAGAGAACCCCTTTTGAAAAAGGGGCTTCTCTCAAACTCTCTCCCTAAAACTTTCAGTTTTATTTTTTCTCATATAGGGCTCGCTCTGTATTATTACAGGGCTTTTTTTATTTTAGGGCGAGCCCTATATGAGAAAAAATCAGCTAAAAAAGTCTTTGGAAAGGGGTATGGGGGAAAGCCTTTCTCAGAAAGGTTTCCCCCCATAATTAACTATAAGCTTCTATATGAGTATTGCGGTTAAACTGCTCCTGTTTTATTTTATACTTGACAAAACAGAAATTTCGTGTATAATATAATTAAACACGTTTAATTAGAAAGGACAAAACCATGAAACGGGATATAGAACGAACAAAAAAGCAGCTTCTTGAAGCTGCCGAAAAGCTGATTACGGGCTGCGATGATCCTGCCGAGGTCACTTCAAGGGCTATCACCGAAGCCGCAGGAGTAAACCTTGCCATGATAAACTACTGCTTCGGTTCACGGGAAAAGCTCCTTGCGGCGGTGTTCTCACAGCTTATAAGCAAGGCTGCTGCCGCAGACAAACGTTTCGGAGCGGTCATGGCTTCGGAGCTTTCCCCAAAGGAAAAGCTGATAGAGCTCCATGTTTTTATGATGTCCCTCATGCTGAAAAATATGGGCATTGCAAGGGCTGTGACACGGTATATACTGCTGGAACGCGACCTGCAAACAGGCATGGAGAGCCTGCCATTTGTCATGGCGCATTACGGCGGCAGAAAGTCCGAGGAGGAGTGCCGACTGCTCACATTTCAGCTCACCAGTCTGAATGAGCTTGCATTTCTCAAATACGTGGAGCTGAAACAGAATGCAGGCATTGACCTTGCGAACGAGGAGCAGCTCCGCCGATTCGTCACCGATAATATTACACGTTTTCTGATTTAAGGAGGATAATTATGAGCAAAAAGGCGCTTATCGTCGTTGATATGCAGAATGACTACCTGTGGGAGCAGCGAAAGCCAATGTTCAGCTATGATACTGCCGAACTTGTGAGCAATGTGAACAAGGCTATACACAGCTATAAGGACAAGGGCTGGGATATAATCTATATCTCCCAGATATTCCCGAATATCATCACAAACCGCTGGATAATCGGCTTTTCCATTGCAAATACAGAGGGTGCGAAGCTTTACGGCAGTCTCGATGTTGTATCAGACCTGTGCTTCGACAAGAACCTCCCCGACGCATTTACTGCTAAGAAATTCCGTGGATTCTTCAATTCTCAGGGCTATGACGAGGTCGTTGTATGCGGTCTTGACGAATGCGGCTGCGTGGGGGCTACCGCTCTGGGAGCTGTCAAGGCAGGGGTAAAGACTTCCCTGCTGAAAAGCTGTACAGGCTGCCGCTATAAGGCTGAAAAGCAGGCAAAACAGCACGAAAAGCTGACTAAAAACGGAATTGAATATATATAAAAAACGACCTCAGCAATGCTGAGGTCGTTTTTCACAGAAGCAGGCTCTGCGCAAGCAGATAACGGGAATCGAACCCGCCTCATCAGTTTGGGAAACTGAAGTAATGACCACTATACTATATCTGCAAATCTGTAATCAATATAACATTTTTTCCATGGATTGTCAAGGCGAAAAAAAGTCGGAGTTCCCCGAATTTACGGGGAACTCCGAACAGATTCACATTTCCTTTACTGCCGTTGCTATATTCTTGCGGAAACGCACATCGTGCTCAACGAAAAGCATAGTGGGCTCATAGCTGAGAAGAAGCTCCTCAAGCTGTATACGTGAGAAAACGTCGATGTAGTTCAGCGGCTCGTCCCAGATATAGATATGAGCAGGAGTCAGCAGACTCGCCGCAAGGAGCACCTTCTTTTTCTGCCCCTCTGAGAACTCCTCTATTTTCTTGGCAAGCTGAGCCCGTTCAAGGTTGAGCTGGCGGAGTATAGTGCAGAACATACTGAGGTCAAGTCCGCGGCTATCGCAGTATTCCGATATACTGCCCCGAAGCCCCGATGTATCCTGATCCACGTAGGAAATGATAAGTCCCGAAGCTGTCTCGCATATGCCGTTTTCGACTATATCTGCTCCCCTTTCTGAATAGCCTGCTTTTTGAAGTATGCTGTGTATCAGCGTTGATTTTCCACAGCCGTTTCCGCCGTGGAGAGCTATCCTCTCGCCGCGCTTCACCTCCAAATCCAGCCCCGTGAATACAGGCTCCTCGGCAGTTGGATATTTCACGCTGTAGTCCCTGATATTTATGAGAGTATTCTTGTGGTGAGCAAGCTGTGAGAGCTTCAGCTCGGCGGTGCGTTCAAGGTCGTTGAGAAGCCCCTCCTTTTCCTCTATTTCCCTGTCGATACGCTTTTCCATCTGCTTGACGCGGCTCTGCATTTTCTTAGTTTTAGCGCCGATAAACGCCCTTGTGCTTATACATCTGTCGTGCTCCTTTATCGGATCGAAGCCTATCTTGGTGCGCTCATTCTTATCAGCCCATTCCGACGTTCTTTTCGCCGCCTGTCGGAGCTTTTTTATCTCCTTTTTGTGCTTTTCGTTCTCGGCAATGGCGAACTGGTCGCGCTTCTGCTTGTTCTCCCACCAGCTGGTGAAATTGCCGCTCTGGACTTCAATGCTCCTGCGGTTGAGCACAAGCACATGGTCGGTGCAGGCGTCCAGCAGGTCACGGTCATGGGATACCAGTATGAAGCCCTTTTTCGAGGCAAGATATTCCTTGACAGTCTCCCTTGCTTCTGCGTCAAGGTGATTGGTAGGCTCGTCGATGAGAAGGAAGTCGTTCTCCCCCGAAAAAAGCACCGCTAAAAGCACCTTAGTCCTCTCGCCGTGGCTGAGAGTTTTGAACGGTCGGTACAGCAGGTCTGCGTTCTCGCGAAGCTGTGACAGCTCGCAGATGACGCGCCATTCCTCGCAGTCGGGCTTTATATCGCATACGAACTCCGAAGCCGTAAGCTCTGCCTGCTCCGCAGTTATCACATATGGGAAATACTCAAATCTCACGGAGCTGTCAATGCTGCCGCGGTAGCTGTACTTCCCGAGAAGCAGATTCAGAAAGGTGGTCTTGCCCTTGCCGTTGCGTCCTATGAAGCCAAGCTTCCAGTTGGTATCTATTGAGAAGGAAACGTCCTCGAAGATATTATCGAAGCTCCCCTCGTAGTAAAATGTCAGTCCGTTTACGTTTATCTGTGACATATTCATCTCTCCTTCCGAAACAAAAAATGGAACCCTTTACTGCCAAAAAGTTCCATTACGTACCTATAACCTCAGAAAAAGAGCATAACTGCACAGTTATCCCCCTCTGCAATATTCAAAAAACGCACAAAAAAGAGGTTATGAGAACATAATCCACTTTTGGCAACATGATAAGACAGTACGCCTGTTTGCACACTGTCAGCTTTGATATTCATGTACTCAAAAGTGAATTATCTTTTCATCCTCACACCTCTTTCAGTCCAATTTACGTTATTATAACACAGGACTTCAAAAAAGTCAAGGGAAATAAAAAAAGCACTTTGCGTATCAGAAAAAAGTTCACAGAATGTTTACAATTCAAGCCGCACATTTCGCCCCTCTCAAACGTTAAGCTATATGAAAACGCACATCTGTGCTTTCGTTTCGTTATGTTATTTTAAAGGAGGTTTTATTATGAAATTCAGAAAGCTTATCGCAGCCTCAGCTGCACTATGTCTCGCAGCACCTGCTGCATCAAATGCTATGACCGCATGGGCTACAAAGCCTATCGACGAAGTAATCGCAGGCGACGTAAATGTTGACTATACATTCAATCTTGCTGATATAGTTCTTTTCCAGCGCTATCTCCGCGGCGACGACTGCGAGGTGCTCTTCCCTGCTTATAAAGAACCCGGTCCCGGCGGAGATGTCAACGAGGACGGAAACATGGACATCTTCGACCTTATCGGCATGAGAAAGCTCATTGTCAAGGATATTACGGGAGCTCCCGAGCCTGACGTTGAAACTGCTGCAAGAAACCTCTGCGAGGGTATAAAGAAGTCACCCAATACAAGCGGTATCTATATGGCCGATTATCAGGGCTACAAGGAGTTTATCGACAGCCAGACAAATTTCACTATTGATATGCTCAAAAAGACCTACAGCGAGAAAAAGGGTGCAAACGACCTTATCTCTCCATATTCTATCGTACAGGCTCTCGGCATGACAGCAAACGGAGCTGACGGCGATACTCTTAAAGAAATGGAAAACGTTCTTGGCGGCGGCATGGATATCGCAAGCCTTAACCGCTATCTCAAAGGTCAGCGCGAAATGACAGTGAACGAGAGCAACTGGGCTAAGTGGTCGTTCAGCACGGCTAACTCAATATGGGCAAGAAACGACACGAGCCGCATACAGCCCCGTCCCGAATTTATCCAGAACTGCGTTGATTACTATGATTCCGAGTTCTATATCGCTCCATTCGACGATACAACTCTTAACGACGTAAACAACTGGGTAAATGTCAAGACAAACAAGATGATACCAAAGATCCTCAACAGGATCAATCCAGATGACGTTATGTACCTCGTCAATGCAGTTGCTTTCGAGGCTGAATGGATGGATCCCTATGAAAAATACATGATAAAGGACGGCAAGTTCACATCTGCCAACGGCAAGGAACAGGACGCAAAGATGCTTTGCAGCTCTGAGATATACACCTCAGACGAGAACACCGAGGGCATGATAAAGTTCTACTCAGGCAGAAGATACGGCTTTGCAGCTCTCCTCCCCAGCGAGGATACCGACATTGACACATATATCGAGAACATGACTGCTGAGAAGCTCCACAACCTCATTTCGGAATACCGCACCACAAACTACGAAATGGCAAACATGAAGCTGCCTAAGTTCAAGTATGAGTACGAAAACGAGCTCAGCGAGGAGCTTTGCGCAATGGGTATGCCCACTGCATTCTCTGACGATGCCGACTTCTCAAGAATGTCTGCTATAAATGACCAGAACCCACTCTCTATAGGCTATGTTATACACAAGACATTCATAGACCTTGACGAGAACGGCACCAAGGCAGCAGCTGCAACTTTAGTTGCCATGAAGGATAACGGTGGTATGCCGCGGGAGCCCGAAAAGGAAGTCGTTTTCGACAGACCTTTCGTATACTGCATCTTCGATACAGACAACTATCTGCCTGTATTCATAGGTGTTTTAAATTCACTTGAATAAGCCTTTTTTAAGATTGTTTTAAGTAAAGCCTGTTATAGTAAACACATACAAGCCGCATCTGCACATCAGCGGCAAGCATAAATCCAAATTCTGCAAGAGCCTCTTATCAAGTCCCACTCGGAAAATCGGGATACGCGGCAAGGTCATTAAGGGTTTGTTGACCTGCTCCGCCAAAGAGGCTCAGCGCGGGGACAGATCGGAAACCGTATCTCAATGATACGGTTTTCCTGTATATAGACGAAGTTTTTGCACGGTTTCTACAAAAAATGGCGTGTATATGCTCCATTTTAGCCATTTAAGCCGAATTATCCCCTGCTGATGTTGCTTTATTACTTATTATATGATATAATGTATTTTATAAGTGCGCGAAGGGGGTGGACTCATGTCAATAAGTATTGACGAGCAGTACGATAAGGTATACCGCTACTGCCTTCTGAGAGTCCGCCATAAGGAGACCGCCGAGGATATAACTCAGGAGACCTTCCTTCGCTACCTCGAACACCCACACTATAACAGCGTCGATAAGACCTTGCAGCTTCTCTATACTATCGCAGGCAACCTCTGCAATGACGAGTTCCGAAAGACTAAGACTGCGGAGCTCCCCGAGGACAAAGCCGACGGCGGGGATATAGAGGACAGCGTTCTGTCGGGCTTTGAGCTGAAACAGGCTCTTTCAAAGCTCTCAGATGAGGACAGAGAGATAATCCTGCTCCGATACATAAACGGAGTTCCTCTGAACGTTATCGCAAAGCTGCATAATATGTCGCGTTTTGCACTCAACCGCAGGATAAACAATATTCTCGGCAGACTGCATGAGTATCTGGGAAAGGAGGAGCTTATATGACAGATAAAGAGAAAAAAGCCCTCAGAGAAGCCTTTGACTTCCCCGAGCCAGACAGAAAGGAAGAGTTCCTTGCGGAATTTGCAAGGCTCTCCGTGAATAATAATAAAAAGCGTCTGTCCCCTGTGGTCATGCGCTTTGCCGCAGCAGCTGCAATGATAGCCATAATAGTCGGAGTTTTCGCCTTTATGCCAAAGGATACGGTGGATTTCGGACACGACAAGGACGAGATAATAACCGTCACCGAAACTACATCTGTACCCACAAGCTCGGCTGTAACAGCTGCAACAACTGCCGTTACAACTTCAAAGGCAGTCATAACCGATAAGACCACTTCGGCTAAGACAACAAGCACTGCTGTTACAACAGCAAAGCAGGCAGCTACTGCCAAGACTGTGACTGCGCAGAGGACCGAGACTTCACAAAGGAACACAGCCGTAAGAACTACCGCTGTTCATACGACTGTACGCACCACATCGGCTGCGGAAAAGACCGAAGCCACACAGAAGCCTGTCACTACCACAACTGCTTCCAAGTCAGAGGACATAGTTCCCCCCTACGGCGGCAACAATGACTCAGGACGCGATATGACAGTTTCTGTTGATATGACATATCCCCTCCGTGAGAAAACTCTCACCGAGGACCAGATATACTCCAAGGATTCGGGCTTTGAAAATCAGGGACCTATCAACAGCAAGCCTGTGGACACAAGTGCTTTGCTGGAAAGTATGTATAATGATTCCAGCGCCGTGGTACTTGCAAATACGGATGAAATGTTGTATACTTCTATTGATGGCTTTGCCGTTACCGCAGAGAATCTGTCCATAGTGAGCTCCTACAAGGGAGACCTCAAAGAAAACGACAGGATAACTGTGTTCTTCAGCGGCGGTTATGTGCCTGCGGAGAAATATCTTGAAAAACACAGCGACGTATTTATACCCGCTCCCGAGGAATACTCCGTCTATGAAAAGGGTTCGAGCAGATTTCCTCAGAAAAAGGGAGAACAGTACATCTTTTTCATCAAAAATGATGAAAGCATAAAAAACGGCGCTTATTCCCCTGTAAGAAGCGGAAATACAGCTGTTTTCAGAAAAATACAGGATAATTACGTCTCTGTTGACGACGGCACCCTGTACTTTACCGAAGCCCAGCTTGATGAGCTGAAATAAATGCCTATATTTCGCGTTATTTTTTACGTTCTATAATTTTTCAAAAAAAATCGTGCCATTTTTGTCACAATTCCTTTCGTCGGCACGTTATGTTATTATAGAACGATTTATATGAAAGGAAGATTTTCTTATGAAGCATCAGAAGATGATGAGCTTACTGCTTGCAGCTGCCATATCTGCATCGGCAGTTATGCCCGCTTCGACCTACGCTATCTCAAAAGGCGACATCAACAATGACAGCGTTATCAGCGCAGACGACCTCACTCTGCTCCAGAATTACATACTCGGGAAGGCTGAGCTTGACAAATCACAGTCGGAGGCTGCTGACATAAACGGTGACGGAGCTGTAAACTCCTATGACATTTCCGCACTGAGAAAGCTCATTCTCACCAGCCCCAGAAGCTTAAAGTTCAAGGCTGTCACAGACCGTGTACAGAGCGGATTCACAGACGCACTGAAAAAGCTTGACATACAGGCAGGCGGCACTGTGGTGAAGTCCACTGACGAGCTGAAAAAGGCTCTTTCCCCTTACTTCTCCGAGACAGTGGTAAAGGGCTACACAGATAAATACAATGCAAGCTTCTTCAAGGATTCAGTGCTCATGGTAAAGCCTGTTTACTTCGATCCTGACAAGTATCAGATAAAGCCTCAGGTCGTCAAGGCTCCCTGCGGATGCAGCTCAACATACGCAGGTACATATGTGCCCTCGGCGGCTGTAACAGAGTACATGAATATCAGAAAAGAACATGACTATAATTCCGAGTCTCTGGGCAAGATACTTCCGGGACAGAAGTTCACCATAACCTACAGCGACGGAAATTACGGTCATGTCAATATAAACGGCGTATCAGGCTATGTAAATATGGCATACGTCACCAAGATAGCCGAGCCTGCTGCTAAATATACAGCTATTCCCGATGTCAAGATAAATTCGGTAAACTACAAGGACGGCAAGGTCACAGTTGACGCCGCTCAGTTCCACTCGTCAGCTCCTATAGACTTTGCGGCTGCCGTTATCGTTCAGGCTGTAGTGGCAAGAAAGGATTACTACGCTTCACAGACCAACTGGACAGTATCCACAACTGCTCCGCCGCCTACAACAACGACAACTACCACCACCTGTCCTTATCCGCTGGCAAAGGAACGCCTCGATAAGATAGGCTGGGATCTGAAAAAAGCGTTCAACGACGCCGCTTCAACTCCGTACTACGGTCCTGCCGACTTCCCCAAGGACGACAAGACAACAATGCAGTGGTATGCTGATTACGGCTTCAAGAACGGCAAGGGCAACTGCTACGTTATGGCAGCTATGTTCTGCGAAATGGCAAAGCTTCTCGGCTATGACGCACATCAGATATCGGGACGCGTTCCGCTTAAAGCAGGCGGTTACGGACCCCACTCATGGGTAGAGGTAACATTCGAGGGCACAACTTATGTTTGTGATCCTGACTTTACAGAAGAGACAAAGAGAAACGGTTATATGATAACATATGGTCAGTCAGGTACATGGGTGTACCAGAAAGACTCAGTAATGAGCTGACCAAGGGAGGATAAATCATGAAGAAAATTATTGGTACAATGGCATTCATCGCAGCTCTCGTGCTTGCAGGCTGCGGCAAGGTAACTACTGCGGCTGATCCGCAGCAGACAACAACTGCTCCTGCTACAAAGGCAGTTGCTACAGAGCCTACAACATCTGAGGATCAGATGAAGATAATCGGCGACAAGGCTACAGGCGATTCCGTATACATCATCACTCTTGACAACAAGACAGGCAAGGATATCAAGAGCTTCACCATTAAGGCTGACACCGAAAAGGAATATCCTGCAAGTATGCTTGAGGCAAAGGACATCTTTGCTAAGAACGAAAGACGCAGACTCTACTACGTTCCCGTTAAGACAAGCGACGTTACCTACGGCGACACTGACGAGATAGCTACACAGGAGTACACTGTAAAGATAACTTTCTCAGACGACAAGGAAGCTGAGCTTCATCAGTTCCCGTTCGGCGACATTGAGCTGGGCGAGATACTCATGGACAAGGACGTTGCTTACATCGAGTACATCTCAAAGCTCTCCGACAAGAAGGTAAGCACCAAGGAAGCTGAAAAGATGATAGCTGAAACTGCTAAGCCCGAGGAACCAACAGAGGCTGCTTCCGAGATAGAGCAGTCCTACTACGAGGAGCCTGTTTATACTCAGCCTGCATATCAGGAGCCTGTTTACACAGAGCCTGCAACTCAGTATATCGAGCCTACAACAGTTTATATAGCTCCTACAGAGGCTCCGACACAGGCAACTGCTAATGACGGAAACGGCGGCTGTTTAAGCGGCGGCGGACTCTTCAATGAATAATCGCATACTTTATCTGAGCCGCATCAAAGCTCTTGCCTGCATTGCTGTTGTGATCCTACACGGATTCTATGCAGCCAATGCCTTTGCGGCAACTACAGGCGCTCAGAGCGCTATGCTCTCCATAAGAAACGCTATGATGTGGGCTGTGCCCTGCTTCGTAATGGCTTCGGGAGCACTTCTCCTTGACAGGAACAGGATACTGTCAAACAAGAAGCTTTTCGGGAAATATATCCCGCGTATGGCAATAGCTCTTGTGGTATTTTCACTGCTTTTCTCGGTATTCGACGCAGCGCTTATTAAGCATTCGTCCTTCGGCGAGACCGTTAAGGACATATTCAGCGATATTTTCATCGGCACGGGCTGGGCGCATATGTGGTATATCTACCTTATGCTGGCGATATATCTCCTGCTCCCGTTCTATAAGATGATAAGCTCCAATGCAAAGCCGAACGAGCTGAAATATCTGCTGCTGGTATACTGCTTATTCATGTCGGTCATACCGTTTATCGGAACGCTCTCGGGAAAGTCGCTTCCCTTCTATATATGCGTGTACACGATATACCCGTTCTATCTGTTTCTCGGTCATGTGCTCCACATCGGAGTAATAAAGCTGCCGAAGAACGCCTGCGGACTGATGTTCCTCATATGTATAGGAATAACCGCAATGCTTACGGCTTACAGCCGCGGTGCAGCTGAGACCGCTCCTGTGGCAAGTGCAAGGATAACCGCTTTTCTGGAGGGCTACTCGTTCCCGATATATATTGCGGCTTCAATAGGAGCATTCGGCTACTTCCGCAGAACAAAGAACAAGCCATTCCCCGTTCTCGACACTATCGCCGCAGAGCTTGATAACTGCTCATTCGGCATATACCTGATACACATGGCGGTGCTGAAATACATCTTTGCCGTTATGAAGTTCAACCCATTCGAGCACGGCGGCACTATAGCAGTCATCGGCATATGCATAGTAACTCTTATCATTTCCTATGTCATAACAAGACTGCTGAAATTCGTTCCATACGTGAACAAGATCATATGAACACAAGCTCCCTTCGGGGAGCTTTTTATTGCACTCATTCAGTGAAAATGATATAATAATACCGAGGTGATACCATGAAAGAAATACCTGTTTCAGAGTACAGACGTTTTTTATCCTGCGCAGAGAGCATTACATTTTGCAGAGTGTTCCCTCTTTCAGTTGTTGAGGGCAGGCAGAGCGGCTGCATATACACAAACGAAAGCGAAAGCCTTATACTCATACGCCACAAAAGCAATTTCACTTTTATGTCCGGAGATCACAGTGAAGCAGAGCTACGCGAAATACATGAGCTGATTCTTTCCGAAAGTCTTAAATTCCTGTGTCAGAAAGCTTCAATTGCTCAAAAGCTCCTTCAATACGGCGATGTTGAGCTTGTCCAGAGAGATATCTACAGCTATCCACACGAAAAAGCTCCCAAGATAGGTCTCCATGACGGCTTTGCTCTCCGCAGAATAGATGAAGAGCTGTTCAGCAGACTGACAGGACGTGTTGCTCCCTCAGTTTACTGGAACAGCTATGAAGAATACAGTAAAAACGGCTGTGGTATTTGCGTAATGCATGGAAATGAGCCTGTTTCGTGGGCATTTTCGTCAGCGATAAGCAGCAACGAGGTCGATATCGGTATCGAGACTGCCGAAGCCCACAGACACCGCGGTCTTGCTCTTGCGGCAGCCGCCGCATTGATAAAAGATATACTCCCCGAAAAGTGTCCTGCATGGACTTGTCAGCGCTCAAATCTCGGCTCGGCACGTGTAGCCGAAAGGCTGGGATTTGTTAAATGCGATGAATGTATATTGATACGAAAAAAATAATATCCGGGCGGTGATATCACCGTCCTTTTTGTATCACCGCGACCATGCTCCGCATATAATAAGTCGGAAGGAGTGGTCTTATGGAAAAAGCCGAAATAATTGCGATAGTTGTGGTCACAGTTATTGCCGCCGCGGAGCTTTTCTGCCTGTTTATATGCTCGAAGCTGCAAAACAAAAGCTATCCCCTTTGCGTTGCTTTGCCTGTAAATTCGCAGGATAAGGAGCTCCCACAGCGTCTGGAATACATAGCCTCTCTTATCGAGGAGGGCAGCACTTTTATCGGAACGGTGCTTCTCATAGATATTGACGGAACAGACGAGCAGATACAGCTTTGCAGGGATTTCTGCGCTCACTATCATGCTATGGAGCTTACAACCGCCGCAGAACTCGAAAACAAACTGAGAATGAGCTTGTAAACTCAGCAAGCACTAAGAACAAAAAAAAGCGGACTGCCAAAGGCAGCCCCTACAACCTAATCACTAATCACTAATTACTAATCACTACTTGCATTATATCCTATAATATGTTATAATATAAGATGTATTTTTATGTGCAGAGGTGAAAACGGTGGAGCACGAGGTCCTTCACATCGAGGGCACTGTGGAAAATGTCCTTTATAAAAATGAGAATAACGGCTATATCGTGCTTGACCTTGACGCAGGCGGCGAGCTCATCACTGTTGTGGGAGAGCTGGGCGATATCGAGGAGGGCGAGGGACTTATCCTTGAGGGAAACTATATCACTCACCCACGCTTCGGAACTCAGTTCAGCGCAGTGTACTGCGAGAGAAAGCTCCCCGAAACAGTCATCAACATCGAGAAATACCTCGCTTCGGGAGCTGTCAAGGGCATAGGTCCCGGACTTGCAAAGAAGATAGTCGAGGTATTCGGTGACCGCACTCTCGATATCATGGAGAACGCTCCATTCCGTCTTTCCGAGATAAAGGGCATATCTCCGAAAAAGTGCGACGAGATAGCCGCAGAGGCTCAGAAGCTTTTCTGCCTGCGTAATCTCATGTCTTTCCTGTCGCAGTACGAGGTAAAGTCACGCTTCGCCATGAACACCTACAGGAAGTACGGCTCGGACGCCATGACGCTGCTGAAGCTGAATCCGTATCTGCTTTGCAGTGAGGATATAGACCTTGAATTTGCAAAGGCTGATACTATCGCTCACGATATGCACATAGCCCGTAATGACAGCAAGCGCATACTGGCAGGAGTACAGTATATTCTCCGCGCCAACGGCGGCATAGGTCACACCTGCCTGCCATTGGAGGTCCTTGCAAAAAAGGCTCAGGACACTCTCGGCGTATCGGAGAGCGACTTCTACGCCGCATACAATGCCGCTCTTGATGACAATGACCTCTTTGAATACGTCAAGAACGAAATAGAGTTCGTGTATCTCCCCGATTATTTCTACGCGGAAAGCTTCATTGCGGACAGGATACATATTCTGAAAGACTTCTCCTCTCCCGAGGACTTCAACTATGATACCCTCATTGACATCGAAGAAGAGGAGCATAACATAAAATACGAAAAGCTCCAGCGGCAGGCTATAAATACCGCTGTTTCACGGGGACTTATGGTGCTGACGGGAGGTCCCGGCACAGGTAAGACCACTACCCTCAACGCTATAATCTCCATATTTGAAAAACGGGGCATGAAGGTGCTTCTTGCCGCTCCCACAGGACGAGCCGCAAAGCGTATGTCGGACTTAGCAGGCTGTGAAGCCAAGACCATACACCGTCTCCTTGAAGTGGTCTATGATTCGGGAGACAGGCTGACCTTTGCCCATAACGAGAACAATCCCCTTGACTGCGACGTACTTGTCATTGACGAGATGTCAATGGTGGACGTGGTACTCTTTGAGAAGCTCCTGCGTGCTGTGCGGCTGGGGTGCAGGCTCATAATGGTGGGCGACAGCGACCAGCTCCCCTCAGTAGGCGCAGGCAACCTCCTCGGTGATATAATCGACAGCGGCATAGTTCCCGTTACAGAGCTGAAGGAGATATTCCGTCAGGCTCAGCAGAGCTGTATCGTCACAAACGCTCACAAGATAGTTGCAGGAGAATATCCCGACCTTGAACGCAAGGACAGCGACTTCTTTTTCTTCAAGAGAAGCGACTATCAGATGGCATTGCAGCTCATTGTTGACCTTGTAAAGACAAGACTGCCGAAAGCCTATAACTACTCCCCCACCGAGGATATACAGGTGCTTACTCCCTCAAGAAAGGGCGTTACGGGCACTGTGGAGCTGAACAAGCTCCTGCAAGACCAGCTCAATCCCCCTGCCAAGAACAAACAGGAGAAAAAGGGCTATGTCTATACCTACCGCGAGGGTGACAAGGTCATGCAGACGAGAAACAACTACGACATCACATGGTCTAAGGACGGCGAACAGGGCGCAGGCATTTTCAACGGCGATATCGGACGCATAATCAGTATCGACAACAGAAGCTCCCTTGCAGTCATCGACTTCGACGGCAGAAAGGCTACATATACCTTTGACCTGCTGTCACAGGTAGACCTTGCATACGCAGTCACAGTACACAAGAGTCAGGGCTGCGAATTTGAAGCTGTGATACTCCCAATTATGGGCGGCTTCGACAAGCTGTGCTACAGGAATCTCCTGTATACAGCCGTTACAAGAGCAAAAAAGCTCCTCATAATCATAGGAACTGAGGAGAATATATATAAAATGGTAGACAACAACAAGCGCACGCGGAGATACACCTGCCTGCGCCATATGCTCGCAGGGACAAAGAAAAGCAGCTCCCCTTTTGAGCAGTAGGAAAGGAAGATAAAAATGGCAAACACTGATATCGGTATCGACCTCGGTACCTCAAATATCGTAATGACTATGGGAAACAAGGGCGTTGTGCTCAGCGAGCCCTCGGTCATCGCTTACAATACAAGAACAGAGAGAGTTCTTGCAGTGGGCAAGGAAGCCTATGAGATGATAGGCAGGAATCCCGACTATATCGCAGTAAGACGTCCTATCAGCGAGGGTGTTATCTCCGACGACGACCTCACTCACAGCATGATACGCGAGTTCATACTCAAGGTCACAGGCAAACAGCTCATGAAGCCCCGTATCGTAATCTGCATACCCTCGTTCATCACTGATATCGAGAGCCGTGCAGTTGTAGAAGCTGCCAAGAGCGCAGGCTCAAGGCAGGTATACCTCATACAGGAGCCTATCGCCGCTATGATAGGCGCAGGCGTGAACATCACCAAGGCAAAGGGACACATGATAGTTGATATCGGCGGAGGTACTACAGACGTCGCTATAGTTTCCATGAACGGCGTAGTGCGCTCCCATACGGTCAAGATAGCAGGCAACGCTATTGACCGCTCTATCATCAAGTATATGCAGAACAAGTACAAGCTCCTTATCGGCGAAAGAACTGCCGAAAAGGTCAAGATAGAGCTTTGCAACCTCTATGATCCGAGCGACGAGATGACCTACATAGTCAAGGGCAGAAGCCTGCTGAAAGGTCTGCCTGCGCAGGTTCTTCTCAGCGAAACAGAGCTCTTTGAAGCTATCGAGGACGACACATTCGCTATCATGGAGGCTATCCGCAAGGTGCTTGAAGAAGCTCCCCCCGAGCTTGTAGGAGATATCTACGATAACGGTCTCCTGCTCACAGGCGGCGGCGCTCTCCTCGGCGGACTTACACAGCTCATCAAGCGTACTCTCGGCATAAACTGCAATATCGCCAAGGACTCAATCAACTGCGTTGCAAAGGGCACAGGCATGGCATTCGGAAGAATGACTACCCTGCTGGACGGTTTCGAGGCGGCTACGGTATACAAGTACAGGTAAGCTACGTTAAGACTTCCTGAATGTATGACGGGAGCGCAGGCACTGCGCACGGCTTTGAAGCGGCTACGGTATACAAGTATCGCTGATAAAGTTATCAGTTGTTAGTGATTAGTGATTAGAAAAAGGGCGGATAATTCCGCCCTTTCTTATTATTCCCTCATTCCTTCCGATACAAAAGCAAATGGGCGCTCACTGTGCGCCCAAACTAAAACGGGACGCCGAAGACGGCGTCCCCAACAATATATCACTAAGAACTCAGAGCGCAGCGACCTTCTCGGCTGCTTCTGTGAGCCATTCGCCCTCAAAGAGCTCTATTGTTCCCTGATCGCAGAGCTTTGCAAGCTGTGGATCGATAGGGAGCTTAGCAAGTACGGGGATATCGTACTGTGCAGCTATCTCCTCGATGTGGCTCTCGCCATAGATGCTGTGGCGCTTGCCGCAGTCGGGACATTCAAAATAGCTCATATTCTCGATGATTCCGAGGATAGGGATATTCATCAGCTTAGCCATTTTTACAGCCTTTTCAACTATCATTGAAACAAGCTCCTGCGGTGAAGTTACGATAACGATACCGTCAACAGGGAGAGACTGGAAAACAGTCAGCGGAACGTCGCCTGTTCCAGGAGGCATATCAACTACGAGACAGTCTATATCCTTCCAGATAACGTCTGTCCAGAACTGCTTTACTACTCCTGCGATAACAGGACCTCTCCATACTACAGGATCGGACTCGTTTTCGAGAAGAAGATTTATTGACATGATGTCAAGTCCCATTTTGGACTTTGCAGGGATAATGCCGAATTCGCAGGCGTCAGCCTTCTGATGGATACCAAAAGCCTTTGGTATAGACGGACCTGTGATATCAGCGTCCATGATTCCCACATTCTTGCCAAGACGCTGCATTGAAACTGCAAGCAATGAAGATACGAGAGTCTTACCAACGCCGCCCTTACCGCTGACAACGCCGATGACCTTTCCGATATTGCTCATGGCATTGGGCTTTTCCAGTAAGCTCTGCGGCTCCTGTCTGCTGCTGCAATCGCTTCCGCAGCTTGAGCAGTCGTGTGTACATTCGCTCATTAAAAACACTCCTTATGATGTAATACATTTATTATACCACATTATTCAGAAAATAGCAATAGCATATTGACAAATCTCTAACACAGTGATATAATATCAGTTGAGAGTTAAGAGTTGAGAATTGAGAGTTAATGTGTCTGCTTCGCAGACTTATTTAAATAACATCGCCGTAAGGCGATACAATAACTCTCCACTCTAAACTGTCAACTCTCAACTTTTAAGAGTATCTTCGGGGCAGGGTGTGATTCCCTACCGGCAGGCGGAGTGCCTCCGCTCCCAGCATACGCTGACGAAGAATAACTGAATATCCACTTTTTATCTTCGGGGCAGGGTGTAATTCCCTACCGGCAGGCGGAGTGCCTCCGCTCCCAGCATACGCTGACGAAGAATAATTGAATATCCACTTTTTATCTTCGGGGCAGGGTGTAATTCCCTACCGGCAGTATAGCCTGCGAGCCTTATGGGTTGATTCGGTGTGATTCCGAAGCCGACGGTAAAGTCCGGATGAAAGAAGATAAACCGCACACAAAGTGCAGTATATGACTTCGCGCCCCGATATACGGGGCTTTTTCTATTTTTTCACACGGAGGGATAATATGAAGAATACTTTCCGGAATATCTTTCTGACAGTAGGTCTTGGAACCCTTATATTCACTCCAATGCTCATTATCGACAACGGCTTGGACGACACCATGAGGTCTGTAGTTATCTGGCTTATCGCTTCACTGCTCTACGGACTTTCATTCGCCATACTCAACTGGAAAAGCATATTCCGCATACCGCTCCATTGTCTTACCTGCTTTGCCGTAACATTTCTTATAAGATGCGGATATTCCTATTTTTCCAACGGCGAGATACATCTGAAAAAGCTTTTCATCGTAACTATCCCCATTTTTATCGTTGTTTATGCGGCACTGTTCTTTTTTATCAAATACTTCGGCAATATCCCCGACAGGGAAAAGAAACAGGACTAAACTCACTATCATACATAATAACACGGACTGCCAAAGACAGCCCACACACTTATTAATATAAACAGGAGATACTATGACTAACGAAGATTTTATGAGTGCGGCTCTCGAGCTTGCCAAAAAAGGAATGGGCTTCACATCACCTAATCCCATGGTGGGAGCTGTCATCGTCAAAAAAGGCGAGATAATCGCCGAGGGCTATCACAGGAAATACGGCGACCTCCATGCAGAGCGCTCCGCCTTTGCATACTGCGAAGAACACGGCATAAACTGCAAGGGCGCAGATATGTACGTCACACTGGAGCCCTGCTGTCATCACGGCAAACAGCCTCCCTGCACCGACGCAGTCATCGCTCACGGCATAAAGCGCGTATTCATAGGCTCTTCCGATCCTAATCCCCTTGTGGCAGGCAAGGGAGTGGAGATACTCCGCGAAAACGGCATAGAGGTCATCGAGGGCGTACTCAAAGAAGAATGCGACGCTCTCAACGAGATATTCTTCCATTACATCACTACGGGGCTCCCCTTTGTGACAATGAAGTACGCCATGACCTTAGACGGCAAGATAGCCTGCTATACAGGGCAGTCCAAGTGGATAACAGGAGAAGCCGCCCGTGCTCACGTTCAGCAGGAAAGGCTTCGTCACAGCGCCATAATGGTGGGCGTGGGAACTGTCCTTGCAGACGATCCTCTCCTCACCTGCCGCCTTGAAAACGGACGTGATCCCATAAGAATAATCTGCGACAGCTACCTTAGAACTCCCCTTGACAGCAACATCGTAAAAACAGCAAATAAAGTCCCCACTATAATCGCTGCCATATCAAACGACAAAGAACGTGCTTCTCTCTATGAAGAAGCAGGCTGCCGCATTATCAAGACTGAACCCAAGGACGGTCATGTGGACTTAGCCGCATTGATGAAGCTTCTGGGCAAAGAGAGACTTGACAGCATACTCCTTGAGGGCGGCGGCGAGCTGAACTGGTCGGCGCTGAAAGCAGGAATAGTCAGCAAGGTTCAGGCATATATCGCACCAAAGCTTTTCGGCGGAAACGGTAAGGCTCCCGTTATGGGAGAGGGCGTTCCCATTCCTGCGGAGGCGTTTATGCTGGAGCAGTGCAGTATCAGACATATAGGCGAGGATATCCTCATAGAAAGCAGGGTGAAGAATGTTCACGGGAATAATTGAAGAGGTGGGCACAGTGAGCCGCGTACAGCATTCGGGCAACGCCTCGTTCATTGAGATACAGGCAAAAAAGGTGCTGGAGGACGTTCACCTCGGCGACAGCATAGCCGTCAACGGCGTATGCCTTACGGTAACTCATTTCGGCGGCGGAGTATTCCGCGCAGACGTTATGAACGAGACTCTAAACCGCTCATCGCTGGGAAGTCTGACGAACGGCAGTCCTGTAAATCTTGAACGTGCCATGGCGGCAAACGGACGCTTCGGCGGACACATAGTATCGGGACATATAGACGGCACAGGGATCATTACCGACATAAAAAACGACGGTATCGCTGTGTGGTATACAGTCAGCGCAGCTCCCGAGCTGCTGCGGTATATCGTGGAGAAAGGCTCAATTGCCATTGACGGCATAAGCCTTACAGTGGCAAAGGTGACGGATACATCGTTCAGCGTGTCCATTATCCCGCACACCGCTGCTCAGACCATTCTCAGCACGAAAAAGACGGGCGATACGGTAAATCTCGAAAATGATATTATAGCCAAATACGCAGAGAAGCTCATGAAGCCTGCGGAAACTCCGAAAACAGGCGGCATTACTATGGACTTCCTTGCGAAAAACGGATTTTAAAAGGAGAAAAGCTATGAAGATATTAAAAGCGATCCTTACTTCATCACTTATAGCGGCAGCTTTGTTCACAGGCTGCTCCGACAGCAAGAACAACAGCAAGATAAAAGTTGGCGACGTAACTATAGACCTCAACGATGTCGACAAAGAATACTCAAAGAACCTGAAGTTCCAGAAAAACTACACATTTGAAACTCCAAAGCCGATAAACGCCATGTCAGTTGAAGTCCCATCAGGAAATATCGAGGTCGAGCACTCAGGCGACGAAAAGTCAGGCTTGTGCCTCAGATACAGGATATACGCCGATACCGATGAAACTATCGATAACGTCAACGAGCATATGGGCTCTGTCTCGGAGGTAAAGGACAACGTTCTTGTGATAAAGCTGGTAGAAGCCGAGACATCAGAGGACATAAACACATGGCTCGAAAAGAATGCACCAGACTGCCGCGTGGAGTACGATGTCTATATCACCGTTCCCGAGTATGTCAACGATTACAGGACCAAGTGCGGGATCGGCAATATAACTTTCAAGGAAATGTCGGGAAGCTTTACAGCAGATGCGAGCGTCGGAAATATCACATTCTCTGATGACGAGATAACAGGTTCCTCTGTGATAAAGTGCAATACGGGCAATATCACCATGAACAGCGTTACCTACAAGGCTGATACGGATATTTATGCTGAAACAGGCAATATCAAATTCTGTCTGCCCCTTAACGGCTCTGACGGAGCTGATATCAGCGTAAAGGGTGAAACAGCAAATATCGAAGTCACAGGCATAAAGAACTATGAGGTCAAGGACGAAAAGACAAAGGGAACGTCCCAGAGCCTCAGCATATCAGTTGAAAACTGCAATATCGACTTCGCTGTCGATACAGGCGAGATAAAAATAGATAAGGAGTAATCTTGATGTTCCAGTACAACACTGTTGAAGAAGCCTGCGAGGCTCTCCGAAACGGCGAAATTATCCTCGTTACAGACGACGAGAACAGAGAAAACGAGGGCGACATGATATGTGCCGCTCAGTTTGCAACTACAGAAAACGTAAACTTCATGGCGGCTCACGCAAAGGGACTCATCTGTATGCCCATGAGCGGAGAGCTCTGCGACAGGCTTCATCTGCCGCAGATGGTGGACTACAACACCGATAACCACTGCACGGCATTTACGGTATCTATCGACCACGTAAAGACTACCACAGGCATTTCCGCCGAGGAGCGCGGCTTCACAGCCCGTATGTGCGTCGATAAGAACTCAAAGCCCGAGGACTTCCGCCGCCCGGGGCATATGTTCCCTCTTACGGCTAAGAAAAACGGCGTTCTCGAACGCGAGGGACACACAGAAGCAACTGTTGACCTTATGCGTATCGCAGGTCTTGAAGAATGCGGTCTCTGCTGTGAGATAATGCGCGACGACGGCACTATGATGAGAACTCCCGAACTTCAGGAAAAGGCTCGGGAATGGGGCATGAAGTTCATAACCATTAAGGCACTGAAAGAGTACCGCAAGGTGCATGATGTGCTTGTGGAGTGCGTTGCCAATACAAAGCTCCCCACAAAGTACGGCGAATTCAGAGCCCTCGGCTATGTGAACAAGCTCAACGGCGAGCACCATGTGGCTCTTGTAAAGGGCGACATCGGCGACGGACAGGATATACTCTGCCGTGTGCATTCCGAGTGTCTCACGGGAGACGCTTTCGGCTCGCTTAAATGCGACTGCGGACAGCAGTTCGCGGCGGCTATGTCACAGATAGAAAAAGAGGGACGGGGCATTCTCCTGTATATGCGTCAGGAGGGACGCGGGATCGGTCTTATCAATAAGCTCCGCGCCTATGAATTGCAGGACAAGGGCATGGATACCCTTGAAGCAAACCTTGCTCTCGGATTCCCCGGAGATATGCGCGAATACTACATCGGAGCACAGATACTCCGAGACTTAGGCTGCAAGACTCTGAGACTTCTCACCAACAATCCCGACAAGGTCTACGGTCTCAGCGGCTTCGGACTGGAAATAAAGGAGCGTGTACCGATACAGGTGGACGCTACCGCATACGACCTGTTCTATCTTAAAACCAAGCGCGACAAGATGGGACATATCCTTGATTACTGAGGTGATCGATATGGAATACAGCGTAATAGATATCATAATAATGGCAATTCTCGTGATACTCTGCATTATAATGGCAATACTGGATATATCTGAGTTTATTTCATGGTCTAAGGCAAAGGAAAAGGTATTTGTAGGCAACTGGATAAACATTGCATTACCTGTTGTGCTGGCTCTGGCGCTCCAGATACGCCCCTCAATAATAACTGTGCTTTTCCTCGTTCTTGTAATTCTGACTGTGCCGATATGCGGCTTTGAGTGCCTTTCACCCGAGGGACTCAGGTACCCCCTCTTCATGAACAAGGGTATCTCCCCTGTGGAAAATCACAGCTATGAGTACAAAAAGGGACTTTTCGGTATCGAGAGCCTTTACATCTACAATAACAAAAACAACAGAAAGCTTTCCTATAATTTCGGCATAAAAAACATCAAGACCGTAAAAATGCTGGCTGACTGGTACGGAAAGCACGGCTATGAGAATCCACTTACAAAATAAAGGAGCATACACGCTATGACCAAAATATTCGCAATATGCGTGCTGAGTATCATGGGGGCGGTATTCGTTTTCGGTATCGCAGGATATTTCATCTTCCTCAGCCGCGTAAAGACCAAGAAAACAGCAATAAAGCTGAAAAGGCAGCTGAAAAAGAACGCCGCATGGTGGGCTTGCTGCTGGGCGGCATGGCTTATAGTAGGCTTCCTCGAATGGAACGGCGCAAGAAGAATGAACGACAACTACCACATGATATGCTACGGACTTCTTCTGCTGGCGCTGCTGCTGCTGACTATACTTCTCCTGCTGGACTTCTTCATCGGCAAATACGCCTACATAACCTCCCAGAGAGTGTACTTCCCCGATAATTTCGGTCTTGCAAGACAGAAGAAAAAGATAATGTACAAGGTATCGGGCGAGACACTGAGTCTCTGGTTCAATAACAGCATTATGCCTAAGAAGTTCACTATTATCGAGAAACACGACGAGCTTGTAAAGCTGCTTAAAGACAATTACAAGCTCAACAAGTCAATATAAACTCTGAAAGGAAGAATAATTATGAAAACTTACGAAGGAAAACTGATCTCAAAGGACACAAGAATAGGTATCGTTGTTGCACGTTTCAACGAGTTCATCACATCCAAGCTCCTCGGCGGAGCTGTTGATACTCTCAAGCGTCACGACGTCAGCGAGGGAGCTATCGACATCGCATGGGTGCCCGGAGCATTCGAGATCCCTCTTATCGCTTCAAAAATGGCTAACTCAGGCAAGTACGACGCTGTAATCTGCCTCGGCGCTATCATCAGAGGCAGCACTTCTCACTACGACCTTGTATGCAACGAAGCTGCAAAGGGTATCGCTCAGGTATCTCTCCAGACAGGTATTCCTGTAATGTTCGGCGTTATCACTACCGAGAACATCGAGCAGGCTATCGAGCGTGCAGGCTCTAAGGCTGGAAACAAGGGCAGCGAGTGCGCTGAGGGAGCTATCGAAATGATAAACCTCATAAGAGAGATAGAGGCATAATGACCAATCTTATCTTCGATTACGATGGCACTATCCATAACTCCATGCTGACCTATGCTCCTGCATTCCGCGGCACTATGAAGTGGCTCTCGGATAACGGCTACATAGCTGACAGGGAGTACACCGACAAGGAGATAAGCTACTGGCTGGGCTTCAATTCCACTGATATGTGGGGACAGTTCCACCCCGAGCTTGCTCCCGAGATACGTGAAAAAGCCCGCGTTATGCTGGGCGAGGACATGGCAAGGCGAGTAGACAGCGGTGAGGGTGCTCTCTATGAGGGCGCTGAGGAAATGCTCACACAGCTGAAAAAAAGCGGCTATACGCTGATATTCCTCAGCAACTGCCGCTTCCACTATCTTGAACGTCACAAGCGCGTATTCGGGCTTGACCGCTTTTTCGACTATTTCTACTGCTGTGAAGCCTACAATTTCATACCCAAGTATGAGATATTCCGCAAGATAGCTCCGAATCATGAGGGAGACTTCATCGTTATCGGCGACAGGTTCCACGATATAGAAACTGCGGCGCAGAACGGGCTCCCTTCCATAGGCTGCGGCTACGGCTTCGGCTCAGCCGAGGAGCTTGCCAAGGCTGATATTATTGTACCGAGAATACAGGATATCCCCGAAGCGGTGGAGCTTCTGCGTAAAAAGCCGATAGGCAAATAAACATAAAAGCCTGAGAACTTTTCAGTTCTCAGGCTTTGCTATTTTACTTAGTACCGAAGATACGGTCTCCTGCGTCACCGACGCCGGGAACGATGTACTTGTCCTCGTTGAGCTTTTCGTCCATTACACCTGCGTAGATATCAACGTCAGGGTGTGCTTCCTGAACAGCCTTAACGCCCTCGGGTGAGCAGATGATACACATGAACTTGATGTGCTTAGAGCCAAGCTTCTTCATCTCTGTGATAGCGGCTACTGCCGATCTGCCTGTTGCAAGCATAGGATCAACGATGATAGTATCACGCTCGCTGATATCATCAGGCACCTTTGAATAGTACTGCACAGGCTCCTTTGTGACAGGATCGCGGAAAAGTCCGATATGACCTATCTTTGCGGCAGGAACGAGAGTTGTAACGCCATCTACCATGCCGAGACCTGCACGGAGTATCGGGATAAACGCAAGCTTTCTGCCTGAGATTATCTTTGTCTTTGCCACAGCAAGAGGAGTTTCAAGCTCTATCTCCTTGAGCGGGAGGTCTCTTGTTGCCTCATAGCAGATGAACATTGCTATCTCGGAAACAAGCTCACGGAACTCCTTTGTTCCTGTGTTCTTATCTCTTAAAAGTGAAATTTTGTGCTGAACCAGTGGGTGGTCAATGATGTGTAATTCTCCCATAGTTAGCAGCTCCTTTCATTAATAATATTCATATATACATCTTTTTCGATACAGTAGCATACCTCGCCCTCGGGAGAAACTCCCTCGTGTACGAAGCGCTGAACTGTGTCAGTTGTATGCATCATGGATTTTTCGAGAACTCGTCCCGACTTTGTATTCTCTGCTCTGTGATAGGCTTCAAGCTTGTCAAAATCCATAGTTTTAAAGCAGTGAGCAATAAGACCTGCAAGAGCTTCTCCTGCATAGCCCTTTCCCCAGAACTCAATGCCGATACAGTATTCTATCTCGGCAGTACGCTGTTCCTCCCAGACCTTGCAGAATGCTATCTGTCCGATGTTCCTGCCGCTTGAACGCTCTGTTATCGCCCAGCGGTAGAAATCGGGCTTTTCGTAGCCCCTGATATAGCTGTCAAGTAGCCCTTTCACCTGTGCTTCGTCGGTGTAGACAGGCTCGCCGTATTCGGTCTGTATCTCGGGAAGTGAAGCCCAGTTCTCCAGCATATCGCGCCAGTCATCGGCTTCAAATCTGCGGCAGACGAGCCGTTCTGTCTCAAAGGGAACAGTTCCCGTATGCTTCATCACTTGTTTTCAAGAGCAGTGATAAGGTCAACTCTTCTCTGATGACGTCCGCCCTCAAATTCAGTTGTGAGGAATATCTCGGCAAGCTCGCTTGCAAGTCCGGGACCGAGAGTTCTTGCGCCCATGCACATTACGTTTGCGTCGTTGTGCTTACGGGTATACTTGGTCGAGAAATAGTCAGCGCAGAGTGCTGCACGGATACCCTTTATCTTGTTGGCAGCGATAGACATACCGATACCTGTTCCGCAGATAAGTATGCCCTTTTCGCAATTGCCCGAAGTTATCTCTCCGCAGAGCTTCTCTGCCATTACAGGGTAATCGCAGGGCTCTCCGTTAGTACCGAGGTCCTTGAGCTCGAAGCCCTTTTCTGTCAGATACTCCTTAACTGCATTTTTCATTTCCACTCCGGCGTGGTCACAGCCTATAGCTATCATGTTAAACATCTCCATATTATTTGTTTTTATTTTCTAAGTCCTTTTCAGCCTTTACCTTCTGGAGATAGGATACCTCCAGCTCCTCGGGCTGAGAGAGCTTTCTTGAAACTCCTGCAAGACACACGCCCACAGCGCTCTGCAAACGTCCCTGCGGTGGGGCGATTATGAACGCAGGCGAGCTGTATGCATTATAGAACTCCGCAGCTCCGTCGCCGCAGAGCATACACTCCTTTACGTTGAAAGCAAGGTACTCAGCAAGCTCGTCACGGGAGATTATCTGCTCCTCGGTGACCTGCTCTACGCAGTAGCCGTCGCTCTTGTAGGTACAGGTATAGACCAGCTCTCCCCTCGCCTTCATAATGGCGCATATATGCCCCTTGTAGGCAAGGTTATTGCAGGCAAGTCCCAGAAGCGTCGATACTCCGCAGCATTTCACACCAAGCCCGAAGCTGAGCGCCTTTACTGCGGCAACTCCGATACGAAGTCCCGTATAAGAGCCCGGACCGTTTGCAACGGCAATACCGCCAAGGTCAGAGAGCTCCCTGCCTGCCTGTGCCATAATGTCTTTTACCATTGGCATTATGACCTGTGAATGTGTTTTCTGGGTATAAACGGTAGCCTGAGCCAAAAACAGCTCGCTGTCCGAGTCAAAAAGCGCTGCGGAAGCGGTCTTTCCCGAGGTATCAATCCCAAGCAGCAGCAAATCTTCCACCGTCCTCAATAATTATTTCCCTGTCGTTCTCACCGAGACTGTTTATGGTCACATAGATAGTGTCCTTTGGCAGAAACTCCGCGATATTCTCAGACCATTCCACTGCGGCGACGTTATCCTCAAAGGGGTAATCGTAAAAGCCTGTGGATTCAAGGTCGTCCTCGGAGTCAATGCGGTACATATCGAAGTGATAGAGCGTAATGCGCTCGCCGCGGTACTCGTTGACAAGGGCGAATGTGGGCGAGGTAACGCTGTCCCCAAGCCCCATTCCAATGGCAAGACCACGGGTAAAGGTAGTTTTTCCCGCACCCATTCCGCCTTTATATGCTATCATGTCTCCTGCTTTCAGCAGACCGCCCAGCTTTTCGGCTGCGGCAATGGTCTCCTGAGGAGAATGAGTTACTATCTTCATATTCTGTCAGCCCTATCAGAAAAGTCCTGTGATAGTGCCGTCGCTGTTGCAGTCGATATTCAGAGCCGCAGGAGCCTTAGGAAGTCCCGGCATTGTAAGGATATCGCCTGTGTAGATAACTACGAAGCCTGCGCCCGATGAGAGCTTGGCGTCGCGGACAGTTATCTTGAAATTCTTTGGCTTTCCGAGAAGATTCGGGTTATCCGAGAGAGAATACTGAGTCTTTGCAACGCAGATAGGAAGGTCCCAGAAGCCGATATTCTCTATCTCCTTGATAGCCTTTTCAGCCTGAGCGGTAAATGTAACGCCCTCAGCGCGGTATATCTCCTTAGCTATCTTCTCGACCTTGTCCTTGATAGTAGCGTGAGTGTCGTAAAGGGGCTTGAACTCATTGTCGCCGCAGAGGTCAATAGCCTCGCAGACCTTATTAGCAAGGTCTGTGCCGCCCTCGCCGCCCTTTGCGAATACCTCGCACATGGACACCTCTACTCCCATTTCGGAGCAGAAGTTCTCAACGAACTTTACTTCCTCGTCCGTATCTGTAGCAAATCTGTTGATAGCCACAACTACAGGAACGTGATACTTGTGCATATTCTCAATGTGAGTTCTCAGGTTCTCGATACCCTTTTCAAGAGCCCACATATTCTCCTTGCCGAGGTCCTGCTTCTGAACGCCGCCGTTGTATTTCAGAGCCTTGATAGTAGCTACAAGAACTACGCATGACGGCGCAAGTCCGCCGATACGGCACTTGATGTCGAGGAACTTCTCAGCGCCCAGGTCTGAACCGAAGCCTGCCTCAGTTACTACATAGTCGCCAAGCTTGAGAGCAAGCTTTGTAGCTCTCAGTGAATTGCAGCCGTGAGCGATATTTGCAAAAGGTCCGCCGTGGATAAATGCAGGAGTATTTTCCAGAGTCTGTACAAGGTTTGGCTTGAGAGCGTCCTTGAGGAGAGCTGTCATAGCGCCTGTGCAGCCTAAGTCCTTAGCGTATATAGGCTCGCCGCTGAGATTATAGGCAACAAGGATATTGCCGAGACGCTCCTTCAGGTCAGCAAGGTCTGAAGCCAGACAGAGTATAGCCATTACCTCGGAAGCAACCGTGATATTGAAGCCGTCCTCACGGGGAACGCCGTTGGCTCTGCCGCCGAGACCGATAAGGATATTTCTCAGGGCTCTGTCGTTCATATCCATGCAGCGCTTGAACATTATCCTGCGCTGGTCTATCTGCAAGGTATTTCCCTGCTGGAGATGATTGTCTATCATTGCGCAGAGAAGATTGTTTGCAGCTGTTATAGCGTGCATATCGCCTGTAAAGTGGAGGTTTATATCCTCCATAGGAACTACCTGTGCATAGCCGCCGCCTGCTGCGCCGCCCTTCATGCCGAAAACAGGTCCGAGCGAAGGCTCACGGAGGGCAAGAACTGTCTTTTTGCCTATCCTGCGCATAGCGTCCGAAAGACCGACGCTGATAGTAGTCTTTCCCTCGCCTGCGGGAGTAGGATTTATAGCTGTGACAAGAATGAGCTTGCCGTCCTCTCTGTCTGCCAGCTTTGTGTAGAGTGCCTCAGAAAGCTTAGCCTTATAGTGACCGTAGGGCTCGATATCAGCCTCGTCGATGCCGAGACCTGCTGCGATCTCGTCAATACGCTTCATTTCGGCGCTCTGAGCAATTTCAATATCAGATAACATAAATATATCCTCCGAAACATTGTAATAATAATATTATTATACCACTTTTAACGAACAAATGCAAGGTTTGGAAAGAATATTTCCACAATAACAAAGAAGGCTGCACTATGAAAGTGCAGCCCTCTATGATTTAAGAAAGAAAAATGTGATAACATTAAGAACACTTTAGCCCTTGACACCGCCCAGTGCAACACCTGCGATGATATATTTTGAAAGCAGGAAGTATGCAATAAGGATCGGTATTACGGTAAGTAACAGTCCCAGATAAACTGAACCGTACTCGGTTTTGTATGCGTCACCGTTGAGAAGCGATACCATCTGCGGCATTGTGTACATCTTCATATCCGTATTAAGGATCTGTGGCATAAACAGCTGGTTCCAGCTGGTTACGAAGGAGAAGATAGCCTGTGTCGCCATAGCGGGCTTCATCATCGGAAGAACGATCTGGTTGAATATCCTGAATTCGCCTGCACCGTCGATTCTCGCTGACTGAAGTATCTCCATCGGGAGCGAGGGGATCATGTACTGACGCATGAAGAATACGGTAGTAGGTGCTGCGATCGCAGGGAGTATAAGAGGCAGGAAACTATTTGTCCAGTGTATCTTATACATGAATGTGTAGAAACCGATACTGCTTACCTGTGCAGGGATCATAAGAACTGCCATGATAACAGTAAAGAACGGTTTTCTGAGTTTCCAGTCATACGCAACGAGTGCGAAGGCTGTCATTGTTGAAAAGTAGATATTGCACGCTGTAGATCCTACAGAAACGATAAGTGAGTTTCTGAAACCTAAGAAAGGATCAAAGGTTTTACTCTTCATGAGTATGCTCCAGTTTGTTTTGAGATTCAGACCGGGGATAAATGATACCGCATGGCTCTGTATCTCGCCTGTACTTCTCGTGGAGTTCACGATCATTATAATAAACGGAAAAATACTCAGAACAGTGAGAAGTATACAAAATGCATATGCAATGATCTTAAAGCCGTATGTACCCGGCTTTTTATTTACCACTGCCATTGATTTACTCCTCCCTTCGACGCTCTTTTAGCCTCTTTTTTAGCTCTCTTGATCTCTTTATCCATCTGTATCTGTTCCTTATCTCGCATTATAAAGAACAATACACCTGAGAGTGCAGCTATAATGATCCACATCAGCATACTTGCGGCAGAAGCTCTGTTATACAGATAGCTTCCCGAGAACGCCTGATTGTAAATGAATACACTGGTCGTAAGTGTAGCTCTGTCAGGACCGCCCTTCAGGAAGAGGAACGGGATATCGAACATATTAAGTCCGCCGACAAGGCTTGTTACGAGTGTATACAGTAAAACTGTCTTTATGTTAGGTATTGTAATACGGAAGAAGGTCTGAACACCATTTGCTCCGTCGATCTCTGCCGCTTCGTAAATGTCAGGGCTGATACCGAGAACACCTGATATAAGAACTATCATGGTATTTCCGTACCAAGTCCAGAACTGGATAAATACAACTATAAGACGAGACGCTGTTTTACTTGTGAAGAAGTAATAAGACTCATCTCTGAGACCTGAGCTTGTAAGGATATCGTTTACAGGTCCGATAGGATAGTTGAAAAGCGAATGGAAGAGGATCGCTACTGTTGCAGCAGTAATAATGTTCGGCATATAGAAAACGACTTTAAAGAAGCCTTTTCCCTTGATCTCGTTGCTGTGTGATGTGAACCACGCAGTGAGAAGAAGAGCTATAGTGATCTGAGGGATAAAGTTCATTATCCAGATCATTACTGTGTTCTTCAGAGATACACGGAAAGAATCATTCTGTAATATAAGTTTATAGTTTTCTAACGGATGCTCCAGAAATTGAAATTCTGTGTTATTAACACCTCTACAATTTGTAAAGCCGAGGATCGCTGTATAAATAGTAGGATACAGCGTAAAAATCAAAAATGCAACAACAAAAGGAATACTGAATAGATATCCGTATTTGGAATAGCTAATACCTTTAAGCTTCGTTTTCAAAGCCTTAAGCCTCCTTTTTTATTTACAGGGCTGTACCGCTTTTTCAGCGGCACAGCTCTGTTATGCATAAAATTAGTGAATATCGAGCTCGTCAGCAACTTCCTGTTTGAAGTCCTTTAAAGCTTCTTCTCTTGACTTGTTGCCTGCTGTGTACTGACGAACCTGTCCACGCCACTTCTGGTTGATTGTCTCATCGTATGGTGTGAGGTTCTTACCGTTAGCAAGCTTGTTACCAGCAGAGAATGCATCAAACATGTTCTGTCCGCCGAGGAAGTCAACCTTACCGTCAGACATAGCAAGAACTGTACCTGAAGCTACGCAGTCCTTAGTTGGGTTAGCAGGATCGAATGTACCGTTAGCCCACATATACTGGAGGCCGTCCTGAGTGCAGTTAAGTGTGATCCAGTCGATGATCTCACCAACGCCTTCCTTGACCTTTGAATCCTTGTTAGCCATGAGCCATGTGCCGCCCCAGAAGAAGCCGATAGGTGGCTCGCAAACTGCCCAGTCGCCGTATGTACCGATAGATGTATCAAGCTCCTTGATAGCATTTCCGTCTGCATCCTTCTCGCCTGTTTCCTTCCAAGAACCGCAGTTCTGTGAAAGTGTGTAGTTGATGAGCCATGCAGGACCGAAGAAGCCGAGAACTTCCTTAGCGCCCTCACCCTTCATATCAGCGAACCAAGCATCCTGCCAGTCCTCTGTATCGTTGTGATAGCCGTTGTCCTTGAGCTTCTTGGAGAGGTCGAGGAATGCCTCACGCTTAGGATCTATATTGAGCTTGCCGTCAACAACCCAGCCTGTGTCTGAGCTGTTCTCAACAGCGTGCCAGATATCGCCGTCGCCTGATACGATACCATAGCCCTTGCCCTTGAGCTCTTCAGCGCACTCAAAGAACTTATCCCAGCTGTTTGAACCAGCACCGATCTTCTCCTCAACTACCTTAGGATCGTCTGAACCGAAAGCAGCCTTAGCAACTGAACGTCTGTAGATGAAAGCACCGCCTGTAGCCTGATAGCCAAGACCTACTACGTTGCCGTTGTTTGAACCGATATCTACTGTGTACTGAGCGATATCAGCAGCCTTGATCTCGTTGTCAACGTCGATTCCGAGATCCTTGTAAGGAGCTGCATAGCTTGACATCTCGCCCTGTGTATACTTGAGAACGAATGCAGCCTCTGCACAGTACATATCAGGTGCATCTGCTCCGCCGCCTGTGAGAGCCTTGTCGAGTGCAGGCTGATAAGCACCGTCTGTTGTAGGAACGATAGTTACCTTAACATCGTACTTGTCTGCAAACTCTGGGTGAAGTGACTTGTACTTGTCAACCATCTTAGGAACTTCGTCTGTGAAGGACCAGAGATTGATAGTCTGCTTGCCGCCGGACTTTCCGCCGTCATCCTTCTTGGACTCAGTATTGCTTGTACCAGCATCTGTGCCCTGATTGGATGAATCCTTTGTACCGCCGCAAGCAGTAGCTGTTGCGAGAAGTGCAAGTGCCGAAATGAATGATAATGCCTTTTTCATTTTTCTTTACCTCCAATTTTGGAATAAATTGATTTATATCCTAACAGTCCGCTTAAATTACAGACTGAAAAGAACGTTATTTACGATAGACTCGAGCATTTCCTGTCTGCCGCTTGTGAGTGAAGCTGTAACCTCGCCCTTTTCAAGTGCATACTTTTCAAGTGAAGCAAAATCTGCCTTGCCTGCAATGATATCAGCACCGATACCTGTCTTCCATGAAGCATATCTGTCCTCTACGAACTTGTCGATACGTCCGTCCTCGATGAGCTTGAGAGCAGCTCTGAAGCCGAGTGCGAATGCGTCCATACCTGCGATGTAGCTGAGGAAGATATCCTCTGGAGTGAAGCTGCCTCTTCTTGCCTTAGCGTCGAAGTTGAGACCGCCGTTTGTGAAGCCGCCTGCCTTGATAACCTCGTACATACACATTGTTGTGTCGTAGATGTTGGTCGGGAACTGGTCTGTATCCCAGCCGAGGAGCGGATCGCCCTGGTTAGCATCGATAGAACCGAATACACCGTTGTCTCTTGCAACACGGAGCTCATGCTGGAATGTGTGCTGAGCAAGTGTAGCGTGGTTAGCCTCGATGTTCATCTTGAAGTCCTTGTCGAGGCCGTACTTTCTGAGGAATCCCAGAACAGTAGCAGTATCGAAATCATACTGGTGCTTTGTTGGCTCCTTTGGCTTTGGCTCGATGTAGAAATCGCCCTTGAAGCCGATCGAACGTGCATACTCAACAGCCATCTTCATGAGACGAGCCATATTGTCAAGCTCTGTTTTCATGTCTGTATTGAGGAGAGTCTCGTAACCCTCACGGCCGCCCCAGAATACATATCCGTTACCGCCGAGCTTTACTGTAGACTCGATAGCCTTCTTGATCTGTGCAGCTGAGAATGCGAAAACGTCTGCGGAAGGTGAAGTACCTGCGCCGTGCATGAATCTTGGGTGATCGAAGCACTTAGCTGTACCCCAGAGGCACTTCTTGTCGCCCATAACTTCCTTGATATAATCTGTAACGATATCAAGCTGAGCGTTTGTTTCCTTTAAGCTGCCGTACTCAGGTGAGAGGTCACGGTCATGGAAGCAGTAGTAGTCGATAGAAAGCTTATCCATGATCTCCTTAGCTGCTTCAACCTTAGCCTTAGCTCTTGCAGCAGGATCAGCCTGTCCCCATGTCTTGTCTGTTGTGCCGCAGCCGAACATATCTGTTCCGTCGCCGCCCATTGTGTGCCACCATGAGAGAGCAAACTTGAGGTGGTCGCGCATCTTCTTGCCGTTGATCACTTCATCGGGATTGTAGTACTTGAATGAGAAGTCGTCTTTGCTGTCCTTTCCCTTATACTCGATCTTGCCGATATTCTTGAAAAATTCCATTATTTTCCTCCATAATTATACATTTATTTTCAGAGTAGTGCATTTCTTGCCTGTCAGCTTTTCGCTGAGCTCGTCGGGCTGTGAAGTTCCTGCGTAGAGGGTGAACTCACTGCCTTCCTTTACCCACTCGCCCTTTTCGTTGACTGCCATTGTGGCTCTTTCAGGAAGAGTAATCTGTACGACCTTGCTCTCGCCCGCGTCAAGTGCGACTCTCTTGAAGCCGCAGAGGCTGTGGTTTGGAACTGCGTTCTCCGAATAACCTTTAATATAGAACTGGACTACATCTTCTGTAGCACGGCTGCCTGTATTTGTTATCTTTACAGAAGCAACGCCGTTTTCAAAAGTGAGCTCCGAGCACTCTGTCTCGGAATATGTAAGTCCGAAGCCGAAGGGATAAAGTATATTGCCCTCGGAATATCTGTAAGTACGGTTCTTCATGCTGTAATCCGAGAAATCGGGCAGCTTTGAAGCGTCCTCATAGAATGTGACAGGGAGCTTGCCCGAAGGAGATGTCTTGCCGAAGAGTATGTTTGCAAGAGCTCTTCCGCCCATCTGACCGGGATACCAAGCCTGGATAAGCGCGTCGCAGTCTGCTTCAACGTTTATCGCACTGCCTGCTGCTGTTACTATGATAACGGGCTTGCCTTTAGCCATTACCGTCTTTACAAGCTTGCGCTGTGACTCGGGAAGTCTCAGGTCGTTCTTGTCGCCTGACGAGAACTCGTTACCTGTGTCGCCCTCTTCGCCCTCGATAGTAGCGTCAAGACCTACACAGAGAACAACGATGTCTGAATGCTCTGCGATTATCTCAGCCTCGGCGAGTCTGTCGTCGGGGAGAGCGAGAGCCATGCATCTGTCCTTGTAGAGGTGGCTTCCCTCGGAGAAAAGAACTCTGCCGTCGAATGCTTCACGGATTCCGTCAAGGAATGTGATGTATTCATCGGCTCTGCCGTTGTAGTTGCCCTCAAGTGCGGGAACGCTGTCGGCATTTGGTCCGATAACTCCGATAGTCTTGTATTTCTTGCCGTCAAGCGGCAGGATACCATTATTTTTAAGGAGCACCATTGCTCTCTCCGAACATTCGAGAGCGAACTTCTTGTGCTCGTCGCAGGCTACGATGTCGTAGTCAAGTCCGTCATACTCTGTGGACTTGTCGAACATACCCAGCCTTATTCTTGTTCTCATCAGCTTAACGCAGGCGTTTCTCAGATCCTCCTTAGTGATGAGCCCTTCATTATATGCAATAAGAAGGTGAAGATATGTATTTCCGCAGTTGAGGTCGCAGCCTGTCTTGAGAGCCAGTGCAGCGGACTCGGGAGCGGTCTTTGTAACACCGTGATTGGTGTGGAAATCTCTCAGCGCCCAGCAGTCTGAAACGAAGTGACCGTCAAAGCCCCATTCCTCAAGCTTCTTCATGAGGAACTTGCTTGCGCAGGCAGGCTCGCCGTTTACACGGTTGTAAGCACCCATAACGCTCTCTACCTTAGCCTCTTTTACAAGAGCCTCGAAAGCTGCGGTATAGGTCTCGGTCATGTCCTTCATACTGGACTTTGCGTCAAACTCATGTCTTGTAGCCTCTGGACCGCTGTGAACCGCGAAATGCTTGGCACAGGCAGCTGTTCTGAGAACCTTGCCGTCGCCCTGAAGTCCCTTGGCATAAGCAACTCCGAGTCTGGAAGTAAGGAACGGATCCTCACCGTAGGTCTCCTGACCTCTTCCCCATCTCGGATCACGGAATATATTTACGTTAGGTGACCAAAGGGTAAGTCCCTTGTAGATGTCGCGGTCACCGTGAGCGGAATACTCATTATATTTAGCTCTTGCTTCAACAGAAGTTATCTCTCCTGCCTTATGTACAGCCTCTTCGTCAAACATTGCTGCCATACCTATTGTCTGTGGGAACATTGTAGCTGTACCAGCTCTTGCAACGCCGTGCAGTCCCTCGCTCCACCAATTGTAAGCAGGTATCCCAAGTCTGTCGACCTTGGGTGCGTCATATTTGAGCTGTTCTGCCTGTTCCTCCACTGAGAGCCTGTCCGTAAGGTCTTCGGCTCTTTCAAGTGCGGATAATGATTCGTTTAAATACTTCTCCATTAGGCATTTACCTTTCTCTGTTAAAATTTGCTTACAAACTCATCTATGACCTCTTCGGAAGTCTTGTCAGTAGACTTCAGTTCCCATGTTTCCTTCAGTGAAGCGGTCTCGCCGGGCTTATAGCTTCTGAGCTCGCCCAGTATCTCGCATTCAAGGAAAAGACTGTTTGTATATGTTTCAAAGTTACAGCAGAAATCAGGATATTCCGCAGGCGTATATCCGTCGAAGCTTACCTTGAGGATATTCTTGCCGTTTACATATATTATCTGTTTTCCAGTAACATTGAAGCCTGTTTTGAAAGGCTTTTCCGCCTTGGCGTCCTGTCTGAGCAGGGCGTATCTATCTTTGAGAGTGAATCTCTTGTCATTTACATCGGAATAGCTCCACAGAGCCATCGTTCTGTTCGGAAGGAATCCGTTGTCATCTGTACAAAGAGGGATCACCTCTGTACCGCCTGCCGCAAGTCCTGTAACAGACCACGGAGCAAATCTTGATGACTTATCCGAGCAATTAGTGATCCTGTTGTCGATAGTGACCGTATCATCATCGCCCATAGTTATCAATATCTCAAACTGCTTATCAAATTTTGTTCTTGCAGGTCTGAGGGTAAGTGTGCCTTTGTCAAAAAACGCCTCGACCTTTGAGTTATCAGGGAAATAAGTTTCGGGCATTTCCTCGGGAGCGCACCAGATGCGGTGTCCGCCGTAAGCGTACCACACTCCGTAGCCGCTGTTCATCTCGTAAAAATTCCTGTCAATATCCTCAAACAGAACGTTTCTGCCGTCAACAAAGCCAAAAAAAACGATCCTCGGTCCAACATCGGTAGTAGCGATAAGCTTTATCCTGCCGTTGTCGAGGCATTGACATTTCCCGAAATTCTCATATTCGGTCTCATAGCATTTTACAGACATTCATACATCACCTTTCGTTTGCTCTAACGATATTATATTACACTTCGGCAATTTATACTAATCAAAAATTGCTACTTGATATTCAAAAAATGCGAACATTGCACAAATTATTCAAATTCACTTTACAAATACTATCGTAATAGTGTATAATATATCCAGTTCCAAGGTAAAAACACGGAGTTTGACATAAAATTCACAACAATTTTTGATTAAGGAGGCTAATCATGATTAAAAATCTGTCGGGCGAATACGAGACCGTTGAATACGAAAATCAGCGTTTCGTTATGCTCTATGATAACGATGAGATAGAGGAATATCCGACTCACTGGCACAACGCCGTGGAAGTCATCATACCTTTGCATAACGGCTTCACAGTTACCGTTGGCGGCACTGATTACCACCTTAACGAAAAGGAGATCATCATTATCCCTCCCGGCGAGCTCCACTCGATGCCTGCGCAGGAGGGCAGACGAATCATCTTCCAGTGCGACAACAGCATAATAAGCGATATCCCTGCGCTGGAGGCTCTGCTTCCCGTTTTCTCCGAAGCCTTCTACATAACACCCAATGTCAGCAAGGAGCTTTATATACTCTCCCGAAAGAGCATACTGGATATCTATTCCGAGTACTATTCAAAATCGACTCTTGCAGATGTAAAGATCTATCTCTGTCTTATAAATATGATAACTGCTGTCCGCGAGTACCAGCTTACACAGGCTGCCGACGCCTTTGCAGGCGAAACGGCAGGGCGTGAGGACTCCAAGAAGTTCAATATGGTAATGAAGTACATCAACCAGAACTATATGTTCGAGATACCGCTGGAAAAGATAGCGGATATCGCAGGCTACAGCAAGTATCACTTCTCACGGATCTTCAAGAAGTACAACAACGTTTCATACATACAGTATATAAACGGAAAGCGCATAAAGGCGGCAGAAAGGCTTCTCATTGATCCTGCTCTGTCAGTCACGGAAGTCGCTATGCGTGCAGGCTTCTCAAGCCTGACCACTTTTAACCGTGCATTCAAAAAGGCTAAGAACTGCACTCCTACAGAGTTCAAAACGCTGTACAAAATATCAGACGAACAATAAAAAATTGCTGCGGTATAACCATAGTGCTTATACAGAAGTTTTATGCTTATTATTGAGAGAACCCTTTTTGAAAAAGGGGCTTCTCTCATACTCTCTCCCTAAAACTTTCAGTTTTATTTTTTCTCATATAGGGCTCGCTCTGTATTATTACAGGGCTTTTTTTATTTTAGGCGAGCCCTATATGAGAAAAAATCAGCTAAAAAAGTCTTTGGAAAGGGGTATGGGGGAAAGCCTTTCTTCAGAAAGGTTTCCCCCCATAATTAACTATAAGCTTCTATATGAGTATTGCGGTTATTTACCGCAGCTTTTTTAATAAACGCACAAAGGCGGTACTGAAAAGTACCGCCTTTGTTATAATTATGGAAAGAAAAAACTCATTCGCAGAATTTACTGCTTGTTGTAAGTAACCCACTGATAGCGAGCAGTAAGAGGAGTCTTTCCGTCGTAGTGTGCAAGCCACTCGTCAACGCCTCTGCCAGGCCATGTGTTCATCATGATCTTGCCAGCGGTCTTAGGAATGTTCTGGTTAGCTGTGTAAACAGGCTTACCGTCTACATACCATGTGATGTGATCGCGCTGCCAGTCAAAGCCGTATGTATGATAGCCCTGTGAAGCGTCAAATCCGAGGCTGTACATATACTCATGCTTGCCCTGTCCGTTTGTGTAGTAGTTGAACTGCACCTTTGTTGTATCCTTACCGAGGATCTCGATGTCGATCTCGTCCCAAGGATTGTTGTCGGAAGGACCTGTGTAGGTAAAGAACGATGAAACAACGCCGTTGTTCTTTATAGCCTGCATTGAAGTCTCGTAATAGCCGAAGCCATAGAAATCGTTGGTTCTGTACTCAGCGCCTGCGTAGTTGTACTTGCCGCTGTAGTCCTTATTGATGCTGAGCTGGAGAGCACCGTCCTTGAAAGCAGTCTGTGACTTGTACCAGCCGCAGTCGAACGGATCGCCGTTCTCCCAGCCGTCAGAAGCGATGAAGTAGCGTGAAGAACCGTTTCTGAAGTCATCGCCCATAGTTGTGCCCGACTTCATAGGAGTACCGTAGTCTACAAGACCTGAAGCAGTTGTCTTGTTCTGCTGCTGGTTATTGTTGTTATTATTGTTATTGTTGTTCTGCTGCCATGGGTTCTGCTGCTGGTTGTTGTTATTGTTGTTATTATTATTGTTCTGCTGCCATGGATTCTGCTGCTGATTATTGTTGTTATTGCTGCTGCCCGACTTGCCGTTCTTGTTGTATGTAGCCCACTGATAACGAGCAGTAAGAGGTGTCTTGCCGTCGTACTGGTCAAGCCACTCATTTACACCGCGTCCGGGCCATGTGTTCATCATGATCTTGCCAGCGGTCTTAGGAATGTTCTGGTTAGCTGTGTAAACAGCCTTGCCGTCTACATACCATGTGATGTGGTCAGGCTGCCAGTCGAAGCCATATGTATGATAGCCCTCAGATGAATCGAAGCCGAGGCTATGCATATACTCGTGCTTGCCCTGTCCGTTTGTATAGTAGTTGAACTGTACCTTTGTAGTGTCCTTGCCGAGGATCTCAATGTCTATCTCGTCCCAAGGATTTTTGTCGGACTCGCCTGTGTAGGTGAAGAATGAGGAAACAACGCCCTTATTCTTTATAGCCTGCATAGAGGTCTCATAGTAACCGTAGTGATAGAAATCATTGGTTCTGTACTCAGCGCCTGCGTAGTGATACTTGCCGCTGTAGTCCTTGTCGATTGAGAGTGTCAGGCAGCCCTTATCGAGAGATGTCTGTGACTTGTACCAGCCGCAGTCGAATGGATCGCCGTTCTCCCAGCCGTCAGAAGCAATGAAGTATCTTGAATTGCCGTCGCGGAAATCCTCTACCATTGTAGCAGATGAATCCATAGCAGTACCGTAGTCCTTTATGGAGCCGTTCTGCTGCTGGTTGTTATTATTATTGTTGTTATTGTTATTGTTATTGTTGTTGTTCTGCTCCCATGGGTTCTGCTGCTGATTATTGTTATTATTGTTATTGTTGTTATTATTGTTGTTGCCGTTTGGAGCACCCTTCTGGTCGTATGTTACCCACTGGTAATATGCGGTAAGAGGTGTATTTCCGTTGTAGTGGTTCAGCCAACCATCAACTCCGCGTCCCGGCCATGTGTTCATCATGATCTTGCCGGCAGTCTTAGGAATATTCTGGTTAGCTGTGTAAACAGCCTTGCCGTCTACATACCATGTTATGTGGTCAGGCTGCCAGTCAAAGCCGTATGTATGGTAAGCCTCAGAGGAATCAAATCCGAGGTCATACATATACTCATGCTTGCCCTGTCCGTTGGTGTAGTAGTTGAACTGCACCTTTCTGGAGTCCTTACCAAGGATCTCGATATCTATCTCGTCCCAAGGATTTTTGTCGGACTCGCCTGTGTATGTGAAGAACGAAGAAACAACGCCGTCGTTCTTGATAGCCTTCATTGAAGTCTCATAGTAGCCGTAATGATAGAAATCATTGGTTCTGTACTCAGCGCCTGCGTAGTTGTACTTGCCGCTGTAGTCCTTATCGATTGAAAGTGTCAGGCAGCCCTTATCAAGAGATGTCTGTGACTTGTACCAGCCGCAGTCAAACGGATCGCCGTTCTCCCAGCCGTCGGAAGCAATGAAATACTTGGAGTTTCCGTCACGGAAGTCCTCTACCATTGTAGCCGAGCTGTTCATAGGTGTGCCCATGTCAGGGAAATTTGACTTAGGAGCTGTAGTTGTGGTTGTGGTGGTTGTAGGAGTTGTAGTAGTTGTTGTGGTGGTAGTAGTTGTAGTGGTAGATGTTGTAGTAGTCGTTGTGGTTGTGGTGGTAGTTGTTGTAGAAGTTGTTGTAGTGCTTTCTACAGGGTTATTGCCCTGCTTGTATGACTCAGGAAGAGTCGAAATGCTGTGGAGCAGATACTTCTGTACAGAAAGTGCATCGCCGCTTGTAAGTCCGCTGCCGTTCTCAAAAACGTCAGCATTTGCAGCCCCCTGCTCTTTGAGGTGATTCTGGTCAGTTCCGTTAAGACCGTACTTATTTGGGTTAGCTAAAGCCTGCATTATAAGGACGCAGTCGCTCATGTCGACCATGCCGTCGCAGTTAGCGTCTCCCCACTTTGATACTCCGTCGGCTGCCGAAACAGACGCTGTGCCAAATGAAGCAGCCGTAGCCATGACTGTGCAGGCAGCCAGAACAGCTGCGCACCGTCTGAATGTGTGCTTTTCCATAATATGCCTCTCATTCCGTGACCGTAGCCACTTTTTCATTTATTTCAATGCAATATCCCCCGAATGAACGAGCTCACATCGCATTCTGCGCCTTTTTGCGGTACTCAGACGGAGTAAATCCTGTCTGCTCCTTGAATTGTCTTGCAAAATGAACATAGCTGTGATAACCGCTGCTCACAGAAATGTCATTGATATTCATATTTGTAGTTGAAAGAAGCATTTTCGCATAGCTGACTCTGCTGCGGACAAGGTCCTCGATGAAGGTCATGCCGAAGTGCTTCTTATATGCGTGCTGGAAAGCCGAGCGGCTCATACGGACCTCATGGGCTGTGCTGTCAACGCTGCGCTGCTCGTAAGGTCTGCTGTATATCTTATTGCGCACTGTAGAGATAAGCTCGAACTGGCTGCTGCGTCTGCCCGATACCTTATCCTGAGTCTTTTCGCGTATCTTTATGAACATAAGGCGCATAAAGAGCTCCGCAGACTCGCTTCTGCACGGATTATCCGAATATTTTTCATATGCTATTGACTTCACACAGTAACTGAGGAATTCAAGGGGCATAGTTACCACAGTTTCCATAGGTATGCCCATGCTGAGGAATTCCTCCTCCTCGCCTATATCGTCGAAGTCAAAATGTACCCAGTCATTTTCAAACACATTAAGGGGCACGCAGCGATAGCGCTGTGCCCTGCCCTTCGGGTAAATAAAAACAGAACCCGCAGGGGTAAGGATCTCTTTTCCGTCCACTTCAAATATCGCAGGCGTACGGAGCAGAAGCAGGAGATAATCGCCGCTTCCGTCAGGTCTGTCGATAAAAAAATCTGCGTCATGGCAGTGGTCAAAACCAACATTGTTAATGATCATTGTCAAACCCTCGCTTTAAGTTTTTTCATTTTATTTTGTGACAGATTCCCGCTTAAACATTCACGAAACGTTCATTTATTGATTAGATTATACTACTTTCCAACCTATAATTATATTACAATAATGTCAAATTTGGTACAATTATGATATTTGCACAAAATGTTATCCCCTGCATATGCAGGGGATAGGCTTAGAATTATTGATTTTCTTTCGTGAAGTCAGGGAATTTGTAACGTTTTTTGTATTCCTTGGGAGTTACACCGAGATATTTCTTGAATATCTTGATGAAATAGCTCTGTGAGCTGAACCCAAGAAGATTGCTTATCTCAGAGTCTGTGTACTCCGAGAAAGTCAGCAGATTCGCAGCCTCCTCGGCTTTTGTCTTGCTGACATAGTTGCTGAACGCAATACCCGTTTCCGCCTTGAAAAGTCTTGACAGATATGCAGGACTTATTTTCAGATAAGCGGCTGCGTCCTCTATCATTATCTTTCCGTGGAGATGCTCGCTGATGTAGTCCAGAGCCCGGACTATCTGCTTGGAGTAAATTCCGCTGTTGCGCACTCTTCTCATGTGGCGCGTATAGCCCTCTATCATCTCCTGATGAACTGCGTGAACCTCTGCCTCAGTGCGGCACTCATCAGCCTTCATGATGTAGATGTCGCTGAGGTTATACGCTTCTTCGAGAGTCATACCGCTGTTGATACAGAATCGTGCGATGAGAGCAGCTGAGATAGCAAAATGGTATTTCAGGTTTTTCAGCGGATCCTTGCTGAGAATACCGTATCCCTCGCTGCAAAGCGGAGTTGCAAATACCTTGACGAGCTCGATATTACCCGAGCAAATGCTCTCATAGCAAGCTATTTCGCGGTCAAACGGGGCGTGCTCAAAGCCTTCCTCTCTTTTGAGGAAAAGATGGGAAGAAATATACTTTTCTGTGTAATCGCTCATGTAGGTCACCTCGCAATTGATACTCTACCCCTATTATATCATCAAATTGTGAATTTTTCAAGTATTTTGGTAGAAATCGTACCACATTTTCTGCATTTTTCACTATTTAATATCCCCTGAAAGGCAAATGTGCGGTACTTGACTCAAGCCCACCATACATTTTGTGCATGGTGAGCTTGAATAACTGTAATTATACGTTTTATAGAACTTTACTGGTTCTCGTGGAAGAAGTAAGGCAGAGCGTCATAGATATAATGACGAACCTGCGGCCACCAGTGTACATTGCCTCTTGCTTCGAGGAAGTACAAGTTGCCCTTTGAGAAGTCGGATGTGTATGTGAATACGTCTGTATTCTTCTTTAGCTCGTTTATCATCGGAACCATATTTCCGTATGCGATGTCATCGGTACCTGTTGCAGCCAGTACGAAATACTCATTCTTCTTGAAGCCTGAGTTTCTTGCAGCACTGAGCACCTTGCCTGCGCCGTCCCAGCAGTGACCTGACAGCGGCATGAAGTATGCGATGATATCGAGATTGTTATTGAAGTTTGCCCATGTTGAGCCGCCGCCCATTGAGAATCCGCCGTATGCACGGTGATATCTTGAAGCTCTGAGTCCGTCGATAGACGTATCCTCAGCGTATGTGGAATACTTCTTCTCAACGTAAGGGATAATGCTCTTGCGCATTTCCTCCCAAACGCCGTCAGCACTGGGAGCCTTGTTGAACGTAGGAGTAACAACTATCATAGGCTCTATGTCGCCGTTGGCTATCATATTGTCCAGCATGATATCAATGTTGATATTGTCATCGTTGAAGCAGGTCTCCTCACTCTCTCCGCCGCCGTGCATGAGATAGAAGACGTTGTACTTCTTGGACTCGTCATAACCGTAAGGCAGATATACGTACATATTCTTGTTGCCGTTTATACCGTTGTAGTTTTCCTTGACAACAGTACCATGATTCGCAGGCTGACGGAAGTAGCTGTCAGGCGCTGCCTTGTACTGGAGATTAGCGTTGTAGTTGAAGTCGCTCTTAGGCGGCTCAGGTGAATTATCGGGGAATTCCTTTATCTTGCCGAGAACGTAGTTCTGGAGAAGAACAAGATCGTTCATCTCGTACTTTGTGCTCTTGTCAACGTCAGCAAGCTTTGAGACTTCCGCACTGCTGCTGGCAACGAGAAGCTTTCTTGCTCTCAGAACATCGAAGGAATTTACCTTTCCGTCGGAGTTGATATCGCCGAGGATAAACTGTCCGCCCTCTGCTCCCCCGATGACTGTGCCAGCCTTAGCAGCCTTTACATCGTCAACGTAGAAGTCGCAGGTGCTCTTGTCAGTCTCAACGTATATCATAATATTCTCAGCACCCGAAGGTATCTGAAAATCAGTATTTGCCAGCTGTACCCACTTGCCCTTCATAGGCTGACCTGTAGCTATCTTTGCGTACTTTGTCTCGTCACCGATGTCGTACTGCATGGTGAAGTGAAATGTATCGCTGTCTCTGCCGCTTTCGTACATAACGTTAGCGCTGAAGCTGTAGGTCTCACCTGCCTTGAAGCTGCTGCCCAGCTCGATAGCCGCACCCTGATATGCTTCACTTCTGCCCGAGCAGAAAAGGGACTTGCTGCCCTTGTAAGCCTTTGAAGCAGTATCAACGCTTGCGCCTGCTCTGCCTGTCCAGTCGCCGATACCGTCCTCGAATGAGTAATCGAAGATGTAATCGTCTGTTTCCGTGCTGCCCGAAGCAGTTGTAACCGTAGTCGTCTCCTTCTTAGGAGCCGTAGTTACAGAAGTTGTTGTCGTGGTCTTCTTAGGAACTGTAGTTGTTGTGGTGGTTGTAGTCTTTGCAGGCTGCTCCTCGCCGCTGCCGAAACGCCACCAGTCCATATTCAGCAGATAGCCGCTGCCGCCTGTGAACTTGAAGTAGAGGTCATGCTCGCCGCTTGCGCCGCTGATATCGCATGAGACCTCCTTCCATGTCTGCCAGCCGCCTGTGCCCGACACCTTGCAGGTGCCTATCTTCTTGCCTGTAAGGCTGTCAAGGTATATCTCAATGTCTCCGCCGTCTGTATCGGAGGAAACGCTTGCTGTGAACTTGTCTGTGCCGCTGCCGAAGTCAACTCCGCTGACCTTGATGTAGCTGCCGTTCTGGATATTGCCCACATTCAAGCCGCCTTCGCTGCACTTCTCGGTCTTTACGCCCTTTGAGAAGCAGATAGTCTCAGCCTCTACCCTCTTGTACGGATCGAGAGCCTCAAGCTGCTTCGGACCTGTCTTTGTAGGCGAAATAGTCGGGATAGAGCCGTCTGCGCCGTACCGAAACTCGTCTATGCAGACGCTTCTGTCGAAGGTTCCGCCGCCCGGAAGACTTGCGTCGTGATAGAACAGGTATGAATGCCCCTTGAAGTCGATAACGCCGGGGTGGTTTGTGAAGCAGTTGATAGGCTTCATAACCTGTCCGCCGTATGTCCATGGACCTGTCGGTGACGGAGCTGTTGAGTAGCCGAGGCTCTCACCGCCGTCATTGCCGTAGAATGCAGCAAATACAAGATAATACTTGTCATTGCGCTTGTAAAACCACGGACCTTCGCCGTAGGACGAAGCCTTGCTCGAAGGGCCGAAGCTCTGGGCGTTCATGTCAAATTTGCCGATAGAACCCGAATAGCTCACCATGTCCTCGTTGAGCCTTACATAGTAGCAGGTGGGGTTTCCGAACATGAGCCATGCCTGTCCGTCATCGTCGATAAATACGGTAGGATCGATGTAGTCCCAGTTAGGACCAACAAGAGGCTTGCCTAAAGCGTCCTTGAACGGTCCTGTGGGCGAGTCGGCTACTGCAACGCCTATTGCACGTCCGCCGCCCGATTTGTTCTCGAGAGTCACATAGTAATAGAACTTTCCGTTGCGCTCTATGCACTGTGCAGCCCATGCCGAGTCCTCCTTGCCCCATGTAAAGGAATCCCACGATAAGATCATGCCGTGATCTGTCCAGTTCTGCATATCCTTCGAGGAATAGCAGTGCCAGTCAGGCATATAGTAAAAATCGGATTTATCCTTGTCGCGGCCTGTATAGAGATACACGGTGTCGCCGTACACCATAGGCGCAGGATCGGTGCTGTAGATGGTCTGGATAGCAGGATTGTCCGCCTTGACAATACTGCCGTCAGAAATGGCTGTCAAAGATGTCAGAGACATTGCAGCCGCCGCAGCGAATGAAATGATCTTTTTCATAAGTATGCCCCCATTATTAAGTTTTTTAGATGCTTGCCTATAATTTCCCTTCTGGTTTTGTGAACTTCTTAACGGTCAGAGTTCACACTTTCTTTATATATTTTCTATATTATAATGTATATTGTAGTAATAATATACCAAAATTTTCCTTTAAGTAACAATATCTTTACCCTATTTAGCAATTTTTAACGATATTTTATAATTTGATTATTTTTAAACTATACAGTGTAAATACTATTATTTAAAAAGTCCACCAAAAATGTAAAATACAATGATATCTTAAACGTAAAAACCTGTACAATGATTGTTCATCTTTTTACATTATTGTTATATATCGTCTTGGTATAGTCAGCAATTTTTAGCCAAGATATACAAGGTCCGCAAATTTTAACTTGCAATTAACAGGTCAGATGTTTTATAATAATATCATAGAAATAAAAGGAGCACTTGGCTCCTTATGGGGATTACTGAAATCATAAGTTTGCTTTTTTTCTAAAAAACAAAGGAGTGATTGAAGTGAAAAAAACAGTTAAACAATTCATCAGCAGTGCCGTTACAGCGTTAATGGTGGCTGCAAGCCTGCCTGCCGTTCCTTCTGTGAACGCAGCCGACGCCCAGCAGAGAGGCAATATCGGCGGTTTCGATTACGAAATGTGGAACCAGAACGGTCAGGGACAGGTATCAATGACGCCTAAGGCAGGCTCTTTCACCTGCTCATGGAGCAACATTGAAAACTTCCTCGCACGTATGGGCAAGAACTACGACAGCCAGAAAAAGAACTACAAGGCTTTCGGAGACATTACCCTATCCTACGACGTAGAGTACACCCCAAAGGGCAACTCTTATATGTGCGTATACGGCTGGACGAGGAACCCTCTCATGGAATACTACATCGTCGAAGGCTGGGGCGACTGGCGTCCACCCGGAAATGACGGTGAAAAAAAGGGTACAGTTACCCTGAACGGCAACACCTACGATATCCGCAAAACAATGCGCTATAATCAGCCATCTCTGGACGGCACGGCTACATTCCCTCAGTACTGGAGCGTCCGTCAGAAGAGCGGTTCACAGAATAATACCACCAACTATATGAAGGGTACTATCAGCGTATCCAAGCACTTTGACGCATGGTCAAAGGCAGGTCTGGATATGAGCGGTACTCTCTACGAGGTATCCCTCAACATCGAGGGCTACAGATCAAGCGGAAACGCTAACGTTAAAGCTATCTCATTCGACGGCAGTATACCCGAGCCCACAAGCGAGCCCGTAACTCAGCCCGTTGTCAAGGCAGAGCCTGACGCAAACGGCTACTACTTCAAAGAAAAATTCGAGAGCGGCGCAGGTGACTGGTCAGCCCGCGGAACAGGAGCTAAGGTAACAAGCTCTGACGGATTCAACGGTTCAAAGGGCATACTGGTATCAGGACGCGGCGACAACTGGCACGGCGCACAGCTCACACTCGACTCAAGTGCTTTCACAGCAGGCGAAACATACAGCTTCGGCGCACTTGTAAAGCAGGACGGCGAGTCCTCAACAGCTATGAAGCTCACTCTCCAGTATAACGACGCAAGCGGCACAGCCAATTACGATAAGGTGGCAGAGTTCACAGCTCCAAAGGGTGAATGGGTAGACCTTTCCAATACATCGTTCACTATCCCGTCAGGCGCTTCAGACCTTATTCTCTATGTTGAAGCTCCCGACAGCCTTACGGATTTCTATATCGACAACGCTTTCGGCGGCATCATGAACACATCTCCTCTTGAAGATGTCGGAAGCCATACTATCAGCACTCCGGGCAGCGAGACAACAACAGTCCCAACAGCATCAAATAAGGGTATCAGAGGCGATATCAACGGTGACGGCGTTATCAACTCATTCGACCTTGCTCCTCTCAGAAGAGGCATTCTCAAGATGATGTCAGGCAGCGGCTCGACTCCCGAAAATGCTGACGTAAACGGCGACAGCACTGTAAATGTTGCAGACCTCCTGCTTCTCCAGAAGTTTATACTCGGTATGGAGAAGTCATTCCCCGATCCTGTAACAACTACTACGACCAAGCCGATAACAACAACTACCGAGAAGATAGTTACCACAACTACTTCTTCATCTTCTTCAAGCTCAGGCAAGAACCTCAATGCAGATATCCGCAAGGATATGCCTACTTCAGTTCCCGGCGGAAACGAAAAGAGCGGCGGCTGCAAGGTCGAGAAGAAGACATACAACTGCAAGTTCACAGGCGGTCAGAAGAGCTGCAACGTTATCCTGCCTCCTAACTACAGCGCAAGCAAGCAGTACCCTGTTATGTACGTTCTCCACGGTATCGGCGGAAACGAGGGAAGCATGGTAAGCGGCATGGGCGTTCAGGAGCTTCTTGCAGGACTTACCGCAAACGGCAAGGCAGAGGAAATGATAATCGTTCTCCCGAGCCAGTACACCAGCAAGAACGGCAATCAGGGCGGCGGCTTCGGAATCAATCAGGAAGTATGCGCAGCTTACGATAACTTCCTCTATGATATCTCAGACAGCCTTATCCCATTCATCGAGGCTAACTATCCCGTTAAGACAGGCAGAGAAAACCGTGCTATCACAGGCTTCTCAATGGGCGGACGTGAAGCTATCTACATCGGTCTTATGCGTCCCGACCTTTTCGCTTACGTTGGCGGAGCTTGTCCGGCACCCGGTATCACCCCCGGCAAGGATATGTTCATGGAGCACCCAGGCTGTATGCAGGAGAGTGAAATGAAGTTCAGAGACGTTGGACCTGAGCCGAATGTATTCATGATAACAGGCGGCACAAACGACGGCGTCGTAGGAACATTCCCCAAGCAGTACAGCGATATCCTTACAAGAAACGGCGTTGACCACGTTTACCAGTCTATCCCTGGCGGCGGACACGACGCAGGCTCTGTAAAGCCTCATCTCTACACATTCATGAGATACGCATTCAAATAATGATATAGTTGACATATGAAGGACAGCGCTTTATGCGCTGTCTTTCTTTTTGTGCAAAAAGAAAAGCCATTTGAGCTTTTGAAGCTCAAATGGCTTATACTTATAATAGTATAGCTTATTCTGTTCTGAGAGCCTCCACAGGATCCTTTCTTGCCGCAACGCCCGACGGGATAAGTCCCGAAATAAGAGTGAGCACCATGCTTATGATGATAAGCACTATCGCTCCCTTTACAGGAACATGAGCGCGGAGCGTATCAAGGCTGGTCACGCTGTGGATTATGCTGTTTATCGGGATAGTCAGGAGCACCGAAACTCCGATTCCCATAAGACCTGCCGCAAGACCTACAAGAAGAGTCTCTGCGTTGAAAACAGTCCTTACATTGCGCTTTGAAGCGCCGATAGCTCTGAGGATACCTATCTCTCGTGTTCTTTCAAGAACTGAGATATAGGTGATGATACCTATCATAATTGATGAAACTACCAGCGAGATACCTACGAAAGCAATGAGCAGGTAGGATATACCGCTTATAATGCCTGTGATAGAGGACATGAGAAGTGCAACCACATCTGTATAGTGGATAACGTCCTGCTCCTTAGTGGTACCGTCATTGTAGCGTGTGATAGCGTCTGCGATGTCGTCCTTGTCCTCAAAGCTCTTGACGTAAATACGTATCAGCGACGGATCGGTCTCGTCAGCAACGCCCAGTGTTTTGAGGTTGTCATCATATGTGGAGTCCGATATCTCCTCGGGAGTATACTTATCAAAGATAAGTCCGTATACCTCATCGCTTATCGTTGCGGAATCAAGCATTTTTGCCAGCTCTGCATTGGGAAGAGAGCCAAGCTGTTCCTGAACCGCCTTAGCGTACTGCTCGGCTATCTGAGCACGGATAGCTTCTTCTGCATAGCTCTTGACTTCCTCGTCGCTCATCTGCGCAACAAATGAGGTTATCTGCGAAGCGTCAACTCCCAGCTCTGCGGAATACATCTCTGTTATCTGGCTAATGAACTGGCTTCGGTCAAAGTCCTTCATAGCCGCCTGCACCTGAGCGTCTGCCTGTGCAGGATCGGGCTGTTCGGCAACAAGTCTGTAAATGTCAGCCTTTGTATCGGCGTCAGCGCTCTTGATGAACTCCTTTGCCGTGTCAGCCTTTTCCTTGGCTGTAGGAGCAACATAGTCATCTGTCATGAACTTTGTACCTGTCAGCACATCGTTCTCCTTGTCCTCTGTCTGGGACTTTACTATATCGCTGTTCTTGGTCTTTTCAATAACGTAATCGGTAAGAGCGCTTGTGTAACACACATAGCCCTTGAGCATAGGCACCTTTACGTCCTCTGTAGGACGGATAAAACCGACTATCTTGATATCTGTACCAATATCGCCAGAATCAAAGAGATAATCAAGTCCTGTCTGAGTTGCCGAGATATCATTGTAGCCCTTTCCTGTGGGGTTCTTCTGATAGTACTCGCAGGGAAGTATCATCTTGAACTTCTTGTTTGTTATCTCATCGATATTCCACTCGGTCTTTCCGTAGTCCTTTATCTCCTGATTGCTCATTACAGCCTTCAGCTTCTCGCTGAAGCCCTCCTGATCCTTGAGTCCCATAGCGTAAACTATGATATCGGGGAGCTCGTTATTTCTGGTGAGAACAACTACAGCCTCGTCGTATTTCTCGGGCCATCTGCCGTTTACCACCTCGTACTGCTCCTTGACGATATTGCTTACAGGCTCGCCGTTCTCCCCTGCCAGCATTTCCTCCATGACATTGAGTCCGAAAGCCTGCATTTCCATGCCTGCCATAGGATTGTTCATGGTAGCCGCCATCATGTCGGAGTCGCTCATGCCCATAGCCTTGCTGTACATATCCATGAAGTCCACCTTGATGATATCGCCCGAGGGAGACTCGGTGAACACAGGCATTTTAACGTCGTATCTGTAGCCTACAGCCGTGGACTTTTCCTTGATAACGCTGTCGCTGTCGAGGAATGTCTTGAAGTCCTTCATATTGTTTATCTGCTTTGCAGAGGCATTGAAGGAGTTGAACATATCGTAAACCTGAGTATTTGCGTAGACCGTGTCGTCCTTGAACTCTCGGCTCTCGTACTCCTCCTGATTTTTCATCAGCGCATTGAGCATACCCGAGGTATCGGTGTTTTCACGCATTATCTCCAGCGGATAAGAGGAAAGGGTTTCCTCCTGCACGTTGTCGATGTACTCGTTGATACCTGTTGCAAGGGAAAGAATCAGGGCGATACCGATGATACCGATAGAGCCTGCAAAGGCTGTGAGTATCGTTCTTCCCTTTTTGGTGAGCAGGTTATTGAGAGAAAGCGAAACAGCCGTGCCAAAGGACATTGAGACCTTCTTTTTCTTCCGGACTTTTTCCTTTTTGTCAGCCTTTTTCTTCTTGTCCTTTTTGGACTTTTCGCCGTCAAAGGGAGCGCTGTCCCCTGTGAGCTTTCCGTCCTTTATCTTTATGATACGTGTTGCGTACTGGTCGGCAAGCTCGGGGTTATGAGTTACCATTATTACCAGCTTATCCTTGGCTATCTCCTTCAAAAGCTCCATTACCTGAATGGAAGTCTCCGAGTCGAGAGCGCCTGTAGGCTCGTCGGCAAGAAGTATATCAGGATCGTTTATAAGCGCACGGGCAATAGCCACACGCTGCATCTGACCGCCCGACATCTGGTTGGGCTTCTTGTGGAGCTGGTCTCCCAGACCTACCTTTTCAAGAGCCTCCTTGGCACGTTTGCGGCGCTCGGACTTTGACACGCCCGAGATAGTAAGAGCAAGCTCGACGTTGGATAATACTGTCTGGTGCGGGATAAGGTTGTAGCTCTGGAAAATGAAGCCGATAGAGTGGTTTCTGTAAGCGTCCCAGTCCCTGTCCTTGTACTCTTTGGTGGAAGTACCGTTGATTATGAGGTCTCCCGATGTATAATGGTCGAGACCTCCGATGATGTTGAGAAGCGTGGTCTTACCGCAGCCCGAATGACCGAGGATAGCCACAAATTCACTTTCGCGGAAGGTAACGCTCACTCCGTCAAGAGCCGTTACGATGTTCTCTCCGCTGCCGTACTTTTTAACTATGTCTTTAAGCTGTAGCACTGGATCCCCTCCTGTAAATATTTTTACCTTTAATCCTATATGCATATTAAATTTTCCACTTTTGATTATAGCACTTTGACGAATAAAAGTCAATCGCGTTGTAGGAAATTAACAATGGTTTCACACAAATTTCACAAAAGAAAAGGACACCGTTTGTTGACAGTGTCCCTTGTTATATTACTTCATGCCGTACTTCTTGAGCAGATTGTCGATCTTTATGTGAGGATCGATGATCTTGCTGATAGAAACGTCGTGATTGATAGCTTCAATGAAGTATGCGATGTACTTTGATACGTCTACCTCGTGGAACCAAGGTCTGCTGAGGAGCTCAGGTGTTCTGTATGTGAGGTTTGTACCGAATACACCGTCGATTATGCCGTCCTCATAAGCCTTGTCGAACTTTTCAAGGCCGTTTGTGAAGATAGCGTAAGTAGCGTAAGCGAAGAATCTTCCTGCCTTCTTTTCTTTAAGAGCAGAAGCAACATCCAGCATAGACTCGCCTGATGAGATGATATCGTCTGAAACGAAGATATCCTTGCCCTCAACAGGGTTTCCGAGATATTCGTGAGCAACGATAGGATTGCGGCCGTTTACGATAGTCGAGTAGTCTCTTCTCTTGTAGAACATACCCATTTCAACGCCGAGAACAGAAGCATAGTACATATTTCTGTTGAGAGCTCCCTCGTCGGGGCTTACTACCATGAACTTGTCCTTGCTGAAGCTTATATCCTTAACGTCCTTGAGCATAGCTTTAAGTACCTGATAAGTAGGCATAACGTTATCAAAGCCCATGAGCGGGATAGCGTTCTGAACTCTCGGATCGTGAGCGTCAAATGTAACGATGTTCGAAACGCCCATAGCCTCCAGCTCCTGAAGTGCGCAGGCACAGTCAAGTGACTCACGATAGCTTCTTCTGTGCTGACGTCCGCCGTAAAGAGTAGGCATGATGACAGTTATGCGGTGAGCCTTGCCGCTTGCAGCCTGAATTATTCTCTTGAGGTCCTGGAAGTGGTCGTCAGGAGACATAGCGTTCTGCATTCCGAAGTAGTCGTACTTTATGCTGTAGTTTCCGACATCAACGATGATGAAGAGGTCCTTGCCGCGGATAGTGGACTTGATGAGACCTTTGCCGTCGCCCGAAGAAAAACGGGGGCATTCGCTCTCAACGAGGAAGGAATCAACGTTGATACCGCCCTTGCCTGCCCAGTCAACGAGATAATCGTCAATCTTCTTACCGAGCTCGGTAACGCTGTTCATAGCGATAATGCCGATAGGTGCGACATTTGAATCGCTGCCGAATAAAATTTCACTTGAAGCTGTCATAAACACTTTTTCCCGCGCAGATGCGCAGGATACTCCTTTCGCTTTTTAGTCACTTTCGGTCAGAGCATTGCTCACTTGCAGAAATTCTCGATATATCGCTCGATATCCTCGGCAATTATCTGTTTTGCAATATCCGCATGATCGACCTCGTTTACGGCTGTTGTTTTGTTTTCAAGTTCCTTATAAACTGTGAAAAAATGTGTCATTTCATCAAATACGTGCTTTGGAAGCTCCTCGATATCCTTGTACATATTGTAATTCGGATCGTCGAAGGGTATAGCGATGATCTTCTCATCGTGATGACCGTTGTCCAGCATTCTGATAACTCCGATAGGATAGCATCTTACCAGCGTAAGCGGCATGAGCTTTTCCGAGCAGAGCACGAGAACGTCCAGCGGATCGTTGTCATCTGAGAAAGTTCTTGGGATAAATCCATAGTTAGCGGGATAGTGGGTGGAAGTATAAAGGATACGGTCCATTATTATGAGACCTGTCTCCTTGTCAAGCTCGTACTTGATCTTGCTTCCCTTGCCGATCTCGATAACTGCGATGAAATCATCGGGACTTATTCTTTTTGGACTGATCTTATGCCAAATATTCATAGGATTTCCTCCGCGGCAGTCCGTCTGTGCATCGGGCACAGTAACGGAAATGATTTGATAAAGCCATTAAACATGACGTTATCCCCTACTAATTAGTATACCATTTTTTTGTGATTTGTCAATATGACCATTCAATTTCGGCAAATCTGATAAATTATCCAAAAATCCCGAGGATTTTTCGTCTTTTCGACTTCAATCGTCAGAATATTTAACTGTCGTTTGCTGATTCAACAGCGAATATTAATAAAGCGTGAATATATCTAATAAAAATTATAATAAAAATCTATTGATTTTTTATGTAATTTGTAGTAAAATAGTTATATGCTATATTCCGCAAATATAAAAAAAGATCATTCATTCGTAGAACAAAAATCAAAAAGGGGGTATTGTCATTGAGCTATAAGATAGCGGTCATTATTGAAGAAATCGGACAGAGCTACCAGAGCGCTATCATCAGCGGTATATCAACAGGTGCCGAAAAATACGGTCTTAATGTCTCCGCATTCACGTCATTCAGCGGCGACATGGACAATCCGCGCCATGATATGGGAGAGTTCAACGTGTTCAATCTCCCTGATTTTTCCGATTTTGACGGAGCTATACTGCTGACCAACACACTTTCACATCAGGTCGTCGTGAACGATATACTTGAACGCATTACAATAGCAGGCATACCTGCCGTAAGCATCGACAACGACCTCGAGGGCTTCTATCATATCGGTATCGACAACAAAAACGCCATGCGCGTTATCACCGAGCATATGATAAACGTCCATAATTACAAAAGATTCGCCTATATCTCGGGACCTGCCGAAAATCCCGAAAGCTCCGACAGACTTGCCGCATTCTGCACAGTCCTCGGTGAGCACGGTCTTGAGATAACAGATAAGGCTGTTGCCTACGGAGATTTCCGCGCTCCCTCGGGCAAGACTGCCGTTGAGCAGTTCCTCGATGAGCTGCCCGAGCCTCCCGAGGCTATCGTCTGCGCAAACGACGTAATGGCGGCTTCTGCCATAGCCACACTTATGTCCCACGGACTGAGAGTCCCCGAGGACGTGGCAGTCACAGGCTTTGACAACACCTACAACAGCCATAATTACAAAATGGAGCTCACCTCAGTTGCGAGACCTCTTGAGCTGTCAGGAGAGCTTGCCTGCAAAATGCTGTACAACCACTTCAACGGCATTGCTCAGGAAAGGGATATTATCCTCAATATGTCCGCAATGTTCACGGAGAGCTGCGGCTGCGGACACAACGCTGTTTCGGACGTCAGCAAGCTTAAAGAGCTCAATTACATGAATTTCTCCAACTTTGAGAGCATACAGACCTATATGTCCGTGCTGAACAGAATGTCCACACAGCTTCTTGCATGCAGCAATTTCGACGATTATATCGCTTCTTTGAAGCGTATCGCCGTTGAGATACACCCTGACGAGTTTTACTTCTGTCTATGCGAGAACTGGGATTCCGAGACCGACGTTGACCGCTCAACAAGCAGACATATGAGACGCAGGGCTGTTCCCGTGGCATATACGGACTATGTGATAGTCCCCATAGCGTACAATAACGGCGAATTCCACGAATGCTGCCGCATACGCTCTCAGGACATATTGCCGCCCGTTGCAGAAGGCGGCAAAGACGGCAAGCTTTACTTCATAAATCCTCTGCATTTCGGCGAGCGCTGTCTCGGATACATGGCTATAAAGAGCACTCGCCTGCCCCTTCAGAACATCATGTTCGAGACCTTCTGCATAAACATCTCAAACTCACTTGAGAACATCAGAAAGCTCATGTGCCTTGAATACGCAGTAAAACGCCTCGGCAGCCTGTATACCATGGATACGTTCTCGGGCATATTCAACCGTAACGGCTTCATGCAGGCAACTGAGGATATCTATAACGACTGCGTGGAAAAGCACCGCGATATAATGCTCATGTTCATCGACCTTGACGGACTGAAAGTCATAAATGACACCTACGGTCACAGCACAGGCGACAAGGCTATTTGCAGTATTGCTGACGTGCTTGTGGACTCCTGTCAGAACGGCGAGATATTCTGCCGATTCGGCGGCGACGAGTTCATAGTATTCGGCGCTGATTATACCGATGAAATGGCGCAAAATCTCACAAACACCATACAGGAGAATATCAGCAAGGTCAACGGCGCAGGCTTCAATCCGTTTATCCTCAGCGCAAGTACAGGCTATGTCATCGCCACTCCTCAAAAGGGAGAGGATATCTTCCGCTTCGTAACGGCAGCCGACCAGCAGATGTACAACGTCAAGCGCCAAAAGAAGCCCCGCCGCTACGCATAAGTTTTCAAAACCGCAGCATTTGCTGCGGTTTTTTCATGCATGATCCGTAATTTTTGGTGCAGGGGCGAACAGCGTTCGCCCGTTTTTTCGCATTTTCATGTTTTCGGTCGCACACTGTGCGTCCCTACATTCTTAGTTCTTAGCTCTAAAATCTTGATACTTGATTTTTTTGACGCTCTCCTATTGAAAAAAGCTCCCATTTGTGGTATAATAATCTAAATATATCTTTAGGAGTCATTGTATGAAAAAATGGACCGTCGGCGTTCCCGACAAAAAAACGGTCTCTGCTCTTATGCTGAGCTGCGGAGTTACCTCACTTGCGGCTTCCGCACTGGCAGCAAAGGGCTATTCCTCTCCCGAATCAGTAGTGGAGAGCCTGAATACGGACGAATTGTCCGATCCCTTTCTCATAAAGGATATGCAGGAGGCTGCGGATACCATAAACTCAGCCATTGAAAACGGCGAGCGTATCTGTATCTACGGCGATTATGACTGCGACGGCGTAATGTCTACAGTCATTCTGTATTCCTATCTTGCAGAAGCGGGGGCGGACGTTACTTATTATATCCCCGAGCGCTCCGAGGGCTACGGTCTCAACATGAAAGCCGTTGATAAGATATCCGACGGCGGAGTCACCCTTATAGTCACCGTAGACAACGGAATATCGGCTATCCCCGAGGCTGAGTACATCTACGCCATGGGCATGAAGCTCGTCATCACCGACCACCACCAGCAAGGCGAACAGCTCCCCAAGGCTGAGGCTATAGTTGATCCCCACCGTCACGACTGCTTCTCCACATTCAAGAATATGTGCGGCGCAGGGCTGGCTTTGAAGCTGGTTGCCGCTCTTGACGGCGGCGACTACACCATGGCGCTGGAGCAGTTCGGCGACCTTGCCGCTATCGCTACAGTTGCCGATATAGTAAGCCTTACAGGCGAGAACCGTTTCCTTGTTTCCTACGGTATGGAGCTCATAAGCAATACCGACAGACCTGCACTCATGGCTCTCAAAGAGGTCTGCGGTCTTGCGGATAAGCCCGTGAACACCCAGTCTATCGGCTTTGGCATAGCTCCGCGGATAAACGCCGCAGGACGCTTCGGCTCTCCGAAAACAGCGGCAAAGCTTTTTCTCTGCGAGGACTATGACGAAGCAATGACAGCCGCCCGAGAGCTGGACAAGCTGAACAATATGCGCAAGGACGCTGAAAATGCTATTGTTTCGGATATATTTGCAATGATAGATGAAAAGCCCCACCTTGTCCGCGGAAGAGTCATCTTCCTCTGCGGTAAGGACTGGCACCACGGTGTTATCGGCATTGTCGCCTCACGTATCGTGGAGCACTTCGGCAAGCCCTGCTTCATCGCTTCTGAAAGCGACGGCGAGCTCCGCGGCTCGGCACGTTCATTCGGAGAGTTTTCAGTGTTCGGCGCACTGACCGCCTGCTCCGAGGTGCTTGAAAAGTTCGGCGGACACCCTGCCGCAGGGGGCTTCACCATAAAAAGCGGCATGGCGGATAAGTTCAGAGAGCTTCTTGAAAAGTACGCCCTTGAAAATCACAGGACCATGCCTGTTTCAGAGCTGAAAGCCGACGCTCCCCTGACTCCTCAGGAGCTGAACATACAGAACATACAGGGACTTGACCTGCTTGAACCCTTCGGCACAGACAATGAAAAGCCCCTCTACTATATCGAAAATGCGCAGGTTCTGGATATTATCCCACTGTCCGACGGCGCCCACTCAAAGCTGAAAGTAAAAGTGGGCTTCACACAGGCGGAGGCGCTTGTATTCAGAAAGTCCCCCGAGGAGCTCATAGTTTCAAAGGGCGACGTCTGCGACATGATAGTCACCCTCGGAGTAAACGAGTTCCGCGGAAACATATCGCCCAATATCATCGTCAGCGATATCCGTCCCCACGGATTTGAGCAGAGCAAGTACTTTGCGGCGCTGTCAGCCTTTGAAGCTTTTCTCCGCGGCGAGGAGCTTCCAAAGAACTACTACTCTCATATGTACCCCAAAAGGGACGACGTTGTGAAGATATACAAGTCCATACCCGATCAGGGCATATGTACGGATACCCTGTACATAAGGCTCAATGATTCCAACATAAATTACTGCAAATTCTGCGCCGCCGCAGAAGCTCTCAGACAGCTGGGGCTCGTTACGGTGTCAAGCGCTGAATCAAAGATAAAAAGAGTCAAGGTCACTCAGAAAGCCGACCTTGATTCAGCTCCCGTGCTTGTGTCTCTCAGAAGCAGGCTCGGCTGAACTGCCATAGATAAAGGAGAATAGATATGCCCGACAACATGAATGTATCAAATCTCATGCATCACGAGGTGGAAGTGCCAATACCCGAGTCAGCTCTCCCCGAGGATCCAAAGGAGCTTCTCAGCGATATCCCTGATTTCAACGATAACTTCACTATTGAGAAGATAATTCAGAAGATACTTACCGACGACAAACAGTATGACCTGAGCAAGATAATCTCGGCTTACGAGTTTGCCGCAAAGGCTCACGAGGGACAGGTCCGCTCCTCGGGGCAGCCCTATATCACCCACCCTCTTGCAGTTGCCTATACTCTCTTAGAGCTCGGCATGGACACGGATACTATCTGCGCCGCCCTGCTCCACGATGTAGTCGAGGACACCGACGCAACACTTGACGACCTGAAAAAGCGCTTCGGTCAGGACGTTGCACTGCTGGTGGACGGCGTTACAAAGCTGAGCAAAATTCCTACTTCCACAAAAGAGGAACAGCAGGCTGAGAATATCAGAAAGATACTCCTTGCCATGTCTCAGGATATCCGCGTAATGATAATCAAGCTCAGTGACCGTCTCCACAATATGCGTACACTGAAATACCGTCCGCTTGAAAAACAGCGCAATACAGCTCTCGAGACTATGAACATCTACGCACCTATAGCTCACCGTCTCGGTATCAGAGCCATGAAGGAGGAGCTTCAGGACCTCGCTTTCCACTATCTCGATCCCTATGCTTATTCCGAGATCGAGAGCATTCTCGAAAACAAAAAGGAAGAGCGTGAAGCCTTCATCGAGATAATCAAAAGCCGTATCGCTCAGCGATTCAAGTCCGAGGAATTTACACAGCCCCCTCAGATAGACGGACGTGTAAAGAGCATTTACAGCATATACCGCAAAATATTCATCGGGCACAAGGATATCGACGAAATATACGATAAATATGCAGTCCGTATCATAGTTACCACTATCGCCGAGTGCTACAACGTTCTCGGTCTTATCCACGATATGTTCAAGCCCCTGCCCAACCGCTTCAAGGACTACATCTCCACCCCGAAGAATAATATGTACCAGTCTCTCCACACAACTGTTCTCGGTAAGGAAGGTATCCCCTTTGAGGTGCAGATACGCACATGGGATATGCACGAGACCGCTGAGTACGGTATCGCCGCTCACTGGAAGTACAAGGAGGGCATACAGGGCAAGGACAAAATGGAACAGCGTCTTGCATGGGTGCGTCAGGTCATCGAGGCACAGCAGACCTCCGACGACGTTGAGGAAATTGTCCGCATAATCAAGACAGACCTTGACCCCGAGGACATAGTTGTCATGACTCCAAAGGGTATGTCCGTAAGCCTGCCTATAAATTCAACTGTTATCGACTTCGCCTACCGTATCCATACGGAAATAGGTCACAAGACCGTAGGCGCCAAGGTAGACGGAAGGATAGTTCCTCTCGATTACAAGCTCCAGACAGGACAGATATGCGAGATAATCACCAGCAAGGACCCCGAAAAGGGACCTAACCGTGCATGGCTGAATATAGTCCAGACCAACGAGGCTCGCTCAAAGATACGCTCATGGTTCAAGAAAGAGCGCCGTGAGGAGAACATCGTTGAGGGTAAGGCTCAGCTGGAGCGCGAATTCAAGCGCCACAGGATAAACCTCAAGGAGGAGCAGTACACAGAGTTCCTGCAGGACGACTTCAAGCGTCATAACTGCGAGACTCTTGACGACTTCTATGCTTCCATAGGCTACGGCGGTATACTCCTCTCAAAGATGATACCCCGCCTTAAAGACAAGTACGAGAAGCTCTACGAAAAGGAGGACGAGCCCTCTGTAATCCCGCTCATAAAGCCAAAGCCAAACGGCAGGAGCAGTATTATCCTCGACCAGATAGACGATATGCTCATAAAGTTCGCCCAGTGCTGCAATCCTCTCCCGGGCGATGATATCATAGGCTTTATCACACGCGGCTACGGAGTTTCCGTCCACACCACAAACTGTACCAACTACAAGGCGGCTCTTGCCAGAAACAATCCCGAGGAGCTCGACCGCTGGGTTGATATCCAGTGGACCGACAACAGCGATACACAGCTCCAGACCAGCTTTGAGGTAACAGCTACAGACCGTGTTGGTCTTGTATACGATATATCCGCAGTTCTCCTTGAAGCAAGAGTGCCTATCGTTCATTCCGCTTCGAGAGTCCTCAAAAACGGCAACGCTCTCTTTGAGGGTACTATCGTTATTTCCAGCACCGAGCAGCTCAAGAACCTCTTTGAGAAGCTCAGAAAGATAAAGGGCGTCATCTCCGTTGAGAGAGCCGCTATTTAAGGAGTAAACACATGAAAATTCATCATTTACAGCTTGGACCTCTCCGTTCAAACTGCTATATAATCGAAACTGCCCCCGGACGCTGTGTGGCAGTGGATATAGGCGGCGACAGCCGTCTGCTTCTGGAGTTTCTCAAAATGAAGAAGCTCCGCCTTACAAAGATACTCCTCACCCACGGTCACTTCGACCACATCGGCGGCGCTGAGGAGGTACACAAGGCTACGGGCGCTGAAATATACATTCACGAGCTGGACGCTCATATGCTCACCAGCGCCACGGATTCTCTGGCTTCAAATATGTCGTTCTTCACGTTCACTCCCATTACAGACTGGACCTGCGTTTACGGCGACTGCTTCATAAACGACGGCGAATGCACATTCCGTGTGCTACATACCCCAGGACATTCACAGGGCAGCGTGTGCTACATCTGCGGCGATGTCATCTTCTCGGGCGATACCCTTTTCTGCTGCTCCGTCGGCAGGACTGACTTCCCCGACAGCTCCTCCGCAGCCATGACCTACTCCCTGAACAAGCTGTACAATCTTGTGGGAGACTACAAGGTCTACCCAGGTCACAACGAGAGCACAACTCTCGATTATGAGCGTGAATCCAACCCCTATATGAGACCATTCAGAGGCAAAAATGACGAACAATGAGACTAAAATGCCGATAATACTCATCGGCAATTCTTTTAAATACGAAGTGGAAGCTACCATGAAGCTCTTTTTCAGCACAGCAAGGTACAGCTTCGGTACTTCCCGTGAAGAAGCCGTCGGCGACGAGTACGTCATAGCCGAGGTGGACGACGACAGGCTCCGCGTTGAGGTAAAGCTCAATGGAGAAGCTCCCGAGATACGTGAAGCTGTTGCTGACCAGTCCCAGAATAAGGAGCATGAGCTTTGCAGGATACTGTTCCATATCCTCTCCGATAAGACGGGGATAGTTCCGCCATGGGGACTTATGACCGGCATACGCCCCGTGAAAAAGGTAGTGGAGCTCATACGTGAGAACGTCCCCAAGGACGAGATATTCCGCCGACTTAAAGACAAGTACGAGATACAGGACAAGAAGCTCCAGCTCGCCTATGATACGGCAATAAACCAGCTGCCAATACTTGATAAGATTGACGGTACTGCCGCAAGTCTCTACGTGTCTATCCCTTTCTGCCCTACAAGGTGCAGCTACTGTTCATTCGTGTCACATTCTATGGACTCGGCTATAAAACTCATGCCCCAGTACATCGAAGCGCTGTGCAAAGAGCTCGCCATACTTGGTAAAATAGTCAAGGAGACCGACACCAAGATAGATACTATCTACTTCGGCGGCGGTACTCCTACTTCTGTGTCAGCACAGGAGCTCCGCACTATCATGGAGGCTGTTGAGAAAAACTTCGACCTAACCAAAGTCCGCGAGTACAGCGTTGAGGCAGGCCGTCCCGACACTATCACCGAGGAAAAGCTCCGCGTTATCAAGGAGCTCGGTGCGGAGCGTATCTCCGTAAACCCTCAGACTCTCAATAACGAGGTGCTGAAGGTCATCGGCAGAAAGCACTCGGGCGAGGACGCTGTAAAAGCCTTTGAGCTTGCCCGTAAGGTGGGCTTCAAAAACATCAATACCGACCTTATAGCAGGTCTGCCAACGGAGTCTGCGGAGAGCTTCCGCAATACCCTTGACCGCATGATAGAGCTTGATCCCGAGAGCATAACAGTCCATACCCTGACTATAAAGCGCTCGGCTACGCTTTTTGCGCAGGGCAATGCAAACAACGCAAATCCTGCGGCTGAAATGGTTGACTACAGCATACCCACACTTATGTCCCACGGCTATCTGCCCTACTATATGTACCGTCAGAAGAACACAGTGGACAACCTTGAAAACGTGGGCTATGCGAAAAAGGGCTTCGAGAGCTATTACAACATCTTCATCATGGACGAAACTCAGACCATTCTCGGCGCAGGCTGTGCCGCTTCAACAAAGCTGCTCTATGCAGGCAACAGGATAGAACGCATACATAACTATAAATTCCCATATGAGTACATAAAAAGCTTCGACAAGCTCATGGAGAAAAAAGAGGAGATCACGGAATGCTTGAAAAAAATCAAGTCCATACAGCCGAGATAACAGGGCTGACCTCAGAGGGCAGCGGCGTCTGCCGCATCGAGGGCATGGCTGTTTTCGTACCTGAGACCGCTGTAGGCGACGTCTGTGAGGTAAGGATAGTAAAAATGCTGAAAAGCTATGCTTTCGGCATTATAGATAAGCTCATCAAGCCCTCTCCCGACCGTATTGAGAATAACTGCCCCGTGTACAAGAAGTGCGGCGGCTGTCTGCTGAGACATATCTCCTACGAAGCTGAATGCCGAACCAAAAACGATATCGTCCGCGACGCCTTTGAGCGCATAGGCGGACTTTCTCCGCAGTTTGACAGCTTTCTCGGCGCTGAGAACACCGAGCGCTACCGCAATAAGGCTCAGTACCCTCTTGCAGTGCAGGACGGCAGGGCTGTCTGCGGATTTTTCGCTCCCCGAAGCCATAGGGTGATACCCGTCGAGGACTGCGCTTTGCAGCCCGAGGTTTTCAGCGAGATAATAAAAACTGTCCTTGACTACATAAACGACAGGAAGCTGTCGGTCTACAACGAGGAAACTAATACAGGCATTATCCGCCATATCTACCTCCGCAGAGGAGCTCACTCGGGAGAGATAATGGTGTGTCTTGTCGTGCGCAAGGATATATCGAGACAGCTCAACGCTCTTTGCAGGACTCTCACTGAAAAATTCGGCGATATAAAAAGTATCGTCATGAATATAAACTCAAAAAAGACCAACGTCATTCTCGGCGATGAATGCGTGACTTTATGGGGCAGCGATACTATCTCCGATACTATGTGCGGAAACACAGTGGAGATATCTCCCCTGTCATTTTATCAGGTCAATACCGTGCAGGCTGAAAGGCTCTACGGAAAGGCGCTCGAATACGCATCTCCCGAAAACAGCGAGGTCATTGCGGACCTGTACTGCGGTGCAGGTACGATAGGTCTCTCCATGGCTAAGCAGGCGGCAAAGATAGTGGGCGTGGAGATAGTTCCACAAGCCGTTGAAAACGCAAAGGGAAACGCTCTCCGCAATAATATCGCCAATGCGGAGTTCCACTGCGGCGACGCAGGCGAGGTTTTCGGAAAGCTCCGCAAACAGGGCTGCAAGCCCGATATAATCGTTGTGGATCCGCCGCGAAAGGGCTGCTCTCCCGAAACTATCGGCGTCATGGCGGAGGCTGCTCCGAGGAAGATAGTCATGATATCCTGCAACCCTGCTACTGCCGCAAGAGACGCAAAGCTGCTCTCGGAGCGCGGCTACAGCGTAGATAAGGTCTGCGGTGTGGATCTCTTCCCGAAAACAGGTCACGTTGAGTGCGTAGTATTGATGTCAAGGAATAAGGCGTAAAAGTGCCGATTTTACGGCAGTTTTCGGCTATACAGTCAATCTGCGAAGTCAACCCTAACCGGCTTTTTACTGTATTTGGAAAAACATCTACGAACTGAAAACGCCTGACAACCAATCTGCGCAGTGAGGTTAGTGCGCAGATTGGATAACAGAGGGTTCGATACTTCGTAGATTGGTTGTCATTCGTCAAAATGTACAATAACAAGATTGTTTTTTCTCGTTGAGGTAAAAACATATACCTTGAAAAAACTGCCAAAATGTGATATAATTATATCGACGTTAGGACGACAGCAACTCCATTTATCATCTTGAGCATGAGCTCTGGAAAGGAGGAAGTTGCATGAACGTTCAGGTCTTAATTGACTGGAGATTCGTTCTCGCCCTTGGCGGAGCTGTTGCATCCATTATCGTTTCTGCGAAGCTGGATAAAACAGCAGCCGAAAAGGTATCAATCCATGCGGTTGATTCCGCCAAAGAGTACACAGCAGCTTATTCTGAGGCTTGCTGATGCTCTTACGTCAGGGCGCATGGTCTTTGGATCGTGCGTCCTTTTCTTTTATTACGTAAAATAAGAAGGTGAAAATATGGATGTTCGTAATCGTATGGCTGATGTAGTTAAACTTCGCTGTAATGCTTGTCAGGATTTTCTAAGAATGATCCTTAAAGGCGGCTGGCAGCAGTCCCTATATAATAAAGCACAATATGAAGTTAGTAATGAAACAAAATTCAAAGACAAATATATCGCTACATATGAAAAAATGCGCGATACTGGTATTGATAGCTATTCTGTTGATGATATGGATGTTACATTAATATCTGAACTTGTGATAGGAAAGTTTGTTGGAATTGAAGAGGTACAACCAAACACTCGTAAAGCATTAGTCCAATTAAGAGATGATAGAAATCTTACAAATCATTCAAATGAAAATGAAGAACCTGATGAGCTATATCTACGTGGATTATTAGCCTTATGTAATTTAAGGTTTTTTATTAGGGCTGTAGACAAGAATGAAACAACAATCTCTTGGTGCCGATAAGAAGACTTTTGATTTTATCGGTGATTACTGATTTTATAGTCCGGAAAAAATTTACTTGATTTTTAATTGACTTTACAATGACTTTGTAGTATAATTATAAAAAATATGTTTAAGTTATAATAAAACAGGTATTTTTTACTATAGTAATTATTTACAGAAAGGAGTTTTTATGTCATTTCCAAAAAATTTTATATGGGGTACTGCTTCTGCCGCATACCAGATTGAAGGTGCATACAACGAAGACGGAAAAGGTCTGAGCATATGGGATTTCTATTCGCATGAAAAAGGGAAAATACTTCATAATGAAACAGGTGATGTTGCCTGTGACCATTACCATCATTTTCGTGAAGATATTCTCCTTATGAAGGAAATGGGAATAAAATATTACAGACTGTCACTCAGCTGGACAAGACTTATTCCAAACGGTACAGGTAAAGTCAATCAGGTAGGTGTTGATTTCTACAATACACTCTTTGACACACTGCTTGAAAATGGCATTCAGCCAATGGTAACTCTTTTTCACTGGGATTATCCAAACGAACTCCACCGAAAAGGCGGCTGGCTGAATCCCGAAAGTCCGGATTGGTTTGAAGCATATGCAAAACTGTGTACAGAGTTGTTTTCAGACAGAGTAAAATACTGGATGACAATAAACGAACCTCAGGTATTTATAGGCTGTGGATACGACATCGGCAAGTTCGCACCATTCCTCACATTACCTAAAGAAGAACTGGTTCGTATAACTCATAACGTTCTGCTATCACACGGAAAAGCTGTAAGAGCAATACGTGAAAATGCCATAATAAAACCTGTTATCGGTTTTGCCCCTACCGGACCATGCTATACACCTGAAAATAATACAGACGAAGCTATTGAAAAGGCACGAAAAGCAAGTTTTGATTTTGATACGGAAAATTTTATTTTTTCAAACTCATGGTGGGGTGACCCTATTGTTTTCGGTCAATATCACGAAAAAGCTTATGAATATTTTGGTGATATACTCAATGAAATAATAAAACCGGAGGATATGGAAATAATCTCAACTCCGATAGATTTTTATGGTGCCAATATTTACGAAAGCAAAAGTGATATCGGTAAAGATTATGATTCAAACTGCTCTATAGGCTGTCCAAGAACTGCTATGGACTGGCCTGTTACTGAAGAAGCTTTGTACTGGTCAGTCAGGTTCCTGCATGAGCGTTACAAACTGCCTGTAATCATAACTGAAAACGGTATTGCCTGTCATGACTGGGTATTCCTTGACGGTAAGGTTCATGACCCTAATCGTATTGATTTTGTTCATCGTTATCTTAAAGGACTTAAAAAAGCTGTTGAGGAAGATATTCCTGTAATTGGTTATATTTACTGGTCGGTTATGGATAACTACGAATGGTCAAGCGGATACGACAGGCGTTTTGGACTGATTTATGTAGATTATGAAACGCAAAAGCGTACTGTCAAAGATTCCGGATGGTGGTATAAAACTGTAATGGAAACCAATGGTGAAAATATATAAGAACTTGTTATAAGAACATTTTTAATCAATAAAAAAATGGCAGTATACGTTATAACTGTACAATAATTGATCTTCATGAAAGAATCGTTATCGCCAGTATTACTGATAAACACATGACGGCAGACCTGGCAAAAAGAACTCTGCAGAAAGCAATCAACTCTCAACCCGGATTAGATACCGGTCGCCTGATTCTTCATTCGGATCAGGGAAGCCAGTATACATCAAAAGAATTTACAGAATACTGCGAATCTGTTGGTATAACTCAAAGCATGAGTAAGGCCGGATGTCCGTACGATAATGCTCCGATGGAACGTTATTACAATACACTCAAGAATGAACTGATTAATCATCATTATTATCATTCTGAAAAAGAGCTATATGAAGCTGTGGAAGAATTTGCGTATGTTCATTACAATCATGAACGACCGCATTCTTATAACAATTACAAAACACCTTTTGAGGCACGTTATGGTGCATAAGTCCTACAGTTAAAAAAATTAGGTCAGAGTGTTACAAAAATGCTTGACCACAACAAATTGAAGATGAAGAAAGGCTTGCCTTTAGACAAAAATATATAACAGCAATAGACACCCTTAAAACTATACTTGATGAGGAAAGAATTGAGCTAATTCAATGGAAAAAAACGATTGACAAGGACGTTCAAAGAATTATGAATAGTGAGGAGCCGCTTAGGGTATGGGTAGATGTTAATGAGCTATATATGGAACGCTACTGGAAAGTAGAAAAGAACCCGCAAAAGTATCACGATTTCTTAGTCCGTGCTTCAGATTCTGGTATTCCATATGCCCACTCAGGAGCTGCATCTTACTTTAATCTAATAGCAAAAGACTACTCTGAAGTCGAACGCAGACTCTCTATGCTCTACCATTCTTATCCTGAATTGCCTCTTCATGAAGTTCATTGTATAGTTCGTGAAATTAATCTATTACTTAGCAACGGATATGAGTTAACGAATGGCTTAAAAGAAATAATAGATGGCTTGAAAAAACGAGGACACGTAATAGAACAGACTTCAGATGGTTATTTTAATATTCCAAAAAAGAAATAATAAATACCCCCGCACCACTGAACGCCAGTGATGCGGGGGTACTCTATCTATTCACATTTCGATGCTGATCGTCACGCCAGACTTGAACCGGAACTCCAAGTAGTCATCGTGGACGATCACTTTTTCCAGCAGCTTCTTCACCAGAGCCTCATCAAACTCCGTGATCTCACTCGGCTGAGACTGAATGAATTTCTGAAGCTCCTTTATGCGCTTCGTGTGTTCCTTCTGCGTTGCATCGTCCATGCCTTTCTGCTCCTGAAGCTCACGCAGGCGCAGGATTTCCTCTGTGATGTCATCGTAGTTCTCCCGGCGCTCCGTCCGGTTTATCAGCTCCCGCTGCAGTTCAGCCATTTTCGCTGAGAGGGCTTCCGCCGACATGGGATTAGCCGAATTGATCGCAGCTTCAAGGTTCTCCCGGAGCCTGTTCAGGTAGGTGTCGCTGTCGCAGACCATCTCGTTGAGTGCTTCAAGGAATGCCGACTTTAAGGTTTCCTCGCTGACGGTTCTGGCACGGCACTTGTCCTTCTCCTTCAATCGTGTGACGCAGCGCCAGACGACCGACTTCTTGCCACGGTTGTTCCAGTGTATTCTGCGGAACTGCTCTCCGCAGCCAGCGCAGAAGATTATCTGCGAAAATGCGTGGTTGGCGCTATAGCCCTTCTTTCCGCCGAACGGGAGTTGCGTTCTCGCTCGTCGTGCCATTTCCTCCTGCACCATCAGGAATGTCTCTTTCGATATAATAGCTTCGTGGTCGTCCTCGACATAGTATTGCGGCACGATGCCGGAGTTCTTTACCCGCTTTTTGCTGAGGCAGTCCACGGTGTAGGTCTTTTGCAGGAGCGCATCACCCATGTACTTCTCATTTCCGAGAATCAGGCGTATGCTGTTATCATGCCATTTTGTGCTACCGCGAGCATTCGGAATGCCATCACGCTGCAGTCCCTGAGCGATCTTTTTGCAGCTTGCGCCCTCAAGATACTCCCGGAAGATACGCTTGACGATTTCCGCCTGTTCCGGATTGATGATCAGGTGTCCTTCATCGTCCTTGTCGTAGCCGAGAAAGCGGCGGGCATTGACCATCACTTTCCCCTGCTGGAAGCGGTACTGCACACCGATCTTGACGTTCTGGCTGAGTGATTCCGATTCCTGCTGTGCCAACGATGCCATAATGGTAAGGAGGACTTCTCCCTTCGAGTCCATCGTGTTTATGGACTCCTTCTCGAAGAATACCGGAATGTTCATCTCCTTGAGCATCCGGATATAGTTCAGGCAGTCAACGGTATTTCGGGCAAATCGGCTGATCGACTTTGTGAAGATCATGTCGATCAAGCCCTTCTTGCAGTCCTCAATCATAGCGTTGAACTGCTCTCTGCCTTTGGTCGATGTCGCGCTGATACCGTCATCGGCATACACCTTAACAAGCTCCCATTCAGGATTCTTATTGATAAATTCAGTGTAGTGCTCGATCTGTGTTTCGTAGCTGGTAGCCTGTTCCTCGTTGTCGGTGGAGACACGGCAATAGGCTGCAACACGCAGCTTCTTGACTTCCTGCTTCGCCGCATTATTGCCCTTCTGCGGTTTGGCAGGTATTTTTATAACATTCATTTCCTCACCCCGATCAAACTGTAGATGTATTCGGCTTGCTTTATCGGATCGTCAAAATGCATCTCCGGCTCTGAAATCTCAAACTCCGTATAGACCGGCGGCAGTTGCAGACGCTTCTTGCCGCCGTGCTTTTCTGACCTGCGTATCAGTTCAGCGTTCGCTCTCGCAAAGGTCTGGCGGCTGACAATCGCAGGATAGAAGTCATCACCGACATAGCAGAAGTTACTGATGATGCGCTTCACCATGCTGTGAACCATCGGTCTGCCTGCATTGGTTGCTGCATCCCGCAGGCTCATGCCGGAAAGATACCCGTTGAAGATGTTTATAACAACTGCGGCTTCCTGCTCGTCAACGATCACTTTGCCGTCCACTATCTTGTACCCGTACATACTTCCTCCTTTAACGTCAGCCCGCATCTCAGCCGGAAACCGATGCAGGTTCTTGTATACACAATGATGCTGTCAACATATTCGGTGAACAGTTCGTCGCTGAACTCTGTGAGCATTTCAGCCGATTCTGCAAAGCGCAGGAGCTTTTTCGTTTCCTTGATATCGCCGTTCTCCCCGGCTCTGTCAATGCATTTCATTTTAGTGCGGATTTCCTCGCTCTCCATTTCAACACGCCTCAGCTCCTGATTGTACATCGCCGCATCAAGGAAGCCCTTGACACGCAACTTCCGCAGATCGTTCTTGCGGTCGCTGTTGCGCTGCAATTCATTTTTCAGATCCAGTATCCCTTGCAGGCTCTCGTCCGTATCGGCAAGGCGGAGCGCATCGTAATAAGGAGCGAGAACCTGCTTGCAGCCGAAGATCAGCTTGTTCATCATCGTCACGAAGGCTGCCTTTATCGCTTCATCCTTGATAAACATCATGGAACAGGAGTCTTTATTATAAAGATGTGTTGAGCAAGCCCATGCGATACCACCACTCTGCGTCTGTCGCTTGAACTTACCGCCGCACTCTCCGCAGATGATGATACCGGAAAAAGGATACTTGTTATGGTACTTTCCCATATCCTTTACGATGCCGTGTTCATCAATGTGTTTCTGTATCATGACCTGCACACGGTCAAAAACCTCTTTGCTGATAATCGCTTCATGGTGGTCTTCCGCAATAAAGCTGTCAACCTCACCATGATTGTTATGACGCCGGAAGTTGCTGTCGGTATAGGTTTTCTGAAAAGCAGCAGCGCCGTAGTATTTCTCGTTCACAAGAATACCCTTGACCGTTGAGCCTGACCATTTGCCGCCCTTGCGGGTTGGAACATTCCGTCTGTCGAGCAGCTGAGCGATCTTGTATGTCCCCATACCATTCAGCGCCAGATCAAAAATCAGCCTGACGATCTCGCTCTCGACCGGATCAATGACCATGTTTCCAGCTGCGTCCTTTGTGTAGCCGTATGGAAGGTAGCCGAAAACAAAGGTACCTTCTTCCATTCGCTTTTTCACCGTCCATTTCACGTTCTTGGAAATGGACTCGGATTCGCTCTGTGCCATGCTGCTGAGAACAGACAGAATCAGCTCACTTTCCATGCTGCCGGTGTCAATGTTCTCCTTCTCGAAGTAGATCGGGATATTATAGGAAAGCAGTTCACGCACCAGCGACAGGCAGTCGGATGTGTTACGGGAAAAGCGGCTGATGGATTTTGTCAGCACATAATCGACGCTCCCGGTGCGGCAGGCGTATAACATCGCCTGCAAGCCTTCACGGGCATCCGCCTTTGTGCCGCTGATGCCGAAATCATAGAACACACCAGCGCATTCCCAGTCATCGTGCATCCTGATCCACGACTCGTAATGCTCACGCTGCGCTTCCAGACTTTCCTTCTGGTCTTCATTCTCGGTACTGACTCGGCAGTAGGCAGCCACCCGGAGCTTTTTCACCACAACAGGCTGTGCTTCAATTTTCTTGATTTTCAATGGTTGTCCCTCCTTTGTCAGTATACAATATTAACTCTGAACCGATGATTTATCAAGCGTTTTCGGTAATAAGTCCGCGTATAGCGGAGAGAAAGATTTGCGGTTTAATTCCGATAATTTGTCATACTCGACAACTGTAATCATACCGCTGGCGTAGAGCAATTCTGTGATTGCCTGTGCCTTGTGATAGTTGATCTCATCAATGATTTTCTGCTGTTCCATATCGCACCTCCTATTGATAGCCGGAAAAGTCAACCCTTTCATATACCACTACAGAATCGAGGTGCGTTTGGACGAAAAAAATACGCCCGCCGGAAAAAATATCCCGACGGGCGCTGATGTTATGCCTTATTCAGTTTTCCGCTGTACTTCTGACCATCCACAGTGACCTCGACCGAGATACCGTCATCCGTAGCAGGCGCAGGCGGATTCGGCAGGACTTCATCCTTGCCCCAGCCGTTCAGCCCCTTTGCCTTGATGATGGTCGGGAAATCCTTATAGCCGAAGTCCAGATCGACATTGCCGCTGATACCGTCCACGCTGCCTTTCTCAGAATGCTGCCAGATGCCGTATGCTCCGGTGTAATTGGTCATATCCACCCAGTGAGCCAGCCAGATCGTGTAGCGGGACTTGATGTCATCAGCGGTATGTGTCGTCAGCGAGGATGCCGAGCCGTACAGACCGACAAAATAACCTGCCGCTTCGACTCTTTCAAGAAACGCCCGCATAATCGCAGACACCTTCTCCTTGCCGAGGTCAAACTGCTTTTTCTCCTCCAGATCGAAATAGACCGGGAACTCGAACTGCTTTCCCTTGATGACAGACAGGAACACATCCGCTTCCTGACGAGCCTCGTCCTCGTCCATTGCGTAGGAATACCAGTACGCACCGACCGGAATGCCAGCAGCCTTAGCGCCTGCATAGTTCTCTTCAAACCGGTCATCCTTCTGCTTTGCCAGCTTGCCGTAGCCTGCGCGGAGAACGGCGAAATCAATGCCTGCTGCTCTGACCTTTGTCCAGTCGATCTTGCCGTTATGGACGCTGACGTCAATACCCTTCATATCCTCGCCTCCGAAGTATTTATAGAAATCATCCGTGACGGAGCTGTTACCGTGAACCTCATCACCGTACCACTTGCCACCGGAGCGCACATCAACGTGCGTATAGATGTAGGCGGCAGTGATATTGGCAATGCCGGTAAAGCCGGTATCCTGTGCCTTGCAGCAGACGGTCTTGCTGCTGATCGGCTGCCCGTCCTGTCCGTAGCAGCAGATGTCCGCAGCTTTGCCGAGTGTATGCTGTCCCGTACCGCTACCCTTGACTGCCTTATCATGAGCAGCACAACGGAAGCCGCTGGTGATGATGATTTTGGAGCAGTTCAGCGTAGAATACAGTGTTTCCAGTTTGGTGATGAGATCATCGTCAATCTGGAAATCATGCTCCTTGCCGCATTTGCAGCGGAACTCCTGTGCATTGAAATGCGGGGAAAGCTGCGTGTTATCAGTATAGCCGTAGGTCTTAATCATCCTTATCATCCTCGTATAATAGATTTTAGGGTGGTTTCAAGAGTACCCCAATGAACCTCTGCCACGCTCAGTTGAGAAGGGCAGCAGTGAAATCGGAATGAGCGTAGCGAATGGAGATTTCACTGCTGC